>MAAC01009671.1_pt1 | contig 679645 bp, 657 predicted proteins | sample 1115981 | NCBI WGS metagenome assembly MAAC01 (sample SAMN04961126, study PRJNA320927) | seawater metagenome | isolation source: sample BD02T64 sea water enriched with oil for 64 days | place: USA:Gulf of Mexico | collected 2013-07-27
TTCGTCGAGGAAAATCGTGGCACAGTTCCGACGGAACGATTGTGCCGGATCATGTATGTCAGTTCACGCGGTTTTAGTGCTTTCCGATCTCGCCCGATTAGTCAGAACCAACGTAAGGATATTCGAGTGGTTTTCGACGTTCCCTGCACCATTCGGAAAGACGAGGTTCAACGGTCTACTCGGGCAGTAGCTAAAGTGAACTATTGCCCAACACTATTTATGTAAACTACATTTTCAAGTTTACCATTGCCGAAATTGATTACACAGTCGTCGCAGGCAATTGGAAGAGAATGTTTATGTATTTTTAAACGCTAAGCGTTGCTTGAACTGCCTTTTGCCAAGCATCGTATTTGGATGAACGCAAATCTTCGTTCATTTTCGGTTCGAAACGGCGTTCCAGTGCCCAGCGTTCACTAAACTCCTTTTGGTCCGGATAAATACCGGCCCGCATTCCAGCCAACCAAGCGGCCCCTAATGCGGTTGATTCAAGCCCAATGGGCCGATCAACCGGTGCAGCGATTATGTCCGACAGGAACTGCATGGCCCAATTGTTGGCGCTCATTCCGCCATCAACGCGCAATATCGCTTCATCATCGTTGTCGCCCCAATCATCTGTCATAGCCTCGAGTAAATCTCGCGTTTGATAGGCGACGCTCTCCAGTGCAGCCTTTGCAAGCTCTGCTGGTCCAGAGTTTCGTGTTAAGCCATAAATAGCGCCGCGGCACTCCGCGTTCCAATACGGCGCACCGAGGCCCGTGAACGCAGGAACCAATATCACAGACTGTTCCGGGTCGGCCGTTTCGGCAAGCGGTTGGGTTTCCGCTGCTTCCCTAATGATTTGCAATCCATCGCGCAGCCATTGCACCACGGCACCGGCGATAAAGATTGATCCTTCCAGCGCATATGTAGGTTTTCCGTCAAACTGATAGGCGATTGTACCGAGTAGGCGGTTTTTGGATTCAACTATTGTGTCACCGGTGTTTAACAATGCAAAACAGCCTGTACCGTAAGTCGATTTCAGCATTCCAGGCTCAAAACAAGCTTGCCCGACAGTTGCTGCTTGCTGATCTCCCGCCACGCCAAGGATCGGGATTTCGTGTCCAAAAAGATCTGCGCGAGTCATCCCGAATTCGGCCGCACAGTCTTTGACTTCTGGTAACATAGCCATAGGTATATCTAGCAGATCGCAAATCTTGCTGCTCCATCGGCCTTTACGAATGTCGTACATTAGCGTGCGAGCTGCGTTGGTGGCGTCGGTGACGTGCTCTCGTCCTCCGGTCAGTTTCCAGATAAGAAAACTGTCAACGGTTCCAAACAACAACTCGCCAGCTTCAGCACGTGCGCGTGCCCCCCCGACGTTGTTCAATAACCAGTTCAGTTTGGTTCCAGAAAAGTAAGGATCAAGCAAAAGGCCGGTTCTTTTGGTCACCATTTCCTCGTGACCTGCGACCCTTAGTTCGCGGCAATAATCGGCTGTTCGTCTATCTTGCCAAACGATGGCGCTATATATCGGTATACCCGTTACTTTATCCCAGACAAGTGTGGTTTCCCGTTGGTTTGTTATTCCTATTGCCGTGATGTCCTTGGCCGAAATCCCAGCGCGCTCAATCACTTCGCGGCATGTTCCTGCAGTGGTCGACCAAAGATCCGAAGGATCGTGTTCTACCCAGCCGGATGCCGGATAGTGCTGAGGAAACTCCTCCTGCGCTTTCGCTGTGATCTGCATATTCTGATCGAACAGAACTGCACGACTGGAGGTCGTACCTTGGTCGATTGCTAAAATATAACTCATGATTGTAGCCTTAGAAAGAAGCTGGATAAAAATGGAGCGGCCGCTTGTTTTAACGACCGCTCCACAAAATACTGCTCGGCATCGGCCCTGAGAACCGGGCAGTAATTCACATATTAGGTGGCCGGGGCTAGATTGCCCCGACCGAGGAGAAACTTACTTCCAAGATTGGATAAGTTCGTCGTAGTCGATAGTTTGTGGCTCTTCACGTTCGTTAGCGAGTTTCGCTTTAGGCGAACCAGGCTGGGACAACCAGAAATCGGCATCGCTCTCGTCATTGAGAAGCGGACCTAGGTCACCCTGAACACCTGCGCGCTCAATACGGGCAAGAACTTTTTCCTGCTCGGCACAAAGTGAATCGAGTGCTTCTTGTGCAGATTTTGCACCTGAAGACGCGTCACCAATGTTCTGCCACCAAAGCTGCGCCAGCTTAGGATAATCAGGAACGTTGGTACCAGTAGGAGACCACTGAATACGCGCTGGCGAACGATAGAATTCAACCAGACCACCAAGTTTGTTCGAACGCTCTGTGAAGCTTTCGTGGTTGATCGTGGATTCACGAATGAAGGTCAGACCAACGTGGGACTTTCTCAAATCCACAGTTTTAGACGTAACAAACTGTGCATAGAGCCATGCTGCCTGTGCACGATCGACCGGAGTCGATTCCATCAGCGTCCAGGAACCAGCGTCCTGATAGCCAACTTTCATGCCTTCTTCCCAGTAAGCGCCGTGTGGCGAAGGTGCCATGCGCCATTTAGGTGTTCCATCATCGTTCATGACTGGAATGCCTTCTTTCACCATATCTGCGGTGAAAGCAGTGTACCAGAACATCTGCTGGGCAATGGCGCCCTGCGCTGGAACTGGGCCAGCTTCGCCGAATACCATACCTGCCGCTGACGGAGGTGAGTATGCGTGTAGCCATTCAGTGTACTTCTCAATTGCGTAAACAGCCGCAGGAGAGTTCGTAGCACCACCACGAGCAACACAAGAGCCAACAGCCTGAGAGTTTTCGTTTACACGAATGCCCCATTCGTCAACCGGCAGGCCGTTCGGCTCGCCAACGTCGCCCATTCCGGCCATCGACATCCACGCGTCTGTGAAGCGCCAACCGAGTGATGGATCCTTTTTACCGTAGTCCATGTTGCCATAAACTGTCCGGCCGTCGATTTCCTTGCCCGTGAAGAACTCAGCAATGTCTTCGTATGCGGACCAGTTAACCGGCACACCCAGATCATAGCCATACTTTTCCAGGAATTCGGCTTTGAATGTAGGATCCGTGAACCAATCGTACCGGAACCAGTACAAGTTGGCGAACTGCTGTGTTGGCAACTGGTAAAGTTTGTCATCTGGACCGGTTGTGAAGCTAAGGCCGATGAAATCTTCCAGATCAAGTGTTGGGCTGGTAACAGCCGCACCTTCACCTACCATCCAGTCGGTCAGGTTGCGAACCTGTTGATAGCGCCAGTGCGTACCGATCAAATCGGAGTCATTGACGTAAGCATCATAGATGTTCTGGCCAGTCTGCATTTGCGTTTGCAGCTTTTCAACAACATCACCTTCACCGATCAGATCGTGAGTGATCTTGATACCGGTGATGGCTTCAAAAGCCGGAGCCAAAACTTTGGACTCGTACTCGTGCGTTCCGATCGTTTCCGAAACAACGTTGATTTCCATACCTGCGTACGGTTTAGCCGCATCGATAAGCCATTGCATTTCTGCTTCCTGGCTTGAACGGTCGAGAACGGATAGATCACCGATCTCTGCATCAAGGAACGCACGCGCGTCCTCCATGCCCGCTAATACTGGCGATGAAAGAATGGCAAGTGCCAGTCCAATCGCCGTCGTAGATTTATATCTCAGGTTCATTATAATCCTCCCATAAAGGAACCAAGTTTTATTTCGGTTGGTTGATATTGAACGTCATCCAACCGCCTTTTTTTGCCTGCTTACACCCAGCGGAACACCGCTGTCGCATAAAACAGACAGACAACCAGAGCGCCCCATTGAGATGCACCAGTAAGACCGAGCCAAGCCAAATTGATAAAGGCCGAGCCCAATAACGTAATAAAGAGTCGATCGCCGCGCGTAGTCTCGATTCTCAGAACACCTGTTCTTGGTGTTTCCGGATATTTGACTGCCAGGATTGTGAAAATCACTAGAAGGCAGCCGATCACGATAAAGAATAACGCAGTTGGGAATGTCCATGCCATCCATGCCATAGTATTGTCCTCCTATTTAAACCCGCCCCATGGCGAAGCCCTTGGCGATGTGGTTGCGAACGAAATAGATAACTAATGCGCCCGGAATGATGGTCAGCACACCAGCAGCGGCCAATACGCCCCAATCCAGACCGGATGCCGACACCGTGCGGGTCATCGTAGCGGCGATGGATTTTGCCTCTACCGATGCCAATGTCCGGGACAGTAGAAGTTCTACCCAGCTGAACATGAAGCAGAAGAACGCCGCCACGCCAATGCCACTGGAGATGAGCGGTGTGAATATCTTGACGAAGAACTTCGGGAACGAATAGCCGTCGATATATGCTGTTTCGTCGATTTCTTTGGGCACGCCCCGCATGAAGCCTTCTAAGATCCACACGGCAAGCGGTACGTTGAACAGCGTGTGCGCCAAGGCAATCGCAATGTGCGTATCGAACAATCCAACCGAGCTATACAGCTGAAAGAATGGCAACGCGAACACTGCGGGTGGGGCCATACGGTTCGTCAGCAGCCAGAAAAACAGATGCTTGTCGCCAATGAATGAATACCGGCTGAACGCATAGGCTGCTGGTAAGGCAACTGCGAGCGAGATCACAGTATTCATAGTCACGTATATGATCGAGTTGATGTAACCCCAGTACCAACTAGGATCAGTGAAAATCACTGCATAGTTGGCAAAAGTCAGATCGCGTGGCCATAGCGAGAATACACTCAGGATTTCTGTATTGCTCTTGAGGCTCATGTTGATCAGCCAGTAGATCGGTAGCATCAGAAATACGAGATATACTGTTATGATTACGACACTGCCTTTGATGTTTGGCAAGGACAGGCCGCGCGATGTGGTTTGATTTACAGGTGAATCAGACATTAGACGCCATCCCTTTTGTCGAGGTTAGTCATCACAGTGAAGAACACCCATGAAATCAGTAGGATTACGAGGAAGTACATCAACGAGAACGCTGCCGCTGGTCCAAGATCAAACTGTCCAAGCGCCATTTTCACAAGGTCGATCGACAAGAACGTAGTTGCGTTACCCGGACCACCACCAGTGACCACGAAAGGTTCGGTATAGATCATGAAGCTGTCCATGAACCGCAACAGGATCGCAATCATCAAAACGCCTTGCATCTTAGGTAACTCAATGTACCGGAATACTTTCCAACGGCTCGCCTGATCGATTTTTGCGGCCTGATAGAAAGCATCGGGGATCGACTGAAGACCTGCGTAAGACAAAAGCGCAACAAGCGAAGTCCAGTGCCACACATCCATAACAATTACGGTCAGCCACGCATGCACGGCGTCTTGCGAATAGTTGTAGGAAATACCCAGTTTGCCCAAAGTATAGCCGAGCAAACCAATATCGACACGGCCAAAAATCTGCCAGATCGTGCCAACAACATTATACGGAATAAGAAGCGGCAACGACATCAGCACAAGAACCAAGGACGCCCAGAAGCCTTTTTTCGGCATATTCAGCGCGATAAAAATGCCTAGAGGCACTTCGATCGCCAGAATAATGAGCGAGAATGTAATTTGGCGACCAAGCGCGTTGTGCAGTCGTTCGGAATGCAGAAGCTCGTCAAACCATTCAAGTCCAGCCCAGAAAAACTGGTTGTTCCCGAACGTATCTTGCACCGAATAGTTCACCACGGTCATCAAGGGGATAACGGCTGAAAAGCCAACCAGTATTAGAACCGGTAGAACCAGAAACCATGCTTTTTGATTTACGGTCTTTTCCATTATGCAACCTCCCCTTTAACGCGCCAGTCGTTGGCGTAAACATTGATGCGTTCCGGTACAAAAGCCACGCGGTTCATATCAGCACCTATTGATGCTCCTTCTGGCGCGATGATGTTGATCTCTTTTCCGAAGAAATCTGCGCGCACGATCTTGTGGCGACCCACATCTTCGACGCGGCGTATTTTGACTGGTAATCCGGTACCATTGCTTGTCAATGAAACGAACTCCGGTCTAATTCCGATCTGCGATTTGCCTTCGACAGGCTTGTATCCAGCGCCGAGATCGATCTCGGTACCCTCGATATACGCTTTGTGACCCTCGATTTTAGCATCAAGGACATTCATTCCGGGCGATCCAATGAAATACCCAACAAAGGTGTGCTCAGGCGTATCGAACAGTTCTGCGGGAGTGCCCATCTGCACAACGCGGCCGTCGTACATCACGACAACTTTATCAGCGAATGTCAGCGCTTCGGTTTGGTCATGGGTCACATAAATCATTGTGTGACCGAATTCGTGGTGGAACGATTTAAGTTGGGTCCGCAGTTCCCACTTCATGTGTGGGTCAATCACGGTGAGCGGCTCGTCAAACAGCAACGCATTTACATCTTCGCGCACCATTCCGCGACCGAGGCTGATCTTTTGTTTAGCATCTGCTGTTAGCCCACGAGCTTTATTGTCTAGCTCAGCTTCCATACCGATCATTGCGGCGATTTTCTGGACGCGATCTTGTATATAACTGGCGTCTGCACCGCGATTGCGAAGCGGAAACGCCAGATTATTGCGAACCGTCATTGTGTCGTAAACAACCGGGAACTGGAACACCTGCGCAATGTTACGTTGTGCAGTAGGTGAATCAGTTACATCACGATCATTAAACAGAATGCGGCCCTGTGAAGGCTGTAAAAGACCTGAAATAATGTTCAACAGCGTAGATTTTCCGCAGCCAGATGAGCCAAGCAACGCGTACGCTTCGCCATCTACCCAATCTAGGTTCAACTCCTTAAGCGCAAAATCTTCGTCATTTTGCGGGTTCGGATAGTAAGCGTGTGCGAGATTATCGAGTGTTATCTTTGCCATGGTCCCCTCCCTCAAGCGGCCAGCGCGTAGGATGCAGGGACCATCAGGTCTCCGTCCTCGCTGAAAATGTAAACATGAGCCGGATCGAGATAGACCGGTAAGGTTTTCCCTATATCGAGATTGCGGATGCCGTGGATAAGACCGACCCAAGGTTCGCCATGATGATCCAAATGCACAAAGGTTTCGGAACCCGTCAGCTCGGTAACATTGAGTTTTGTGACAAATTCCATGGTGTCGTCTGAGCGCCGTTCCAGTTCCAGGTGGTTGGCGCGGAAGCCAGCCACATATCGCCCGTCGGCCAATTCAGACAATCTGCCCGTCACGGCGGCCGATTGACCCTCACCGAACATCAACTTATCCCCAGTTTTGGAAATCGAAAGGAAGTTCATAGGGGGATCCGAGAACACACGTGCGGTCGTCGCATCAATCGGTTGCCGGTAAACATCAGGTGTCTTACCGAACTGTGTAACGCGACCCTCCCAAAGTGTGGCTGTGTTTCCACCAAGCAAAAGCGCTTCCTCTGGCTCTGTGGTGGCGTAAACGAAGATCGATCCGGCTTCTTCGAAAATCTTCGGAATTTCAACGCGGAGCTCTTCGCGAAGTTTGTAATCGAGATTGGCTAGTGGCTCGTCCAGCAGAACAAGCCCGGCGTCTTTCACCAACGCGCGTGCCAATGCACAGCGCTGTTGTTGGCCGCCCGATAGCTCCAGCGGTTTGCGCTCAAGCATCGGCGTCAATTGCATCAGATCTGCGGCCTTCAGAACAGCAGCGTCAACTTCAGCCTTTGACTTACCTAACAAACGCATCGGCGAAGCGATGTTGTCGTAAACTGTCATAGACGGGTAATTGATGAACTGTTGGTACACCATCGCAACTTTGCGATCCTGCACCCGCATTCCAGTAACATCTTGACCTTCCCAGATGATACGACCGGTATTTGGTACGTCCAGCCCTGCCATCAAACGCATCAGTGAGGTTTTGCCCGACAAGGTAGGTCCAAGCAGCACGTTCATCGTGCCTTTCTCAAGTGTTAGATCTGTTTGGTGAATATGGGTTTGGCCATTTACGACTTTTGAAACCCCTTCAAGTGTTAGCGACATTTTCTCTCCCTCCGTCCTTACCCTGCACCGGTTGTGGTGCAGCATTGTTCAGGACGCTCTCCATCCAATTGTCCAACGCTTCGATTTCGTCATTCGACATACGCAGCCCCAGTTTTGATCGTCTCCAGACAACATCATCTGCAGTGCGCGCGTATTCGCGCTCGATTAGCCAAGTAACTTCTTTTGCCGTTAGAGTTGCCCCGAAAGTCTGCCCTAAATCGGCGCTTGTTTTCGCATTTGCAAGAACTTCCGTAGCTTCCGTACCGTAAGCTTTGATCAAACGCCGCGCCCAGAATTCATCTAAAAAGTTGTGATTGGCCTTCAATTCTTCGATCAAATTGGCCACACCATCGACAGGGAAATCCCCACCTGGCAGTGGAACGCCCGCCGTCCAGGTCCCTGAAACCCCTGGGAAAAACGGTGTTATTTTTGCTAGGGCCGATTCAGCGAGTTTGCGGTAAGTCGTGATCTTACCACCAAATACGTTTAGCAAAGGTGCACCGCCATCTTTGTCCACAGACAAAACGTAGTCACGGGTTGCTGCTGTCGCGGTTGAGGCGCCATCATCGTACAATGGACGCACACCCGAATAACTCCAGACCACATCGTCTTTCTTGATTGGTGTCTTGAAGTATTTTGAAGCAAAGAGCCGCAGATACTCCACCTCTTCATCGGTGCAAACGGGTTTAGTCGTCAAATCTGAATGGTCCGAGTCAGTTGTTCCAATAAGCGTGAAATCAGTTTCATAGGGAATTGCAAAGATGATCCGGCCATCTTCACCCTGAAAGAAGTAGCATTTGTCGTGATCAAAAAGCTTTCTGGTTACGATATGGCTACCGCGCACCAGGCGCACACTTTCAGTCGAAGCAACCTTTGCTGTATTGCGAATGATACTTTCAACCCATGGGCCGCCAGCATTTACCAGCATACGGGCTTTATGAAGGTTGGTTTCACCGGTGTTACAGTTTTTGACAGTTACATGCCAAATATCGTCAACCCGATCAGCTGAGACAACTTTAGTGCGGGTCATTATTTTCGCACCACGCTTTTCAGCATCGCGTGCGTTCAGCACAACCAGCCGCGCGTCTTCAATCCAGCAATCTGAGTACTCATAAGCTTTTTCAAACTTATCGCGTAGGGGCGCGCCTGCCGCATCGTTCCGTAAATCAACAGTTGTAGTGCCCGGTAGGATTTTTCGCCCGCCAAGATTGTCATACAAGAATAGGCCAAAGCGGATCAGCCATGCGGGTCTGCGACCGCGCATCCATGGCATTACAAGGCTCAGGATTTTTGATGTCGGCGTGTCACCTTCAAATCGCATGTCTTTATGGTATGGGAGCACAAATCGCATTGGCCAGCTGATGTGAGGCATTGCGCGCAGTAATGTTTCTCGTTCTTTCAATGCTTCGCGTACCAAGCGCACTTCGAAGTACTCGAGGTAGCGCAACCCACCATGAAAGAGTTTTGTGGAGGCGGAAGATGTTGCAGAAGCTAGATCACCCATCTCAGCCAAAGTAACCGAAAGACCCCGCCCAGCTGAATCACGAGCTATACCACACCCATTGATCCCACCGCCGATCACAAAAAGATCGCATATTTCGGTATTTGTTTCGGCCTGTGCCAAAGCACCCTCCCAAGCGCAATTGATAGTTTCGCCATTAGGGCTGTCAATGTTCGTTTTGTCAATCCAATCTTTCGTAAATCTTCGATATTGTTGGTTTGATTTGATTTGTATGGTCTATTTATAGTTTAATCAGCATTGAGCGTTAAGCACTTCATGAATCCAGCACCCGTTTTGTTCGATTACCACGAATCATTTCTGGATTTTCATTCCTGATGACGTCCGTTGCTTTCGCAATCATTCGATTTTGGTAGATATGTTTCGGATTTTTGATATTAAATGCTAAGGGAATACCCGCAGCACTTCTATTTTAAGGTTGTTACCAAATGCCACAAAACTTTCGACAAACAGAAATACTCGATATTGCTCGATACGAAAAAAAGGTTGTTGTCGAGGAACTGGCCGAGAGATTAGGGGTAACCGTCCAGACAATCAGACGAGATTTGTCGGACTTAACCGATGAGGGCAAACTTGAGCGCGTTCATGGCGGAGCGATATTGCCATCAACGGTATCAAATATCGGATACGAAGATCGACAAAGCCTTAATGAAGGTGCGAAAGTTGATATTGCTAAGAGATGCGCACGGGAAATTCCCGACAACTCTTCGCTCTTCATGAACATTGGTACCAGCACCGAGGCCGTAGCCCGCGAGTTGTTAAAGCACAACAATCTGACCGTTATCACAAATAACATGAATGTCGCCAACATTCTGGTCGCCAACGAAAGCTGCGATATCAAAGTTGCCGGTGGAACCCTGCGACGATCAGATGGAGGCCTAATTGGCGATCTAACGATTCAAGTAATTGAACAGTTCAAAGTTGATTTTGCCGTTATCGGAACATCGTCAATGGATCACGATGGTGATCTTCTAGACTTTGACCTCCAAGAGGTTAGGGTCAGCAAAGCTATAATCAAACAAGCACGCAAAACCTATCTAGTTACCGATGCATCCAAGTTAAAACGAAACGCACCGGTAAGGATTGCTTCGCTAAGCGAAATCGATGCCATTTTTACAGATAAACTACCCTCCGATTTGCGGATGAAGTGTGAAGCGTGGGACACGAAGGTGTACGAAACGTCGAAATAGGAACTTCCGATAATCGCTGTCAGAAACTACTGCGCGGGACTATTGGGAAAACTCCAGCGAGATTTGAGCGGATAGTATTTAACTAAATGATTTGACGCTAGTTCAGGCACTTAGGCAGCTTTATCCGCTAAGCAGCCATCAAAGCCGATTCCATCTTCTCAAACATCATCCTCGGGGCTTTCAAACAGTTGTGGTTGGCATTGTGAAACATACAGTGTGACAACTACAACAGGCGTTGTTCGATGGTTTTCAAATGGGCTGTGTCGGTCATGCTGCTCTCCATTACTCAGTGGCGACCTGCACAATGTTTGGTAGGGACTGTTCAAGATCGGCAAGGATGTCTTCGACCTCCTCAAGACCTACAGAAAGGCGGATTAACCCGTCGCTGATACCGTGTTCGGCGCGTTCTTCGGGGGTGTAGGTTGAATGGGTCATCGACGCGGGGTGTTGAATCAACGTTTCAGCATCCCCCAGCGATACCGCCCGCTGGATCATGTTCAGGCGATTCATCATCGCGCGCCCTTCGACAATTCCACCGTCCAGTTCAAATGCGATCATTGCGCCAGCTTGATCCATCTGCTGCTTCGAAGTTTCATGCTGACAGAAACTTTCAAGGCCCGGAAAAAAGACCGAGCCGATGGGCGGATGAGCTTCTAGCCATCGGGCTACAATCATAGCGGACGCACAATGCCGGTCCATTCGCAAAATCAGCGTTTTTAACCCTGTGGGACTGTCTTGACGACGACCGAGCAGGGAATCCCGATTTATGTCTACGGCTCTGACGTAGACGAACCCCCTTTCAAACGACGATTAGCAAATCCTGATGAGGTGAACGAGATCGCCGCTGTGCTGGCGGATTTACTTAAGTCCTATCGGTCTTCAGGTTATTAAGCGGATATCTTGCGCTGCTATATAAGTGCTTAAAGGTAATGTTCGCCGATCAAGTCACACTGTTCAACTCAACACTAGAAGCTCCACAACGGCGCCTCGCTCACCAACACAAACATTCCGCGACAAATCCCATCATAACCGCTTGACGATTCCATCAGCCTCCCATAAATACGCCTTCGGTACGGCGGGGTAGCTCAGGTGGTTAGAGCAGCGGAATCATAATCCGCGTGTCGGGGGTTCAAGTCCCTCTCCCGCTACCATTTCATTCTAAATCAATGACTTAGACCACAGGAAATCAGGTGCGACACAAAGTGGAGCACAAAGCCCATGAAATTGACGGCCTATCTAAGTCCTTCTCGCCACGGGATTTTCTATTTCCGCTGGCCCATTCCTCGGTTTGAAGACCATAAACGCCAGCCAATCAGAATATCCTTGCGCACTCGTTGCCCAAATATGGCTGGCGATCTCGCTCGCTATCTTGCATCGTGCGGGCGATTGATGCGGGATGACGGTGATTTGACAAAATTAAGGCAAGATAAAATAAGGGAGTTGGTTCAAGCTTACTTTCAAGCATCAACTGATGCAATATCGCGGGTGGTTAAAATATCGCAGCCAATCGCCAAATGCACTAGAGGACGCTCGTCGTGAAGTGTTGGATCTTGATTGTATGGTTGATCTTAAATCAGTCAACCCAACGCAGCTTCCCGTCGCCCGCTACAAACGAAAATCAGATACGCGCCTACCTTAGTATTTTGCTTGAATACATTGAACCAGATCGGCCTCTGATCTCTACCACCAAACAAGATGCCAGCGGAGTAAAGAAGATATTGCAAGTATTGCCAGCTAATCGGAACACCAAACCTTCTGTCCTTTCTTGATCCAACGGGATCGGAGCACTGACGTCGAGTGCGATCCTTGATTGCTGAGAGCATAAATGGCTGAGGAATGCTTTTGGCTAGCGATGCATGTAAAACGCTATACAGACCTGGGGCGCTGTCCCGAAGATATGAGCCTGGTTAACAGCAATCTCGGAATCGCGAAAATCAATTAGCCGAGCCGGGCACGCGCATTGGCTGATACCGCCCGCGCTCAAGCGATGGATGCACAGGAAGTGATCGAAATCTAACCTCTGAAGCAATGGGGCTCGAAATCCCACACAGCCTGCCTCAGGAGGATCACAAGCAGTTTCGGCACTCACACGCTCTGCAAAGTCGTCAGAGCATCAAACAGACTGTGCAGAAAAGCATGAACTGGATGAGTGATAAAAGCCTCTAGACCAAAGAAATAGGACCACCCTAAATATCTCGCTAGGAAAGCGGACGTTGGCGTAACTCGAAAAACTTCCTACTTCGGGTGAGTATAGGACCTCGTTTGCGGTTAGATCTGGATTGGTGTCCTGGCGGGTTGCATTCGTTGATTGGCAGTCTGCTATATTCCAACAGCGTGCTTCTTGATAAATCCTCGGATTTGGACACATTTTCAACGTAGAATTTGCGCCTAGGAAATTGGAAATTCGGCTGATCGCGACCCCGACTTTCACGGATACAATAAATCATAATATACATCCATCAGCGATAACGGCGCGTCACATTTCTGAAGTTTGCTGATTGTGTTTAAAGAGTAAGTTTTAGATATGCTTGAAAATGGTAAGGAAATCTGGGGCGGCCATCGGCACGCCCCAGATCATTTATTGTCTGGGGACCTAGCTCATTATTTCAAACCGATCCGCATGCATAACTTTTGCCCAGACGGCGACAAAATCACTGACGAATTTCTCTGCATTGTCGTCTTGAGCATACACTTCGGCATAGGAACGTAGGATTGAATTGGATCCGAAAACCAGATCGGTACGGGTGGCCGTCCATTTCACGGTGCCGGTCTTCCGGTCGCGAAGCTCAAAGGTTCCTCCGACCACAGGGTGCCACGAATTGGCTGGGTCAGTAAGATTAACAAAGAAATCTGGCGTCAACTCGCCAACTCGGTCTGTGAACATGCCATGTGCCGTCCCACCATGGTTCGTGTCTAAAACGCGCATTCCACCAATCAATACGGTCATTTCGTGGGCTGTCAAACCCATTAATTGCGCACGATCTAGCAACATTTCCTCTGGGCTAACGGCATAGTCCCGTTTCTGCCAGTTTCGAAACCCATCCGCTAGCGGTTCTAGCACCGCGAATGCGGCCTGGTCGGTCATGTCATCTGTAGCGTCACCGCGACCAGCATCGAACGGGACAGTGACCTCAAATCCAGCGGATTTCGCCGCCTGTTCGACGCCGTAGTTCCCTGCGATGACAATAACATCTGCGACACTCGCCCCTGTGTCTGTTGCGATTATTTCCAACCGATCGAGCACCCTTTTAAGGCGCGCAGGTTCATTTCCTTCCCAGTCCTTTTGTGGGGCAAGTCGAATGCGCGCACCATTTGCGCCTCCGCGAAGATCTGAGCCACGGAAGGTGCGCGCGCTGTCCCACGCGGTTGAAATAAGTTCATTCGTGGTAAGGTCACTATCGGCGATACATGCCCTTACTGTTGCAATGTCGTAATCGGTCGCGCCTGCAGGGACTGGATCTTGCCATATTAAGTCTTCAGTGGGGGCGTCAGGGCCAATATAGCGCACATTCGGCCCCATATCCCGGTGAGTCAACTTAAACCAGGCTCGTGCAAATGTGTCCGCGAAATATGCTGGATCAGCGATGAATTTTTCGCAAATTGCACGGTAGACCGGGTCGACCTTCATCGCCATATCTGCATCCGTCATCACAGGCATCAACCGGATCGATGGGTCTTCGACATCAACGGGTTTGTCCACTTCTTTGATGTTGATCGGTTGCCATTGACTCGCACCTGCGAGGCTTTTGGTGAGTTCCCAATCATAGCCAAACAACAAGTCAAAATATCCCATATCCCATTGGGTCGGGTTTGTGGTCCAAGCACCTTCGATGCCGCTGGAAACCGTATCGCGTCCTACACCTTTGCCGTTTGGATTGCTCCAACCTAGGCCTTGTTCTTCGATTTCAGCGGCCTCGGGTTCAGGGCCAATAAGGCTTGCATCGCCGTTCCCATGTGCCTTGCCAACTGTATGACCACCTGCAGTCAGGGCCGCTGTTTCTTCGTCATTCATCGCCATACGCGCAAAGGTTTCACGTACATGCAGCGCCGTACGAGCAGGGTCGGACCGGCCATTCACACCTTCTGGATTTACATAGATCAGCCCCATTTGTACGGCCGCCAACGGGTTTTCCATTGTGTTTGGGTCGTTCACGTCCCCATACCGATTATCACTGTCGGCCAGCCAATCCTTCTCGGCCCCCCAGTAGGTGTCGTTTTCAGGATGCCAGATGTCCGTGCGCCCAAAGGAAAAACCAAACGTTTTCAGCCCCATTGATTCATAGGCGATGGTGCCAGCCAAGACAATCAAGTCTGCCCAGCTAAGTTTGTTTCCGTATTTCTTTTTGACAGGCCACAAGAGGCGTCGCGCCTTGTCCAAACTGACGTTGTCAGGCCATGAATTTAAGGGTGCGAAACGCATATTTCCGCCCCCGGCGCCCCCGCGTCCATCGGCCAAACGATATGTCCCTGCCGAATGCCATGCCATGCGCACCATCAACCCGCCATAGTGTCCCCAATCTGCGGGCCACCAATCCTGACTGTCGGTCATCATCGCATGGATATCGGCTTTAACCGCATCAACGTCCAATGTTTTAACCGCTGCACGATAGTCGAAATCCGCGCCCAACGGGTTCGTTTTGGTGTCGTGTTGGTGCAAAATATCAAGGTTCAAGGCATTGGGCCACCACGATTTAACTGACTGTTCGGTCACTGTGTTGGCTCCGTGCATGACGGGACATTTTCCGGCTGTGTTTGAGGTATCGCTAGTCATAATAATCTTCCTGTCGTGCTAATTTTTTACGTAAAGATCTGGGGACGAGTATCGTTTCATTTCGTCTGAAAAAAGCTACTTCATAAATTCGATAAGATAAAGTTGCATTATCTAATGGTTGCGATAGGTACTGCTTATGGCAAATATTAGTATAAAACACCTTCGTTACTTTGAGGCCCTTGCTCGCCTGAGACATTTTGGTCGGGCGGCAGAAGACTGTGCAATTTCTCAACCAGCGTTGTCAGTTCAAATCAAAGACTTGGAGGCCATGCTTGGAGCTCCTTTAGTGGAGCGCAATCCCAAGGGTGTTCGCGTCACTGGGCTAGGAGAAGAAGTCGCGCAAAGAGCACGGGACATCCTGCGGTCGGTTGAAGAACTGGGAGATCTGGCTCGTGCCTCCCACAATCCTCTAATTGGGCGTCTGCGTATCGGTGTCATTCCCACCATCGCGCCATATTTTTTACCTGCCGTGATCCGCACCCTTAATGCAGAATACCCCGGGCTGGATATTCGCCCGCGCGAGGCGGTAACGCAACGTCTGATCCGTGATCTTCTAGATGCCAAATTGGACGCAGCCATCGTTGCATTGCCCGTGTCCGAACCCCATCTCCACGAAGAGCCATTGTTTGACGAAGAATTTGTTTTGGTTCGCCCTTTGAGCGATGCACACAAGCCGGTGCCGAGTGCGGATATGCTGCGGGATATGCGATTACTGCTGCTCGAAGAGGGGCACTGTTTTCGCGATCAGGCGCTATCATTTTGCAACATTTCCGCTACGATCCCGCGTGACTTAATGGAGGGCAGCTCGCTTTCGACGTTGGTCCAGATGGTCGGTGCGGGGATTGGCATCACGTTGATCCCTGACATGGCCATTGCAATCGACACCCAATCCGCACCGGTTTGTGTTGCACGCCTTCCAAACCCACGCCCAACACGTTCCATCGGTATGGTGTGGCGAAAAAGCAGTCCCTTGTCGGAGCGTCTAATGTATTTGTCCAAAATCGTTCGCGAAATTTAGTCATTTGATGACCCGCGTTTCTGTTCTCGCTTAGAAAGTTGTATGACCAGTTCTGACCGATAGCAGGCACGGTCATGCAGGGTGGGAGTCCGTCATTCGCTATGGATGCGAAGCAATAATAGTAGATTCAACAAAGAGGAATTCGTTTCAGTTGTAAGGGGCGCGATCAAACTTTGAAAAGTGCAAACAAATGTCGCGCAATATTTGCCAAAGTTGTGCGCTGCCGCTTAAAAAGGATCCCGGTTGGTGGGTTGGAACTAGACGGTACACACAGTGTAACGTATTGTTCGTTGTGCTGCGATAATGGCGTATTCCTTCAACCGGACATTAAGTTATCGAGCTGCAACATCTCGTAATACATGCGCTACAGCGCCAAGGTTGGCCAAAGATTGCAGCGTGGGTGGTAACCCGGCGAATTCCAAAACCGGATCGACGGAATGGCAACCCTTAAACCGGACAACAGTCTCTGCCCAAGTGTATCATCCCTTACTAGGGAGGAGGGCGCAGACTTCGTTGAGAACATGCTCGATGTTGCTGTCGTCCTTCGAGTAAAGCTCTTTGACCCAGCCATCGAGTCGATTGCGATCATCATCTGTCAAGGTCTTGGCGGTTAGAACGATTACCGGAATTTCATGCCACGCAGGGTTTTCCCGATATTGTTCGATGAATTCGAAGCCGTCCATTTCGGGCATCATCAAGTCCAGTAATATTAGGGCGGGCTTGATTTTCGCAAGTTTCTCCAACCCAACAAGGCCATTCTCGGCTTCAATGGGCAGAGCACCTTCACGCTTCAAGTATCTGCTCATTGCATCACGGGTATCGGCGTCGTCCTCCACAACCAATACCGTCCGGTTGGTATTATCACCCAGAAACCGCTTAAGGACTTTCGCCAACTGTTTTCGATCAACCGGTTTTGACAAATACTCGGAAGCGCCGAGCGAGAAGCCGAGAGGCCGATCCTCGACAATGGAAACCATCACAACGGGTATATGCGCCGTTGTCGAATTGGACTTCAACCGCGACAACACTTTCCAGCCATCTGTTTGAGGCATAATCACATCGAGTGTGATCGCATCCGGCAGCAGTTCTTCAGCCATTGTCAAACCTTCTTCGCCGCCCGGGGCAAGAGCGGTTCGATAGCCTGCAGTTGTTAGATTGCGCCGTAATAAATCCCTTACATTTCGATCATCATCAATAACCAAAATCAGCGGCGCGTCATCGGAAACTTCTACCTCGGCAAAATCATAATCCTCAGCGTCGACGTATCGGCAATCCGCTAGGATACTCATTGAGAAAACCGTACCTTTGCCAATTTCGCTGGTTACTTTTATATCGCCACCCATTTTTCGGCTAAATTCTCGTGTGATGGTCAAACCTAGACCTGTTCCCCCGAACTCCTTCGACGTTGATGAATCTGCTTGCGTAAACGGATCGAATATTTTGGCGAGCTGTGTCTCGGTCATTCCAATTCCCTGATCTTCGATATGGAATTCAATTTGCTTACCATTGGACGACTCAGCACTGCACACGCGAATTTTTATATTGCTATCCTTCGAGAATTTGGCTGCATTCGAAAGTAGGTTGAACAGGTTTTGACGCAGTTTTGTCATGTCGGAGTGAATGGCGCCAATGTCATCAGCTTGCTCAATCACCAGTTTGTTGTTGTTACTTGCGATGAGTGGCTGAATTGTATCCGCTACATCCTTCAGCAGAGAACTTACCTCGATTTCCTCGACGAACAGTTCGATTTTTCCGATTTCGATTTTCGAAAGGTCTAGAATGTCATTTATCAAACCCAGCAAGTGCTTCCCCGCTTTTGAGATCTTCTCCAAGTCCGGCACATATTCTTCGTTCTCGTCATCCTGTGCATCATCGATCAATAGCTCGGAGTAGCCGATAATGGCGTTCAGCGGAGTACGCAGCTCGTGACTCATGTTGGCCAGAAATTGCGACTTTGCGCTATTGGCTTTAACGGCCTCGTCTCTGGCCGCTCCGAGTTCCTCAACCAGCGTATCCAGTTCCGCTTCATGTTCCTTGGATTCTGTAATATTAGTGAATACAGAAACTGTCCCGCCGTCACTGGTATCAAAACCTTCCGATTTCATCCATTTACCATCGGGCATGCGGTCGCTAGAGCTTCTGACTTTGTGAGTTGCACGCTTTTTCAAGATACGCTGAATGCGTGCCTCTTGCTCATCCAGTGGCATATCTGGCAGCATCACCGGTGACGACTGTCTGAGAATATCCTCAAAGGAGATTCCGATGGCTGGTTCCAATCCACCAGACCATGAACGATAAAGTTCAACATAGCGTTTATTGAAGAGTACAATCCGATCGTCCTTGTCAAAAAGACAAATGCTCTGCCCCATAACCCCCAGTGCATCGATCAGGCGGGCATGTGAAGTGGCGGCTTCCTCCTTACTTTCCGAAAGAAATCTTTCTGCGCGTTTTCGCTCGGCCACAGATCCAAGAAGCGTGCCGACATGCCCTAAAGTTTTTATCAGCTCAACATCGGGGTCAGCTCGTGTTGCCGAGAAGAACTCAAGCACACCTATAACTTTTTCGTCTAGCACTACTGGAAAAGCCATGCCGGAAATCAATCCTGCACTTTTGGTAAACTCTGAGCGCCGGAAGCGGTCATCTTGCGAGAGGTCTTCGGACCAAGCTGCTTGCCCTCGGTTTAGAACGCGTCCGGGTAAGCCGTCCGGCGAACTGAAACGCAATCCTTCAGTGGCACTTCGTAAGTCCGAGACGTCCGAATTCGTTTCAACATGCCAGATACCCGTGGGGTTTAATCGCAATGCTCCATCGTTTTCCTCAACGACATAGGCGTGACCGGCGGCCCAGTTGGTATATGTACATATTTCGTGCAGGGCGGTTTGCAAAGCCACTTCGAAACTTTCTGCATTGTTTGATGATAGAACAATATTTTGAAGGAGTTTGACCGAAGCGGTCCGGTCAGCAATGCGTTGTTCCAAGTGATCATTTGCACTAACTAATTCTTCCTGTGCCTCTCTCTCGGCCGTTATTTCGCGACCGTAAACGTTCAGATAATTCTCGTTAGTTATGGGGACGACACTGAAAAGATAGGTCTCTCCATTAGTGTCCAATGTGGCTTGGCGAATAACGCCTGCCTGTCGCGCATCGACCACTGTCTGAAGTAGCTCGCGATTCAAAAAATCCAGTGTGCTATTTCCGTATATCTCGGTAAGGTTTCTTGCGGCATCATTTGCAAACAGGATGCCGCCATCAAGTTTTACTCGCAAAATGGGGTTAGGGTTTTCGTCTGGAAACTTGGCTAAATCGGCAAGTTGCTTTTCGGAAAGGCGCGATTGTGTGATATCTCGTCCGTAGACATTCACATAATTCTGACCTGGAACTGGCGTAATGAAATTGACGAAAACTTTATCGCCGGATACAAATTCCATGCTGACTTCATTGTCAGACTTGAAGCAATCGACAGCTTTCTTGGTGATTTCTTTGGCCAGCTTTCGGGTTTTTGGGTCAAGCCAACCGTCCAAGGTGTCGCAAAAAGCGTTCGCGTAAAGCGTCTCACCGTTTGAGCCTACGCGCATGACGGGGTGTGGTGCTTCGTCTGATAGGCGCGCAGAATTTGGATTCGCCACTACCGTCGTTTCGTTGCCAGTTTTACCCTTGGTTACCATCGTTAAATCCCTTCGGAATTGCGAGAGTTGATACCGCCAAATTTGTTGAAATTGATTAGTTAATCAGATTTGAATCCGATCTTCAGGTGTGTGTTATCACAAAATGGTTTGGTCTTAGATCCACCGCAACGACACAGTCGGACGGATTGAACGCGGTCAATATTCCGGCCCGTGCCGGCACATATTTCTAGGTTTCCGCTTACCACAAGGGGGCCGTTTTTCTGTGATTTTACTGTTAACGGTCCGTTGCGAACCGCTAGCGGCTCGGATTCACGTGTTTCCGGCTCTCCTGTAATTTTGAAGCCTATGTCTTTATGTGACCCGTCGCAAAAAGGTTTGTTTTTAGACGCGCCGCATCTGCATAGTGTGGCGCGGAATCCTGCTTCCTCGCCGTCCATAATTATTGGGGCTTTGAATGCGTAGGGGCCATCTTCACGTAAATACACAACATTCACTTCGGGTGCGGGTTCCGCCTGGGTTTCCCTTTTGGGAACATACGAGACGGCTCCGGAAGGGCAGGAATGCGCAACAGTTCTGAGGGCTTCGGTCTCCATCTTATCGGGAAATATCCATTGTCCCTCCACGCCGGATAGAAAGACGTTTGGGGCGCCCAAAACGCAAAGCCGGGCGTGAACGCACCGTTTGGTGTCAAAGCTCAACACCATGTCGCGCCCTTCCTCGCATCCCACGACCCCCTCTTCATCATCGGCGACTTTGGGTTTGTCGTCATGTGGAATAACGGGCTCAACTGGCGGAACGATGCCCGGTACGGTAATTTTTGATGCCATTCCTAAAAGTGTATCGGAAATTCCGTCCAGCAGGTGCCCTTCGGGAAAGATCGAGTTTGCGTGGTTCGCCATTTCGACCAAGCGTTCGTGCATCATCCGTTTTTCGCCAGCACCGCTCGGAATTCTCGCAATATCGCGCAGCATTGTGAAGGTCATGCCGGCATTTATTCCCGGCGCATCAGGACCGGCTGGAAGCGATGCTAGGTGCTCGCTTACAGGTGTTAAAACTGACATAAGTTCGCGCGCAAGATTAAGGAATAGCCGCTTCGCATCAGCGTCATCCGCTGTCCTTCCATATGCCTGCACAAGACAGCGCAGCATATGCCCGTAAAGCGAATTTGCCAGATCAAGCACCTTGGCCGCTTCAGGGTCATTAATATGTACCCGGTTGTGCGGGTCCATTGCCTCGTTCATTACAGGGTTTTTCGCAACTGGAAATGCCGGTGCAAAATCCGGATCGGCTGCCAGGATTTCATCAAGTTGTGCACGAATTCCTACCAATTTTGCATAATGGCTGTCGTCCGAATGTTCAGGAGCGCCTTCGCCTTGTTCAATAATCGTTTCGATCGCTTCCTCGGCACTTGCCAGATCGATGACCGATGAAAGCCCAGGCAACGGTGCATCGCTTGGTGTGACCTGCGCAGCAATATCCCCACAAAAAAGCACATCTTCACCAAGTTTATGAGAAAGCGCCTCAAAACCATGCATGATTGCGCGATACAGATGCCCGATTGTGTTGTAGTCCTGCGCCGTCGGCATAATCGTACCTTTGGGCGCTGTACGATGATAATCAGTTGGGTGAACAAATTCTGCCGAATCCTTAAGTGGCACACCTTCAGGTCGCTCCAGAAATATCCCGTGATCAATCAATGCATGCGAAAATCCGTAAAGCTCAAGACTAACCCCTTCGGGGTGATATCCTGACGGAATTGGGAAATTTGGCCGTGACAAATGAGGGGCCGCGCCAATTGCTGTCGCAAGGTTACCCACGAGTGTCAGATGTGTCATTTCTTCCACAGCGACGTCGGTCATGGCAGCTTTCCAGCTTTGAACAACTTCAACATATTCAGCAGGAAGGCCGTCCTGAACGCCCCGTTTCAAACTCCATATTCCATAGAGGTAGCAACACATCACATTGTGTTCGATTGCGGCAGCTTCAGCTAAAAGGTAGATTAATTCTTCACGTGTTTCGATACGGATTTTAGGTTCTTCATCAAGCATATTCACACGCTCCCCAGCACGACATTTGAGAATTATCTTAAATTGACAATAATAGTATTCCACAAAAATAGAGTTATGTTAAGGTGTTATGCAATACGGCGGATGCTGGTACGATTAATGGTCACAAAAGACAGCGACATTCGGTACTGAAAAAGATGGTGTAACGACGATAAAAATTTACGATCAGTTGCTTCGATTTAAGTGCTTCAAGAATAGTGCTTCTGGGGGAATACGAGAATGAATGAACGAAATGCGAGCGCAGTTGCGTTTGAGTTTGTTATCGGTGTCACAGGCCACCGCGACCCATTACCCGAACAAATCCCCGCGTTGAAAGCGACAGTTGCAGGAGCCCTGGAAGGGCTGGTTGGGCGATTTAAAAGTACTCCAATAAGCGTTGTTACCGGTTTAGCCGAAGGTGCGGACACCATCGTAACAGAGGTCGCTCTGGAAATGGGGCTGGATGTAACCGCGCTGCTGCCCATGCCGAAACCCATATACGAAGCCGATTTCAAAGGTGAAGCGCTAACCGTATTCAGAAATCTTATCAATGATCCACGCATCAAAGTGCTCGAATTGCCGATAATAGGCGAGCACGCTTTAGCGGATATGAGCGATCAATCATACCGTGACGATCAATACGATCTGCTTAAAAACTACCTTGTCCGACGCTCGAACTTGCTTCTCGCTTTGTGGGATGGCGAGATTACGCATCTACGTGGCGGAACCTCTGACGTTGTTTTGTCATACCTCTGCGGGGAAGTGGGGCTATCCCATCCAAGCAAAGTTTCTGCTAGCCAAGAAATTATGGATGACTGTGGCGAAATTGCTATTTGTATTAGGACTCCCAGAAAATTGACACCCAAAGCGGATGTTCCAAGCGGCTATTCGTTTCTAGTCTCCAACTCCACGTGCGTCACTTTTTCAGAATTAGAAACAATTCCCCAATACTATTTTGACCGCTGGTCGGGACTTGATGACTATGCATTGGAGCGGTTTTCACCTGATGGTGAGAACATTCCTGTTTATCCATTGATTGACCCCGAAGACGCTTGCCTCACCGATCATACCAAGGTTGTCGAGAATGAATTTCTTCGGGCCGACCAACTGGCGATGGCTAGCCAGAAAATGTCGGATACATTGTTCAAATGTTTCGGATTAATTGCGGGTGCAATGGGGCTGTTCTTCCTTGTTTACGCAAAGCTCGCCGCGCTCAAAATCTTTCTTGCGCTTTATATTGCTCTGTTTTTCGTCGGCTATATTGCATTTCGTATGGGTGCAAAGAAACGATGGCTCGCGCGTCATTTAGCCTGCCGCGCATTGGCAGAAACCCTGAGAGTACAGTTTTTCTTATTGATGGCGGGCGCTGGGCATGGATTTAACGTACGCCGGATGTTGCGCTTAACAAGCGTCAACAGGTTTGAAGGTTTTGCATGGTTGCAGGATGCGGCGCGGTTTGCTGAACCATTGTTCGAAACAGTCTCCGAGGAAGAAGAGCGATTGGAAGCCGTTCGAAAAAACTGGGTGGAAGACCAGGCCAACTATTTTTCCAAAAAGCTTGATCAGATGCACGTTCAACATGCCCGACTCGAAGTGATTAAGTCCATATTGATGGCCGGATCTATTCTCGGTGCCTTGGCATTGGTGTTCTTTAAAAAATCTCTTCTACACATGGAAATGGCAGGATATGACGGTAAAGCGTTGCTGGTGTTTGCGATGGGTTTGCTGCCGCTTTGGTTGGCTGTTTGGGAACTTTATCAAGGCAAAATGGCTACCCGCGAACTAATTTGGCAGTACACAAATCAACGGCGCTACTTTGCCGCTGCTAACCATCAACTCATTGATGTTCCAGGCATTGCTTCCAAACGGCGTGTTGTTTTCAATCTGGCGGAACAGGCGCTTGCCGAGATTTATCTCTGGAGTGCACATAGATACCACAGAGAACACGAACCTCCGGCTGCGGGGTAGTTTATGGAAGATTCAGATACGGCCGATTTCAAAGCGAGGCTATCTCAACTTCGTCACGACTTGAGAACACCTATCGGGCACATCATAGGTTATTCCGAGTTGATCGAAGAAGAGATGGATGCCGAAGCATTGTCTGCTTGCAGCCATGATTTGCAGTCAATCCAGAATGCGGGACAAAGAATGCTGGCCCTGATCGATCAGTATTTCGGCGAGGCGAAAAACACCGTTGATGACATCCAGCTCAGTGATGCCCAATTCCAGCTTCGAATGCAGTTGAACCATATTGCCGGATACTCGGAAATATTGCGGGAAGATGCGTTGGATGATGGGCGCGACTATCTGATTGGTGATATTGACCATATTATCGAGGCACAGGTCAGGGTTATCGAGCTGCTTGAAGCGCTGGGTGCGCGTTTGTTTGAAACAAAAAACTCCCCAAAAAGCAGACAACTAAAACTTGATACGCCCGAAACCTCGGTGGGTTTAAGCTCGGCTGAAAGCATAGTTGGTATCGGCGGAGAAATACTTGTCGTTGATGATGATCCCGCCAATCGAGAACTATTAGCCCGCAGACTCGCACGTAGCGGGTATACATCGATAACCGCCGAAACCGGTGAAGAGGCACTGGAGATACTCGAAAACAGACGATTTGATATGGTGCTTCTCGATCAAATCATGCCTGGAAAATCTGGCCTGGAAGTGTTGCAAATAATGCAGACGTCTCGACGTCTGAGAGCGATACCGGTGATCATGCTTTCTGCTGCCGACGATTCCGAATTAATGGTCCAATGTGTGCTTAACGGTGCAGAGGACTATGTATCGAAGCCATTTAACCCTGTGCTACTAACAGCTAGGATCAATGCATGTTTGGAAAAAGTTCGCCTACGTCAAAATGCAGCGAAGCAGTTGAAAATATTCATTTCCTCGCCAGGTGATGTAATTCCTGAGCGGATGATCGTTAAAGCGGTCATAGGACGGCTCAACGAAGAGTTCACGGGGCGTGCTTATTTGATACCGATCCTTTGGGAGGAAGAACCGCTTTTGGCATCTGATACTTTTCAAGCGCAAATCCATCCACCACGGCACACTGATATTTATCTGGGAATTGTGTGGTCTCGCATCGGATCACCACTGCCTGAAACGATATTGAGGCCGGATGGCACCGTTTATGATTCCGGAACAGCGTTTGAATTTGAAGATGCTCTTCATGGTTTTAAGAAAAACGGTCATCCCGAGATGTTGTTGTATCGAAAAGACGGGGCGCCAACAGTTTCGTTGGAAGACCGGAATGCCGTACTTGACGGGCTCGAACAAATTGATCGTTTGCAAAGTTATGTAGATAGATTTTTGATCGGTGAGGACGGCTCCTATGCTGCTGCATTCCATACGTTTGAAGAGCATACTCAATTCGAAATCATGGTTGAGATGCACCTACGGAAACTTGTGGAGCGGATACTTTCAGGCGGGGATCCAAAAGCTAATTAGAGTTCTACAAAAACCTTGTAAATACCGGGCGTTCGTGCAGAAATTGTAGAAATGCGTACATAAGGGGACATCAATGACACTTATTTTGCTGGTCGAAGATAACGAAATGAATCGTGATATGCTTTCGCGTCGCCTAAAAAAGCGGGGCTTCGAAGTGATCATGGCGTTTGATGGAAAGCGGGGCGTTGATATGGCGGGCGAGCATAATCCCGACCTTATCCTTCTAGATATGAGCTTGCCAGTTATGGATGGCTGGGAGGCAGCGGGGCACCTCAAATCGGCAGATTCAACCAAAGCAATTCCGATAATTGCGCTGACAGCGCACGCTATGGCGGGGGATATGGAAAAAGCGATGCAGGCAGGCTGTGATGACTATGACACCAAGCCCGTCGACCTCGCCCGGTTAATAGGGAAAATTAATTCACTTCTCGGGATCTGATTTTGTTTGCTATAGTGTCCACGACTGGAAAATCCGTAAACGGGATGGCATTTTATGACAAATGAGGAAGTAAAATCTGCCCTGCTTGAAGGCGGCGATACTTGGACCGAATTGAGCAAAAGGCTTTCCATCAGCACCGCCGTATTGAAAAACACCGAGCTTTGTGAGGCGCAACTGAATGACCGCGACCTTGCCGAGCTAGACTTTTCAGGAAGTGATTTTTTCGGCGCAAAATTGCATAAAACGAATTTGAAGAAGTCAAGTTTTGTCGACGCTGACTTTTCCAAAGCGTTTATGCGGGAGGCGGCCCTTTATAAAGCCGATTTTTCTAACGCAATCTTGCAAGAAGCCGACTTGAGCGACGCTGACCTATCATCTACAAATTGCCAAGGCGCCGACTTCCGTGGCGCAACACTCAAAGGAGTGAATTTTGATTCCGCTGATCTAAGAGGCGCCAACTTTTCACACGCAGACCTGCGTGGCGCAAATTTTACCGGTGCGAACATTACCGGCGCAAAGTTCCATTTCGCCCGCGTATCGGATGCTAACGTCACACACACGGAATATGGAACTGTCAAAGATATGGTCGGTCTTTATTATGGTATTCGAGGTATTGATGCGACCTATGGAAATGCAATCTTCGTCCGCGATGCTAAAGACCAAGATTATATAGATACATTATATGAAGCGATATTACGCAAGCCACATGGCTTCATACGCAAGTTGGATTTAGTCCTGTTTCGCGCATGGGGTTTGATTGATCATGGTCGAAGTTTAATCAAAGTAGCATTTTACGCGTTCATCATAGCCACTTTCTATGGGCTAATCTATTTAATGGATATGACCTACAACTGGCAAATTATGGATTACTCGAACTCTGCCCAAACATGGTTTACACCGTTCTATTATTCAGTCGTAACATATACCACACTGGGCTTTGGGGACGTAACCGCAGACAGCTTGTTTGGCGAAATATTCGTGATCAGCGAGGTGATTTTGGGATATTTCACACTTGGGCTTTTACTTGCAATTCTAGCAAACACGATTGCTCGAAGAAGTTGATATAACTGTAGATTGCCGCAAATCTTGGTTATCGGTTAGTGCGTTCGACCACTATTAAATCGACGGCTTGCTCGTGCCTTTGAAGCCTAGAACAAAAGCATCTAGCGTCAGTCAATGAGCATCGAAAACCCAACGACAAATAAAAAACTGTGACAAAATGATTCATAGGTATACAATCGACGGACGGTGACCGGATTTTAGTGCAAAAGCACGTTGCGAATGTTACCGAAAAAAATAAAAAACAATCTGGAGGAATACAATGAATATTAAAAAATTAGCGGTTGTGACCGCAATTGCCGGCGCGTTGGCTGGCTCGGCGATGGCTCAACAGACATTCGTTTCCATAGGCACAGGCGGCGTGACGGGCGTTTATTACCCGACAGGCGGCGCGATCTGCCGTTTGGTAAATAAAGACCGGAAAGATCATGGTATCCGCTGTTCAGTAGAATCCACTGGCGGTTCTATCTACAACATCAACACAATCCGCGCAGGCGAATTGGAATTCGGTGTTGCTCAGTCTGATTGGCAGTTCCACGCTTACCACGGTACATCGAAATTCGAAGACGCCGGTGCTTTCGAAGACCTGCGCGCTGTGTTCTCTGTTCACCCAGAGCCAGTGACAATTTTGGCGCGCCGTGATTCCGGTATCGACAATATTACAGATATCCCTGGAAAACGTTTCAACATTGGTAACCCAGGTTCAGGTACGTTGGGCACTTGGGAAGTTATCGAAAACACGATGGGTTGGAATCGTGGTGATCTAGCACTCGCTTCGCAGATGAAGTCTGCTGAAACCGCTGGCGCGCTTTGCGACAACAAAATCGACGGTTACTTCTGGCTTGTTGGTCACCCATCGGGTCTGACCGCTGAAACTATCGCATCGTGTGATGCCAAAATCGTTCCAGCTGTTGCTGATGAGATCGCGGCCCTTGTTGCTGAGAAACCATACTACCGTACTGCAACTATTCCAGGTGGCATGTACCCGGGCAACCCGGACGACATCCAGACATTCGGGGTTGGTGCAACATTCGTAACAAGTGCGAACGTTGACGAAGAAGCTGTATATCGTGTGGCGATCGCCGTATTGGGCAACCTTGACGACTTCCGCAAACTTCACCCTGCTTTCGCCAATTTGAAAGCTGAGGAAATGATCAGTGATAGCCTTTCGGCACCTCTACACCCAGGTGCAATCCGCGCTTATCGCGAACTTGGTCTCATGGACTAAACAATAATTTGGGCGGAGCTGTGATGGCTCCGCCCTTTTTGTATCTCGCCCGCAATTACGGAAATGATCGGGACTAACCTGACGAGAGATACTAAATTTGGACCAGGAGGGGTCACGTGACAGATAATCAAGATACCGCCGCGGCGGAGGACACCAAAGCGGCTGACATGATCGCCGATTTTGACGTCGGAGCCCGCGATCCAGGAGGCTGGCAGGGCAAGTTGCTCGCCAGTGTTGCACTAGTTTGGGCACTGTTTCAAATTTATACCGCATCAAACATTCCATTTGTATTGAATGAATGGACAGGGATGAGCGCCTTTGTTTTCAATTCTGACAAAGCGCGCGCAATCCACCTTGCGTTTGCCTTGTTCTTGGCTTCAACGGCGTTCCCGCTATTCAAGAAATCTTCGCGTACAAGTATCCCGTGGTATGACTGGGCGCTGGCGCTCGGCGGTGTAATGGTGACGATGTATCTGGTGCTAAACCAGTCGGCAATTGCAGACCGTTCGGGCCTGCCGACAACCGCCGATCTATTTATGTCCGCGTTGGGTATCACAATCGTTCTGGTCGCCACGTTCCGTGCGCTGGGCCTGCCGATGGTGATCGTTGCTGGTGTTTTTCTTGTATATGTATTCTACGGCGATCAATCGTTCATTCCTGACTCAATCCAGTGGAAGGGCGCGTCGTTTAACAAAGCAATGTGGCACTTCTGGATGCAAACGGAGGGAGTCTTTGGGCAAGCCCTAGGCGTGTCTGCCTCGATGGTGTTCCTATTTGTTCTGTTCGGTTCGCTGCTAGAGAAGGCGGGTGCCGGTAATTACTTCATCAAGATATCCTTCGCACTGATGGGGCACTTGAAAGGCGGACCCGCGAAGGCTGCTGTTGTGGCTTCTGCGGCTATGGGTCTTATTTCTGGTTCGTCGATAGCCAATACGGTGACCACTGGTACATTTACCATTCCATTAATGAAACGAGTGGGGTTCTCGGCAGAGAAAGCTGGCGCGGTTGAGGTGGCTTCGTCCACGAACGGTCAGTTAACGCCGCCTGTGATGGGCGCGGCTGCGTTCCTGATGATCGAATACACGGGGCTATCGTATATTGAGGTTATCAAAGTTGCCTTTTTGCCCTCGATTATCAGCTATATTGCCTTGGTCTACATTGTGCATCTTGAGGCCGCAAAGCTGGGTCTTGAAGGGCTTGCACGTGCAGGTGCGCCTAAAACCAAAGCACAACGCTTGATGGGGGTAGCCTTCGGTTTCGCGACCTTCATTGTACTTTGTTTTGTCACCTATTACGGGCTTGGATGGCTGAAGGGCGTCTTCGGGGATTATACCTTGATCGGGATGTGTGTGACGTTCTTCGTGGTCTATGCAGTACTTGTGCGGATGGCTTCAAAATATCCTGATTTGGAAGTTGATGATCCTGATGCTCCGTTCCTCGAATTGCCAGAGGCCGGGCCTGTCGCCAAAACGGGTTACTATTTCGCATTGCCGGTTGTTGTACTGATCTGGTGCTTGATGGTTGAACGTTTTTCACCAGGCCTCTCGGCCTTTTGGGCAACCTTGTCGATGATCTTTGTGCTACTTACACAACATCCACTGAAAGCACTGTTTCGCGCCGATGGCACAATGGGTTCAAGCGTCAAAGCTGGGTTCGGCCAATTGGTAGACGGTTTGATTTCCGGTTCGCGCAATATGATTGGTATCGCGGTTGCGACTGGTACGGCGGGTATCATCGTTGGTACCGTGACGCTAACGGGCGCGCATCAGGTGATCGGTGAGTTTATCGAATTGATCTCAGGCGGTAGCCTATTGCTGATGCTGGTCTTCGTTGCGATCTTCTCGTTGATACTCGGGATGGGGTTGCCGACAACGGCTACTTATATCGTGATCACTTCGCTTATGGCACCCGTGATCATTCAGGTAGGCGCGCAGTCAGGGTTGATTGTTCCGCTGATCGCCGTCCACATGTTCGTGTTCTACTTCGGTATTCTGGCGGATGACACGCCGCCAGTGGGGCTTGCGGCCTTTGCAGCCGCGGCGATTTCCAAAGGTGATCCGATCAAAACCGGTATTATCGGATTCAGCTATGATGTCAGAACTGCAATCCTGCCGTTCCTGTTCATTTTCAACACTGAGTTGCTGTTGATCGACGTCACTGTGACCAAAGCGATATTTGTTTTTGGAATTTCGGTGGTCGCGATGATGTTGTTTGCGGCAACCACCCAAGGATGGTTCTTGACCAGATCTAGGCGTTGGGAAAGTGCGGCTTTGCTGATTATTGCGTTTACATTGTTCCGACCGGGTTTCTGGCTGGACATGTGGCAAAATCCCTACGTCAACACGTCGCCTTCACAAATCATGATGCTGGCTGACGCTGCCGGAGATGATGAGGCGTTACGAATCCGGGTCACCGGCGAAGACTTCTCGTCTGGCAAAATCGTTGATACGACCGTTTCGCTGCCACTTGGTTTGATGTCCGATGGGGACGGGGCCGCGCGCCTCGAGAAATCTTCCGGAATTGCGTTCCTTGCTGATGGTGATCAAGTATTTGTCGATAACGTCGTCTTTGGCGGATACGCACAGGATCGTGGGATCGATTTTGACTGGGAAGTAACGAACATCGAAGTTGATGCAGTTCGCCCCGTCAAGGAATGGTTCTACATTCCAGCACTGCTGCTGCTTGGGCTAGTTGTGTTTCTGCAACGCGGCCGTATCCGTAAACTCGAAGAATCAACTGTCTAGGAAAGGAGCAATATCATGTTTAAATCCATCTTGTTGCCCATCGACCTTAACGAGCCCTCGTCATGGGAGAAATCCATTCCCGTGGCGATTGACATGGCGAAAACCTATGGAGCGCAGCTTCGCGTCATGACGGTGATCCCCGATTTTGGCAAATCAATAGTCGGCTCATATTTCCCCGCTGGATTTTCTGATAAGGCGTTGGCTGATACGATGGCGACGCTTGAAAAATTGGTGGTGGAGGTTTTTTCTACCGACGTTAACGTCGAAAGTATCGCGCGGCATGGGTCGGTCTATAAAGAAGTGTTGGAGGTTGCGGATTTGGTTGGGGCTGATCTAATTGTCCTGACGTCTCACCGACCTGCACGCAGCGATTATTTGCTAGGCCCAAACGCCGCGCGCGTGGTGCGCCACGCAAAGCAATCGGTGTTTGTGGTTCGTGCTTAAGGCGTAGACGGTGAACAACTTGACGATCCCTGTCGAAAGATTGGGATCGCCAATATGTCTACGATGGGAAGGAGTAACCAAAGGTGTGCGGTAGAGCTTCTAATCTAGCGTGGCATAGTTGACACCAACACCACCGTGCATTCCCCCGAAGCCCATGCTAGAACCTCCATATGATAGCTATCTTTTTGAAAACTTTACCCTTCTTTGCCATATTGGGATTGGGGTATTTCGCCGCATATCGACGCTTTTTTAGTGAAGAGGCCACCGCTCATCTGACAAAGTTTGTGTTTTATTTTGCCCTGTCAGCGATGATCTTTCGCTTTGCGGCAACTCTTTCTTTACCGGATGTATTCCACGGATCATCTGTCTTGGCGTATTTGTCAGGCACATTGTCGGTTTATATTCTTGCCACCGTTGTTGCGATCTTTCGCGGAATCGGAATGGAAGAAACAGTGATCGAGGCACAAACTGCGGCCATAGGGAACGTAGGCTTTTTGGGAATCCCGATGCTCGTTTTGCTGATGGGGCCAAATGCTATCGGCCCGGTGATGATCGTTTTGGCAACGGACCTGATTGTCTTTGGCAGCCTTATGGTCATCTTGATTTCCGCTAAGCGGGACGGGCGGATGTCTGTCGCTGTGCTGGGTTCGGTCGCTAAGGGTCTGATAAAGAACCCGATGGTTATGGCGATAACCGCGGGGCTGATCTGGGCCGGATTTGATCTACCTATCCCTGACCCGTTTGACGAGTTCCTAACGCTTCTAGGGGCCGCTGCGACCCCCGGTGCGTTATTTGCTATTGGCGCATCGCTCGCAACTAAATCGGCCGAACGCAAATCTATTGCTATCTGGCTTTCGACGGTCAAGTTGATGTTGCACCCTCTGGCCGTTGCTTTTGCAAGTTTGGTGCTGTTCGATGTACCGCCTTTCACAGCGTCTGTTATGATCGCCGCTGCGGCTATGCCAACGGCTGGAAACGTTTATATACTTGCACAGCATTATGGAATTGCACCCGTAAGAGTGTCCTCGACCATCCTTATTTCAACGGTGATCAGCATCGTTAGTCTGACCATAGTTATTGCGATGGTTTCGGGCCGACACTTCTAGGTTCTAACCAAAGAATAAGGGCCGGACGCTTTTGGCATCCGGCCCCCTAACTTTGTTCGTGTCACGCCCGTTAGTTTCCGTAGGCCACCGCGGGTAACCATGTCGTAAACTCTGGGAAGAAGAATACAATTCCAAGTCCTAGAAGCTGGATTAGAACGAACGGGATCACACCTTTGTAGATATGGAGCAAGCTGATATCCGGTGGGCAAACCCCTTTCAAATAGAACAACGCGAAGCCGACAGGTGGGGTCAGGAACGACGTTTGTAACGTCACCGCCACAAGAATGGCGAACCAGACAACGGATGGATCATCAACGACGCCAAAGCCGTTCACAGCAAGATCCAGACCAAGAATAACAGGCAGCATAAGCGGCATGATGATTAAAGTGATCTCGATCCAGTCCAGCAGGAAGCCGAGCAGGAAGATGATGAACAGGATGAATGCGACGACCATGTAAGGGTTGTCGAATGAACCTAGAACTAGGTTTTCGATGATCTCGTCACCACCAAACCTACGCAAGATAAATGCGAAGAAGTTGGCTGCGATGAAGATACCCACGATGTACCCAGATGTGTTTAGTGTCTGGCGCATCACGTCCAAGAAAACCTTACGGTTCAAATTACGAGCGAACAGCGCAAGTATGGTTGCGCCTAATGCGCCGATGCCAGAGGCCTCGGTCGGGGTGGCAAGGCCAAAGAAGATCGAACCAAGAACCAAGAAGATAAGGCCCATTGGTGGAACAACTGACATTGCAACATCGAACAACAGTTTCGGTGTGATTGGTTCGCGGTTTTTAGGGACAGGCATCGATTTTGGCGAAATGAGGCCGTAAACGACGATGAACACAATGTAGAGCGTACCAAGCAGCAGTCCAGGAAACAACGCGCCCATGAACAGATCGCCGAGGCTGATTGCCAGCTGGTCGGACATAATCACAAGCATGATTGAGGGTGGGATCAGAATGCCAAGCGTACCCGACGCAGCGATTGTGCCTGTCGCGATAGGCTTGGAATAACCTTGATCCATCATGGTTGGGATGGCCATCACGCCAAGCAACACCACGGATGCGCCGATAACGCCGGTCGAGGCTGCAAGGATGATACCGATAACCATAACCGTCAGCGATAGACCACCTTTAAGCGCGCCGAACAGTACCTGCATGGATTTCATCATCTTGGTTGCAACGCCGGATTGATCCAGCATTAGGCCCATGTAGATGAACATCGGCAAGGCCACCAGAACAGGGTTCTTGATGATACCACCGAAGAACCGACCGCCGTTTGCGAACAGCTTGATATAGCTGATGCCGGTGCGTTTGAATTCGATGTATTCATTGATCAACTTTTTGCTGGGATCAAGAACAACCTCGCCCACTAAAATGAAAAGCAAACTTACACCGACGAGGGCGTAGACGACAGGGATTCCGCGAAACAACATCACAATAAATGTGATGAACATCAGCAGAACCATCCATTGGTTGAGGTCCATAAAACCCCCGAAGAACGATAGAATTTCCATAGGTTAAGCTTTCAACGAATTGCTGCGGTTTCGCCAGTAACTGACCGCCGCAATGATAACTAAGAGTGCGAGGCCGTACCAAAGGACGTTGTCCAATATTGCCTCTTTGCCGATGCGACGTGATACAATTTCGTCGTTTGTGAAGCGCACATACCACCAGAGGATATAGTAAACGCCACGATCTGCGACGAACCACAACGCGGGAAACGCCGCGATGATCGTTTTCCAAAGCACAGGTTGTGTGATTTTCATCAGGTTTCGGTGCAATGCAGCGAAGCCTGCAATTATTGCCGCCCAGAAAAGTACCGGCATCGACATTTTAAGCATGTACAGCCCATGCAGGCCGTTCGGGCTATCGGAACCTTCTCTAACCGAGAAGGATGCATAAGAATAATGCATCAGAATGTCGGACATCAGCGCCAGAAAAGGTAACAGCAACCAGCCTATGGCGAAAACCTCGATACGCGCTTTCTTTGCGTCTGAGAAATGTTCGTGGAAAATATCAACACGAACGTGGCTATCGGTAGTAATCGCATACCCAAAGCCGCTGATCATCGCAAAGCCGTAGATCCACCATTGTGCATCATCCAGCCACGCTTGATTCATTCCGGCTTTGCGCAAAAAAACCTGCGATACGATCGCAATCATCAGGATTGGAAACAGCCAAGCAGCTACATTTCCGATATTGATCATCAACCGGTCGCCCCACAAATGCTCCGCGCGATTACGTTCGCCCGGATCCGAAGTTGCAAGTACTTGATCAATAGTGTCCGTGTTAAACTCTGACATTGGAAGCATTTCCCCCTCATTCTAGAAAAAATGGCGACCATCGAAATGGCCGCCATTCGTATTGTTAAGCGTTAGTTACGCGGCATGTAAATGTTGGATGACCAAACTTGGTAACCTGAACGATACTCCTGCAAATCAGCCCAGACTTCCTGGAAGAACTCATCGCCGTCCGCCAGTTCTACAACAACTTCATCCCAAGCGCCTTCAAATGCTGCAAGCATCTCAGGTGACCACTGTTTAAGGATCACGCCGTACTCTTCGGTTGACTGAACCATAGCGGCGTAGTTTGTAGCTTCGCCTTCAGCCAAGTTGGTTGTGATGTTTGCAAGACAAGCAACTTCGATCTGGTTTTTCGCTGTGTCCGACAGGTCTTCCCAAACGTCGCCGTTAATCAGCAGCTCGAACAATGTCGAAGGCTGATGCCAACCAGGGAAGTAGTTGTACTTGGCGATTTTGTGGAAGCCAAGACGGGCATCAATACGAGGCATGGAGAATTCGGTCGCATCAATCGCGCCGCGCTCAAGTGCCGGGAAAATGTCCGACGCGCCTAGAAGCGATGTGGATACGCCCAGCTTTTCCATGGCTTTCGCGCCAAGGCCGAAGAAACGCATGTTCAGGCCCTGAAGGTCTGCGACAGTGTTGATTTCTTTTTTGAACCAACCGGAAGTTTCCGGCGCGATAAGACCACAAGGTGTTACGTGTACGTTATAGCCGTTTTCGTCATACATGCGTTGCCAAAGATCGGCACCGTCATCATATAGGATCCAGCCTAGGAATTCGCCAGCTTCTGGGCCAAATGGCACAGCAGCAAACAAAGATGCAGCGTTGATTTTACCCTGCCAGTAACCGGAAGTCGCGAAAGCCGCATCAACGGAACCGTTGGATACAGCATCAAGCGCTTCAAGCGTTGGCACCAATTTGCCCGGATCGAAATGTTCGAATTCAACGTCTGTAGAAATGCCGTTGATTTTTTCAACGAAGTCGACGGCGCCTGTGCCAAGAATTGGCAAATTTTTACCGAATGCCGAAGTCATTTCGAGTTCTGTTTGAGCAGTGACCGCTGTGCCTGCCAGAGCAAGGGCTGCGACTGCCGAGAGTAGATTTTTCTTCATCATTACCTCCATAAAAGATGAACGACCAAAAGGCCGTTGCCCGCACCGTACCGCACTTACCATCTTTGGTAAAGTTTATTTACCAAAGTATGCGGGTTGAATTTTGGCGCTTGGACTTGAACGCCAAAGTCAAACATCTGGTGTGTTAAAGGCAATAATTACAGATGGTTATGGTATTGTATGCTTCGTGTAAGCCGTTTCTACAACAATATTGAAGCGAAGTTTTACACAATTATTGAATAGCACTTCACAAGAATAGCACTTCACAAAACGAACGGAAAGCGCAACCCCAACAAGTTTCTGACGCGACGCTATTACGGCACACTTCTTCAATAGACACCTACGCCCACCAATGTGAAGCGCGCGAATTTCAAAACGTCCCACCACAATGAAACATACGCAGCCGGATTTAACAGACTTGCGTGTCTGTTACGAACAAATTGACATTGGCCAAAAACTGGCATCAAGTTTGCCCATTGGTAAGCGGAGGGAACAGGTGCTTGATTCCGATATAGAGCGTATTCGCAGACTACCGATTTGGCAGGACGAAGTTGCTGTGGTCCCGCTTGGGGGCGGGCGAACCAATTTCAACTATGTGGTCGAGGATCGGTCCGGCAAATACGTCGCGCGCCTTGGCGAGGACATAGTCGAGCATCACGTAATGCGTTTCAACGAACTCGCCGCCAGTCATGCGGCCCATGCGGCACGGCTGTCGCCCGCCGTCGTTTATGCGCAAGACGGTCTGACGGTTTTGGAGTTTGTCGAAAGCAAAACTTTTACGTCTACTGATGTTCGCCAGCAGCATAATCTTGAAAAAATCCTGCCACTTGTACGATCCTGCCACAGGGATATCCCCGCCCATCTACGCGGACCTGTTTTGGTATTTTGGGTGTTCCATGTGATCCGCGATTATTCTGCAAAATTACAGGAAATGGGCAGCCCGTATGCAGCATTGGCTTCTGAACTTCGAAGTATTGGTAATTTACTGGAAGTCGATGCCGGCCCGTTCGACATGGTATTCGGCCACAATGATCTGCTCGCGGAAAATATACTTGATGATGGGGATCGGTTGTGGCTGATCGATTGGGATTATGCGGGATATAACTCTCCTTTGTTTGATCTCGGCGGATTGGCCTCTAATAACGGCCTCTCGCAGGTTCAGGAAATGTGGATGCTAGAAAACTATTTCGACGCTCCCGTTACGGATGGCCTGCTACGTCACTACCATGCTATGAAATGCGCCTCATTGTTGCGTGAAACGATGTGGAGCATGGTATCGGAAGTTACTTCAAACCTAGACGTGGATTATGCAGCCTACACCGCTGATTTCCACGAGCGCTTCCAACAGACCTATCAAAACTACCAGCAAATGTAAGGCGAACCTCATGCGTGAACTTCCCACCACTGCAAAGGCTGTGATCATCGGTGGCGGCATCATAGGCTGCTCCACAGCGTATCATCTGGCAAAACTTGGCTGGACCGATACGGTTTTACTGGAGCGCATGAAGCTGACTTCCGGCACTACGTTCCATGCCGCAGGGTTGGTTGGGCAACTGCGTTCAAACGCGAGTATCACGCAGCTTCTTGGATACTCGGTGGATCTCTACAAGACACTTGAGGTCGAAACGGGTTTTGGTACAGGCTGGAAGATGAACGGTGGCTTGCGCCTTGCTTGCAATGAAGAACGCTGGATTGAAGTAAAACGCCAAGCTACGACGGCCCACTCCTTCGGGTTGGAAATGGATCTATTGACCCCGAAAGAAGCGCAGGATCTGTGGCCATTAATGAACATTGACGACGTGATCGGCGCGGCGTTTATGCCCACGGACGGTCAAGCGAACCCTTCTGATATCACACAGGCGCTGGCCAAGGGAGCACGGATGGCAGGGGCGAGTATATTCGAGGATACCAAGGTTCTTGATCTCGAAATCGACAAGGGCAAAATCAAAGCTGTGATCACCGAACATGGGCGAATTGAATGCGAGGTTGTCGTTGTCTGTGCTGGCCAGTGGACACGCGATTTTGCCAAACGGTTCGGGGTGAACGTACCACTTGTTTCGATGGAGCACCAATACATGGTGACCGATATGATCGAAGGGATGCCAAAGAATCTGCCAACGCTGCGCGACCCTGATCGGTTAACGTATTACAAGGAAGAGGTCGGCGGATTGGTGATGGGGGGGTATGAACCCAACCCGATACCATGGGCAGTAGATGGCATACCGGAGGGGTTCCATTATAGCCTGCTGGAATCGAACTTCGATCATTTTGAACAAATTATGGAACTATCCCTTGGCCGCGTGCCAGCGCTTGAAAACGTCGGTATTAAAACCCTGACGAACGGGCCCGAAAGTTTTACGCCTGACGGCAACTTCATCGTTGGCGAGGCACCCGAACTGAAGAACTTCTTCGTCGGGGCCGGTTTCAACGCCTTCGGAATCGCCGCTGGTGGTGGGGCAGGGATGGCACTGGCGGAATGGGTCAAAGCCGGAGAGCCGCCCTATGACCTTTGGTCCGCCGATATCCGCCGTTTTGGAAGCCCGCATTTTGACACCGACTGGGTTCGCACCCGCACGGTGGAGGCGTATGGCAAGCACTACACCATGAGCTGGCCGCACGAGGAAAATGAAAGCGGGCGGCCTTGCCGGAAATCGCCACTATATGAAATACTGAAAGCGCAAGGTGCCTGTTTTGGGGAAAAGTTGGGGTGGGAACGCCCGAACTGGTTTGCCGACCCAGCAAAAGGGGAAACGCCAAAGGATGTTTACAGCTTCGGTCGTCAGAACTGGTTCGCCGCGGTCGGGCGCGAACACAAAGCGGTACGCGAGGCGGCGGTTTTGTTCGATCAATCCTCCTTCGCCAAGTTTGCTTTGAAAGGGCCAGATGCGATGGCAGCGTTAAGCTGGATTGCAGCGAATGATGTAGACAAACCTGTTGGGTCGCTGGTTTATACACAAATGCTGAACGATAAAGGTGGGATTGAATGCGACCTAACGGTCGCGCGGGTGGCAGAAGATGAATTCTACATCGTGACGGGCACCGGATTTGCGACGCATAACTTTGACTGGATAAAACGTAACATTCCCGATGCGATGAATTGCCAACTGTTTGATGTGACTTCATCCACGTCAGTGCTTTCATTAATGGGACCAGAGGCGCGAAACATACTCGAAAAAGTGACGAGCAGTGATGTGTCGAACGAGTCGTTCAAGTTCGGTTCCGTCAAGACGATCGGGATCGCGGGTTGCCCCGTAAAAGCTTTGCGAGTCACCTATGTCGGAGAGCTGGGCTGGGAACTTCATTTGCCTGTGGAATACGCGACTAGTGTATATGCAGCGTTAATGGAGGCCGGCGCTGAACATGGCTTAAAGAATGCAGGCTACCGTGCGATTGAATCGTGCCGGCTGGAAAAAGGGTATCGCGCGTGGGGCGGCGATATCGGGCCAGATCATACGCCTATCGAGGCGGGCCTCGGATGGGCCGTAAAAAGGCGTAAAGACATGGATTTCAAAGGGCGCAGTGCGATTGCTGAACAAAAATCTAATGGTGTGAAGAAAATGTTGGCGGGGTTTACTGTTGATGATCCCGACATCGTTCTTCTTGGCCGCGAAACCATATATCGCAATGGTGAGCGGGTAGGGTGGCTAACAAGTGGCGGGTTCGGATATACGATCAATAAGTCGATCGGCTATGGCTATGTTCGCAACCCCGAAGGTGTTGATGCGAAATACGTGATGAATGGTGTTTACGAACTGGAAGTCGCCACAAAACGCGTCAAATGCGATGTTCACCTGAAACCATTATACGATCCGGAAATGATAAAAGTTAAAGCCTAGTTTTCGATTTTGGACGCAAACAGAAGATCCTGCGCGGCGTGGGCTATTTCGCCTTCCTCATCAGCCGGGATTACCCAGTTCGGCAACTCTCCGGCCCATGTTAGGCGGTCAAGGATCTGCTCACGTATTGGTGCCGCGTTTTCACCGATTCCACCGGTGAAAAGGAAACCGTCGACGCCCTGCATCGCCGCGATCATCGACCCTGCATGGCGGCTAATCCAATAGCAATAATACGAGATAGCGAAGCTGGCGTTTGGGTCTTCCGAATCTAGGATTTCCTTCATGTCAGGGGTGCCAGCCATTGCCGCCAACCCGCTTTGCTTGTTTAGCATTGTTTCAACGGCATCGGCGCTCATATCATGTTCACGCATCAAATGCAGAACCACACCTGTGTCCATCGCGCCAGCACGGGTGGCCATAACCAACCCGTCCATCGGTGAAAATCCCATGGTCGTGGCCACGCCTACACCGTCAACGATTGCCGCAAGGCTGGCCCCCGCCCCAAGATGAAACGCCAGAACGCGACGTGGCAGCGTGGCGGATGTAACCAGTTCGAACCGTCGCACCAATGACGCATAACTAAGCCCGTGAAACCCGTATCGTCTGATCCCTTGGCCGCGAAGTGTACGCGGAATAGGGATGGTTGTTGCTTCAAGCGGATTGTTCGCGTGGAACGCCGTATCAAAGCATGCGAATTGCGGCACACTAGGATAGAGCGCCGATACCGCGTCGATCACCTTTAAGGCAGGCGGGTTGTGAAGGGGGGCTAGTGTGGACGTCGCCTCAATCTCGGCTCTGATATCAGGCGTGATTTGAACGGGTGCATTGCGAGAACCGCCGTGCACAACACGGTGACCGATGGCTTCCGGCGGGTGTGGCATGTTCAAGCGGGCTAATGCCTCCTGAACATTATCTGTAACTTGACCGCTAGCAATTTTCGTGCAGTCAGGCGTAAAGGCTGCAAACTTAAGGCTGGACGACCCCGCATTCAGTGTCAGAATCCAAGGGTCGTCAGCCATCCGTTATACTTTCTGCGGGCGCATGTCGGAGGCGCTGATACCGGCAACCTTTACCGGCGTTGTCATTGCGTCGCGACGGAACGGCTCGCCCAGTTCCTGATTTAGCATCACTTCGATGAAGGTGGTTACACCATCGTTCATCTGGGCGTTTACGGCCGTATTCAGCGCATCCGTCAAGCCTTCCATCGTGGTGGCAACAACGCCGGTTACGCCGCACGACTGAGCGATGCCAGCATAGGACACGTCATAATCCAGCTCGGTTCCGACGAAATTGTCGTCGTACCAAAGAGTCGTGTTGCGCTTTTCGGCGCCCCATTGGTAGTTACGGAAAATCACCATGGTGATTGCTGGCCATTCATCACGGCCACACGCGGTCATTTCGTTCATTGAAATACCGAAGGCGCCGTCACCTGCAAAGCCGACAACAGGGACGTTGGGTTGCCCGATTTTCGCACCAAGAATTGCCGGAAAACTGTAACCACAGGGGCCAAACAGACCAGGGGCCAGGTATTTACGCCCATCCTCGAACGTCGGATACGCGTTACCGATGGCACATGCGTTGCCGATATCAGAGCTAATGATTGCGTCTTTGGGTAGGGCCGCCTGAATCGCCCGCCATGTTTGGCGCGGCGACATGTGATCCGGTTTATCGCCACGGGCACGTTGGTTCCATGAGGTGCCTTCGTCGTCATCCTCGTGGTCCATGGATGTAAGCGTTTGCGCCCAAGCTGATTTGGTGGTTGCAATCAAATCGCGGCGTTCCTGACGACCTGCGTCACCTGCCGTGTCAGAAAGCTGGTCCAAGATCTGCTCAGCCACCTGTTTGGCGTCACCAACGATGCCGACGGTCACGGGTTTGGTCAGGCCGATACGGTCGGCGTTGATGTCTACCTGAATGATTTTCGCGTTAGTCGGCCAGTAGTCGATCCCGTATCCCGGAAGGGTTGAGAACGGGTTCAACCGTGTTCCAAGCGCCAATACCACGTCGGCCTTGGAAATCAATTCCATCCCGGCTTTCGATCCGTTATATCCCAGCGGTCCTGCGAACAATGGGTGCGATCCCGGGAATGCATCGTTGTGCTGATAGCCACAACAAACCGGCGAAGATAGGCGTTCGGCCAAGTCTTTGGATGCCTCAATCGCGCCACCAATAACCACGCCCGCACCGTTCAGAATGACGGGGAACTTGGCGTTTGACAGCAGTTCTGCCGCCTCGGAAATCGCATTGACGCCGCCGGCTGGACGCTCGAAGTCAACAATGGCAGGCATGTTGATGTCGATCACTTGGGTCCACATATCCCGCGGAATGTTGATTTGCGCAGGCGCTGACAGGCGCTTGGCTTTCATGATTACGCGGTTCAGAACCTCGGCAATACGGGAAGGATCACGCACTTCTTCCTGATAAGCCACGCAATCGGCGAACATGCGCATCTGTTCAACTTCCTGAAAACCGCCCTGACCGATAGTTTTGTTAGAGGCTTGCGGGGTGACCAGCAGCATCGGCGTGTGGTTCCAGTAAGCCGTCTTGATAGGCGTTACGAAATTCGCAATCCCCGGGCCGTTCTGTGCAATCGCCATTGTCATCTTGCCAGATGCCCGCGAAAAGCCATCCGCCATCATTCCGCCGCTATATTCATGCGCACAGTCCCAGAAGGTTATCCCGGCCGCTGGAAAATAATCCGAGATCGGCATGAAAGCCGACCCAATAATACCAAACGCATTGTCGATTCCGTGCATTTGCAGAACCTTGATGAAGGCCTCTTCTGTGGTCATTTTCATGGCGATGTCCTTGTGATGATGTGTGTAACGCTGCGTGCGAATATGAGCGAGTGCACAGGCGGGCGATAGGGCCAGAATTTAGGTGGAATTATAGCCAGTTTGCATTTCAACGATGGCCTGCTCGATTCGCTTGATCCCCTCGGGGATTTTCTTGGAGGAAATCGAGGAATAAGCGAGCCGGAAGAAGTTTTTCGGGGCGTCGCTGTGTTCAAAGAACGGCGCACCTGCTTCGATCAAAACACCTTGGGATTTCAGATTTTCGGCCAGCAGTTCGGTATCGATGCCCAACGGCGCTTCTACCCAGAAACTCGATGCACCGAAGGATGCGCTGCCAGCGATAACCATGCTGGTGCCTTTCAGGGCCGCGTCCATCACGGTGCGCCGTTTCTGAAACACGCTACGCATCCGCTTTATCATGGCATCGTAATGGCCCAGCCCCAGAAAATAAGCCGTTGTGCGCTGGATATGCCCCGGTGGGTGACGAAGAACGGCGGAACGTAACGCGCGGGCTTGACGGATGAAAGGTTCTGATGCGACCAGATACCCGAGGCGCAGGCCAGGAAATAGGGATTTTGAGAAGCTGCCCGTGTAAATCACCCGTCCATCCTCGTCCAAGGATTTAAGAGCTGGAGAAGGGGATTTAAGAAAGCTCATCTCGAATTCGTAGTCATCTTCGACAATGATGAAATTCTTCTCGCGGGCCAACCGCAGAAGCTCATGCCGGCGTGCCATTGGCATGGTCGTAGTTGTCGGGCATTGGTGGCTGGGCGTGGTAAACAGCACATCGAATTTTTCAGGTAGGCGGTTGGGCGGTAGGCCGTCTGCATCAATTTTTACGGGGTATTGCGTGCAGCCAGTATAACGCAGTATTTCACGCAAGCTGTAATACCCTGGGTCCTCGTAAGCCGCCGAACGGTTCTGGTTCAGCAATATCTGAGCAACCATCCACAGGGCATTTTGTGCACCGACGGTCACCAGAATTTGTTCGGGTTTGGCCAATATCCCGCGCCTTGGCAGAGAATTTCTTGCGATAAAGTTAATTAGCTCAGGGTCGTCGCGCTCAGCATAATCCGACGTCAGGCTATCGAATTCTTTCTTTCCCAACGCTTGCAGTGCACATAGCCGCCAACTTGCCTGATTGAACAACGTCGCGTCCGGCTGACCGTAGATAAACGGATAGGGATAGCTGCGCCAATTTTCAGGCTTGTGAACGTGTTTTCCACCCGTGAAATCTTGTTGTACAGCTTGCGTCCAGTCCACTTTATCCGCCACCATTGCCCCGCGGATGGGCGGCAAAGGCGCGCTAGGGGCCGTTTCAGAAACGTAAAACCCGGATCGGTTTTCAGACGTTATGTAATCATCCGAAACCAGTTCATTGTACGCCAGTGTCACCGTTATCCGCGAAATTCCCAGATGTGCGGCCAGCTTTCTGGACGAAGGCAATTTTTCACCCGGATGTAATCGTCCGGCCAAAATGGCCGACGCTACGATTTGTTGTATCTGCTTTTGCAAACTGCCCTGAAAATTGGGATCAAGGAAAAATGCATCTTCGACAAGGGCCATTGGCATCCTAACTGGACCTAATGTTGGTTATGATCTGGATGTATTAGAAGCCCGAAAGCGCTCCTAGTGTCAAATCAAAGTTTCACTCGGGCAATTAAAAATGGGAGATACAAGATGGCTTTCGACGTGCAATCAAATTCAATGGAAGAGTTCTGGATTCCATTTACCGACAACAAAGGTTTCAAAAAGGACCCGCGTCTGATCACCAGCGCCAGTGGCGTTTATATGACAGATCACAAAGGTGGAACGGTCATTGATGGGTCAAGTGGCCTGTTTTGTAGCCCAGCAGGGCACAGCCACCCCAAGATCATCGAAGCGGTGCATGAGGCGATGCAAACCTTCACATATGTAGCCCCGTTCGGGTCCGGCCATCCGTTAAGCTTCGCGCTGGCCGAACGTGTTGCACGTTTATTGCCAGAAGATTTCAACCACGTTTTCTTCGTGAACTCGGGTTCCGAAGCAATCGATACGGCCTTGAAAATGGTGATGGCCTATCATTCTGCGCTGGGCTGTGATCGCAGCCGTTTTGTCAGCCGCGAACGGGCGTATCACGGGGTTAACATCGGCGGGGTTTCTCTGTCCGGTATGGTCAACAACCGCAAAACTTTTCCGTCCGTGATGCCAAACGTCGTGATGATGCGTCACACATGGGACGAGGATGAACTGTTCGTACGAGGCCAACCTGAACGTGGCGTCGAGCTTGCGAATGACCTGCAAAGAATGGTCGAAAACTATGGTGGCAATACGATCGCAGCCTGTTTTGTGGAGCCTGTCGCTGGATCCACGGGCATTCTCGCCCCTCCTAAAGGATATCTGGAACGCCTGCGCCAGATTTGCGACGAGAATGGCATTCTGTTGGTGTTTGACGAAGTTATAACCGGTTTCGGACGCCTCGGTGACAAGTTCGCAGCCGATGTATTTGGTGTGACACCTGACATCATGACCATGGCCAAGGCGCTGACCAACGGTTCCATTCCTATGGGCGCTGTGGGGGTAACAGAGCGGGTTTACGATGTGATTTCCGATCAAGCCGCGCCTGGCGCAATCGAGTTTTTCCATGGGTACACTTATTCTGGCCATCCGGCAGCTTGTGCCGCGGGCCTTGCGACGATGGCAATATTCGAGGAGGAAGGCTTGTTCGAGCGTGCCGCTGAAATGACACCCTATTTCCTTGATGCGGTTTATACGTTGAAAGACCACCCAATGGTGAAAGACATTCGCGGCATCGGTATGATGGCGGGAGTAGAGCTGAAATCAAACGGCAAGCCCGGGCAACGTGGAGGCCGCGCGCAAAGCGATCTGTTCTGGAACGGAATGCACGTGAAATTCACCGGTGACACAGGCATACTTGCGCCAATGTTTATAGCCGAGAAATCCCACATTGATGAAATGATTGGTAAGCTAACGAAGACGTTGGACGAACTTGCAGTTTAACTTGGTTTGTCGGAGCGCACACCGCGCTCCGACAATTACTTATACGTCGATCTCGATAGCGTCACCTGATGCGATCGCAAGCTCGACCGCGGCAGTCGCGACAGCCAAGTCCTGCAATCCAACGCCCGTGCCGTCGAATAGCGTGATCTCGTCATCCGATGTTCTGCCAGCGTGATCGCCATTAATAACAGCACCGATTTCGGAAATTTGCCCGTCAGTGATCAATCCTTCAGCAATCGCATGCTGGCATTCTCCGATAGTGATCGATTGAGCGATCTCGTCAGTGAACACAGTGGCTTTGGCGATCAATGCGGATTCGACCTCCTGCTTGCCTTTGGTATCGGTTCCCATGCACGCGATGTGCGTTCCGGCTTTCACCTGTGCAGCCATCAGAATTGGCGCAAAGCTGGACGTGATCGAAATGATCACATCAGCTTGTGCACCCAGTTCATCCAAGGAAACGGCTTCGAAGGGTAATCCAAGTTCGTCTGCAACATCTGCCAAACGCGAAAGCATTTCGGGATGGTAGTTCCAGCCGATAACCTTTACGAAATCACGCTGCTCCACCGCGGAGCGCATCTGGAACGCAGACTGGTGACCAGCACCAATCATTCCCAGAACCTTAGAATCCTTACGGGCCAAATGCTGGATTGAAACGGAGGAGGCAGCAGCCGTACGCACTGCGGTCAGGTAGTTGCCACCAACGATGGCTTTCACCTGACCCGTATCAGCGTTGAACAAGAAGATCGAAGACTGGTGATTTGTTAACCCCTTCGCCTCGTTTCCCGGCCAATATCCGCCAGATTTTAAACCAAGCGACAGGCCTGCCTTATCAAACCCCGACTTAAAACCATAAAGCGCATCTGCATATCCGATGTCTTCGCGGATAACCGGAAAATTATACGCATCACCACGTGACATTGCACCAAATACGGCCTCGACAGCGTTATAAGAAGTAGCGCGGTCGATCAGGTTCGGGATCACTTTTTCAGGAACAATGATCATATCAGTATGCCTTGCCGCGCGCGGACACAGGCCACAGAGTTTCAACTTTGCCGCCCCGAACGCCGACATACCAGTCGTGCACGTTGCAGGTTGGATCGCAGTGACCAGGCACAAGCCGCAACTTTTCGTTGATGCTTAGAACACCATCAGGATCGGCAACAACTCCGTGCTCGTCCGAACATTTCACGTACTCAACCTTGTCGTTGCGACCGTAAACTGTAGGCAATCCGCTATCGACTGATTGGGCTTTCAGGCCCGCATCCACAATGGCTTTATCGGCTTTGGAATGGCTCATCACAGAAGTCAGCAAAAACAGAGAGTTTTCCCACTCGCCATCATCAATCCGTTTGCCGTTCTTGTCCAGAATTCGCCCGTAATCCGCATCCATAAATGCATAAGAGCCACATTGCATTTCGTTATAAACGCCAGAATTGCCCTCGAAGTAGTACGATCCTGTACCGGCGCCACCAACGATGTCGCATTCCAGACCTTGTGCGTTCAGCGCGTTAACCGCATCACGAACCATATCGATGGCAATGTCGATTTTTGCCTCGCGGTCAGTGTAAAGGTCCATATGTTGCATCGCGCCTTGATAGGCCTGAATGCCCGCGAATTTCAGGTTGTCAGCGGAATCGATCAGCTTGGCGATGTTCACCACGTCTTGACTGGTCGTCACGCCACAACGGCCCGCGCCACAATCGATTTCGACCAGACATTCCAGTTCGGTACCATGCTTTTGCGCAGCGGCAGCCAGATCAGCAACGTTTGCAGGATCATCCACGCAAACCAGAATGCGCGCACCCAGCTTTGGCATACGTGCCAGTCGGTCGATCTTGGCGGGGTCGCGTACCTGATTGGAAACCATCACATCCTTGATGCCACCGCGAACGAAAACCTCTGCCTCGGAAACTTTTTGGCAACATACACCGACCGAATTGCCCAGCTTTGCTTGCAGATTGGCCACATCAACGGATTTGTGCATTTTCCCGTGCGCACGATGGCGAACGCCCATTTCAGCGCAAAGATCACCCATTTTTTTCACGTTACGCTCCAGCGCGTCCAGATCAATGATCAAGCAAGGGGTTTGAATGTCTTTTTCGTCCATGCCAGGAATGGCGGGAACGTCATATCCGACTTCGAGGTCGTCATAATTTATAGGTGCGTTCATAATTCTCTCCTAGTTTTTCATCCACGGCAGCTTGTCCATATCGACATTACCACCCGTAATAATTACCCCGACACGTTTTCCCGCGAACAGGTCTTTGTTTTTAAGTATGGTCGCCAGCGGCACAGCACTCGACGGTTCCATCACGATTTTCATACGTTGCCAAATCAATTTCATCGCATCGACGATCTCTTCTTCAGTGGCGATTAGAATGTCTTCAACGTGGTTCGAAACGAAATGCCACGTCAGGTCTTTAAGCGGGACTTTCAGGCCATCGGCCACGGTGTCGGGGGCATCATCCGCAATGATATGACCCGCTTTGAATGACCGATACGCATCGTCCGCATTCTTCGGTTCGGCCGCATAAATCTTGGTGTCAGGCGCAACGTTTGACAGTGCCAAGCATGTGCCCGAAATCATACCACCACCACCAATAGGGGCCACAACCGCGTCCAGATCACCCGTTTGATCCAGCAGTTCCAGTGAACATGTCGCTTGTCCTGCAATCACACGAGGGTCGTTGTAGGGATGCACGAAATCAGCACCAGTCGCGGCCTGTACTTCGGCAAAAACTGCTTCGCGCGAGGTTGTTGATGGCTCGCATTCCGTAATGATCCCACCATAACCGATAACCGCATCCTTCTTGGCTTGCGGCGCTGTGCTCGGCATAACCACATGGCAAGGAATGCCACGTCGGCCCGCTGCATAAGACAGTGACAAAGCATGGTTGCCGGAGGAATGCGTCGCGACACCTTTCGCAGCAATTTCGTCGCTTAACCCGAAAACAGCATTCGAGGCTCCACGAACCTTGAACGCCCCGGCCTTCTGGAAGTTTTCACATTTGAAAAACAACTCGGCTCCGGTCAGGTCGTTCATGAAGGTGCTGGTCAAAACCGGCGTTTTATGGATGTAAGGTGTCACGCGTTCGCGGGCGACTTTCACATCGTCAAATGTGGGTATGTACATGTGATATCCTTTATTCACGCCGTATTACGATAGTATTCTTGTGCTGCAGCAACGCCAGAGCCTAACTTAATCGGCAATCCTAGATCCGCCATAGCCATTTCGGCAGTCGCAACCCCGGAAAGCACCATAACATCCGTGATGCTGCCAAGGTGCCCGATACGAAACACTTTGCCCGCAACCTTACCCAATCCACCCCCAAATGATACGTCGTATTTCTTGGAGGCGTGGTTCACCAGTTCCGTTGCATCAAACCCTTCAGGTACCAGAATGGCGGTCACGGAGTCGGAATATATCCCCTCGTGCACAGCGCAAATATCCAGACCCCATGCGCGTACAGCCGTGCGAACACCTTCTGCAATTCGATGGTGGCGGGCAAATACGTTATCAAGCCCCTCTTCCAATAGCAGTCCGGTTGACTTGGTTAGGCCGTTAAGCAAGCCAACAACCGGTGTGTAAGGATAGCCACTAACATTCAACGCCGCGATCATTTCGCGAATATCATAGTAAAAACGCGGCAGGTCGGCATCATCCATCACTGAAATCGCTTTTTGACTAACGCCTACGATGGCCAAACCTGTGGGCAGCATGAACCCCTTCTGCGAGCCCGCGATGGCGATATCGACGCCCCATTCGTCCATGCGGAAGTCCATCGACCCGATGGAGCTGACGCCATCCACGAACAATAACGCAGGGTGCCCCGCGTCGTCCATCGCACGGCGGACAGCGGCAACGTCACTAAGAACGCCCGTTGCGGTCTCATTATGCGTAACCAGAACCGCTTTAATCTCGTGGTTCGTATCAGCTTTCAACGTTTCAGCGTATTGCTCGATCGGACAGGCCTCGCCCCAAGCAACCGCATGAACCTGCGTGTCGAGGCCGTGGCGATTACACATTTCGATCCATTTTTCCGAAAACATACCCTGCGCAGCAGCCAGAACCTTGTCGCCAGCGGATAAGGTGTTGCTGATCGCAGCTTCCCAACCAAGTGTGCCAGAACCGGGGAAAATGACCACTTCGCCCGTTTCGGTTTTCAGGATTTTCTTCACGCCAGCCAGTGCTGGCTGAACGATCCCTTCAAAAGCACCTGAACGGTGGTCGATCGTTGGGATGTTGTATGCGTTACGGATAACCTCGGGGATGTTCGTTGGACCGGGGATGAATACTGGGTTTTGGTTGAACATGGTACGCTCTCGGTTTGTGGGTTTCTCTCAGCATATCCCTCATGAATGAACTTCACAATTTTTTCGAAATAGTTTTTCATTATTGATTAGTAGTGTATTTTATGTATTATTTCCGTTGGTTACATTATTTCATTCTTTGAAATAGTTTTTCGAAGAATTATATCCCACGTCAGTAAGGTGTTTATTCATGCAAACCCCAACCAAAAGGTCTCGTGGCCGTCCCAAGGCGTTCAACGACCAAACCGACAGCACAATCGTCCGCTCGCTTGATCGTGGAATGCTTATCCTTGGCGCTTTGTCCGAGGGCGACGGGGTTTCTCTATCCGAATTATCCGAGCGCGCGGATCAATCTTCCGCCACCACCTACCGTGCGCTAATCACCCTGCAATCGCGTGAAATCGTTGAGTTCGAAGAACACACGCAACTTTGGTACATCGGGGCAGGGGCGTTTCGTATAGGCAGCGTATTTCTAAACCGCACCAACATTTTACAACGCAGCCGACCGGTAATGCAAAAGCTGATGCGGCAGATTGGTGAAACCGCCAACCTCGGGATCGAGCGTGACGACTGGGTTCTATTCGTTTCGCAAGTAGAAAGCAGCCAGACCATCCGTGCATTTTTTCCCCCCGGCACCCGCAACCCTATGCATGCCTCGGGGATCGGTAAAACCTTGTTGGCGAATTTTTCAAAAGACCGTGTACAAAAAATCATTGCGGAACAGGGGTTGGAGCGTTTTACAGATAACACCATCACCGACTCTGACCAACTGCTAAAAGAGTTGGAAAACATCAAACGCAAAGGTTACGCGGTGGATGATGAAGAACGAACAGAAGGAATGCGTTGTATCGCAGCCCCGATTTTCGACGCTTACGGTGATCCGATCGCAGGGTTGTCCATTTCCGGCCCGACTTTCCGTATACCGCAAAATGCAACCAGTGAGATTGGTGAAATTGTCAGCAACTTCGCCCGCGAAGTAACGCGGCAGCTTGGTGGGCGGGTATTAATGAGCAAATAAACTGGAATAATGTGCCCGCAGACAAGCCTGAACTATTCGGTTTCAACGGTGGTAATCTTTACACTGGCTTGATCGCAGACGTGCCGCAATTTGGCGGACTTTATCTCATCCGTAAAAAAGTGGTTGATCTCGCTCATATCACCAATTCGAACTGGGGCTGATCGGGATAGTTTGCTGCTGTCAGCCACCAAAAAAGTCTTCCGTGCGTTCTTGATTATGGCTTGTGTGGCCCGAACTTCGCGATAGTCGAAATCCAGCAACGATCCATCTTCGTCTATGGCGGACACGCCGATTACAGCGTAATCCGTGCGAAATTGTTCTACGATATCAACAGTAGATTCCCCGACTAGCCCACCGTCCGAGCGGCGCAACATTCCCCCGGTCACCACAACATCGCAGTGGGGGTTGGAGGCAAGAATATTCGCAACATTCAGGTTGTTGGTGATTACCATCAGGTTGCGCCGATTCTGCAAAGCGCGAGCAACGGCCTCGGTGCTGGTGCCAATATTGATGAAAATCGATGCGTCATCGGGAATTGCATCAGCACACAATCGCCCGATCATCTCTTTCTCGTCAGCCGCGATAAGGCGGCGCGCGTCATAGGCCAGATTTTCGACGCCGGATTCAAGTATTGCACCGCCGTGTACACGCGTCAGTTGGCCCTGATCGCATAAATCGTTCAGGTCACGGCGAATAGTCTGCGGCGTGACCGATAATGTCTCCGCGAGATCATCGACCGCTACGCGCCCGATATTTCTGGCTATGTCCAGTATGGATTGGTGACGAAACGAAAGGGCCATGTGACGGGTCTCGGGCTTTGGGATGTGTAACCGCAGATTTAATCCAGCGGATACAGCTAGGTCAAGCTATTGAACCGATCATCGTGCCGTGGCAATCCAATTGGGAATACAGTTGCCGTTATTTCCACGTCCGATCAAGCAAGCTAAGCCAGTTTTCGTTGCAAATCTTGGCCATCAACGGTTCGTCGATACCGTGTCGGCGCATTTCTTCGCGTAAATTTGTCAGTCCCGCGATGTCGCCAATACCGTCGGGTATCTGCGCCCCGTCGAAGTCAGAACCCAAGCCCACGCGATCTTCCCCCAAATGCGTGATCAAATGATCAAGGTGCCGCATCATAACGTCCAACCCAATATCGGTTTTCATCTGACCATCTGGCCTTAGAAATGCCGAGGCAAAATTCAATCCGACCATGCCGTTGCTGTCCTTGATCATCATCAGCTGATCGTCCGTCAGGTTCCGGGCATGCGGGCTGATCGCATGACAATTCGAATGCGTAGCAACCAACGGCGCGTCGCTGATCTTGGCAATATCGCGCATTCCGGCCGCATTCAAATGCGAAAGGTCCAGCATAATTCCCAAGCGGTTGCATTCGCGTACAAGGTCTTTGCCCGCATCAGTTAGCCCCTCGCCGATGTCACCATCGGAGGGATACCGGAACGGCACGCCGTGCCCGAATGCAGTCGGGCGGCTCCAAACCGGACCTAATGAGCGTAAACCCAAATCATGCATCTTGCCCAGCATATCGAGGTTTGTATCAATTCCTTCAGCGCCCTCAATGTGCATAATCGCGGCCATCAAGCCTGTGCCAAGACATTCGCGAATTTCTGCAGTTTTCGTACAAATCTTAAGTGCTCCGTCCGCCTCTAGCTGGCGAAGGATTTCGGCTTGCGCAAGCATGACAGGCTCGGCTTCCGCTTGTGGAACTGGGGCGGGCAGGGGCAAGTCGTATGCCGGCTGCTGCATCATCTCCTGGAAACTGCTAAAATCTCCGGGGGAGGGGATGTAGATTGCAAAAAAACCGCCACCGAAACCACCGATGCGGGATTTGGGCACGTCGATATGCGCGCTATTGCCGTCCATGAACGTTTTACGTCCGCTCTCGCCGGTTTGCATTTGCAACAGCAAGACATCGTTATGGCCATCAAAAATCGGTGGGAAAGTAGCACTTGTCATAGCAGCCTCGAGCGTTGGATTCAAAGATGTTTACTCTTTGGTAAAAGCTCGTCGGATGCAATCGAAACCTTACGTTCCGCAGAAAGTAGCCTGCACGACCTCTTCGGGCATCGGTGCGTTTTCATATGCCGCATTTTCCGGTTGCTCGTTATAGGGAAGCGTCAGAATGGCATGCAGCCTCTCGAACGGTTCGAGGTCGCCATGGTTTGCGGCCTTGATAACTTCCTCAATCCGGTGGTTTCTTGGAATAAACACGGGGTTAGCGTTTTGCATCAATGCGGCGTCTGCGCTAAACGCGTCCCATCGCTCAAGCCACGCGTTAATCTGTTTAGGATTGGTAAACATTGCCTTAACGTTTGTGAACGTACCTGTCCCAACACCAGCTGTTAGATGTCGGAAGAACAGCGTGAAGTCCACTTTCCCTTGCGCCATCACCCCCATCAACTCCGTCACGAGTTCCCGCAAATCTGCCGTATCCTCGCCCACCCCAAGCTTTGCTGCAAATCCGCGATAAAACGCCTTCGCAAACGCCGGTGCAAACAACCCGAGCGCCTCTTGCGCCTCTGTATCAGCATTTTCACCCAGCAGCGGCGTCAAAGCTTGCGCCAGCTGCGCCATATTCCAATGCGCCATTTCCGGTTGGTTATTCCAAGCATACCGACCCTGTCGATCAATCGAGCTGAAAACCGTTTCAGGATGGAACGTATCCATGAAAGCGCAAGGTCCATAATCAATTGTCTCGCCAGAGATTGCACTGTTGTCCGTGTTCATCACGCCGTGGATGAACCCGACCAACATCCACCGCGCTACCAGTTCTGCCTGCCGCACAATTGTCGCGTCCAGCATCGCGCGAACCGGATTATCTGCCTCCGCCGCTTTGGGATAATGCCGTGCAATCACATGGTCTGCCAGCAGCTGCAAAGCCTCGTAATCCTTACGTGCATAATAATACTGGAATGTCCCGACCCGTATATGGCTTTGCGCCACTCGTGTCAGTATCGCGCCGGGTTCATAACCATCGCGCATTATCTGCTCACCCGTCGTCACCACGGCCAACGCCCGCGTGGTTGGCAGCCCCAACGCCGCCATCGCCTCGCTGACCAAGTATTCTCGCATCACGGCCCCCAACGTTGCACGGCCATCACCATTGCGCGAAAACATGGTTTGACCTGAACCCTTTAGCTGAATATCGCGCCGCACGCCGTCCGGTCCAACAACCTCGCCCAGCAAGATGGCCCGTCCATCCCCCAGTTGTGGATTCCATCCGCCAAACTGATGTCCTGCATATGCAGTTGCGATCGGCGCTGCCCCTTCAGGTATCATATTCCCTGCCAGAATTTCAGCGCTTAATCTATCCGCATTTACGCCTATTTGCGTGGCCAAACGATGATTTATCTTGATCACGCTGGGGGAAACCACAGGAGTTGGCAGTTGGTTCGAATAAAACCGCTGGGGCAGACGCGTATAGCTATTGTCAAATGTAAACGGCATTTCGCCTCCGTTAAGAATTGTTAAACCGTATATAGTGACCCCATGCCCAAATTTCCATCAACGTTGCTTCCAGCGAGGCTGCCTCCCGCCAATTTGGTCAAACTGACAAGTTATGTTAGCGTTTAGCGACCAAATACTAATATCAACCGAAATTTTAAGGGGGAAAGTATGTCACAGATATATAAAGGTTCCTGCTTTTGCGGCGAAGTCCAAATTGAAGTCGAAGGCGTACCGGAAGGGATGGGGTATTGCCACTGCGCATCCTGCCGGTCTTGGTCTGCTGGACCCGTAAACACATTTACACTTTGGAAGCCGGAGGCGGTGAGCGTCGTTAAAGGTGCCGACAAGCTAGCAACGTTCGAAAAAACGCCCAACAGCCAACGCCAATTTTGCACTGTTTGCGGTGGCCATGTGATGACAGGACATGAGGGATTAAGCTTGATTGACGTTTACGCAGCTACTATTCCGTCGATCTCTTTCGAAGCGGGTTTGCATGTGAATTACGCCGAAACGGTTTTGCCTATGAAGGACGGTTTACCAAAATTCGCAGACTTTCCGACAGATTTTGGTGGAACCGGTGATTTGATCGACGAATAGCGACGCCTCGTTTGTAACGCTTTAGGATCAGAACTCCGCCCCCGTAAACGCGCAGCCAACTTACGGGGGGCGTCCGAGCGCGTGCGTCCATTTCGATATTCGCTAAAATCAAGCATCACAATATGTGATGTAATATAACAAATGTATTCGTTTGTGTGATGTGAATATCTCTCTTATGTTGGTTTCATCAAAACAACGAACCTATCAAGGTTCAGGCAATGAAGCCGAAAAGAAGCACTAAGAGGAGATTTGAAATGTCTGACTATTCATCGTTTATGGACCGCACGCCTAATTGCTCCGAGCAAATTGCGGAAGCATCGGTTTCGGGAACGTCGCGTTTCATGAATTTGATCGCGACGTTAAAAGGAAAGCTCAATGACCATGTTCAACGACGCGCCGACAACAAGAACTTCAAGTATTTGATGCAGCTAGATGATTATATGCTGAAAGATATTGGTGTTTCGCGCGGCGATGTAATCTGGGCAGGAACTCTGCCAGTGAACGCAAATGCTTCACTGGAACTGGCTAAGCTAGCACTGGCAAACAGAAGCACCATGGCGCTTTGAAATCACAGATTGTATACGTAAGCGCCCCTTAGGAAATCGGGGGCGCACGCTGATCTTAGTCGTCCATCTTCAGTGCGTTAATAAATGCCTGCTGTGGAATTGATACTCGACCAAATTCCCGCATTTTCTTCTTACCTTTTTTCTGCTTGTCCAGCAATTTGCGCTTACGAGTCATGTCACCGCCATAACACTTGGCAGTAACATCTTTACGCAATGCGGAAATAGTCTCGCGTGCGATAATCCGGCCACCAATTGCCGCCTGAATAGGCACTTTGAACATATGTTGCGGGATCAGTTCTTTTAGCTTGGCGCACATGGCGCGACCTCGGGCCTCTGCGCGGGCGCGGTGAACCATGGTGGAAAGCGCATCAACGGGTTCGTCATTCACCAAAATCTGCATCTTGACCAACTGATCTTCGCGATAGCCGTCCATTTCATAGTCGAAACTCGCATACCCTTTGGTCACAGATTTCAAGCGATCGTGGAAATCAAAGACAACCTCGTTCAGCGGCAAATCGTAAACCACCATCGCGCGCGAACCTACATAGGTCAGGTCTTTTTGAATGCCACGACGGTCTTGGCAAAGTTTCAGCACATCGCCGAGATATTCGTCGGGTACAAGGATTGTCGCCTTGATCCGAGGTTCTTTTATATGGTCAACCAGCGTCTGGTCGGGCATATCGGCAGGGTTGTGAAGCTCGATCACCGAACCATCACGCATGTGTACTTCATAAATCACAGACGGAGCCGTGGTGATCAGGTCAATATCGTATTCGCGTTCGATCCGGTCGCGAACGACCTCGAGGTGCAATAGGCCGAGGAAACCGCAACGGAAACCGAAACCGAGCGCTGCAGAGCTTTCAGTTTCAAAACTGAACGAAGCATCATTCAACGCAAGCTTTTCAATGCTTTCGCGCAGATCTTCAAATTCGGCGGCATCCACCGGAAACAAACCACAGAACACCACTGGCTGCGCGGGCTTAAATCCAGGCAAGACATCTGTCGTGCCCTTCTTTTCGTGCGTAATTGTATCCCCGACACGCGTATCGCGAACTTGTTTGATACTGGCGGTCAGGAACCCCAACTCTCCGGGTCCAAGGCTCTCGACGTTTGTCATTTCGGGTTTGAACACACCGACACGATCAACCGGATACACCGCATTGGTGTCGATCATCCGAATCCTGTCACCCCGTTTCAAGCGCCCGTCAATAACACGGATCAGAACAACAACACCCAGATACGCATCGTACCAACTGTCCACCAACATCGCCCTAAGCGGTGCATCTTCCACGCCCTCGGGCGCAGGTAGGCGCGTTACGATAGCTTCGAGAACCTCGGGGATGCCAATGCCGGTTTTTGCCGAAATCATCACCGCGTCTGATGCATCGATTCCGATCACATCTTCGATTTGTTCGCAAACTCGTTCAGGCTCGGCGGCTGGCAAGTCGATCTTGTTCAAGACCGGAATAATCTCGTGATCCGCTTCAATCGCCTGATAAACGTTCGCCAAGGTCTGCGCTTCGACGCCCTGTGCGGCATCCACCACCAGCAACGACCCCTCGACCGCGCGCATGGAGCGGCTGACCTCATAGGCAAAATCCACGTGGCCCGGCGTGTCGATCAGGTTCAGAACATAACTCTCGCCATCATTTGCGGTATAGTCAATCCGCACTGTGTTGGCCTTGATGGTAATCCCGCGTTCGCGTTCAATATCCATACTGTCCAACAGCTGCGCCTTCATATCCCGATCCGCCACCGTATTGGTAGACTGGATCAGCCGATCAGCGAGCGTCGATTTACCGTGGTCAATATGCGCCACGATGGAGAAATTACGGATTTTGGATATATCGGTCATGGAACGGGGTATGCGTGGGTTTGCGTGGGGGGTCAAGGGCAAGCATTAAACGAAACTTGTATCGATGGGATTGAACTGTGCACAATCAACCCTAGGTAATAAATATTAAAGCAAAATTATTCTTATAGGAATTCCAAATGGGTAATCGCCACAATGTGTTCATAAGCTATCATCACGCAAATGATGAGAACTACAAAAACGAATTCGAGCGCCTTTTTTCGGGCATCTATGATATTCTTGAAACTAAAGCTGTGTCCGATGGAGACATCAACCCGTACATACAAACAGATACCATTCGGAACAAAATTCGTGATGAATTTATACGTGAAGCTTCGGTTACAGTTGTTTTGATTGGGACTGAAACTTGGAAACGAAAACATGTGGATTGGGAGATTTCAGGAAGTATTCGCCAAACAAGCCATAATTCACGAACGGGATTAATCGGAATCTTGCTTCCGACACGCCCTGATTTCGGAACGGAAAAATTCACAATAAATACGACTCCTCCGAGGCTGTACGATAACGTCAAGAGCGGGTTTGCCAAAATCTATGACTGGAGTAACAACGCACAATCCGTTCAAGGCTGGATTCACGAAGCATTTTTGCGGCGAAATAACATAAATCCAGATAACTCTCGGGACTCTTTCGCCCAGAATCGTTCTGGGAGCAGTTGGCAGTAATGGTTGGCGGGACGGATATCTTTTCGTTCATTGTTGGGCCGAATTTCGGCCTAACAATTGATATTAAAGGTTGGATCACCCTTCTCGTTGCCGTTGTAGTAGGCGGATTCGTACTTTGGACAGTCTTTAGGAATCGCGGTTTTCAACGAGGAAAACACTTGGAGGTGTCCGAAGTAGAAGTTGCTTTTGGTAACTCCAAAATCACTATGATGCCTAATGATACCGACCGGCAAATTGCTTATGCGATTTGGGTTGAGCTGAGCACTCGGAAAATTGGATTACCAATAGACATAGAAAACGACGTCATCGAAGAGGTTTATAATTCTTGGTATGTCTTTTTTGGTGTTGTTCGGGATCTCGCGAAAGAAATTCCCGTTTCTAAACTTCGACAAGGCGACACTGAAAAGTTGGTGGAATTGGTTTTTACCGTGCTGAACGACGGGCTGCGCCCACATTTGACAGCTTGGCAAGCAAAATTTCGGCGGTGGTATCGGGCCGAAAGTGATGCCAACCCTAATAAAACACCGCAAGAAATTCAGCGTGATTACCCCGAATATCACGCGCTGGTTGATGATATGTTGTTGATCAATGCTAATCTAATGAAGTATCGCGAAGAAATGAAAAAAATTCTATCGTAAAACGTTGCCGCTCCACGTCCTCCATCTACGCACCTAGAGATCGTGGAGGAGAGCACGACTAGCCGTCTCGATCATATCAAATACCTCAGGATAATTATCCTCATAATAAGGATCGGGAACCTCGTCGCGGTTCAATTCAGGCGCATATGGCAAGAACAGTTCTAAGCGGGCTTTCGAACCAGCTGGCTGTAAATCCACCAAATCCCGTAAATTCTGCCGATCCATCGCGATAATCAAATCGAACGTTTCGAAATCTGCCACCGTAACCTTTCTTGAACGGATCGCAGACATGTCATACCCCCGACGTTGCGCCTCGGCACTCGCGCCAGGGCTCGAACGTTCGCCGTCATGCCAGCCAGACGTTCCCGCACTGTCGATATGCAACCCGCGCCCATCGGCCAAACTGCGAAACACCGCCTCGGCGGTGGGGGAGCGGCAGATGTTGCCCAGACAAACGAAAAGGACCGAGCGGGTCATGCTACTCAGCAGCCGCAGCAATCGCAGGGAAGACACGCTCGTCCAGAACGCGTTTTGTAAGCGGCCCGGGATGGCGATATATAACCTTGCCGTTACCGTCGATCACAAAAGTTTCCGGCACCCCATAAACGCCCCACTCCAACCCCGTACGGCCAGTTGTGTCCGCACCAATTTTGGTGAACGGATCGCCGAGTTCGTCAAGAAAACCCAACGCGTTATCCGCCGCATCCTTATAGTTGATGCCAATCAAGGTCATCCCGTCGTCCGCCATTGCCTCCAACAACGGATGTTCTGCGCGGCACGGCCCACACCAGCTTGCCCAGAAATTCACGAACTTGATTCCGTCTGCAGTCAGATCGTCTATCGTCGGTGCGGAGTCCTCGCGTAGATCAGTGATTTTCAACAAGGAAGGTGTATCGCGCCCAATCATTGTGCTTGGCAAATCACCAGCATTCTCGCGTGCTAGACCGAAGTAGAATAACCCTGCCAGTCCCAGAAAAATGATCGGCGGGATTGCCACATAAGGGCTTATTTTAGCCATTTCGACGCGCCTCCAACTCGGCCAGCTGCCGTTTAACCTTGCGAGCACGAACGACGGACAGCACTACCATTGCAACCACCAAAATGATCGTTGCACTGTAAGCTGTCAAAATAGTCGCGCCATATTTTCCGAGATCAGGCATCAGTTTACCTCCTGCAATTGTAACGCTTTAATGCGACGTGCGCGAATTTCTGTACCGGTGCGCAAAAGTACGAGCGCCAAGAACAGAAAGAAAAAACCGGCCAGTGTCAGCAATAGCGGAACATAATACACATCCGATACATGCTCTTCTTTATCCAGCGACAAGGATGCGCCCTGATGCAGGCCCTGATTCCAGAAGTTAACCGCGTAACGGGAAATAACCGCAAACACGGTTCCGACCATCGCCAAAACGGAGGTCAAATCTGCCGCCTTGTCCGGTTCGTCGATAGCTTCCCAAAGCGCCATGTAGCCTAGGTAAAATATGAGCAGCACCAGAAACGAGGTCAAACGCGGGTCCCATTCCCAATACGTTCCCCACATAGGTTGGCCCCAGGTCGCACCGGTAATCAAGGCAACCAGCGTCAGCGTCATGCCCACCGGTGCCGCAGCGCGTGCAACCAGTGCTGAAACATGATGGCGCCGGATAAGCCAAATCAACGAGGCTACGAACATCAAACCCCAAGCATTAATCGCCAAAGTGGCCGCAGGTACATGGATGTATATGATTTTCACAGTTGATCCGAAGTTTTCCGCTTCGGGTGTGAAGAAGAACCCCCAGATAAGTCCAACGGCCAGACATCCAATCGCCAGCGCTGTGATCCACGGCAAAACCTTGCCAGTCAGGCGCATGAAGCGAACCGGATTCGCGAATTCCCAAATAGACATAGGTATTGTCCTTAAGTTGCTTGTATTTTCCTATGCGCTGCGCACGCCCGATGCAACGGGCTTTTGGTCACATATCCGCTAGCGCATGTGCATTCGAAGGGCCGCCGCTGCTGCGATTGGGGTTAGGGCAAGCGTGAACAATGTAACGCCAGCCAAAAGCTGAAAAGCTGGCATCACATCCATTCCCTCGGATGCTGAGGTCACACATCGTGCGCCGAAAATAAGTGTGGGGATATAAAGCGGCAATACCAACAGTGACAGCAGCAAACCTCCACGCCGGATGCCAACGGTCAACGCCGCCCCGATTGCACCTAGGAAACTTAGGGCAGGAGTGCCAACCGCGAGGCTAATCACCAGCCACCAGTACGCGCTGTCCGCCAAGTTCAAAGTTATGCCAAGTATCGGCGCGGCAATCACCAGCGGCAGGCCAGTCGTTAACCAATGTGCGAAGGCTTTGATGGCCACCAATCCTTCGAGCGGCATGGGCGACAGTGCCAGAATGTCCAATGTCCCATCCTCGAAATCCGCTTGGAACAAGCGGTCGAGGGACAGCAAACAGGCCAGCAGGGCCGCAATCCATAAAGTGCCGGGCGCGATCTGCGCTAACAAGTGCGGCACGGGGCCAACCCCGAAGGGGATCAGCATCACTACCATCAGGAAAAATGCCAAGCCAAGGCCAGCGCCTCCGCCGGAACGCAACGCGAGTCGCAGTTCGCGACTTAAAATGGCTAATGTCGCGTTCATTCCCAAGCCTCGGATAAAAACGGATCATTCGAGGGCGCTGATTTCTGCACAACATTTGGATCAAGCATAATTTCGCGCGGCGTATCCAGACCCAAATCAATATGTGTGGCAATCAAGGCCATGCCACCGCTAGCACAATGTTTCTTGATAATTGCGGCAAATCGCGCCGTGGTCTCCACGTCCAACGAAACGGTAGGTTCATCCAACAGCCACAAAGTGCGAGCCGAAACCACCAGACGCGCCAACCCCAAGCGCCGCTTTTGCCCTGCTGAACACGCGTGCGCCGGCCGATCCCATATTTCGGCCAACGCGAACTGTTCAACCGCGTCGTCGATGGATCCCCCCCCGAATAACCGCGCCCAGAACGTCAGGTTTTCCCCCACCGTCAGTTGGGGTTTGATCGCATCCAGATGGCCAGCATAAGCAATTTGTTCCTGCACGCCGTCGTGGTCATTACCCAAGGAAACACCATTCAGCACAACGTCACCTTCAAAAGGAAGCATCCCCGCCAACGCTCGCAATAACGTTGACTTTCCAGAACCATTCGGCCCGCGCAGCATAACAGCCTCGCCTGCATCAAGGGTAAAGCTCTGGTCCGAAAAAATCAGACGCCCTGTGCGATAGCAAGCTAGATTGGAAACACTCAAAGTCATGCAATTTCTCTAGCCTATTGTGATTGCAGGGGGAAGGGGCTGTTAAGCCTCGGCCATTAAGCACCGGAATGTTGCCCCGATAAGGTAACTTCCATCGTCTTGCCTGAATGCCTCCAACGCTTTTGCATTAGTATCCATCACCGCAGCTTCCCCCGAGGTATTTATCGCCAGCACTGAAACGCCCGATGAGGCCAGCCCCTTAAGCGCGGTGGCCTCGTCTGGATAATGCCACGGGCAATCAACATCGAAAACCTCCAAGGGCTTCAGCCCTGCATCACTGGCAAATCCTCGTAACATCGCCTCGTCTGACAACGCAAAAGGCCCAGGTGCACCGGGCGGCGGTGGTGGCAATAACGTCTTGATAGCACCAATCAGCGCCGCTGCTTCCATGCCCTCCGGTTCGCCCCACGTCACAATCAGAACCGCGCCTCCGGTCTTGGTAACACGCCGCGCATCGGTTAGCGCAGCAACCGGGTTTCCGGCGTATTGGAATGAATTAAAGCCGGTTACGACATCAAACGAATTATCCGAATAGGGCAATTCCTCGATATCGCCATGTTGAAAATCGGCGTCGGGGGACCGCGTGCGAGCAACCGCCAGCAATTCCTCCGCAGCATCAATTCCGCTAACTTCCGCGCCTCGGTTTGCTGCGATTGCCGCTGCCATTCCAGCGCCGCAACCAACATCCAGATACCGAGTGCCCGCTTCAACTTTGGTTCGATCCAGTGCTGCCAAAAAAGCAGGGCGGACCATGCCTTCTTGAATATCGGCCCAGTCCTGCGCTTTCGCACCCCATAATTTCCCGTTTTTTTCAGCGGTTCTTGGTATGACGTCACCTGACATTTCAATCCCTCCTGTTTACTTATAGGACCATACTATGCCAAACCCTGCCTCATGTCATTTTACCGAAATATTGACCTTGCAGCAATATTCAGTATACAATTGCACACAAAGTCGCTATAGCGCATTGCACACCAACCGTATTCAGGGCATAGCACCCCGAACCCATCCCAAACGGAGGCACCCTTATGACCATCCAAGTCGGTACCGACACCGCTAAAACCCGCCGCGAGCTGAAAGTAGGATCGCAAACAATTTCGTATTATTCCATTCCTGCTGCTCAAGAAGCCGGCCTTGGCGATTTCTCGCGCCTGCCAGCAGCCTTGAAAGTTGTTCTGGAAAACATGCTTCGCTTCGAAGATGGCAAGACAGTTTCCGTTGACGACATCAAAGCCTTCGCTGAATGGGGCGCCAACGGTGGTAAAAACCCCCGCGAAATCGCTTATCGACCAGCACGTGTTCTTATGCAGGATTTCACCGGCGTTCCGGCTGTTGTTGACCTTGCCGCGATGCGCGACGGCCTAGTTGCGCTTGGTGGTGACGCTGAAAAAATTAACCCGCTGAACCCTGTTGATCTGGTCATCGACCACTCCGTTATGATCGACGAATTTGGCAACCCGCGCGCGTTCCAGATGAACGTGGACCGCGAATATGAACGCAATATGGAGCGTTACACGTTCCTTAAATGGGGCCAATCAGCCTTTAACAACTTCCGCGTTGTACCTCCGGGAACTGGTATCTGTCATCAGGTGAACCTTGAATACCTTGCACAGACTGTTTGGACAGACACTGACCAAAACGGTGTTGAGGTTGCATACCCTGACACACTCGTTGGTACAGATAGCCACACAACTATGGTTAACGGTTTGGCCGTTCTTGGTTGGGGCGTTGGCGGTATCGAAGCCGAGGCCGCAATGCTTGGCCAGCCCGTTTCCATGCTTATCCCAGAAGTTGTCGGTTTTGAGCTAACCGGCGAAATGATGGAAGGCACTACCGGTACAGACCTTGTGTTGAAAGTTGTTGAACTACTGCGCGCACAAGGCGTTGTTGGCAAATTTGTTGAATTCTACGGCGACGGTCTAAACCGTCTGCCACTAGCTGACCGTGCAACCATCGCAAACATGGCACCTGAATACGGCGCGACTTGTGGTTTCTTCCCGATCGATGACGAAACACTCCGTTACCTGCGCACATCTGGTCGTGACGAAGATCGTATAGCACTGGTAGAAGCCTACGCGAAAGAAAACGGTTTCTGGCGCGATGCGGATTATTCCCCGATCTACACAGACACACTTTCGCTTGATATGGGCACAATCGTTCCGGCGATTTCTGGTCCAAAACGTCCACAGGATTACGTGGCATTGACCAATGCCAAAGCAGCCTTCCACAAAGAAATGGAAGAAACCTTCAAGCGCCCAATGGGCAAAGAAGTGGCTGTTAAAGGCGAAGATTACACAATGGAATCGGGCAAAGTTGTTATCGCTTCGATCACATCGTGCACCAACACTTCGAATCCATACGTAATGATCGGCGCTGGCCTTGTTGCCCGCAAAGCGGCGGCCCTTGGCCTGAACCGCAAACCTTGGGTTAAAACTTCCCTCGCACCGGGAAGCCAAGTTGTTTCTGCATACCTAGAAGCGGCTGACTTGCAAAAAGACCTCGACGCGATTGGCTTCAACCTTGTTGGCTATGGTTGCACAACTTGTATCGGTAACTCCGGTCCGATCCAGCCAGAACTTTCTGCCGCGATTGCCGAGGGTGATCTGGTTGCGACTTCCGTTCTTTCCGGTAACCGCAACTTCGAGGGCCGTATCAGCCCCGACGTTCGCGCAAACTACCTTGCATCGCCTCCGCTTGTTGTGGCTTACGCGATCACAGGAACGCTCGACATCGATATCGCCACGGACGTGATCGGTACAGACAAAGACGGAAACGACGTTTACCTCAAAGACATCTGGCCAACGACACAAGAAGTTGCGGAGCTGGTTGAACAGACCGTTACCCGCGAAGCCTTCCTTGAAAAATACGCTGACGTATTTGCAGGCGACGAAAAATGGCAGGCCGTTGATACAACCGACAGCCTGACATACGACTGGCCAGCAGCCTCGACATACATCCAGAACCCGCCATACTTCCAAGGCATGTCCAAGGAACCTGGCGTAATCACTGATGTTAAAGACGCTAAACTTCTGGCCGTTCTGGGCGATATGATCACAACAGACCACATCTCTCCTGCCGGTTCCTTCACTGTGGACAGCCCGGCCGGTAAATACCTGATCGATCGTCAGGTTGGCCAACGCGAGTTCAACTCGTTCGGGTCACGGCGCGGCAACCACGAGGTAATGATGCGCGGCACCTTCGCTAATATCCGCATCAAGAACGAAATGCTCGACGGCGTTGAAGGTGGTTACACCAACGGCCCGGATGGCAACCAAACCTCGATTTTCGATGCGGCGATGGCGTACAAAGATGCCGGAACCCCACTGGTTATCGTTGGCGGTGAACAATACGGTGCCGGATCATCCCGTGACTGGGCAGCCAAAGGCACAAGCCTTCTGGGTGTAAGCGCAGTTATCGCTGAAAGCTTCGAGCGTATCCACCGTTCCAACCTCGTTGGCATGGGCGTTATACCGTTCGAATTCACAAACGGCGAAGGTCGCAAATCTCTGGGTCTAACTGGTGAGGAAAGCATTTCGATCACCGGCCTTGAAGGTGATCTGGTTCCTCTCTCGGAAGTTCCTGCATCCATCACGTATGCAGACGGCACAGTGAAAGAGATCAGCCTCAAATGTCGTATCGATACTCAGATCGAGATCGAATACGTCGAAAACGGTGGTGTGCTGCACTATGTTCTACGGAACCTTGCCAAAAGCTAAACAGCTCTGATTTTACCAACCTTAAAGCGCTCTTCTTTATGAAGGGCGCTTTTTCTGTTATAAACCCCACTTAATAGGGAAGGGGTATTCAAATGGAATTAGGCACATTTTCGATCAGCCTGAATGTCAAAGACATCGCTGTATCACAAGAATTTTATGCAAAACTAGGATTTGAACCTATCGGCGGAGTCGCAGAACAAGGCTGGCTGATCCTACGAGGCGGCACAACGACAATCGGCCTGTTTGTTGGCATGATCGAGAAGAACACCCTAACCTTCAACCCAGGTTGGGACAGCGCTGCTCAGCCATTGGAAAGTTTCCAAGACGTGCGGGAAATTCAAAAACATCTTAAATCCGAAGGGGTCATTCTGGATGCGGAAGCTGACGAAAATACCAGCGGGCCGGCCAGTGTCATACTTACAGATCCGGACGGCAACCCGATCTTATTGGACCAGCACTTGTAAACTGCCAAATAACTTTGATTTTGAGCCAAGTTTTGCGAGTTTGGGTTGAATGAAGTTGATCACCACAAACTGAGTCGAGGGCGACTATGCGGACAAAGCGGACGTTGAGCTTTTCTTTCGCGGGGATACGTTGGCTTTAAATTGAATATGCGAGACGCTGAATAGCAGGTGTTTATTGAGTACGCCCTCGACGGTCTATTGAAGTTTTCAAGCGATCGTTTTACAAAGCGGACATGGGTAGACCGAGAACATACACTCGTGACGCAGTGGTCGAAAAGGCAATGGGCGTATTTTGGCAGAACGGCTACAAGGCGACCTCGGTCAGCGACATTGTCCGTGAGACCGGACTGAATACCGCCAGCATGTACAAGGAGTTCGGGGACAAGAACGGGCTTTTTCTTGAGGCACTCGAATATTATCGCGGCAATGTCATCGGACCGCGTTACCAGATCCTAGTGGACAATCCTAACATGGCCGGTGTCGAAACATTTCTCAGGAATGTAATGACCGGCGCTGCCAAAACAGAATACAAAGGCTGCCTGATGATGAATCATCTGGCGCAAAAGCATGCGATTAGTTCCGATGCTGCGATACAGGTCGGCGCGTTCTGCGACGAGATCGAATCACTGGTCAAAAACGCCCTGAGCAACGCGCAGTCAGACGGAGATATCGGCCCAGACAAAGACCCGGCGCAGCTAGCGAGCTTTGTCGTTTTCTGCGTTCATGGCGCGGTGTTGTATGGACGCCATGATACTAAAAAAGCCCTAATTTCTAACTTTTACGATGTAATCATGCGTGCCCTACGTAATTAGGATCTATCGCTCCATGATTTTAAAGTAGTCATTTTAAAATATTTGTTTTATAAAATGAATATCCGGCGTCCCTGCACGCGGGGTCCCGACCGGAACAAGAATTTAAAACAAATAAATATGGAGCTAAAAATGACGATTTCCGATACTGCAATGGCATTCTTCGATGCTTGCGAAACCGGCAAAGGCTGGGATGTGTGCAAGAATTATTGCCATGAAGGCGCTGCCTTTTCATGCCAGGCTGATGCGCTGGCCGACATCACGACGATCGAGGGATATACCGGCTGGACGGCAGGGCTATTAACGCCAGTTCCGGACGGTCATTACGATCTCAAATCGTTCTCGACAGATCTCGAACGAAACATCGTGGTCGCCGCAGCGGCCTTCAAGGGCACCCAGACCGGAGAGGGTGGTCCTGTCCCACCAACCGGCAACGCAGTTTCAGCCGACTACGCCTATGTCATGGAATTTGAGGGTGATAAAATCGCCCGCATGAACAAGATTTGGAATGACGGCCACTCCCTTAGGCAACTCGGATGGGCTTAGCACCCTCTGACTTGCCAATTAGCGCTGCCCCTTGGGGCGGCGTTATTCGTTGTTTGGCGTCTGTTTTGTATAAAGCGGCGAGCGGTAGGATTGGGCTCCAAGCGGGCATTTGACTATTTGAATTACCAAAAAAAACGCCCGCGAATTACCACGGGCGTTTTCAATTGTTAAGCTGCGAAACTTAGTTCAAAGCTGCATCCGTAATTGCGTGTGTCCAAGCGCCTGTTGGCTCGGCTGTGATAACCGGATCGGAACCACCAGACATAAGCGAGGCAACTGTACGCTCATATGCTGCGATATCCAGCGCGCCGTTTGAACCAGCTGTAAGCTTGGCAATTTCGCCCATCATACGTTTCTGGTGCTCTTCAGTTTGTGCACCGGACGCGTCGTTCTCAAGAACAATCATAGCCGCCGCATCAGGATTAGCTTCAGCCCACTTCCAGCCCTTCATGGAAGCGCGAACAAAACGAACCATACGATCAACAAACGCTGCATCGTTCAGGTTTTCTTCCAGCACATACATACCGTCTTCCAGCGTCGCAACACCTTGATCTTCATACTTGAACACGATCAGATCGTCTGCAGTAAGACCCGCATCAATAATCTGCCAGTACTCGTTATATGTCATAGTTGACACACAATCAGCCTGACCCTGAAGGATCGGATCGACGTTGAATCCTTGTTTCAGAACCGTCACACCATCGTCGCCGCCATCAGTGGATAGGCCAAGCTGCGACATCCAGCTAAGGAACGGATACTCGTTGCCGAAGAACCAAACGCCCAGTGTTTTACCCGCAAAATCGGCAGGGGACGCAATGCCACTGTCTTTACGACACGTCAGCATCATGCCCGAAGACGCGAATGGCTGCGCGATGTTCACAACGTTCAGACCTTTCTCACGTGACGCAAGCGCGGAAGGCATCCAGTCAAGAACAACATCAGCACCTCCACCGGCGATAACCTGTGCTGGCGCGATATCAGGACCACCCGGTTTGATTGTCACGTCAAGGCCCTCATCAGCATAAAACCCGTTGTCCAGCGCAACATAGTAACCAGCGAACTGTGCCTGCGTTACCCACTTAAGTTGCAACGTCACATCGTCCGCCGCTTGTGCTGCAAAACCTGTAAGCGCCAGTGCGCCGGTCATTGCACCCGTTAAAAATTTGTTCATCATACTCTCCTAATTTGTCCTACCCGCGCTGGGAAGGATGCCAAAACGTGGTCGCTTTCTCTAGAAGCGCTACCACACCATAAAATGCGGAACCGGCAATCGCCGCGACCACAATCTCTGCCCACACCATATCAAGCGCCAAGCGCCCGACTTCGGTTGAAATACGAAATCCCATTCCAACCGTGGGTGAGCCAAAGAACTCGGCCACGATAGCGCCGATCAGCGCCAATGTCGTGGAAATTTTGAGTCCGTTAAAAATAAAGGGCGCCGCCGCAGGAAGCCGCAATTTCAACAGCTTCTGCGGATAGCTCGCCGCATATGTCCGCATCAAATCGCGTTGCATCGACGTTTGCGCCTGCATCCCTTGCACCGTGTTTACCAGCATCGGGAAGAACACCATGATAACGACCACGGCGGCCTTGGACTGCCAGCCAAACCCGAACCACATCACCAAAATGGGGGCCATCCCGATAATCGGCAACGCCGCCACAAAGTTACCGACCGGCAGCAATCCCTTTTGCAAGAACGGAGATCGGTCAATCGCAACCGCAGTGGCGAACGCCGCCCCGCAACCAATGAAATACCCGCTTAACGCGCCCTTAACGAACGTCTGTATAAAGTCCGCCCAAAGCGTCGGAATGTTGCTAACAAACGCCACACCGATCATTGTCGGGGGCGGCAGAAGAACCGCCTTAACCTCCAACCCGCGCACGACCCATTCCCAGATCACCAGCAGGGTAATGCCGAAAATCACAGGCACCAACAGCTTGGTCAAACGGGTGGGCTTCAGGTTCGACAACCAGACGTTCAACGCCCATGCTACCAGCCAGAAAACCAAGGCGCCAATAAGATACATATTCATCGCGCCATCCCCATTTTCCGCAGAGCGTACTTTTCAATCTGCCCGATAACCATCACGAGTGCCGCCGCGAGGGCCGCCGCCATCAACAACGCCGACCAAATCTGGATCGTCTGCCCGTAATAACTACCGGCCAGCAGCCGCGCTCCGAGACCACGAACGGCCCCCGTCGGCAGCTCGGCAACAATCGCGCCAACCAATGCCGCAGCCACGCCAATCTTCAATGACGGGAAAAGATACGGAACGGAAGACGGCCATCTGAGCGCCCAAAAAGTCGTCCACTTACTCGCGTTCCAAGTACGCATCTGATCCATCTGCATCGCATCCGGTGCACGCAGTCCCTTGACCATGCCAACGACGACAGGGAAGAAACTTAGATACATGGAGATCACCGCCTTTGGCACCAACCCCGAAATTCCGACAGCATTCAGCACCACAATAATCATCGGCGCAATCGCCAAAATCGGGATCGTCTGGCTCGCAATTACCCACGGCATTACCGACAGGTTCATCGCCTTATTATGCACAATTCCAACAGCCAGCAAAATCCCCAGAACTGTTCCCATTGCAAAACCCAACAACGTAGACGACAGCGTAATCCACGAATGGAAAACCAGTGACCGCTTCGACGTGATGCTTTTCATCGCCGTCGTATTCCACAACTCCTCCGCAATCTGATGCGGGGCAGGGAGGCGCGGTTTCTTCTGGCTCCACGTATCCACAACCAGCTCCGAAAAGCCCAGTTCCACATCCGCGCGTTTGGCTTTATCATACGCCCAGTTGGCATTCATAACCACGGCCATCACATACCAAAGCGCGAAAATCGCGAGGACAACGGTCAGTACCGGCCCGAATTTCTGCCACATCCGGTTCATGCGCTCACCAAAAGGTTAACGCCAAAACGTACATACGCGTTGTGCACGGGTTGTGTACGGGTTGTGCACACGAGTTTTTGGCAAAGGTTAATCATCCCCGTGCCCCGCACGCAGCCCTTCACGTACCCGATGCGCGATGTCCAGAAACTCTTGACTTTCGCGAATATCCAGTGGTCGTTCACGTGGCAAAGTGCTTTCAATCACATCGGTCACACGGCCCGGGCGCGGCGACATAACGACGATCTTGCTCGACAGATAAACCGCCTCGGGAATGGAGTGCGTAACGAAACAAATCGTCTTGTTTGTCGCGGCCCACAGCTCCAGAAGTTGTTCATTCAAATGGTCCCGAACGATTTCATCGAGCGCCCCGAAGGGTTCGTCCATCAGCATCAAATCCGCATCAAAACTAAGCGCCCGCGCAATCGAGGCGCGCTGCTGCATTCCGCCAGAAAGCTGCCAAGGGAACTTTTTCGCGAACCCGTCCAGATGTACAAGCTCCAGAACCTCGTCAACGCGCATGGCTTGCTCCGCCTTGGAATACCCCATGATTTCAAGGGGTAAGCGAATGTTTCCGCCGATGGTCCGCCAAGGATATAATCCTGCCGCCTGAAAAACATAGCCATAAGCCCGCTTCAGCCGCGCTTCCTCAGGTGTCATTCCGTTGACCGAAATTTCACCGCCAGTTGGCTGTTCCAGATCCGCCATGACCCGCAAGAATGTCGTCTTGCCACACCCCGAAGGTCCGATAAACGAAACGAAATCACCCTTGTTGATCGTCAAATCAACGTCCTTAAGCGCATGCACTGGCCCGTCGTTTGTTTCAAACGTCAAGCTCAGTTTTTTGGCTTCAATTACAACCTCTTGGTTCACATCAAACTCCTGACGGAATGTTCATAGGATCGCGCTTAACCATCCGCGGAGAGTTCAACTCTTTCCACTTGCTAAGCGCTTGGTTAACTGCCGGAAATGCCGGACGAGGAATAAACTTCCCGCGGCCCGGTTGCGGCTGGCTGTTCTGACCATAGGCCCAGATTACATCGCCACGGCTAAGCGTATAACGCGCCTGCGCCTTGACCTCGAAACCCTCGAACACGTTGTAATCAATGATAGATTTTTGCGATGCGACTGAAATTGTTTTTGAAATCGTCGGATCCCAAACCACAATATCCGCGTCACCACCCTCAACAATCGCACCCTTCTTTGGATAAACATTCAGGATTTTCGCGATATTGGTCGAGGTCGCCGCAACAAACTCATTCATCGTCAACCGACCGGTTTCAACACCTTCAGTCCACAACACCGCCAACCGCTCTTCCAGGCCGCCAGTCCCGTTCGGGATCATCGGAAATCCAGCGTCGCCCATATGCTTCTGCTCGGTCGTAAACGCCGCGTGATCCGTGGCGACAACCTGCAATGAACCCGACTGCAAACCTGCCCAAAGGCTGGCCTGATGTTCTTTGTTACGGAATGGTGGTGACATCACGCGCCGCGCTGCATATTCCCAATCCTTGTTGAAGTATTCGCTCTCGTCCAAGGTCAAATGCTGGATAAGAGGTTCCCCATAAACCCGCATTCCTTTTTGGCGCGCACGGCGAATAGCCTCATGCGCCTGCTCGCACGAAACATGCACGATATAGAGCGGAACACCAGCCGCATCAGCGATCATAATCGCACGGTTGGCAGCTTCGCCTTCAACTTCTGGCGGGCGGGAATAGGCGTGGCCTTCTGGCCCCGTAATTCCTTCGGCCATGTATTTTTTCTGCAATATATCAACGATATCGCCGTTTTCGGCATGCACTAGCGGCAAGGCCCCAAGTGACGCACAACGCTGGAAGCTGGCGTACATCTCGTCGTCCTCGACCATCAACGCCCCTTTGTAGGCCATAAAGTGTTTGAAGGTGTTAACCCCCATCTTCACAACCTCGGCCATCTCGTCAAAAATGCCTTCATTCCAACCGGTTATCGCCATGTGATAGCCAATGTCACCACAAATTTGCGGCGCCGATTTGCGATGCCATTCGTTGATAGCATTAACCAGCGAACCATCCTCGCCCGGCAAGCAGAAGTCCACCAGCATGGTTGTGCCACCAGCGGCGGCGGCGAACGTACCGCTCTCGAAAGTCTCGGCAGCCGTCGTGCCCATGAATGGCATTTCCAGATGCGTATGCGGGTCAATCCCGCCGGGGATTACATAAGCCCCCGAGGCATCAATATACTCGTCGCCCTTAAGATCCTCGCCGATCTGCTTGATAGTCTCGCCCTCGATCAGGACATCCGCTTTCCACGTGCGATCCGCCGTGACGACAGTGCCATCTTTGATTACTTTGGTCATGGTATTTCCTCCTGTTGGTGAGGTGTTGGAAGCGCCCGCTGCATTCAGCGTGGGGCACTTGTTTTATTCTACGATTACGGCCGTTTCAACCACCGCATGCAGCAGTACATCTGCGCCAGCGGTTGCCCACTCCCGCGAAATGTCTTCGGCCTCGTTATGGCTTAATCCATCCACGCAAGGGCACATCACCATTGCGGTTGGCGTTGTTTTGTTGATCCAACAGGCGTCATGCCCAGCACCCGAAATCAAATTTCGGTGCGAATATCCCAGTCGTTCAGCCGCGTTTCGAACAGCTGTCACACAACTCTCGTCGAACGTCACAGGGTCAAAACCACCGACCTTTTCAAGCTCCACGCCCAATCCCATTTCCTCGGCAATCCGCTTCGCACCCTCAGCAAACTGCGCTTCCATATCTTGAATTGTTGCCAGAACAGGCGAGCGGAAATCGACAGTGAACACAACCTTTCCCGGGATCACGTTGCGAGAGTTCGGATACACATCAATATGCCCTGCAGCCCCCACAGCGTCCGGTGCATGCGACCACGCGATTTTGTCCACCAGCTCCAACATCCGTGCCATTCCCAGCCCTGCGTTCTTGCGCATCGGCATCGGGGTGGAACCCGTGTGGGAATCTTTGCCCGTAACTGTAACTTGAACCCAGCTTAAACCCTGACCGTGGGTAACAACGCCGATTTCTTTGCCCTCGGCTTCCAGAATTGGCCCTTGTTCGATGTGCAGTTCAAAGAACGCATGCATCTTGCGCGCGCCGACTTCTTCTTCGCCGCGCCAACCGATGCGTTTTAGTTCGTCGCCAAACTTCAGCCCCTCGGCGTCTTCGATATCATAGGCCCAGTCCTGTGTGTGCACCCCCGCGAAAACACCCGATGCCAGCATCGCCGGTGCATACCGCGTACCTTCTTCGTTGGTCCAGTTGGTCACCACAATCGGGTGCTTGGTCTTGACGTCCAGATCGTTCAGCGTACGGATAATCTCCAATCCGCCGAGAACCCCGAGCACTCCGTCATACTTTCCGCCCGTTGGCTGCGTATCAAGATGCGAACCTACATAGACGGGCAGGGCGTCAGGGTCCGTGCCTTCGCGCATGGCAAACATGTTGCCCATCTGATCGAGGCCCATCGTACAGCCAGCGGCCTTACACCAATCTTGAAACAGGTGGCGGCCCTCGCCATCCTCGTCCGTAACCGTTTGGCGATTATTGCCGCCTGCAACCCCCGGTCCGATTTTGGCCATTGCCATCAGCGAGTCCCACAGGCGCTCGCCATTGATTTTCATGTTTTCACCGGGTGCAGCCATTGGTTCTCTCCTTAGTCGAGGTTTTTCAGAACGTCGGCCAGCTTGCCGATCAGTTCGTCTATGTGGGATTTGTTCATGATAAGTGGTGGTGATAGGGCAATGATATCACCCGTCGTGCGGATCAGGATGCCTGCGTCGTATGCATCAAGGAAGGCTTGGAATGCACGTTTGGTCGGCGCACCCTCGATCGGTGTCAACTCGACTGCGCCAATCAGACCTTCGTTACGAATGTCGATGACGTGCGGCAGGCCGCGTAGCCCGTGCAGGGCATCCTCCCAATAGCCTGCCAGATCGCGGGCGTTCTCAAACAGCCCGTCTTCTTTATATGTCTCCAGCGTCGCAAGCCCCGCAGCCGAGGCAATCGGGTTGCCTGAATATGTGTAGCCGTGGAACAGCTCAATCATATTCTCAGGACCGTCCATGAACGCATCGTGGATTTCCGCGCTGGCAATAACCGCGCCCATAGGAATAACGCCGTTGGTCAGGCCTTTGGCTGTGGTCATCATGTCCGGTGTCACGCCGTAATGTGTCGCACCGAAACTGCTGCCAAGGCGGCCAAAACCGGTGATAACTTCATCAAATATTAGCAGAATGCCATGCTTCTTGGTGATCGCGCGCAACCGATCGAGATAGCCTTTCGGCGGCAACAGCACGCCTGTAGAGCCGGCCATCGGCTCGACAATCACAGCTGCGATGTTGGATGCATCCCCGAGGGCAACGATCTTTTCCAACTCGTCCGCAATCTCGGCGCCATGTTCGGGCTGCCCGCGGGTGAAGGCATTTTCAGGGATATGGGTGTGAGGCATATGATCGACACCGTTTAGCAAAGTGCCGAAAGCCTTGCGGTTTGGCCCAATGCCACCGACCGAAATGCCGCCAAAGTTCACGCCGTGATAGCCACGCTCGCGCCCGATCAGGCGGGTCCGTGTACCTTCGCCACGTGCGCGGTGGTATGCGATTGCGATCTTTAGGGCTGTTTCTACCGCTTCAGAACCCGAGTTGGTATAGAACACATGATCCATGCCTTCGGGTGTCATTTCCACCAGACGATTAGCCAGCTCGAACGCTTTTGGGTGACCCATTTGGAAAGCAGGGGCGTAGTCTAGCTCGCTGACTTGCTTGGCAATCGCCTCTACAATACGGGGCTGGTTGTGGCCAGCGTTACAACACCAAAGACCTGATGTCCCATCTAGAACCCGGCGCCCTTCAGCAGTCGTGTAATACATGCCGTCTGCCGCCACAAACATGCGAGGGTTCTTTTTGAATTGACGATTAGCCGTAAACGGCATCCAGAATGCGCCAAGATCATTGGGCGCTACGTTTGTGCGATCAGACATGCCGGTCCTCCGGAAAAGAATTCTTTTGACCAATTGGTCAGGTTGACGCTAGCATAGCTGACTAACTAGTCAAGAATTTGTTTGGAAATCTGAAAATGCTCGTACCAGTTGAAAAACCAAAGTCGAAACGCGAAGGATTGCGGCGTGAAACATTAGCGATAATCGTTGCTACGGCGGAACGGATTTTTGCTGATCATGGTTTTAAAGGCGCAACCATGCAGGCGATAGCTGATGGGGCGAACTTACCTAAAGCGAACCTCCATTATTATTTCCCAACAAAACAAGAGCTTTACCGGCAGGTTGTTGAGCGTATTTTCAACATCTGGCTGGATGCCGCAGAAAGTTTCGACACGCAAGCCAACCCGGAAGAAGCGCTGGGTACATATATTCGCAAGAAAATGGAGATCAGCCGTTCCCACCCATACGGCTCCAAGGTTTGGGCGAACGAGGTGATCCACGGGGCGCCGATTATTCATGACTACCTCGAAACAACGCTAACAGAGTGGACGGATTCGCGAATCGAGGTTATCAAGCGCTGGGAAGAGGAAGGGTTGATCGACCCCGTTAACCCACGTCATTTGCTATATATGATCTGGTCAACAACCCAGCATTACGCGGACTTTTCACACCAGATAGAGACTCTGAATAGCGGTGTACCGTTTAACGACGCGCAATGGGCGCAGGCGACGAAATGTGTGACAAACATTATTCTGAAAGGGATCGGCGTTCAGCGCGGCGACCCCAGTTGATCCGTGACCAAACGCGTTCATAGGTTACGTAAGCCACGATCCCAACGGCTGTATTTGCCAACGCCAATGCACCACCACTTATCAGCGATCCGGTGATAGCAAAACCTACAAGGCTCATGGATATCAACCCGATGAATTGCCAAATTATTGTTTTCACAAGGGTTCTTTTGCCCGTTTCCATTTATATTCCAGTGATTTGTGTAAGTTTATGCACCCAACATACTCTTGACTTTTGGTGATGGGTATTGTGGATATACACAATATTAATTCCACAACATGGGATTTTATCACCAATGTCGATAAATATGGACAAGCGCGAACGTTCCGCGATATTTCGTCAACGATTGCAAGAAGCGATGAATGGAGCCGGGTTGAACAAGAGCAGCCTGTCGGAAGCCATTGGCGTCGACCGCTCGACCATTTCGCAATTATTGTCGAACCATCACACCCGCCTACCCAATGCGCAGGTGATTGGCGAATGCGCCTATACGCTGGGTGTTTCCGCGGATTGGTTGTTGGGGCTAAGTGCACGGCCTGAGCGGGCGAACGACCTGCTGGATGTCGCACTAACCATGCCGGAAGCGGCGCGATCGTCAGTCGATAAACAATTGTTTGCATGGCATCAGGAGGCCACCGGATACAAAATTCGCCATGTCCCTGCGACCCTGCCGGACTTTTTGAAGACGCCAGACGTTCTTAATTGGGAATACCCGCAGCACATCGGCAAAACTACAAATCAGGCGATCAATGCGATGGAGGAGGGGTTGACGTGGCTGCGCTCTCGACACACCGACTACGAGATCGCGATGCCGTTGAACGAGCTGGAGTGTTTCGCCGCCGGAACCGGCTATTATGCAGGGCTATCGGTACAAATCCGTGAGAAACAAATCGCAAGCTGGATCGAGAATTACGACCAACTTTACCCTTCGCTGAGAATCTTCCAGTTTGACGCGCATCAGGTTTTCAGCGCCCCTCTAACCGTTTTCGGGCCGCTGATCGCGACGATTTATCTGGGAAGGCACTACTTGGTCTTTCGGGATTCGACGCGGGTTCAAGCCATGACCAACCATTTCGACTGGCTAATCCGTGAAGCCACAGTCGATGCGCGTGATTTTATTGCCAATCTGGAATCACTGAAGATCCGTTAATCTTTCAGCAACATTAATAATGCCACAATGGTTAGGGCAACTCCTGCCAAAACCGTTATCTCGACGAACCCGTTTCCCATCAAGGCTTCCCACAATATTACCCATGCCGGAACCAGATATGTGTATGCCATGACTTTGGCGCTCGGCAAATTCAGAGAGGCGTATTGCAGAAGAAAAAACGTGGCAGAGCTGGCGAAGATTGCTACATAAAGGATGGTAATCCAGACGATTGCGGGCAGGGCGGCCCAGTCGGTCGTAACGATGTCTTTGGCGCCGTAAATCGACAGCACAAAGAACCCGGCTAGCAGAGTGCCAAGCGTGAACACCAACGTCGGTTCCCCTCGGTTCAACTTTCGGACCAGTGGTGTGTAAATTGCGTGCGCGACGCAACCAAAGAAGAATATTGTTTCCCCCTTGCCAATGTTAAAGGCGAGGATGGCATCGATGTTGCCACGGAAAATAACCCATACGGCGCCCATGGCCGCAAGCGTAAGTGCAACAGTCATGCGAGGGGTTGTGATTTGGCGCAACAATAACCACCCGAAGCCCGCCGACATAACTGGGGTTAGGGTGAATACAGCACTGGTGGAAATCGCTGGCGCGAACTTTAATCCTTCGAACATCAGCACAAAATAGATCGCAAACAACCCGCCCAGCAGCAAATAGCGCCATGGGGCGACAAGATGTTCGCGCTTGAGGCCAGGTCCTAAAAAAACCAGTGGCGCGATGATAGCACCGGCAATCAGAAAACGTATTGCGTTTAGTGCCGACGGCTCAATCATAGGTGCCGCAATGCTGCCAAGTGAAAACGAGCCCGCCACGAGCACGGAAAATAACAACATGGCGCCGTGACCGCGCATGGATTGGGCTTTGATGTCGCTCATTTGATTGTTCCGGCGTAAAAATAAAAGGCGATCCTGAGTTAACAAGATCGCCCGAAAGTACTGTTTTTACAACGACATTATTCGTCAGGTGTAGTTAGCTCAAACATTTCCCCAATTGGGTTGTTTGGATGGGTAGTCCAGTTGGCATATTCTTTTTCAACTACCTTGCCAGTGCGTTCGTCGATTGTACCAGGCGCCTGCGCATCAAGTGAGATGCAGTTCTCAACCGGGCAAACGAGGGCGCAAAGGTTACAGGCGACGCATTCGTCGTCCATGACCTCAAACACGCGATCTTCAGACATGGATATCGCCTGATGCGATGTGTCTTCGCATGCTGCAAAGCACCGGCCACATTTAATGCAGAGGTCCTGATCGATTTTGGCTTTGGCGATATAGTTGAGGTTCAGATCCTGCCAATTCTTGGCGTTAGGAACCGCTCGTCCAACGATTTCGCTGGTCGAAGTCATTTCGTGTTCGTCCATATACTGCGAAAGCCCCGAGATCATCTCTTGCACGATCTTGAAGCCATACGTCATCGCCGCTGTACATACCTGCACATTGCCAGCACCCAGTGCCATAAACTCGGCCGCGTCACGCCAGTTAGAAACGCCACCGATACCGGAAATCGGCAAGTTTGCCGTTTCGGGATTGCGGGCGATTTCAGCCACCATATTCAAGGCGATCGGTTTAACAGCTGGCCCACAATACCCGCCATGTGCGCCCCAGCCATCAATGGTTGGTTCCGGCGCGAAAGTGTCCAGATTTACCGATGTGATCGAGTTGATTGTGTTGATCAAGCTGACGGCATCACCACCGCCGCGATATGCAGCCTCGGCTGGTTTACGGATATCGGTAATATTTGGGGTCAGCTTCACGATAACCGGCATGCGAGTGTTTTGTTTGCACCAGCGCGTCACCATTTCGATGTACTCGGGCACTTGGCCAACGGCTCCGCCCATCCCACGTTCAGCCATACCGTGCGGACAGCCGAAGTTCAGTTCGATCCCGTCAGCGCCAGTTTCCTCAACCGGGCCAAGGATGGCCTTCCATGCATCTTCTTCGCACGGAACCATCAGCGAGACGACAACCGCATGATTTGGGTAATCCCGTTTAACAGCTTTGATTTCCCGAAGGTTCTGTTGCAAGGGGCGGTCGGTAATTAGCTCGATGTTATTCAAGCCGATCAGGCGTCTGTCGCCGCCATAAATGGCACCGTAGCGTGGACCGTTAACGTTCACAACGGGCGGACCTTCCTCGCCCAGCGTTTTCCATACAACACCGCCCCAGCCCGCTTCGAAGGCGCGGCGAACGTTGTATTCCTTGTCCGTTGGCGGGGCAGATGCCAGCCAGAACGGGTTCGGGGATTTAATGCCAATGAAATTGGTTGTTAGATCAGCCATGTTTTAGCCCTCCGCCGTTAGTTTATTGTTAATAGCTTCGGCGGCATCGCGCCCTTCCGCTACGGCTGTAACAGTCAGATCATCGCCGCCTGAGGCGCAATCTCCGCCCGCCCAGATGGCCGGATCAGATGTTTGCCCAACCTCGTTAACCTTGATTTTTCCGCCCGTCAGTTCCAACCCGTCGGGTGCACCGTCCAATGTCTGGCCGATGGCCTTGAACACTTGATCGGCAGTGACGGTGAACGTCTCGCCAGTGTTTTCCAGCTTGCCATCCACCGTGTGAGTGTGCGCGAATTCCACCGCTTGCGCGGCGCCGTTTCCGGTCAGGCGCACGGGGGCGGCGTTGTAAATAATCCGAACGCCTTTACTGGTTGCCAGTTCTTGTTCGAATTCCGAGGCGCTCATGCGTTCTTTGCCACGGCGGTACACCATCGTTACCTCGTCCGCGCCCAAAAGCTTGGATTGCACGGCGGCATCCACGGCTGTCATACCACCGCCAATAACCACGACGTGACGACCAACGGCAACGGTGCCCATATCGGAAGCTTGACGCAAACCCTCAATGAAATCGACCGCATCAACGACGTTGTCCTTGTCTTCGCCATCGGCCCGAAGCGCGTTCACGCCACCAAGACCAATTCCGAGGAAAACCGCTTCATAATCCGCTTTCAGATCGTCAATCGACAGGCCGCTCCCAAGCGGGGAGTCGTATTTCACTTCGATTCCGCCAATAGACAAAAGCCATTCAACTTCGGTCTGCGCGAAACCGTCAACTGCTTTATACGCAGCAATTCCGAATTCGTTCAGACCGCCACCTTTGGCGCGAGCATCAAAAACCGTAACCGCGTGGCCATTCATCGAAAGACGATGCGCACATGCAAGGCCGGCGGGGCCAGCACCAACGACAGCAATTCTATTGCCAGTGTCTGCTGCGCGTTTAAACGGGTGGGCGCGGCCCATCATTCCGTCGGTCGCGTAGCGCTGCAACTGGCCGATAAGAACCGGTTTGCCCTCGGCTGTTTCACGAACGCAGACTTCTTCGCATAGCGTTTCGGTCGGGCAAACGCGGGCGCACATGCCGCCGAGGATGTTTTGCGAAAAGATTGTATTGGCCGCTGCATCCGCTGTTCCCGTCGAAATCTGCCGGATAAATAGCGGAATATCGATCGAGGTCGGGCAAGCGTCCATACAGGGCGCGTCGTGGCAAAAATAGCACCGATCAGCCGCAACCAGCGCTTCATGGTCTGTCAGCGGGGCGTGCAGGTCGGTGAAGTTGTCGGCATAATCTGACGGGGTCAGACGGTGGTCTGCAATCCCGGATGTCTGCATATCGTTTGGCATTTTCGCCCTCCTGTTACGTTTGTTTTAAGGTACGATGACATAAATGCAAAATTTTATCAAATGGTAAAATAAAATAATTTTAGCTGTTATCCTATGGAATAGGGCAGCACACCGCGCGCATTATGGTTGACGATCAGGCGTCTTTCGAGGGGTGGAACTGCTCTTTGATGGCACTTCTTCCGTGGGCAAATCCGGCACGATATCCCGATTGGCTCAAAGGCTTTGGTATTTTGGATGTCTAAGTCGTCCGCGTAAACTAATGCGCCCGCATGTTCGACTTCGCATCCCAAGCCGATCGCAAACCGCTGGACTGGCGCACGAAACGAGCCGCCGCTTTTGGAAATATCCAGTGCAAGACACAGGTAGCGAACACCGTCTGGTGTTTCGGCAAGCTGCCGCAGTGTTTGCCCTGGTGTCTCAAAGGCGCGGTGTACGTTCCAGAGGGGGCATGCACCACCAAAGCGTGCGAACTGTAACTGCGTCGCGGAGTGCCGTTTGGTGATTGTCCCTGCCTGATCGACCCGCACGAAAAAGAACGGAATTCCCTTCGCGCCGGTACGCTGCATTGTTGATAGGCGGTGGGCGACCTGTTCAATGCTGGCGGAAAACTGGTTGGCCAAAATTTCCAGATCGTGGCGACATTCTTTGGCCGCGTTAAGGAAGTCTTCATAAGGCAGCATCGCTGCACCGGCAAAATAGTTCGCTAGACCGATCTTGCAAATCGCGCGCGCCTCTTCCGTACCAAAACGCGCAAAGTCGAGGGTGGCTTCGAGCAGGTCGTTATATTCCAGCAACGCGATTTGGTGGGCGATTTGGAAAGCTTGCGTGGCGACCGGTGCATGCGCAGATACCGTTAGGCGTCGTGAGCCGGTTTCATACTGGCGAATTGCTGTGTCAGTAGAAATGACAAGTTCAACCCGATGTTCGGTGTTCAGCCACTTACGCAAGGTGTTGATTTTGTCCGGTGTGCTTAGCCTGGCACTCGCATAAAAATGCTCGGCAGCGCGGTCGATCGCATCAATGTAGTTGTCGCAATAATGGAAAAAATCGCGAACCTCCTCCCACGGAAGGGGGGAGATGCCGATGTCTTCGCGGCCCAATGCCTCGTTCAAAGTGGCGAGGCGGTCTTGATTTTGCCGATGGGCGCGATGAAGTGTCAAGAATGCGCGCGCCAATGCTGGTGCATTTGAAGCGGCCAGTTGTAAATCCGCCATCGGCGGTGGGTCCTCGCCAAACACCGGATCCGCAAGCGCCTCGCGCATGTCTGCCACGATGCGTTCGCTGTCGCCGACCGAGAGTTGCGTCACATCAAAGTTGTATTCCTGGGCCAAGGCCAGAACCACCGTTGCCGAAATCGGGCGGTGGTTGTTTTCCATTTGGTTCAGGTAGGATACAGATATCCCCAAAGATTTCGAGAAATCCTTCTGGGTTAGACCAATTTTCAACCGTGTCTCGCGAAGTATCGCACCGGCGTATAGTTTCTTTTGAGTTGCCATAGTTTCGCAAGTTTGCAATTTGCAGGCAGGATTTGCAATAAGTTTTGCAAAGTTGCGATTGTTCGGTTCTAATTCGTTGGAAACTTCGTTATGCTGTGTTGCAAACATTTGGGAGACAGACGTATGCAAGACATTCTCGAACAACTCGAAGCGCGGCGCGATCAGGCACGGCTTGGAGGTGGGCAGCGGCGCATTGATGTGCAGCATTCAAAAGGCAAACTGACCGCGCGCGAACGGATCGAGGTGCTGTTGGATGAGGGCAGCTTCGAGGAATTCGACATGTTCGTGGCACATCGTTGCGTCGACTTCGGGATGGAGAAACAGAAATACCCCGGTGATGGTGTAATTACCGGTTGGGGAACGATCAATGGACGGATGGTGTATCTGTTCTCGCAGGATTTCACCGTGCTGGGTGGTTCGCTTTCGGAAACCCACGCGGCGAAGATTTGCAAAATCATGGATATGGCCATCAAAAACGGTGCGCCAGTGATCGGTATGAACGACTCCGGCGGTGCACGTATTCAAGAAGGCGTCGCAGCGCTGGGTGGCTATGCGGATGTGTTTCAGAAAAACATTATGGCATCGGGTGTTGTTCCACAAATCAGCGTGATCATGGGGCCTTGCGCCGGCGGTGCGGTGTATTCCCCCGCGATGACCGATTTCATCTTTATGGTGAAAGACAGCTCCTACATGTTCGTTACTGGCCCTGACGTTGTAAAAACTGTAACCAACGAGATTGTCACCGCTGAAGAGTTGGGTGGGGCAAGAACGCATACCTCCAAGTCTTCCGTCGCGGACGGCGCTTATGAAAACGATATGGAGGCCTTGTTCGAGGTTCGGCGTCTTGTTGACATGTTGCCTTTGAATAACCGTGAAAAACCTCCGGTACGGCCTTACTTCGACAGCCATTCACGGGTTGAAAACAGTCTTGATACGCTAATCCCCGACAACACCAATGCCCCATACGATATGCACGAACTGGTGCGTAAGTTGGCTGATGAAGGGGATTTTTTTGAGATCCAGAAGGACTTTGCCAAAAATATCCTGACAGGGTTTATTCGTCTCGAAGGTTCCACCGTTGGTGTTGTAGCCAATCAGCCGATGGTGCTGGCAGGGTGTCTGGATATCGATTCCAGCCGCAAGGCTGCGCGGTTTGTGCGGTTCTGCGATGCATTTGAAATTCCGATTTTAACGCTCGTCGATGTGCCCGGGTTCTTGCCTGGAACCACGCAGGAATACGGCGGCGTTATCAAGCACGGCGCGAAACTGTTGTTTGCATATGGCGAGGCGACCGTGCCCAAAGTCACCGTGATTACCCGTAAGGCTTATGGCGGGGCATATGACGTTATGGCCTCCAAACACTTGCGGGGGGATTTCAACTACGCATGGCCCACAGCCGAGATCGCGGTGATGGGCGCCAAGGGCGCAACGGAGATCATCCACCGCTCCGATCTTGGGGATGCCGAGAAGATTGCCGCCCACACGCAGGATTATGAAGATCGTTTCGCCAACCCGTTTGTTGCCGCAGAGCGTGGATTTATCGACGAGGTAATCATGCCTCGGAACACTCGTATCCGCGTCGCCCGCGCGTTTGCCAGCCTGCGTAACAAGCAGCTGAGCAATCCGTGGAAGAAGCACGACAACATTCCTTTGTGAGGTCCCATGGCTCAGCTAAACATGCATAAACATCGAGGGTTCCCGGGGCGTATGCCCAGCTCGGACGCGCAATTCACCATTCGTCGGCCTGCAACCAAGGGCGTGACACCTCTCGCGCCACGTGAGCGGTATCGGGATCGCCGTGCCGTTGATCGCAAAGCAGACGAGCTGTTTTTGACCGCGCTATGGCAACATTTTGGCGATGAGCCGTTTGAACGTGGTAATCTGGATGCCGGTCGTATCAATTGGCTATTTGGCCGCGAGATCGTCGCTGGCGAAGACCCGTTTGACAATGCGCATTATGAGGCGATGCTGAAGCTGAATCTTGACGTAATCCGTAAGAATTTTCCGCAAATTGATCTAGAGGCACGTGTATGATGCGTTTGTATAGGTGGAAAACCGCTTGCGCGAAACTTCAAGTGGCGAAACGCGAGGATTGCGTCTACGATACGACAGTATCGGGCGGGGGACACCGTCAGTCAGGAAATACAGGAGAAATAAGATGCAAAAGAAATTCATTGTTCTCGCATTGGCGGCCATCGTTTTGTCAGGATGCGACACATATGGTGAAACGCTTGGTCTTGGTGCGGGTATCGGTGCTGGCGCTGCCGTATTGGTTGGCGGTGATCCTGTCACAGGCGCACTCGTTGGTCTCGGGGGCGCTGCACTGTGCGAAGAAGGCGTTATCTGTAACCGATAACCATAATTTTGCGTTAACGCGCAATTCCGAATATTCGAGAGGGACGCCGCATTCGCGCGGTGTCCCTTTTTGTTTGCCTAAAGCATAGACGGGGAAAACCATGTTCAAGAAAATTCTGATTGCAAACCGTGGCGAAATCGCCTGTCGTGTTATCAAAACTGCCAAACTGATGGGCATCAAAACGGTAGCGGTGTATTCCGATGCCGATAAAAATGCCCTGCACGTAAGCATGGCGGACGAGGCGATTCACATCGGCCCACCCGCGGCAAACCAATCGTATATTGTGATTGACAAGATCATGGCCGCTATCAAGCAAACAGGGGCCGAAGCCGTGCACCCGGGCTATGGTTTCTTGTCCGAAAACCCGAAATTCGCCGAGGCACTTGAAGCCGCAGGGGTTGCATTCATCGGACCACCTGTTGGCGCGATCAAGGCGATGGGCGACAAGATTACGTCCAAAAAGCTGGCTAAGGAGTCGGGGGTTACCACTGTTCCCGGTTATATGGGCTTGATCGAGGATGCAGAAGAAGCCGTAAAGATTTCCAATCAGGTTGGCTATCCGGTTATGATCAAAGCATCGGCTGGTGGCGGCGGCAAAGGTATGCGTATCGCTTGGAATGACGAAGAAGCCCGTGAAGGTTTCCAATCCTCCAAAAACGAGGCGGCAGCATCTTTTGGCGACGACCGGATTTTCATCGAAAAATTCATCACCCAGCCCCGCCATATCGAAATTCAGGTGCTAGGGGACAAGCACGGCAACTGTGTCTATCTGAATGAACGCGAGTGTTCCATTCAGCGTCGCCAGCAAAAGGTGATCGAGGAGGCCCCGTCGCCGTTTTTGGACGAAGAAACTCGCGCTGCTATGGGTGCGCAGTCTGTGGCGTTGGCGCAGGCAGTTGATTATTGTTCGGCAGGTACGGTCGAATTTATCGTTGATTCAGATTCGAATTTTTTCTTCCTAGAAATGAACACCCGCCTTCAGGTCGAGCATCCCGTGACCGAACTGATCACTGGCATTGACCTAGTGGAGCAGATGATCCGCGTGGCTTATGGTGAGAAATTGTCGATGCAGCAATCAGACATCGGCATCAACGGGTGGTCTATCGAAAGCCGCCTTTACGCCGAAGACCCGTATCGCAACTTCTTGCCTTCTATCGGACGTTTGTCGCGGTATCGCCCACCTGCCGAGATGGCGGACGAAACACGCGCTGTACGTAATGACACCGGCGTGTATGAGGGCGGCGAGATATCCATGTATTACGATCCCATGATTGCCAAATTGTGCACATGGGCACCGGACCGCGCGACTGCAATTGCCGAAATGCGCCACGCGCTGGACGAGTTTGAACTAGAAGGTATTGGCCACAATCTGCCGTTCCTGTCCGCTGTTATGGATCATGAACGGTTTATCACCGGCAATATTTCCACCGCGTTTATCGAGGAGGAATACCCTGAGGGTTTCGAAGGGGCTACGCTGTCTACGGAAATTCTGAAACAGCTGGCAGCGGGGGCGTCTGCCATGCACCGTGTCTCTGAAATTCGCGCAGCGCGGGTGTCGGGCCGGATGGACAATCATGAACGCGAGGTTGGTACGGATTTCGTGATCTCGCTTGGTGGCATTGATTTAGCGGTGAAGGTTGCGGCGGATCACGATGGATCAACCGTGGAATTTTCGGATGGGACCAGCCACCGTGTGGTTTCCGACTGGAAGCCGGGTGAAGGTTTGGTGCGTCTCGATGTGTCTGGCGAAGCGGTTATTGCCAAAGTCGCCCAGATTTCCGGTGGTTTCCGTATGCGCCATCGCGGTGCAGATTTGAATGTCATCATTCGCACGCCGCGTCTGTTTGAACTATCCAAGCACATGATCGAGAAGATGCCGCCGGACACCTCGAAACTGTTGCTATGTCCAATGCCCGGTTTGATCGTTTCGATGGCGGTTGAGGTAGGTGACGAAGTTCAGGAAGGCCAGGCGCTTTGCACTGTCGAAGCCATGAAGATGGAAAATGTCCTGCGGGCGGAAAAGAAATCGGTTGTAACCAAAATCAATGCTGCGGCAGGTGACAGCCTCGCCGTTGACGATGTGATTATGGAGTTCGAATAGACCGATGCTTGCAGCTCTAAATATCATCGGGACAAATGATGTTAGATCGCGAACACCCTACATGCGGTCAATTTCGTCTTTTCGAATTGGCAGCTTGTCGATCGCACGAGACAGTTCGCGCGGGGTCCACGGTGTGGATTTTCGCAGAACAACATTTCCTTCTTTGTCCAGTAGAACCACCGTAAAGTCATATGGTCTTAGGCGCTGCCGCAGCGGGCCGTATGCACCCACATCGGTGTCGGTTAGAACAATCACGTCGCGTTCTTCCAATACAGCTGGATCTTCGGCAAGCATTTCCATTTGCAACACAAACCGCGGATCGAACGGAGAGTCGGCAAAAATTACCAACGGACGCGTGATCCACTTATATTCTGCAAGCGGATCTGTCGTATCTTGTGCAACTGCAAAAGTGGCAAAGATCGACAGCAACAAGGTTAGTAAACTGAATTTACGCATAATTCCTCCGGTTTCCCAAGACATAAGTACTTACCCCGTAGAATCTAATAGCTGCGGCGGAGCTTTCCGCTATTCCGCAACGTTATCCCGAAATAATCCCGATTTGCACCCCAGAAACGATAGTGAGACAAGCCATGAGCAATAATTCCGACGATTGGAAAGCCCTCGCCGAGAAGGAGCTACGTGGCCGCCCGCTTGATGACCTGACATGGAACACTCCCGAAGGGATTGCCGTTAAACCCGTCTATACTGCGGATGATCTTGACGGGGTTGAGCACCTTGGCGGAATGCCCGGAATTGCGCCTTACACGCGCGGGCCGCGTGGCACGATGTATACTGGGCGTCCTTGGACAATCCGGCAATACGCGGGATTTTCGACTGCAGAAGAAAGTAATGCGTTTTACCGCAAGGGATTGGCTGCTGGGCAAAAGGGTGTGTCTGTTGCGTTCGATCTGGCGACCCATCGGGGTTACGACAGTGACCATCCACGTGTGGTTGGGGACGTTGGCAAAGCGGGCGTAGCGATTGATAGTGTCGAGGATATGAAAATCCTGTTCGACGGCATTCCGCTTGATAAAATGTCGGTTTCCATGACGATGAACGGGGCCGTTATTCCGATTCTGGCCAGTTTCATTGTGGCTGGTGAAGAACAAGGCGTTGATCGTGCGGCGTTGACCGGAACCATTCAAAACGACGTTTTGAAGGAATTTATGGTTCGTAACACGTACATCTACCCGCCCGAACCGTCGATGCGGATCGTTTCGGACATCATCAAATATACTTCACAGGAAATGCCGAAATTCAACTCGATCTCGATTTCGGGTTATCACATGCAAGAGGCCGGCGCGAACTTGGTGCAAGAATTGGCGTTCACGCTCGCTGATGGCAGGGAATATGTTAAGGCCGCGATTGCTTCGGGTATGGATGTAGATGCGTTTGCGGGAAGGCTGTCGTTTTTCTTCGCTATTGGCATGAATTTCTTTATGGAGGCCGCTAAACTGCGTGCCGCCCGACTGCTGTGGTCGCGGATAATGGCGGAATTCGACCCGAAGAAACCGCAATCATCAATGCTGCGGACACATTGCCAAACTTCGGGCGTAAGTCTTCAGGAACAAGATCCGTATAACAACATTGTTCGAACCGCTTACGAGGCGATGTCGGCGGCATTAGGCGGCACGCAATCGTTGCACACGAACTCGTTCGACGAGGCAATCGCGCTGCCCACCGAATTCTCGGCACGGATCGCGCGGAACACGCAGCTGATTTTGCAGAACGAGACGGGTGTTACCAACGTCGTCGATCCGTTGGCGGGCTCATACTATGTCGAGAGCCTAACCAAGGAACTGGCGGATGAGGCGTGGAAGCTGATATGCGAAGTCGATGAATTGGGTGGCATGACCAAAGCTGTTGCCAGTGGTATGCCCAAACTTCGGATCGAAGAAGCTGCGGCGCGTAAACAAGCAGCGGTCGATAAGGGCGATGATGTTATTGTCGGGGTGAACAAGTTCCGCCTTGAACAGGAAGACCCGATCGACATTCGCGAGATCGACAACAGCAAGGTTCGGGACTCCCAAATCGAACGCTTAACCGGCATTCGGGAAACGCGCGATACAGCGGCTTGTGAAAACGCCTTAGTGGCACTTGAAGAAGGTGCCGCATCTGATGGTAACCTTTTGGAATTAGCTGTTGAAGCTGCACGGGCAAGGGCAACCGTTGGCGAAATATCCGCAGCTATGGAAAAGGTTTTTGGGCGCCATAGTGCCGAGGTGAAGACACTTTCAGGCGTTTACGGTGACGCTTATGAAGGCGATGAAGGGTTTGCGAAAATTCAGCAAGACGTCAAAGATTTCGCGAATATCGAGGGCCGCCACCCGCGTATGCTTGTAGTCAAGATGGGGCAGGATGGGCATGACCGCGGCGCCAAAGTTATCGCTACAGCATTTGCCGATATCGGTTTTGATGTCGACGTCGGCCCGTTATTCCAAACGCCTGAAGAGGCTGCGCAAGATGCAGTCGATAAAGGTGTTCATGTCGTCGGAATTTCCTCTCAAGCAGCGGGGCATAAAACCCTCGCGCCGCAGCTGGTGGAGGCCCTGAAAGCCGCTGGCGGTGGTGAAATCATGGTGATTTGTGGCGGGGTAATTCCGCAACAGGACTATGACTTCCTGTATGAACACGGAATTAAAGCGATTTTCGGACCGGGCACAAATATTCCCGATGCAGCAGACAAAGTTTTGCGGCTGATACGTCGGACAAATTATTGAAACAGTTCCAGTATTTCCGACCTGACAATATTGTCGTACCCGACTATTGTGCGCTGAAATCAGCATAGGAGACGTGAATTGACCGAAGACCGCCAGAAATCTGCCCGCCAAGCGGCCCTTGATTACCATGAATTTCCCAAGCCGGGAAAACTTGAGATCCGTGCAACCAAACCTTTGGCCAACGGGCGGGATTTGTCGCGCGCGTACTCCCCGGGTGTGGCGGAGGCTTGTGTCGAGATCAGCAAAGATCCCGCTGCTGCGGCGAAATATACCGCACGGGGCAATCTGGTGGCGGTGGTTACCAATGGTTCAGCGGCGTTGGGGTTGGGGAACATCGGGGCGCTCGCGTCAAAGCCGATCATGGAAGGCAAGGCGGTCCTGTTCAAGAAATTCGCTAATATCGATTGTTTCGACATCGAAGTTAACGAAAGTGACCCGGAAAAGCTGGCGGATATTGTCACTGCGTTAGAGCCGACGTTTGGTGCAATCAACCTTGAAGACATCAAAGCACCGGAGTGCTTTATCGTAGAAAAGCTGTGTCGCGAGCGCATGGACATTCCTGTATTCCATGACGATCAACACGGTACGGCGATCGTGGTAGGCGCTGCGGCGACGAATGCACTGCGTGTCGCTGACAAGAAGTTTGAAGACATCAAAGTAGTGTCCACGGGGGGCGGCGCAGCTGGAATTGCCTGCCTGAACATGTTGCTGAAATTGGGTGTGAAACGCGAAAACGTCTGGCTGTGTGACATCGCCGGTTTGGTCTACAAAGGCCGAACCGAAGAGATGACGCCGCAAAAAGCCGAGTTTGCGCAGGACAGTGATAAGCGCACGCTTGGGGATGTGATTGAGGGGGCGGATTTGTTTCTGGGTTTATCAGGCCCGGGCGTTTTGAAACCTGAAATGGTTGCGCGTATGGCAAAGCAACCGATTATTTTCGCGTTGGCCAATCCGACACCTGAAATTATGCCAGAAGCCGCTCGTAAGGTTGCACCAGATGCGATTATTGCTACGGGACGTTCGGACTTCCCGAACCAAGTTAACAATGTTCTGTGTTTCCCGTTCATCTTCAGGGGCGCGTTGGATGTTGGGGCAACCACTATTAACGACGCTATGGAAATCGCTTGTGTTGAGGGGATAGCGGAGCTTGCGAGGGCCTCCACCAGTGCGGAGGCTGCGGCTGTTTACAAAGATGAAAGCCTGAAGTTTGGTCCTGATTACCTTATTCCGAAACCATTCGATCCGCGTTTGCTGGCAATAGTTTCATGCGCCGTTGTTAAGGCTGCGATGGCCAGCGGTGTCGCTAGTCGCCCGATCACGGATATGGTGGCGTATAAACAAAAACTCGACGGTTCAGTATTCAAATCCGCGCTTATCATGCGTCCGGTATTTTCTGCTGCAAAAAATGCCGTTCGCCAGATCGTCTTTGCCGAGGGCGAAAGCGAGCGCGTGCTTCGCGCAGCGCATGCTATGGTCGAAGAGATTGCTGATAAGCCAATCCTGATTGGCCGTCCCGATGTTATAGAAGCGCGATGCGAGAAATTTGGTTTACCCATCAAAGAGGGCCGTGATTTCGAATTGGTTAACCCTCAGAACGATTCACGTTTTCGCGACTACTGGAGCAGCTATCACGATATTATGCAACGACGTGGCGTGACACCGGAACTGGCCAAGGCGATCATGCGGACCAACACTACGGCGATTGGCGCGGTAATGGTGCATCGCGGCGACGCGGATAGCCTGATTTGTGGAACCTTCGGGCAATATCTGTGGCATTTGAAATACATCCAACAAATTCTGGGCACGGAACGGATGCGCCCTGTCGGGGCATTGTCGCTGATGATTTTAGAAGACGGTCCGCTATTTGTTGCCGACACGCATGTGAACCCTGAACCAACCGCGCAACAAATGGCCGATACCGTGGTCGCTGCTGCGCGGCACGTGCATCGGTTTGGCCTAGAGCCGAAGGTGGCGCTGTGTTCGCACTCCCAATTCGGGAACCTGAAAACGGACTCGGCTTGCCGGATGCGCGAAGCGATTGAGATTTTGGATGGTATGGATCTAGATTTCGTTTACGAGGGTGAAATGCATACCGACGCCGCGCTCGATGAAAATTTGCGCCGCAAAATTTATCCAAACTCGCGCTACGACGGGGCGGCTAACGTGCTGGTTTTCACCAATTCCGATGCGGCCAGTGCCGTTCGAAATATCCTGAAAATGTCGGCCAATGGACTGGAAGTCGGACCTATTCTGATGGGAATGGGGAACAGGGCGCACATCGTTACGCCGTCGATTACGGCGCGCGGTTTGCTGAATATTACAGCGCTCGCGGGAACACCTGTCAACGTTTATGAATAATAAGAAAATGATCATCTCGAAGGGCGTCAATGAAAACGCCAAGGCTGGAGCGCCTTAGTTCATAGGAGAACAAGATGAGTTACAAATCAGTATATGACGGTTGGAAAGCCGACCCCGAGGCATTCTGGATGGAGGCCGCCGAGGCAATAAGCTGGACCAAAAAGCCTACCTATGCGTTGGATTCCACCAATGCGCCAGTGTACGAGTGGTTCACCGATGGTGAGGCCAACACCTGTTACAACGCGCTTGATCGGCACGTTGAAGCGGGGCGCGGGGATCAGACGGCTATCATTTATGATAGTCCGATAACGGGTGCAAAACGCAATATTTCTTACGCGGAATTAACTGATCAGGTCGCCTTACTTGCTGGTGCGCTGCAAGCCAAAGGTGTTCGCAAGGGCGACCGCGTGCTGATCTATATGCCTATGGTGCCCGAGGCTTTGAATGCCATGTTGGCCTGTGCACGCATCGGGGCCGTGCATACCGTGGTGTTCGGTGGATTTGCGGCGAATGAGCTGGCCATACGGATTGATGATGCGCAACCCAAGGCTGTTATCGCCGCATCGTGCGGTATAGAACCTGGAAGGGTAATTGCGTATAAACCGCTGCTGGATGGCGCGATTGATTTGGCCACGCACAAGCCGGACTTTACAATTATCCTTCAGCGCGAACAAGCGCAGGCCGAATTGATCGAAGATCGTGATTTCGACTGGTTCGAACTACAGCAGAGTGTTGAGCCCGCCGAATGTGTACCAATCGGCGGCGCTGACCCGCTGTATATTCTTTATACATCTGGAACGACTGGTCAGCCCAAGGGCGTAGTACGCCCAAGCGGCGGACACATGGTTGCGCTGAACTGGACGATGAAAAACATCTATAACGTCGAGCCGGGTGAAGTGTTTTGGGCAGCTTCGGATGTTGGCTGGGTCGTCGGGCATTCCTATATTTGCTATGCTCCGCTTATTTATGGTGCAACAGCTGTCGTGTTCGAGGGTAAGCCGGTTGGCACCCCTGACGCCGGTACGTTCTGGCGCGTGATTGAAGAGCATAAAGTGGCTTCTTTCTTCACGGCTCCAACCGCGTTCAGGGCAATTAAGCGCGAAGACCCGAAAGGGGAATTTGTTAAGAAGTATGATCTTAGCAGCTTGAAAGCTCTCTATCTGGCTGGCGAGCGTGCTGATCCGGACACGATCCTTTGGGCGCAAGACCAGCTTGGTGTTCCAGTTGTGGACCACTGGTGGCAGACCGAAACCGGCTATTCCATAGCAGCAAACCCGCTGGGGTTGGAGGAGTTGCCGACGAAACTTGGCTCGCCAACAGTTGCTATGCCCGGATACGACGTGCAGGTTCTTGGCGACGATGGCCACCAACTGCCTGCTGGCGAGTTGGGCGCGATTGCGATCAAGCTTCCGCTACCGCCGGGAACTTTGTCGACGCTTTGGAATGCCGACGAACGGTACATCAAATCCTATCTTGATACTTTTCCGGGTTATTACGAAACAGGTGATGCCGGGATTATCGACGAAGATGGATACCTCTACATCATGGCGCGTACCGATGATGTGATCAATGTTGCTGGGCACCGTTTGTCCACCGGCGCGATGGAGGAGGTTCTGGCCGCTCATCCAGACGTGGCCGAATGCGCGGTGATTGGTGTTGCAGATCAGTTGAAGGGACAGTTGGCACTTGGGCTCATGTGCCTCAACAATGGCGTCAATCGTCCACACGAAGAAATTGTCTCGGAAGTTGTGAAATTGGTGCGCCAAAAGATTGGACCCGTGGCAGCCTTCAAACTGGCGTTGGTCGTTGATCGGTTACCCAAAACCCGGTCCGGTAAGATCTTGCGCGGGACAATGGTGAACATCGCGGATGAAACGCCGTGGAAAATGCCGGCTACCATTGATGATCCAGCTATTTTGGAAGAAATCACAGCGGCGCTGAAAACCCTCGGATACGCTGGCGCGGGGTAAGGTAAACTCCACCTCGCGAAGGGTTGACTGGAATGTTGGGGGATTTATCCGTATCAAATAGGTAACCTTCAACATTCGGAGCCAAGATGCGTTTTATTAAGTTCTTCGCCGTTGCCTTAAGTTTATATCTTCCTTCCGCCGCATTTGCACAGAATGTCGTGGTGGAGCTGTTCACCTCGCAAGGGTGCAGTTCTTGCCCGCCGGCGGACGACATTCTAAGTGAATTGGCATCGAAGGAAGGTGTCATTGTTCTTGGTTGGCACGTTGATTATTGGGATTATCTGGGCTGGAAAGACGAATTTTCACGTCCTGAGAACACTGATCGTCAAAGGGGGTATCGCGATCGCTGGAACTTGCGATCACTCTACACACCTCAAGCGGTTATTCACGGTGAAGCACAAACCGTTGGTAGTAGCGAACAAGATATCCGTATGTATGTGGACCAGTTTCAAGCCGAAAAACCATTGCTGGAAATTAATTTTAACACGTCGGAAGCTGTCGCAATCATCAGTGTGTCTGCGTTGGCGTCCAGATTACCAGCGGCGGATATTTTCCTTGCCCGCATAACACCCGAAGCGACCACCAGCATCCGTCGTGGCGAAAATGCAGGTCGAACTATAAGCTATGTAAACGTAGTCGAAGCGATGACTTGGATCGCCAATTGGAATGGTAAATCCGATGTTACAGTTCGCGCGTCCATTCGCGGTGACAGCAAATATGTGGTGTTAGTTCAAGCGAAAGATTTTGGGCCTGTTTTGGGGGCCGAGTACCTGAACTAAAGACTCCAATGCGTAATGGTTTCAGGGATATCGGCGCGGTTCAATACGGACCGAATATCAATGATAACACCTCCGTCGCGAACTCGTTCAAAAACGTTGGCTGCCAAATATTCATCGTGAGGCACCGCCAAAACAAGTAGGTCCAACATTGGCATGTCGCCAATATTTACCCAATCAAACGCGCCCTCGGGAATTTCTGTCGGGTTGGCTATGGGGTCATGTACCATCGGGCGCACACCGAACTCAGATAGTGCATCCAGCACATCAAAGGTCTTGGAGTTACGCAAATCCGGCACGTTTTCCTTAAATGTTAGACCCAGAACGCCAACTTTGGCGCGAGACAACGGTACGTTCAATGACGCGAGCATTTTGATAGCTTTGGCGGCGATAAAAGCCCCCATTCCATCGTTGACACGCCGACCAGACAGGATGACTTCGGAGTGATACCCTACTTCCTCGGCTTTGGCCGTCAGATAATATGGGTCCACGCCGATGCAATGCCCGCCGACCAAACCAGGTGTGAAGGGCAGAAAATTCCATTTGGTTGAAGCTGCTGCGATTACGTCGCTAGTGCGTACATCTAGGCGGTCGCAGATAATGGCGATCTCGTTCATTAGAGCAATGTTAACATCGCGCTGGGTGTTCTCGATGACCTTGGCTGCCTCTGCAACACGAATGGATGGGGCGCGGTGGATGCCTGCGTGGACCAACGTGCCGTAAACGTCTGCTACTCGTTGCAGGGATTCAGCGTCTTGGGCAGCCACTACCTTGGTAATCGTTTCAATACGGTGTTCTGTATCGCCAGGATTAATACGTTCGGGGCTGTACCCCAGTTTAAAGTCGGTCCCGCACCGCAGGCCAGATATTTCGGCAAGGATTGGGCCGCAGATGTCTTCAGTAACGCCGGGGTAGACCGTGGATTCAAAAACAACGATGGCGCCTTTGGACAGATGCGGAGCGATGGTTTCACAGGCCGCCCGCAACGGCGCGAGATCCGGGCGGTTACCTTTGTCGATGGGGGTTGGGACTGTGACGATGAAGAAACTGGCATTCGAAAGTTTGGTGACGGCATGCGTAACGTCCAGGCGGGAGGTCTCTATTTCAGCGCGGCCGATTTCCAGCGTGTTGTCGAAACCGTCGGCTAGCTCGCGGATGCGGGATTTGTTGATGTCGAACCCCGTAACGTTGGCGAAATGGCGGGCAAAGCCGATGGCGACGGGTAGACCGACATAGCCAAGACCGACGATAGCGATGGTTTCGTCTGTGCGGAGTGGCAAAACGGGAAGCGCATCGACAAGTTGGAAGGGGGTGGTAACATTCATTGTTTAAACTCCTGTTCAGTTTCGGGCGTAGTGCCGAAAACTTTGGAAAAAAATGCCTCCAATCGAGAATATTGAAAGGCTGACGAGGAATGTGAGTAGGGTGTTGGGGAGTACGCGAGCGACGGCGCGGTCAGGTGGAATTGGTCCGGCTAGCACTTTAACCCTTGCAGGGAACGCTAAAGTGTTAGCCGTTTTAACCAGTTCGGAGTTTTGCAAATAGGCCTGCGTTGGCGTTGTCGCCAACGTCGTTATCGTTAACAGTCCTTGCGTGGTGTCGATGGCCATCTCGAAGCCTGGACCCTCGTGGTCTTGCATTTTAACACGAAGTTGGAACGCTGCGGCCATGGTGGATTGCATAGTTGAGATGTCGTTGAACAACGGGTTGCGGCGGAGGGATGGCATCGCCCCCTCAATGGCGAGGGTGCTGGTGGACTGAAAAACGGGTATGGCCATAAACGTGTAAAAAACTGCGGTTAGAAGTGTAGGGAGGAAAACAGAAACTGCCATCAGTCCTGCCGTCAGGCGATGGGATTTTCGGCGTGCTGATCTTAGTGCTGCGCAGGCGGTTTCGATGTCGTCCAACGCTTCCAAGTGCGCGCGGGCTTTGTCCATCCGCCGCGCTTCTATCGCTTCGGATTCTTCTCGGCGCCGATTTTCGGCGGTTCGAATGCGTTCAGCTTTGTCGGTCTCAAAGCGGTCCAGACGGGTTTTTCGATCGGTATCTGCTTGACGTAAACGCTCGGTGTTTGGGTCTGCGGCGGCTTGGCGTCGGACCTCTCGCCACTTGCGAAGGCGTTCCTGTTCTTGTGCCAAATTCGGGGACTGTATAGGGGCGCTATCCGACATTGCGGGCGACCTCGTTCCAGTAAGTGTTGCCATATCCGCCGGCATAATCGAGAATGTCCTGCGCTTCTTCGGGCGACGAGCAGGGCAATAGTTGCCCTGCATGCAGCGCGTAAAACTTTGTGCAGAACCGGTTAAGTGTGCGGGCGTGGCGGGATATTAAGATCAGACCAGAGCGTGTCAAACGTTCTAGCAACGCGGCTTCGCATTTATCTCGAAAACTGTGGTCACCCGCACTGGTGATACCGTCGCTTAGATAAGTGTCGAACTCAACCGACATGGAAAATGCAAAGCCAAGTCGTGCGCGCATGATGGGGGCGTATTGATCGATTGGTCGGTGAAAGTAGGGGCCGATGTCGGCGAAACTTTCGCAATAATCCGTGGTTTCTTTGACGTTACGTCGTAACAATCGAGCGAGGAATCGGACGTTTTGAGCCCCTGAAAGCCCTGCGTGAAATCCCACTGTGCTGCCGATCGGATGTGACAGGCTGTTATGACGTTGAACGTTGCCGATGTCAGGGCGTTCAACACCAGAAAGAATCCGCGCGAGAGTGGTTTTACCTGTCCCGCCCAAGGCCAGAATGCCAACGCTTTCGTTACGGGCAAACTGTGTGGAGACATTATTCAGAATGATGTTTGGATTGGTTTTGTCAGGGTGGTACCTGCTGACGTTGAACATGGATATCATGTGAGCTCCATCCCGTCGCGACCGCGTTTGAAGGCGGATTGCATCACGTAGGAGGTCATCAAGATCACCGTCGAAAACCCCAGTGGGACAGCTATATTGGCGAAGCTAGACGTGTAATCTAGGAAAACCCCGGAACGAGTAATCTCGATTGTGTGCAGCAAAGGATTCCATTGCAGATAGATATGAAGTGCAGAGGGCAACTCGGGCGCAGTGAAGAAAATACCAGATATCCAGAACATTGGCCGAAGCACAACTGGAACCATTCGTTTGGCCGTTTCGGATACCATGCCGAGGATGGCGAAGAACCGGCCAACAGCAGTGCCGAGCATGGCGGTAAGCAACAGGCCATTGATGAATTCTAAAGGGTTTTCGATGGGTGTTGGGCCAAACGCCACTGACAAAACCACCCAGATTATAGCGAATATGATGATTGCGTTCTGAAGTTCCAGTAATGCGGCGGCGAACAGTAGGTCTGATCCGCGTACACCGCCGAAATGGACTAGATGTCGGTGGGTAGAGGCAACGCGGCTCATTGAAGTGATGGTGTAGCGGAACAGTACATAGGGCACGACACCCGTGGCGATAAAGGCTGGGGTGTCCACGGGTATCGCAGGGCTGCGACCTAGCAGGGCGAAGAAATACATTAGGGTTCCGATCCACAATAGTGGAACAAGGAATGCCCACATATACCCAAGCGGGTCGCCTGCGAAACGGCATCGGACCTCGCGTAACATGATGGTTTGGATGGTACTGGCCCAGTTCCACATGCCATTTGCGAAATGTGTCATGCGCGAGCTGCCGTTTTATAATATGTCTCGGAGTCTGAAAGGCCTGATAAAAGTTGCAGTGTTTTGGGTAGTATGCTTTCCATCGCGAAAGTTTCGGATGCGAATGCCGCCGCAGCGATCCCCATAGCTTCTCGTTGTGATGTCTCAGTGGCTAACTTTAAGAAGTATCCCAAAAATTGTGCCAATTGCGGCTGTTCAGTGGATCCGAGCAAATAACCGGTTTGGTCCGGGACAAATGCCTCGGCAGCGCCACCAGCGGGAGTCGAGATGACAGGGATGCCTGCGAGTTGTGCTTCGATTAACACGTTGGGCAGGCCTTCAAGCCGCGAGGTCAAGCCAAGCGCATCCATTCTTGACAGCCAATATCCGACGTTTCGGGATTTTCCGACGAACAGGCAGCGATGCGCGATTCCCAGTTCCTCGGCGTAAGATTGTGCGGCAGTTAACAGCGTGCCGTCGCCGACCAAAACAAATCGGCTATTTGGGTAAGCGACCATTGCGGCGGCTGCGAATTCCAGCCACATGTACGGGCGTTTATTTTGATCAAATCGAAAAACTGCGCCAAAGGTAAAATCCGCGTCGGGTGTGGACTTTACGAACTTTTCCCAACGTTTGCGTTCGAGGTTAGTTCCGTTAGCGTTGATCAACTCAGCCGCATTATGGACGACGCGGATGGCATCTGCGGGCAGCTCTAGCCAGCGGGCGTAGGCGTCAGCGCCTGCTTGTGTGTTTGCGGAGAAGGTCACGCCGGGAATCTTTGACAAAACACAATACATGTCGAAATATTCGTCCTTCATCATTTCGGGACGCAGGTCAGGCGGCATGCCGCGCAAGGATATGACTATATGTGGGATGTTTGCGGCAAGCGCTGCTAACGCCGTGGCCAACACCGCGCCGTCTTGCCAGATGTAGGCTACCTCGGGGCGCACGGTTGTGAGGTGGGGGGTAAGACGGCGAACCGCCTCGGCCGTTTGCGGTGGCAGAAAGCGGAACAGGTTTTCTGGCACGGGGGACGGGCCGGCTGGAAGCTCATTGATTACGGAGACGGGAATGTCGGCATCTTGCAGTTTTGGCAGGAAAAAGTCGCGCCCCCTTTCTGGGGATAGTGTGTTGACGAAAACTTCGATTGGGCCAGTGATGCCGAATTGGTCTGGCTTGTTGATCGACTGGCCGCGTTTCATTTCGACAGCCATACGTGTCATTTGCCGTTCTGCGCCCCCTGCGCCAAGCGATCCGGTGATGAAAGCGACCCCACCGATATGTGGCGAGATCGATGTGACAGGCGAACGGTCCTGAAATTGTTGCAAAGCTTGTGACAAGGCAGTGGATGGGGTCAGCGCACGCGCATGATTAGGTGCGATGTAGGTATCGAACAAGCCGTCGAAAAGGAAAGCACCGAAGTCCTCGGAATAATGCGAAAGGCTGGTTTCGGCATCCGACATTGCCGCCTGTTGCCCGAACGCTTGCATGGATGCAGTTGGGTTGAAAATCGGCAACTTTAGGTTTTGTGCAACGTCTTCAACCATCGCAATGTATGCCGCACGGCTAGCGATGGGTGTTTGGATGTTTGAAAGAGCGTTACAGTGGCTTATGAAAACCACGTTTGGTAGGCGGTCGCGGATTTCGGTCAGGTCGCGCGATAGCGTATCAAGGGTTGAGAGAGAGCGTGTTAGTTTTTCCAGCAAAGTTTGATCACTACCGGATAGAGCTCGAAAGCTTTCCTGTTTGGTAAGGAATGTTCGTTTTTCCTCTTCCTGTCGGCCGTCTGCCAAACGCCAGAAATCACGAGCACGGTGTTTGTCGCCGAAGAAATCGGCGAAGTGTCGAGTGGTATAATTAAGTTGGACTTGGGTATCATCGATCCGCAGTTCTTTTGCAGACGACAACTCGATAAAATATATGTCCGACGTCGGGTGTTGTGTGCCCTTGAGCGCGTCAACATCGACGTTCGGCATTAACAGCGGCAAGGTTTCAGCAAGCGGTGTAAATTCGCCCTGAAGAAACCGGACTTGCTGTAAAGCCTCGGCGCTGGTGTGGGTGTAACCGTAGATGCGGTCCGTGTTGTTAACGACAGGATGACACATTGCCGCCGCTTTGAACGGAGTGCTGATCCGGCAGGATCCAATGGCGGTTATCCTTGTCAATTCTCTCACTGGCGGCCTCAAATTGGTTAATGGCCCGTTCAGGGTTGTGGAAATTGATTAAAGAAAGGTAAAATTTGTCGAAAATTTCCGTGCGAGACTTTTACGCTGCGTCAATAACGATGAACGAACGTTCAAATAATTGACCTATCTGATCGCGACGATAAGGTCCTTTGGGACACAAATTTTTGAACATCAGCACCAAAGGAGGACACGCATGAGTTCCAAGTTAGAAAGCATTCTGGCAGCCGCACGCAGGCACACGGACGAAGTTATCAAACCCAACGTAAGCGCATGGAATGAAGCGGGTGTTTGGCCACGTGATGCTTCCGACAAAGCGGGAGACGCGGGCCTGACTGGCCTTTATGCACCGGAAGATTGGGGTGGTCAGGGTTTCTCGATTGGTGAGGGTATTCAAGTCTATGAAGAACTTGGTAAAGGTGACGGAGCCTATGCGTTTACGATTTCCATGCACAACATTTGTACCTATGCGACGTGTGGTTTTGGAACAGACGCATTCAAGGACAAGTGGGCGCGCGACCTTACCTCTGGTAGAAAACTGGCGAACTTTGCATTAACCGAGCCGCAATCGGGTTCGGATGCATCCACCATGTATACGAAAGCTGTCATTAACGACGATGGGACATGGACCATCAGCGGGGCGAAGGCATGGGTTTCGTTGGCAGGCGAAGCGGACGTTTACTTCACAGTTGTGAAAACGAGTGATGAGCCCGGGCATAAGGATATGGCGATGATCGCCATTCCAGCCGATGCCAAAGGCGTTAGCTTCGGGCCGCGTTACGACACGCCGTCATACGAGTTTCTGCCACTGGGCGAGATGTATTTGGACAACGTTGTCGTGTCCGAAGACAACATAATCATGGGCGTTGGCACTGGTTTGCAGGGGGCGTTAATGGCGATTGATATCGCACGGGTCTCGATTGCATCGGGATGTTGCGGTTTGATTGAAAGCGCGCTGGATACTGCGTTGGCGTATTCCAAGAACCGCAAAATGTTTAAAGGCGTTAACCTTGATCTTGACGGTATCCAGTGGATGCTTGGCGATGTTGCGACCGATCTGGTAACCTCGCGCTTACTATACAAAGCAGCGGCAAATGCGCTTGGGACACCTGAAGGGCCATTGATGGCTGCACATGCTAAACGCTTTGTGCCGGATGCTGCCGTAAAAGCGGCCAATACCTGTACGCAGGCGATGGGCGGAATGGGGTTGCTGCAATCCTATGGCATGGACCGTCTAAGCCGTCTATCGCAGATGCTGCGGATTGTGGATGGCACGACAGAGATCAGCCGTGTAGTTATAGGGCGAGCTTTACAAAAACGCGCCGCGGGCTTGCCGGACATTCCGGTTCCCACGGGCTTTGGGGAGAAATAAAATGGGTTTTAACGCTTTAGTAGTGACGCGGGACGAGGATAAGAAGACCTCTGCCTCGATCCAGCAATTGGAAATAAGCGATCTACCGCATGGTGATGTCATCGTCGCGGTTGAGTATTCGTGTGTAAACTACAAGGATGGTCTTTGCATTGGCCCCGGTGGCGGATTGGTGCGCAACTATCCGCATGTTCCAGGGATTGATTTCGCTGGTACAGTCGAGAGTTCCGAAGACCCTCGTTACAGGGCTGGCGATAAAGTTGTGCTTACCGGTTGGCGCGTAGGCGAGGCGCACTGGGGTGGATATTCCCAGAAAGCTTCGGTTAAAGCGGATTGGCTTGTACCGTTGCCCGATGGTCTGACAACACGTCAGGCGATGGCGGTTGGAACGGCTGGCTTTACGGCAATGCTGGCCGTTATCGCGCTTGAAGATCATGGGATGGAAAAGAACCACGGTCCGGTTCTGGTAACTGGCGCTGCTGGCGGTGTTGGATCTGTAGCGACGGCGATACTAGCGAACCTTGGATATGAGGTTGCGGCTGTTACTGGTCGTCCCGAGGCCGCGGATTATCTAAAATCTTTAGGGGCGACACAAATTGTGGCGCGCGACGAAATTAACGAAACAACAAAACGTCCGCTGGAGAGCGAAAGCTGGGCTGGCTGTATTGATGCCGTTGGTGGCGATATGCTGGCGCGCGTTCTTGGGCAGATGAAGTATGGAGCATCTGTATCGGCTGTTGGTTTGGCTGGTGGCATGGGCTTACCCGCTACGGTTATTCCGTTCCTTCTACGGGCGGTGAACCTGTTGGGCATCGACAGTGTTATGCAGCCTTACCACAATCGCGTACGCGCTTGGCAACGGATTGCGACGGATCTGCCGATGGATAAGTTGGAAAGCATGATCCAGCCAGCGACGCTAAGTGACTTGCCTGCATTGGGGAAAGACATCCTTAAAGGTCAGGTTAAGGGGCGTGTCGTTGTAGACGTAAACGCTTGACCACGTTGCATAAATAAACTGATAGACTCCCGTCCGTTTTAGTTAGCGGGCGGGATTTCTTAGGGGATACTTCATGACCAAGTTGGATATAGATTTCGTACGCAGCCAGTTTCCGGCCTTTCAAGAGCCGACATTACAAGGACAGGCGTTTTTTGAAAATGCGGGCGGGTCATACACCAGCAAGTTCGTGATCGACCGGTTGCACCGATACTATACGCAACGCAAGGTTCAACCCTATGCGCCGTACGAGGCCTCGCGTGTGGCAGGCGAAGAGATGGACGAGGCGCGGACGCGTCTGTCAGCGGTCCTAAACATTCCTGTTAATGATCTTAGCTTTGGTCCGTCGACCACTCAAAATACTTATGTCTTGGCGCAAGCATTCCGGCAGATGTTGAACGCGGGCGATGCGGTAATTGTCACCAATCAGGACCATGAAGCGAACTCCGGCCCTTGGCGTCGGCTAGCCGAGAGCGGCATCGAGGTGCGTGAGTGGCAAGTGGACAAGGATACCGGTTTCCTCGATTTGTCAGATTTGGCGAACCTTCTGGATAACAAAGTCAAACTCGTAACATTCCCGCATGTGTCCAACATCGTTGGGCAAATAAATCCAGTGGCGGATATTTGCGCGATGGTGAAAGCTGCCGGAGCTGTCGCCTGCGTCGACGGCGTTAGCTTTGCACCACACGGGCTGCCTGATATCAAGGCGCTGGGCGCGGATATCTATTTGTTCTCGGCTTATAAAACCTACGGCCCGCATCAGGGGATTATGTATGTGGACGCCGATTTGGCGAAGCGACTGCCAAACCAAGGGCATTATTTCAATGCGAATTCGCCATACAAACGCTTTACGCCCGCAGGACCCGACCATGCGCAGATCGCAGCCTCGGCTGGGATGGTGGATTATATCGAAGCAATCCACGACCATCATTTTGATGCGAACATTCCACTGGTACAAAAAGCGCGTGCGACATTGAAGTTGCAGGCAGATCACGAAGCAGAATTACTGGCACCGCTGCTGGAATACTTGCGTGCTCGCAATGATGTACGCCTGATCGGGACGGATAAGGTGCAGGAACGTGTTTCCACTGTGGCCGTCGGTCTGCTACGCCAAGGAGAAGAAGTGGCGCTAGATTTAGCGAAACACGGAATAATGGCCGGTGGCGGTGATTTCTATGCTGTTCGGTTGCTCAAAAGTCTTGGAATTAAGCCAACTCATGGCGTGCTGCGACTCAGTTTTGTGCATTATACGAATGCGCAAGAAGTGGAAAAATTGATAATTGCATTGGATCAAACACTATAATGCACTGGGATATTGTAAGGAATAATTAACATTTGGACTTGATTCCTGCGGCGTCAAGTTTACCCTGTTGAAAATACGTATGACGGGAGAGACATTTTGCCAACCGCTGCCAAACTAGTTGCATCGATTATGTTAGCCATCTCAGGCATCATCGTGGTGATAGTTGTAGTGAATGTTTACCCCGATTCCGCCCGACGGTCGGTCGGGATGACGACCGCTGCGGTGTTCATGGGGCTATTCGTCGGTTGGCGTGGCTTGGGTAGGCAAATTACCGAAGAAGAGGGCTCTGGCGTGATGTTAGGCCTGAAGGCCGGAATATCGATGTTTATTTGGGTGCTTTTCCTCTATGCGCTGGAAGACATGATCGCAGGCATCAAAGACAATTTGTACTACCAGCCGATGACCGCTTTGTTGGTTATTCCGGCTGGTATGATTAAGTATGGGCAAATGGCGTTGAATGTTCCGATTATTGGCACAATGGTGGTTTTATCGGCCATTGTAGGGAAAATGACTAAAACTGCGGATGCGCGTTGGAGTTGAGGTGATTTTCACCAGCTTTAGGCCTTGTTTTGATCTGGTTTGGTTAATAAATCTGTCTAACAGAGAAATGTCGAGGGATTGACCATGAACCGCTACGCAGATTTTCATCATGCCATTGGGAACACACCGTTGATACGGCTTAACAAAGCCTCGGCGCTGTCGGGATGCGAAATTTATGGCAAAGCCGAATTTATGAACCCCGGGCAGTCGGTCAAAGATCGTGCCGCGTTGGGCATTATTAACGACGCGATAGCAAAGGGTGACCTGAAGTCTGGCGGTACGATTGTCGAGGGGACGGCGGGAAATACCGGCATTGGTTTGGCACTGGTCGGGGCTGCGATGGGCTTCAAAACGGTAATTGTTATTCCCGAGACACAAAGCCAGGAAAAGAAGGACATGATCCGGCTGGCTGGCGCGCAACTTGTTGAAGTTCCGGCTGCGCCTTATTCCAACCCCAACAATTTTGTGCGGTATTCCGAACGGCTGGCGAAATCTTTGGCGGCAAGCAATCCGAACGGCGTTATCTGGGCCAACCAGTTTGATAATGTTGCCAATCGTCAGGCGCATATCGATACAACCGCCCCCGAGATTTACGAACAAACAGATGGCAAAGTTGACGGATTTGTATGCGCGGTTGGTTCCGGCGGTACTCTTGCAGGGGTGGCCATGGGCCTGCATGAACGCAACAAGGACATCAAGATCGGGCTAGCGGACCCCGACGGCGCGGCGCTTCATAATTTCTATACTAACGGAGTGCTAAAGGGCGAAGGCTCCTCGATAATGGAGGGGATCGGGCAGGGCCGGATCACTGCAAATCTTGACGGGTTGTCGGTCGATTTTTCCTACAACATTCCCGATAGCGAGGCATTGCCCGTAGTGTTCGATATGTTGGCAGACGAGGGGTTATGCCTCGGCGGTTCCTCCGGTATTAACGTCGCAGCTGCAATGCGGATGGCAAAGGATATGGGCCCGGGCAAGACAATTGTGACGGTGCTGGCGGATTTTGGCACGCGTTATCAGTCGAAGCTGTTTAATCCGATGTTCCTGCGCGAAAAAGGTCTACCTGTACCTGCATGGCTGGACGCCGAAGCTACTTCGATGCCCGATGTGAGTGAATAAAAGGTTAGCCAAATGAAGTTCCTGATTGTCGCCTTGCAGACCACATTAATCGCCATGTTTATGTCGAGTGCCGGATTTGCACAGAGTGACAATACGGAAATGGTTAATGCTTGGATCGCAACGGCAACGCGTGCGGAAGGGGTGTTGGAAGCCGATCTGGCCTCTACACCAGCGCTTGAAGCATTGCGCGCTGAACTGGTCGATCAACGAAGCGAGGCTTTGGGGCTGGAAGTTGTTACCCAAAGCAACATCCTTCCCTTACGTACAGAACTGGATGCGCTTGGGTTACCGCCAGAAGACGGGTCCGAGGAGGCGTCGGAAATCGCGGCACGCAGAACAGCGCTTGAAGCCGATATTGTCCGTGAAACTGTGCCGCTTTTGTTGGCGCAAGCTGCCTATCTACGCGCTGACGGGCTGATACATGATATAAACGCGATAATACGTACGCGCTTCTCCGATACACTAGTAGAACTTGGCCCGTCCCCATTGGACCCGGCGCTCTGGCCTGAAGCGTTTAGTGATGTGTCGCATTACGCCACAAGGTTGGTTGGCGAAGTGCAGGATGCATTCGCGCAAGAAACAAGCCGGACCGCGTTAGCGCAAAAAGCACCACTAGCGTTGTTGTTTGCAGGGCTGGGTCTGTGGATGTTGCTGGGAGTGCGGCGGGGGTTCGCCGACTGGGTTAAGCGTGGATTAGCGCAGGGGGGTGATGTTACGTTATGGCAGTCGTCGTTGGCCGATTTAGTGCGTTTACTTATTCCAAGCGCGGGTGCTGCCGCGGTGATTTTTGCCGTTGAGAGTTCCGAATTAGCCGGCGTCTGGGGGCAAGCGATTGTAAATGTATTGCCGCTAATCGCTGTATCTTTGATCGCGGCACCTTGGTTGGGACACAGTGTGTTTGGACATGCGCAAAAGCTCGATGGCGACGACGTTGCCCGATCGGGTTACCGCATGAGCGTTTTGTTAGGAATCATTTACGCGGCGTCTGTGCTATTGATAGCGATCACTGCCCAAGGCGAGTTTTCAACCGGAACACAAGCGGTGCTAGGTTTCCCGCCCGTTGTCATTGCTTCGTATGCATTTTATAAGCTGTCCGGAATCCTCAGAAACGGCAGGCACGCCGATCTGGACCCGGATGACGAGACTGAAACACCGGAATTCCTTTTCTCCTCTATCGTTTCCCGGTTGCTGATGCTGTTCGCGATTTTTGCTCCGGTATTCGCCGCGATTGGATACTATGCCGCTGCCCGGTTCTTCGTGTTCCCAACAATCGTAACCCTCGGCCTGGTCGCCACGATTCTGGTGCTGTTTAGCCTGATCCGTACTTTTCTAGACTATTGGATCGAAGGGGAGGGGCACGAGCTTCGCCGAGATCAGACGCGTCTAATCCCCGTATTCGTAGGTTTCTTGCTAGCGCTCGGTGCATTACCAGTCCTGGCGTTGATCTGGGGCGCCCGGCCAAGTGACCTTTGGGAAATTTGGGGGTGGTTAAGTGACGGAATCACTATTGGCGAAAGTCGATTTTCTTTGACGGACTTGTTGGTGTTTGTCGTGGTTTTCGGACTTGGTTACACAATTACACGGTTGCTGCAAAAGATGATCCGTAACACGGTGTTGCCACGCACGAAAATGGATATCGGTGGGAAAACTGCAGTATTAACCGGTGTAGGCTACGTAGGTGTTACCTTTGCAGCATTGGCAGCTATATCGGCCACAGGGCTTGACCTTTCAAGCCTTGCAATCGTTGCAGGTGCATTGTCCGTTGGTATCGGTTTTGGCCTTCAGGCGATCGTTTCGAATTTCGTATCAGGCATCATTCTGTTGGTGGAACGCCCGATAAAGGAAGGCGATTGGATTGTCGCTGGCGGTCATGAAGGGATCGTGCGCAAAATATCTGTTCGTGCAACACTTGTAGACACATTTGACCGGTGCGCGGTCGTTATTCCGAATTCGGACCTGATCGCGGGTAGCGTATTGAACTGGACTTCGCCAGACCTGTCGGGCCGCGTAAAAGTCGCAATCGGGGTGGCCTACGGCACCGATCCCGAAAAGGTTAAAGAGGTGTTGCTGTCGATTGCTTCAGATAATTCGGTGGCGCTGAAATATCCGGCACCGTCGGTCATATTCAAGAATTTCGGCGCTAGCGCTCTGGATTTCGAATTAAGAGTGTTCATTCGAGATGTAAATAAAATCCTATCCGTACATTCGGATATAAACTTCGAGATAGCCCGACGGTTCAAACAAGAAGGCATCGAAATTCCGTTTGACCAACATGATGTGACTTTGAAAAACGTAGACCAAATTGGGGTAGCCGTAAGCGACGCTATCAAGGGAATTCGTTCGGGTAACAAGTAATATCCAACGAAGTTTGTGTGTTGCTCCCGTTCAATAACCGATGATCGAAAATTCTTATTCTCAATGTGCGCTTATCCCCTTGATCTGGCGTCAAAGGGCGGTATATAGACCCTCAACGGACAGGTGGCCGAGTGGTCGAAGGCGCACGCCTGGAAAGTGTGTAGGCGGGGAACCGTCTCCAGGGTTCGAATCCCTGTCTGTCCGCCAGATCCCCTTATTTTATTGACTATTTGCAATATAAACCCAAAACTGCTACGAGTTTTGCTACGAACTTTTCGTATCAGAATGGGAAGCAGCATGAAAAATCTTATTCAAAGAAACGGCGTTTACTGTTAGCGGAAAACTATTCCGCGTGATTTAAGTGATGTTATTAACAAACGAGAATATGCCGTTAGCCTCAAAACCAAAGATAAACACATTGCCCTAGAAAGATATGTGGCAGTGGATAAGCAAGCAGAGGCTCTGTTTATTCTTACCGCGTTAATCCATTGCAGCCTGAGAAGGACCGTCTAGCAGCCTTACAATTACTCTCAGAAGCTCATGGGCAGTCATATGTGTCTGCTGCATCAAAGTTAGAAATGACAAAACAAGAGTTGATTAAAGATGCTCATGCAGTAGCAGAAGAATGGCAAAAGCAGGGTATTCGCCCGTAAGGCATTGTGGATACGAGACTAAACCGCGCATAAAATTACATAACAGTCTGAATTAAAACAATTACCCTGTAAATCTCCCTGTTTGCAGGGAAGTTTAGGCCGAGACTGGCCAAGTCGGGACAGCCTGCACCGTCAAACGCCAATTTCAATGAGTCTCTAAACCTCATTGATCTGACGTCAGCACTTATGGAACAGAATTCTTGTCTTGATTAAGGAAGGGTTTCTGTCACACCGAAATTTTCAACGTGCGAAGAAGAGTTCGTAGGACATTGTAGGATCAGTTATCGTATTCTCAACCGAGGACGACGCTCATACCAGAGCGTGCAGACTCAAGTGCAGCATCAGCAAGTTCAAGCGCGCGCAATCCGTCTTGGCCGTCAGGAATGGAGATGATTTCTCCGGACAACGCTTTTACGAAGGATTGGAGTTCCGCGCGGTAAGCGTCGGCATATCGCTCCATAAAGAAATCCAGCAGTGGATCAGTTTTATAACCATCTTTTGACGCCACGGTGACGGTGGTTGCACGATGGTTGCCGGCTTGGACCATTCCATCAGATCCGTGAACTTCTATCCGCTGATCATATCCGTAGCTGGCACGGCGTGAATTTGTAATTACGGCAATTTTTCCACTTGCAGTGCGCAGAGTTGCTGTCGCCGTATCGAAATCACCAGCATCCCCAATCGCCGGATCTGTGAGGACAGAGCCAGTGGCACTGATTTCAGTTATTTCTTCATCCAACAAGAAACGAGCCATGTCCAGATCGTGAATCATCATATCCCGAAAGATACCGCCGGAGCGTTTGATGTAATCAACAGGCGGGGCGGAGGGGTCTCGCGAAGTAATCTGTACCAGCTCAACGTTACCAATAGTGCCATCGTTAATTTCGGACTTCAAGCGAACGAAACTAGTGTCGAAGCGGCGATTGAATCCGACCATCAACGTAACGCCTGTTTCCTCCACAATATCAAGGCACTGGCGCACTCGTTCGACGGAAAGATCGATTGGCTTTTCACAAAAGATCGCTTTCCCGGCTTTGGCGGCCAACTCTATCTGTTCTGCGTGCAGATCTGTCGGGGTTGCAATAATAACGCCGTCAATTTCAGTAGAGGCCATTATTTCTTCAACGGTCGCCCGTTTAGCGCCAGTAAGTTCGATCGCGGCTTCTGCTGCGGCATCGAATGGATCATATACCGCGGAAATTGTTGCATTTGGAACTGCCTGCACGGCTTTTACGTGTGTAATTCCAATGCGTCCAGCGCCTAAAAGTCCCAATTTCAACATTTTTCACCTCAGTGTATTTTCTGGTAACAGGTTACGCTAACGTTGCACAGGTGCGCCAAAAGCGCGAATTACTTGCTGTGCGGCAAGTTGCACCGGATTTTCTGTTTCTTTTAGAATTGTAACGCGGTCGAAGCGGTTTGGATCTTGATTTACCGCTGTTCGCAGGGCCAAACCAAATGCCATCCGAAGTTCAGTTCCAATGTTAAATTTGCAAACTTTGCTTTCTTTCGCAAGAAAACTACGCGTTTCGACTGGAACGCCGGAACCACCGTGAATGACGAGCGGCACGCTTGTTACCGCCTCGATTGCACGCAGGGCGACAATGTCTAGTTCAGCAGCTTTTTCTTGCTGTAGGTGAACGTTGCCAATGGATACGGCCATTGCATCAACGCCACTTTCCGCCGCAAAACGCGCAGCTTCTTCCGGAAGTGTACCAGCGGAGGATTCACCTTCGGAATATCCCACAAACCCAATTTCGCCTTCAACTGACACGCCAGCGGCCTTTGCTATCTCGACAATTTGCGCGGTCATATCGATGTTTTCGGAAATTGATTTTCGAGAACCATCGAACATAACCGACGAAAAACCGCTATCAATTGCTTCGCGACATTCGTCAAAAGTATATCCATGGTCGAGGTGCGCGACGACGGGAACGCTTGCGTTTTCAGCAAGGTTCCGGAACATCGCACCCAACACCGGAAGAGGAGTGTGGGCCCGACATCCCGGTCCTGCTTGCAGGATCACCGGTGCGTTTTCTGCTTCAGCTGCGGCCACATATGCACGCATGTCTTCCCACCCAAGACAGACCAAGCCGCCAACGGCGTAGCCGTGCTTCAGGGCTGGCTGAAGAACTTCTTCAAGCGTCGCTAGTGTCATTTGAACTTCGCAATCATGTCTTTGATGCCGGGGATGGTTTCCAACTGTGCCGCATGTGTCGGCTGGAAATACTGAACAAGAGAACGCTGGCTCAACCCGCCAAGGATGGTGAAATAATACATCTCATACCCGGGTAAAACCGCACAAGGGTGATACCCTTTATCAAGGCAAATCGTTGATCCATCGACTATGTGATAAGCATCACCCGGTTTGTTATCTTCGCGCTGAAGCATCTGAACACCGGAGCCATAGTTTGGGCGGAAGCGGAAGTTGTACGTTTCGTCGTGGCGGGTTTCATCCGGCAAGCGATCTGTATCATGCTTGTGGCTAGGGAAACCGGACCAACCGCCCTGACCAACTGTGTACAGTTCGGAAACGAGTAGGCGCCCGACTTTTCCGTGCTGTTTCTGACCAAGAATATGTTTGATCTTGCGGTGCGTTTTTGTGTCGTCAGATCCGTATTGGACTTTGTCGATTTCATCGGCGCGGACTGCAAATGGTTCTAATACTTCATCATATTTGGCACCGGCAATAAAAACTTCTGCTGTATCGGATGTGCAGACCATTTGTGCAGGGGTGTCAGTTGGCACGTAAACGCCTTCCGGCTCACCGTCCCAAACGTCTACGCCACGTCCGCCGATTGACTTGTATTCTACACCACCAACATTGATATCCAGCGTACCTGTCGCGGGTGCAATACATGTCTCGTAGCCCGGAACGCGATACTCGAACGCTTGGCCTTTAGTTAGCTTAACTATGTTGAAGTAGTTCAATGGTACGGTTGTATCATCAACATCGACAATCGGTTTATTCAAGTTTTCAAACGGTGCAATATGCATACTAATTCCTTTCGACGGCCGAAGGGCCGGAATGATTATAGAGAAATTCGTCTAATTCGCTTGTGGTAGGCATTGCCGGCGCGCAACCAACTTTGGATACAACAATGGCGGCAGATGCGGACCCGCGCAACACGCAGTCTTGTAAGTCGTGTCCAGTTGCCAAGGACGAAATGAATCCGCCCATAAATGCGTCACCGGCACCGGTAGGTTTCAGCGCTTCAACACGGTAGATACCTGTTCGGAACTCTTCGGCCGGGGTTATGGTGATGGAGCCGAACTCGCCCATCTTGTAGACAATTATCGATGCAGTTGTTTTTGCCAACTCCCGCGCAAAATCCAGACCCTTTTCTTTACCGCCAGCCATAAAACCAAACTCGTCGTCGTTTCCGATTACGATGTCGCAAAGCCTACCCGCGCGCGCGTAAACTTCGGCAGCAACCTCGTCAGATGGCCATGAATACGGACGATAATCCACATCGAAAATGATCGGAAGACCCGCGTCTTTGGCAAGCGCCATTGCATGGAAGGCTGCGGATCGCGAAGGTTCGGCAGCGAAAACGGTTCCGGTAGTTATCAACGCACCGTAAGCAGAATAATCGACAGCCTCGACATCGGCGACAGTCATCTGAAAGTCTGCCGCACCATTGCGGTAAATCACCGATTGATGATCTTCTACGCGGGATTCAACAACTGCCAAGGAATTGCGTGCCTCGCCACCTTCGGCATGAACGTGGGTTGCATCCACATCGTATTTTTTAAGCTGGTTTACGGCGAACCGGCCGATTGAATCGTCTGATACACGGGTTACCAGCGCTGCTTTCCCACCGTGCCGCGTTATAGCAACACCGATATTCGCCGATGAACCACCAAGGCAGGTAAAAAAATGTGTAGCATCTTCAGTTTTTGTACCCGGCGGATCTGGATACATATCGATCCCGGCGCGGCCAATAATTACGAAGCTGTTCTCGGCGATTTTGGATTCAATCGACATCACACACCTTTGCGTTGATTGAAGCGGCCGGATTCCCACTCAATATGAGCTTCGCGGACGCTTTCATTGTTTGTGATGTGCGGTGTTCCAACTTCCCACCATGCGTGACCTTCTTGTGTCCAGCCCTCATAAGGATCGACCTTCATGCAAATCACATATGTTTTGTCGGAATCTTTGGCGCGTTTAAACGCCTCTGCAAACTCGGCTGGGTTGGCCGCAGTTTCGGAATTTGCACCCATTGAGCGTGCATGAGCCTCGAAGTCGACCGCGAATGGTTCAACCGCTAGCTTGCAATCTTCGATCAAGTTATTGAAAGACGTGTTGCCAGTATTGTTTTGAAGTTTGTTAATTACCGCAAAGCCACCATTGTCGAGCACAAGAATAATCAGCTTCTTTCCCGTCAGGACGGACGAATAGATGTCCGAGTTCATAAGTAAGTATGAACCATCGCCCACAAAAACCATGGTATCGTTATCTGGCTCGGTTTCGGACTGGGCAATTCTTGCCCCCCATCCGCCTGCGATCTCGTAACCCATGCAGGAGAAGCCAAACTCCACATCAACAGTACCGATATCCAGTGTACGCCAATTGGCGGTTACTTCAGCAGGCAGTCCACCTGCGGCAGCAACTACACGGTCACGTGGGTCGCACAGGTCGTTTGCGATTCCAATGGCTTGGGCATAAGAGTTCGGTCCATTGCCCGGCCGTATGTTTTCCGCAACGTACGCGTCCCAAGCTTTTCTTTCACCTTGTGCCTCGGCCATCCAACTTTGCGAGGATGTGTATTCGCCAAGCTCCGCGCCCAGTGCCACCAAGGCAAGTTTTGCATCGCCAACAACTGGAAGGGACCTGTGTTTGCCAGCGTCATGGCGCGCGGCATTGATCGAGATAAACTGCGCCTTCTTGTCAAACGCAGTCCACGATCCTGTCGTGAAATCCTGTAATCTAGTGCCAACAGCAACAATCACATCCGCTTTGGCAGCAATAGTATTGGCGGAATTAGAGCCGGTCACGCCTATTGGCCCAATGTTAATCGGATCATCCGCTAACAAATTGGCGCGACCGGCAATCGTTTCCACTACCGGAATGTTGTGCGTTTTTGCAAAGGCAGTCAGTTCCTCTACTGCGCGTGAATACTGTACGCCACCACCGGCGATAATCATTGGACGCTCAGCGGTTTTTAACAGCGCGGCAGCATCCGATATATCCTGTGTATCAGCGTGTTGGCGCCGGATACGGTGAACCTTCTTTTCGAAAAACTCTACGGGGTAGTCGTACGTCCAGCCTTGAACATCCTGAGGCAAGCCCAAAAACGCAGGCCCGCAGTCTGCTGGATCAAGCATCGTTGCGATTGCGTTGGGCAATGATTGAATGACTTGCGCGGGGTGGGTAATCCGATCCCAATAGCGCGAAACAGCTTTGAAAGCATCATTAACGCCCAAGCTTGGATTGCCGTAATGTTCAAGCTGTTGAAGGACTGGATCGGGCAGGCGGGTTTGAAATGCATCACCGCAAAGCATAAGCATCGGCAATCTATTTGCATGTGCCAATGCAGCGGACGTCAAAAGATTGGTGGTGCCCGGTCCGGCAGACGCGGTGCAAAACATAAATTTTTGACGCAACTTGGCTTTGCTGTAAGCGGCGGCGGCGAATCCCATACTTTGTTCGTTTTGCCCACGATAGAGCGGTAGTTCTTCACGGGAATCATACAACGCTTCGCCTAGACAAGAGACGTTTCCATGTCCGAAAATGCCAAACCCACCACCGCACAGACGTTGCTCGACTCCATCGATTACGATGAACTGATTAGCCAAATACTTAACAATAGCTTGCGCCATCGTCAGTGTAATTGTGTCGCTTTGAGTGTTCATTATATCTCTCCGATTTTTCGAAGTATCCGAATTCAAATTGCATATAGATCAAAATTCCAATTGACCTAAGAGTTGAAGATAGGATACATATTTTGCAACCGGTTGCAATAGCCTTTTCGCGGAGTCTTAGAAAATGACAGACATAGGTATCGGAATAGTTGGTGGCGGATATATGGGCAAAGCACACTCGGTTGCTATGCAGGCCGTTGGCGCGGTGTTTAATACACGTCTGCGTCCAAAGATGGAAATGATCTGCGCTAGTTCACCAGCGTCTGCAGAAAAGTACCGGATCGCTTATGGTTTCGCGCGTGCGACCGACGACTGGAAAGTATTGGTTAACGACCCGAAAGTGGAGGCTATCGTAATTGCGTCGCCGCAATCAACGCATCGAAAAATTGCACAAGCTGCCTTTGCGCTTGGAAAGCCGGTGTTTTGTGAAAAGCCTTTGGGTGCCTCGCTAGAGGATAGCGAATTAATGGTCAAGGCGGCGGAAGAATCCGGTGTAACCAATATGGTCGGATTTAATTATATTCGAACACCAGCATCGCAGTTGGCGCGTAATCTGATCGCGAGCGGCGAGATCGGCGAAGTAACGTATTTTCGTGGTGAACACACCGAGGATTTTTACGCGGATCCGGCGACACCAGCGTCTTGGCGAACAAGCGGGGCGGCCAATGGCACGATGGGCGATCTGGCGCCGCACATGATTAACGGCGCTTTGGCCTTGATCGGGCCCATAGCTTCATTGATAGCCGAGGTCGAAACTGTGCATACTACGCGACCGGGAAAATCAGGTACAGAAGCTGTCACAAATGACGATCAGGGACAGCTGATGTGCCGATTTGAAAATGGTGCAATGGGGCACTTGTTTTTTAGCCGTATCGCGACCGGCCGCAAGATGGGTTATGCTTATGAAATCACCGGAACCAAAGGTGCAATCCGGTTTGATCAGGAAGATCAGAATGCGCTTTGGGTTTACAAAATGGATGATCCAACAGCGCAGCAGGGCTTTAAGAAAATTCTGACAGGTCCGGCACATCCAGACTACGAACCCTTCTGTCAGGGGCCTGGGCACGGCACCGGATACCAAGATCAAATTATCATCGAAGCGCGGGATTTCCTGACCGCGATCGAGACGAAAAAACCCGTTTGGCCGACGTTCCGTGACGGGATGGAAGTTAACAAAATTGTCGCAGCGGCGTTGCGCTCAAGCGAAGAAAAAACGTGGGTGCAGGTGGGCACCTAGTAGACTATCGAGAGGCGAGACTATGAGTATTAGAATTGGAAATGCGCCCTGTTCCTGGGGTGTTGAGTTCGCAAATGATCCGCGTAATCCGGATTGGAAAACAGTGCTGAAGGAATGTGCTGGCGCTGGCTACAAGGGTATTGAACTTGGGCCCGTTGGCTTTATGCCCGAAGACCCGGCGATCGTTGCAGATGCGCTTGCGGAGAATAATCTGGAGCTGATCGGTGGCGTCGTGTTCCGCGCGTTTCACGACCCTGCGCAGTGGGAAGATGTTCAGGATGGAGCAGTGCGTACGTGTAAGGCGTTGGTGGCGCACGGGGCGAAGCATTTGGTGTTGATTGACTCGATTTCTGATCGTCGTGCACCAACTGCTGGACGTGCCGCCGAGGCTGAACAAATGGATGCGGCAGAGTGGGCGGCTTATTCGGATCGCATTCGTACTATCGCTAAAATTGGTGCTGAAGAATATGGCCTTACGGTTGGTATTCATGCGCATGCAGCGGGCTTTATGGACTTCGAACCGGAGCTTGAAAAACTGCTCGATGAAATTGACGAGAGCATTCTAAAAATCTGTTTTGATACGGGTCATCATTCCTATGCAGGTTTCGATCCTGTTGCATTTATGAAGCGGCATATGGACCGCATTTCTTATATGCACTTCAAGGATATTGATCCAAAAATCAAGGCCGCAGCGATTGCAAATCGTACGGGGTTTTACGATGCGTGTGGGCAGGGAATATTCTGTAATCTTGGTGATGGGGATGTTGACTTTCCAGCGGTTCGCCAGTTGCTTGTCGACAGCGGTTTTGAGGGCTGGTGCACGGTCGAGCAGGATTGCGATCCGACGCTCGATGTGTCGCCAATCGACGATGCGCGCGCGAACCGTCAGTATCTAGAATCTATCGGTTTCAACTAAGGAGACCTGCAAATGACTAAATTAAACTGGGGTATGATCGGTGGTGGCGAAGGTAGTCAAATTGGCCCTGCACACCGACTTGGTTCTGGATTGGACGGCGAATTCTCTTTTGTTGCCGGTGCGTTAGATCATAATCCGGACGATGGTCGTGACTATGCGCAGCGCTTGGGCATAGCCGCTGATCGCGCTTATGGAGACTGGCGTGAAATGCTGGCAGGCGAGGTGGCGCGGGAAGATCGTGTTGATCTTGTAACCGTTGCAACACCGAATTCTACGCACTTTGAAATCACCAAAGCTTTCCTTGAGGGCGGGTTCCATGTGCTGTGTGAAAAGCCGATGACCATGACGGTTGAGGAGGGTGAAGAGATAGTGAAAATCTCTGAATCTACAGGTAAAATCTGCGCTGTGAATTACGGATATTCAGGATATTCCTTGGTGCGTCATATGAAGGCGATGGTTGCACGTGGTGACCTTGGAAAAGTTCGTTTGGTCGTTACGGAATTTGCACACGGGCATCACGCTGATGCGGCGGATGCGGATAACCCACGGGTTCGTTGGCGCTATGATCCGGCGCAGGCTGGCGTGTCTGCACAGTTTGCGGATTGTGGTATTCATGCGTTGCATATGGCCAGTTTTGTAACCGGACAAGAAGTTGAAAAACTGTCGGCAGATTTCGCATCTACAATTGAAAGTCGTGTGCTTGAAGATGACGCAATGGTGAACTTCCGTATGGACGGTGGAACGGTTGGAAGGCTTTGGACATCGTCAGTTGCTATTGGCCGGATGCACGGTTTAACCATTCAGGTGTTTGGTGAAACTGGCGGATTGCGTTGGGCGCAGGAACAACCAAATCAGTTGTATTGGACGCCGGTTGGGGGCCGTGTTCAAGTTATCGAGCGTGGTGATGCGAACCTGTCACCAGAGGCCGATCGTGCGACGCGGGTTACCATCGGACATGCCGAGGGAATGCCGCTTGCGTTTGCGAATATATATTCGGATCTGGCCGAAGTTATTCGCGCGCAAAAAGAGGGTCGTAACGCTGACAGTGCAGCTGATTTGTACCCGCGTGCGGTGGATGGATTGCGGTCTATGGCGGCGGTACATATGGCCGTGAAATCGGCAAATTCAGATGGTGAATGGGTAGATGCCCGGCCGCCGATGTTCCGCTAAAACGGCGTACACAACCCGTACACAATGCGTGCACAACGCGTATGCACAATTTATGTATATTGCGTGATATTATTAATAAAGGGTTAACGTCAGAGATGTCGTTAACCCTTTTTTAATGTTCCACGCTCGACAATCCGGCAGGGGAACAGGCGGGTTTCGGGGTAGCGATCCGGTTCGTCCAGCATCGCTACGATCAGTTCAATTGAGGAGCTGATGATCTGACTGACGGGTTGGTGGATTGTGGTAAGATTGAAGTTTTCCCAAGCCGCCATTTCCATGTCGTTCAGGCCGATTATTCCTATGTCGTCGGGCACGGATAGCCCCGCCGTTTCGATGGCACTTAACGCCCCGATGGAGAGAACATCATCGCCGCAAAAATACGCCTCGGCGTGATCCTTTTTAAGAAGCCGGAGCATTTCTTTTCGGCCAGCTTCATGGGAATATGCGTCAGCGTAACTATAGGAAACCTCGATGTCTGGGTGCTTTCCGGCTTCTTCCATAAAGCCATCAAAACGATCTTGCGTCGACGTCGCGTTTTCTGGTCCACCCATGAAACCGATGGATTTGTAGTCTTTTTCGATCAGGCAGCGGGCAGCCATGCGCCCACACTGTTGGTTGTCAATTCCTACGATGTGAACATCAGGTGTTGCGGAAAAACGTCCGAACGAATGGACGACCGGAACCTTTGCATCGCGGAAAGCTTTGGAAAACCCGGACGGCAATGTGGAGGAGGCGACGATTACGCCGTCGACCGAGTACTGCCGAAGCATCTTCACGGATTCCTCCGGATCAGTCTCGTCTGTTAGATTTACGAGCAGAGGTCTTAGCCCGCGTTCTTGAAGGCCGCGTGTAAATAAATCAAAGACTTGCAGGAATATCGGGTTGTGGAAGTTGTTTGACACAAGGCCGATCATCTTGGTGCGGCGTGTGGTTAAACTGCGGGCCAGAAAGTTAGGGCTGTAGCCCAGCTCGTCTGCTGCTTTTTCAACTTTTTTGCGGGTTTTGGCCGAAACCGATGCGCCTTCCGTAAAGGTTCTGGAAACCGCCGACCGGGAAACCCCGGCGCGTAAAGCGACTTCCTTTAGTGTTACGGCCATGCCTGCTCCTTGATCGCCGTCATAGTTTGGCGCTGAACTTTCTCTAAGGTGCGTGATTAAAAGTGTAAACAATCATGCGGGTCCATATTGTCCCAGACAAAATAAAATTGCAACCGGTTGCAAAATGAGTTGAATTGTGATTACTTGAGTCGCACGAGGGGCATTTGGGTCTTTCGAGAGAGATAACTATTCAACTTTTCTGGGAGGAAAATGAATGAACCGTATTATCAAAAACCTAGCTTTGGCTGCTACGGTCGTTGCGGCGCCATTGGCGTTCACGGCTGGTACTGCCCAAGCTGAAGGCGAGAAGTATATCCTCGTTAGCCACGCTCCGGATTCGGATAGCTGGTGGAATACTATTAAAAACGGTATCGCGCTTGCTGGTGATCAAATGGGCGTTGAAGTTGAGTACCGTAACCCGCCATCAGGCGATTTGGCTGACATGGCGCGTATCATTCAGCAGGCCGCGGCGTCCAAACCGAATGGCATTATCACAACACTTTCAGATTTTGATGTTCTAAGTGGTCCGATCTCTGACGCGGTTGCACAGGGAATTAACGTTATCATCATGAACTCCGGCTCACCTGAGCAGGCACGTGAAGTTGGTGCGCTAATGTATGTTGGCCAGCCTGAGTATGACGCTGGTTACGCTGCTGGTCTTCGCGCTTCCGGTGACGGCGTTGGGTCGTTCCTATGTGTGAACCACTACATCTCTAGCCCGTCTTCGACAGAACGCTGTCAGGGATTTGCTGATGGTCTAGGTGTTGATCTGGGCAACCAGATGATCGATTCCGGTCAGGATCCGGCCGAGATCAAGAACAAAGTTCTTGCTTACCTTTCAGCTAACCCCGGCACAGATGCTATCCTGACGCTTGGTCCAACCTCTGCTGATCCTACATTGGCAGCGCTTGATGAAAATGGTTTGGCTGGCGACATCTACTTCGGCACTTTCGATCTGGGTACAGAAATCGTTAAAGGTATCAAAGCCGGTATCATCAACTGGGGTATCGATCAGCAGCCGTTCTTGCAGGCTTACCTGCCGGTTATCATCTTGGCTAACTATGATCGTTACGGCGTTCTACCTGGTAACAATATCAACTCTGGTCCGGGCTTCGTTACAGCCGAGGGCCTGACGTTGGTGGAAAAATGGGCTGGCGAGTACCGCTAGGTCGTGTGATTTTGTGGCGGCTGCTTTCTTAGTTGCCGCCATTTTTCTTATTTGATTTTAGGGAGCCCGAGATGTCGGAAACCGCACAAACAGCCCCGCCAACGGATGAACGCGTCAAGGAGATGTCAAGCTTTCGCAAAAGTTTGATCCGTCCTGAACTGGGCGGCATCTGTGGCACCATCCTTGTCTTTGTATTCTTTTTCCTGACGGCACGCGATTCAGGCATGTTCTCGCCCGCGGGCGTAATGAACTGGTCAGTAGTATCTGCGCAGTTCACAATTATCGCCGTCGGCGCGTGTTTGCTGATGATTGCAGGGGAATTCGACCTTTCAGTGGGGTCCATGATCGGTTTTGCCGGCATGTCGATTGCACTTCTTTCTGTTAGCTTTGGCTGGCCTGTCTGGTTGGCAATCACTATTACGTTCGTGCTTTGTATGGCGATCGGCGCGTTTAACGGCTGGCTGGTTGTCAAAACTGGATTGCCGAGTTTTATTGTGACACTGGCGTTCTTGTTTATTCTACGCGGCCTGACAATTTTTGCAGCGATTGCGACGACACGGAAAACCATTATTGGTGGTGTGCGCGATGTTGCTGAAGGCGATTGGCTGGCGCCAATATTTGGCGGAAAGATCTTTACGGGCTTTTTCCAATGGATGGGAGACCATGGCTGGATTGAAACTTTCGTTCGCGGTTCCAAAGCGGGACAACCAGTGGTCGAGGGTATTCCTATGCTGATCGTCTGGGCGCTCGGGCTGGTTGTATTTGGTCATATAGTGTTGACGAAAACCCGGTTTGGTAACTGGATTTTCGCAGCGGGTGGCGATGCGCAGTCCGCACGATATACTGGTGTTCCGGTAAATCGCGTTAAAATCATCATGTTTATGTTTACCGCATTTTGTGCATGTGTATTTGCCACAGCGCAGGTGATGGAATTTGGTTCAGCTGGAGCTGATCGTGGTGTTCTTAAAGAATTCGAGGCGATCATTTCGGTTGTTATCGGTGGTGCGTTGTTGACGGGTGGATATGGCTCGGTTATCGGCGCGGCCCTTGGCGCGCTTATCTTCGGAGTGGTGCAGCAAGGCTTGTTCTTTGCCGGTGTAGAAAGTTCACTATTCCGCGTATTCCTTGGAGTTATATTGCTGCTCGCGGTGATCCTTAACACCTATATCCGACGCATGATTACAGGGGAGAAATAAGATGACCAAACCTATCATTCAAATGAAGAATATCGAAAAGCACTTTGGTCCTGTTATTGCGTTGGCCGGTGTATCCGTAGATGTCATTCCGGGCGAATGTCACTGCCTGTTGGGTGACAACGGTGCTGGTAAGTCGACATTCATCAAGACGATGTCGGGTGTTCACAAAGCCACCAAGGGCGAGATCTATTTCGAGGGCAACGAGATGAATTTCGATCGCCCCCGTGATGCGATGGCTGCTGGAATTTCGACGGTTTACCAAGATTTGGCGATGATCCCGCTGATGTCTGTAGCGCGTAATTTCTTCATGGGTAACGAGCCTACGAAGCGTGTTGCCGGTATCAATTTCTTCGATCACAAACTGGCCAACGAGGTCACGATGGAAGAAATGCGTAAAATGGGCATCAATTTGCGTGGTCCTGATCAGGCGGTTGGAACCTTGTCTGGTGGCGAGCGGCAGACAGTGGCTATTGCCCGCGCGGTGCATTTCGGTGCCAAGGTTCTGATCCTCGACGAGCCGACATCGGCCTTGGGCGTGCGCCAGACGGCTAATGTTCTGGCCACTGTTGATCGGGTGCGCAAAAAAGGCATTGCGGTGGTGTTCATCACCCACAACGTTCGCCATGCGATGGCTGTGGGCGATAGGTTCACGGTTCTGGATCGTGGCAAAACGCTGGGCACGGCAAAGCGCGGTGAGATCACGCCGGAGGAATTGCAGGACTTGATGGCCGGCGGCCAGGAGCTTGCAACGCTCGAAGGGTCGCTTGGCGGAACTGTGTAGTTTGACCTAGCACCTAGGTTAGATCTAATGGGCGTTCGCATGTGAAATGCGGGCGCCCTTTTCTATTTCAGACATCAAACCGAGAGGGAATATTCATTGGCGTAATAATCTGAATATCCGACGCTGTGGGTGGTACGGCAAGTTTAACGAGTTTGTGGTGTGCCATCATGTGCAAAAACGCAATTCTAATATCTTCGCGCAGGTCGTGCTGCAAAACGACTGTTATCTTGCCTTCCCGCAGCAGTCTTAGATTGTCGGCGTCCAAATCATGCGCGATGAAAACGTCTGGTTTACGCTTAAGATTCTCTAAAACCTGTTGGATGGCGGTGTTACCACCACCCATTGAATAGACTGCACAAATATCCGGTGTATTTGAAATCGCCAGTTCGACCTTTTGTGCCGTGCTGGCATTCAGGCCAGCACCACCGCTGGCATCGAGCACATGTAGGTCTGGCCGAAGGTGTGCCATTACTTCGCAAAACCCTTGATACCTATCATCTTCACCTTGGAATAGTGTGTCACTTTTCGTTGTAAGAACTGTACCATTGGTATGGCTTAACATATTTGCAAATAGGTAGGCAGCCGTGCGCCCCGCATTAAAATTGTCGAGCCCCGCATAGGCCAATCTATCAGATCCAGAGATATCGGTGAAAATCGTAACGACGGGAATGCCTTTTTTCATGAGCTCGGAAATACCTTCGCGAATTGCTGGTAGATCGCGGGCCTTGATGCAAACACCTTGACTACCGCGTTTTGCAATACTTTTAAGAATAGCAGCACATTCTTCTTCGGACATGCGCTCTTTGAAGTTGAAGCGCGGGCGAATGACCGCTGGATTGAACGCAGGCAGCACATCTTCGGTCGCGTGGCGGATTTCACGGCTGAAACGGGCAGGGGCCTCGACTACGAAGTCGATAAACATCCGTCGACCACGTGCGGAAAGCTGGGTTTCTTGCCCTTCCAGTTCGGAAATTGCATCGCTTACGCGCCGCCTCGTTTGCGGGCTTACATGAGCGCGCTTGTTCAAGGCTCGATCAACGGTTGCGGTGCTAAGGCCAGCCTGTTGTGCAATTTCTTTAATCGGAAAACGATGAGTCATTTGATGTATTATTGATGGATTTTAGCACAGAAAACAAACGTTAAATTTGATAGTATTTCGGTAACAACCAAAAAGGGGGAAGTTATGAAAGACACCATTAAGAAACCATCCGGTTATTTCTACGCTGATGAATGTAGCCTTGATGAATTTGTTGGTGTGGTCTCGCAATCGCTAGATAAAGCAGAATTATCATTCGCGGCTGCAGTTGAACAGAACATCCCGATTTATGATATAAACGCGTTGGGGGAGAAGCTTTCGCAACCGGACACGCGCTTGCATATCATGTCAGAATGGGCGGATGTTCTAAGAAACTCGGCTGGCGTATTGGTGTTGAAAGGTGCTTACGCTGACACTGCGCCGATTGATGCGGCATCCGAAATCTATAACGGAATTATTGAGACGCAAAGGAAAGAGAGCGACGGGGAAGGGGATCACTTCGCCAAAGCTGGCGCGAATGACCGCATCTGGAATTCCTTGCAAAAACTTTGTGATCGCTCGCCTGAAACCTTTGCACGATATTTCGGTAATGTCGCGATTGCGGCAGTGTGCGAGGCTTGGCTTGGTCCGAATTATCAAATGACGGCGCAGGTTAATCTGGTGCGTCCGGGTGGTGCAGCGCAACAGGCGCATCGGGACTATCATCTGGGCTTCCAGACTGCGGAAGCTTCTTCGCAATACCCCGCGCATGTGCATGATCTTTCGCCAGCTTTAACGTTGCAGGGGGCCGTCGCCCACACCGATATGCCTGTCGAAACTGGCCCGACAAAGCTGTTACCGTTTTCCCAATTATATCGTGCAGGGTACGCCGCATGGCGTCGCGAAGATTTCCGCAACTATTTTGAGGCGCATCAGGTGCAGTTGCCGCTGTCAAAAGGTGACGCGGTGTTTTTCAGCCCAGCGCTATTCCATGCTGCTGGTGACAATTTTAGCAAAAATACAGGTCGGATGGCGAACTTGTTGCAAGTATCCTCGGCTTTCGGCCGGGCGATGGAGACGATTGACCGTAAAGCAATGTCAGAACAGTTGTTTCCGGCGATGGCAAAACTGCAAAGCGAGGGCGCGTTAACCAAGGGTGAAATTGTAGCGGCGGTTGCGTCGTGTGCCGAGGGGTATTCATTTCCTACCAACCTTGACCGAGATCCTCCGCTTGGTGGTCTCGCACCTGAAACACAGCAGGCCATCTTCCACCGCGCACTCGCTGAAAAATGGACGCCGGAAACGTTTTCGAAAACTTTACAGAAACAGGTAGAACGTAGAAAAGCCTAACACTGGAGGGTTTAGGGCTACTAATGTGTTTTGTTGATCTGAAATTTTTGTGGCGATGCAATTTTTGGTTTGGAGTGATGGTGAGGGCGAAGTTTAGGACCTTTCTACTGAGCAGCGAGATGGAGAAACAGCGATGAAAGTGGCCGACACCGTCGATAAGAAAGAGGTCGGTCGTTGGACGATGACGGGATATTGCAAATCGTCGACCGATCCCGTTAATAATCGGTCTGATATTCGACACAAGGCAGTAAAAAGCCCTTGGCGTTTATGCTCGAATCATTCATCAATGAGGGCATGAAAACAGATGTCGTAATTATAATCCCCGCTCGCTATGCTTCATCGCGCTTCGAGGGTAAGCCGCTTGCGCCGTTGGTCGGTGCAACTGGTGTCGCCAAATCCTTGATCGAGCGAAGTTGGAATACCGCCATGATGGTGGACGGAATTTCAGGTGTCTATGTCGCCACAGATGACGACAGGATCGCCGATGCGGCTCGAGCCTTTGGTGCGAACGTCATAATGACATCCTCGGGTTGTAAAAATGGTACAGAGCGAGTTGCCGAAGCGGTCAAATCATTGGATAGCGTTCCAGATATCGTCGTTAATCTGCAGGGGGATGCGCCGCTGACTCCGCCTTGGTTTTTGACCGCGTTGATCGACGAGTTGCGCGACGACCCTTCTGTGCAGATGGCAACACCGGTATTACGTTGCGATGGTCAAACGTTGCAGAACTTTCGCGACGATCGCAAGAACGGCCGCGTTGGTGGAACAACCGCGATATTTGATGCATCACATGATGCGCTGTATTTTTCGAAGGAAGTCATCCCATATACTAATGATGACTACGAGCCTGAACAGGAAACTCCGGTTTTTCATCACGTCGGCGTTTATGCATATCGGCAGGCGGCGCTTCAGGCGTATATCGACTGGAATGTCGGCACATTCGAGACATTGGAAGGACTGGAACAATTGCGTTTCCTTGAAAATGGAAAACCAGTGCGTTGCGTCACAGTCGAGGCTCCGGGGCGTGTATTTTGGGAGCTGAATAATCCCGTGGATGTCGCCCGTATCGAGTCCGTGTTACTTAGGGAGGGCTGGGAATGAAGTCTGTTACGATTCGAAACATTGAATGCAGCAACAACGCACCCGTGATTTTGATCGCTGGGCCGTGCCAATTGGAGAGCCTAAGTCACAGCCGTCAAATAGCAGAAAGCCTTGTCAGTATTTGTTCAGACCTTGGTGTGCCATTAGTTTTTAAAGGAAGTTTTGACAAAGCTAATCGTACTAGCCTTGCGGGTAAACGCGGTCTGGGGATGCAAGAAGGTCTGTCGATTATGTCAAAGATATCCGAGGAGTTCGGATGTCCGACTGTAACGGACATCCATTCGGCGGATCAATGTGCAACAGCAGCAGAGGCCGTTGATGTCCTTCAAATCCCCGCGTTTTTATGTCGTCAAACCGATTTGCTGCTGGCTGCTGGCGAAACTGGCGCTGTAATCAATATTAAAAAGGGTCAATTTCTGGCGCCTTGGGACATGGAAAATGTCGCCGACAAGGTTGCGAGTACTGGCAACGAACGAATCCTGTTGACTGATCGTGGCACGTCTTTCGGATACAATATGTTGGTTAGTGATTTTCGTAGTCTACCGGTCATGGCGGATACCGGATATCCGGTTGTGTTCGACGCTACCCATTCCGTACAATTGCCGGGCGGGCAAGGCGGATCGTCGGGAGGCAAACGTGAATTTGTGCCACCATTGGCCCGTGCCGCTGTTGCGGTTGGCTGTTCGGCTCTGTTCATCGAAACCCACCCTGATCCTGACAATGCACCCAGCGACGGTCCCAACATGGTTCCGCTGGACCAGATGGCGGAAATGTTAAAGAAGATTGTCGCAATTGATCGTATTGCAAAAGAGCTTTAAACTCCTTTCCCTGCTATGACTGGATACAAAAATGGCCACACCATAGAGTCGGTATTCCACCAGACTTAACTGGAATTCTGCCCGACTGCTTCTCGGGCATAGATAATTTTGACGCATTGATATTTGGAACATAAATGGACACGACAAACGACCCGCTTGCCTCTGTAAATTCTGCTCTCGCCTGTTTTGACGAAGGCATGAAGCAGTTGAGACGCAAAGTGAACGAACCGGAATTGTCGGCGGCTTTAAAACAAGCTGCCAGCGCGATTATTGGAATGAAAGGGCGACTGATCATTTCGGGGATCGGGAAAAGTGGCCACATCGCGCGCAAGTTGGCTGCCACGTTTTCCTCTACTGGAACACCAGCTTATTTCGTTCATGCCACTGAGGCCAGTCACGGTGATCTTGGCATGATCCAAAACGATGATGTTTTACTGCTTATGTCATGGTCCGGTCAAACCAGAGAGTTGTCCGACATCGTTGCCTATGGCTTGCGATTCAGTATTCCAATTATTGCGATCACTTGCGGTTCTAAAAGCTCGCTTGCACAAAAGGCAGATATACCAATCGTATTGCCAAAAGTGGAAGAAGCCTGCCCACATAATCTGGCACCAACCACCTCGACTATGTTGCAACTGGCCATAGGTGATGCGTTGGCCGTGACTTTGCTCAAAATGCGAGGGTTTTCGGAAGAGAATTTCAGGGCTTTTCATCCCGGCGGTAAACTGGGTGCCTCGCTGCAACCGATTTCCGAATTCATGTACAAAGATGCGCGCCTGCCGTTGATTTCTATTGACGCACCTGTGCTGGAGGTCATTTCGGAAATATCAGTCAAAGGCTTTGGTATTGTCGGTTTGCTGGATCACGAAGAAAACCTCTGTGGGGTGATTACCGATGGCGATATTCGCCGATATTTGAAAGAAAACGCGGCTTCGACTTTGCAACTGGTTTTGGAAGACACGTCTGTGGCGCAAATGATGACAGAAGGTGGAATTAGATTGTCGCCTGATATCCTTGCATCTAAAGCGCTGAACACCTTGCAAACCAATCGGATATCTGCGGCGTTTGTGGTCGAAGGAAACCGACCTATCGGTCTGGTCTCAATGCTGCAACTCTTGCAGCAAGGCGTAGCTTAACGATGCTATTTCGAGCTTATCTGGCGCTGGCCACCATCAGCTCGCCGTTATGGAGCTTCGCGCTAAAGCGACGCGTGAAACGTGGCAAAGAAGATCCATTGCGGGTACAAGAGAAGCTGGGATATTTCACAGCACAGCGTCCTGACGGCCCACTGATATGGTTTCATGCGCTGAGTGTAGGCGAATCCTTGGCCTTGCTAACTTTGTTGAATAAATTGGGCGAACTTCACCCTTCAGCCCACTTTTTGTTGACTACAAATACCAAGACGTCTGTTGACGCGCTGACATCGGTTGGCCTGCCCGAGCGGGTTATGCACAGCTACTTGCCAGCGGATGCGCGTGGGCCGGTGCAACGCTTTCTGAAGCATTGGAAGCCGGATGTCTTGGCTATCACAGAAACCGACCTGTGGCCCTATATGATCACACGCGCCGCTCGCGGTGGTATTCCGATGGTTCTGATCAATGGCCGCGTCGCCGACAGCAGTTTTCCACGTCGCATGAAAACACGCGATATTTACGATAATATCCTGCCGATGTTTCGACAGATATTTGCGCAGGACAAGATAGATGCGGACAGGTTCATTGCCCTAGGTGCGCTGTCCGAAAATGTTCAGGTTGTAGGTTCGTTGAAAAGCAGCGCAGATCCTTTGCCGGATTTTCCCGCAGAGCGTGACCAAATCGAGACCAAAATTGGGGGCCGTCCGGTGTGGTTGGCCGCATCAACGGAGCCACGTGAAGAGGAGCGAATGTTTGAGGCCCACGCGCTGGCGCGAGAGCAAATCCCGAATTTGTTGATGATCATCGCGCCTCGTCACATAAAGTTCGCGGATGAAACCGAAGCCTTGGCAAAAGAACGTTTCAGTGCTGTGTCACGTCGTAGTGAAAAACAATCTATCGGCTCTGACACGGCGGTTTATATCGCTGACAGCTTTGGGGAAATGGGGCTGTGGTGCCGGATCGCCCCAGTGGTGTTTATTGGGCACACGTTGCCCGGTCTTATACCGCCAGTGACTGGCAAAAACCCCTATGAAGCACTTAGCCTTGGCGCTTTTGTGATCCATGGGTCTGACTATGCAGATTTCGCATCTGTCTACGGGCGTTTGACTACAGCAGGCGCGACAAAGCAAATTGTGGACGCATCCGAGCTAGCCGAAGAAATTATCAATGTGGCCCAGAACGCTGATTATGTGGGACCATTTCTGGAGGCAGCGAAAACGTGCTTGGCAAAAGATAGGGGCGCCCTAGAGGTGACACAGAACTATCTGACTAAAATGCTGGAGCAAGGACGAGAACAGTCCGCCGAAAACGACGGGAGTACCTAGTTCGAGGAAACTTGATTGAGAGGAGTAGGGTGTCGATGTAAGCTGCTCGGCGGATCAAAGATAACTATTACGCTATTTCAACCTCAATCGCGCAGCGGCTCTCTTCGAATGGCGGCGATTTAGTCTGACAACTCCGGCGATACCGTTACATCCACTACGCCGGGGTATTGTGGACCGCTCAACAGTTTACTGGCTTGTAATTGAAGGACGCTTTCGGGGATAAAAACAACATCTTTGGCAAAGGATTTGTTAAGTTTAAGTGGGACAGTTAACGACACGCCATTGCGGCTTACGGTGACTTTGTAATCGTCAATTTCGCGTCCGTTTTGCACTTCGAAATTCATTTCGGCATATGGCCCGCCACCCAACGATGGCAGAATTTTTGAATGTGTAGATATGGTACCTGCACTAAATTTATCGTCTCCGGTAATCAGGAAATACGAGCCCTTCGGTGCTTCGGGTGCGTTAAATTGATGTGTTTCTCTAACCAAATGCTCGGACTTATTTGGCCGGCCAAATGTGAAGCCCATGTCGTTTTCGGCTTTCAAGTCGAGCTTTTGATACCCCTGAACCGATTGCGTGATTTCGGTGATAACGTCTTCGGGAGAATGTGGGCCAAATCTATCGCCCATCACCAAAGCAATCGCATTGATCACGTCTAATATAGGTCTAGCATTCGGGGCCGCTGGCCTGACATTCCTTATCTTTTGCACGCGCCCTTCGTTATTGGTGTAGCTACCGATTGCTTCTCCGTAGGATGGTGCGGGCAGGATTACCGTCGCACGCTCGGTGGTTTGGCTAAAATATGCATCTTGGACGACAAGGCATTCTGTATTCATTGCCGCGTCATAGCAACTACCGCTTGCTGCTCCGCCGATTGGATCTGCGCCTAGCACATATAGCATGTCGGGATTGGTATTGAGCGGTGTATGATCCTCGGATTTTCGCCAGTCCGGGGGAAATTCCGGCAAGCACCCCATATCCCAAAGTCCCAATTGGTTAGGGCGATCAAATAGAAATTGCACCGCAACAGTTTTCCCATCAGCTTCAAGTTGGCGGGTATAATTGTCAATCCATTCAAGGCAGTTTTGTGCGTTTTTGGTTCTGAGAAATTCGGTGCCAATCAAGAGCGCGACGGTATTGGCGCTGGCAATCAGCGGTTGGGCATGTGTGACAAATTCAACGGTTTTATCGCTGGTTGCAGGTTCGACCTTCGTCAATGCCTCCATCAGCGATCCTTCCAAACCGGGGAGAAGTCGCAATGTTGCACTGGCGATATTATCAAGCCCGCTTGGTCTGGAAGAGGCGATTAAAAGTGCATTTTTTCGATCACGAAGCGTTGTGCGGGTCAGATATCCCGAAACCGGGTTTTCGTCTGTGATATTTGATCCCAGCACGAAAACGCAATCCGCGTTTAGAACTTCCTTCAATGGCTTGCGGCTATGGTGTGCGATTACATTGTGCAACGCTTGCAATGTGTCCGGCCCGCCGAATGCGAACCCTTCAAAACGGTTACTGGAATAGATGGCATGTGTTTTAAACACATCACGCATCAACTTTTGAAACATATAGGCTGTTTCGTTCGTTTGGCGCGGCGAAATTTGCCCATAGATCTGACCATTCGTATCGCGGATGTTTTTGACTGCGGTGCCAATGAATTCTATCGATTCATCCCATGATACAGCCGTCAAGACTCCGTTTTTACGGATCAGCGGCTCTGTGATACGTTGGCCACCATCTATAAAGTCAAAACCGAAACGACCTTTTGCGCACAGCAATTCACCGTTCAAGCCGGTTTCGTAATTGCTTTTGATGCGCATCAACTTCCCGTCGCGTGTTTCTGCGGTCAAACTACAACCGGTGCCACACATAGCGCATGTAGTTTCGGTTTGGACCATGTCCCACGGGCGCGCCTTATAGCGGTACGGAATGCTCATCAATGCACCGACCGGGCAGACCTCGATACAATTCCCGCAATGGCTGCAATCTTTCAGGCTGTTGCCGACACCGGTTATTTCGGAGTCCAAACCTTTCTCGGCGGTACCTAGTGCCACGTCCCCGACAACTTCTTCGCACACGCGGACGCACCGTTGGCATTGGATACAGCGGTTGGCATTAAACACGATTACATCGTTCAGGTTTATGTCACGAGTTCTGAAAACACGTTTGTCATCATAAAAACGAGAGTCCCCCTTACCGTATTCAAACACGGAGTCCTGAAGTTCGCATTCGCCCCCTTTGTCACAAATAGGGCAATCCAGCGGGTGGTTGGCCAATAGTATTTCCAACATATCTTCACGCGCACCGACAACTTTTTCAGATCGTGTGTGGACAACCATGTCATCTGAAACGACTGTAGCGCAGGCTGGTTCAAGCTTGCGTCGCCCTTCGATTTCGATGAGGCACATTCGACATGATGCAAGCGTTGTTAGGCGATCCTGATAACAAAACGTCGGTATTTCGATTTCGACAGCACGGGCAGCGGTCAGGATTGTTGTGCCGGGCGCAACCTCGAATTCTTTTCCGTCCAGTACAAATTTTGTCATCAGCTCAGCTTTCGTTTCAAGCGGGAATCGACCGGTTTTTTATTAATGCTTCATACTCGTGTGGAAAATGTTTGAGCGTCGCCCTTAGCGCCCATGCGGCGCCATCGCCAAGCGCGCAGAATGTCAATCCGAATATCCCGCCGCACAGAACTTCGAGTTGCGCAGGGTCGTCGGGCAAACCATCACCTGCCTCGATGCGGCGCAGGATTTTTGCCGCCCACGTAAGCCCCTCGCGGCAGGGTGCACATTTGCCACAACTCTCATGGCTGAAAAATTCGGTTGTACGTCTGGCAACGGACGGGATTGATGCGGTTTCGTCCAAGGCGATTACACCTGCCGAGCCCAGCATACTGTCCACCGCTGCCAAGGACGAAAAATCCATCTGCACGTCAAAGCCGCTAGACGGGATCATCGGGGCCGAGACGCCACCCGGTATTGCTGCTTTGAATTTTCCCGTTCGCGCACCGCGCCCGTAATTTTCAAGCAAATCACCCAGCGATATATCCATGGGCAACTCGTAAACCCCGGGTTTGTTCAAGTGACCACTTAGGCAGAACAATTTCGGGCCTGGCGCATCCGCAGGACCGATGGAGGTAAACCAGTCAACACCGCGGCGGAAAATATGTGGAAGGCAGGCAAAGGTTTCAACATTATTCACCACGGTCGGGCACTGATACAGCCCCGCGACCGCTGGAAACGGCGGCTTTAATTTCGGCTGACCACGTTTGCCCTCAATAGATTCAAGAAGCGCGGTTTCCTCGCCGCAAATGTAGGCTCCGGCGCCTTTGTGAATATACATGTCTAGTGAAAAGTCGCTGCCCAGTATATTCTTGCCTAGATAACCAGCGGCATAAGCAGCGGCGATGGCTTCTTCGACTCTACTAATAGATAAGAAATACTCTCCGCGAATATAGACATAGGCAATGTTGGAATTAATCGCATAGGCAGCGATTATCATGCCCTCGACCAACTGATGGGGGTCACGCTCCATCAACAGGCGGTCCTTGAAGGTGCCAGGTTCACCCTCGTCGGCGTTGCAACACAGGTAGTGGGGCTTTCCACTATCTTTGGGCACAAAGCTCCATTTCATACCTGTGGGGAAGCCAGCACCGCCCCGACCGCGCAAACCGGAAGATTTCACTTTTTCGATAACTTCGTCAGGAGAGCATGTGCCAAGCGCTTTTCGCAAACCGGTATAGCCACCGGATTTTTCGTAAACGGTGATATCGCTGGCGTCAGGGTTGCGGATATTTTTCAACAGAGCTTGTTCGTTCATTTGGCGGCCTCCTTGATGTCTTTTTCAAGTTGATCGAGGATTTCAATAACCCGTTCACCGGTTAGATAGTTGTAGTATTTCTCGTTAACAATCATCACCGGCGCAACATCACATGCGCCAATGCATTCCACACAAGAAAGTGTGAATAATCCGTCATCTGTGGTTTCGCCAGCATTGATGTCCAATCGTTTTTGGATGTTTGCCAGCACGTTATCTGCCCCAAGCAGCATGCAAGCCACGTTTGTACAAAACTGGATATGGTAGTTGCCTAGTTTCGTGCGATTATACATCGAATAGAAGCTGGCAACTTCGAAGACCCATATTTCGGGAACATCCAGTATTTCTGAAATTGCCTGATAGACGATACCGTCGACAGTCCCGTATTTGTCCTGTGCCAGATATAGCGCAGGCATAATCGCACTGCGCCTGATGGGATATTGTTTCGCTACTTGTTGAATTTCATCGGTCAAATCAGCAGTGATAGAGGCAATACTTTGGTCGGTCGTCATTTGTCCACCTCCGCCATAACCGGATCGAGACTGCCTAGCATGGCTATTACATCTGCCAAATATCTGACGTTAGTGGTACGTTCGGTAAGGCACTGCAAGTTGACGAAAGATGGGGCGCGTACTTTAAACCGGAACGGTTTTTCGCTACCGTCCGATATAATGTAATATCCAAGTTCCCCTTTAGGGGCTTCTATCGCGGTATAAACTTCACCGGCTGGTACTTTGAAGCCAAAGGCGGCTAGTTCAAAATGGTGGATATGGGTTTCCATCGAACGGGAAAGCAGATCCTTGTCGACAGGAAACGCAATCTTGGGATCATCGATCAGAACCGGACCCGTTGGCATTTGTTGTACGCATTGTCTGATCATTCGCACGCTTTCGCGCATTTCGTCGAGGCGACATTTCCAACGATCATAGCAATCGCCGTCTTTGCGCACGATTACGTCAAATTCCAGCTTGTCATATATTTCGTATGGGGCGTCACGGCGGATGTCCCAATCTACGCCAGATGCCCGGAGGTTTGGGCCGCTCAATCCTAACGCAATCGCATCTTCGCCGGTTATATTGCCGATGTTTTCAACGCGGGCCAAAAATATCCTATTGTTCAACAGCAGCTTTTCATAGTCCGATATACGGACCGAAAAGATATCACAAAATTCAATAATACGTTCACCGCAACCATCAGGCAGGTCTTCACGTATACCGCCTACACGACAATACGATGTGTGCATTCTGACACCGCTGATCATTTCCATCAGGTCCATAACCATCTCGCGGTCTCGCATGGTATAGAGCAGGGAGGTCATCGCACCGACATCCAAAGGCAGCGCGCCGGTAATCAGCAGGTGGCCGGAAATACGTGATAGTTCGGCCATAATTACCCGAATATACTGCGCGCGTTCCGGTGCCTCGATGCCTAATAGTGCTTCGACAGCCAAGGCATACCCCAGATTGTTTGAGGGAGGGCAAAGGTAGTCTAGACGATCAGTCAGCGGGAATATTTGCGTATAGGTAAAATGCTCCGCCAGTTTTTCAGTGCCGCGATGCAGCAAACCTATGTGCGGCTCGATACGCTCGACGATCTCGCCATCCATTTGCAGTAATAGCCGTAATACGCCATGCGTGCTGGGGTGTTGTGGGCCGAGGTTCATCAGGACCTCACGTGACAAACCTCCTTCGGTTTTGATTTCTTCAACTACGGTGACATCGGTCATTCAGACGCCCCTTTTGAATCGGGGTCAGCGCCAAATGGGTTATATTCGTCCTTAAATCCGCGCAATGGAAAGTCTTTACGCATCGGAAAACCTTCGAATTCTTGCCACATATAGATGCGCCTTAGATCAGGGTGGCCTTCGAATAAAATCCCGTACATGTCATAGGCTTCGCGTTCGTGCCAGTTTGCGGTAGTCCAGACTGTAGTAATTGTCGGTGCAATTGGGGGATCTGATAAGGTGCATTTAATACGGATGCGCCAATTAAATGGAATGGAATATAGATGGTAGACGAGTTGGAAGCGTGGTGTTTTCGGGTGAAAATCAACCCCACATATGTCAGCCATGAAATTGAACTTGTAAGCAGTATTGTCGCGTAGATAATAGCACAATTCGACCAAATCAGTTGGCGCGACTTTAACGCAAGGCATGTCGGTCGCAGTGGCATCGAGTGAAACCCTGCCACCAAAATGCGAAATTATTTTGCCGGTTGATAATGCTTGCACCATTACGAAACTGGTTCTTCAACGGCCGACAACTCTGCTGGTTTTTCTGCCCGCAAAACACGAGTGCCGGTGATTTTTTCTTGCAACTGAACAAACCCGTGCAGTAACGCCTCGGGTCGTGGTGGGCAGCCAGCCACATGTATGTCTACGGGGATAACACGCTCGACGCCTTGAACTACGGCGTAGGTGTTGTAAACGCCGCCGGAAATCGCACATGTTCCCATCGCAATTACATAACGTGGCTCAGGCATTTGATCGTATAGGCGCCGCACAATCGGGGCCATTTTTTTAGTAACAGTGCCAGCCACAATCATAACGTCCGATTGCCTAGGCGACGGGCGGAATACCACGCCAAACCGATCCAGATCGTAGCGTGCACATCCCGCCGAGATCATCTCGATAGCACAACATGCGATGCCGAATGTTTCTGGCCAAAGCGAGGATTTCCGGCTCCAGTTTATTATGCTGTCAGCAGATGTGAAAAACACATTGTCTTGAAATCTGTTATTCAGGACTCCCATTCTAATGCTCCCTTCGCCCATGCATAAACAAACCCGACCAGCAGCAGTACGATGAACACGAACATCTCGACGTAGCCGAACAAGCCCATGTCGCGCAGCACGACAGCCCACGGAAACAGGAACATCGTTTCGACATCGAAGATAACAAACAGGATCGCTATGACAAAATATTGCACCTTGAAAAGCCCGGCCGAGGCCTCGCCAACGTGATCTACCCCGCATTCATAGGGTCGGTTTTTTTCAGGGTAGGGGTTGTCCGGCCGCACCAACCGCGAGACAGCAAGAATGAACATAGCCAACCCGATAATGAGGGCGACCATTATGAACACCGGTAAAAAATCAATAGGCATAACAAAGCATCCTATCTGTAAGGGCCTGCATCCTCCTTGGCAGGCGTGAAAACTGTATGGATCATGACGTTGCAGCCGTCATTTTCACCTATACTACAGTATTTTAGTCCAAGTTGCACTCTTTCCCCTTTCAACTTGTTCAAAACACAGCCGCACTACGCGCGGCTTCCAGTAACCACGCCGGAAACAGCCCTGTAAGAACCGTTCCCAGAAATGTCACCGCCAGCACAATCTGCATCGATCGGGTGATGTGAATGTCCGGTTTACCGCTTGGCTCGTGGACGTACATCAGCATGATTATACGTAAGTAGAACCACGCTGCGACAGCACTTAGAAGCACAGCGATCACCGCAAGCCAGATGTGGCCAGTCTCTATCAGCGCCATGAGGACATAAAACTTTGCAAAGAACCCACCAGTTGGCGGTATCCCTGCCAGCGATAATAGGAAGATCATGGTCATCAGCGCGAGTATCGGGTGTGTTTTGGCTAATCCGGCGAAAGCCTCGATGGGTTCGCCAAATTTAACGCCTTTGTTCAACAGAATGATTATAGCGAACATGCCAAGATTCATAAATGTGAACACCACCAGATATTGCATAACACTTGCCACACCGTCAGCGCCGCCAGCGATCAGGCCCAACAGTAAGAAACCCGCGTGTGCAATCGAGGAATAGGCAAGCATCCGTTTAATGTTGGTTTGCACCAGCGCCGCCAAACTGCCGAGCGCCATGGTCGCGACCGCAAAAACCGCTACACCTAGCAACCAAATCGGCGAGAGGACAAATAACTCGTTTAGAAAAACGCGCAATATCACCGCAAATGCCGCCGCCTTTGCCGCGACCGACATAAATCCGGTGATCGGCGAGGGGGCACCCTCGTAAATGTCTGGTACCCACATGTGAAAGGGAACGACACCAACCTTGAAAAGCAGTCCAACCAACATGAATAGTGTCGCCATCAACAGCATCGGATTATCAAAGTTCGGCGCAAATAGTGCTTCAGAGATCGCGGCGAGGTTGGTGCTACCGCTTAGACCATAAAACAGTGAAATGCCGTAAAGCAGAATTCCCGACGAAAAGGCGCCAAGAATAACATATTTCAACGCCGCCTCGTTTGAACGTGCATCGGCTTTGAGGAAACCCACCAGCACATAGATAGCGATAGCTTGAAGTTCGATACCGACGTAAATTATCAGCAGGTCTGTCCCCGAGACCATAATCATTGTGCCGACGAGTGCGAATAGCAGCAGAACGTAATATTCGCCTTTTACGACACCCTCTTTAACCAGATATTTGCCGGACATCAGGATTGTCAGAGCCGTCGCCAGATATAACACCATCTTGAAGTATGTTGAAAAGCCATCCACGACGAACATGCCTGCATATTCACGTTGCGGGCTTTCTGGAAGCGCATAGCTCATGCCGGCTGCTAGCGCGATGATGATAACACTCAGGCTTGCCAGTAGGTTTTCCTGACGAGCGTTTGGAAGCAACGAAATCATCAGCGCCGCACATGCACCAATGATGATAATAATCTCGGGGACGGACGCTAGCGCCGAGCCAGCGATCAGAGTCATATCCATTCTGCCCCCCTCATCCGCCTGCACCAGTTGTGGCCAGCTGTAAAAGGAGGTTCTCTAATGTGGGCTGCAAAATGCTCAAGAATGTTTTCGGATAAAACCCCATCCAGAAAACGAAAATCAACAAAGGAACAGCGCAGAGGATTTCGCGATTGTCCAAATCCCAGATTTTGTTGTCGTCAGGTACTTTGACCGGTCCCAAAAGCACTTGTCTGTATATTCCCAGCAAATACGCAGCGCCAATCAAGGCGCCGACAACACCGGCGCTCGCGGCCCAACCGTTCACCGCAAATGTGCCGGACAGGACCAGAATCTCGCCAACAAACCCGTTGGTGCCGGGTACAGCCATTGAAGACAGAAGAAATGCCGCGAACAGGATGCCGAACAAGGGCACTGCTTTAATCATGCCGCCATATCGGGGGATTTCACGCGAATGCGTGCGTTCGTATATTAACCCGACAAACAGGAACAAGGCACCAGTGGTAATGCCATGATTGAACATCTGTATAACCGCGCCAGACATTCCGTTTACATTCAACGTGAACAGCCCGAGTGTGATAAACCCCATGTGGCTGACACTGGAATAGGCCACCAGTTTCTTGATGTCTGTTTGCGCAAGGGCCAGCAGCCCGCCATATACAATCGCCAACGCTGAAAGGGCGATCATCATTGGTGCAAAATAATGCGAGGCGTCGGGCAACATTGGCAGGGAAAACCGGATAAACCCGTAGGCACCCATTTTCAAAAGCACTCCCGCCAGAATGATACTACCCGCAGTTGGCGCCTGAACATGGGCGTCCGGTAACCAAGTGTGGAATGGCACCATAGGAATTTTGACGGCGAAGGCGATCAAGAAGGATATGAATACCCAAGCCTGCACTTTAAACGAATATTCTCTCGCCATAAGGGCCAACATATCAAATGTGCGCCCACCCTCGAAATACAGCACAAGGATGCCGATCAGGAAAAGCAGGCTTCCGGCGAGCGTGAAGAGGAAAAACTTGAAAGCCGCATATATCCGGTTTTCGCCGCCCCAGATCCCGATGATCAAATACATCGGGATCAGCATTGCCTCCCATAACACGTAGAACAAGAAAACATCGAGTGCGCAGAAAACGCCGATCATCATGCTTTGGATTGCTAGCAAGCTTGCCATGAACTCTTTGACGCGGTGCTTGATGGAATTCCACGACGCCAGTACGCAAATCCAACCTAATAGCGCAGTCAAGAAGATGAACCAGACGCTAACTCCGTCAATCCCCAGTCGATAACCGATACCCAATGGAGGCACCCATGCAAGGTTCTCGCGGAACTGCATATCGGGGGTTGACGTGTCAAATGCGATCAGAAGCCAAACGGCAATTAGGAAATCAATGAGCAGCGCTATCAAAGTGAACCAACGTACGGAGGCGTTGCTACGCAGGAACGGCACAACCACGGCTGCTATTGCTGGCAGAAATATCAGCACGCTGAGAATGGGCAGATTCATCACGCCCCCCTCGATCCGAAAAGCATAAAAATGCCCACGACTGCGATCAGTCCGACAATCATCGCCAACCCGTAATGTGATACAATTCCGGTTTGCAAACGCCGAAAAGTCTCGCCACTTCTGCGCGCTGTATTTGCAACGCCGTTAACCGCGGCATCGATTATTTTTGTATCGAGTTGCAGACTTCGTTCCGACCATCGGTGCAATGTCCTAAGGCCTGGTCCATCGCCAAGTGTGATCAAGAACTGCTCCCAGTGCAGAACAGGTTTATTTGCAAACCAAATGAACAATCTTGCCCCGCGGCGATAGAACCAGTCTGTATCAACGCTGATAGTGTTTTCAGGATCGAGGTATTTCAGGAACAGCACAAACGCCAACAGTGTGAACATCAAAATGCCGAGTGACTCGATTATATGCGTGGCTGTGTAAGGTTTGAATTCGACAGGATAAGGTAGCAGATCATATAGAAGTCCCGGAAATACACCTATGCCGACGCAGAAAATGGCCGCTATGCCCATTGCGTATAGCATGTTCTTTGGCGGCTCGGTTGGCCGCAATCCGCTGTCTTTGCCAAAGAACATATAGTAAGGCAATTTTAGTCCCGTGTGCAGGAACGTGCCAGAAGACGCGACCATTAACAATAAAGCCGCCGTTGCCGAGTGATCCCCAGCTGCTGCCGCAATAATCATGCTTTTGCTGACGAAACCGCTAAAGAAGGGAAACGCGGAAATCGCCAGTGCGCCGACCATATAAAGCGCCACGGTCCACGGCATCGTGCGATACAACCCACCGAGTTCGGTTAGTTTTCGTCGGCCTGTCATATGGATAACTGCACCAGCCCCCATAAATAGAAGCCCTTTGTAAAGAATGTGCGCGAACGCGTGGGAGGCAACGCCATTAATCGCCATCTCGGTGCCGATGCCAACGCCGGCGACCATGTAACCTACCTGACTGACGATGTGATATCCCAACAGGCGCCTGCTGTCGTTTTCCAGCACCGCAAAAACTACACCGTATATCGCCATGGCAACGCCGAACCAGACCAATATTTCAGCTCCCGGGTACGTTCGGAGTAGTACATAAACCGCAGTTTTGGTTGTGAATGCGCTTAGGAAAACCGCGCCGGTTACTGTTGCCTCGGGATAGGCGTCCGTAAGCCATGCGTTCAAAGGTGGGACAGCGGCGTTTAACATGAACGATACAAGAATCAGAGTATAGGCGAGGCTGCCGCCTTGTCCGTATTCCAGCGGACCGAACAGGAACGATCCTGTCTGAATGCCGTGCAAGACGATTCCGCCAAACAACAGCACACCACCGGTTACATGCACCATGAGATAGCGAAATCCAGCCCTGATTGCAGGTTGCTTTTTCGAGGCAAAAATCAAGTAGGCCGACGCAAAGGCCATGATTTCCCAAGACACCAGAAGCGTGAACCAGTCACCCGCGAAAATGACTCCAAAAGCACTGCCGATATACAAGAATGCCGAGACCCTTTGTCCGGTGTCCGTAATGTGTAGGCTGTAGAGGTTTCCGATGAATGCCATGAACGCAAAGACCCAGCCAAACACGAGCGAGAGCTTGTCGACTTTGAACAACACCAATTCGATGCCTGCGAAATTGAAGTTTCCGTTTACGCCCGCTGTAAGTTGCGAGACCTCCAATATAACCAGCAGCGGGATGATCAAAGACAAGGACTTTTGCCACACGCCTTTGAACAAGGGCAATACCAGCCCCCCGACAATCATCAGCAATGCAGGATGGAACCATTCAATCATAATAGTCCTCATCTTTCATTATACCGCCCTTATGGCCGATAAACTTGCTGACAAAGATGATTGCGGCGCAACTGACGAAGCCAAAAGCAGCGCCCCAGCCGGGAACGGCATCCCAGAAATGTTCGGTGTGGTGACGTTCAATTAAGAAGTCCGCAAGGACGATCAGCGCCAATACTATTAGCAACAGCCGCCACCGAATGCGGGTGTACTTGGCGTCTCCGAAAAAGTTTACAAGTTTGGCGATCATGACATACCTGTCCCGAGCATCACTGCACGCGCCAATTCAAGGAAATAGTCAGGATAAAGGCCCAACATCACCGACAGTATCGCGGTAACAACTAGCGGAATTGCAACCATCGGCACTTCTTTCACGCTTTCCATCGCGACCAGTTCGGGATTGGAGGTTTGCACCTCCTTCTCGAAAAACGCTGTGTAGGTGACGGGCAGAAAATAGGCCGCGTTCAAGATTGCACTGACCAGAAGCACTGCGAGGAACACCATTTCTTTAGCTTCAACTGCTCCGGTAACCAGAAACCACTTGCTGATGAAACCTCCGGTTGGCGGAATTCCGATCATACCGAGAGACCCGATAAAGAAGGCCGCCATTGTCCACGGCAACCGCCTGCCAATTCCGGCAAGATCGCTGATATTGCGGCGATGTGATGCGCAGTAAATGGAGCCTGCACAGAAAAACAATGTGATCTTTGAAAACGCGTGGGCAGCGATATGGGTTATGCCCCCGATTACGGCCAGCGGCGTCAGCATGGCGGCACCAAGGATGATGTAGGACAATTGGCTGACGGTTGAGTAGGCGAGGCGCGCTTTCAGGTCGTCACGGGTTAAAGCGTAGATAGATGCAGTGATTATAGTGAATGAGACAAGATAGGCCGTTGCTATCCCAAGTCCAAGATTGCCCATCACGTCAATGCCCATGACATGAAAAATGACACGTAGGACGCAAAAAACCCCCATTTTGACCACCGCCACCGCATGAAGAAGCGCGCTGACGGGCGTTGGGGCAACCATCGCCGCTGGCAGCCACGCATGAAAGGGCATGATCGCGGACTTGGCAAAACCGATCAGATAGCTGAAATAGATCGCGATTAGAACGAAATCGGACGCGGCCGAACCATTCAGCAATCCTTCCGGCAGGAAATCCATTGAACCGGCCACGTGATATGTAAGCGCTAGCGCCGCCAACAGGAAAGATTTGGATGCGCCAACCAGATATACAATATAGCGGCGACTGCCTTTCCAGCTTTCCTCGTTTTCCTTGTGGTAGACCAACGGGTAGGTGACGAGACTTAACACCTCGTAAAAGATTACCAGCGTGAACAGGTTCGCAGCGAAAGCTCCGCCAATCGCGGCAGACAACGACACGGCGAAAGACGCGAAAAACCGTGTCTGCGCGCGTTCTTTCTGGTTTCGCATATAACCGATGGAATAAATGGCCGCCAGTATCCACAACAGGCTCGAAACAGACGCGAAAACCATACCAAGGGCATCTACGCGAAAGGCGAAATCTATCCCCGGAAGGATTTCGAATAGCGTTAGATCAAGCGTTCCTCCGGCCAGTACCACCGGGGCCATGGAAATCACGATCAAAAATTTCAGGATTGCGGCTATTACAGAAGTGGCATCGCGTAAGTTCGGGCGATTATGCAGGTATAGTATCAGAACCGCTGCCACGAGCGACGTAGCAATGGCCAGAACCGGTCTTATGGATAACAAATAATCCAACCTTCAACCCTTCAAAATAGCTAAATCTTCCACTTCCAACGAATGTTTGTTACGTAACAACGCCACCAGAATTCCCAGTGCGACAGCAACCTCGGCGGCTGTTATGGCGATAACGAATATGGCAATTATCTGGCCGCGCAGGTCCTGAAAATGGTGACCAAACGCCAGCAAATTAATATTTACACTGTTCAACATGAGTTCGAGCGACATCAACACAATCAATACATTGCGCCTTAGCAAAACGCCTGCCGCGCCGGTGACAAACAATATGGCCGCGAGGATAAGGTACCAGGAAACTGGGATCATTTTACCACCCCGCCGGCTAATTCATCTTTCGTTGCTGTGTCATCTTCTTCGGTTTTGGCTAGAACTACAGCGCCGATCAGGGCGACCAGCAGTATTACTGACGCCACTTCAAATGGCAGCAAATACTCGCTGAACAGCGTAAGCCCCAGCTCTTTTATTGATGGGGTTGTTGGGACACCATCCACAATGTTTGTTGAAAACACTGCGTTGCGCGTCAGCAGGAAGAACATCTCTGCGGCAAGAACCAGTATCACAAGGAAACCAAGCGGCGCGCCTTTGGTTAAAAATCTGGATCGGGCTTCTTTGCGCACATCGAGCATCATAATGACAAACAAAAACAGCACCATAATGGCGCCGACATAAACAAAAATCTGGATTACCGCGAGGAACGGGGAACCCAGCAAAATGAAGAGCGCTGCGATCTGCACAAAACAGGTCACCAGCGCCAACGCACTGTGAATCGGATTTTTAGCCAAAACAACCAGAAACCCCGATCCTGTGGCTACAGTGGAAAAGAGCAGAAAAAACTCCCGTTCCATAAATCTCTCCTCGTTCCGTGTTTGTCAGACTTAAACCCGCGGTCTGATCTTATTCTTTTCGACTTATACGCTCCCACCAATCGAACCCGTCACTTGTCCCTGTCGTCACAGATTTCGGCGCTTCATCTTTCACAAGTTTCGCAGCCATAACCTGCCCGCCATTATCGGATTTCCGTGGTGCAGCGATAAGGTCTTCGAGATGTACAACCAGATTTTCTGATCGGGTGCTGGAAACTTCGTATTCCTGTCCGAGCTTGATGGCATCCGCAGGGCAGGCGTCTTCGCAAAGCCCGCAATAAAGGCATCTGGCCAGATCAATATCGAATACTTCTGGCCGTCGGTTTCCCTTCGCGTCTTCAAAGGGGATCACAGTGATGCAATCACACGGGCAAATTTTCGAGCAAAGCTCGCAAGCCACGCAATTCACGTCGCCCTCGTCATTTGTCTTGATAAAATGATGCCCGCGATGTCGTGGGTAGGGCACCCATTTCTCAAAGTCGGGGTAATGATGTGTAATTGTTTTGGAGAACATATATCTGAGCGTCAGTCGCAGCCCACCCCATAGATCCGTAAAAAAGACCCATCCGATCCAACTGCGTTTATGTGTCGACGATCTCGCCATTTTGCCTCGTGTGTTAGTTCAAAACATGAAAATTCCGCTTACCAGAATATTCAGCAACGAAAGGGGTAGCAGTACTTTCCATCCGATAGTCATTAACTGGTCGTAACGGTATCGGGGAAACGTGAAGCGGAACCACATGAAAACCCAGATGAAGAACCCGATTTTCAGCAGGAACCATAAGGATGGTGTCAGGAAAAACGGGCTATGTTGCCAGCCACCAAAAAACAGTAAAACGTTCAGGATCGCCAGAATTACGACAACAAGATATTCGGACAGTGCAAACAGCGAAAACCGTATGCCGCTGTATTCGGTGTGATAACCTGCGCCCAAGTCGCCCTCGGCTTCGGGCAAATCAAAAGGGATGCGCTGGGCTTCTGCCAGACCGGCAACAAAAAAAACGAAGAAACCGATTGGTTGGTATACGATATTCCACACGCCGCTTTGTGCCGCCACAATGTCCGAAAGGTTCATTGAATTTGCAAGCATCACGACGCCGATAACAGAAAATCCCATCGGAATTTCATAACTGATCATTTGTGCGATCGAACGCAAACTGCCCAAAACCGCGTATTTACTGTTTGACGCCCAGCCTGCCAATATCACTCCGAATACGCCGATGCCTGAAACAGCCAGAATGAACAACAGGCCAACATTCATATTTGACATGGAAAGTGTGATATCAACGCCGAATAAACGAACCGGTTCGCCAAAAGGAATGGCGACAAAGACGACAAAAGGCGGCACGAGCGCCACCACCGGAGCCATGCGGAAAAGTAGACGGTCAGCGTCGGTAGGGATGTGATCTTCTTTGGTCAGCAATTTAATCGCATCAGCCAAAGGTTGCAGTAGCCCATGCCACCCAACGCGCATCGGTCCTGGGCGTTGCTGTATATGTGCAGCTATTTTCCGCTCTATCCACGTAAGCGGTAGCGGGAGGAGAAGTAGAACAAAAACAACAACAGCCATTTTTACTAACAAAGGTAAAATAGCTATAAAATTTTCCATTCCGTAAGACATCCCCATGCGCCAGCCGACCGGCCGCAAGTTCGGTTGGTGTCATCACACGGATCTGACCAATAAGGCATGTTCAAATTGTAGTATGTCGAAAGTCTTGGTGCAAACGCCGAGAACAACTTAACAATTTCAGCCTTAACGCTACCATAAATCGCAAAATTTCGCAAAGATTATGATTGGCCAAGAATTTCGGATGTTCAGGAATTGGTTCGACTTATCGCGAAATATACATTTCGAGCTGTTCTATGATGAACTGCTGGCCATCGATGATATTCTTCACCAAATCCCCAATAGAGATGATCCCGACCAATTCATTGTTATCCAGCACCGGCAAGTGCCGGACCATCTTATCGGTCATCAGCGCCATACATTCTTGGACTGTTTGGTCAACCGAAGCGCAGACCACATGTGTCGCCATGATGTCACCGACCAATGTTTCGCGCGAAGATCGTCCCTTTAAAAATACGTTTCTGGCATAGTGTCGTTCAGTGACGATGCCGACAAGTTTTCCATTTTCCAAGACAACCAGCGAACCGACATTCTTGTCCGCCATCAATTTGATTGCGTCATATACACTATCGTTCGCACCGACGGATTCGATATCGTGCCCTTTGGTTTTGAGCAATTGTTTAATAACTGCCATTTTCTGCACCCTCCTGATTGTTTGAAAGTATAGCACAATTTCAGGGAAGATTCACATTTTAGTAATATTTTTCGCTAGATGGGCAGCACCGAGCGAACAAGCTTCGGTCAATTTTCGTAATTACAGGAGCGTACTTTCTCCGATCAAAGTACGCATCTTGCGCTGCAGCGTTGGATGATTCTTATCTGCATAAATAACCGGGTGGAACGTGCGCAATACCAATTTTGCAGACGTAAGCGCGCACTGCGTCGCGCATCAATTCGCCCACTAATGTACTCAACAACAGTATTCGGCAGCGACCACTTCCCCCCATCATAGCTGTAACCCACGCTCCGCGAGCATATAGGTCGGGTTGACATGATAATGATAGTCGTCGCCACGACCGGCATGATCGCCACAAACATCAAGCTGTTCTTAATCTAGGGCTGACGCGGCGGCTGTTACTCAACGGTTAGTCGACAAAGGACCGTATTGCTTTGTTCAAGGTGCGGCCTCAAATCAACTAGGCGGTGTCCGGTCACTGAATTCCGTCACACCCGCTTTTCGGGCTGACTTTGCGTTCAGAAAAACATCTGCCTGCGGCCAGTCCGACGCATTGAAATGAGCTTGGTCCCAATTGCCTACGCTGTCCGCCAATACCTGACACGTGCTTCAAGCCCCTGGAATGTAATTCATTCCTTAATCAATAATGTACAGATCACAATACTGAAGCCCGACAATGGCCAATCTCAGGGCATCCAAGCCTCAACTTGCCTAATAATTAATCAAAGTTCAAACTTTGTGCAATATCTGTGCAATTTGTGTGGAAGTGAGCACATTACTATGCGTAGGGTTTTCCATCCAAAATGGGAAACCCTTTTGTTTTCGGTTTTGGTGTGAAGTGTGCGGCAGCGAAAGTCTATGAAATCTATTCGCCACCGCACGGGTGCAACATGAAGCTGCAAGGACATGGTAATCTAAATGATACATGACATTCAACCAGGCAAGACACTAACGCCCCGTTGTTTTCCGACGCAGCAAATCCTCGGAGAAACCTTATGAATTCCTTAAATAAATTCGCATTAGGCTTAGGCCTGTCAGCGTCATTGTTGGCAAGCTCGGCTATGGCTGCTGAAGACACAATCAAAGTCGGTATCCTACACTCGCTTTCCGGTACGATGGCGATTTCTGAAACAACACTAAAAGACGTGATGTTGATGCTCATCGAAGAGCAAAACAAAGCTGGTGGCGTTCTTGGCAAACAGCTAGAAGCCGTCGTCGTTGACCCTGCGTCCGACTGGCCACTATTTGCTGAAAAAGCTCGCGAACTAATCGAAGTTCACGACGTATCAGCAGTGTTCGGCAACTGGACTTCCGTGTCCCGTAAATCCGTTCTGCCTGTGTTTGAAGAGCTGAACAACATCTTGTTCTACCCTGTGCAATATGAGGGCGAAGAATCCCAGCGCAACGTATTTTACACAGGTGCTGCTCCCAACCAACAGGCTATCCCGGCAGTGGACTACCTGATGGCTGAAGAAGGCGTTGAACGTTGGGTGCTGGCCGGAACAGACTATGTTTATCCGCGCACAACCAACAAAATCCTCGAAGCATACCTTATCGGTCTGGGCGTTTCCCCTGACGATATCATGATCAACTACACGCCGTTCGGTCACTCCGACTGGCAGACAATCGTTTCGGACATCGCAGCGTTTGGTTCAACTGGCGTTAAAACCGCTGTGGTTTCGACAATCAACGGCGATGCAAACGTTCCTTTCTACAAAGAATTGGGCAATCAGGGTATTTCCGCTGAAGACATCCCCGTTGTTGCATTCTCGGTTGGTGAAGAAGAGCTTGCTGGTCTAGATACTGGTCCACTTGTTGGTCACTTGGCTGCATGGAACTACTTCATGTCCGTTGATACTGACGAAAATGCTGATTTCATCGACGCATGGCAGGCATTCATCGGTTCTGACGAACGCGTAACAAACGACCCAATGGAAGCGCACTACATCGGTTTCAACATGTGGGTTAAAGCTGTTGAAGCTGCCGGCACAACAGATACCGACGCTGTTATCGACGCGCTTGTGGGTGTTGCGGTTCCAAACCTGACGGGCGGCTTGTCCTCCATGGGTGCAAACCACCACATCACCAAGCCGGTTCTGGTTGGCGAAATTCAAGACGACGGTCAGTTTGACGTTGTTTGGGAAACAGACGGCCTCGTTCTTGGCGATGCATGGTCTGACTTCCTGCCAGAATCTTCGGTTCTGATCTCCGATTGGCGCGCTCCACTATCTTGCGGAAACTTCAACGTCGAAACCGGCGCTTGCGGCGGTGCAGAGTAAATACAAATACTTGGGGCGCGTGCATTCGCGCCCCAATGCTTATTGAATTCAGGCTGGATGTTATGCTGAAAAAACTCTTTCTTACCTTCGCGATTCTATTCTACGGTGCCGCAGCATTCGCACAGGACCTAGAAGCGTTGGTGGCCCAACTTCCAGGCGGTTCTTACGATGATCGTGCCGCTGTGGTTCTGGAAATTTCACAGACAGGCGACGAACGTGCGTTTGCTGTTCTCGAAGCGCTAAAAGCTGGAAAATTATTCTTCCACAAAGGCGAAGGTATTATTGTCGAGGTTCGCGAGATTGGCGACGAAGACATTGCATTCAACATTCTAGATAATACCGAAATCGGAGCCGTTGGACGCCGCGATGCTAAAAAAATCAAAGTAAATAATGGCTTACGCCGCGAAATCAGCGCGGCTCTTGGGACGATGTATCTGCAAAGCACTGATCCGTCCGTTCGTTTAGAAGCCGCGGATGCCGTATTCAAAAGTGGCGACCCCACTCAACTCGCAGCCCTAGAAGCTGCGATATTGGCCGAGACTGATAACAAAGTTAGAACAGCCCTCACCGAGGCCAGAGCCGTCGCCATACTAAACGACGACGCAGACGTATCCGCAAAACTCGCCGCAATCGAAGTCCTTCGCGAACGCGGGGATCGCGACGCGCAAGGCGTGCTATCCAAATTCATCACAGACCCCGATCTTGGCGAAGCCGTTGCAACGGTCCTTGCCGAAATCGAGCAAAACCAGAAGTTATGGGGATTGGTCCAGAATGTCTGGTACGGGTTGTCGCTTGGGTCCGTATTGTTGCTGGCCGCCATCGGCCTCGCCATTACGTTCGGCGTTATGGGGGTCATCAACATGGCCCACGGCGAACTTGTGATGATTGGCGCTTACACCACATTCGCAGTACAGGAATTCATCCGCACCTCGATGCCGGAATATTTCGACATGTCGTTGCTCTTCGCCGCCCCCCTAGCATTTCTTGTTGCCGGAAGCGTAGGCATCGGGATAGAGCGCGGCGTCGTTCGCCATCTATACGGTCGCCCGCTTGAAACTTTGCTGGCAACATGGGGTATCAGCCTGATCCTGCAACAAACCGTGCGCTCGATCTTTGGGCCAAACAACCGCGAAGTCGGTAACCCAGACTGGATGTCTGGAGCCTTCGAGATTGGCGCGATGAACGTCACTTACAGCCGCATGTGGATTCTCGTATTTTCACTCATGGTCTTTACGGGCCTGCTTCTACTGCTCAAACGCACATCAATGGGTTTACGAATGCGTGCTGTCACGCAAAACCGCGCGATGGCCGCCGACATGGGCATCAACACCGGCTGGGTCGATGCGTTGACCTTCGGTCTTGGCGCCGGAATTGCAGGTCTAGCAGGCGTCGCCCTTAGCCAAATCGATAACGTGTCGCCCAATCTCGGTCAAAGCTACATCGTAGACAGTTTTATGGTGGTTGTATTCGGTGGCGCTGGAAACCTTTGGGGCGCGCTAGCAGGGGCGTTCAGCCTTGGCATCGCAAACAAGTTCCTAGAACCGTTCGCCGGTGCGGTGTTAGCCAAAATTCTCGTCCTCGTCTTTATCATCCTATTTATCCAGAAACGACCACGGGGCCTCTTCGCCCTCAAAGGTCGCGCGGTGGAGAATTAACATGTTCAATCGTCTTATCGACCGCCGCATGGGCATATTCCTCGCCGGCCTATTCATAATCACCGTCGCAGTCCCGATTGGTAACCTACTAATCGCTGGCCAACCGGTTCCGTCCTACGCAGTCGCGTTGCTTGGCAAATACCTCTGCTATGCGCTTCTGGCCGTTTCCCTCGATCTCGTATGGGGGTTCGCTGGCATCCTCAGCCTTGGCCACGGCGCATTCTTCGCGCTTGGCGGTTATGCGATGGGCATGCACCTGATGCGCGAGATTGGCACAAGAGGGGTCTACGCAGACCCGTTGTTGCCCGACTTCATGGTCTTCCTGAATTACGACGAGCTTCCGTGGTTCTGGCTGGGCTTCGACAACTTCTTGTTCGCCAGCCTCATGGTAATGCTAATCCCTGGTCTGCTGGCGTTCGTTTTCGGCTGGCTCGCCTTTCGCAGTCGCGTCACCGGCGTGTACCTGTCGATCATCACACAAGCCATGACCTACGCGCTAATGCTCGCCTTCTTCCGCAATGAAATGGGTTTAGGGGGCAATAACGGCCTGACAGATTTCAAAGATCTGCTCGGATTCAACTTACAAACCGACTCCACGCGCGCTGGCCTGTTCGTTGCAGCCGCAATCGCATTGGCGGCGGGTCTGTTAATATCAAAATTCATCACCACCTCGAAACTTGGGAAAGTCCTCGTCGGGGTGCGCGATGCCGAAAGCCGTACACGTTTTATCGGGTACCGGGTTGAGGGCTACAAACTGTTCGTGTTCATAGTCTCGGCGATGATGGCAGGCGTTGCAGGTGCGATCTACACACCGCTCGTCGGCATCATCAACCCCGGTGAATTCAGCCCGGCAAACTCCATCGAGATTGTGATCTGGGTGGCCCTAGGGGGTCGTGGAACACTCGTTGGCGCAGCAATCGGCGCGATTATCGTGGCCCTCGCCAAGACATTGTTAACCGGATGGATCCCCGAAATATGGCTGTTCGCGCTTGGCGGTATGTTCGTTCTGGTCACGCTATACCTGCCAAACGGCGTACTAGGCGCGGTTGAAAACACCATCAAAAAACTGAAACGTAAAACGGAGGCCCCGGCATGACCACGCAACTTTACCTCTCGGGCGTTTCGCGCAGCTTTGATGGGTTCAAAGCCATCAACAACCTGTCGATGGTTGTCGCCAAAGGTGAACTGCACGCAGTCATCGGCCCCAATGGTGCGGGAAAAACCACGATGATGGACATCATCACCGGCAAAACCCGACCGGACGAGGGCGACGTCTACTGGAACGACGTCGTAGACCTGACCAAAGTCGACGAGGCCGGTTCAGCCCGACTTGGCATAGGTCGAAAATTCCAGAAACCCACGGTGTTTGAAACCCTGACGGTCGAGGACAACATCGGAATAGCCCTAAAAGCCGAGCGCGGCGTTTTCGCGACATTGTTCGACCACCAAACATCGAAACAAGCTGCCAAAATCACCGAACTACTTGAGCTCGTGCGGCTCAACGATGACCGTGCCCGCATGGCTGCCGAGCTTTCTCACGGTCAAAAACAATGGCTCGAAATCGGGATGTTGCTGGCGCAAGACCCGCAACTTCTTCTGGTTGACGAACCCGCTGCCGGCATGACCGACGCAGAAACCATGCGCACTGCCGAATTGCTTAAAGACATCGCAGGCGAGCGTTCCGTGGTTGTCGTTGAACACGACATGGAATTTGTGCGCGCTTTGGGCTGCAAAGTTACCGTGCTGCACCAAGGCAGCGTTCTGGCCGAAGGGACGCTCGACCATGTGTCGTCCATGCCCGAAGTCATTGAAGTCTATTTGGGGCGCTAATCATGCTGAAAGTCGAAAATATCAACCTCCACTACGGTGCCTCACACGCGCTTCGTTCGGTTTCATTGCACGCCGAGGCCGGCAAAGTAACCACCGTTCTGGGACGCAACGGCGTTGGCAAAACTTCGTTACTACGCGCGATCGTGGGCCGTGAAACCATAACCGACGGTCAAATATTGTGGGAAGGTGCGGATATCTCGCGCAAATCTCCCGAAGTGCGCGCGCGCGCCGGTTTGGCCTCGGTTCCCCAAGGGCGCGAAATATTCCCCTTACTAACCGTGCATGAAAACCTAGAAACCGGATACGCCTGCCTTCCACGTGGCGAGCGCCACATACCGGACGAAGTATTCGATCTCTTTCCAGTGCTAAAAGAAATGCTGGGCCGTCGCGGCGGTGATCTTTCGGGTGGTCAACAACAACAGCTTGCCATCGGGCGTGCATTGGTCACTAAACCCAAACTACTGGTGCTTGACGAACCGACAGAAGGCATTCAGCCCTCCATCATCAAGGACATCGGCCGCGCAATCGAATTCCTGCGCGACAAAGGCGATATGGCAATAATCCTGGTCGAGCAGTTTTTCGAGTTTGCCCGCGATTTAGCAGATGATTACGCAGTAATGGACCGTGGCGAAGTGGTGCTGTCAGGCAATCGAAAGGATATGGTGGAAAAAGATGTTCGACGCCTCCTTACCGTCTGAAAACATGCAACGCGCCAAGGGTTGCGCCGAGGTCGGCTTTGGTGCTCGTGGTCTAAAACACCTCTATCAAAGTGGTTGCAGCAAAGCGTTGCTTCCAAAGAATTTCCAACCAACACCCGAGGCTGTTTTTATTAACACCTCCGGCGGGGCGACAGGCGGCGACAGGCTGAACTATTCTGCTTGGGTTAAGGACGGCGCACGGCTGGATGTTACAACGCAAGCCGCCGAACGCATCTACCGTGCAACCACTGGTGAGGCTGTGATCACGAACACTCTGACGCTTGGTGAAAACTGTCAAATGGACTGGGTGCCACAAGAAACCATCTTGTTCGAAAATTCCGCACTAAAGCGCCAGCTAAACGTCACCATGGCTGAAAGCGCGTCCTTGCTGGCGCTCGAAACCTTAGTTCTTGGCCGCAAGGCGATGGGGGAAATCTTGCACTCCGCATCGCTGTCTGACCAGTGGCGTATCCGCCGCGGGGATCGCCTGATTTATGCCGATGCTCTGCGGTTCAATGCACCCGATGTGCAAACGCAAAGCACCGCAACCCTCAACGGAAACCGCGCATTGGCAACCATTGTTATTGTTGCCCCTGACGCCGAGGATCGCTTGCAATTCGCACGCAGCTTGTTGCCATTCCCTGATGTCGAGGCCGCCGCCTCCGCATGGAGCGGCATCCTGACACTTCGCTTTCTAGCACCCGATGCGCAACCGCTTCGTAACGCGCTTATTTCATTTTTAACCCAATTCCGCGGCCGCGATCTGCCCCGTGTCTGGCATATGTAAAGGCAATTCCATGAACCTGACCCCAAGAGAAAAAGACAAACTGCTGGTTAGCCTCGCCGCAATGGTAGCGCGAAACCGACTGGAACGCGGCGTCAAACTTAACCACCCCGAAGCGATCGCCCTGATCACCGATTTCGTGGTCGAGGCCGCACGCGATGGCCGCTCCGTCGCTGATCTGATGTCGGCTGGCGCGGGCGTGATCACACGCGAACAATGCATGGAAGGGATCCCCGAGATGATCCACAACGTGCAGGTCGAAGCAACTTTTCCCGACGGCACGAAACTCGTGACCGTTCGCCAACCTATAAGATAAGAGGCCGCCATGATCCCCGGAGAAATCTTTCCCGCCAGCGGTTCCATCACCCTCAATGAAGGTGCCGACCACATAATACTTACGGTTTCAAACACCGGCGACCGCCCCGTACAAGTCGGCAGCCACTATCATTTTGCCGAAGTAAATCCGGCGTTGGATTTCGACCGCGCTGCTGCACACGGCTGGCGTCTGAATATAGCATCGGGCACCGCCGTGCGGTTCGAGCCGGGCCAAACCCGCGAGGTGACGTTGGTGCCACTTGGCGGCGCGCGGCGGGTGTTTGGGTTTAATGGGGCAGTAATGGGAGGGGTTGATGTTTTTTCCACCACATCATCGGATAGTGTTGAACGCATATATTTCCTGCTAAAGACATTAATTAAGGCACGTCCATTACATATTATGAAACGGGCAGAAGAGTTGCCGGTGATGTCTTCTCATGGGGTGTATTTCGTGTTCCACCCTGACGAGATGCGAACCAAGAGCCCTTTTGAGAAGCGTGTTGTCCGCATTGGAAAATCTGAACAGCTTTCAGCAAGGCTAAAACAGCACATGGGCGATCTTTCTGGAACGGGCGCACACAGGTCATCTATTTTCCGGCAACATATTGGACGCGCGTTGATCATTCGGGATCAAAAAGCCGCGTTTGATAATTGGGGCGACAAAAAGACTCCCACAGACGAAATGAGAGCGCTTGAAATAGTTTTGGAAACAGAAGTGTCAAACGAGATAAGTCAGCATTCGTTTGTTTGGGTGGAGACAGGGAGCGCAGATGAATCCTCGTATATCGAGCGGAATTCCATTGCGGTTTTGAGTAACCGTCACCGGAACGGAAAGGATATACAAAGTGATGAATGGCTGGGGAACAATGCGGCTAACGAAAAAATTCGACAATCAGGTTTGTGGAATATTAACCACACCACAGATGTTTGCGAACCTGACTTTCTAAAGCACCTATCCGACCTTATTGAATCTCAGCTGTCTTAAGATAATCAGGGAAACCGTATAATGCCCACACAAATCCCACGCACATCCTACGCCCATATGTTCGGCCCCACCACAGGCGATAAAATCCGCCTTGCCGACACTGACCTGATTATCGAGGTCGAACGCGACCTCACCACATACGGCGAAGAAGTCAAATTCGGCGGCGGCAAAACTATCCGCGACGGCATGGGCCAATCCCAAGCCACTCGCGCCGAGGGGGCGGTTGATACGGTAATCACCAACGCCCTGATCGTCGACCACTCCGGTATCTACAAAGCCGACGTTGGTCTGAAAAACGGCTTGATCCACAAGATTGGCAAGGCGGGCAATCCCGACACCCAACCCAACGTCGATATTATCATTGGCCCGGGAACCGAGGCAATCGCCGGCGAAGGCCGCATCCTGACGGCCGGCGGGTTCGATAGCCACATCCACTTCATCTGCCCCCAGCAAATCGACGACGCTCTGCACTCCGGCATCACCACTATGCTTGGCGGCGGCACCGGCCCCGCACATGGTACCTTGGCCACAACCTGCACGCCCGGTGCATGGCACATTGGCCGCATGATGCAATCTGCCGACGCTTTCGCCATGAACCTCGCGTTCGCCGGCAAAGGCAACGCCTCCCTGCCTGCCGCGCTGGAAGAACAAGTATTGGGCGGTGCATGTTCCCTGAAACTGCACGAGGATTGGGGCACCACCCCCGCCGCCATCGACAACTGCCTAAGCGTGGCCGACGCAATGGACGTGCAGGTCATGATCCACACCGATACCCTGAACGAATCCGGTTTTGTCGAACATACAATGAAGGCCATCAAAGGCCGCACCATCCACGCCTTCCACACCGAGGGTGCTGGCGGCGGTCACGCCCCCGACATCATCAAAATCTGCGGCGAGGATAACGTCCTCCCTGCCTCCACCAACCCGACACGGCCCTACACGGTCAACACGCTGGAAGAGCATCTCGATATGCTGATGATCTGCCATCATCTGGACAGTGAAATTCCCGAAGACATCGCCTTCGCGGAAAGCCGCATCCGCCGCGAAACCATCGCTGCCGAGGATATACTTCATGACTTAGGCGCCTTCTCGATCATCGCATCCGACAGCCAAGCCATGGGGCGTGTGGGCGAAGTTCTGATCCGCACATGGCAAACCGCCGACAAGATGAAAAAGCAGCGCGGCCCGCTGCCCGAGGAAACCGGCGACAACGACAATTACCGCGTCCGCCGCTACATCGCCAAATACACGATCAACCCCGCCATCGCGCACGGCCTCTCGAAACATATCGGCAGCATAGCCGAGGGCAAACGCGCCGACCTCGTCTTCTGGAATCCTGCCTTCTTTGGCGTCAAACCGGAAATGGTCCTGCTGGGCGGCACGATCGTCATGGCACAAATGGGCGACCCGAACGCCTCCATCCCGACACCGCAACCGGTCTACTCCCGCCCGATGTTCGGCGCATTTGGCCGCAGCGTCGAAAACTCCGCCGTCATCTTCACCAGCGCTGCAGCGCACGACGACGGTATCGCCGGAAAACTCGGCATCGCCAAACAAACCGTTCCCGTTGAAAACACCCGAGGCGGCATTAGCAAAGCCTCGATGATCCTGAACAACGCCACACCGGAAGTAGAAGTTGACCCCGAAACCTACGAGGTCCGCGCCGACGGAGTATTGTTGACATGCGAACCCGCCGAAGTGCTACCAATGGCACAGCGGTACTTTATGTTTTGAGGTGAGAGATATGGAAACAACTCTAGATGAAGCGCATCAGTTGCAAAATGGCCTTGCGGCAAGGGCCACCGGAGGTGACTTCGCAAACCTAGATTATCTCCAGATTAGGTCCAGTCTGATGAATGATTCCAGTACGGAATCCTTGGTTCCAGATTTTGTTCGCCGCTGCAAAAATATTGATCAGTTTTGGGCATGGATAAAAGACGAAAAACCAACATACGCAGAGCGTCGCAAAATTATATGGGATTCTTTTAGCCCGTTAATTGAGGAAATTGAGACGTTATCCAAGCCAACAAAGGAAACTTCCGATATATTTGCTACACCAGATTTTTTCGGAACTACAGATTGGCGGCTCACAAATGCTCCTTCTGTTCAAAAAGCTATTTCTGATGTGTCGTTGAAACTTATTTTGTTGCTCGAATTAGTTAACACAAGCAATACCCTTGGATCTGAAAACTCTGTTATTAATGACATCCAAAAGGCCCAGTTAATTGCTTTGTTGGAAACTGCTCTAGCAGCCTTAAATGCACCTGCAATTCAAACATCTGCCGCAAGTGGTCTGTTTTCTTGGTTGACGAAGATTTTGAAAAGGGGGCTGGAGAAAGGAACGGAAAACGGAGTATCTGATGCAATGGGAGATGTAATTGACAGCGGAAAAGACCTCTTTTCCGAGTTAGCACAACAGCCCGGGATTTCAGACTTAGACAAACTATTATAGGCAACCCATGACCCGCGCCACAGCCACCCTTCACACCCACGCCGCCACCGACGACACGGTAACGCTCACTTATGACGAACGGTTCTTGCGGCGCAAGTTGCTGACCTCGGACAACGGCGAAGAGTTCCTCGTTGATCTCCCCGAAACAATTTCCCTGAACAGCGGCGATGCCTTCAAACTCGACGATGGTCGCCTGATCGGTATCATCCCTGCCACTGAGGAGTTGCTCGAAGTCAAAGGCACCGACCTCGTGCGCCTTGCATGGCACATCGGTAACCGCCACACGCCCTGCCAACTCGGCACGGATCGCCTGTTAATCCAACGTGATCACGTCATGCGCGATATGTTAACCAAGCTCGGCGCGGAACTGCGCGATGTGACCGAGGAATTCACCCCCGAAGGCGGCGCTTATGGTCATGGAAGGACCCACGGCCATGCGCATTAACCTTTTCCCCCATGTGCAAAAACGTACATACGTGTTGTGTACGGGTTGTGTACGCATTGTGTACCCGAAAAATCATGGTTAACGCGGGCCTTCACAAGCTGACGCAGTGGCTGTCACCGTCCTATCCGGTCGGCTCATTCAGCTATTCGCACGGGTTGGAATGGGTGATTTCCGAAGGTGAAATCACCGACGCTGCGGCGTTGAAAACCTGGCTGCTAGACATCCTCAATCACGGGGCTGGCCGTAACGATGCTATCTTGCTGGCGCACGCCTACCGCGCCGAAACCCCCTCCGAATTAGCCGAGGTATCAGAGCTGGCAACAGCCTTCAATCCAAGTGCAGAGCGCCTGTTGGAAACGCAATCTCAAGGCGCGGCTTTCGCGAAAACCACGCGCTCAATCTGGCCCGCCGAGTTATCCGATATGCCCTATCCCGTTGCCGTCGGTGCAGCCGCACGTCAACACGCAATACCACTCGACGACACCATCGCCCTCTACCTGCATTCCTTTGCCGCCAATCTGGTTTCTGCCGCCGTCCGTTTCGTTCCATTGGGGCAAACGGAAGGTCAACGTGTTTTGAGCGAACTATTTGAAGCTATAGATAAAATAACATTTGAAACACAAGTTTCCACACTCGACGACCTAGGTGGATGCGCCTTTCGTGCCGACATTGCATCGATGAAACACGAGACCCAAACCACAAGGATTTTCCGCTCATGACTTCCCCAAATGGCCCCTTGCGCGTCGGTATCGGCGGCCCCGTAGGCGCCGGAAAAACCTCCCTGACCGAGGCTTTGTGCAAAGCCATGCGCGATAAATACTCCATCGCAGTTGTCACCAACGACATCTACACCAGCGAAGACGCCGAGTACCTGATGCGCGCACAAGCTTTACCACTAGAACGCATCGTTGGCGTGGAAACAGGCGGCTGCCCGCACACCGCCATTCGTGAAGACGCGTCGATCAATTTGGCGGCTATCGATCAACTAAACAAGGACATCCCCGACCTGGACTTGATCCTTATCGAAAGCGGCGGCGACAACCTATCGGCCACTTTTTCACCCGAACTTGCCGACCTAACCATCTACGTAATCGACGTAGCCGCCGGTGAAGAAATTCCCCGCAAAGGCGGTCCCGCAATTACACGCTCCGACTTGCTGGTAATCAACAAAACCGACCTCGCGCCCTATGTTGGCGCGTCGCTAGAAGTGATGGAACGTGACAGCGAAAGAATGCGCGGAAGTCGTCCTTTTGTGTTTTGTCAGGTGAAAACGAATAAGGGCACTGACGTGGTTGTGGAATTCATTGAAAAGCAAGGCGGATTGAATCGCTGACAAGGTGCAATTTTTAATCAAAGGTTCTGCATCTCGAAGACCGTTTAGCTTTCGCGCCAGATCGGGTTTGACCACGCTCGTTTGCCTGCACGATCAATGACGGTGACCCGCACCCACGGAGAGTCAGTTAGGCGGTTCAGCGAAAGCTGTGCTTTGGTTATCGATTGCCCGTGAAGTGTTGCTGTGGATGTACCTTTGCCCTGAACGATTATCGTGACGGCAGAGGAGCAATCAACTTCGACGCCTTCTTCAGTGATACGAATATCGTTGATTTGTGGGCCGGTGCTTGAATAATATTCACCTGCTTTAAGCGCTGTCAGAAGTGCTTCAGGTGTGTTTTGCGTCGCCTTAACCATGACCCAGCCACCAAAGAAATCAGGTGTATTGAAGTGTGCATCATCGGTCGCGATCAGGTTTAATTCGCGCCCATCGTTCAACAGATGTTCCAGCGTCATGAACCCTTCGCCACGATCATTGTCAACGACGCAGCCGTGATTGTAAATTTCAACCGCATGTGCTGCGGTTATTGTGCGGGCATCGGCCTCGGTCATACCGGACCAATGGGGGTGGGCTATGGCGACGAATGCACCGGCATCGCGTGCGCGTTGTGCGATACTCGTTGCGGATTCCGAGCCTTCCAGAGCGTGAAAGTCAGGGGCATTTGGCGGGGTAAAATCATGCGGCAGTCCCGCTGCCACAATATGCCATAAGTTACCGTTTTCCATAGACCCGGTATGCAGTTCAGCCCCCGGAATGGTTGTGAAATGGTCATTGTGGAAAGCCGTGGTATCTGTGATCGGATAGTCGAACAGCCCAACGAAGTGATCTGTAAGCGCAATGAAATCATAGCCTTCGGCCTGATACCTGCGGCAAACTTCTTTAGGCGAAAGGACACCGTCTGACCCTGTGGAATGGGTGTGCAGGTTTCCACGATGGAATTTACCTGCGGCGGAGAAAAAGCTGGTCGGCATGGCATATCTCTTGTTTCAAGTGGAGAATCAGACGCTACAATATCTCTTTTCGAAATATGACCAGCGTTGCGAATGATGCCAAGTCTTTTTTCAGATTTAGCCGCGCAGAGAAACTATTTATGCGGCTTTGCCAGTATCGGATAATACGCGATGGCAAAACCTGCGAAGGCTGCAATCCACATCGTTGCGGAGATGTATAACAGATAGTTTAGGTGTGGCAGGAACTCGGTTGTGATCCGCAGCAGTGCTGCAAGAATTATCGCCCCATAAAGCGCCACGATCGCTTTGGTGGACGCAAGCGGGCGGCCCGAATGCCCAAGGCTAACGCGCGTCATCATGGCCAATGTCACCACGCCGATGACACCAACCATCCATGCATGTGGGATTTGTGTGCCGCCACTGATAGCCAACAGTAGGAAACCCAACGGCACAAACGCATATCCAACGTGGAGGATCAACACCAGTGGCTCCGCCACCGTGCGCCAACCAGCCCATCTTGTAAGGCGAATGGCGTGGGCTGCGCCTGCGATCATGTTAAGCAAACGGCTACCGACGAATTCGGGTGCGGCCAGCCAGAGTAGAACGGCTGCGATGGCAATGGCGATGGCGAAGGCGTCGAAACGATTAACGGGGGTGGGCAGGCGGCCCGGACCTTGGCGAACAAGCCAGTTTCGGGTGAAGCTGGGAATGACCCGTCCGCCGATAAGAATGATTAGGGAAACGATCGTGCCGACCCCCATCCGGATTCCGTAGCCATTGATCGCTGACCCATTAAGGGTTTCGTAATGGAATATGCCGTTGGAAATGGCCATCAAAGCAACGACACCCAGAACCTTCAGGTTTCGCCAGTTCTTTCCTGCAATAATTTCTCGTGCCAGTACAGCACCGAGGACGATCAAGAAAGCGATATCGACCAATGGAGATATTACTGCCGGTAGCCATTCCGATACGAATATGGCCAACCGACCTGCAACCCATATGCCTGAAAGTCCCACGACCGGCCAACCCAAGACTGGCAAGCGGCCCGTCCAGTTTGGCACTGCGGTTAATAAGAAACCGGCGATCACGGCGCTTGAATAACCGAAAACCATCTCGTGCATATGCCAGTCCGTGCCAATCATGCGACTAGGGATCGGGGTTCCCGTCGCGAGGAAAATCACCCAGAGGATCATGGCGAGTGCGGCCCAGATGCCGGCCAGCAAGAAGAATACCCGAAAGCCGTGGCTGAACAGGACAGGGCCTTTGTAGGCGCGACGGCGTTCTGAAGTGGTTAACATTGGTGACCCGATCGTTGTGGTGATTTCGCATGGGTTAGTCGAACTAAACAAGCGTGACATTGATTTAAATCATGTTAGACATTCAGCTTTTGCGATATAAATATCTGAAAAATTGGGAAATGAAACATAATGCGGACTAGGCCGGACCAAACAACCGAAATGGAATTGCTGTCTGGCAAGGTGACGCTGGACGGGCATGGATATATCGTTGACCCCGAAGCGTGGACGCCGAATTTTGCGCGTGTGGTGGCGGGTTTCGAAAATATTGAACTGACTCAAACCCACTGGGACGTCATTGATTTTATGCGCAAGTCCTATGCCAATCGCGGCGTTGCTGTCGATGTGCGCCACGTAAACAAGTTTTTAGCCTTACAAAACGGCATCAGCAAGCACGATGGCCGCCGTTTGCTATTTGAACTATTCCCTTATGGATATGTTAAGCAGGCCGTCAAAATTGCGGGTATGAAACAACCTCGCGCCTGGAGCACGGGTTAGCTCACCAATGGGGTGGTCTTTGATCGGCAAGTGGGGCGCCTGACAGATTGTCGGCTTCCTGCTCTGCTGCGCGTTGCATCAACATTGAAACACGGCGGTTCAATTGGTCGATCTCGGCCGCTTGGTTGGTTACGACTTCATTCAGTTCTTCAACCAACGCGCTTTGATGGGCGATGGCCTCTTCAAGGCGGGTAATACGATCTTCGTTCATGGTAACTCCGGAAACAGGGTGGCGGGGTCGCCCGCCCGCCATTTTGGATATTTGGTCATTATAGAGGTGAACGCATCCGAGGATAGGAATTCTTCCAACCAACGGATGAGATTGGGCCACGGCTGGATATCGAACCAAGCGCGATCTACATTGGCGAATTGGCGAACGAAGGTGACGATAGACATATCCGTCATACCTATTTTTTCCCCCGACAAATATGGCTGCGTTGCCAGGATGTTGTCGATTTTCACTAAGAATTCCGACGCGATTAAACGCTGTTCAATTGCGTCGGAACCCTCGTACCGATTTCCGTATTTGTATTTATCAAGGGCCGATTTGAATGCACCGTCGCACTCTTCGATCAGTTCCTGATTGTGCCGATCCAGCCACGCATCCGGGTCGTTCTGTTCCAGCGCCCACAGCATAATGTCGTAACTCTCTTCAATAATACGGCCACTACAAACGACAACTGGTACGGTCGCCTTAGGGGAAGCGACAAGCAATTCCGGTGCTTTATCCCGCAGCAAAATCTCGCGTAGCTCAACCTCAACACCACTCGCTGCAATGGCTAGGCGGGCACGCATTGCGTAGGGGCAGCGGCGGAATGTATATAAGATTGGTTTCATCCCTTTCAAATAGGTTCAACAACGTGATTTGGCAATCCATCCATCGACACGCACGTATTCAATGATTAAGAATACCCTAACGAATAGGGGAGCCGAAATTGGCCGAATTTTCAGAGCGCGAACTGCGCGACGCAATGGGCAGTTTTGCCACTGGTGTCACGATTGTAACTACGATGACCGATCGCGGTCCGCTTGGCATGACTGTTAACAGTTTTACCTCGGTTTCACTGGATCCACCGCTGGTCCTATGGTCGCCCGCGCGAAAGTCGGCGCGTTTCCCCGCGTTCGAGGCTGCCAACCATTTCGCAGTTCATATTCTTTCTGCGGACCAACGGAAGTTAGCCGATATGTTTTCCAATTCCGGTTTCGAGGCGTTTGATGACCTTGAATACACCCGTGGAATTGGGGATGTGCCCTTGCTGAATGACTGTACCGCCCGATTCGAGTGCAGTCACGCGGCTGGTCATGATGGCGGCGATCATTTGATAGTTGTCGGCGAAGTCTTGCGAATTTCGGCGTGCGACAAGCCTTCATTACTTTTTTACCGTGGCGAATTCACAGGCTTTAGCTAATGCGGAAATATCTCAACGCCCGGCTCAAGAGCTTTAGATACGCTGGCGCGGGGCTAATGTTTTTGCTGAAATCCGAGCCCCACGCCCGTATTCACCTACTGGCAACAACGTTGGTGATAATCACGGCAATCGCATTTGATGTCACACGTCAGGACTGGTTGTGGTTGACGCTTGCGATCACTCTGGTTTGGGCCTTCGAGGCAATGAACACGGCCATTGAACACCTATGTGATTTGGTATCGCCAGAGCAGTCTGAAAGCGTTAAACGGGCCAAGGATGTTGCTGCCGGGGCTGTGCTTATTGCGGCTATCGCGGCTGTGATCATTGGTATTGGTGTGTTTTCCCCATATATCTGCGCCCTCATCTGATCCCTATACCTTGCGACCAACCGACCCTTGGGGTAGACCGTTGAAAAACACCTATTCAGGGTCTGAACATGGCTAAGAACAAGAAACAAAAGGTCAAACGCCCCAAGGCGTTGCCGCCGCGCGGATTTCGCGACTATTTTGGCACCGACGTGACCGAACGCAATGATATGTTGGGCAAAATCACCGACGTTTACCAACGCTATGGCTTTGATCCGCTGGAAACTCCAGCCGTTGAAACTGTCGAGGCTTTGGGAAGTTTCCTGCCAGACGTGGATCGTCCGAATGCCGGCATTTTCGCGTGGCAGGACGAGGACGACGCTTGGATGGCATTGCGCTATGATTTGACTGCGCCACTGGCGCGGGTTTATGCTCAGTTCCGTAACGATCTGCCAACGCCATACCGTCGGTTCGCAGTTGGCCCAGTTTGGCGCAATGAGAAAGCCGGACCGGGGCGATATCGCCAGTTCTATCAATGCGATGCGGATACTGTTGGTAGTGCGAGCATGGCAGCAGATGCAGAAATTTGTGCTATGTTGTCAGATACGCTGGAGGCTGTCGGGATTCCGCGTGGGGACTATGTTATTCGGTTGAATAACCGGAAGGTGTTGTCTGGGGTTTTGGAGGCTGTCGTTGAAATTGTTGTTCACGAGCAGATGCAAACGGCTGGGCCGGATTCACCTCCAAGTATTTACGATGAGATGTCAGAATGGGAAGCGAATGTCCTTAGAACCATTGATAAATTCGACAAAGTAGGAGAGTCTGGTGTTCGCGAGTTGCTCACTGATGGTCGGTTGGACGCGTCAGGTGCTTTTATCGACGGTGTTGGCTTATCGGACGCCGCAGCTGAACCCGTTATTGAATTTCTCACATCGAAGGGTGACGACACTGCCGCGACTTTGGAGAACTTAACAAAAGCTGTAGGTACTTCTGAAGTCGGCTTTAAGGGAATTAGAGAGTTGGAGGAAATTTTCAACCTTCTTGTCGCTCAAGGTTATGGCACGGACCGCATTGTCATTGACCCATCTGTGGTGCGCGGTTTGGGTTATTACACTGGTCCCGTTTATGAAGCCGAGCTCACCTTCGATATTCTTGACGAAAAAGGCCGCAAGCGCCAGTTCGGGTCGGTTGCCGGTGGTGGCCGTTATGACGACCTCGTGAAACGGTTTACTGGACAAGAAGTGCCTGCGACAGGCGTAAGCATCGGGGTGGATCGTCTGTTGGCCGCTTTACGTGAAAAAGGCCGCATGAACAGCCGCGCAAATGGCCCGGTAATCGTCACGGTTATGGATCGCGACCGCATGGGGAATTACCAAACGATGGTGTCAGAGCTTCGCAATGCCGGCATCAGAGCCGAAGTGTATTTGGGCAACCCCAAGAACTTTGGCAATCAACTTAAATACGCGGATGCGCGGAACTCTCCGGTTGCCGTAATCGAGGGTGGCAATGAATTCGAGTCCGGCGTCGTGCAGATCAAGGACTTGGCACTCGGGGCGGCGTTAGCGGCGAACATTACGACGAATGAGGAATGGAAAGCCCAGCCCGCACAAATGGAAATTGCACGCGGCGATCTGGTTTCAGAGGTTCGCAAAATGATTGCACGGGCGGACGGATAATGGTTACTTCACGGGCGTACCTGGAAAATGGTCGACTAGGGCAGGGCTTGGACGACGTGCGCGCTGAAGTTGGGCGCCTTATGTCCGGCTTTATCGCCAACGGTGCGCAGCCGGTTGAACCGGCGGCCCTTTTACCGGCTGATGTCTTGATTGACCTTTACGGCGAAGATTTACGCGCACGGGCTTACACCACGCATGACCCGGTTGAGGGTGAATTGATGCTGCGCCCGGACTTTACGGTTCCAGTCGTACAAATCCACATGGCAAACGGGGCGAGTGCTGCGCGCTACGCCTATGCTGGCTCTGTTTGGCGTCGCCAGGAGGTGGGCAGCAACCGCCCTACGGAATACCTGCAAGCGGGTTTCGAAGTGTTCGGTGGCACTGATCCAGCAGCGGACGATGCCGAAGTTTTCGCCGTGCTGGCCACAGCGCTCGGCGATCTTCCGGTGATGCCGGTTACGGGCGATCTGGGCCTGATATTTGCTGCAATCGAGGCGCTCGACACAAATGAGCGACGCAAAAGTGCGCTGCGTCGTCACGTTTGGCGACCGCAGCGTTTTAAACGTTTGCTGGAGCGATATTCCGCAAAGGCCGAAGTAAGCGCAGAGCGGGCAAGGTTGTTGCAAGCGGTTGAGGATGGATCAGTGCATACGCTGATCAAGGCGTCTGGTGCAGCACTCGGTGTGCGTTCCATTGACGAAATCGCGGCGCGCGCTGAAATATTGTTATACGAAAAAGAGGCGGCTGCCCTAAGCGAAACCGCGGTGGCGCTTGTATCCAGCGTGCTGGAGCTGAAATCAACAATGGGATCTGCGGCGCAAGAATTACGCAGAGTTGCCCCAATGTTGGGGGCGGCGGCTGACGGGCTAGAAGCACGCGCACAAGCCCTGTCAGACGCTGGAATCGACGTGTCAGCCCTGCCGTTCGAGGCATCTTATGGCCGCACAACGCTCGAGTATTACGACGGTTTCGTATTCGGTTTCCATGCACCCGATCGCCCTGATTTACCACAAATCGCACAGGGTGGACGCTACGACGCGCTAACACGTGTGCTTGGCGACGGCAAATCTGTGCCTGCTGTGGGTGGCATTATTCGGCCAGAAGCAGCTTTGGCCCTGAACGGCGGTGCAGTATGAGCGTTTTGAAACTTGGATTGCCTTCAAAAGGCCGACTGCAAGAGCTAACGATCGACTGGTTTGCTGAACGTGGCATAACAGTTGAGCGCACGGGGTCAGGGCGAGAATACGCCGGTCGCGTTGTGGGTTTCGACGACATAGAGTTGGTGCTTTTGTCGGCTGGCGAAATTCCCAAAGAATTGGCCGCTGGCCGGATTCACCTTGGCGTAACCGGCCAAGATCTCGTGCATGAAAAAATTCCTGGCTGGCAAGAAAAGATAACCGAGCTGACCGAGATGGGTTTTGGTCATGCTGATCTGATTCTTGCGGTACCGGACAACTGGGTAGATGTTCAAAATATCGATGATTTCGACGCGGTCGCGGCAGCCTTTCGTGCCAACCATGGCTTTCGGCTGCGCATCGCAACCAAGTATCACAATCTGGTGCGCGAGTTTTTGCGAGGCCATGACGTCGCAGATTATCAATTGGTTGATAGTCAGGGCGCGACCGAGGGGACGGTTAAAAACCTTACTGCCGAGGCCGTGGCTGACATTACATCCTCAGGGGATACGCTGGCGGCGAACCATTTGAAGATATTGCCAGACGGGTTGATTTTGAAATCGCAGGCGACGTTGTTTAAGTCTATGGTAGCTGATTGGAGCGAAGCAGAAGCTACGTTCAAGAAGCTACAATCCAGCGTTACTGATATTCCACTTCAGCGCTAGCATAGATGCTATCCAGGCATCTGATGCATTGAACATCCTGAATACTTAACCCCGATACGTATAGATGTGGAATCGGGTAACATCCTTTGTATCGCGTGTTTTGCCATTGTCCAGATGAGTTCCAAAGCCAAAGAATTATATGTCTAGAAACCGTCCTGAGGTGAGCTCTGCGCTTCGCAGCGTGCCTGATCCACGATATTCCAATTATCGCTCAGTGCGTCGGTTAATCTAATAAGAGCTACACCGTCCACGAATACATCCCCATCAGCACTTGCGTGGATGGGACAACCGTCTCCATTTATAATATCTGCGCAGCCGTTGTCGGCAGAGCCGTCTGCTATAGGTCGTCAACAATATTGCTCGATAGATTGAAGTGTCGCTATATCTATCGCTATTAGCACTAATCTCGGTTAAGAATTTGTCGAATGTTGAATATGGTCCAACAACGAACTTCTAACCTGTCCCGACAGTTTCAATCTCATCCACGATATTTTCCGAAGCGTCTTCAAGACCGCCCGATATCACAGAAATCACAGCCAACGCTATAGTGACAATCGCCGCCGTCAGCAGGATCCAGTCTACGGTGACTGCGCCGGATTCATTATTCGAGAAGTTGATTAATGAATGCATCATTTTCTCCTAAAGTTACTATTTACACAAAATTATAGAATCGTAATCCTAAAATAATCGCAGAAAAAAGAGGCAAGAATAGGGCGATAGATAGAGTAAATTAATGCTATATATATAGTAAATCAGTTAAAATGTTAAGAAGTTTAAGAATTCCGGGGCTAGGTGACCTACGAAATATGATCTAGCAATCTCTTTGCCTCGTCACTTGTTGAGGCTAATTTTTCCCTATTTTCGCCCGGAAAAAAGCGTGCGCGAATGCCGGTTGGCATTGGATTTGGTGAAAACGTTAGAACGCGCGGCCCGATAGTCACGGTCTCGGCTGCCCAGCTATCAACAATCGCTTGTGCGGCGGCTTTGGTCGAGCCGTAGCCCGCGAAGAATTTTTTACCTCCACGGGGATCATCCATAAACACGGCTGTGCCTTCTTCGGCGGCCTTCAACAAAGGTTCGGTCATTGCGATGATCCGCTGCGTCGCGCGTGCATTTACGGCCCACATCCGATCGAAATCCTTGTCCGACACGTGCGCAACCGGTGACAATAACACCGCATGCACGGCGCAATGCACCAACAGGTCCAAATGACCCCAGCGTTCGTGAATAGCCACGCACATACGTTGCAGTCCACTTTCGTCGGTGATGTCGAGGGGCACAAGTGTGCATGAACCTCCAACCGTCTCGATCTCGTCGGCAAGCTCTTCCAGACCACCTACGGTTTTGGCCAGCGCAATGACATGCGCACCTTGGCGGGCCAACTCCACTGCTGTGGCATAGCCTAAACCACGCGAAGCGCCCGTTACCAGCGCAATGGTGCCCGCCCCAATGTTCATTTATCGCCTTGCATTTCAAAGCCTTTGTCGATTTTGTCGGTCGGGCGTACTGGGTAGTCACCGCTGAAACATGCATCGCAATACTGTGGGCATTTTTTATTCCGTCCACCGGTTTGGCCAACTGCATTATAAAGCCCGTCCAGCGAGACAAACCGCAAACTGTCCACACCCAAGTGCTGACGCATCTGCTCTTCAGTCATGGAGCTAGCTAGCAGTTTTTCGCGGTCCGGCGTATCGACGCCGTAAAAACATGGCCACTGTGTGGGCGGGGAGGCAATCCGGAAATGTACTTCCTTCGCACCTGCATCCAGCATCATCTCTTTGATCTTACGACTGGTGGTGCCGCGCACAACGGAATCGTCAACAAGAATGATCCGTTTTCCTTTAATCAAGGCGCGGTTGACGTTAAGTTTCAACAAAACACCCATGTTGCGGATTTGCTCGGTCGGTTCAATGAAAGTTCGGCCCATATATTGATTGCGGATGATGCCCATGGCGTAGGGGATGCCGCTTTCTTGACTAAACCCGATGGCCGCAGGGGTGCCGCTGTCGGGAACGGGGCAAACCAAATCTGCTTCGACGGGCGACTCTTTGGCGAGTTCTACGCCGATGCGACGGCGGGTTTCATAAACGGACTGGCCACCTAAGATACTGTCAGGGCGACTGAAATAAACGTGCTCGAATATACAAAATCGAGGCTCGGCTTTGTGGAAAGGAAAGGAGCTTTCAATTCCGTCTTTCGTGATGACGACCATTTCGCCTGGTTCAATCTCGCGAACAAAATCGGCGCCGATGATGTCCAAAGCACAGGTTTCCGACGATAGGACCCAACCGTCGCCAACTTTACCAAGCATCAATGGGCGAACGCCCAAGGCGTCACGCACACCGATTAATTTGGTGCGGGTCATGGCGACAATCGAAAACGCGCCTTCAACACGGCGAAGCGCATCTTTTAGACGCTCGGGGATGTTCTTCTGAAAAGACCTCGCCATCAGGTGTACGATGCATTCGGAATCGGACGACGATTGAAAAATGGAACCACGTTCAATCAATTCGCGCCGTAACGCATCTGCGTTAGTCAAGTTGCCGTTGTGCGCAATCGCACTGCCGCCCATGGCGAACTCGGCAAATAGGGGTTGCACGTCGCGGATTTGGGTTTCGCCTTTTGAGCCAGACGTTGAATACCGCACATGGCCAATCGACAGGTTGCCCGGCAGGGTTTTCATCAGGCTGGATTTGGTGAAGTTGTCACGAACATATCCAAAGCGTCGTGCCGAGGTAAAGCCTTTGTCGGCGTCGTAGGCGACTATTCCGCCAGCTTCTTGCCCGCGGTGTTGCAGGGCATGCAGTCCAAGGGCTACGAAATTTGCGGCCTCAGCCATGCCCCAGACGCCGAATACGCCGCACTCTTCGTGCAATTTATCATCATCAAAAGGAAATGCGGGTAGGTCTGCATCGTTGTACATATTGGCAAGGACTCGCTTGGCTTGTTGCAACTGCTTGCCTTATAGGCGGCACCGCTTGCGGTGTCACCCCACCTAACGCGCCTGTGGCGATTTATCAGCCTTCAGCTGATGTCGCAGCCTCTTCTTCGGTTACCGCGTCACCGGTGCAGCTTGCAGTTAACTGCTCGTATGGTTCGATCAACCACTCCGGAATGTCTGTCGGAATATATTCCTGCATGCGTGTTTGCTGTTCGGCCAGTATCACGCGCGTTTTGGAATCCTCGACCACCGGGAAACCTTCGCTGCCAGCAATGAAGAAATCATATGCCACTAGAGCCACAACAATAAGCAAAACACCACGCGCGAGGCCAAACAGGAATCCTAATCCACCGTCCAGTGAACCCAGCGCCGATTTTTGAACCGCACCTGAGATCAACGGTGTGAATAAAGCGATTATCACCAAGGCTATAGCGAATACGCCTGCAAAGGCGGCTAGAATACCCAGTTCGCAATTGTCGCCGATAATGTCAGCCAAAATCGGGATTTCTTGCACCAGCGGAACAACTTGTGGCGAGAAATAGAACGCAACGATTCCCGCTCCGATCCAGCCTGCAATGCTTAGGGCTTCGCGAACGAATCCGCGCGAATATGCCAGAACAGCCGAAATGAACAGAATGGCCGCAACGCCGCCATCAAAAAGTGTAAAGTCTTCCATAAATCCGTCCCTTTAATCGTCTATCTGTCCAAAACATTTTTCAATAAACTCTGCAAGATCATCAACTTTATGCACGTCTATGCTGGTTTTGGCGATAGTTTTCATCCTAGATGGCGCGTAAGCACTGGAAAACCCCAGTTTTTCGGCTTCTTTCAGCCGATTTTCCGGCTGCGAGATCGGCCGGAGAGCGCTCGAAAGACTGATTTCCCCGAAAACCACCGAATCAGCCGGTAATGCGTGATCCTGCCGTGCCGAGATTAGCGCCGCCGCCACCGCTAGGTCCGCCGCAGGTTCGCTAATCTTAATGCCACCGGCAATATTCAGATATACATCCATGCCGCCAAATCCGATACCGCAACGCGCCTCAAGCACCGCTAGGATCATCGCCAATCGCCCTGAATCCCAGCCTACAACCGTACGCCGAGGTGTCGCGAGCGGAGAGCTTGCCACCAGGGCTTGAATTTCCACCAATACTGGCCGCGTCCCTTCGATTCCCGCAAAAACGACGGAACCGGAAGTGGGTTTATCTCGTTCGCTAAGGAATAATGCCGAAGGGTTAAGAACCTGTTGCAGCCCGCCGCTAGTCATCTCGAACACACCGATTTCGTCCGCCGCACCAAAACGGTTTTTGACGGCACGAAGAATGCGGAACTGGTGGCCGCGTTCACCCTCGAAATAAAGGACAGTATCGACCATGTGTTCAATCACACGCGGTCCCGCAATCTGACCGTCTTTGGTGACGTGGCCGACAAGAACTACGGAAATACCGCGCCGTTTGGCAAAACTGGTTAACTCGTGCGCGGCCGCACGGACCTGCGAAACAGAACCAGGCGCGGAACCGACATGATCGGCCCACATGGTTTGGATGGAATCGATGATTACCAGATCTGGGCGCTCGGAATCCAGCGTCGTCAAGATATCGCGAAGGTTGGTCTCGGCAGCCAGTTTCACTGGTGCATCTGTCAGATTCAAACGATCTGCGCGCATCCTGATCTGGCTGGCGGCCTCCTCCCCCGAAACATACAGCACCTTCTTGCCCATTAGTGCAAACGCGGCAGCGGCCTGTAGCAACAGCGTGGATTTGCCAATACCAGGGTCACCCCCGACCAATATGGCCGATGCAGGAACTAGGCCACCGCCCAAGACGCGGTCCAGTTCCTCTATGCCGAAAAGACTGCGCACCAGCGGCGCGTCTTTGGACGCCAGATCCGAAAGTTGCACCCTCTGCCCCTTCGCCGCCCCGAGCGTCTTACCCTTGGGACCAGCTGACAGCGCGACTTCTTCGACAATAGAATTCCACTCGCCGCACGTCTCGCAACGCCCAGCCCATTTCTTGTGCGCGGCCCCGCAAGCGGAGCAAGTATATGTCGTTGATTTTGCCATATTGATGTCTAGCCTTATACCGTCGCGAAGGGCAAGCCGAGGATTAGAACGATTGCGAATATTATTTGGAAAACGGGTAGAACGCGGTTCCAGCGCGTCTCTAAAGTTGCCGCCGTCGTCGCTGTTGCGGCCAAGGCGAACCCGAGTATTTGGGCCAAGAAAGGCGATACAGCGGAAATAGAGGCCATCCCGAGAATGGTTAATATGGCGACGGCTATATGGGTGTATTGAAGCAGTCCGCGTGCCAAAATGCTTTGGTAAATAGACCACAACAGCGCCACAAAGACTCCGGCCGCGACGGAAATACCGCCCATCAGTTCAAAAATCATTGCAGCCGCCTCTTGGTTAAATGAGTGATTACCATGGAGCCAAGGACGCAAGCAGTAAACAAATACAATCCCCATGCCGTTTCGAGCCGACCAACACCGACGCCCTATGCGCCCACGATATATATTGCGATCAAGAAAACGTCTGCCATCGCCAGTTTTCCGAGGATTTCCAAAGCTAGCAGGGATTTTCTGGAGAGATGGCCGAAGTGGATTAACGCGGTCGCCGCAACTTTGATCATCGGGGCAATGATGGCAAGGAAGGTGACGAGTACGGCGAGAAAGATGTCCGCGTCCCACAAGGCTAACACAGCAGAGGCAGTCGAGATTTCATCAAGCGAAAACAACGGTAGCAGTCCCGCGCGGAGCAGGGGAGCGAACCACGCGATGGGGAACAGGACAAGGAGCGATAGGTTGGCGAGTTTTAGCATAATTTGAGAGCCACAAACTCTACATAAGCGTGTAGCCGGCAATTCACCGCACACTCTCGATTGGCCCTTCGGCCCGCGCATTAATAAACTGATCCAGATACGGATCACCGCTGTCGTCAATACCCTCAATCGCCCCCGTCCACTGCACTTTACCGTCGTGGATCATCGCCACTTTGTCGGCAATCGCGCGAACGCTCGACATGTCGTGAGTGATGGTCATGGCGGTGGCGCCCATTTCCACCACGATCTCGCGGATCAATTCGTTGATCACGCCAGACATGATCGGGTCCAGACCAGTGGTTGGTTCGTCAAAGAAAATGATCTCTGGGTCGGCTGCGATGGCCCGCGCCAATCCGACGCGTTTTTGCATACCGCCTGATAGCTCGGCGGGGAACAGGTCGGCGACTTCGGGTTTCAATCCCACACGGCGCAGTTTTAGGATGGCTAGATCGCGGGCGTCTGACTTCGACAGGCGGTCGCTACCTTGGCGCAAACGAAAGGCGACGTTGTGCCAGACCGGAAGGCTGTCAAACAGCGCACCGCCCTGAAACAGCATGCCGAAACGCGAAAGAAACGCATCGTGATTGCCGGAGCTTGCCGGTTTTCCGTCGATCAGGATGTCGCCAGCGCCCGGTTTTATCAGTCCAAGCACACACTTTAACAGCACCGATTTTCCAGTGCCGGAGCCACCGATGATGACCATGCTCTCGCCAGTGGTTATATCGAGATCAATTCCAGCCAACACACGTTTGCTACCAAAGGATTTCTTGACACCGGTTAGGGATATTTTAGGAGTTTCGCTCATCCCGGAAACAACAATTCTGTTAACAGATAATTAACTGACAAGATCAGGATGGAGGCAGAAACAACTGCATTCGTCGTCGCTTGTCCTACGCCTTGCGCGCCGCGGCCCGAATAATATCCGTGGTAGCAGCCCATCAATCCAAGAATAAACCCGAATACTGCCGCTTTGATTAAGCCCGACGTGACATCCGCAATCACAAGAAAATCCACGGTATTCTGGATGTAAGTCGCCGAATTAAACCCCAATCGCGCCACGCCGACCAAATAGCCACCCATAACGCCGATTATGTTACCGACCAGCACCAGCAGCGGCATAACCAGCGTTGCGGCAACCACGCGCGGCACGACCAGATACTTCATAGGGTTGGTCGAAAGCGTAGTTAGGGCATCAATCTGTTCGGTAACGCGCATCGTGCCCAACTCGGCAGCAATGGAGGAAGCGACACGCCCCGCAACCATTAATCCGGCTAATACAGGCCCCAATTCGCGTACCATCCCAATGGCAACGATGGATGGCACAACGCTTTCAGCGTTAAAACGCGCACCGCCTGCGTAAATTTGCAGCGCCAGTGCGCCGCCGGTGAATAGGGTCGTCAGGCCAACCACGGGGAGTGAGAAATACCCAATGCGTAGCAGTTGAAAACCCAACTCGCGGAAATAAAACGGTGAACGCGCTGTGTGCGACAGCGTTGCCCCTGTGAATAACGCCACGCGTCCGACGGAGGCAAGTAACGCCAATGTGGAGCGCCCGATGGACGCAAGGAAGCTGTGGAAAAAATTCAATACAATCATGCTAGTCTTTGTAGACGCGCTGGTATCTGTTGCCAAGGCTGGTCAGAATTTCGTACCCGATTGTCCCTGCCGCGTCCGCCAGTACATCTACGGTTTGCGTGGTGTTCAGGATGTCCAGCGAAGCTGGAACTTGTGCCAAATCTGTTACATCAACCGTGATTAGATCCATCGAAACGCGGCCAACAATCGGGCAGCGGGTATCGCCAGCGTACAAGCTGGCGTTTGACCCCATCGCACGGATCAGGCCGTCGGCATAACCTCCCGCCACCGTCGCGATAGTCGATGGGCGGGGTGCAACCCATGTAGCGCCGTATCCGACGCTTTCACCTACAGCGACTGGTCTGGTCTGGATGACTGGCAACGACAGCGTTACGACAGGGCGCGCATCCATAAAGGGTTCGCCACCATAAAGCCCGATTCCCGGGCGGGTGATGTCCATATGGTAATCCGCCCCCAGTAGTATCCCACCGGTGGCGGATAGGCTGCTCTGTTGGCTGGTAAGGGTGGCCGCCATTTCGTTGAAAGCCGTAAGTTGATCCAAATTTTGCGGATGTTCAGGCTCATCTGCACAGGCCAGATGACTCATGGTTAATACTGGATCAATGGCGGGAAAATGTTCGATAACGGAGACCAGTTCAGGGGACTCCATCCCTAACCGGTTCATACCGGAATCGAGTTGCAAGCCATATTCCGCCCCGTGCCGATGCGTCAAATATCGCACTACCTGATCGGCACTGTTGAGCAACGGTGTTAGGTCGAATTCATCAAATGCACTCTCGTCGCCCTGCATGTAACCAGAGAAAACAAATATCCGTGCGGTGGGGCCAATAGCTTGGCGCAGCACGACGCCCTCGGCAGCCAGCGCTACGAAAAACGTTTTTGCACCCGCTTTTTGCAAAGCCCTTCCTACAGGGCCAACGCCCAAACCGTAGGCATTCGCTTTGATAACGGCTCCGGTTTCGACCGTATTGGCGGACTTTGCGTCCAGTGCGCGCCAGTTGGCGGCGACCGCGCCAAGATCAATCGTCAGCAAAGCACCTGGCATTACCCGAAGTCCCCGCCACCTTGTTGGTAGGATTTCACTAGATTTCCGAAACGTGTGAACTGACCCTCGAACGACAGGTCGACCGTGCCAATAGGACCGTGACGCTGTTTGCCGATAATTACTTCGGCTTTGCCCATTAAATTATCCATTTCCTGCTTCCACGTCATCATTTTTTCGACGTCGTGTTCGCCGGGTTTTTCGCGTTCTTTGTAGTATTCCTCGCGGAACACGAACATCACAACGTCGGCATCCTGCTCGATCGAGCCAGATTCGCGTAGGTCCGACAACATAGGGCGTTTATCTTCACGGGATTCAACTTGACGGGAAAGCTGTGAAAGGGCAATCACGGGTATGTTCAACTCCTTCGCAATGGCTTTCAAACCCTGTGTGATTTCCGACACCTCGTTTACACGGCTGTCTTTGGCCGTCGCGGGGCGAACAAGTTGTAAATAATCCACCATCAGTACATCTAGCCCGTGTTGGCGTTTCAGGCGGCGCGCGCGCGCGGCAAGCGATGAAATTGGCAGGGCCGGAGTGTCGTCGATATATAACGGGCAGGCTTCGAGGTCTTTCGCGGCCTCTAGAAAGCGGCGGAATTCCTCTTCGGACATGTCGCCCCTGCGGATCTGTTCAGACGGGATTTCGGCAGCTTCTGATAGAATACGCGCCGCCAACTGTTCGGATGACATCTCCAGCGAGTAGAAACCGACAACGCCGCCCTCAATCGCCCCTTCGGTACCGTCAGGCTTGATGCCTTTTTTATAGGCCTTGGCGATATTAAATGCGATGTTTGTCACAAGCGAGGTCTTACCCATCGAAGGGCGACCAGCCAAAATCAGCAAATCTGAAGGGTGCAATCCGCCCAGTTTTTTGTCCATATCAATCAGGCCAGTGGAAATACCCGACATCCCGCCATCGCGCAAATATGCAGCATTGGCGACATCAACTGCCGAAGTTAGTGCCCGCAGAAAACTTTGAAACCCGCTGTCAACGTTGCCGGATTCACCCAGCTGGTAAAGCATTTGTTCTGCATCAACGATCTGATCTTTCGGCTCGCTTTCGACATCAACCGAGGCCGCTGTTGCGGAAATCTGATCGCCGATCGCCATCAAATCCCGTCGTATCGCCAGATCATAGATGAGTTGAGCGTAATCCTTGGCAGCGAACAGTGAAATCGAGGCGCCTGCGAGGCGCACCAGATAGGCCGGGCCGCCAAGCTCCTTAAGACCCTCGTCATCCTCCATGAACGCTTTCAACGTCACGGGGGACGCCAATGCGTTTTTCTGGATGCGGCGGGCGGCTACTTCAAATATCCGGCCATGCACGGGGTCGTAAAAATGCCCCTCGTTCACTATTGCTGTCACGCGATCAAAAACATCATTGTTGACCAAAAGTGCACCAAGTAAGGCTTGCTCTGCTTCGATATTGTGGGGGAGGGCTTGGGCCTCTGAGTCCACATTTATTCCACCATCTGCCATGAGTCGCTCCTTCTAGGCGCGGTTATATATCGAAAAGCACTTATCCCCACTATGTGTGTTGTGGGGATAACTTCAAATTTTTAACTTAGGTGCCAGCCACTGATAGACCAGTATCGCGCCAATCGTACCAACGGTCGTTCCCATTATTACATCGGCCAAGTAATGCGCATCTACGGCCATGCGACTGTACGCTGCAAGCACCGCGAGAGGTAGCAGAATGTATTTAGCGCGTGGAACCAGCAGAACTATGGCCACTGCAAAGGCAAAGGCTGTCGTCGTGTGGCCTGATGGCCAGCTTGCAAAACTGGATTGAAACACAAACGGGTCAAACCCGAACGGACCCTCTGTTTCAAATTTGTAAGGACGCGCACGGCCAACAATGCCTTTGACGATCATTGTGAAAATACCGGACAAGGCGACAGCGGCAAAGACATACACGCTTTGACGCGACAAGCGCTTCCAACGCGGGTTTTCAGGGGTGAAACGGGCGAGGGCGGAAGATACTATCCATAGGCTGATCAACACAATCGCCATCCAGCCAGAGTTCCCCAGATCCGTAATCGCGAGCCAGATATCGCGCGCGCCGCTGTCTGTTACACGGGTCAGGTGATATATGCGTTCGTCGAGCAGGAAGAAGCTGATGAGCGACAACGCAAACCCAAGAGCGCTGTATTTTGCCAATTTTGATTTCGGTAGATGTTTCATGCGTATCCCATAAAAAAGGTCGCGTACAATTTGCACGCGACCCTAATGATTTGCAAGCCTGTCGGAGCGTTTAGGCTTCCGGCTGATCGTCCTCGTCAGAGGCTTCTTCAGCAGGCGCGTCATTTGCGTCACCACGATCATCGTCGTCAGAAGCGGCAGCGCCGATTTCGTCGAACAATTCAGCGATCTCGAATTCAGCTTCGGCTTCAGCAGCAGCAGCAAGATCCGCAATGGACTCGCCTGTTGCCTGAAGTTCAGCTTCTTCAGCAGAACGCGCGACGTTAACAGTGATTGTTGCTGATACTTCAGGGTGAAGTACAACAGTCATTTCGTGCAGACCCAAGTCTTTGATAGGCTTGGCAAGAACGATCTGTTTCTTGTCGATTGTGAAACCGTCTTCAGTCGCTGCATCAGATGCGTCACGACCCGTAACTGAGCCATAAAGCGAACCAGCGTCGGAAGCGGAGCGAATCACGATGAACACCTGTCCGTCGATTTTCGCAGCCATTGCTTCGGCTTCGCCTTTGGATTCCAGGTTGTTTGCTTCCAGCTGTACACGCTGTGCTTCAAACGACGCCAAGTTGGCTTTAGTCGCACGAAGCGCCTTGCCCTGTGGCATCAAGAAGTTACGTGCGAAACCGTTTTTAACGGAAACAACGTCACCCATTTGGCCTAGCTTGGCCACGCGTTCAAGAAGAACTACTTCCATGGTCTTTCTCCTTACTTAACAGCGTATGGCAGAAGCGCGAGGAAGCGGGCGCGTTTGATGGCCCGAGCCAGTTCACGCTGCTTTTTCGCCGACACTGCGGTGATACGGGATGGAACGATTTTACCGCGTTCAGAGATATAGCGCTGAAGCAGTTTCACGTCTTTATAGTCGATTTTCGGTGCATTGTCGCCCGAGAAAGGACAAGTCTTGCGACGGCGGAAAAATGGTTTGTTTGCCATGATTTATGTTCCTTTCTTAATCGCGACGCGGACGGCGAGGACGCTCGTCGCGGCTGTTTTTGGCGATAACTACTGCCGATGGGCCTTCTTCATGTGCGTCGACTTTGATAGTCATTACGCGCATTACATCTTCGTGCAAACGCATAAGGCGTTCCATCTCCTGAACGGCCTCGGTTGGCGCGTCGGATTTCACGAAGGCATAGTGGCCTTTGCGGTTTTTGTTAACTTTGTAGGCCATAGTTTTAAGGCCCCAGTATTCCGTATCAACAACTTTGCCGCCGTTGTCGGAAAGGATAGCGCCGAAGTGCTCTATGAGACCTTCAGCTTGCGCGTTGGACAAGTCCTGACGCGAAATAAATACGTGCTCGTAGAGCGCCATATTAGTCACCTATATTTAGACGTGCTTCAAAATGCGGGAGATAACCCTCCGGCCCGCATACGAGAGGCCACGTGTGAATGGTTCTCGGAGGAATGGGGCCTTATACGCCTGTGGCTTAGGTATGCAAGGGGGGAATGCGGCGCTCTGCGCTGATGTATAAGTGATTACCTGCGTATTTCGGAAAAATGTGGGATCGTCAATTCCGACCTGTAATTTGATTTGCCGCCAAGCTATAGTTTACCCAATTAACAAAAACGAGGGTCACATGACAAAAGCATTCGTATTCCCCGGTCAAGGGGCGCAATCCATCGGAATGGGGAAGGCCTTTGCCGATGCATATCCCGAAGCCAAAGCTGTATTTGACGAGGTGGACGAAGCCTTGGGGCAAAACCTTTCGGCGTTGATTTGGGAAGGTGACATTGCAGAATTAACCCTTACGGAAAACGCCCAACCGGCGTTGATGGCAACATCGATGGCGGCAATGGCGGCGCTTAACGCCGAGGGTGTTCAGGTGACGGATGCATCTTATGTAGCTGGGCATTCGCTTGGCGAATACTCGGCGCTTTGTGCTGCAGGGGTGTTGTCGCTGGCCGATACAGCGCGATTGTTGAAAACACGCGGGCAAGCAATGCAGGAGGCCGTTCCTGTCGGTGTCGGCGCTATGGCCGCGCTGTTGGGTCTGGATTTCGCGGCGGCACAAGCTGTTGCTGCCGAGGCTGCGCAAGGCGAGGTATGCCAAGCAGCTAACGATAACGATCCGGGGCAAGTCGTTGTTTCGGGCCACAAGGATGCTGTTGAACGTGCAGCTTTGCTGGCCAAGGAGGCGGGCGCCAAACGTGCTGTAATCCTACCCGTCAGCGCTCCGTTTCATTGTTCATTGATGGAACCAGCCGCGCGCGTAATGGAGGCCGCACTTAAAGAAGTGACCTTCAACACCCCGAACGTTCCTGTGGTTGTTAACGTTCTGGCTGAAGCATGCTCAAACCCCGACGAGCTGCGTGGACATCTTGTGGCACAGGTTACTGGTTCCGTTCGTTGGCGCGAAAGCGTGCTGTTTATGGCCGCACAAGGCGTTGACGAAATCTGGGAAGTTGGCGCTGGCAAAGCGCTTTCCGGTATGATCCGTCGTATCAACCGTGAAATTACATGCAAAGCAGTGAATGATCCCGACGGGGCAAAAGCAGCAGGAGAATAAGAATGTTTGATCTAACAGGTAAAACCGCCCTCGTAACAGGCGCATCAGGCGGTATCGGCGGGGCGATCGCTCGCAGCCTTTACGCACAGGGCGCAACCGTGACACTTTCGGGTACGCGAATTGATCCACTGAACGAACTGGCAGCGGAACTCGGCGAGCGGGCGCATGTTGTAGCGTGCAACCTTAGTGACCGCGGGGCCGTGGCCGCACTTCCAAAGGCTGCAAGCGACGAGATGGGCGGATTGGACATCTTAGTTAACAACGCCGGTGTCACCAAAGACAACATATTCATGCGCATGAAGGACGAGGAATGGGACATGGTGCTGGACATCAACCTCACATCCACCATGACCCTGATGCGGGCTGTGATGCGCCCTATGATGAAGGCGCGCTGGGGGCGAATTATCAACATCAGCTCCATCGTTGGTGTGACCGGCAATCCGGGGCAGGCGAATTACGCAGCATCAAAGGCCGGTGTGATCGGCATGGGCAAATCCGTGGCGCACGAGGTTGCCAGTCGCGGCATCACCGTCAACGCAATCGCGCCGGGGTTCATTACGACCGCCATGACCGATAAGCTGACCGACGACCAGAAAACAAACCTGCTGACAGGCGTTCCAATGGGCCGTATGGGCACATCGGATGAAATCGCGGCAGCGGCGGTTTATCTCGCATCAACAGAGGCCGGATACGTTACAGGCCAGACACTGCACGTGAACGGTGGAATGGCGATGTTCTGAGGCAGCAGATGGTATTAACTGCACCAATTAGTGCGATCCCTCTGGTAGAGTGATTGTTACTTCTTATATGATAAAGTGGTCTTGGCGAGTCGATTAGTTCATCACGAATTCATTTGCCAAACCGCTCGAGTGTGCTATAGCGCGGCTCGAGTGATTGCCGAAGGCCCTGCCTGCGGTGCTCTTGCCGTTACGGCAACCCGAAGCGCCGTCCTGTTAGGGCTGCAGGACAAAACCAAGTTATGGCCAACAATGGCCGGTATAAAATTGAGGATAAAAACATGAGCGATATCGCAACACGCGTTAAGAAAATTGTTGTCGAGCACCTGAGCGTTGACGAAGCAAAAGTAACTGAAACAGCTTCGTTCATCGACGATCTGGGCGCAGACAGCCTTGACACAGTTGAGCTTGTTATGGCTTTTGAAGAAGAGTTCGGCATCGAAATTCCTGACGACGCAGCAGAGACTATCCAGTCCTTTGGCGACGCAGTAAAATTCATCACTGCAAACTCCTAAGTTTTTCACTGATATCGAACTCGAACGGCGTCCCACGGGACGCCGTTTTTCGTTTTATGGCGATATGCATGAGTTTGAAGCGCAGCAAAGCTGCTAACCGCGAACTGAAGCCACTACGCACAGCTTACCCTGCGGCCAGTTTCTTTGCTAAAACGTTCTGACGTTCAGCTATTTTATTTAGCTCCAAACCTGTCAGCATACCACTTCGAACGACTGCATGTCCTTCAACATACAAGTCACGCACCGTAAACGGTCCACATAGTATGAGAGCTGCAACCGCGTCCCACGAACCAGCGGCCTCTAATCCGGACACATCCCACACTGCAAAATCAGCGCGTTTGCCGATTTCCAATGAACCAAGATCACTTCGCCCCAGCACTTTTGCACCACCAAGTGTCGCGATTTCCAGTGTTTCGCGGGCGGACATGGCGTTAGCTCCGTTTTGGACCCTTTGCAGCAGCAAAAGCTGTCGTGCTTCGGACAACAAGTGACCCGCGTCGTTACTGGCGGAGCCGTCAACCCCAAGTGCAACCTTCACGCCGGCGTCCCGCATTTGTCGAACAGGCGCGATACCGGAACCGAGGCGACAGTTCGAACAAGGGCAATGTGCCACGCCGGTTTTTGTGCGTGCGAACAAATCAATCTCGGATGTGTCCAGTTTCACGCAATGGGCGTGCCAGACGTCGTTGCCAGTCCAACCCAAATCTTCGGCATACTGCCCGGGACGAGCACCGAATTTCTCAAGGCTATAGGCGATGTCTTCGTCATTTTCTGCCAGATGTGTATGCAACATTACGCCTTTGTCCCGCGCCAATAGCGCTGTGTCGCGCATCAATTCGCGTGAAACGGAAAATGGCGAACACGGGGCAAGACCAACCCTTACCATCGCACCATCGTTGGCGTCGTGGAAGGCATCAACGACACGGATCGAATCTTCAAGAATAGCGCTTTCGGATTCGACCAACCAATCGGGTGGAAGGCCGCCATCACTCTCGCCAATGCTCATGGAGCCACGGGTGGGGTGGAAACGGATTCCGACCGTCTCGGCGGCATCAATGGTGTCTTCCAACCGCACGCCGTTGGGATAAAGATACAAGTGATCTGATGACATTGTGCAGCCCGAAAGTGCCAGTTCAGCAAGCCCGACTTGTGCAGACACGAACATCTCTTCAGGCCCCATACGCGACCAGATCGGATATAGCGTTTGCAGCCATCCAAACAAAAGTGCATCCTGCCCGCCGGGCACTACGCGCGTCATGGTCTGGTATAAATGGTGGTGCGTATTCACCAACCCAGGTGTGACGACACAGCCTTCAGCGTCAATCACGGCATCAGCGGTTTCGGGTAGATCAGTACCAATGGCCTCAATCACCCCGTCTCGGGCGAACAGACCACCACCGGGTATTTCGCGGCGGGTGCCGTCCATGGTTACCAATACGTCGGCGTTTTTAAGCAGCAGAGTGGGCATTATGCCTCCATAACATCAGTAATTCGTTGGCGGATATGTTCGGTCATAAAATCGATAAACAGCCGGACTTTCGGGTCTTGAAGTCGTTTATGGGGATAAATAATCGCTAGGTTGGTCGCGCTGGGGGGAGTATCAGGAAGCACTTCCACCAAATCCCCTTTGGCAAGGTGGTGTGCGATTTCGAACCAAGGCTTGTTAATGATCCCATGACCACCAAGCGCCCAGTCTGTCAGCACGTCGCCATCGTCTGATTCAAACGGACCGTACACCGCAATTTTACGAATCCCTGATGGCGTTTGCAGTTCCCAATTATATTGTGTGGAACCCGGGAAGCGCAGCAACAGGCAGGCATGTTCGTCTGACAACAGGTCATTAGGGTTCTTTGGAGTACCACGGGCTTCGAGGTAGGATGGCGCCGCTGCCAACACAGATTTACAATCGATAATCCCGCGAATGCGGAAATTGGAATCCGGTATTTGACCCAACTTGAAGGCAACATCCAATGCTTCGGTTGTGATGTCGACCATCCGATCTGATAGGCGGAGGCGAACCTCTATTTCTGGATATTCAGCATGAAAAATGGGCACCAGCGGGGCAATCAAGCGCCGCCCGAATCCTAGCGGAGCCGTGACATGGATCGAACCTTTGGGGTTGTGCGATACTTCGGCAATCGCGGCCTCGGCTTCGTTCAACGCCTCAAGCGTCTTTAATGCGCCGCTGTAGAATATTCGCCCATGTTCTGTCGTCGTCAGCTTACGGGTAGTGCGATTGAACAAGCGGACCCCGAGGTGTTTTTCCAGCTCTTTGATACGATTGCTTGCAACTGCGGGGGAGGCACGCAAATCCCGCCCAGCCGCAGACAAACTGCCAAGCTCCACCACGCGGACGAACATTTTTATGTTATTGATATAGGACATGTCAGTTACCTGATTACTGCAGCTAACACGATACCATTATCTATATATTTTTGAAAGTGTGGTGTAAGGAATTGGCTTACGCTGGACCGAAAACCATGGCATTCTAGCAAAAAAAACGGGAGAATGAGATGTATGAATTCGCAATAATCTGGGAGTGGCTGGCCTTCGCAACGCGCTGGGTACATGTCATCACCGCCATCGCATGGATTGGGTCATCGTTCTATTTCATCGCGCTCGACTTGGGTCTTCGCAAGCACGAAGCCCTTCCCGAAGGGGCGCATGGCGAAGAGTGGCAGGTTCACGGCGGTGGTTTTTATCACATTCAAAAATACCTTGTTGCACCTGCCGCGATGCCTGAACACCTGACCTGGTTCAAGTGGGAAAGCTATGCGACGTGGATGTCTGGTTTCACGCTGTTAACGCTCGTTTACTACGGCGGGGCGGATATTTACCTGATCGACAGAAACGTGCTGGACGTGTCTGCACCCATCGCAATTCTGATTTCGATAGCGTCCATTTTCGGCGGCTGGTTTGCTTACGATATGATCTGCAAATCGAAGTTTGGTGACAATAACACCCGCCTGATGATCCTGCTTTATATCTTGCTCGTAGCGCTGGCGTGGGGCTTTACGCAAGTGTTCACCGGCCGCGCCGCGTTTCTGCACCTTGGCGCAATCACTGCAACGATCATGAGCGCGAACGTCTTTATCACCATCATCCCCAATCAGAAAATCGTGGTTGCCGACCTTATCGCCGGGCGTAAGCCTGACCCAAAATATGGCAAGATTGCCAAGCAGCGCTCTACACATAATAACTATTTAACGTTGCCCGTTCTGTTTTTGATGTTGTCCAACCATCTACCGTTGGCCTTCGGAACGCAGTACAACTGGATAATTGCCAGCTTGATCTTCTTGATGGGCGTCACAATCCGGCACTACTTCAATTCCAAACACGCACGCTCGGGTGATCCAACGTGGACATGGTTAGCAACTGCAGTGTTGTTTATCGTTATCATGTGGCTGTCTACGACGCCCAAAATTCTTGGCGGCGACGTTGACGATCTGGCACTTACCCATAACGCCCGGGAAGAACGTCTGGTACTGGCCGAAAACTTCGAGGAAGTGCGAAACACTATCGCGGGACGTTGTACTATGTGTCACACGACGGAACCGTTCTGGGAAGGCATCCGCACTGCACCCAAAGGCGTTGTGTTTGAAGAGGATCACCAGATTATCACGTACGCTCGCGAAATCTACCTACAATCAGGGCGTAGCCACGCCATGCCACCGGGCAACGTTTCGTTCATGGAAGAAGAAGAACGCCGCTTGATCGTCAAGTGGTACGAAGATGCTGTATCGGATGAATCATGACCAATATTTTACGCGGGCGGGTCCTCTCGTTTACTCGGCAACCCGAAAATGCTGACGATCACGCATCTTACACCTACATCGAAGATGGGGCGATTTTGGTGTCCGATGGCTTGATCAAAGCCGTCGGAGCATTTGATGAAATGCTTTCGGGCGTTGAGGTAGTTGATCATCGTCCAAACCTGTTGATGGCCGGTTTTATTGATACGCATAACCACTTTCCGCAGATGCAGGTAATCGGGTCTTATGGCGCACAGTTGCTGGATTGGTTGAATAACTACACTTTCCCCGCAGAAACACGATTCGTGGATCGCACCCATGCAGACCGTATTGCGGTGAGCTACTTCGACGAGATGTTGCGCAACGGAACGACCACTCCGGTGGCTTACTGCTCGGTTCATAAAGCTTCGGCCGACGCGTACTTTGCAGAGGCCGAGCGCCGCAATGTTCGCGCCCTTGGCGGCAAAGTCCTGATGGATCGCAACGCGCCTGACGGGTTGCTGGACACACCGCAGAGTGCTTACGATGACACCAAAGCGCTTATCGAAAAATGGCATGGCAAGGGTAGGGCGCTTTATGCGATCAGCCCACGCTTTGCGATAACATCAACGCCGGACCAAATGGAAGTTGCGCAAGCTTTAGTGGCCGAAAACCCAACATGTTATATGCAAACGCATCTGTCGGAGAACCACGACGAAATAGCATACACGATGTCGCTTTATCCCGAGCATCCGGACTACTTGGGTATTTACGAACACTACGGCCTATTAGGCCCGCGTGCTTTGCTTGGCCATTGTATCCATCTTAATGATCGCGAACGTTCAGTGATGGCGGATACTGCTTCCGTTGCCGTTTTTTGCCCAACGTCAAACCTGTTCATTGGTTCTGGTCTGTTCAACGAGGAACGTACGCGCCAAGATGGTGTTCGCATTGCTGTAGCGACGGATATTGGTGGCGGTACCAGCTATTCGATGTTCAGGACGATGGACGAGGCATACAAAGTCTGCCAGTTGCAAAACCAGAATCTGCCACCGCTTTATGCATTTTATCTGATGACGCTCGGCAACGCTAAAGCGCTGGGGCTGGAAGCCGAAATCGGTACGTTGGAAGTCGGAAGCGAAGCGGATATTGTTGTGCTCGATGCATCCGCTACACCTGCAATGGCGCTACGGATGGAAACGGTCACAAGCTTGGCTGAAGAACTGTTTGTTCTACAGACCCTTGGCGATGACCGATCTGTTGTGGAAACTTACGTGGTTGGGATGGCCGCCAAGCCCTAGTCTTCTATGGCTGGCCATTTAGCCCAAGGAAACGGTTTTTCCTCGGTGACATAAGTTAGGTATTTGGCGTTCTGCGCGATCCATTCGGATAAAGCAGCGCCGAAGTCGGTTAGTTGTTCATTGGGGTGTTCGTTGACCAAGGTCCAAATGAACTGGATTAGCGCGATGATATACAACGCGGCTTCGGCTAAGCCAAAGCAGATTAGCAACACGATCATCGGGATTAAGCGTGCCCAACGTGAGGGCTTTTCTGTTGTACCATTATCCATTTTCGACTCCAAAATACTTAAGTGTTAATGCCATTAACATTTAAGTATTCGGGAAGTCAAAACAAGTCAACAGGCGTCGAAAACCATACACACGCAATAAAACACCAGAACTGGACGTATTAACGCGTAGTTTCCGTCATCCGGCGGCGCACATATGAATCTGTCATGTCCAGCATCTCGGTCATGCCTGGATCAAAGAAGTGACCCGCACCCTCGATAACTTCGTGGGTAATGGTGATACCTTTTTGCTGGTGCAGTTTTTCGACCAACTCTTCAACGGGTTCAGGTGGCACAACCTTGTCTTCGGACCCGTTGATAATCAGGCCAGACGCAGGGCAGGGTGCCAAGAAGCTGAAGTCATACATGTTCGCGGGTGGTGCAACCGAAATAAATCCGGAAACTTCAGGCCGACGCATCAGTAGCTGCATACCGATCCATGCGCCAAACTGGAAGCCGGCAACCCAGCAATGCTTGGCGTTCGGGTTCATGCCTTGCAGATAATTTAGGGCGGCGGCTGCGTCAGACAGTTCGCCGATACCTTGGTCATATTCACCTTGGCTTCGACCAATGCCACGGAAATTGAACCGCAAAACGGTAAAGCCCATTTTATGGAAGGTGTAATGCAGGTTGTGCGTTACTTTGTTATTCATCGTCCCGCCATGCTCGGGATGCGGATGCAATATGATTGCAATCGGTGCGTCCTTAGCTTTTTGAGGGTGATAACGACCTTCTAGCCGACCATCTGGTCCGGCGAAAATAACCTCAGGCATACAAAATCGCTCCAACGACTTAAGGGGTTGACCGAATGCTTGACTTAATCAGTCAACCAACCTAGAAACATTCTAAAGTAAGGGGGATTACCCTTCTTGCTTGGTATGGAAGTAAGCCCTGTAAGGCCTTGCGTCAACCTCTCGTAGATCGGAATAGACCATGAAGCTCAGCACAAAAGGACGTTATGCGATGATTGCGCTGGTCGATATGGCGCATGAAGGCAAGGATCGTTTGATTTCGCTGTCTGAAATTTCCGAACGCCAAGGGATTTCATTGGCTTATCTAGAGCAGTTGTTCGTAAAGCTTCGCCGCGCCGAAATAGTAGAATCAGTGCGTGGGCCAGGTGGTGGGTATCGCCTAGCTGCCCCGACGACGGAGATTCGAATCTCGCAGATTCTGTATGCCGTCGATGAAACCATGGATGCAATGTCACGCGGTGCTGGGGCTAGCGGTGGCGATCAGGATACGAATGCACAGCAGCTAACAGATAAATTGTGGGAGCGCCTATCCGCCCATGTTTACGTTTTTCTGCACCAAACCCGCCTTAGTGATATCACGGGTGACGAACTTGCCCCTTGTCCGGCGGTTCCAGCCTTTGTTCAACTGGTCGACGACGAATGAGCAGAGTATACCTAGATTACAACGCCACCACCCCGCTGCGACCAGAGGCTCGGGCGGCGATGCTGTCGGCGATGGATGTGCTTGGCAATCCGTCGTCTGTGCATGCCGAAGGGCGTGCCGCCAAAACGGTCATCGAGACCGCTCGGCGACAGGTGGCCGATGCCACGGGTGCCTCTGGTGCGGATATCATTTTCACATCAAGCGCAACGGAGGCTGCGGCGCTGGCGCTGGCAGGTCAAGGGTATCTGTGTGCGGCGGTCGAGCATGATTGCGTGACCGCGTGGGCGGCCGATGCATTGCATGCCGATAAAAACGGATATGTGCGGGCCGAAGATCCGAAGAATACCAGCCTACAACAGGTTAACAGTGAAACAGGTGTGGTTCACAAGCTGCCTGAGGGCATCGCGCTTTCTGATGTTGTGCAGGCGTTTGGTAAAATTCCTTACGCGTTCTCATGGAGCGGTGCAGAGCGCGCGATGATTTCGGGCCACAAATTCGGAGCTCCGAAAGGTGTTGGGGCGTTGATCGTTCGTAAAGGTGTTGAAGTGGACGCACGCCTTAAAGGTGGTGGTCAGGAGATGGGCCGCCGTTCCGGCACCGAAAACGTCATCGGTATCGCAGGTATGGGTGCAGCAGCGAAAGCAGCAGCAAAAGACGTTGACGAAGGGCGCTGGGGCGCCGTTGCAGAGCTACGCGACTGGCTGGAAGCATATCTGGCAGATGCCGCGGATGACATACAAATATTTGGCCAAAACGTTGATCGCCTGCCTAACACTACTTATTTCTCTATTAGGGGCTGGAAGGGTGAAACGCAGGTTATGCAGATGGATTTGGCTGGCTTCGCGGTTTCAGCGGGTTCGGCTTGTTCCAGCGGCAAGGTTGTTGGCAGCAAAGTCCTGAAAGCAATGGGCTATGACGACGACACCGCCAGCAGCGCTATACGCATCTCGATGGGGCTACAGACAACGCGCGAAGAAGTAATGCGCTTCGCCGATACATGGATTGAACATTACCGCCGTTACAAACAACGCGCGGCTTGAATAAAAGGGGAAAGCCAATGGCTGCTTTAGAAGATGTAGTTAAGGAGGGCGTCGACGCCGAAACCGTCGAAGCGGTTCAAGGTGTAGCCGAGAAGTACAAATACGGCTTCGAGACGGAGATCGAGACTGAATACGCTCCGCTTGGCCTGAACGAAGACATTGTACGTCTGATTTCCGGTAAGAACGACGAGCCCGAATGGTTGCTGGAATGGCGTCTGGATGCCTACCGTCGTTGGTTGCAGCTTGAGGAGCCCGATTGGGCGATGGTCGATTATCCAAAGATCGACTTTCAGGATATCTATTATTACGCCAAACCGGCGAGCATGAACGAAAAACCGAAGTCGCTGGACGAGGTTGACCCGAAATTGCTGGAAACCTACGCCAAGCTGGGCATTCCGTTGAAGGAACAAGCATTGCTTGCAGGTGTTGAGATGCCTGAAGGCGAGCGCAAAGTTGCTGTGGATGCCGTATTTGATTCCGTTTCGGTTGGGACGACTTTCAAAGAAGAACTCGGCAAAGCTGGCGTGATCTTCTGTTCGTTCTCGGAGGCGGTTAAAGACCACCCTGAACTCGTTCGCAAATATCTGGCTTCGGTTGTTCCAATCTCGGACAACTATTATGCGACGCTGAACAGCGCGGTATTCTCGGACGGGTCGTTCGTTTACATCCCTGAAGGCGTGAAGTGCCCGATGGAGCTGTCGACTTACTTCCGTATCAACGCCGAAAACACCGGTCAGTTTGAGCGCACGCTGATTATCGCGGAAAAAGGCTCGAAAGTTTCTTATCTTGAGGGTTGTACCGCACCACAACGCGACACCAACCAGCTTCACGCTGCTGTGGTTGAGATTGTGGTCATGGAAGACGCGGACGTTAAGTATTCGACAGTACAAAACTGGTATCCGGGCGATGAAAATGGCCTTGGCGGTATTTACAACTTCGTAACCAAACGCGCCGATTGTCGTGGTGACCGTGCGAAAGTTATGTGGACGCAGGTCGAGACTGGTTCCGCCGTAACATGGAAATACCCATCGTGCATTCTGCGTGGCGATGATTCACAGGGCGAGTTCTACTCTATCGCCATTGCAAACAACTACCAGCAGGCCGATACGGGCACCAAGATGATCCATTTGGGAAAACGTACAAAGTCGCGGATTGTTTCAAAAGGTATCTCGGCAGGACGCGCCCAGAACACCTATCGCGGGTTGGTGACAATGCACCCAAGGGCGAAGAACTCGCGCAATTACACACAGTGTGACAGCCTTCTAATTGGAAACAAATGCGGGGCACACACGGTTCCCTATATCGAAGTGAAGAACAACTCTTCGCGAGTAGAGCACGAGGCGACGACCTCCAAGGTAGACGACGAACAACTGTTCTACTGCTTGCAGCGTGGCGTTGGCGAAGAAGAAGCGGTCGCCTTGATCGTGAACGGTTTCGTTAAGGAAGTGTTGCAGTCATTGCCCATGGAATTCGCGATGGAAGCACAAAAACTTGTGGCGATCTCGCTTGAAGGTTCGGTGGGGTGATCCTTTCAGTTAAGCGAAATATGAGGAGATTTCGGCGGCATAAGCTATTTGTGTCTCCAGCCGTGCATGTCGTGCGCAAAGTTATGCATGGCCAAACGGTTTTTTTCTCGGTCAGAAATCCTAAGGATGCGATACAAAGAGAACACATGTCTGGTGCTTTTTACGAAACTGAAGAGTTGGAAATAATTGCAGGACACTTCCCTGTTGGGGGAGTCTTTGTCGATATCGGAGCCAATGTTGGAAACCATACTTTATATGTTGCCAAATTCTTGCATGCGAGCAAAATCTTCGTGTTCGAACCAAATCCGCAAGCGATAGATATACTGGAATCAAATATATATTTGAACGAGATCGAGCATATTTGTGACAGATCGTTCTTAGGTGTCGGGTTGTCGAGCAAGAAAAAATCAGGGCTATCGATGAGAATCCCTCCTAGAAACTTAGGAGGATCTAGAATGGTTGAAGGTGAGGGAAATCTGGAAACCTATCGAGGCGATGAACTATTGGGTGATGTTCGACCTGATATGATCAAGATTGACGTAGAGGGAATGGAAATTGATGTTTTGCACGGGCTGTCCGGAATAATTGAACAGTGTAGCCCCAAAATGTTCATAGAAGTAAACAATGAGAACTCCGAACAGTTTTCTCAATGGCTAAAAACACATTCTTACAAGATTCTCCAAGAGTACAAACGATACAGATCCAATACAAATTACTTGATTGCACACGTCTGAAGACGGGTTGGCGAACTCAAGTATTCAAAATTCGGTATGAGAAAGAAAAGACAATGCTAAATATCAAAAACCTGAAAGCCTCGCTTGAGGACGAAGATAAACAAATCCTTAAAGGTATCGATCTTAATATCGGTGCGGGCGAAGTACATGCGATTATGGGGCCGAACGGGTCTGGTAAATCGACGTTGTCCTATGTGCTTTCGGGCAAAGGCGGCTATGTGGTGGACGACGGATCTGCAACGCTTGACGATGTTGATCTGCTGGACATGGAGCCAGAGGACCGTGCTGCTGCCGGCCTTTTCCTTGCGTTCCAATACCCCGTTGAAATTCCTGGCGTTGGCAACATGACGTTTTTGCGTACAGCCCTTAATTCGCAACGCAAAGCGCGTGGTGAAGAAGAATTGAACGCTGCCGAATTCTTGAAATTGGTGCGCGCCGAGGCCAAGAGCCTGAAAATTGATGCGGATATGCTGAAGCGTCCGGTCAACGTGGGCTTCTCGGGTGGCGAGAAGAAACGCAACGAGATTCTTCAAATGGCGATGCTTGCACCAAAGATGTGTATTCTGGATGAAACGGATTCCGGTCTGGACGTCGATGCGATGAAACTGGTTTCCGAAGGCGTGAACTCGATGCGCGACGGAAAACGCTCGTTCCTTGTTATCACACACTACCAACGCCTGCTGGATCACATCCAACCTGATGTGGTGCATATCATGGCTGACGGAAAGATCATCAAAAGCGGTGGGCCTGAACTGGCGCTGGAAGTAGAGAACAACGGTTATGCTGATCTGCTGAACGAGGTGGCTTGATGGCGACTGCTGCAAAAAATATGGATGCCACGGAGGCGCTAATAGCTGCCTACGTGGCCCCCGCTACTGAGGGTAAATGGGCCAGAGATGCTCGCCTGCGGGCACTAACAACGTTGCGCGAAAACGGGGTACCGGTTCGTCGTGACGAATATTGGAAGTTTACCAATCCGGCGCGGTTGTTGGAACCTGTGAAGCCTGCGACGATCCTGGAAACGAGCGAAGCGTCAATGTTTGACGATATCGACAAACTGTTGGTTGTGTTCGAGGACGGTGTACTGCTGACGGACCTATCGGATGATTTGACGTTGGAAGGGGTCGAGATTGAAACTCTGGCTTCCGCCATGTCGAAAGACATTCACTGGGTAGGTGATATTTACGGCGCGCTGGAAGCTAACGGTCAGAATCCGGTATCGCGTCCAATGGCTGCTCTAAATACCGCTGTGGCGACTGAAGGTTTGGTTATTCGGGTCACGGGACAAGTCACGAAGCCGATCGCGCTTCGGTACATGCGTTCCGGTGCGGATACAGACGTGATGGTCCACACCGTTATTAAACTGGAAGAGGGAGCCGACCTGACATTGCTCGAGAGCGGCCCGGCAGCGGCGCGTTTAAACAGCAGTCTAGAGGTCGAAGTTGCTGACAGTGCCGCGTTCCATCATGTGCGCGCGCAAGGGCGGGATCACGAGCGTTTGGCGGCGACGCATATGTTTGCACGTCTTGGTAAAGAAAGCCGTTTCAAAAGCTTTACCCTGACTGTTAACGGCGCGTTAACCCGCAACGAGGCTGTGATCGAATTCACCGGTGACAATGCGTTTGCGACGGTATCTGGTGCAAGTGCGGGCGATGGGGCGTATCATCATGACGATACTGTGTTCATTACCCACGACGCGATGAATTGCGAAAGCCGTCAAGTTTTCAAGAAAGTTCTTCGCAACGGTGCTACCGGTGTGTTCCAGGGAAAAATTCTCGTACCTGCACACGCGCAGAAAACCGACGGTTATCAAATTGCCCAAGGTTTGTTGTTGGATGACGATTGTACATTCCTCGCAAAGCCCGAACTTGAGATTTACGCGGATGATGTGATCTGTTCGCACGGTTCTACGTGCGGTGCGGTTGATGAAACAGCACTGTTCTATCTAACTTCGCGCGGTGTGCCCAAATCCGAGGCGCAGGATATGCTGGTTTTAGCGTTCATGGATGAAAGCATTCAGGAAATCGAGGACGAGGTCTTGGCGAATGCCATCCGCAATCGTCTTGGCGGGTGGATGGAGCGTCATAGAGGCTAGTATGGGTTTTCTAGGCAGCGGGTTCTTACCTGAAATTATTAACGCGTATGGGGGGCTTCGGACTTCCATGCGCAAACAACTCGACAAAAATCCGGGCGAAGAAGGGCTTTTGGCGCTGCTCGTATTTGGTTGTTTCGTAGTTTTCCTCAGCTTTCTTCCGCGTTTGCTGGCAACGGACTTATCGCAATCACCAGACCAAAGCATTGCTGGTGGCATCATCTTATGGTTCTTCGTGGTGATGTTCTTTTTGCCGTTGCTGATGTACGGAATCGCGTGGATATCTCATTTCTTCTCGATGGCCTTCGGAGCGACGAGTAGCAACAAAACCGCACGCCACGCCTTGTTTTGGGCGCTTGCAGTTCTCAGCCCCGCATTGATTGCCAAAGCGATGCTATCCAGTGTTTTCATCCAGATTGGTGGCGTTTTGGGGCATAATACGTTGAATGCCTTAAACATCATTTTGGCCCTCGCAATTTTGCGAATTTGGGGGGCGATGCTGGCCGAGGCCAAAGAATTTCGCAGCGAATGGCGCGTTTCCGGCGTTATTTTTAGCGTTTTGGCTGGGATTTCACTGATAATCAGACTTGGGGCATAATGGCCCAAGTCCTGCCCTAATTCGGTCAAACTTGTGAACGATGTTGGTCCTAACTTAAAAAAAGGACAGCGTCATGGTTAGCATCAACGTAACAGACATTCGTAACGAAGCCCAAAACCTTCGCCCAAGCGTCACAGTACGCCTCGCGCGGTCCTTCTTCGATATGCGCGCCACGACGGAAGAGTTGCTTAGCGAACGTCCTTCCGAGGCCCGCCTTCTGTTGCTGGTGCTTTTGTCAGACATGATATTCACTTTATCATGGGCGCTTAAAACTTTGATCGCTCCGACGGCAGCGGCTACCTCATCTATGGGATCCGACGTGGTTCTTTGGTTAATGGTTGCATTGATGCTGCGTACCACCGCCATTTACGCGTTGGCTTTGGTCGTTGGTGTTGTTGTCAAACTATTCGGTGGTAAAGCTACCCTGTTTGAAACGCGCGTTGGTGTAATTTGGGGGGTCTTCGTTGCCGCTCCGATCGGCTTGATCATTGCTGAATTCGCGGTTGTCATCAACCAGTTCGACGGCAGCCTTGCGCTTCTACAATCTCAAGGTATCCAGATGACACCTTACTGGCTTGGAATGGTTCCGTTCGTTTGGTTCGTTTCCAAAGGGGCCGCTGCCGCCAACCGCATCGACAATGTGGTTCCTATTTTCGGCACCATCGCTGCTCTGGCAGTAGTCTTGGTCGGCGGTGTACGCTACATGGCGATGTAAACTAAACCACAACGAGGTCAAAACAATTAGTTTTGACCTCGAATTCTGTTACAAATACCTTTTTTGACCAAACATTTATAGCGAGTATGACCGTTTTTCTTCAGGATTTTTAATTGGGGCTGCAATGACTGTTCACATGGAAACAACTGACACTAATTTTAAGGCTGGGTACGGCACGTACCGCCAAAGCGATACCAGCTTTATCACGCGCATTACTGATGCATGGAAAGATATGCCAGCATCGACACGACGCTTGATCGCAGAACGTCCCTCGGAAGCGCGACTATTGTTTTTCGTCCTCCTCTCTGATCTGATTTTCTTCCTGTCCTTCTCGGTTAAAACCGTCGTTAGCCCGACTGCAATTGCCCAAAGCGCCTTGCCGAACGATGTTGCACTACTTTTGGTCGTTGCCTTGATGGTTAGGACCGGATCGATATACGCGTTTTCGTTAGTTCTTGGCCTGATCCTTCGGGCCTTTGGCGGCACCGGTACGCTGAAAGACACCCGCGCGGGTGTGTTCTGGGGATCTTTTGTGTCGGCTCCGTTTGAAGTTATGGCCGCAGTATTGGCCGTCAGCTTGGCTTCCATGGAAAACGCCATACCGTTCTTATCGGGCGAGACACTCTCGTTGGCGCCATTGTGGCTCGGTTTGCTTCCATACATCTGGTTTGTCTCCGCCGGGGCGACATCTGCGCATGGTTTCAAAAGATTTTACCCATTATTTGCAGCACTTTCGCTGCTTTGTATTGTAGGTATGTTCTGGGCACTATATCTAAGGGCAAACGGAGTAATCTAAATGCCCATTCCCTTGCTGGAACTGGCAAGGGAGAGTTTCTTCCGGCCACGTACCGCTGCGCCCCATTTGATAGGTTTAAACCTGTCCCGAAACGTGCTGATCGAGGCTGCCTTGCTTTTGGCGGTCCTTACGATTTTGTCGCAATTCCTACTTTACACCTTCATCCAGACACAAGCTACAGAGGTGTGGACGGTTAAGTTCTCTGTGCCATTGGTAGATGTGGCTGTGCAGTTTTTTAACGCTTATTTAGTTAGTCAAATTGTAGTTATGCTGGCCCGTGGCATCCGTGTGGACGTGAAGTTTTCAGACGCTATGGTTGTCTATCTTTGGTTTAACATCCTGCTGGTCGTTCTGCTGAGTCTGATGATCCTGACGTCAATGTTGTTGGGGCCGTTTGGGATTTTTGTAGTGCTGTTCACCATCGTGTGGGGGCCATACGCACTGGCGGTTTTCTGGTCTCAACTAATGGGCACCAAAAACCTGTTTCTGGGGTTTGTTGTGGCCGTCGTTGCATTCCTGATCGCAGGGGCCATATTAGTTATTGCGGCAAGCTTTCTCGGCCTGCCGGTGATGGAGCTTATCCCGAATGTATGACGTTAAAGAGATTCGCAAAGATTTCCCGATTCTGTCTCGTGAAGTGCACGGTAAACCGCTTGTGTATCTAGATAACGGCGCTTCGGCACAAAAACCGCAGGTAGTAATCGATGCAATGACTCGAGGCTATTCAGAAGAATACTCGAACGTGCATCGCGGCCTGCATTATCTGTCGAACCTCGCAACAGACAAATACGAAGCAGTGCGCGGGATTGTGCAAAAGTTTCTGGGTGCCGAGCGTCAGGAAGAAATCCTGTTCACATCGGGCTCTACCGAAGGTCTTAACCTCGTTTCTTACGGCTGGGGCGTGCGCAATCTTAAGGCGGGCGACGAGATTATTCTGTCGGTGATGGAACATCACGCCAATATCGTCCCTTGGCACTTCTTGCGTGAACGCATGGGTGTCGTTTTAAAGTGGGTTGATGTGGCCGAGGATGGCTCGCTTGATCCGCAAGCTGTTATCGACGCGATATCGCCGCGGACCAAGATGGTGGCAATTACGCATATGTCGAATGTGCTGGGCACAGTCGTCGATATCAAAACGATCATTGCCGCGGCCCATGAAAAGGGCGTGGTCGTCTGTGTTGATGGCTCTCAGTCCACAGTCCACATGCCCGTTAATGTCGCTGATCTTGGCGCAGATTTTTATGTCATAACCGGCCACAAGCTGTATGGCCCTACCGCCTCGGGCGCGATCTATATCAAATCCGACCGCCAAGCCGAAATGCGCCCCTTCATGGGCGGTGGCGATATGATTGACGAGGTCACCAAAGACAACGTTACCTACAACGCCCCTCCGCATAAATTCGAGGCGGGCACCCCAGGTATTGTCCAGATAATCGGCATGGGCGCCGCGCTGGAATACATGATGCGCATCGGTATGGAAAACATCGCTGCACATGAGGCCGCGCTGTTTTCCTACGCAAACGAGCGTCTGCGCGGGTTGAACTACCTCAACATCCAAGGCAATGCTCCGGGCAAGGGGGCGATATTCTCGCTAACGATGAAGGGTGCGGCGCACGCGCATGACATCTCTACTATCGTGGATCGTAAAGGCGTGGCCCTAAGGGCAGGGCATCACTGCGCCCAACCGCTTATGCAGCATCTTGGTGTTACAGCAACCGTTCGCGCGTCTTTCGGGATGTATAACACCGTTGAAGAAGTCGATGTGTTGGTCGATGCGTTAGAAACATGTCACGAGTTGTTGGGGTAACGCAGTAGGGGGCTTGGAAGCCACACTCCCTAAACCTGCATTTCCTTAGTGGCCGTCAGTTTTACATCCGGATAATCCCGTTCAATCCGATCAATATCCCATTGCAGGCGTGTCAGATAAACCGGATCGCCGTCATGGTCTTCTGCCATGTGGCCCATGTTGGCTTTGACGAATGCGTCAACCGCGTCTCGATCACCAGAAACCCAACGGGCAGACGTAAACTGCGTTGGCTCGAACCGCACTGGCAAGCCGTATTCCAACTCAATCCGGCTGGCGAGAACCTCAAATTGCAGCGGCCCAACCACGCCGACGATGAAGCCGGACCCGATGGAGGGTTTGAAAAGCTTCGCAGCGCCTTCTTCGGCAAACTGGTTCAGCGCCTTTTCCAGATGTTTGGCCTTCAACGGGTCGCCCGCACGCACGTTTTGTAGCAGTTCCGGCGCGAACGAGGGGATGCCGGTGAAGCGGATGTTTTCGCCCTCGGTCAAGCTATCACCGATACGTAGTTGGCCGTGGTTGGGGATGCCGATGATGTCACCAGCCCATGCGTCCTCAGTAACCTCGCGGTCATTGGCAAGGAACATCATAGGGTTTGAGATCGCCATAGTCTTGCCAGATCGCACATGCCTCAGTTTCATGCCGCGTTTGAAGTGGCCGGAACACAAGCGCACAAATGCAATCCGATCACGGTGCTTTGGGTCCATATTAGCTTGAACCTTGAAGACAAACCCTGTGACTTTCTTCTCATCTGGGTCAACCTCACGCGGGGTGCCCGGCCGAACTTGCGGCGGTGGACCGTAGGTGGCGATGCCATCCATCAATTCCTGCACACCGAAGGAATTAATCGCAGAGCCAAACCAGATTGGCGTCATTGTGCCGTCCAGAAACGCTTGACGGTCAAACTTGGGCAGCAATTCACGCACCATCTCGACCTCTTCGCGCAATGTCTCCAGCAAGTCCGCTGGCACGTGTTCTTCAATCGCGGGATCGTCCAGACCGTCGATCTGGATGCTCTCGGCCTTAATATTTCGGTCGGCGCGATCCATCAGGATAATGCGGTCGTTAAAAATATCATATGTGCCGATGAATTCGCGGCCAATTCCGATGGGCCATGAAGCAGGGCAAACATCGATCGCCAAATTTTCCTGAATTTCGTCAATAATTTCAAAGATATCGCGGCTTTCGCGGTCCATCTTGTTGCAGAAGGTAACGATAGGCAGGTCGCGCAGGCGGCAAACCTCGAACAACTTCTGTGTCTGACTTTCCACACCTTTCGCGCCATCGATCACCATGATAGCGGCGTCAACGGCGGTCAGCGTACGATATGTATCCTCGGAAAAGTCCGAGTGGCCGGGCGTATCAACCAGATTAAACCAGAAATCGCGAAATTCGAACGACATGGCCGAAGCAGAAACCGAAATTCCGCGATCTTTTTCCATCTGCATAAAGTCGGAACGCGAACGCCGTGCATCACCCTTGGCCCGCACTTGCCCCGCCATCTGAATAGCTCCGCCAAACAGCAGAAATTTTTCCGTCAGGGTCGTTTTGCCGGCGTCTGGATGCGAGATGATCGCAAAGGTTCGGCGGCGGGCGATTTCGGGGTGAGTTTGTGCATTATCTAACATGTCCGCGATATAGGGCAGGGCGCGACAAAGGGCAAGATTTGTGTTGGCGGCCCTGCGCTAAATCGTTAGGCTCGCGCCATAACGGGCAAAATTCAGGAGCATTTTATGACCAATTCCAAAAAAACCATGTTTAGCGCGACAATGATCGTCGCGGCATTTCTTTTGCAGGCGTGCCAACCAACGGTTCCCACGTATTTTCAAGAAGTAGACGTGATTGCTACACAGGCTCAGTCCACCGCCGCAACCACCACACAGGCGTGTAATTCCGGCACGTTGCAGTGGATGATTGGTCAGCCCGAAGGCGTAATTGCGGGTGTCGAACTTGTCGGTCCTGTGCGTGTGATCAGTTATAATCAGACAGTGAGTATGGATCACAATCCCACACGCACCAATTACTATCTTGACACTGCCGGTCGAATTACACGCGTAACTTGCGGCTAACTTAAGGAAATATCGATGGATTTAGGAATCAAAGGCAAAACAGCAATTGTTTGTGCTGCCTCTAAAGGATTGGGACGCGGATGCGCCGAGGCCTTGGCCGAAGCGGGCGTTAACCTTGTTATCAACGCGCGTACTGAAAGCACGCTGGTCGAAACGGCAGCGGCGATAGCCGCGAAATATGGCGTGTCTGTTACACCCGTTGCCTGCGACATTAGCACGGCCGAGGGGCAAGCGAAGATTCTCGCTGTCTGTCCAAATCCTGACATTCTGGTGAACAATGCCGGTGGTCCGCCTCCAGGTATGTGGTCGGATTGGGATCGCGACGACTTTATCAAAGCTCTCGATGCTAATATGTTGGCGCCGATTGCGATGATGAAAGCAGTGTTGCCTAGCATGATCGACAAAGGATGGGGACGGGTGGTTAATATCACGTCGCAATCCGTCAAGTCGCCGATTGCAGTGCTTGGCCTGTCTAATTCTGCGCGTGCAGGTCTGACCGGATATGTTGGCGGAACAAGCCGTCAGGTTGCCCCGTACGGCGTGACAATTAACAATATGCTACCGGGAAATCATGCCACGGACCGGATTGCTAGCCTTGATCAGGGCGTGTCATCGGCGCAGGGCATTTCGATGGACGAGGCCACCGCGCAACGCGTGGAAACCATTCCAGCACGACGGTATGGTACCAGCGCAGAATTCGGCGCGATGTGCGCATTTTTGTGCTCGCAACATGCAGGATATATCGTTGGGCAAAATATTTTGCTTGACGGCGGTTCCGTGAACTCAACGATGTAAGCGTATGGTTTCTAACAAAGGTTTCAGTCTCAAAGACCAGTTGTTTAATGTTGAAAAGGTCCGGTATTTTGCCGGACTTTTTTATGTTGCGGACAACGATTTCGACGCTGAAGGGTTCGAGGCCGAGGTCATGGCGACCATGCTCGATCTGGAATTAAAGGCACGGATGAACTTAATCTCGGAAGTTCTTGAAAACTATCTACCTACTGCGTTTCCACTAGCCGCAGAGCGCATTCATGCGGCCCTTCCGCCACCTCTTGATCCCACCAAAACGGACGATGATTTCGGGTTGTTTGTATTGGGTGCACTCGGGGAATATGTTGCGCGTAACGGTCTGAATGATCTGCCCGTGGCACTGCCCCTGTTGCGGGAAATCACCAAACGATCCTCGATGGAATTCGCACTGCGTCATTTTCTAAATGCTGCGCAGGATGAAACCATGACTGCGTTGGAAGATTGGGTGCAGGACGACCACTATCATGTGCGCCGTCTGGTCAGCGAAGGGACGCGTCCAACCTTGCCGTGGGGCTTGAAAACAGGCTTGAAGGCATCTGATCCAATGCCGTTTCTGGATGCGCTTCATGCGGATGCCACGCGTTTTGTGACCCGCTCGGTTGCCAACCATTTGAACGACATTTCCAAGAAGGACCCTGCGCTGGTAGTTGATACTTTATCGCGCTGGCGCGAGATGGAGTCACAGGACAAAGATGAATTGGACTGGATGACACGCCACGCCTTGCGCACGTTAGTCAAGAAAGGGGATAAGACGGCGTTGGCCTTGCTGGGGTATCACGACCAGCCCGATATCAGCGTGTCTGATTTCAATATTTCGCCGTCTGTGACGATAGGCGACACCGGCGCTATCAGTTTTAAAATCACGGCTAGCCGTGACGAAAATCTGATGGTCGATTACGTCATGCATTTTGTTAAAGCGAACGGATCGACCGCCCCTCGGGTGTTCAAGTTGAAAAAACTTGCATTGAAAAAGGGACAATTAGTTACGATTCAAAAGAACCACCGCTTTGTGAAAGGCGCGACGACTTTCACGCATTATGCGGGTGCACAAAGAATTGTGTTACAGATCAACGGTCAGAATTTTGGGGAAGCCGACTTCGAACTGACTTGAAGCAGAGCACCTATCAAAACATTCTCACGGGCTACTCACAACTTCGTTGTCGGGTATTTCATAGGCTATGAATTGATTGGCTCGCAAGCTATCTAATCGGCTAGCAAACAGGAGTAGCCCATGAATTTCTTCGCCAGCCCAGAAGCGCTAGTCGCCCTTGTAATTCTTATTGCAGGTGGCAGTATTTTTCTGTCACCACGTGCACGCACAGCCGAGGCGTTCTTCGCAGGCGCCGACGAAAGCGGGAATGCGCCCGGTCTGTTAACTTTGGTTTTCAGTCAGGTCACAACATGGATTTTCGCCCGATCACTGCTAACAGCAGCGATTTTAGGCTACTATTACGGCGTCGCTGGTGCGTTAGCCTATACCGCATACTACATGAGTTTCCTGACGGGTATGGTTATTGTATCCCGCCTTCGAAATAGGGGTGCGCGCAGCCTACAGGACTGGCTTAGGCAAGATTACGGACGCATCGGAGTGCTTTGTTATAACACGGTAATTACGCTACGCTTAATGTCAGAAATCTTCGCCAACCTTATCGTGGTCGGGCTAGTGTTTACAGCCGCGTTTGGCGGGGCCGAGCAAGCGGGACAGCTCGCAATGATTGCGCTTGCGTTGGTTGCGCTGGCCTATTCGGCCCTTGGGGGGTTGCGGGCATCGCTTCGCACGGATGTGGCGCAAATGGCGTTGTTCCTGATCGTTTTCCTGATCGCTTTTGCGGTAATGGTTTCTTCGGCCGACTTTTCGTTCGGCACAGTTCTGACTGCCAGCGGTATTTCTGGCGGGTTTAACGGCTGGGTATTATTCGCGGTCGCCTTGCTTCAAATCACATCCTATCCAGCGCATGATCCAGTGATGATGGACCGTGGTTTTCTGACTGACGAAGTCACAACCAAACGCGCTTTCCTGCATGCGTTCTGGGTTTCAACGCTTTGCATTTTCGGTTTTGCATTGTTCGGTGTTCAAGCCGGCGTCGTTGGGGCGGAACTGGTTAACGGTCAATTGCTTGGAACTTGGCAACAGATGTTTGGCCCGTTTGTATACTTCTTGATTGTAGCGTCGTTATTGATCTCTGCGATGAGCACACTTGACTCAGCCCTTTCGTCCGCCGCCCGCCTTGCTATTGACGAGATGAAAATCGGGGCGCGCAGCGTGGCGAATGGCAGGATCACGATGGCGGTATTCATGCTTGGCGGGGTATTATTCCTGCTGGCTGAAACCAAAGACCTGTTCGCAGCAGTCGCGGTTTCCGGTACTGCATCGATGTTCCTAGCGCCAGTTTTGGTCTTGGGGCTTGGTTTTGGCCAACGCTTGCCGCTGTGGTCGTATCTTGTGTCTTTCGCCGCCGCTGTGACGGGTGCCGTTGGATATTTCTATCAAAGCTCTGACCTGATTATCAGCCTGTTCGGAAACGGTCATAAGTATGAACGCTTGTTTTTTATCTGCCTCGCCGTGTTGTTTATTGGTTTCACTGCAGGATTGATTGGCATCGCACTGCGCCGAAGGGTTGCCGAAGTGTGATCCTGTTGCTAATACCCGATTAAAACTATCGGATACATCGCAGGAGCCGCGCGCGTGAGCGAAACAGCTAAACTGGTTTTGGACAAAATTACCCGCACCTTCGACGGCCAGACCGTGGTTGACGATCTGTCTCTGACGCTTAATCCGGGTGAGGTAACCTGTCTTCTTGGTCCTTCCGGTTGCGGGAAATCTACGACCTTGCGCATCGCAGCCGGGGTCGACCGTCAAGATCGTGGTCAAGTTCTGTTGGACGGGCGGGTTATCTCGGACGATCAACACCATATGCCGCCCGAGAAACGCTCCATCGGATTGATGTTTCAAGATTTTGCCCTGTTTCCACACCTGTCAGTTGCGCAGAATGTGGCGTACGGGTTGAAGGGGTCCGGCAAGGAACCAGCGGTAATGGCTATACTGGACCGTGTAGGCTTGGCGGACTACAGCGATAAATACCCCCATATGTTGTCAGGAGGGGAGCAACAGCGCGTTGCCTTGGCCCGCGCACTTGCCCCAAAGCCCAACGTTATGCTTATGGATGAACCGTTCAGCGGCCTAGACAACCGTCTGCGTGACGGCATTCGGGACGAAACCTTAAACATTCTTAAAGAAGAGGGGACCTCGGTTCTGCTGGTCACGCATGAACCCGAGGAAGCGATGCGTATGGCCGACCAGATCGCGCTAATGCGTGGCGGCAAGATTGTGCAGATCGGTGCGCCTTACAATATTTACAACAATCCTAAAGACCGCGCGGCGGCGGCGTTTTTCTCGGACGTGAACGTAATTGAAGGCGTGGCCCAGAATTTCCAGACGGAAACACCATTTGGCCTGTTCTTCACGCCTGCACTTCACGACCGCACAGATGTTGAAATCGTTATCCGGCCACAACACCTGAAAATCGATTTTGACCGTAATGGAAAAGGCCCAAACGTCACGCCAACAGACGGGGTTCCGGCCCGCGGTCTGGTGACGCGCGCCCGTTTTCTGGGCAATGAAAGCCTTGTGGAGTTGCGAATGGATTACGACGGATCAACCCTGACAGCCTCTATTCCGGGGGTGTTTTTACCAAAACCGGACACCCCATTGTGGTTGTCCATGCGCCGCGACCGCTGCTTTGTTTTCCCGTGCAGCAAGCAAAATGCCGCTAAATCGAGCGCGGCATCTTAAAAATACACGTAAGATTGCTTATTTGGGGTTTGAATACTTGTGCGTAACTTAATAAAAGTAGAGCGGACAGAATATCAACCGGTCTAGGCCGGTAAACCTTAAGGGAGCATTAATATGCTGAATAACATTGGCCTTCCAGGTCTTCTTCTTATTGCCGTTGTGGTGCTTGTTCTTTTCGGACGTGGCAAGATCTCGTCCCTGATGGGCGAAGTCGGCAAAGGTATCACCAGCTTTAAGCGCGGTGTTAACGAAGGCAAAGCCGAACTAGAGCAAGCGGCTAGCGAAGAAGCAGTGGACGTGACGCCTACGGCTGAAAAAGACGAAGCCTGAACCAGAAGGCGACCTCATGTTTGATATCGGTATCTCAGAGCTTATGCTTATCGGCGTTGTCTCGCTGATCGTTGTTGGCCCCAAAGATTTGCCCGGAATGTTCCGTACGGTTGGCCGATATGTCGGTAAAGCCAAGAGTATGGCTCGGGAATTTCAGCGCTCTATGGAAGATGCCGCGGATGCAACGGGTCTGAAAGATGTCACGTCTGACTTCAAAGATATGGCCAGCGGCCTGAACGACGTGAATGACATCATGAACCCTGGTTCCATGGGCGCCAAGAAGGCCAAAGAGCAATTCAAGAAAATCCTTGATGCGAAAGATACCGGCATTCCGGTTGCAGCCGACGACCCCGAAGCTGAGGCTGATAAAGAATTCGCCGCCGATTTGGTGGATGACGATCCTGCCCCTGAACCGGTTGTTGAAATCGTAGAGGATGCGCCGAAGCCTGTGGCGAAGGCGACCGTCAAGCCAGAACCTGAAGCTAAGCCTAAAACCGATGAGGGTGCCACGACATGAGCGACACGGATGTCGACGATTCCACAGCCCCGTTGATTGAACACCTGACGGAACTAAGAACCCGCATAATACGTTCAGTTTTTGCTTTCCTTATCGGAATGATTATCTGTTTCCCTTTCGCGGAACAAATTCTGTCGTTTCTAGCAGAACCCATGGCGGACATCATGCGGGCACGTGGCGAAGATGCGCAGTTGTTCTTCGACGCGCCTCAAGATGCCTTTTTTGCTTACGTGAAAATCGCAGTTCTGTTCGGCTTCGCGCTGACTTCCCCTTACATTGGCACGCAATTGTGGCGCTTCGTAGCACCTGGTCTTTATAAAGAAGAACGCGGTGCTTTTCTGCCGTTCATTATCGCTTCGCCACTGCTGTTTATCGCAGGCGGCGCGTTCGCATATTACGTCGTAATGCCACTGGCGATGAACTTCTTCCTTGGTTTTGGCAACGTGATCCCGATGATTTCCTCGCTGCTTGGGATTGGCGAAGATACTTCCCCAGAAGCGATCGAGGCCGCAGATTCCGGCCTGCGAATCTTCTACTTCGGTTCCATCAAAGAATATCTGGCACTCGCCATTAAATTCATTGTCGCTTTCGGCATCTGCTTCCAGTTGCCCGTGCTGTTAACCCTGATGGGCAAGGCCGGATTGGTGTCTGCCAAAGGCTTGGGCGAAGTGCGTAAATACGCCGTTGTCGCCATTTTGGTACTGGCCGCAATCGTGACGCCACCAGATGTAATCACCCAAGGTATTTTGTTCGTGGTTGTCTACGGCCTCTACGAGATTTCGATCATCTTGGTCAAAATGGTAGAGAAAAAGCGTGAAGAACGTCTGCGCGCTGAAGGTTACTACGATGACGAGGAAGACGACGAAGAAGTTGACACCGTGATGACCGATTCTGACAAGGACGACAATTAATGGACCGCGAGGTCGAGGCACTCGAGCGGATCGCAGGGGCGTTGGAGCGGATTAAACCCGCACCAACCCCTGCACCAGATCTATCGGTCACCGATGCTTTCGTCTGGCACACGTCGCCCGATCGCCTTGAGGCTGTTCCAGAAGTTAACCGGATTGAAATCGACCTGCTGGTCGGCATTGATCGCTCCCGGGATACGTTGCTGGCCAATACTTTGCAGTTTGCTAAAGGGATGCCTGCCAATAACGTTCTGCTGTGGGGCGCGCGCGGCATGGGGAAATCCTCGCTGGTAAAAGCCGCCCACGCCGAGGTTCTCAAGCAGGCTGAAGGTTTGAAACTTGTCGAAATCCAGCGCGAAGACTTGCCAACTATAGGGCGGCTGCTGAACCTGCTGCGAGGGCAGGACATGCGATTCTTGCTGTTTTGCGATGACCTTTCGTTTGACCACGATGACAGCCACTACAAATCTCTGAAAGCGGTACTGGATGGCGGCATTGAAGGACGACCCGAAAACGTGCTGTTCTATGCCACGTCTAACCGTCGCCATTTGATGCCACGCGATATGATCGAGAATGAGCGCTCCACCGCAATCAGCCCATCCGAGGCCGTCGAGGAGAAGGTATCGTTATCCGATCGTTTCGGCCTGTGGCTGGGATTCCACCCGTGCGACCAAGACGAATATCTGACAATGATCCGAGGATATTGCGACGCGCTGGAAATCACGATTTCGGATGCGGTCCTGCGCGCAGAAGCCATTGAATGGCAACAAACCCGAGGCAGTCGTTCAGGCCGTGTTGCTTGGCAATATGTAACCGATCTGGCTGGGCGGCGCGGCGTTAAGATCTAGCGGTCGCGAGGGCTAATCCATCCACAACGGCGGTGAAAACGGCCGAGGTGTGGAACTGGGCATTCGGGAAATCAGACGTCAAAGCAGACTTGATGAACCCCATCAAACTGGACCCGCCGACGAACATCACATCGGTAATTTCGTCCGGCTTGCAGGTGGCTAACGTTAACGTCTGACGAACCGCCGCAGAAATCCTTAGACGGTGGTCTGCCATCATCGCATTCAGGTCGTTCGGGGCTATTTTTACTTCGACACCTTTGTCGATCAGTCCCAGATTGACCGTATAAGCTTCCTCGGTGTGGTTTGTCGCGATTTTAGATTTCTCAGCCAGCATCGATAACTCATGTGCAAGTTCGTACTCCAACACATCTATCAACCGCTTGAACGGCGTTCGATCCAATGCATGGCGTTCCAGATCACGTGCCACCCTCTTGGTTTCAGGCGTATACATGAACGGGATTTTCTCCCATGTCGCCAGATCATTGAAAAGCGCGGCTGGCGTGCTGGCAGTGCCGGAACCAAATACGCGACGCAACGACGACCCTTTTCCCAGCAATGGCATGAAATGCTGAACGTTCAGGGTTTTGTCGAAATCCGTGCCACCGAAACGCTCGCCATAAGACGCGAGAATTTCGACAGATTGGTCTGCCTCTGGATTCGAGCGGAACACCGAAAAGTCCGAAGTTCCGCCACCAATATCGACAATCAATCCCAGCGAAAAATCTTGCTGGAGAACATTGTTCGCCAGCGAAGCTGCCTCCGGTTCGAACATGAATTCAACTTCTAAAAAACCAGCCCGCCGATAGCATTCCCGAAGGTCCACTTCAGCTTGGCGATCTTTTTCCGGGTCGTCATGAAACCGAACGGGGCGGCCTGATAGGGCGTGTTGGAACTTCCGTCCCTCAATGCGTTCGGCCCGTGTTTTCAGCTCCGCTAGAAACCCACCGATGATGTCGAAGAAATTAATATATTTCCCCATTATCAAACGTTTTTCGCGCATCAAAGATGTCCCGAGCACCCGCTTGAGGGACCGCATATACCGTCCCTCGGCTCCGCTCATCAAAAGGTCATTTGCGGGCGTCCCTATGCGCGTTTCCCCAGTTGCAAAGTCGAAAAATGTTGCGGTTGGAAGGGTGTCGGAACCCGCCTCCATCTGCAGCCGTTTAATCACCCCGTCGTCCATCACGGCAACTGCCGAATTGGAAGTCCCAAAGTCGATGGCCAGTACATTATTGGGCGTGAAATCCATCTGAAACCATCCTGAACGCAAAGCACGATTCGTGCAAAGACGCTCAGCTATCACCATTTGAAACGGGAACCAATCCCGCAGTCACCGAAGCTATCTGCGGGATTGTAGATTTAGCGCAAATACGGTGCCGGATCGACGCTGTCAGTGCCTTTGCGAACCTCGAAATGCATTGTTGCAGGATCGCCTGCGGCAACAACTCCGATGGTCTGCCCTCGGCGAACCGTGTCGCCCTTGGCAACGGTAACTTTGTCCACTCGCCCATAGATCGTGAGGATGTCGTTGGAATGGCGCACCAGTACAATCGTACCCAGACCACCCGTGGATGTTGACACAAGCGCAACAACGCCATCAGCGGCTACACGTACGTCAGTTCCAGCAGTGGCCGTATAATCTATGCCGTCGTTCTTGTCACGACCAGCGCTAGGGTTATAGGGCCGTAAAACGGTGCCATCCACCGGCTTTACAAAACCCGTGGCCGAAGACGCGGAAGCCACAGCAGCGGCAGGTGCTGGTGTTGGCGTAGGCGTTGGAGACGCAATAGGCGTAGCCGCAGGCGCGACGGGGGCTGCCGTCGTGCGCGAAGTATCTGGCACTGGAATAATAAGTTCTTGTCCGGTGCGGACACCTAGATCGGAGCCAAGACCGTTCCACGAGGCCAGCGCCGTTACCGAAACGTTATAAAGACGTGCGATCGAATAGGCGGACTCGCCGGATTCGACACGGTGGCGAAGTGGTTCATCAGGCCGACCAAGCGAAGGCTCGGTTACCTGAATTGAACCACCTGTCGCAGTATCAATAGCAGTGATCGCCAAATCTGGCGTCCAGCCAGAAGGGTTACCAACGACCGAACCACCGACATTGCGCGGAAGCGCTAGAACTTCACCCAAGCGCGGAGGGTATCCAACGGAAAGGCCGTTATGGCGCGCCAATTCTTCTGGCGCCATGCCGATACGCTGCGCCATCGACGATACTGTGTCTCCCGAGCGGGCAACCATAACCTGATAGGTTTCATAGGTGATGACACCACGACTGTCAGGCAGCGGGCGATCAATAACCGGGGCTGTAGAGGCGCTAGAGCCTAAATCGGGGACCCGAAATTGCGGGATATCAACGTTTCCGCAAGCAGATAGAAAGCCTGCGGCCAGCAAAAAAGTGGCAATTCGCGTGCGTTTACCAAAGTAATTCATAACAATACCTATGCTCGTTTGCCTGTTTTTAGGCGTTGCTCAATGTTCTGTGTCCTTGGCCACCCCTTCAAGTAGAGGGACGAACCGGACATCTCCAAGCTCGGTATATTCCAAGCCGTTATCGGTTTTTACCACCTTTATCATCGCTTGCACAGTGTCCGTCTGTCCGACCGGCAAAACCATGATTCCACCGGGTTTTAGCTGTGCCAGCAAATTTGCAGGCAGGTCTTCTGCAGCCGCGGTCAGAAGGATGCGGTCAAACGGCGCTTGCTCCGGTAATCCAAGTGACCCATCACCGGTTACAACCGTGATATTGCTGATGTCTAGATCTTGAAACAACGTCCGTGCAGCCCGTGCCAAGGGGCGATGTCGCTCTACGGTATAAACTCGCCGCACGAGTCTGGAAAGGATCGCGGCCTGATAACCAGACCCTGTTCCGACCTCTAACACCTTGCAACGATTGTTTAATTCCAAGGCTTCGGTCATTATTGCCACGACGGAGGGCTGGCTGATCGTTTGTCCACGACCGATTGGTAGTGGTCGATCCTCATATGCACGTTCTTTGAAAATCCCTTCCAAAAACATGTCGCGCGGGGTCGATTCCATCGCCGCAAGAACTGCCGGATCGGACACCCCATTGCTGCGGAGCGTCAAGATAAACTGCATACGTTGTTCGGTCAGGTTCATAACCTAGAACAATTCTGACAGGTCAGAAACTATGTCATGTGCCGTTAAATCAGCACGAAGCGGTGTGACGGTGATCCAGTTTTCGGCAGCTTCCCGCGCATCGGATCCAACAGGTGCGCTGGCATTTTCGGGATTGGCCGTAATCCACAAATATCGCCGCCCATTGGGCGCTACGTGTGGATCGACCCCGAACGAACCATTCGGCCGCTGACCCTGAACCGTTGCCTTGACACCTTTGGTCTGGTCTGCGGGCACGGCGGGGAAGTTGATATTGTAAAACACCCCATAAGGTTGATCGTGCCACTTGGCATCGTCCAGCAAACGTCGGCAAATATCGGCACCGTGCACGCGGGCGGCCTCGAACGGGTCGTCCAAGACAGCGCTGTCACGGCTATAATACTGCGACATTGCGATGGCCTTAAAACCGTGCAGCGTTGCTTCGATCGCGCCACCAATAGTCCCCGAATATAGCGTATCTTCGGCGACATTGTGGCCGCGGTTCACACCCGACAAGATCAAATCTGGTGGATTGTCTTTTAGCACCTCGAAGAGTCCGGCCAATATGCAATCGGCAGGGGATCCTTCAACCGCATAGCGCCGCTCGCCCATCTTTTGCAGCATCATCGGGCGGATGTAGGAAATACAATGTGAAACCCCGGATTGTTCGAATGCAGGGGCCACCACCCAAACTTCGCCGTCGGGACCAGCTAGATCGACGGCGATGGCCTCGATTACTTCCAGACCAGGGGCTGTGATGCCGTCATCGTTAGTGATCAATATGCGCATTTTGGTTCTTTCATAACTGTTTCATGATTGTTCTAATCGCAGGAATGCGCTCCGACAAGTAAAACACGTTTTCTTGGAGAGGAGTGCCGAATATTTCGAACAATACGCCAAAAACAGGCTGGGGCAACGATCACATGGCGAGTGCACTATTCGCCGCGAGTGATTTTACACTGGTAACAATTATTTCGTGCTGACCGAACATGGATATAGCGTACTTTCGGGGTGGCAAATATGTGTTCACTTTGCGCGATCAATTTGTCCCGTGCAACGACCACGCCCGTGCCATATACAATCCGGTCATCAGCCCCGTATCCTTTGATGAGGAAGTCGTTCGAACTTTGCAGAATTGGTGGAAGCTTGCCAGAAGGTAGATGACGCTCGCACGCCTCGCCGCACAGAAATATCGGCCCGACCTCGGCATATGGCTGGTCGTTCAGGAACGGGCGATAGGCCAAAATCAGCATCGACCGACCCTCGGGGGTATCTGACAGACAATGACGACACGGATTGCCCGCACCATCGGAAATGGTCCGCTCAGGCAATTGCCCATAGAAATCGGTTTGACCGTTTTGCAGGGCGCGTACAGTATCTGTTGGCAAGGCGTGAAAGTGTATGGGCATTGGGGTTCCTTTCAATGAAGCCCAATACTTATGCGCTCACCGCACATCCCACGACCCGTTTCCTGCTGATTACACCAGTGTTCCTTGCGCCGTAATCACCGTATTTCCGCCCATATACCTCTGCAAAACCTCAGGAATAGCGATCGATCCATCTTCTTGCTGGTAATTTTCCACCACAGCAATCAACGTTCGCCCAATCGCCAAACCAGATCCGTTCAGTGTATGAACAAATTCCGGCTTACCGCCTTCGGGGCGATACCGCGCATTCATCCGCCGCGCCTGAAAATCGCCAGCGACCGAACAAGACGAGATTTCGCGGTAAGCGTTTTGCCCAGGCAACCATGCCTCGATATCAAAGGTCTGTCGCATGCCAAAACCCGTGTCACCGGTGCACAGAACCAACGTGCGGTAAGGAATGTACAACGCTTCCAGAATGCCCTCGGCACAGCCGATCATCCGTTTCAGCTCCGCCGCACTATCTTCGGGGCGCGAAATCGTCACCATCTCGACTTTCTCGAACTGGTGTTGGCGTAAAATTCCGGCAGTATCGCGACCAGCGGAACCAGCCTCGCTACGGAAACACTGCGTGTGCGCCATCATCCGGCGGGGCAGGGTTGTCTCGTCGACAATCTCGCCGGCAACCACGTTGGTCAAAGGCACTTCCGCCGTTGGGATCAACCACCAGCCGTTTTCGGTGCGATAGCTGTCCTCGGCGAACTTGGGCAACTGCCCCGTGCCATACATAGCCTCATCGCGGACCAGCACCGGAACCCACATTTCGGTCAGGCCGTTCTTGTCGATATGCGTGTCCAGCATGAACTGCGCCAACGCGCGGTGCAGACGCACCATCGCGCCGCTAAGGACCACAAATCGAGACCCCGACAACTTTGCCGCCAGCTCAAAGTCGAGCCCGTCAGCAGCCCCCGCAATCTCGTAATGCTCCTTCGGAGAAAACGCAAAATTACGTGGCGCGCCGTGCTTCTTCACTTCGACATTATCATCTTCGGTAGCGCCGTCAGGCGTGTCGTCAGCAGGAGTATTGGGGATACCCATTAACAATTCGTTAAGGCGAGACGTTTCGGCTTTGGATTCTTCCTCCAGCTTCGCAATCTCTGCCTTCTTGTCGCCAACCAGCGCACGGAGGCGTTCAAACTCCGCCTCATCGCCTTTCGCCTTCGCCGCACCAACCAACTTGCTAGCAGCATTCCGCTCCGCCAAAGCTTCCTCGGCCGCGCGAATTTTCGTCCGCCGCGCACCGTCAATTTCCAAAATTGCAGAGGACATCGCAGACAAACCCCGACGAGCAAGACCCGCATCAAAAGCTTCAGGATTTTCGCGGATCATACGGATGTCATGCATTGGAACGCTCGTTGGTTAGAGTTTTATCTGAGCGGGGTTATGCAACAAACTTCGCGTGGGATAAAGGGGGGTTATTGTGTCGCGTTTACGTGCACCGTCCAACGTTGAAGAAATTCGATGGTGCTTAAATTCTCGGTTGGCCAATGGACAGGCCTATCTTCCATTCTCTCGATTGGAATTGTCGAATTGTCGCCAAACATCCGATTGACGTTATCGGCTGTTAAGCCGCTCGTTAATATAAACGACGTTGACCTCACGGCCGTCAGACTTGTATTTGCGTCGACAAAAGCGGCACGGAATAGTTCCGTCCCATTCATTTGCGCCATGAATAGATTTGCCTTGTTTAGCTGTGCCCCCATAAGATTTGCTGAATTAAGTTCAGCTTCACGAAGAAATGCATCGTTAAGAGCTGCGCCCTCTAAGTGTGCTTGATTTAACTTAACACCTTTCATTTTCGCCATATTCATATCGTTATGGTTCATTAACGCGCGGTCAAAATTTCCTTTTCTGAAATCAACTCTTTGAAGATTACAATAACTAATATCCAGTTGGTATTCCTCTAAGGTTTCCCGGTTAATTTGTTCTTGGTTACGACGTGCTATCACATCGATAATTGCCTGAATATCAAATCTCACGCTGTGGACTGAAGCACGCCAATTATTTAAGGCGCCCGACTCAACTTCCGCCCAGTTTATTGGAATTCTGTTCCTGTTTACCGGGCTGTTGTTCCGCACATATGCGCACAGGATTTCCATAACCGTGATATGGTCGTCTAGACTGTCACGCGCAATACGCTCCAGTGCGTAAATTCCGCCGAGGCGTACTTCCAAATTTGGAACGGATTTTGTTATCGAGTAATAACGTTCGTCGTTTATTTGAAATTTTTGGTCATTTCCTTGATTGAATCCGCTGTTGAATGCTTGGTTGAAAATTGGCGTAGCTGAGCTTTGGTTCGTTATCTTATCTTGGATATCTTGGATATTTTGGATAGTTTTCTCGGATCCCAACTGTTCAACGGCTTTCGTGATCCGATCTGTAATCAAGCCTTGTGCCGCGGTATTGCTCTGCATATGCGCGACCACTGTTCGCCAAACTACGAGCGGCGCACCAACGATTGCAGCCAACAAAACGGCATATCCCCTACTGTCGCCTTGCAATAGGCCGCTAGCTTTGGGGTCCCAAACAATTGGAACAAGTTGGCCAACTGCCGGAACAAAAAGTAAGAATGCTAATCCTCCTGCGCTCCAAGAAAGAATATTTGCATTTGTCAAGTACGGGGTAATCTTATTCATATTTGTGCTAACCACCAAGATAAGCATCAAAAGTGAAAAGAACGTTAAGAAGACGACAAACAATTCCCAATGCGAAATTGTGATCTCCGGTATTACAATGTCATTCATCTCGACCCTCCAGTAACTCTGCCACTATGACAATCTATCAGCGGTAGTGGAAGATCAAAGGTTAACAAACCCATGCGCAAAATCGTACATACGCGTTGTGCACGGGTTGTGTACGTGTTGTGCACACGAAAATCCCACAGTTTTGCCAAAAGTTAACGGTGTGACTCCTCGGTTTTCCCTTGGAAATATTCGTCGAGTCCGGTGCAGCAATCTGGAGTTAGCGGAGGCCAGCGTCTTCTTTGGCGGCCTGCCAAAATGCATAAAACTCCGAGTAGTCTAGGTCATCCTCCAGCCAGCCATTTGGTCGCATCATATTCGCAGGCAAACTCGTGGATTCATCACCATACATAGAATTAACTTGCGCCTCTGACAGCCGAACGGCACCCGAAAGGTCGGTAGATTTAACGGCTGCTTTCGTCATTTCAGCCGCGTTAAAATCCGCACCGTCAAGCTTTGCCCCGTTCAATTCCGCCCCGATTAACCCCGCCCGTATTAGCGTTGCGCGATTTAATTCGGCACCATTTAGCTCGGCTGCATTAAAAATAGCTCGGTTGAGCACAGCCTGTTTGAGTTCCGCTCCATTAAGCTTTGCTTTGCTGAAATCTGCCCCGTTTGCCACCGCCCGATTTATCGCAGAACCGTTGAGATCCGCGCCGTTTAGCGTTGCCCCGACAAGCACAGCCCCATTAAGTTTTCCCAATCTGAGCATCGCCCCGTTAAGCTCGGCTCCGTTGCATTGCGCCGCGTTTAGTTCCGCACGATCGAGCTTTGCCTCGTTGAGTCTTGCCCCGTTTAACTCTGCCCCGTTTAACCTCGCTTCGAGGAGGTTCGTTCCATTGAGGGTAGCTCGGTTTAACACAGCTCCGTTTAGCTCCGCGCTATTCATCTGTGCGAAATCCAGGTGGCATTCCTCCATATTTGCAAGGTCGAATTTGCCTTGCTGAAAATGGACGCGCTGCAAATTACATGCGTGAAGATCCAATGTGTATTTAGCGGAAATCTCATTAAGAACCTGCGCATCATTGCGTCTTGCAATCACATCGATGGCTGCCTGGATATCAATGCCGATAGGTGGAATACTTTCTCTCCACTTCGCGACACTAATCCGGATGCGTTCGGGTGGCGAAATAGCAGTATCAGCTTGGCTATTCTTCCGAATATAGGTGCAGAGGATTTCCATGGTTTTCACATGATCGCGCAAACTTTCCTGCGCAATGCGTTCCAACGAATATATCGCACCGAGTTTGGCTTTGAGGTTTTGCTCGGGTGGAAGTTTTGCACCCTTTATGATGCTTGGTTCGGCACCAAGGTTCTCTACGGCTTTGGCCAAGCGCTCTGATATTGACTCTTCTTGAGCCGTGCTGGACTTATCTTGAGCGATGTATATGCGCCAGATAATAAAGAGTGGTCCTGTGATGGCCGCCAACAGTAGTACATATTTGCGTGGATTATTATCGAATACATTACCAGTTCCTGTGACAACTTTTAGGGTTTCCCAGATGGCCGGCAGAAAAACTGCAACTGAAAATACGGTAAGTAACCAATATGCCGTTCCTCTGGTCCAAAGCACAGCCTTCAGCCAGTTTCGACATCTCGATATCACCATAACAACGAGCAGGCACGCCATATATAGCAATACAGCGTTTACCAAATCGCGTTGAGAAATTGTGATCTCTGGAATTACGAAGTCGTTCATTTATGTCCTCAAAAACGCAGCCAGCATGAAGATCTTTGGACCGTGGTGGAAGAGCAAAGGGTAACTAACTATCGTTCTAAACTGAAGCACACACTTTGTAAGGGATATTTATTCGGCAATCCAACCACGTTGGATAAGCGTAAACAATTGATTTATACGGAATCGTCGTCGGGTTCGCCGCCAGATTTGGCTATTGTCGCTACGGATTTTCGGTATGACGATATGGCGACTGCCACACCACTTACTGTTCCGGCGATTAGGCGGGTCACAATACTTTGGGTGCTCAATATCCAGAAAACGAGGCCAACCGTAACCATGCCAATCACAGCGGCCCAAATTATTGCACTCTTTGTGTTCGGCATTTTCGGTTCGGACTGATCATTCGATGAATCTGACATATGCTCTCCAGGATTGTTTGTGTTCGAATACGGCTAGTACCAGACGCTACTTCCCCTGATCCGATAGTCGCCGAACCAACGTTGTCCGCAGATCGTGCATGGCCATGAGGATTGGCTGCGCGCTCTGCGTAATCTGACTGTCGTTTGCGTTCGTCTGAACCCATTGTGCTACGGCATTCATGTCGCCAACCAACTGATCGACCCGGGCTGTATCCCTAGTCTTCTGATCGGCTTTACGCGCATCATACCAAGCAGCGATTTCGACCAGCTCGACCTCTGTAGGTTCTTGCTTTCCCGAAGGTTTTACCTCGCCATTATGCTTCAAAATCCCGATTTGAATCATATCAAGTCGCGCATGCGCCCCCGTTGCGACACGATATATAGCCGCACCATTGCTCTTGCGACGAAAGTAGAGAGTAGGGCGGTCGAACATCAGGTTAGTCCCTCGCAGAACCGGGCGATACGGGCGCAGGCCTCGGTCAATAGTTCGTCAGACGTGGCGTAACTAATACGGAAATTTGGCGATAACCCGAAAGCGGCCCCGAACACGACTGCTACGCCTTCGGTTGTTAACAGTTCCGTGGAGAAGTCTTCGTCACTGGATAGGGTTGCTCCAGATGGAGTGACCTTGCCCATTAGTCCTTTGATGGATGGGTAAACGTAAAACGCCCCTTCAGGTGTAGGGCATTCCACGCCGTCAATTTTGTTAAGCAATCCCACTACCAAATTACGCCGACGCTCGAAAGCGACCCGACTGGTTGCGATGTAATCCTGCGGGCCGTTTAACGCCTCCACCGCCGCCCATTGACTTATGGAAGAAGGGTTGGTGGTGGATTGACCCTGAACTTTGGTCATCGCCTTTATCAGTACTTCCGGCCCCGCTGCGTACCCAATCCGCCAGCCGGTCATTGCATATGCCTTGGAAACCCCGTTAACCGTCAATGTTCGGTCATAAAGTGCTGGTTCTATTTGTGCAGGCGTACAGAATTCAAACGGGGTGTATGCGATGTGTTCATACATATCGTCGGACATAACCCAGACATGCGGATGACGTAGCAATACGTCGGTCAGTGCTTTTAGCTCATCGCGTGAATATCCGGCCCCCGTCGGGTTCGACGGTGAATTGAAAATGAACCATTTTGTATTTGGCGTAATCGCGGCTTCAAGTTGCTCGGGTGTGATCTTGAAGCTTGCCTCGATGGGAGCCTCGATAATCACGGGCTCGCCACCACAAAGGCGAACCATATCGGGGTAGCTGACCCAGTAAGGGGCGGGAATAATTACTTCATCCTCAGGATTAAGAGTTGCCATTAACGCATTGAATAACACTTGTTTTCCACCAGTAGATACCATGATTTGAGACGGATCGTAGCTCAAGCCGTTTTCGCGCTTGAACTTGCCGGAGATTGCTGCCTTAAGGTCGGGAATTCCGTCAGGCGCAGTGTACTTAGTTTCGCCCCGATGTATGGCGTCAACCGCCGCGGCTTTGATGTTGTCAGGTGTGTCAAAATCCGGCTCTCCGGCGCCGAGGCCGATCACGTCCACGCCTGCTGCTTTCAGCTCGCGAGCTTTAGCTGTCGCGGCTACTGTAGGCGATGGTATTACGCGGGAAAGTTTGTCGGCAATGAAGGGCATGGAGGTCTCCGAAAGATAATTGCGCGAACAAGGTTGCACATATCTGGGATAGGGTGCAAACCGTTATTAGGGTACAGCCCGTAAATCGAAGGAGAACCCCATGACGGAGACACACGAACATCGTATTAAGCGCCTGAAAATGCGAAGCTGGCGGCGTGGAACCAAAGAAATGGACATGATCCTCGGGCCGTATTCGGACACGGAAATAGCGGTGCTTTCTGCGGAATCACTTGAGTTGTACGAGGCTTTGCTGGACGAGAATGATCAAGATCTCTATGTCTGGATGTCGCGGCAGACTTTACCCCCAGCTGAGCATGTGGAAATAATCGAAGTGATTCAAGATTTCCATAAAATTGCATAATATTATTCGTCAAAATTTCGAATATTTAACCTCTTGTTGCGATTCGTAGTGCCAGAACCAATGCAGTGAAATGTATTGGAGGCCAAAAAATGAACATGCAGACGGCTGTTAATGAGCAGGAAATGCCGAATAACCTGTCGACTTATCTTGATACGCTCGGGCGATTGGAACGCTTGCATCGGTTGTTGTTGGATGTTGTTAAGGACGAGTTCGAACGGCTGGGGCTGATTGACATCAATTCGGTGCAAGGATTGTTGTTGTTTAACATCGGCGAGCAGGAGGTAACCGCGGGGGAGCTGAAATCACGCGGGTACTATCAGGGCTCGAATGTGTCGTATAACCTTAAAAAGCTGGTTGAATCTGGATATATGCACCACGAGAAATGCGCGGTGGACCGCCGTTCTGTACGGGTGAGATTGACTGAAAAAGGACGCAAGATTCGCGAAGCATTATCGGAAATGTTCGCCCGCCAGGCGGAAGGTTTGGTGGCAGGGGCGGCACTAAATGAAGAATCGCTTAATACGGTGAACACGCATTTGCGTGGGGTTGAGCGGTATTGGGCGGATCAAATTCGATATATTTACTAGAAAATTCAGGCAAACTCGCGCAGAATTGACCTGCATGGTCGGAAACAATCCTCGAACCCTGCGTCGATTTGTAGTGTAATAAGTTCCAACAACTACAAGTATACGGCATTACGAATGTGTTTGGAGTGCAGCCATGAATTACGATGCCCAGTTGGATACTGCGTTAAACGCCCTACATGAAGAGGGTCGCTACCGCGTGTTTACCGATATCTGCCGCGAGAGGGGTGCGTTTCCGCAGGCCGTGTGGACGCGGCCAGATGGGACCAAGCAGGATATTACCGTTTGGTGTGGCAACGATTACCTTGGCATGGGGCAAAACCCGGTGGTTATCGAGGCGATGGAGCGGGTGTTGCGAATTGCAGGCGCAGGTTCTGGTGGTACACGGAACATCTCTGGCACAACGGTTTTTCATAAAGAACTCGAGCGCGAACTTGCTGACCTACACCAAAAAGAGACGGCGTTGGTTTTCACATCCGCCTATATTGCCAACGAGGCAACATTGTCGGTTTTGCCAAAGCTGTTCCCAGACCTAGTGATATTTTCGGATGAACTTAATCATGCTTCGATGATTGAAGGTGTGCGTCATGGCCGATGCGAAAAACACATATGGCGGCATAACGATCTTGATCATTTGCGCGAACTTTTGGAATCGGTCGATAAAAGCCGCCCGAAATTGATCGCGTTCGAGTCGATTTATTCGATGGATGGGGATTTTGGGCCGATCGAAGCGATCTGTGATCTGGCAGATGAGTTCAACGCGCTTACCTATATCGACGAGGTGCACGCGGTTGGCATGTATGGCCCACGCGGCGGCGGCGTTGCGGAGCGCGATGGTCTGATGGACCGGATCGACATTATCAACGGCACGTTAGCCAAGGCATATGGCGTGATGGGGGGATATATTGCGACTTCGGCAAAAATGGCAGATGCCGTGCGGTCTTATGCACCCGGATTTATATTTACAACATCGCTTCCACCAGCCGTTGCAGCAGGGGCTGCCGCCTCGGTTCGATACCTAAAGGAACACCAAGAGTTGCGTGATGCGCAGCAAAACGCGTCTAAGGTGTTGAAAATGCGCCTGAAAGCATTGGGTTTGCCTGTGATGGAGAATAGCAGTCACATCGTGCCTGTACTTGTTGCAGATCCGGTGAAATGCAAAAGCCTGTCAGATCGCCTTCTGGACGATTTTGGAATTTACGTACAGCCAATCAACTTTCCCACGGTTCCGCGCGGCACAGAGCGGCTTCGCTTTACACCCTCGCCAGTTCATAATCCGAAGATGATGGACCACCTAGTGCGGGCGATGGATTCTCTTTGGCGGCATTGCGAGTTGAACCGCACAGAACTGAGCGCGTAGGCGTAAATTCGCCACTTTTTGGTTGATGTAAGGAACGCCTTCACAAGTGGGTTAATTTTTCCTGCACAAACTCACAAAAAGGTGATATAAATTAGTCACTAACGCCATGGAACCCTTGTGGTTTTGTGGTGTTGGGGTAAATACGTACCGAGGTTACAAAAAAAGCAAGCAGGCTAATGAGCAACACGCCCTCAGATATAACCCTTGGCGGTTTTGACTCTTTCGAGCGCAAGCTGGGCGATGAGTTGCGCGGCGAGCGTGCCACGATGGGCAAGTCCTTGCTGGATGTTCAGCGAGAATTGCGGGTTAAGGCAGCGTATATTTCCGCGATTGAAAATTGCGATGTTTCGGTCTTTCCCAACGCAAGTTTTGTGGCTGGTTACGTTCGGTCCTATGCGCGCTACCTAGAGTTGGATCCCGAAGTTACGTTCGCGCGTTTCTGCGTTGAGGCAAGGTTTCAAAGTGCAAGCGTTGAACTGGGCGGCACGCCGACCAAGAAAAAGAAAACGAGCTTACAACCCATAACGGATCCTCAGTCATGGACTCCTAATATGCCGGGAAATGGTGTGGATGGGCGAAGTGGTACAGCCGGAGCAACGGTTGCAGCCGCTGGGCCCGCCGTGGTGCTTGCTGCTGTGGTTGCAATTCTTGGGTATGGCGCTTGGTTTGTGTTGCAAGATATTCAACGGGTTGAGTTTGCGCCGATTGAGGATAATCCGATGGTCGCGTTCGAACCGGATAATTTGGGGGGCGCAAGCCTTGACGCCTCCGATGGTTTCCTAGCTTCGAGCATTGAATTGGCCGCCGACCCGTCGATCCTGTACTCGCGCCGAGAATTAGATATTCCTGTAGTTCAACCGCGTGACGGCCCGATTTTTGCGATTAATCCTGATGCAGAAAACGATGCCGTTGTCGTAACTGAAGAAACCGATCTTGTTGAAACTGAAGTTGTTGTCGTAATCGAAGGGTCCCCTCGCGTTAGTGAAACACCGTATGTACCAACCGTAAGTGTCGTTGCTGTACAAGAGGCTTGGGTGCGGGTTTATCAGGAAAACGGCACGATCCTTTTTGAGAAAATTCTTGCTGCTGGCGAACAATATTCACTACCACGCGATGCGCCTACAGCTTACCTGCGGGCGGGTAATGCTACTGCTGTATATTTGATGATCGACGACGATGCTTATGGACCGCTTAGCGATTCTGACTCCGTGGTGCGTGATATCGCGCTCTTACCGACGTCCGTTGCAGACACGATGACCGGGGTCGCCGAACCATCTGTTGCATTGCAGGTTGCCGCTGAAGCTTGGCGGAGCCAGAATTTAGCGCGTTTGAGTCAATAAATTCCCACCTGAATTGGACGGGGTGACAATGGCAATCATCAGCTTTATTAATTCCGTAAGATCCACTGCATAAATTGGAATCCGCGTATGTCGCATAACCCTATTCGTCCATGGCGTGATATTGAACGCCGCAAAAGCCGTGTCATTCATGTGGGTAACGTACCGGTCGGCGGGGATTCTCCGATTACTGTGCAGACGATGACCAACACATTAACGTCAGATGCAAAAGCTACGATTGCGCAAATTCAAGAATGCGCAGAGGCCGGGGTCGACATTATTCGTGTTTCTTGCCCTGATGTTCCCTCGACCGATGCAATGGCAGAAATAGTCAAAGCCAGCCCGGTTCCCATCGTGGCGGATATCCATTTCCACTATAAACGTGCAATCGAGGCTGCCGAGGCAGGTGTCGCTTGTTTGCGAATAAACCCGGGCAACATTGGATCGCCCGAACGTGTACGTGAAGTGATCAAAGCCGCGAAAGACCACGGGTGTGCAATTCGTATTGGTGTGAACGCGGGCTCTCTGGAAAAGCACCTACTGGATAAATACGGCGAACCGTGCCCCGATGCGATGATTGAAAGTGGGATGGATCATATCCGCATCCTTGAGGATAACGATTTCCAGAACTACAAAATCTCGTTGAAGGCATCAGACATATTCATGACCGCAGCGGCCTATCAGGGGTTGGCTGACCTGACCGACGCTCCGATCCATCTTGGGGTAACCGAGGCAGGGGGGCTGGTTTCCGGGACTGTCAAATCTGCCATTGGTCTTGGTAACCTGCTGTGGATGGGGATTGGCGACACCATAAGGGTCTCGCTTTCTGCTGATCCGGTAGAAGAGGTTAAGGCAGGTTTTGAAATTCTGAAATCTTTAGGACTTCGGCATCGAGGTGTGAACATCATCTCTTGCCCATCCTGCGCGCGCCAAGGATTCGACGTAATCAAGGTCGTTGCCGAATTGGAAAACCGCCTTGCACACATCCATACACCAGTCAGCCTGTCTATTATTGGTTGCGTAGTTAATGGCCCCGGCGAGGCATTAATGACTGATGTCGGTTTCACTGGCGGCGGTGCTGGGTCGGGAATGGTATATTTGGCTGGTAAACAAGACCATAAACGGGATAATGCTGATATGGTTGACCACATTGTAGAAATGGTCGAAGCCAAAGCAAAAAATATTGAAGCTGAGCAGGAGGCTGCGGATAACGCAGCGTAAATATTATGGTCCGTATGGCGATTTTTTTGATTTTTTTAACCGCCGGGGCTGCTGGTGGTTTGTTCTATTATGTTGGTTCAGTGGAACACGACGCCACAGTTTGGCATGTTGATCCGCTGACTGTTCCCCAATCGGTTCAGCCACACAGTTTCCGTATGGCACCACCGGCATTGACCGAAGAATTCGTTGACGCCCCGTCGCCGGTTTATACGGTCAACCCGACATTAATGGCAAAGGCGTTTGACGATTATGTGTTGAACCAATCTAAAACCATTCGTATTGCCGGTTCGCCTGAAGAAGGCTGGATGACCTATGTGCAACGCAGTCAAAGCTTGAATTTACCGGACTACATATCTGTAAAGTTTATCGATTTGAACGGTGGAAATTCGACGATTGCCATCTATTCGCAGTCGCGGTTCGGCTATGACGATCTTGGCTCGAATGAAAAACGAGTGTTGGCGTGGGTTAATACCCTTCAATCTTTCGAACAATAATACGGCCACAAAATGATTGCATCAGACAAACTGGAAATGATCCGGCAACGCTTCGCGTTTATCGAAGCAAAACTTTCTGGCGGCGCTGAAGCCAGCGAGTTGGCCACGCTTGGCCGCGAGTATTCCGAACTCAAACCTGTGGTAGAGCAAATCGATGCCTACCAAGGTTACATTGAGGCGCAAATCGAGGCGACCGCGATGCTGGACGACCCCGAAATGCGGGAACTGGCGCAAGAAGAATTGAAAGAAATCAAGGATAAGCTACCAGCCGCCGAACGGGCGATTACACTGGCACTAATTCCCAAAGACGAAGCAGATATCCGCCCTGCAATTCTGGAAATCCGCGCGGGCACGGGTGGCGACGAGGCCGCATTGTTTGCCGGCGATTTGCTGCGAATGTATCAACGGTTTTGTGAGAATCGTGGTTGGAAATTCGAAATCGTCGAAGCAGCATCTTCGGACGTTGGTGGATACAAAGAAGTGGTTGTGAACGTCAAAGGTGACAGCGTTTTTGCCGTGATGAAGTTTGAATCCGGCGTGCATCGTGTACAACGCGTACCAACAACGGAATCGGGCGGGCGCATACATACATCAGCGGCGACAGTCGCTGTGCTACCCGAAGCCGAGGACGTAGACATCAACATCCCCGCCACGGATATTCGTATTGATACCATGAGGGCGTCAGGTTCTGGCGGCCAACACGTTAACACTACGGATTCTGCTGTGCGAATAACCCACCTTCCGACAGGGATAATGGTAACATCGTCCGAGAAGTCTCAACATGTAAACCGCGTGAAAGCGATGCAGGTTTTACGGACGCGCCTTTACGATCTGGAGCGGCAGAAAGTTGATGATGAGCGCTCGGCCGCGCGTAAAGGACAGATCGGTTCGGGTGATAGATCGGAGCGAATTCGGACTTATAATTACCCGCAGGGCAGGGTGACCGACCATCGTATTAATCTTACGTTGTATAAGCTTGACCAAATCACGCAAGGTGATCTCGACGAGTTGATCGAGGCATTGACGGCCGCAGATCAAGCGGAAAAACTGGCGGAGCTGGATCCTTGAGTGTCACGGTTCGTGAAGCGCTGGCAAATGCTACTATTTGGTTGAAAGAAGCCGGTATCCCGAATGCGGATATTGACGCGCGGTTTCTGCTGGCGCATGCGATGTCGTGCGATCCGTCGCGGTTGATTTTGTTGGAAGACGAGGAAGTACAACCTGATGTCTTCCGCTCGTTTGATGGATATCTTGCCGCGCGTGAAAAATTTCAACCGGTAAGTCAGATCATTGGTGGGCGCGAGTTTTGGGGTCGTTGGTTTAGTGTCACACCAGACGTCTTGGATCCCAGACCCGAAACGGAGACTCTGATAGATGTCGCGCTGCAACACGGCCCGTTTCAACGCATACTTGACCTCGGTACTGGTTCGGGCATTCTTGCTGTGACCCTTGCTGCCGAATGGGGCGAGACCCGCGCGATTGCCGTTGATATCAGTAGCGAAGCGATTGCGATTGCTAACAAGAATGCGGCTGCGCACGGCGTGGCGGACCGAGTAAATCTGATCGTTTCGAATTGGTATGACGCGGTTGCGGGCCAGTTCGACCTCATTGTTTCAAATCCTCCTTATATCACGGCTGCTGAGATGGCGGAGCTATCTCCTGATGTCCGCAATTGGGAACCATTCATCGCCTTAACTCCGGGTGGGGACGGGCTGGATTCTTATCGCACTATCGCCTCCTCGCTGAGCAGGTTTTTGTCTGATGACGGTTTAGCCTTGTTCGAAATTGGGCATACCCAAGCAGTGGATGTAGTTAGTATTTTTCAGGACGCCGGATTCGCGAACGTAACGAAGTTGCAGGATTTAGGTGGAAAAGATCGCGTAGTGACAGTGAAAAAGTAGAGAAATGTCAATTTTTCGCTTAATTACCATCACAGTGACGTTTTTCCCCTTGTTATCAACCAACCTGAAGGTATAAATATACATTATCCGCCCGAGATTGAGCCCTGACGGTTCTCTCGTTGAGAGCGGATACGTTAACCCCATATTGGGACTTTTACGCAAGACTAGCTGCGCTGCATTGTGCAGATCCTTAAATCCCACACTTCAGAAATTATGAGCATGAGACCTTCAAACAAATCCCGTTCGAGAAATAAGAATAATAACCGCCGGAACAACAATAACACGTCCGGTAACGTCGTAAATCGTGTGTTTGATAGCGCCGGTCCCGAGGGGCGTGTGCGTGGGACTCCGCAGCAGATCATCGAAAAATATCGCGGATTGGCGCACGATGCGTTGATGGGCGATGACCGTGTGGCTGCTGAAAGCTTCCAGCAGCACGCAGAGCATTACAGCCGTATATTGCTGGTAGCGCAGCGCCAGATTGCTGAACGTCAAGCTGAGCAACAGGCCCAACAAGCCGAACGTCAGGCCGAGCAACAAGCTCAACAGGCCGAACGCCAAGCCGAACAGCAAGCGCGACAAGCGCAACAGCAGCAGCAAAAAGAGCAAGCGAAAACTGATGACGAACAACCGGATGGTGGTCAAGGTTTTGCTGCAGTTTCAGAGGACCAACCAGAGGTTGGCGAGCAGCCTGATGTTGTCGAGCATATCGTAGCAACACCAGAGAATAAGCCTCGCACCCGCGCTCCGCGTCGCAAGCCAGTGAAAAAAGATACGTCGCACGAGGTTGATCCGGCGGCGGAAGACCAACCGCAACCTAACTGATTATTTCGGAAACAGGATCCGGCTAAGGCTGCAAAACTCCTCGATAGAGACTTGTTCAGCGCGCGTTGTCGGATCGATTCCGGCTTCGCGAATACGGTCCTCCACACCTTTTCCTAAGGACTTCAGGCTTGCCCGCAACATTTTGCGCCGTTGCCCGAAAGCCAAAGAAACGGTTCGTGATAAGTCTTTAGCATCGGCAGGAAAACGCGGTTCCTCCAATCTTTCCAGATGTACGACCGCTGACGTTACCTTAGGCGGTGGTGTAAATGCTTGCGGTGAAATTTCGAACGCCAGCTTCGCATCGGTGCGCCATTGTGCCAATACAGACAAGCGTCCGTACGCTTTCGAACCAGGGGCTGCCACAATGCGCTGTGCGACCTCTTTCTGGAACATCAACGTAAGACTCTGCCAATAGGGTGGCCACGTCGGCGGGGTCAGCCAGCGGATCAACAACTCCGTTCCCACATTATAGGGCAGGTTGGCGACTACCCGTATCGGAGCGGTCAAATTGGGTAAAGGGTTAACGTCCAACGCGTTCCCCTCCAGCACTTCAAGGCGGCCAGGGTAAGCATCAGAGACTTGATCCAGTATAGCAAGGCAACGGTTGTCCATTTCAATGGCAACGACTTTTCGTGCCCCCTCCATCAACAGCGCGCGTGTTAATCCGCCGGGTCCGGGACCAATTTCAAGCACATCGCACTGGGTTAACTCCCCGGCACGCCGAGCAATTTTTGATGTTAGATTCAAGTCCAGAAGGAAATTTTGCCCCAAAGATTTGCGGGCACTTAGCCCGTGGTTAGAAATGACCTCACGGAGCGGAGGCAGGCCGTCTTGGGAATTACTCATATCGTTCCCTTATGCTTTGCCATCTCGTTGGCGGTTCGCAAGGCTTCGATCAACGACTGCGGATCGGCGATGTTTTGTCCGGCGATATCAAAGGCGGTACCATGGTCTGGCGACGTCCTGATGAATGGAAGCCCCAGCGTTGTATTAACCCCAGCGGAAAAATTCAGCGTTTTAATCGGAATCAGCGCCTGATCGTGGTACATGCAGATAGCTAAATCATAACTGTCACGGGCGGCGGGATGGAACATAGTGTCGGCGGACATTGGCCCTGCCAAATCCATTCCTTCAGCCCGAAGCATTTCGAGCGTCGGAGTAATGAAATCGATTTCCTCGTTCCCCATTGCACCTTCTTCGCCTGCGTGCGGATTAAGTCCAGCGACAGCAATCTTCGGCGCGCTAATACCAAGATCTGTAATCATGGCTTGGTGCGTGACACGGATTGTTTGTTCCAGCAATGCCGCATCCAGTACCGCGGGAACTTTGCTTATCGCTATGTGGATCGTGACCGGCACTACGCGTAGCTCGGGCGCGCTTAGCATCATGATTGGACGTTCGACGTTTGCGAGATTAGCGAGGAATTCGGTATGCCCCGGAAAAGCGAAATCCGCGCCGTCTTGCAGAGCCTTCTTGTGGATCGGATTGGTGGTCAGCGCACAAGCCTGACCTGATTGAACCAGACCGACGGCACGCTCTATCATGTTCACGACTTCAACAGCATTTCGAGCGTTTGGAACGCCATTTATCACGGGCGCTGATAGCGGATGGTCAAGAACAGGCAAGGCGCTTTGCATTACGTGAGCTGCCTCGGATGGGTTGGCAATAACCTTGATTGGAACGCCAGAACCGATCGCCAGCGTCTGTATATGTGAGGCGTCGGCGATCAGAAAAAATGGCAACTCGTCGCGTAGGGTCGACCACGCTTTCAACGTGATTTCCCCCCCAATCCCCGCCGGTTCGCCAAGGGTCAGGGCGACTGGTTTCTGGTTCATCGTTGTTCTATAATCGCCGTACGACGTAGCTCCAGGGCGTATCCTTCAGCCAATTTTCCCAATTTTTGCCCAAATAGATTGCTGCTAAGTTGGGCTGTGACTGGTGCGCTTAGGTCCGTTGTTCTGTCGCAAAGTTGCACTAATAGAACGTTGTCGCCATTTGTGATAACTTCGCTTTTGCCAGGCATAAGACGCGCTAGGGATAACGCAATATCGGCGGGAACATCGTTAATCGCGGTCGGGCCGAACAGACCGCTGCGCGGGCCAAATCCCTCGGGGGCAGATCGAGCAGTACTGCATTCGTCGAGATCACGTCGTTTATTAGTGGCACTGGAAATTGCGTCGGGTTTACCACTGAAATCTAGTACTGCGTATTCGACTGATACGGTCTTTTGCAGGGCACTGGATACGGTGCGCGAAGCGACAACTTTCAATAGTATTACACCGGTAGAAATACGAACCGGTTCTGAAACCTGGCCAGTTGACAAGCCAACAACTTTTGCGGCAATTGCAGCGGGCAAACGCTCGGGCGCAAGCCAACCGATTTGACCACCGTTTTCCGCCGTACGTGACCGGCTGAAGTTTTTCACAGCCGCTTCGAAGCTGGCGCCGTTGTTTAAATCACGCGCGAGCCTATCGGCAAATGCGATCGTCGCAGCTTCACCACGCTCTGCGAATGGCAGGGCGATTTCAGCTAACAGTATTGTTTGTTGGGTCACGGCGGCGGCGACGTTAATTGCGTTATCCAGTTCAACACTTGTCGGGTCCGCAGCTTGACGGAATCGACGTTGTACAAGGCTGCGCCAAATCAATTGCGCGCCGAAGTAGTCGTCAAACGCTTGGCGAGAAACCCCACGGCTGCGTGCTTTGGCCCATAAAGCTTCGGATGTAGTATTTTGGGATGCGGCAATCCCTGCTAGTCCAGACGTCAGCATTTCGTCAGATATTTCCAACCCGTAAATGCCTGCTGCACGGACTTTCAGTCGGTCGTCGATTAGCTGTTCGACGGCATCTTGCTGTACATTTCGAGACTGGACACCTAATGCGCCCAAAAGCTTGACGCGCTGGCTTATATCAAAATGAGTTATGATCGAATCGTTAACAGCATAAGCTGCAGAATAGGGGTTTGCAGCATGGGCAACTGGAGCCCAGACAAAGATCGCCAACGTTAATGCTAGCACCCAGTTCATGAATTTACCCATTATTTAACCTCGTAATATACTTAGTATGCACATTGTGCGGTAGGCCAGTCATTGCTCGTACTTCCGCCGAATCCCGCCAGTTGAACTGTCAGGTTGATATCTGTCGACGGCACCACGTTATTCGAAGATGTGAAGCTACGCGAGAGGGAAAGCCCAACTTCTATGCATTCATTTCCATATGTTAAGCCTAAACCAGCGGAAACATTCCTATTTTCCAACAAATCCCGTGTCCAGTCGAAATCCAACGCCCAATTGTCGGCTACCCGATACTGAGCATCAACAGCAGCCTCGCTACGTTCATCAGAAGCTAGTGCTAGTGTGTCTGCCGCAAGGTAGACGAATGTGCCATCCACATCCCATTTGCCAAACGATGTCGAAAATTGTGTTTCGCTACGTTTAAAATCAAAATCATCGTCAAACAGAAAGCGCCCGATCACGTTGTAATTAGGGGCGAATTCAAAACTGACCGCCCCGAGTATGTCGGAGCGTGATCCGCCCAAAAGCGTATCTTCGCCAAACAAATCTGAAGGTTCGGAGCGAATGACCAATCCTCCGGACAACCCAAGAGCCCAGCCGTCGTTATCATATATTGTATACGTTGCACCGATATTGGCACGAAATCCCGTTTCGGTTACGTCATGACCCGGGAAGCGGTTAAGTTCGAAAAGGTTCGTTTCGTCGAATTCGACCTGTTGACTGTCTTCATTTGGGACGAGATCGTTGAATGCCGGGTCTGCTGTATACAGAAGTTGCACCACTGGTTCGAATATATGGCGCGCAGATTGCGTTGATTTGGACAACGGCCAACGGATATCAGCGCCGATAGAAGGGTGTACGCTGAGCAGCGGCGTGTTCGCGAAGTCCGTACTGTTCCAGACGCGATAGACATCAGCATCAAGGTTCAGTAGTCCTGATGCCCTCAAACCAAGTGGCAAGTTAATAGGAACAGTATAGTCTGCACCAATGCCAACACGCATATAGTCTTCGCCAATATCTCGCTGCAAACCAACACTACTAATTTCATAGCCAAGCTTCCCGCCCAACAATGGATCGGTGTGATAGCCGCGGTAGTTGATTTCAGGAAATACAAAGGGAATGGTGTCGTTGTCTTCATCGTCGCGAAGGCTATGTATAATTGCACCTGCCACCGAAAAATAGCTATTGCTTTGATACTTGCTGGCGGTCAATTCGCTCACGACACGATCGGTGTCATCGTAGTTATATTGGCGCATGAAACCATCATCACTAAGGATCGTTGCGCTGAAATCCAGTGATACCTCGTTGAGGATTTCAAAACTACCGTCAATAGTCAGAAAGCCGCGCCCGAATTCGCCAAACTCGTCATTGATTGCAATCGCGCCAAATGTTTCAAAACCGCCGTTGGCAAATCTTTGGCGATACTCCGCATCGATAACAGTTGCACCGGTGAAATTTAGGGTTGGCGTTATCGTGGCGTCTGCATGATCGCCAAGAATTAGATAGTAGGGCAGCTTTATGCCGTCCCCGAAATACTCGGACGACAAGATTACAGGACTAAGAAAACCCGAAGCGCGGCTTATAGACGGGTCCGGGATGCGCATATACGGCAGGTAAAATACCGGCAATCCAAAAACCTCGATCGTGGCGCTGCGGAAGTGAATTTGTTTTTGTTCATCATCACGGATCACCTGACGGGCCCGTATCTGCCAGACCGGCACGGGGCGGGACGGGCATACCTGACACGAACTTGCGACAACGTTGCTAAATGTATCAAATCGTCCCTCGGTGCGCTCATATTCCGTTGCAGCCAATTGCAATTGATCAGCCAGCAACAATTTTGCCCCTTGGACAAGTCCGCGTTTTAGGTCGCTGGACAGTTCAGCAAAATCCGCCAATATGACTGTGCCAGTAGCGTCCGTAATCGAGAGGGGGCCTTGCGCCGTTATCAAGCCGTTGCGTGAATCGTAAACAATGCTGGTTGCACTAAGTACGGCATTTTCGAAGAACACCTGTACGTTGCCGGTGGCGCTCAACAATCCGTTGGCTTGGTCCATATTGATTGTATCGGCCAACAAGCTGATGGGATTATCGGATTGCGCGAGCGAAACCTGTGGGTTGATCACTACGACGAAGAGCATCACCAAGGCGCTCAACCCGTGTAGCACATAGTTTAGGAAATTTCGGATACTTCCTCGCATTAATCTTTAGCCATCCTCTAAATGTAACACAAAAGCTAACGCAAATAGGGCGGCCGCCAACGGAGGCGCCCAAGTTGCCAATAGTACTGGAACTTCTTGCGCTTGCCCGAGCGATTCGGCAACATTTTTGACCGTATAAAGTAAGAAACCAGATAAGACTGCCAAAAGCGCCATTACACCGACATTCCCGAATCGCACATGCTTTAAGGAGAAAGCTGCACCGATCAGCATCATCGCGACCAACATCAACGGTGTAGCATATTGCGACTGTAAAAATACCTCGTGGCGCATCGCCGAAAAGCCTGAGGCATTCAACTGATCTATGAAAGCAGGGAGATTCCACACAGAGATGGTTTTAGGGGCCGCAAAACTGCTGAGGATGCGTTCGCTTGTCAGGTCCGTTGCCAGTACGATTTCAGGGTAAGGACGGATGTCGGCTGTCTCAAACAGGTTTTTGTCCAAAAAACGCCATTGCGTTGCGTTGAACAATTTCCATGCACCCGGTTGTAACTCGGCGCGTGTGGCTTCGATCCGTCGAACGAGATCTCCGTCAGTGGCGAACTCGTGAAAGCGAACTCCGTAAAGGACCTCACCACTACGGCTGGAATTTCGGGCTTGAATGATGAAGTTGTTATTCTCGCCCGTCTGACGCAGCCACAAACCTTCACGAGAAATCGACATCTGACTTCCGCCGGTTCCCGTATATTCGGCCCGGATATCACTGGTTTTGCGAATGGTTGCCGCAAGAATCGGATTCCACGCTGCAATAGTTACCAAGCCAATCAGGATTGTAACGATTGTCGGCGCCAGCAACATTTTCAATGCCGATATTCCCGAGGCCCTCACAATCACCAATTCACTTGACCGAGACAATCCAAGGAACGTGAACATACTGCCAAGCAGCACAACCAACGGAAAGATATCCGATAGGTACTCTGGAATCGTTACGGAAATCAGTTGGATATATACTTTGGCATCCACTCCGCGTTCGGACAGAAATCGAATCACGTCGTTCGTCACAACAAGCAGCAGGATCGCAAACATCGCAATCTGAATTCTTACGACGCTAAATACAAACTTTCGCGCAATGTAATAATATAGGGTCATATAGCTGTCCGCGCCGGAAGTCGGTGTAACGTGCGTTTGAAGCGGTTTTTGGTCAAAACAAGCACCGCCAGAACTAGGCAAACAATCGGAGGGGCGTAGGAAACCAGATACATGTCTGGATTTGTAGCAACCCAAGTCTTAATCATTAGCGTCAAACCAACGATGAACATTCCGGACCCACCGGTCACAGCTATGCGCAACCCTAGGCCCGTGCGTTTGTAACTTGCGGTCATCAGCATTGCGAAAGCGTAGATCGGCAAAACCAGTCCAAGTAAGGGCAGCACCAATTTAATGTGTGCTTCCGCCCAATATGTCGACTGATTGTATTTTCCACCACCTGCAACGATCTGCGCCGGGTTCAACAGTTCGGAAATAAAGTATTCAACTGGTTTTGGATCACGGACTTGTGTTTTCCCAATGATACCATCCAGATCGAAAATGAACTGATCAAATTCGATCGTGTTAAGGTTCTTTTCAATCATTGAATATCGCTGCATCACACCTTGATGCATCACTAACCTAAGTTCATTGTCGTCTTTAAGTAATAGTGCTTGTTTGGCGGAATACGTCACGGGATTTATCGGATCGCGCTCGTCATTCAGGAACAATCCGTCAATTTCGCCAGCCTGACTCGATTCTTTAATGTAGATCGTTACGCCGGTTGTTGGGTGAATGAACTGTTTCTCGCGCAGCAGCGTTCCGACAAAATTCTGCCGGACTTCGGCAATTCGATTTGCAAGCTGTGTGGTGGAACGAGGCTGTAACACGACGAGCAGCACAACCATTGCAAGCATTGCCAGAATTCCGATCACAACGGTCGATCGGATAATGCGGGTGGGCGAAAGGCCGGAAGACAGAATTACCACCATTTCGGATTCACCGAACAAACGGTTAATGGTGAATAGGGTTGAAGCAAAAACAGCAACGGGCAGGACAATGATTAACACGTTTGGCAGGATCAGGGTGGCGAATTCCAGAAAGATAAATCCGGACTCTCCGTTATCAATTATGATCTCCATCAGTGGCAATGTCTGTGACAGCCAAATGATTCCTGTAAGCGCCAGCGCGAAAAACCCGAAAGGTCCGAGTTGCGTTAAAAACAAATATCGATCAAGTCGGTTCACAGATTCGGGCCACCCTCAAAATTTGAAGTAGTTTACCTATTCCGGCCTATTTCGTCACCCCCAACTGGTCAAGGTGATGTTATCGCGATAGGACTATAGACAGCAAGATTCTGCCAGTTTTTGAGGAACATAAAATGACCACTCCTATTAACATTAATTTCGTCGAATCCGATATCGACACTATTGCTGGACTTACCGGCAAGCTCGCCGTTTTGGTTAGCCCGGATGGCAAAATCGATACCTTGGCACGGCGAGTTAACCGCCTATCCAAAGGTGCGATTGCGCGTTTTGCTGAAAGTGATGCTTTTGCGAAACTGGAACATGGGGCAGGTGTTGCGCTGGCTTATCCAGCGGGAATGACCTGCGACGGGGTTATAGTCGTAAAGATAGCCAAACGCCCTTCGGTTGTTGAAGCCCGCAAAGCTGGTGCGACGATGGCTGTCTATAAAGGTACAGACACTTTGACCGTTCTGGCCGCTAGTAACCCGAAAGCTGCCGACATTTCTTACGGTTTGGCACTGCGCGCATATGCATTCATCGCGCATAAAACCACCGAGACAGACGATATTCAGGGCGCCACAATGATGGTTACCAACCCTGAAAGTGTTGCGGCCGAAGCTGGCCCAATGGCGGCACTTGCTGAAGGCGTATTTTTTACACGTGATTTAGTTAACGAGCCGTCAAACATTCTAACCACGAACGATTTTGCTGCGCGACTGGCTGCGATGCAGGAGTTAGGCCTTGAAGTTGAAATTCTTGAGGAAGACGAACTAGCCAAGTTGGGCATGCGTACGTTGCTGGCGGTCGGGCAGGGTTCTACGAGCCCCTCGAAAGTTGTCGTGATGCGTTGGAACGGCGGCGGTGACGAGGCCCCGTTCGCGCTTGTCGGCAAGGGTGTTGTCTTCGATACAGGTGGTATTTCAATCAAACCGTCAGCGGGCATGGAAGACATGACCATGGATATGGGCGGCGCAGGTGTTGTTTCCGGTGTTATGCGCGCGTTGGCATTGCGCGGCGCGAAAGCGAACGTAGTTGGCGTTGTCGGGTTAGTTGAAAACATGCCGGATGGCGATGCAATGCGTCCGGGCGATGTGGTTCGCTCTATGAAGGGTGACACAATCGAGATTAACAATACTGACGCCGAGGGACGTTTGGTTCTGGCTGATATCCTTTGGTACACACAGGAACGCTTTAAACCTACGGGAATGATCGACCTCGCGACTCTTACGGGCGCGATCATTATTGGCCTTGGGCACGATAAAGCTGGCGTATTCTCGAATAATGACACGATCTGCAAGGATTTCTTGAAGGCAGCTGAAACGGAAAACGAAGGCGCGTGGCGCATGCCGCTTGCGCCTTCTTACGACAAACTCCTGAAATCGCGCACGGCGGATATGAAAAACTCCTGTGGTCGTCCTGCCGGTGCGTCCACTGCCGCGCAATTCCTGCAACGGTTTGTTAAGGAAGACACACCGTGGATCCACCTTGATATTGCGGGTGTTGCTTTGTTGCCGGGTGATAGCGAACTGGCACCGAAGGGTGCAACAGGTTGGGGCGTTCGCGCGCTCGATCGTTTTATCCGCGACAAGTACGAGGGCTGAACTTGGTTGATGTCCTCTTTTATCACCTGACGCAAACGCCGTTGGAGCGCACTTTGCCAGAGCTTCTGGAAAAGTCGTTGCAACGCGGTTGGCGTGTGTTGGTAAAGGGGGGCAATGCCAACCGTCTGGCGTTTCTCGATGAGAAGTTATGGACATACCGCGACGATTCTTTCCTACCGCACGGAGTGGCGGGGGAGGGAGCGGATAACCAGCCCGTTTACCTGACCGTCGGGGAGGAAGAGCCAAATCAAGCGAACATATTGTTTTTGGTAGATGGCGCGGCTTATCCGTTCGAAAAGATGAACCGATTCGATCGTGTCTGCGTTCTGTTTGATGGCAACGATGTGGATGCGTTGAATGCTGCACGTGCAGACTGGACAGCGACCGCAGCGGCGAAACTGCCTGCTAAATACTGGGCGCAAGAAGACGGCCGTTGGACACAAAAGGCAGAAAATACCCCCTGATTACCGTTGCAACACCAACGTGTCATCGATGATCTCGAACCGCTCGAATAATCGAAGATAACTCATTCCAAGCAGCGACACATTCATCTGACCTTCGGACACTAAAACTCTTACATTTTTATCGATTACGCCGGAGAATTCCAATGACTGAAGCGAGGTCACTGCTGTGCGAACTGTGCCATTCGCAGTTTCTGCGGTGCCACGATAAATCAGGCTTTCAGGCGAAATCCCAACCTTTCGAGCATCTTGTGCGCTTAAGAAAATTTCACTGGCACCGGTATCAATTACAAATTCGACCCGGACGTCGTTGACCAGCAATCCAGCATAAAAATGTCCATCTCTGGCACGTGAAATGCTAACGGCTTCATCTGAGATTATTGTGCCACGGAACGGAAACAGTTGATCTTGGAGTTGCCCTTTGAAGCCATAAATAATGACTGCGGCAAGAAAGATCAGCACCCATATCAAGGCCTGCTGAACCATTGTGCCCATGCGCCCGCGATACGCCCTAAGAAGATAGGCCCCGATGACCACCCCGAATATGGCCATGTAAACGAAATATGCGATATCGCCCGGCAATCAGAGGCCAAACATACCGTATTCGCGCAACCCATCCAGAACAAACTGAACCGATAATGCAGCGAGGAACATGCCCATCAGGCGGGTTACAAGGTTAATACCTGTATTACCAAGAGCGCGTTCCATCATGCCACTTGTCATAAACAATAGAAACGCGATTGAAAGCACGGCCAACATCACGCCATAAACTGTTAGTTGGCTGGTTAAATCACCGGAATTCTGTCCGACGAGCAAAATCATCGTCGTCATCGCACCTGGTCCTGCAAGCAGCGGCATGGCGAGTGGGAAAATGGCGGGATCTGGCCCTTCATCGTCCTCAGCAGTTTTTTCACGTCGTGGAGTCCGGCGCTCAAACAGCATATCTATTGCGGTTAGGAATAACAGGATGCCGCCGGATACGCGAAAGGCAGGCATGCCTATGCCAATTTTCGCCAGAACAAACTCTCCGCCAATCCCGAAAACCGCTAGTATTGATGCCGCGGTAACAAGTGCTCTGACCGCGACCCCGCGCCGCTGACGCGTGGTCATGCCGCTTGTTAAGGACACAAACAGGGGGGTCAGGCCGATGGGGTCTATGATGACAAACAGGGTTACGAACGCTGTGGTCGCAAGCTCCAATTCCATCACCCACGTGCCTCTAGTTTCTCTAGTGCTTCCATCCAAAGAGATTCGGCACGTTCTAACCCATCCGTTACTTCGACGTGCTTTTTCTGCCACATACTGATGGCGGCTGCTTCACCGTCATAAAACCCGGGTTCAGCCATCTTCACGTCCAACTTGTCGCGCATGTCCTGCAACTTTGTCACACGCTCCTCGCATGTGGCAACCTCTTCGCGCAGTTTTTCTTTAGAAACCTTCTTGGGCTTTTTACCCTTTTGTTTCTTTTTCTCTGACTTCGGCAAGCCCCCGCGCTCGGACAAAAGCATCTTGCGATACGCATCCATATCTTCGGTATACGGCGTCACATTCCCGTCTTTCACCAACCACAAACGGTCCGCCACCAGTTCCACCAAGGATTGGTCGTGGCTGACCAAAATCACGGCGCCCGTGTATTCGGTCAAGGCGGCGACCAACGCCTCGCGGCTTTGAATATCAAGGTGGTTTGTCGGTTCGTCGAGGATAATCATATGCGGTGCATCGATTGTGGCAATCAGCAACGACAACCTCGCTTTTTGACCACCAGATAGGCGCCCGACTTTGGTATCCACGATATCCGCGTTCATCCCACCAGCCGCCAGACGTGATCGAATTCGCCCGGCCAATTCCTTGGGACGCAGGCGGTGGATGTGCTGAATCGGGGTTTCGTCTAGATCAAGTTCATCGACCTGATGCTGCGCAAAAAAGCCGACCCGCAGTTTCGAAGAGGCATATTTATTGCCCGACATAACCGTTAGTCGGTCCGCCAATAACTTCGCAAACGTCGATTTTCCCTGCCCGTTAGCACCCAGCAACGCAATACGGTCGTCTTGGTCTATCCGCAGGTCCAAGTTGCGCAGAATGGTCTTGTCATTATAGCCAACACTAGCGTTTTCAAGGCGAATAACCGGCGGGCTAAGCTCTTCCGGCTCTGGAAAGTTGAACGGAGTGACCTGATCCCCAACAATCGGCGCAAGCGTCCCCATCCGTGCCAACGCCTTGATCCGGCTTTGCGCCTGTTTCGCTTTGCTAGCCTGCGCGCGGAACCGATTGATATAGGACTCCATATGCTCGCGTTGCGCATCCTGCTTTTTCTTCTGCGCGACCAACTGTTCCAGCTTCGCGCGACGGGTATTTTCGAACGTGTCGTAATTACCCGTGTAAAGCGTCAGCCGCTGTTGATCCAAATGCAATATTTGCGTGACGGAGCGATTCAACAGCGCTTTGTCGTGGCTAATGATCAACACCGTATGGGGGTATCTGGTCAGATACTGCTCCAACCAAATGGCGCCCTCTAGGTCAAGATAGTTGGTCGGCTCGTCGAGCAATAGGAAATCAGGTTGCGAGAACAATACGGCCGCCAACGCCACACGCATCCGCCACCCGCCGGAAAAGTCCGAGCAAGGTTGTTGCTGTGCGTCATTATCAAACCCCAAACCATGCAGAATGCTGGCCGCGCGGGCCTCGGCTGAATGGGCTTCGATATCTGATAGACGCATGTATATATCTGAAATACGGGTAGGGTCCGTGGCCGTTTCAGCTTCTTCCAACAGCTCGGAGCGCTCTACATCCGCCGCAAGAACGACTGAAATGAGGCTCTCCGGTCCCGAGGGAACTTCCTGCGCGATGCCGCCAATGCGAGCCCCGCGCGGGATTTCAATTTCCCCCTCGTCGAGCGTCCATTCGCCTCGGATCAGCTTGAACAGTGTGGTTTTACCCGCACCGTTGCGCCCAACAATACCGACCTTATGGCCAGAGGGAATCGTGACGGTCGAACTGTCAATCAGTTTGCGACCCTCAAGTGTGAATGATATGTTTTTTATAGCTAGCATGGGCGGGTATTTCGCTGTTCTAGGCGGCCAAGTCAATGGGTCTACGGAATTAGCTCTTCACAGATGCCAACCCCCATGTTACTTGCGCGCCAGAGACAAACGGGGGCCAACAGGCCCAACATTCCAAAGGACCTTTATCATGGCTATCCAACGCACATTCTCGATCATCAAACCAGACGCAACTAAACGCAATCTTACGGGCGCTATTGCGGCTAAATTTGAAGCTGCTGGCCTTCGCATCGTTGCGTCCAAGCGCATCCAGATGACACTTGCACAGGCTGAAACATTCTACGGCGTACACTCCGAACGTCCATTCTTTGGCGAACTTTGCGAATTCATGATCTCCGAGCCAATCGTGGTTCAGGTTCTTGAAGGCGAAGACGCAATCGCGAAAAACCGCGAAGTTATGGGCGCAACAAACCCAGCCGACGCAGACGCTGGCACAATTCGTAAAGAATTCGCGCTTTCGATTGGCGAAAACTCGGTACACGGTTCCGATGCACCAGAAACGGCCGCTGAAGAAATCGCATTCTTCTTCTCGGGTCTTGAACTAGTCGGTTAATCCGCCGACCTGACACCAAGCTTATCAAGGGCTGCTTCAATATTGGAGCGGCCCTTTTTCTTTGCGCCAAGCGTATCACCAACGAGTTTGTCGAATCTCTTACGCAAGTTTTCTTTTTCGACCCCTTGGCAGTCGTTCCAAGGCCTACCTTGCAACCCCATAACTAGCGCGTAATACCCGATGAAATGCGGACGAGTTCCATTTTTGAGAACCAGCCCGTACCCTTCATCTGCCCCTAATGCACGAAGTTGCTCGGCTGTTGTTATGCCAGCAGCGGTGAATATTATTTCGGTAGACGGGCCTAGATTGCGTATCGATGAAACAGGATCAGACATAGCATGATTTAGCAACCGTGGCATCAAAAACGGCCTTGGCCGCCAACCACTCTGCACCATCCGGATAAGTTAATAGTGCCTTAACCATCTGCGAGGAAAAATCCTCGCTCGCTTCGCGTGGCAACAGGGAAGGGAGGTTGTCAATCGCGGTGAGTTCAAGCTCCTCGCGAATACCGTTTTGGCCAAGGGATATAAATGGCGCGTCCCATTCTGTAGGCGCGCCGTAAATCGGTAATGGGTTAAAGTCACTGAATGGGTCACAGGACACATCCGAGATCATCTGAATAAAGTTTAGTGGATTGGTAATTTCGTCAGACGACAATAGCTGCAACCCTGGTCCCGTCATTAACACGCAGTTAACCAACAAGTCGTGCGCCAATAGCGCTGCACGATCCAGACTGCGTGTTTCCTCCATGTCCCATTCGGTCACATCAAATCCAGCCAACTTCAATGCCTCGGTAGCACCCGTACCGGAACGCCCCTTCGCCCCAATCACCACGGCACGGCGAGGTTTGATGCAATTGGCCGACAATTCCTGCAGAATTTCAACGACCTCTTCACGCGATTCAAAACTTCCGACACCGCGCTCCGGCCCGCCAACCCCGTTCCAACGCGCCAACAATCGCCAAGCCGCCAACGCGGCCCCCATCCAACCTGCCCAATACCCGAAAGCCGCCACCCGTTCTTCTCTTTTGGTCAAATACTCAATATCGTAAAGCTGTCCACCGCCACGACGGAAGCGGGCAATCTCCTGCTTCCAACCGGTTTGATCCTTATAGATATGTGCAAAGTGTACGAAGGGAGCGGTAAGCTCAGCGGGTTCGTCAGGCAATTCTTTAAGCCCCAGAATCGTCGCATCCGTAGCCTTTAACCAAGTACCCGTATTAACCAAATCACATCCAACGGACTCATATTCGGCATCTGCGAAAACCCGTTTATTACTGCGCTCCACGGAGATATCGAACCCCGCTTCAAGTAAGGTTTTCGCATCATTCGGAATAACAGGTGTACGCCGCTCGGTTGCGCGGGCTTCGTCTCGAAGGATAAATTTCATGACGCTTCCTTAGGAAAACAGCACGACTTTCGTGTCGTCGTTATCAGCAAACTTACGCAACACTGCAGGGTAGAGTCTATGCTCCATCGGTAATAATCGCGCGGCAAGATCGTCAGGCGTATCATCGGCAAGCACAGGGATTACGGCTTGGCCCAATATCGGCCCGGCATCCAACTCTGCCGTGACCTGATGCACCGTGCACCCGTGCACCGCCATCCCAGCGTCAAGTGCGCGCTGATGCGTGTGCAATCCTGTAAACAACGGCAAGACTGAGGGATGAATATTCAACATCTTCCCTTCCCACTTGGCTGTAAATTCGGGCGTTAAAATACGCATGAAACCAGCCAAACAAATAATGTCGGGGTTTGCCGTCAGCAGCGCTGAATGCAATTCAGACTCAAACGCCTCGCGATCTCCTTTGAAAGGACGGTGGTCAACGACCGCCGTCGCAATACCCATGTCAGCGGCCTTGGCCAGCCCACCAGCATCTGGATTGTTTGAGAGCACCAGAACAGGTTCCGCCGGATGCGTCGCACCCATATCCTTGGCCAGCGCAACCATGTTCGAACCACCACCCGAAATCAGAATGGCGACCCGTTTTTTCACGCCAGCGTTCCCGCATATGAGATGCTATCGCCTTTAACGACCGTGCCCATAGTAAACACCGTTTCGCCGTTTTCTTCGAAAATCGTTTGCAAAGCTTCGGCGCGCTCAGGCGCAACAACGGCAATCATACCGATACCGCAATTGAAGGTTTTCAACAGTTCGGACTGTGCCATCCTGGACTGATCTACCAGCCATTTGATAACCGGCGGCAGGTTCCACGCGGTCAGGTCTATTTGAGCACCAAGCCCTTCGGGCAACGCGCGCGGCAGGTTTTCGGTTAATCCGCCACCTGTGATATGCGCCAGCGCATGCAATCCACCTGCGCGGTAGGCCGCAAGCCCCGAGCGAACGTACAGTTTCGTAGGAGCCAACAGAGCCTCCCCCAACGAACCTTCACCAAACGGTGAGGGCGCATCCCAGCCAAGACCGGAATTTTCGACGATCTTGCGAACCAGCGAATACCCGTTTGAGTGCACGCCGCTAGAGGCCAGCCCAAGCAGTACGTCACCTTCGGCTACGCCAGACGGCAACATCGCTCCACGCTCCATCGCACCAACGGAGAAACCAGCGAGGTCAAAATCGCCTTTGGCATACATCCCCGGCATCTCGGCAGTTTCACCACCAACCAGTGCGGAATTCGATAGGCGGCAGCCTTCGGCAATGCCCTCGATAACAGTCGCTGCCTCGTTAACATCCAGTTTACCAGTTGCGAAGTAATCGAGGAAGAAAAGCGGTTCTGCACCCTGACAAACCAAGTCATTGACGCACATCGCGACCAGATCAATACCAACCGTGGAAAGAATACCTGTATCAATAGCGATCCGAAGTTTAGTGCCGACACCATCCGTTGCTGCAACCAAAATCGGGTCTTTGTACCCAGCGGCCTTTAGGTCAAACATCGCACCAAACCCACCCAAGCCGTCCATGACGCCTGAACGTTTGGTACTGGCAGCAGCGGGTTTAATCCGCTCTACCAGCGCATTACCTGCGTCAATATCAACGCCAGCGTCGGCATAGGTTAGGCCATTGGGACGGTCGGACATTTCAGGCTCCTGCAATGTTGAGATTTGCGCCTGCTTTACCTTAGGCGAAAACAAAAGGGAAGCCACTTGACCCTCCTAAATCATTCGCGTATCGAGTGCCGCAGGCGGGCCTGTAGCTCAGTTGGTTAGAGCAGAGCGCTCATAACGCTTTTGTCGTAGGTTCAAGTCCTACCGGGCCTACCAAAATTAGTTGAAATCACCACGTAAGAAACCCTTTTTGGTTGTGTTGCGAAATATTGGACAATAAGGTTGCTCAATATTTCTTGAACATAGCGAGACAAGTTTTCGATGAGCTACGATTACCTGAATACAAATATTTATAAGTCTGCGGCCCACGCATATAGAAACAGTTTACCAACCGCCTTGACTTTCGCCTTTATTCTACTTGTTTTGGAGGTTGTAACCCCAATTTTCGGGTTGAAGTCATCTATGACTTTCGTTGGAGAAATGTTTTTGGAAATTGGAATGGCATTTGCTGTCCATACTTTTATTTTAACTGGCGTATCAAATTCATGGAAAGACCTAATACTGGTTAAGAACGAAGCCTATAGCTACAAGCCCTTTATGTGGAAAAGTTTTGCTTTCTTGGTCATGTTTTTTTTGGTGATGGCAATAATTGGGGTACTAACCTTTATGCTAGGGACATTTTTGGTTGTCGACAAAAAAGAGCTGTATTTGGGATTAGCAGCCATTCTATTTGTAATTATTGGATTACCTCTGATTGGCATATTGTTTACGATATATGGAACGGTACTTCCAGCAACAGTTGCTGAAGTAGATTCATCATTTCCAGCTGCGTTTCGCCGAAGTAAAGGGCTATTCTGGTTCACATTTGGACGTTTAGCATACGGGCCAACTTTGTTCACTGTCGGATCACTCATTATAATAGTTGTTCTCGGACGAAGTAACATTCCAGTTAATGTTTACGGAGAAAGTGGGGAATTGGGCATAGTTGGTACAGTTATCGCTTTTATTATATATGCGTTCCGTATGTTTGGTTTGGCGCTAATGGCAACGGTTCTATGCAAAACATATTTTAAAAGCGTGGCTCTTTCCGAGCAACCTACTTAACCCAACGCCGAAATCATTACCCGTCGATCAAAGCTGACACTTTTGATCAAGGCGAAGGCTTCTTGCCCGACTTCCAACCCCAACTCGGCCACCGCTTGTCGTGTGATACGCGCGCGCAAGGATTGGCTGCCAACTGCGAAAACAATCTCGGCGAACGCGGTTCGGTTTTCGGTTTTTATTTCGGATATTGTCGCGGCGATGGCGTTACGGATGCTGATATCCTCGGGGCGAGAAGTGCCTACGGCAACGTCGCGAGCGCGAATCCTCAGACGGATTCGGTCACCTATATTTAGAGACGCAACCATGGGCATGCGCAGCACCTCACCCTCGAAATCCAAAGATGTAATTTGGAATGTGGTGTCTTGTGCGGTAACAGTTGCTTGCAAAAAGGAACCGGCCTCGAATTTTCCGGTAAAATCATGCATTTCTTGTGTGTCGAAAATCTCGGGAATTGGCCCGCGCGTGCTGACATAGCCATCTGGCGACAACAAGATGACCTCATCGGCCAAACGCGCGACTTCGTCTATTGCGTGGCTGACGAAGATCGCGGGGACACCAAACTCGCGCGGAATCTTTTCAAGAAATGGCAGCAGCTCGGCTTTGCGACGGATGTCGAGAGCTGACAAAGGTTCGTCCAGCAGCAGCAATTCAGGCTGGGTTAACAAAGTCCTACCTAAGGCAACACGCTGTTTTTCGCCCCCCGAAAGCGTTGAAGGACATTTGTTAAGGAGCGTTAACAAATCGAGTGACTTGACCACATGATCGACAGTGATCGGGTTTTTAACCATTGGGCTACGTTTTTCAGCGAACGCAAGGTTTCCCGCAACATTTAGGTGAGAAAACAGGCGGTCGTCTTGAAAAACCGTACCAACAGGTCGTTTGTGGGGGGCGCAAAAAATGCCCGCGTTGGTATCGCTCCAGATCTCGTCGTTATAAGTTAACCGCAGGTTACCTCTGTTCTCGAAGCCAGCGATGATCCGCAGCAAAGTGCTTTTACCACTGCCGCTGGGGCCGAATAGGGCGGTAATTCCGGATAGCGAAATCGTTTCGTTAAACTCGATTGTGTGATCAGCGAACGGTAGACGAGCGCGGAGTTTTAGCGATTTAACCGACATGAACTGCTGCCCGTCGATTAAGAGCGTAAACCGCCATCAAGACGATAAACGAGAATATCATCAGGCCGCCAGCAAGCTGGTGTGCCTCTGCATATCGCAGTGTTTCGACATGTTCATAAATGGCGATGGATATTACCTTGGTTTCACCCGGAATATTGCCACCTACCATCAATACAACCCCAAATTCGCCGATAGTGTGCGTGAAGCTAAGAACCGCGGCGGTCAAGAAGCCGCGTTTCGCCATCGGGACTGCAACCGTAAAAAAAGCGTTAAGCGGGGAGGCGCGGAGGGAGGCGGCGGCCTCCATCGGGGCGCGGCCAACGGTTTGGAATGCCGTTTGTAATGGTTGCACCATGAACGGCAGCGAATAGAACATCGATGCGATGACCAATCCGGTGAAAGAAAATGTTAAGGTTTCGCCGGTAATATCGACCCAGAAGCGCCCGATCGTTGATGTTGGGCTAAGAAGGATCAGGAAGTAAAACCCGATGACGGTCGGGGGCAGAACGATGGGTAACGCCGTTAACGCCTCAATAACGGGGCGGGCTTTGGACCGCGTGTTGGCTAACCACCAAGCTAGCGGTGTGCCCAGCAACAACAAGAAGAACGTGGTCGTTCCGGCCAGTTGTATTGTTAGCCACAGGGGGGAAAGGTCCGCCATCAATCGACCTCGTAACCGTAGGTGCGGATGATTTCTTTGGCGGGTCCGCTTTGCAGGTACGTTATGAAGTCCGATGCTGCTGCATTGCCTTCTGCGTGTCGCGTGAGCACCGCATCTTGATGAATTGGTGCGTGTAAATTGGACGGAATGATCCAATAACTGCCCGCCGCTGCATTCCGTGGGCTCATGGCATAGGCCAGTGCCACAATGCCAAGTTCAGCATTGCCACTGGCGACTAGGGCGTGGGTCTGTCCGATATTTTCCCCCATAACAATGCGGTCCTGAAGTTTTTCGAATAGGCCGAAGGCAATTAAGGCTTCTTTGGCAGCCATACCGTAGGGTGCGAGTTGTGGGTTGGCAATCGCAAGTCGACGGTAAGATGCTGTTAACGCACGCAATCCGTTCTCGCTGATGCGGTCTGCATCAATGCTCCAAAGCGCGAGTTGGCCGGTGGCAAAGGTAAATTTCTGATCGAGGGTTCGACCACTTTCCACCAGTCGTTCGGGACGAGATTGGTCGGCCGCTAAAAACACATCGAACGGGGCGCCGTTAACTATTTGTGCATAAAGTTTGCCAGTGGAACCTGTGACGATGACCAGTTCGTGTTCAGTTGTCACCTCAAAGTCAGATTTTAATTCATCGACTACTTCAGAAAAATTGGTGGCAACAGCGACCAACGCGATATCTGCAACGGCAATCTGTGGTACAATGACGAAGGTCAGTGCACAGCAAAGGTGTGTGATCCGCTCCTTGATCGTCATGATATTCCTTGCCATTAGTTGCCTTCGCAAATTTAGGGGATGCGCCCGCCAATCACAAGCATTGACGACCGAAATTGCCATCGCGACGTCGTTTTGAGGCTAGGCGGGGTGTCGAGTTGGTGTATGTTGCCCTGAGAAACTATCGAGGTGTTAAAATGGCTCCGTTGGATCAGCGAAAAGGTGTTTGGAAATCCGGCAAAGGCAAGGGGCGACATACGCCCAAAGGCCGACAGCTGGATGAAACGGCATGGAAAGAAATCGAGCTACTGCTTGGTTCGCGCTCGCGTAGCCGTGATCTGTTGATCGAACATTTACACCTTATTCAAGACAAATACGGACACCTGTCCGCGGCGCATTTACGAGCGTTAGCTGAAGAGATGTCGCTGGCAATGTCTGAAGTTTACGAAGTCGCCAGCTTCTATGCCCATTTCGATATCGTCAAGGAAGGGGAGACTGCACCGCCTTCGTTAACAATTCGTGTATGTGATTCCCTCTCGTGTGAGTTGGCTGGTGCCGAAAAATTGCTAGCCGAACTTGGTGAGAAGTATTCTGCAGGCCAAGTCCGTGTTTTGCGCGCGCCTTGCATGGGGCGCTGTGATACGGCTCCGACACTGGAACTGGGTCACAATCATATCGACCATGCCAGCGTCGATTTGGTCGAGGCCGCGATTGAAGCTAACGACGTACATCCGCATTTGCCAGATTACGAAACCGTAGAAGAATATTACGATAAGGGTGGTTCAAACGTTTTCTATGAAATGATAACGGGCAAAATCAGTGTAGAACATGTTATTGAAACGGTTGCTGCATCGGGTTTGCGTGGACTAGGCGGTGCAGGCTTTCCAACCGCAAAAAAATGGGGATTTGTGCGGGCAGAAAGGGGTCCCCGGTACCTTGCTGTAAACGCTGATGAAGGCGAGCCAGGGACATTCAAAGATCGATATTACTTGGAACGTCAACCGCTCTTGTTCGTCGAGGGTATGCTGATTGCCGCACGCGTGGTTGATGCCGAAAAATGCTTTATTTATCTGCGTGATGAATATCCTGCGGTGCGAAAAATCTTGCAAATAGAAATCGCAAAGTTGGAGGAATCGGGTGTTGTTCCTGTTGGGTTCATAGATCTTCGGCGTGGTGCCGGCGCATATATTTGTGGTGAAGAAAGCGCGATGATCGAAAGCATCGAAGGTAAACGTGGCTTGCCGCGGCACCGCCCACCATTCGTTGCACAAAACGGTATCTTTGGCCGTCCGACGCTGGTGCACAACGTCGAAACACTTATTTGGGTAGCCCGTGTCATGCGCGAGGGGCCGGAAATTCTAAATGGGGTTGAGCACAATGGCCGGAAAGGTCTACGCTCTTATTCTGTTTCTGGTCGTGTGAAGGAACCTGGCGTAAAATTATTACCCGCTGGATCAACCATAACTGATATTATCACGGCTTCGGGCGGTATGCTGAACGGGCACACGTTCAACGCCTACCAACCGGGCGGCCCATCTTCGGGGTTGCTACCGGCCAGCGTCGACGATGTGCCGCTGGATTTTGACACTCTGCAACCGCTTGGGACATTCATCGGCTCTGCTGCCGTTATTGTGTTGTCGGATCAGGATAGCATTCGCGATGCGGCGTTAAATATGGTGCGTTTCTTTGCTGCCGAAAGCTGTGGTCAATGCACACCTTGCCGCGTCGGGTGCGACAAAGCCGTGCTGTTGATGCAAAACGATAATTGGGATGGCGGATTGCTAAATGAGTTGTCCGAAACGATGATCGATGCGTCAATCTGTGGGCTGGGGCAGGCAGCGCCTAACCCCATCTTGTCGGTTTTGAAATATTTCCCTGACGAAGTTTAGACGCCTTGCACCTCGTCCATTACCCGCATGAAGTTGCCGCCAATAAATTTGGCGACGACTTTTTCGGTATAACCGCGCTGAAATAATGCGCCGACGACTAATGGCATCTTGCGGTAAGTTTCCAATACAGGTTGATAGTTTGCATCCATATCCGAGCCAAGTGCAACGTGATCTTCCCCAACAAGATCAAACAGTTCTTCGATCCGGTCGATAAATCCCGCCAAAGTGTTAATGCCTATACCGGCAGGCCACGCACCAATGTACCCACCGGATTTCGCGATTGATTTGGCAAGTTCCGCCAAGATAAAGCGTGGATGTTCCAACGCAGGTGTATTGATATGGCTGTGAGTGATAACGACCGGCCGGCTACTAGCTGCCACAATCTGCGCAGCAGTTTTGGCAGAGGCGTGCGAGGCGTCAATTACGATCCCCGTGGCATTCATACCCGCCACAACTTCGTGCCCGAAATCGGTTAACCCGCGGTTAAGATCTTCGCCGGTTGTAATGTCACCAAGCGTGTTGTTGTGGTAATGGATCAACGTGATCATTCGCACACCGTCATCATAAACTGTTTTCAGTCGGCCGATGTCGTTTTCAAGGAAATCCGCACCCTCCATCCCCAGAATGGCTGCTTGGCGACCCAACGCATGGGCTGCGCGAATGTCGTCAGAGTTTCGAGCAATGCTGACAATCAAAGCGCCTTCAAGATCGGTGAGGTTCTCGATCTGGGTGCGATAGGCGGCCCAGCTTTCGCCTTCTTCAAAATCGCGCGTGGCGGCCAAGCCATTGTCACCAAGTTCAAGCAGCGGGAAATCGGCCACTCCGTTAAAGACAGCACCAGCCATACCACCTTTGTTCATGTCGGATATTGCCGTGTTTTCAAACGTACCCATCAGGCGATAGATGTTTAACTTCCAGTTAAGGTTTGTCCCCTCGCGCACGAAAGTGCGGCCTGGGTGGGCGTGGGAGTCGATTGCGGGATTAGCTTTGAGAAACGCCATTGCACGGTCCAGCTCGGCGTTGGTTAGGGAGAAACCGATTTCCGGTGGTTTTGGTCTGAATTTGTAATACCCACCCGCTGCGATAACCGCGGCGCCCGCCACGACTCCGCCAATCACGTTGCGTCGAGAAACCATAAAAATACCTCATTATGCTAAAATCCGAATTTCCGGCACTTTCTAGCGGTAGATGCGGCAATTCAAGCGTACTTTTCCACGCACCGAGTCTTCCATCCCGCGTTCACCCGTATTAGGTGATGTAGGAACAATATTCGGAGCACACATGTCGTTTTTCTCAAAGATGAAAGACCGTTTGACCAGATCCTCGTCAAAGATTGATGAGGGGCTTCAAGCGATTGTCGAAGAAGAGGTTGCAGAGGTTGCGGTTGAAGCCGTCGACAAAGTTGTCGAGGACGCTCCGACAGTCGGTATAGTTGGGCGCATGCTTGGTCGTGACACCGCACCGAAACGAGTGCTCGACGATGCAATGTTGGAAAGCCTTGAAGAATTGTTAATCACCGCCGACATGGGTGTCGAAACCGCGCTAAAGGTTTCGGCCAATATGGCAGAGGGGCGATTTGGCAAGAAGCTTGGTGTCGATGAAATCAAGCGACTTTTGGCTGATGAACTGAAGACCATTTTGGAGCCCGTCGCCCGTCCGATGCCTCTGTATTCGAAGAAGCCACAGGTGGTGCTGGTTGTCGGGGTTAACGGTTCGGGTAAAACAACAACGATTGGAAAACTGGCGAGCCAGTTCGATGCCGCTGGCAAATCTGTTGTGATTGCGGCTTGCGATACATTTCGTGCGGCAGCGGTAGAGCAGTTGCAAGTGTGGGGGGAGCGGGCAGGGGTGCCGGTTTTGACTGCACCCGAGGGCACTGATCCAGCTAGCCTTGCATATGAAGCGATGGTTCAGGCAGAAGCCGACGGGGCCGATTTGCTGATGATCGATACAGCAGGGCGTTTGCAAAACCGCGCGGATTTGATGGAAGAACTGGCCAAGATCGTTCGTGTGATCCGCAAGAAAGACCCGGATGCGCCGCATAACACTTTGTTAGTACTTGATGCTACGACTGGCCAAAATGCGCTGTCGCAAGTGAAAGTGTTCACCGAAATTGCCGCTGTTAGCGGTTTGGTTATGACCAAACTGGACGGCACCGCCAAGGGTGGTGTGTTGGTGGCATTGGCAGATAAATACGGCCTACCAATCCACGCGATTGGTGTCGGCGAGAGCATTGAAGACCTTCAGGCCTTTGACCCGGATGAATTCGCACGTGCACTGACGGGGGCTACATTGTGAGCGATTTTATCCTCTCGGTCGAGGGGACGGAATACGGTCAGTGGTTGGCGATGGTGTTGGCGCTGACTTCGGCGGTGGCGCACTCGGTATTCGGGGCATTGCAGAAAGGACGTTATGATCCTTGGTTGATGCGTGGCGCAATCGACGTTTTCTATTTCCTGATAGCTCTGCCAATCGCGATATTTGTATTTCCGTTGCCGGAACCGCACGTTTGGCTGATTTTGGTTGTGGTCTGGATCATCCATGTGGCCTACAAATATTTCATGGCTATGGCCTATTCTCGCGGCGCATATACGGTTGTTTATCCGGTTGTTCGCGGAACTGGCCCATTGGTCACGGTTTTCGCCGCAGGATTTGTATTTGGTGAAACGTTCACCCCAACACAATGGGGCGGCGTTTTGTTGCTATCGGGCGGAATATTTGCGTTGGCAGGCTGGAACCTTCACAAGACCAAAATTGGACGGAACGTCCTGATCTCGGCGCTTGGATTTGCGTTTTTATCTGGCGGGATCGTTGCCCTTTACACAATTGTTGATGCATTGGGTATGCGCTCCACACCGGATCCATTCACTTTTTTGGTCTGGTTTTTCGTGGTTGATGGTTGGACCTTCCCGATTATTTCCTATGTGCACTGGAAAAGAATGAAAAATAGGCCTAACCCCATCCCCTTGCTTCAACGTGGTTTTGTTGGCGCGCTAATTGCATTCGTCAGTTTTGGTGCGGTTATGTTGGCCACGCGCTTGGGTAAAGTCGGCGAGGCTGCGGTTTTGCGAGAAACATCAACAGTTTTTGCGGCCCTGATTGGTTGGTTGTTCCTGAAAGAAACGGTGGGCCCCGTGCGGGCAGGCCTGATGGCAATCATCGCGGCAGGCGCCGTAGTAGTAGAATTCGGCGGATAGAGAGGCTAAGAGGCATTATGGAAAAGAAAAAGATACACCCGTTATTAAAGCTCGCCCTTGAGATTGGGCCGATTATGATATTCTTCATATCGTATAAATTTGCTGTTGCACCGGATGGGGCCACCGACGAGGAGCGGCAATTGGCGCAGCTTCTGTTTGCGACGGGAATATTTATTCCGACGATACTAATTTCGTTGGCCATCAGCTGGGTGTTGACCCGCAGCCTGCCGAAGATGGCCGTGATGACGGCGGTGGTTGTGGTAGTAATGGGTGGCCTGACGTTGTGGTTAAAGGATGACACGTTCATCAAAATGAAGCCTACAATTCTTTACGCCCTGTTTGCCGCAATCCTTGGATTCGGCTTGATGCGAGGGCAGAGCTATTTGCAGTATGTTATGGAAGATTCCATGCCATTAAAGCCTGAGGGCTGGACAATTTTCACCACTCGGTTCGCGCTGTTTTTCGTTTGTTTAGCAATTGTTAACGAAATCGTTTGGCGCGGTTTTGGCACGGACATTTGGGTGAACTTCAAAACTTTCGCACTGCCTTTGGCCACGTTTGTGTTTATCTTTAGTCAAATGGGCGTGTTCAGCAAATACGCGATTGAAGAAGACGAAAGCTAACGCGGGCGCAGTTTTTCAATCATCGCAATCAAGGTTGATGGCAGTTTAAGATCTGCGTTGTCGGGAGCGCCATCCATTGCGGCCTCCACATCTTTTTTGAGGATGCCGATGGTGTTTTCAGGGTCGAACCCGTCGCGGGCAAATTCGATATCGTTGAAGTTACTACCGAACCATGTTTGACCTGAGCTTGTGTGCATTAGATCAAGCAGCCGAGCTTCTTCAACCCCCAATTCATCGGCCCAGTCCAACACGAGCCGCGTAGCGACTGTGGAACTGGCGGCTAGTAAGTTGTTAAGCACCTTAGCTGCCATTCCCGCACCAAACGCACCCATCACGTGAAAATGTTTTCCGATGGCGTTCAAATAGGGTTGAATGTGCGCGATATCTTCAGCGTGACCTCCAAGCATAAAGGACAGCCGTTTTTCCTCAGCAGCGATTGCTGCGCCCGACATCGGTGCATCGATCAGTTTGATTTGTTGCGGTATACGGCCCCGAAGTTCACGCACATATTTTGGTGAGAGGGTGGAACTGATGACAATATGGGTCAGTTTATCTGCCTTGGCGATCAGACCCTGGTCGTTGAACAACACATCATCAGTTTGCCGCTGGTCCCGTACAACGGTGAAAAGGGTTGTAAGTTCAGTGGTAAATTCAGTTACGCTTCCGGCCATCGAAACTTGGAAATCTCCGAACTCTGCCAGAGGGCGCGTATCGAAACCTTGGGTATTAAACCCAGCTTCACTAATGGCTCTGGCCATGGGCAGGCCCATGCGACCACAACCGGCGACTCCGAGTTTAGACATATGTTAGTCCTTGAAGATAGGGGGGCGTTTTTCGAAATTGGCCATCACCGCTTCCATCTGGTTTTCACCGCCCAGCACCGATTTTTGAGCCTCGGATTCCGCCATTAGTGTATCCTTACGGTTAGCGCCCCAAGTATTCGATATCAACCGTTTGGAAACCTGAGTTCCGTCAGGGCTTCGTGCAGAGATCTGGGCGGCCAGTTCCATAGCACGGGCTAAAGGGTCTTCGGTAACTTCGGTCACGAACCCCCATTCCAACGCTTGTGCTGCATCAAATATTTCAGCTGTGTAACTCAGGCGCCGCACGATGTCTTGGCGTGCCAAGGCTGGCATCAAAGCCATACCGCCCATGTCTGGCACCAGCCCCCACTTGGCTTCCATGATCGAAAACTTGGTATGAGGCGCGGCCACGCGAATGTCTGCACCAAGCATAATCTGAAAGCCGCCGCCAAAGGCCACGCCGTGAAGCGCTGTAATAACCGGCATCGGTAAATCGCGCCAGCCTGTTGATACATGCTGAAACAGGTTGGCATCGCCATGTGATCGCGCAATGAAATCGACACTTTCAGGGTTTTGTAACATCGCCGCGAAGCTCATGAAATCAAGGCCGGCGCAGAAGGCCGCTCCATCACCAGAAAGAACAACTGCACGTGTTCCCCCGGCGTTGGCTAGTTGTTCAATTGTTTCTGCGATCGCTTCAAGCATCGCCTGGTCAAGCGCGTTGCGTTTTTCTGCACGATTCAGGACAACATGGGCGATGGGGCCGTCATGCATAACCGTGACGCGCTTAGTCGTTGACAAACAAATTCTCCCAAGCGCGGTCAATTAACTCAGGGCTCATATGTGGCTCGTAGCCTTCATAGTCGCAAATCGACAGGCTTTGGTCGATCAGAAAGGGGGCTTGATAAGACGCAAATTGGTTGTCCACCGACGGGTATTTTGTATTTAGCAAATATTTCATAACTTCTTCGTCAGGGCGCAATTTGTAATGGCGGCATGTTTTCACGAAAATCTTAATGAAATCATCGCGACTTGGATTATCCACTTTGATTTTGTAGTAAATCCGCCGTAAAGCCGCCCCATCGAACATTTCGGTCGGGACCATGTTGGTGGAGAAAATCACGAGAGTATCAAATGGCACCATAAATTTCTGACCCGACTGCAGCGTCAAAATATCGAAATGTTGCTCCATTGGAACAATCCAGCGGTTGATTAGCGCTTGTGGCGGTTCGGCTTGGCGACCAAGGTCATCCACAATAAATACGCCGCCTGTGGCCTTAAGTTGTAAAGGCGCCTGATAGGTGCGCGACACAGGGTTATAGATCAAATCGAGCATGGAAAGCGTCAGCTCACCACCGGTCATCACCGAGGGGCGACGGCACAGTGCATAGCGTTGGTCAAAGCTTGGCCCAAGACGGCGCAACGCCGTGGCGTCGAATGTTTCGGTTTTGGCCAACGTGTGGATGATCGGGTCGTAAAGGGAAATTACCTGCCCGGAATATTCTAGGAACTTGGGAAGGAAAATATTGTCCCCTAGCGCATCTCGAATTCCGTTCGCAATTGAGGACTTACCATTTCCCGGAGGGCCGAATAGTAGTATGGACTTCCCAGAGTTAACCGCAGGTCCAAGCTGGTCAAGCATGCCTTCAGGCATAACCATATGCGAAAGAGAGGTCTCCAGATCTTCACGACGGATATTTACGTCTTTAACCTTTTGGCGCTCCGTTTGCTGCCAGAAATCAGCCAACGGTACAGGAAGTGCCCCGTAGTATTCTGATTGTTGGAGCGCATCCAGCGCACGGGATTTACCGGAATCTGTAAGCTGATAACGCATCGTTGCCGTGGTGGAGGCCCCTCGGGCGCCTAGAGTTTCGATTAATCCGTTCACACGGATTTCATCGACGAGTTCCTGCGCGATTGGCACCGAAACGGAAAGAGCGTCAGCTATATCGATGATGTCACTCAGGTTCCGTCGAAAAATCGTTTTCAACAAGATGCCGGTCATGAGCGTCAGCTCAAGGCCAATATCGGATAGTTTCAAAGGAACGGCCGGCTTAAAAGCCTCGTGCTTATGTCCATCCATAATGTCGTCTCCTTCGTGATCGAAAACTGTATCAAATTGATTTTAACGCACATTGCCGCTTTGACGCAATGCGGAGAATAAATAAACCAAACGCATACTACCGCCAGACAGCGCCCGAAATTAGAAATCTAGTGGATCGATTAGACAATCCACAGGCCCGGCGGCGGCTTAAACGAGTCCGACGACGGATAGTTGGTAATATATTAACGTAGCGCTCATTCCCAAACCTAGCGGAAAATTCTTCACTTTGGAGGTCTTTTCAATCCGCCACGATTCCCAGTTATCCGTGATTGGGTTCATGAAGCCGAGCTTCCCGATTATCTTATGTAGGACGACGCCAATAATGGCGAAGATTGACAACTCGAAGAGGAAGGAAGCGATGTGAGAATGATCGACGAACAGGGCCATGGCAGCGGCAAATTTAGCGTCTCCGCCACCTATTCCGCCAAAGGAAAATAGGGTGAAACCGACGGCCAGTACGATAAATCCACCAAGCAAGCGCCAGAGAAGCACATCAAACGGCAGTAAAATTGCACCGGAAATTACAAAAGCACCTGTCATCAGTAATACCAAAATATTGGGTATTTTCATGTACTTAAGGTCGCTCCATGCGGACCAAAGTGCAAATGGAGTGGCGACTGCAAGGAAAATGTAGTTTGCGAAGCTGATGTCAATATTCATAGCGACGCCAGCAGTGATACAGCGGGTGCGAAGTGCTGTGGATGAATGTCGATTGCATCGGCCAAAAGCCCGCGGGCGACGTCAGTGTCTCCATTTTTGATAGCCTCTCGCGCGAGATTATACAGCAGGATAGCACGCTCTTTATCATTCATTGGAATGACCGGAAGTCGGTAAATCCCTTGTTTTCCCAACGTGATTACAAGGTTATTCTTGGCCGTGAACATTTTGGAGTCCGCGGAAATGGCTTGTTTAAACAGTTTTTCGGCGGCTGAATACTGCATGCGTTCCAGCTTGGAAATACCCCAATTATTCAAAACCTGTGCGGGGCGAGTGGTTAGCCCGCGCGCGATATCATAGAAATTATCGGACTTTTCCCATTCGCTATTGTGGTCAGCAACCAGCGCTTCAAGGAAATACCGGTCAAACGTTTCAACCGTTGGCGGGATAGCGTTAAGTTGCACGCGCGCCTCATCCCATGCGCCGTTGCGAACCAACGCGTCCGCGTATTTGAGCCGATCGTTGCTGTCAGCTTGCCCGTCTTCAATTAACATTTCGTAAACGAGAGCGGCTTCGGCGTATTGCCCATTTTGAACAAGTGCCTGAGCGTATCCCTTTTTTAAGTCAACGCGCTCTGGCTCAGCGGCTAGTGACGCACGGAAAAATGCGACGGCCTCGGCTGGGTCGGCGAGGTTTAACATGATGTCGTTCAAGCCAGTCGCGTCGATAACGTTGATGGGACCAAGGTCCGCATTTTTCTCCTCTTCGGTCATTTGTGCGCAACCGGCAAGGACAATACTTAAGGCAAGACCTGCGCCTATTGTTTGTAGAATTGTAAGGCTCATCTGCTCGCCCCTTCTTATTTGTTTCCTAATAAAAGATAGCTGCCGTTTCCGTATCGGACCAGTGAAAAGTCGTACTCTCGTGTGATTTCTGTGGATTGTTCGTAAATAAGGCGATTTGAGAGGATCAGGTTTTGGCGGATCAACTCAGAGTTTCCATTATTGACACCGAACGCGACGCGAAAAGCTTGTCGCGCCTGTTGGTAGTCACCAAGGCTTATCAGAACGACACCAAAATTGTTCCATGCAGAAGCTGACTCAGCATATTGCTGGACAGCTTTTTCCAAAAGTGTGTGGGCCTGCATTAGCCGTCCAAGGCGTAAGTTGGCTGATCCCATGCCGCTTAATACTTCGGCATTTACACCAGTCTCTGAAGCTGCGCGTTGGTAGGCGGATAAGGCGAGTTCAAATTCTTCAGCCTCCATCAGGCGATGAGCAACCGTGATAGCATCGACACGCGGTGTACGTTGAGTTCCAAATGGCACTGGCGGGCCGGAACGTTCATCCGGCGTTAACGCGAAATTGGTCGGCTGACATGCGCTCAGGGCTACCAATAGAATAGCTTTAACTGCGAGGCGAAGAATTAGAAGTCACCATTGCCGAGGAGGTTAACGTAAATGTCGTAAATCGACGGGCCAACCATAATGATCAGCAACGGAGGAACTGTAAACAACATGGTGCCGATGGTAAGTTTCGTGGGCAACACGTTGGCTTTTTCTTCGGCACGCAGCACACGTTTGTCACGCATCTCGTCAGCATAAACACGCAGAGCATCCGAAATGGACGTACCAAAGTTAGCGGATTGTACCAACACAGTAACAAAAGAGCTGATATCATTAACGCCGCAGCGTTCTGACATATCACGCAGCACCGTTACGCGGTCTTTACCAGCACGCATCTCGTTCGCAACCACTTCGAATTCCTCTGCAAGTGTCGGCGAGGACTTCCTGGTTTCTTTGGCTACGCGCAAAATGGCCTGGTCGAGGGATTGTCCTGCCTCGACACAAACCAACATCAAATCGAGTGAGTCCGGGAAGCCGTTGGTTACATCTTCTTGACGTTGTTGCAAACGCCGCTCCACCCAATAAGAAGGCAACATGTATCCAATACCGCCCGGGATCAAGATTGTAAGCAACATGCTGGACATCGTCGGTTCGCCCGGTTGAATGAGAACATAAAGAACACCGACCGCAAGAAACCCGACGCCCATCATCATTTTGGCGAAATTCATGGTTTGAACTGCCGAGGGGGAACGATATCCGGCCTGAATAAGTTTTAGGCGAGCCGCTGATAGTTCTTCTTCACCCTGAGGTTCTAGATATTCGGAGAATTTATCAAGCATCTCCCCTTTGCCAGCATCAAAGCGTAGCTTGTTGGATTGGTCAGGTCCACCCGTTGCAGTCGCGGATGGTCCGCGCCGTGTTGGCAGTCTTGAGAATTGATCAACCTCTTTCTTGAACAGAACAGGGAGGGCGACAAGTATAAAAAACACTCCGAAATAACCGATTACGAAAAACGGTGCACTTGGGCCAATCATGGCGCTCAAGAATTCCCAAATCTGCAAAACCATTTCCATAACGTGCCCCCAAAGACATCTTAAACTTTAATATCGACCATGATTTTCATGAATATAATGTTCACGAGCAGAAAGATGCCAACCACAATCGCCGCTGGCACGAATACTGGAGTCGACATGACGCCATCATAATATCCGGGCTGCGATACGTTAATCATTACAAGTGCCAAAATCGGGAATATCGACAGGAACCATCCCGACCATTTAGCTTCAGCGGTGATCGCGTCAACGCGCCGGAACAACTTGAACCGTGACCGGATAACTTTGGCCAAACCGGCAAGAATCTCTGCAAGGTTACCACCGGCCTGACTTTGAATTTTCACAGCAACAGCAAGAAACCGCAAATCTTGGAGATCAATACGTTCGGCCATTTTATCCAGTGATTCAGTGATATCCATACCGTAGGTCGATTCATCCGCAAGAACGCCAAATTCGGTTCCTAGCGGGTCTGGCATTTCAGAGGCTACGTTGGCGATCGCGCTAGAAAAGGGATGACCAACTTTGAGCGCTCGCACAATCAACTCCACCGCATCGGGCAGCTGTTCCTGAAATAAATCCAGTCGCTTTTTTGCCTTGTTGCGAAGCCACGTGTAAACTGCGCCGTACCCCATTACGACAGAAATACCGATGCGAAGCTGCATGCCGGTGCCAGTGAAAAGCGTCAACCCGACGAAGGCCATAAAGCCCACAAAAATCATTACTAGAATCAAGGCCGTCGGCGTAAACGCAATGTTAGCTTGTGCGGCTTTTTCCGACAACGGTGCAATGAGCGGAATTCTTTTGGCGTCGCGGTGCTGTTCACGCTCTTTACGCAAATTTTCCATGACTTCTTCGGGGTTTTCACCGGTTTGCAACATTTGCAAACGGCGGTTAACCTTGGATTCTAGGCGGACGGATTTTCCGAAGAAAGCCAGATAGATGCCTTCAATCATGAAAAACACACCGACGAAGATCAACGCGTAAATAAGTGGTTGTAAACTCATATTAATTACCTCTTTTTACTGATCAGCATCAGTATAAATACTGCTTGGCAAATCGTAACCCCATTGACGGAAACGCTCCGTGAAGTGCGATCGAAGCCCACCGGATACAAATTTCCCCTGAATTTTGCCATCTTCATCCATCCCCGTACGCTGGAATTTGAAGATTTCCTGCATGGAAATGATTTCTCCTTCCATCCCGGTGATCTCGGTGATGGATACCATTCGACGTGAGCCATCGGGTAGGCGGCTGATCTGTACCATTAAATCAACAGCCGAGGAAATCTGCGCGCGACTGGCAACCAGTGGCAGTTCCACACCTGTCATCGCGATCATATTTTCCAGACGGGAAACAGCGTCACGTGCGGAGTTAGCGTGGATCGTCGTCATCGACCCATCGTGACCGGTATTCATGGCCTGCAACATGTCGATAACTTCGTCGCCACGCGTTTCTCCTACGATAATGCGGTCCGGCCGCATACGAAGGGCATTTCGAAGCAAATCGCGTTGACTGACCTCGCCTTTCCCCTCGACGTTAGGGGGGCGGCTTTCCATTCGACCAATATGCACCTGCTGCAATTGAAGCTCGGCGGTGTCTTCGATGGTAACAATTCGCTCTTCATCGCCAATAAAACCCGAGAGAGCGTTCAAAGTCGTTGTTTTACCAGAACCAGTACCACCGGAAACGATGATGTTCAGACGGGTGGCCACAGCAGCTTGAAGATAGGTCGCCATTGCCTCGGTAAAGGCACCAAACTTGATCAATTGATCGATCGACAGCTTTTCTTTGGTAAATTTACGAATAGAAACAAGTGATCCATCAACAGCACAGGGGGGAACCATCGCGTTGAAACGCGAACCGTCCGCAAGACGCGCATCCACATACGGAGAACTTTCATCGACGCGGCGGCCAACGGCCGAAACGATTTTGTCGATGATCCGCATCAAGTGCTTCTCGTCTTTGAATTTAACGGTTGTCAGTTCGAGAACACCTGCGCGTTCGACAAAAATCTGCTGGCTGCCATTAATAAGGATATCGTTGACTGTATCATCGCGCAACAAAACCTCGATAGGGCCAAGTCCGGTGACTTCGTCCAATAGGTCAATATTGAGCTGCTTTTGATCGGCCGAATTAAGCACAATATCCATATCGCGTAGACCTTCACGCGATATAAGGGCAATTTCGTGTTTCAAATCTTCTTCCGAAGCTTTGTCGAGAGCCGCCAAATTCAAGCTTTCCAGTAGACGCTTGTGCAGATCCATTCGAATTTCAAGCAGACGATCCATCCGCTTGGTTTCTTTAGGGTCAACGGTGACAGATTTTGGTGCAGCTGGTTTGACTTTATCACTTTTTGCCTTTTTATCAGGCTTCGGAGCCGCAGGTGCCTGGGTCTTGTCAGCTGGTGCGGCTTTTGCCGAAGGCACTAGCGACGGGGCAGCGGCCGGAGCACCGTTCGATGACTCTTGTTTGTTAAACCGTTTGAACATCTGTAGCTCCTTAGGCTATTGCAGCCTTCTGTTCTTCTGCCATTGAGACCATGGAGGCAGCAATTTTGCGAATTTCTTTGCGCAACGGGTTCTTTGGGATCGCATCAGCGAGTGGACGCCCCTGATCATTTGCTGCCAGAACTTGCTTGCCGCCGTCTGGCAATAGAATGTTAATGTCGATCCCTAAACTTTCCGAGAACCGTTTTGCGCGTGCCTTGCCGTTCAAATCAGTGAAAGCCGGGGCGAAGTTCAGAACAAACTGCAATTTGTCCTCGGGGAGTTCTTCCGATTTAAGAACCCGCAGGAATCGCATCATATTTTGGGCAGAACGCATATCCAGCTCCATTATCGCGAAGTATGTCTCTGCCATTTGCAGCACATTCGCAGTCCAATCCACCAAGGTCGTCGGCATATCGACGATCACGAAATCATAAGACTCGCGCGCATAGGATAGGATATTTTCGATGTCATTTCCACTGATGATATCTAGCGGGAAAATTTCGGGTGGCGCCGTCAGCACCGCCATACGTGATTTGAAAGATGTCAGGCTTTCCGCAAACATGTCAGCATCTAGGTTTTCGATGTGCGTGAGCATTTCTGATACCGCATCGCGGAACCCTAAGTCGAGGTACGTAGAAACGGATCCAGATTGAAAGTTTAGATCTAGTATGCAAACTTTCAACGATGACTTTTTATCCAGCGTTGCCATCTCCCAGGCAAGATTGACCGCGAAAGTCGACGTTCCAACACCACCGGCAACACCATAGACAGGCAACACAATCCCGCGGCGGCGTTTTTTTGTTTTCTTCTGTTCGGTTTCAACGTTGATCGCGTCAGCTCGTAAACGAGCAAGCGCATCGCCGAACGCGTCCTTTGGAGCGGGGCAGGGAACGAAATCGTCTGCGCCATGACGCATAATTTGATGCAAGCTTGTAGGGGAGATATCGCTCGCAACCAGTACAACTTTCAACCGACGCGCTTTCACGGCTTTGATAAAAGTGGTTACTACGCCGAGATTGTCTTCGTCATTTTTGTCCACACAGACGAATATTACTTCTAGCGCATCAAGCGAGCCACGCTCAAGCGACTCCATTGCTTCCTTATAAGACCCAACTGCCCAGTTCTTAGAAAAATGCTCGGACAACTCACCTGACAGCTCAGGGAACTTTTTGATATCGCGTGTTGCGGCGAACGCTTCGATTACACGTTCTTTTAGCTTTAGTAGTGCCATAAAATGCCCCCAGACTACCTTCAGAAGTGATATTCTTTATAAAACTTTAATCAATTGTTAATGTCTACTACACAAATGTGTCAAAATCATAACGCTGATACAACAGCAAAGACGTCGCGTACAGGACAGAAATATTTACGTTTTGGGCGATTTTGAGAGTCTTCGCCTAGTCCCAAAAAAAGGCCCCGAAATTACGGAGCCTTCTATAGCAAAAGGCATTCTCAAAAGAGCTAGTTTCCGACGCTCACATATGCGTTGTAGACATTGACCGCAACTTTGCCGTCAAAATCATCGCCAATGTAGCCTTTAACAAACCCGGATACTGCGGTTACAGTACGACGGTTCAGGCGTTCGCGATCTTGTGTATTAATCAGAGGCTCGGATTCCCCTTTGGATACAACCGCAATCAGGTTTTTACGTGGAACCCCTTGCGAAACAAGATAGTTAACGGCTGCCTGTGCACGACGTTGGCCCAAACTGTTGTTGTAGCTGTTGGAACCAACCAAGTCTGTGTGCCCATACACGGTAAAGCGTACATGCGGGAAGCCCTTCATCCAGCCAGCTTGCCCACGCAAGATCGATTTCGCTTCAGCGTCCAGAACGGAACGGTTGAACTCGAAATTAATCATTGTCGGGGTGGCCCGGCGGAATTGTTCGTCCAGACTTTGCAGCGCGGCACCAGGTTCAAGGTATGCCGTTTGGGCAAACTGGTTGCTAGTTGCGGCGCCTGCGAAGGAACCTTCGTTCAGCATGGTCCCTGCTGGATCAAGACACCCAGCAGTTAGAAGAACGGAAGCAGCGGCGGTTATTTTAAGAGTGTTTTTCATTTGCCTTACTCCAACACATAGCCAAAGGAACCTTGAATACTCTGAGAACTAGAGCCATCAAGGGACGAAGAGCCTTCAACCGCTCCCAGCAGGAACAGTTCCTCTTCAGTAGGGACGCGCATACGGTCTGTCGGCATGCTTAATGCTTCGCCTGAAACCGCTCTTACCAAATGCGGAGTGATGATGATCACTAATTCCGTTTGTTTGCGAGTGAATTCAGAACTTCTGAACAAAGCACCCAAAATCGGTACGTCACCAAGCCAAGGAACTTGTCCGACCACATCGTTGAAGTCGTCTTGCAGCAGGCCAGCAATCGCAAAGCTTTGCCCGTCTCTCATTTCAACTGTGGTTGAAGTGCTTCTGGTTGTGAACCCCGGAACGGATGTAGTTGCGTTATCCTCTGCATTCGTGCTGACACCGACAACTGCGGTATCTATCGCATTCACCACAGTGTTAAGATTCAGGCTGATCATATTGTCGTCAATAACGGTGGGCGTAAATATCAACTCGACACCGAATTGCTTAAATACGTATCCTCCGTCGGCATCCGGTACAGGGTACTCGCCACCTGCAAAGAAGCTGGCTTGTTTACCGGAAATGGCAACAACGTTTGGCTCGGCAAGCGTTCGAACCATACCTTTGGATTCAAGCGCTTCAATCAAAACATCGACCGCCAATCCGCCCGCGCCGAACGAGAACGCTGCTTCTCCAGTGGCACTATCGAAAAAGCGCTCACCAGTAGGAGAAGATAACCTAGTAAGACCAACTGCACTACTTAAAGATTTGCTGGTGGAGCGCGACATCTCGGCAAAGCGGACTTTCAGCAGAACTTGCTGACTTCCGCCAACCATCATTAGGTTTGTAACCTGATCGCCAGCATATCTGCTGGCCAATTCCATTGCACGTGCAACCTTACGTGCGCCTGAAACTGTACCACTTAGAACAATACCGCCACCTGCTGTACGAACCTCGATTGGTTCACCAGGAAGAATTTCGGCTAGACGTTCTTTGAATTCCGCAATATCGGGAACAACCCGCACGTCGACGTTTGCAATCAGATCGCCATCAACACCAAACAACGTGAGCGTTGTGCGCCCCGGAGCTTTGCCTAGAACGTAAATTGTGCTCTCGGACAATGTCGCGATATCTGCAATGCCGGGATTGGCGACGGATATTTCAGCAAACGGTTGATCGCTCTGAACAACAATCGCGCGGTTTGTCGCCACGGTGATGTTACTTGAAACAGAACCACGCATAACGGACAGGCCAGACTGTGCTGACACCGGCGATACGGTCGGTAAAGTTAATGCGAGTCCAAATAGACTCGCTTTAATTAGGTCATTAAATTTCATTGTGATCCTGCCTCTCAAAATCACCAGTTTGAATTAATGGTCCTGCCTCACAAAACCATAGCAAATAGTAAGTTGCGCATTTAGGTGCGTCTGTGCGGGCAGAATGCGCGAAGTCAAATATAGAATCAACAGTCTTTTACGAATCGAATCGCCAACACGTTGATAATGGACGACTCAATTCAATTTTGTAAAGAAATTACTCTTGCGGGCAGGGAACCTCGACCACAACCACTTCAGCCCCTTTTCGGGTTCGCAATGTGCAGACGGGTTTGGCTTCTACCGCTATGGTTTCATTGCCAATAATGTCTGTTTGGTCAACTGCAAAAACGCCTGTGAGAACGTCGTCTTCTGCGCCGCGAAGTGACAGCGTCAGTCGTCCAGTTTGTTGGGCCTGTGTCAACTCTGCAACAACTTGTGGAGAAACTTCTACTGTAACGTTCCTCGCCAAAATCGTACGCGAAATGTCCGAATTTTCCACTTGGTCGACCGCAATCAGACGCACACCTTCTAGAATAAGGCGTGTGATTGTTCGCCCGCCGTCGTCACCCGTCCAATAAACATCAACCCGATCATTGGGTTGCAAGAAGCCCGAAACGCCGGTGCTAACGTTAATGTTAATTGTAAAAGCGCGCATGCCTGGCGCAAGTCGGGAGCGAACACCTGCATCTTCGCCAAAGGCCGTCACTTTATGTGGCAGGATTGGCTCGTCTTTAACAATACCAATCAAAATGGCGCGCGGCTCCGCGCCTTCACCGCCTATAATTTTTTCGAGATCTGTAAATGCACCACTTGGTACATTGTCTTTCGGCCAGCCAATCAGTTTAACATCGCCTGGTCTAAGGAAACTTCCGAAATTCAGTTCGCGTGTCGCAACAGCAACGCCTACCAGTTCGATGGACGGCATATTATTTCTGCGCGCCTGCGCCAAGTCTGCCTCAAGTTCACCAAATGTTTGCTGCGCGAGATACGCTGCTGCCCCTGCAAGGCCAATTCCAATGAGCAAAACTAAAGCAAAAACAATACGCATGTTGTATCCTTACGAAAAATTTTGGCCCTGCGTCTGCTAATTTGAAACATTTAAAGCGGGCATATCATTGGCATCGATAAGCTACCGGACGTAGATATTCAATTGGTTTGTCGGCAATAAGTGCTCTGCTAGCCCAACGAGCGGTAACGGGCACAAAAAAACCGGGGTGAATGAACACCCCGGTCTGTATTAAGATGCGTTAGCACGCATATTATCTTTTATGGGTATGTCGACTGAGTAGCTAGCTCGTCATTGATGTTGTTTGCCGCGGTATTGATGCCGCCCTGAATTAGCGAGATAACAGCGATCGCGATACCAACAACAGCAGCAGTTAGAACAACCCAGTCTACAGTTACAGCACCGGACTCGTCGTTTGCGAATTTTGTGAACAATTTCATAATGTGTCCCCTTCCAAGGGTGAATAGGTTAATAATTTGGCTCCAAATGAACCGGTACTAGAATGGCCGCTTGGCCTCACTACTCCAGAACCCTAGAGCTTAATTCATGATCCTCAGTGAAACGCTGCGAACCAATTGCCCTGATATATGCAGGCAAATCGGGCGAAAATTGGGCAGCTTTTAGAAAAACATCAAAATTTTTAATATTTTTTTAACAATCAAGTATTCGAGTTTTCCATAGGGTTACACCAATAAATAAAGGAAAATGCACAACAATAGTTGTATTCTTCGACGGTGTCCGACAACTTTTGTCGAATAAATTCGTCAGAATAAGGCAGCTGTGCCTAGATTTATTCGGTGAAAACGATGACATCGTAGGCTATTCGCGATTCTAACGAAATGGATCGCGGCCAGTTAGAATTTCGATTAAAAGTTGTTGAAGCCCTCGTCTCTAACATCGTTGAATGCTCGACATGCTATCAATCGTGTATTTGTTTTAAAACGCGAGAAAAATGTTACATCTAGCTGTTTGATTTTTTTGGAGTGCAATATCTAAACTGATGGAATGTGATGTCATTTGTGCGTGAAGCATTGCGAAACACAATGCGAACGTGCATCTGGGCAATGAGCGTCGCTGGAGCGGGAAACGTTGCGACCACTACGTGTATGAAGTTTTTCCGGGGGGCAAATCAAAGCAGGCTGAGAAAACGCCAGATTACCTAAAGGCTCCTGCATGCATAGATCATTGGGACTCATTTATCAGATTTATCAAAGGACGCCTTCCTTAACCGCTTCCATAGCGACGAAAGTCGAAGTGCTGGCCACGTTTGGGAGCGAGGAAATTCTTTCCCCCATCACGCGGCGATATTCGGTGATGCTTTGCGTGCGAACTTTTAACAAATAGTCGAACCCGCCGGCGATCATATGGCATTGTTCGATTTCTTTAATTTGCATAACTTTCGCGTTGAAGTCCCTAAGCGCCCGCTCGTTTGTCTTGGTTAGCTTTACTTCGACAAATGCAACGTGATCCAGTCCAAGCTTGATAGGGTCAAGCAGCGCACGATATCCCGTGATGAATCCGTCGGCCTCCAGACGTTTGACACGTGTTTGGCACGGCGTTTTCGACAAACCAATATTGTGCGACAACTCCGTTATGGTAATTCGACCGTTGGTGGATAGCTGATCCAGTATCGCTTTGTCGAATGAGTCTATTGTCTCTGTGGTCATCTTGGTTGCCATGTTTGAACTGTAATTGTGACTGTTTATAGAGAGTATGCCTTAAAAAGATAAGATAAAAGGTAATATCACTTTTTATCATGCAGTAGAGTCCTTGAAACAGGAGTGCAAAAATGAAACCCCAGTTTCCGAAATTCCATGCTGAAAACTTACCGGACGAAGGATCGGTCCTTTCGCGCTTGATCGAGGAAGCGGGTATCGGAGTAGCTACAAGACAAGAAATTTCGATCCAAGCAACCGATCTTGTTGAGAAGATCCGTTCAGCTACGAAACCCGGCGTGATGGAATCCTTCTTGGCCGAATACGGTCTTTCCACAAACGAAGGTGTGGCCTTGATGTGTTTGGCCGAAGCACTGTTGCGCGTGCCCGATGCCAAAACAATTGACGCACTAATCGAGGATAAAATCGCACCCTCGAATTGGCGGCAACATCTGGGGCATTCCACTTCTGCGTTGGTTAACGCATCAACATGGGGGCTAATGTTGACCGGAAAGGTCTTGGACGATGGTGATGCGCGGGTGCTGGGGGCGATGAAGACTGTGGTGAAACGGTTAGGGGAACCGGTTATTCGCAAAGCCGTGGCACAGGCCATGCGCGAAATGGGACGACAGTTTGTTTTGGGTGAAACAATTGAAAAAGCGCTTGCGAACGCTAAAACCGATGAGGGTGCTGGATATACGTACTCCTACGACATGCTTGGCGAAGCCGCACGGACCGAGGCAGACGCGAAGCGCTATCATCTATCTTATTCAGCTGCGATCTCAGCAATGGCCAGCGCTTGCACATCTACCGACATTCGAGAAAATCCGGGAATTTCGGTGAAGCTGTCGGCTTTGCATCCACGTTACGAGGTTGGGCAACGAGATCGTGTTATGGCGGAACTTGTCCCTCGCGTTCGCGCTTTGGCGCTGTTGGCGAAATCTGCAGGTATGGGGTTCAACATTGATGCCGAGGAAGCCGACCGACTGGAGTTGTCTTGTGAAGTTATTTACGAAGTACTTCAAGATCCTGCGCTGGCGAAATGGGACGGGTTTGGCGTAGTTGTACAGGCTTACGGTTTGCGCGCAGGACCAATGCTCGACTGGTTGTACGGTTTGGCTGAAACATTGGATCGCAAGATAATGGTGCGGCTTGTGAAGGGAGCCTATTGGGACACCGAGATCAAGTTGGCGCAGAGCTCGGGTCTGGACGGGTTTCCTGTTTTCACGCGAAAAGCGGCCACCGACGTTTCCTATATCGCCAATGCCCGAAAACTGTTGAACATGCGGGACCGAATTTATCCGCAGTTTGCCACGCATAATGCTCATACTGTTGCCGCTGTTCTTGCAATGGCGGGCGACACGCAGGATTTTGAATTTCAGCGTCTCCACGGTATGGGGGAAAACCTTCACAGCGTGGTGATGGCGCAGGCACAAACCCGGTGCCGTATTTATGCCCCTGTCGGGGAGCACCGCGATTTGCTGGCCTATCTTGTGCGGCGTTTATTGGAAAACGGCGCGAACAGCTCGTTCGTGAACCAGATTGTGGATGAAAGTGTTCCCGCTGCCGAGGTGGCGACCGATCCTTTTTTACAGGTCGAGAAAGATCGTGATGCTGTGCAAAATCCGGCTATAGCAAAGCCTTCGGACTTATTCGGCGTCAAGCGCAAGAATGCCAAAGGGTGGGATTTGACCGACACCGAGGACTTGGCCAGTATAGAGGCCGCGCGCGCCCCCCATCGGAATAACCGTTTCCATGCTGGGCCAATGCTGTCTGGGGCGCCGGTCGGTGGAGAAGTCACGAATATCTGCAGCCCGTATGATCCTACCGATATTGTAGGCACAGTTACATCCGCCGCAGCAGAAGATATCGAAAATGCATTGGCAAACGCAAAGCCGTGGGGGGCAGATGCGAACACCCGTGCTGCAATTCTGCAAGCAGCGTCTGACCTATATGAAGAGCATTGCGGCGAGTTTTTTGCACTGTCGGCGCGAGAGGCGGGGAAAATACTGCCTGATGCGGTTTCGGAACTACGCGAGGCTGTCGATTTTCTGCGCTATTACGGTGACCAGGCTCAGCTGCTGACCGGGCCAGCATGCGGGACTATTGCGTGTATATCCCCTTGGAACTTCCCGTTGGCAATCTTTACAGGTCAGATTGCCGGAGCACTTGCCGCTGGCAACGCAGTTATCGCAAAACCTGCTGAACAAACCCCACTGATTGCCGCACAAGCCGTAGCTCTCTTGCATAAGGCCGGCGTTCCTCGCGACGCGCTGCAACTGTTACCCGGGGCGGGGCGCACTGTGGGTGCTGCGCTGTCTAGTGACCCGCGAATTGATGGTGTGTGTTTCACTGGATCAACGCCAACTGCGCAACACATCAACCGTAACATGGCACAGAACCTTTCACCTTCCGCACCGCTTATTGCGGAAACTGGCGGATTGAACGCCATGATCGTCGATTCAACGGCGCTGCCCGAACAAGCCGTTCGCGATATATTGGTAAGTGCGTTCCAAAGCGCAGGGCAACGGTGCTCGTCTTTGCGGGTGTTGTATCTTCAGGAAGACATCGCCGCAGGGGTTTCCAAGATGTTATTCGGGGCGATGGATGAACTTCGTGCGGGAAACCCGTGGGAAATTTCTACGGATACGGGACCGATCATTGATCAGTCTGCCGAGCGCAGATTTGCCAGATACATCGACGCGGCGCGGGGCGAAGGGCGGTTGTTGAAACAACTTGAGGCGCACGGGCGTGGTTATTACATCCCGCCAACCGTTTTGAAAATCAACGGAATTGGTGATTTGGGGGAAGAAGTTTTCGGACCAGTTCTTCATATTGCAACTTTTGCGGCGGGCGATATCGACCAAGTCATTGCCGACATCAACGCTAGCGGTTTTGGTCTAACATTTGGAGTGCACAGCCGAATTGATGACCGTGTGCAGGGGTTTATCGACAAGTTGAACGTTGGAAATATTTACGTTAACCGTAATCAAGTCGGCGCGGTAGTTGGATCACAACCTTTCGGTGGGGAGGGGTTGTCAGGGACTGGACCCAAAGCTGGTGGGTCAGAATATCTGAGCAGATTAACAAAGTCGAAACACCACGTTTTTGCAGATTCCAAAAACCGACCAGCATTGTTGAAAGATGTTCAACGGGCGCTGGATGGGCTGACAGTGTCAGCGCTTGTTCCGCTATCCGTTGAAATTCTGCCTGGCCCAACCGGAGAATCCAACCGATTAAGCACGTTCGCAAGGGGCAAAGTATTATGTCTCGGGCCTACGCTCGCGGCTGCCGACGCACAAAAAACTGTTGCAAAAACCGCGGGATGCACCGCATTGCGTCTGGTTGTTGGTGGCGACGTGTCGGGCATAGCGACGGCTGAGATTCTGCAAGATCTGTCAGATATAAATGCCGTTGTTTATTGGGGGGACGACGAAACTGCTCGTAAATTCAAAATTGCGCTCGCCGAACGTCCAGGCCCATTGCTGCCACTGATCATGGATACTGAACGATCGCGTTTCACAATAGAAAGGCATGTTTGCATCGATACAACAGCGTCTGGTGGCAATGCAGAACTGCTAGCCTCGGTGTAGAAAAAAACCGGCTAACGTGGAATTGTGGAATATGGCTGCTTGACCATGAAAACATTTGGTGAGTACTGAACGCAATGTTAGGCGCTGCCTAGCGTAGTTGGGTTGATTTTTCGTCATGTTAATACTTCGATAAGATGAGTGCGGAAAGGGTAACGGTTTTCTGGGTACTAGACATTACGTTTCGTTAAAGTTTATACCGACACAATAGGCCAGATTAATCCCGATGGTTGAGCGGTTCAGTTTTCCCAGCGGCGGTTTTACCGGATAGTTTTCAACCGAACCCACGTCGCAGTTATTGGCTTGCGCCAGTATATATCGGCCCAAAACTTGGGGATTAAGGAATAAACTATTTGGCGAGTTCCCTAGAGTAGGACAATCAAAACCGTAGCGCCGCACGGTTTTTGTAACTTCTTTTGGGTGGTTTCATCGCACGTAAACACCTTGTTTTTTGTAAGAACCATCTTTCTTAAATTGGTATTCGAACTGCTCTGTCACTATCCTGTCTTGAAACGATACGACATCGTTGTGGTCGAGGGGGTATCAAGCCAGTGTAACACCGATAGCTTGAGGCTGTGCGCGGAAAAGGTCGCTCACGCGACCGTAGCTGACTTTGATATTAACAAACTTGTCAACATCTGAGCCGTGAATCGCGTTAAATTCTTGTTTGACCCGTTGGGTAGCTGCGGTTGAAAACATCCACCATTGCACCTTTTTTCATTAAGTGGAAGGTTTGGAGTACGGGTGTTTCCACCCATTTCGTGCTGTCGGTCCCGAAAATTGTCGACGTCACCTTTGCAGCTGTTCGAATAGATTCGTGGTTCCAATGCCTTGATGTTGGTGCGTCATTCTATGAAAAACGGCCCGTTGTTGAGCATATGGGTCAGGATCAGGATGTGCGTATTTGAGGCTTGTGCCGTGAGTGAGTAAAACTGAATGCTACATGTTAAAACTGAATGCTACATGTATCGTCAAACTCAAATTCCCTTTTTTGCAGTTAATGATAATGCAATCGGGGGGCTGAATCGCCTTGTTGGTTCGATAGTGTATAATTTTTGGTGGTGTATGGGTGTTTTGTGACAGCCAATAATTTTGGTTTTATTCTCTAATGAGGATCTTAGGGCGGGCAAAGGATGTGTTGCATGTGAATATTACCCAAGCGCGCGCATTCCAAGGCGTACGGCTCGGTTTGGGTTCAATTTCAGAATATGTTCGCCCAAAGATAGTGCGAGATCCTTGTGGCCTTTGTTTACCGCGCGATTAAACAATTCGCGTTGGTAGCGTGGTGAATCTTTGCGCGTGCGCAACAGCTTGTAATATTCTTGGCTGGTCAAAGAACCATCCAGCGCGCCGAGAATGATCGGTGACAGGATGCCCATTTGATTTAGCGAACTTCCAAGTCGATGACCCAAAAGCGGGGCGCGCAAATATTGTACGTTGTTGCCGGTGAAGCGTGCGGCGTGTTGGGCGTCGAGTGGCTCGTAAGGATCATACAGGATTGACACGCGATTGGCAGCTTGGCTGACCTTGGATGCATCGCCATATTTCCCGCTGAAATCACGATTCCACACAACCTTATAGCGGCTCTCCCATGGGACCACCTTTTTATCAACGGTGCTTTGCGGTGAGATGGCCACAACATCGCAGCCCGGCGCAGCTGAAGAAAAGGCGCAGGCCGCGTATCCCCCCATGGAGGCGCCATAAAAAACTACACGATCGAACTGCTTGAAAAAGCCTTCGTCCTTGAGCTGGTCAAACTGATCCGAAACCCATTGTTCACGATACCATGTCCAGCCGCCAGCTAGTACGCCTAGCATGGACCAGCCTTGATCCTTTATGAATTTATAGCCCCATGGGCGACGATCCTCGCGTTTGGTCATGGCGATGTCTAGGTTATCAAAGGTCACGACCAGCGTATCAGAGCTGCGCGGCATGTAGAGGAAGCTGTGGCCATTGGTGCCCTGACGATACCAGCCCTCATCGCCAGCCAGTTCCTTGGCAATTCGATCCCACGATCCTTCGGCGTCACTTATCTCGGGGGGGGTGGGCTGAACGCGAATGCGCGTGATCTCTTGGTCGTCTTCCGTGCGGGTAGAAAGAGCCGTGTTGGTGCCGTATTTCTTTAGGAAGGGAAACGCTCCAGAACCTTTACGCACGTCCATAAACACGCGGGTTTCCGAGTGCAGGCATTTTTCCAAAAATTTGTCGAGGAATGGCGTTTTGAATCGATCGCCAAATCCGGACAAGTTGCACAGCACATCAACAGCGCACAGGTCTTTCTCAGATCGGATCACGGTGATGCGATCGGGGTCCACATCGTTGTCGGTCAGAAATTTGGTATAATCGGCCAACCAGGTTTCGTCTTCTTCTTTAAACTTGCCGCGTCGGTTGGTGTTGATCAGCTGAATGCTGCAATCGAACTTGTGGTAGAGAGCGAGCACAAAACTGCGCGCGTTGCCTGTTAGATCAGCGACAGTCTGGACCTCTGTTAGGTCAAGATCATCAATCAAAGCGCCATCAAATGTGATATTGCCGCGACTCTTGATCGGGGCGAGCGCAGGGATGATGCCGTGTTCTTGCACCAACTTTTGCAGATAGCTGCCTTTGGGTGGTAGGCCGTCGTGAATGTTGCCAAGTTGACGTTTGTTCGAGGCCCACAGATGCATGGCTGTCGTTTCATCGCCGATCAACTCCTCGACCAATTCGGCGCGGCGCATGAATTTGAAACGTTCGCGAAAGGTGATCGGGTAGAAAGCGCTCAGTGGCAGCACATGCTCTTCCATCGCGAGCGCATGCGCGTAATGCGTGACCATCATCGGGCCCCATACGCCCCAAGGCTGGTGAGTTATGTGGACGGGTTTGCCCTTTTCGGCGGCTTTGCGCATGATCTCCTGGCGCTTACGTGGCAAAAAAGAAGCTATTGAATAACGATCATTTGTAAATTCAATCATTTGTCGCAGCATTACGCTATTAGCGGGTAGGCCCAGCACTGCATTGTTTACGCGGTACTCTCCTGGCAATTCATACCCAAACACGTAATCGCTTTCGTAGTTCATTGGGCGGTGGCAATACACATCCGTGTCGACCCAAATCATGCCGGAGCATTTATGGATCATGTGCAAACGGAACCAATCGGCGAACAAAGCAAAGCTGTTTTTCTGTTCGTATTTGATGAAGTCATCCGTGTCGATAATCTCGCGCCCGTCGCAGCGGATGACGCCATCCGGGACGTTGGGAATATCTTCATAGCTGAACAGCGTGATTTTTTGGCCCTTATCCACGAAAGACTTGAGGCACAATTGCTCCATCCAGCTGAGTGGACCACCGATCCAAAGCGTGCCGACCTCGCGCGTGCGTGCCATCTACTGTTCCTTTTACCTGCGAGAGTCTTTGTAGCTGCGTCATTTTTCGACACTGTAGGGCTCCAAAAGGTGTTTGTGTACCACCAGATTGATAATTGCCCGTAAATTTCCCAGCGCGTGGTTAGCACATCGACCAATTTGATGTACAAGGTTTGCGCGCTTGCGCGGGGCAATGGTGCTGCGTTATTGTTGACGAAATAGTAATAATGACTGGATAAATCAGTCGGACTGCGAGGCACAATGAGTAAAGAGACCTACACTGTCGTCTCGACCATGAAGAATGAAGGTCCCTATATCATTGATTGGGTAGCGCATTATCGAACGCTTGGGTTTGATAATATCCTAGTGTGCACCAATGATTGCACCGACCCGACTGTTGATATTTTGCTGCGCTTGCAAGAACTGGGACTGGTCACCCAACACAACACGATTGTGCGCAGGGCGGGCATTCATCGCAGCGCTTTGCGGCAAGCCTCGCGGCGCTATGATATCGTGATGAACGCCACATGGGTGTTTGTGTGCGATGTAGATGAATATTTGAACGTGCATTTAGGTGATGGCTCGGTTCAGGCGCTGGTCGAAGGGTCTGGTGCGGACGCGGACGTGATTTCAGTGCCTTGGCGGATTTTCGGGCCCGATGGCATCGAGAAAATGGTTGATACGCCAGTAACAGAGCAGTTTACCAAGGGAGAGTTTGAATGGGATGGTGAGGCGCGCCCGCAAACCGGTAAATTCGTCAAATCCCTCTATACGAACCAGCACAAATTCCAGCGTATGGGATTGCATGCGCCAGTCAGCTTGCAAGATCATGTGAGTGACACCAAACGCGTGTTGCCGGGCGGAGTTGATTATGTGGTGGATGGCGAGCGCACAGAAAACCCGCCGCTGTTTATCCATGCGCAAGTGAACCACTATGCGCTGCGTTCTATGGATAGTTTCCTGATCAAGCGGGCACGGGGCAGGGCGAACCATTCGCATCATGTGTTGGGGTTGGATTATTGGACCAAGTTTAACCTGAATGATCAAGCCGATACGTCGATAAAACGGTATAGCGCGGCCAGCGCGAAACTGGCCGAGGACTTGAAAAACGATCCGGTTTTGGGTGAGTTGCATGCGCGTGCAGTGGATTGGCACATGCGCAAAGCAGATTCGTTGAAAATGGATCCTGAGATGGATGGTCTGGTGGACGGGTTGAGAGCCGACATGACATCATAATGTAAAAGTAAACCGCTTGGCGACAATGCGGGAAAAACTTGGACTGTTGCTGAAATCTGGAAACATAGGTTAAGCAGTAGAAATCTGAAAGACGACGCACTGGCGATGGACCGCTCCGAGCTGACATTCATCCCCGAAGTCGGTGATTTGGTTCGGGCGCATTTACGAGAAAGCCAATGTTATTATGGGATTTGGCAGTGGTGATCGACCGTTAGGGCCTCCGAGATGCCGAGCAAGATGATCTACTCAGTTGAAGGCAGCCGAGTTTGGACTAAAGTGATGCCGCGCTGGGCAGATAGCTCGAAGCGGAGGCCGCGCCGATATGCGTGGCACACGCTCTCTGGAAGTTGATTTAGCAAAACAATGAGCTAATTTTAGTCGTTGTTCCAGCGGTTCATATAGTCTGTTTGAAAGACTTTTCCGCCCGATTTCACGCGATGCTTCGGTTTACGTACAGCGTAGTTAAGGATGATTCCGCCACTGGTGAGCGCCCCAGATAGTCGTGGGCGCTTGCCGGTGATATTCGGGTTGGTCGTGGTGACCACCTTGTTTGCGTACATGGGCATCAAAGGCTGCAGCGAGCAGTGCAGCACCTCGTAGCCCAGCGCTTTTTCCCAGAAACCGTACACCATTTCTGGGTTAATTTGGTAGAAGGAGTGATTCACCCAATTGTTGCAGGGGGAATGGCCAATCAACACCCCGCCTGCTTTTAGCATTTTGTGTATATTGCGGTAGGCCGTCGGCAGATCGAAGATGTGCTCGCAGGTCCCGCCGTCGTAGATCACATCAAATTTGTTTTCGAGTGCCTTGGGTAGTTCTGCGCTAAGGTCTTGGATGATACTCGCGTCCTCGAAGTCAGAGAAATCGATTGAGTCCACAGACGAAAAACCAAGCTTTTCAAAGAAGGTTTCTGAATATTGATTATCAGGGTTGGCCAACTCTTTTTCAGTAACGCCAGGCAGGTATTTTTCTAGTACGGCCTCGAACAGCGCAGCAGAGCGTTTGCGCCTTTTCCCGACCCAGCGTTGGCGCCCAAGCATTGCAAATTTACCGCTAAGTTCATTGTCTTTGACCGTCTCAATAAGACGGGCGGCAAGGGTGTCGGGAATGGCCATTGAACTGCTCTTCTGATATTGACGCTGTGCGCCTTAAAGTGTTTTCGCGATCATAACCCGATCAGCCCGGTGAGTTGGTGTCTCGATTCCCAAACGGTTGATCATTTTGCGAATAGGGGCATCACTGCCTTGTTTTTAGAGATTGACAAGCGGTTAATACGAGGTTGGTCCCGGGTCTTCCGAGCGTTGCAGGGGCGGGTTGACATGTCTTTTCCGTCAAGCGGGGACACGTTCAAAACGGTGATTGCGTTTGTTTCGAGTGCTTTCACCGCTTCATATAATAAAATCATTTTGTCTGCCATCTGGTTATTACTTCAAATGCGGGAATTCTGTAAACATAGCCTTAAGTTTGGATGGCAGTGTTTATTAATTTGCAGTATTAGCAAGCAAAAAAGATCATCGTGTACCTGAGAGAGAGTTGTGGTGAGTATCTCGCCTTTAGGTCACATGCTATTAGTCTCATTTGAGCGAATTGGATTGATCGGAAAACTATATTCCCTTTCGTCACCTAGCAGCGATTCTACTGGCCTTTGCCGCATTGGCGTCACCATATTTTATCTGCACTGGGACCAAATTGGTGGACCAGACTGAAAATTTTTCGAGCATCACGGCCAGAGTGACAAACTAATTAAACACCGTAGGCGATGGTGGTACTGTCACGCTTTAGTGCCGCTCCGGTTACTCATTTAAGTGACTATCCTTCCGAATGCCAAGGGACTTTTCCAACCTAATGACGAGTGCTTGCGGCGCGGAAACGTGCAAATCTGACTGTGCGCACAGCCGCACAGGTGGCAAGAATCGTAACTGAAAAGGGAAGGGCTGTCGGGGTTGAACTTAAGGGGCGAAATGGCCCGCAAGCAGTGCGAGCGGAAGCCGAAGTTATTCTGTCCTCCGGCGCTATCGGGTCGCCACGTATGCTGATGCCGTCGGGTATCGGACCGGCAGACCACCTTGACCTGTTCACAATATCCGAGTGCACTGGCGATCATACTTATGACAAATATGCTAAACCGCACTGGTCGGCCGTGGCTGGCTTGCAATACCTTCTTACCAAAAAAAGCTGACCCGTTGCTTCCAGCCTTTTTGAAACCGATGGATTTTGGTATGCTGAGGAGGGCTAGGTTCGGGCATCGAAACTGGAGTTGACAAGATAAAAACTCCGGCGTGACGTTGAATTCAGCATATTTTCGGCCGCGTTCCTGCGGTACGGTGCGTTTGGCAAGTAACGATATTGATGCCGCACCGTTGATCAATCCGAACTACTGGGCGGACCCACATGATCACACGATGTCGATCCGTGGGTTGAAGCTGGCGCAGGAAATCCTGCGTCAGGATGCCCTTAAATCCTTCATTCAACGCGAACGCAAGCTCCATGGCCGGACGTGTAAACGGATGAGGACTATTTTGATTTGCCTGCGCGCATTCCAAGACTAATCATCATCCAGCGGGCACTTGCCGAATGGGGGGCGACGATGCCTCCGTGGTCGACCCCAGGCTTAATTTCCGCGGCATAAAGGGGCTACGTGTTGCAGATGCTTCGATCATGCCGTCACTCGTTTCATCCAACACCGACGCACCCACGATCATGATTGCGGAAAAAAGCCGCCGATATGATCCGCGTGGATCATAATATCTAAGGAAAACCGATGCTATTACCTACCTACTGCGGAACTATTGAAGATTATCAATTAGTTGGTGATCCTTTAACGCCACGACCCCAGCGTGTGCCGTTGACGCAAACTGCTTTTTGCGGCTGCCCATGTGCTTTCCGATCCGTTAGCGGAGCGTGATCCGTGGCTGGGCCGCCCCTCAATTGATTGGGACACTACGCTAAAGTTTCGGCATTCCCTCTGGGATCAAGGCATGCATCTTGCTGAGGCTATGGATACGGCACAACGTGGTATGGGCGTGGATTGGGAAGCAGCCAAAGAATTGATCAATCGCACTATGCGCGAAGCTAAAGCCCACCCGCTTAAACCGCGGGTTGCTTGGGGCGCGGGAACGGATCAGTTAACTCTGGACCAGCCGACAAGTGATGTCGCCATCATCGCTGCCTATAGCGAGCAGATGGAAGCGATCGAGGCAGCTGGTGGCCAAAGTATCATAATGGCAAGCCGCGCGATGATAGCTGCGGGAAAAGGTCCGAATTTTTATGCGCGGGTGTATGCGAAGCTAATCGAACAAGCGGCTGAACCGGTGATTTTGCATTGGTTGGGGGACATGTTTGATCCAGCTATAAAAGGCTATTGGGGGAGCGATGATCTAGATGAGGCGGCGGACTCGGTGTTGACGATCATCAATCAGCACACCGACAAAATCGTTGGCATAAAGGTATCATTGCTTGAACAGGAGCAGGAGAAAAAAATCCGCGCTCGCTTACCGGACGAGGGTACGCCTCTATACTGGAGACGACTTTAACTATGCCTCCCAGATCGAGGGGGACGGAGAAAGGTACTCGCATGCGTTACTTGGAGTATTCGCCGCCATAGCACCTGCTGCATCTCAAGCGTTGGAGGCACTTGCTTTGGGGGACAACGTAACCTTCAATACACTGTTAGAACCCACGGTCCCATTATCTCGCGAGATATTCAAATCTCCGACACCGTACTATAAGGCTGGAATAGCGTTCTTGGCTTAACGATGCACAAAGCCATTTCATCATGCCAGCGGGTTTCCAGTAATCGCGTGAAATTAGTCATTATTCCGAAGTTTTCCGCCTCGCTGACCAAGCAAGATTATTAGCAAAACCTGACCTTGCAATGTGCCGGAGGCCACCGATGGACAAACGCCCAACGATAATTGACGTCGCGCGCCATGCGGGGGGCAAATCGACGGTTGCGTTGGTTTTACAAAATAGCAGTTTGTTAAAAGTGAAACGCGCGCCGCGGTCGAGGAGTCGATCAAATTTTTGGGCTATGTTTATAATCGCGCAGCCGCCAAACTGCGGGGTTCCGGTGTTGGGTTAATTGGATTGGTGATCAACGATCTTCGCAATCCGCTTTTCGCGGAATTCGCAATCACCGCCCAGATGACTTTTTCCAAGCATGGATATGCCACAGTGATCGCAACCACAGACGAAAATCCGGATATTCAGAATCAGGTGATTTCGTCGATGCTGGAACACGACGTTTCGGCGCTGTTGATCTCACCGTGTTATGGTGGGGACGTAAAAATAATTTTTCATATCGAGCGCTCTAACACTCCAGCCATGTAAGTGCGCCGACGGGTTTACAGCCGAACGGATTTGTTCCCGTTTTACTCGATGGATTACGAAACCGGTGGGCGCCGAACATCTGATCGATAAAGGGGCCTGCAACATCGCTTTTGTTGGCGGCGTCGAAGACGGTGCTATTGAGCTGGAACGGATGTCTGGCTATCTGCAGGTTATGCAAGAACATAAGATAGTTCCAACGATGCATTACGGACGCGCGACCAGAAAAATAGGCCGCGCCGCCGCCGTCAAGTTTTCAGAGACCAATCAGAATATTGATGCTGTGATATGTTTCAATGAGGTCGTAGGATTGGGAATGTTGTCCGGTTTTGCCCAGACCGGTAGCATTGTCGGGCGTGATATTTTACTTGTCGGGTTCGATGATATTGAGGAGTACCAACAAGTATACCCGAGTTAAGTTATGTGCGGTGTGATGTTGAAAAGTTTGGAAAAACATGGCGGAACTTGTCGTTACCCGCTATGGGTATTTCGACCGGTCGCTGGTGTTGAAATTAGTGAATCTGCTCATCCAGTGCCCGACGAAAATGGTCTGAAGGCACCCGAACGAATTTAGGACATACTGCGAAAACTTGGACCAGAAGATTTCGTTCTGGCGTTGATTTCCGGTGGTGCTCGGTGCTGATGACTGCACCAGCAGGCGACATCAGTAACAAAGAAAAACAAGAATTAAATGCGGCTCTTTTTGCATCGGGTGCGCCTATAGGTCAGATGAATATTGCGCGTCAACATTTGTCGCGCGTCAAAGGGGGGCAGTTGGCAGCGGTCTCTTATCCAGCGCGGATGTTGTCGTTATTGATCTCGGATGTGCCTGGAGGTGATCCTGCTGGCATACCCTCCGGCCCAACGGTTGGCGGCAGCAGCACGCATAAACAGGCACGACTCGCATTGTCTATCGGCGCGGCACTAAAATCTGGCGATGATCCAGTTCTGCTTTTGTCTGGCGGAGAATGTACTTTGACGCGTCGAGCGGATGGGTGTGGCGGTCCAAATGCCGAGTTCTTGTTGGCTGCCGCCATCTCTCTTGGTGGCGCAGAAGGCATTTACGCTATCGCTTGTGACGCCGATGGAGTGGACGCTGGAGAATACCTAAAGGGAAACGATAGTCATGAATTTTTCGCTGCGGTCGAAGATCAAGGCATAACAGGTCCAACTTTTACGAATGTTAACGACTTTCGAGCAAGTCTGATCACCCCAAATAAGGGAATTTGACATGTTGAAACATTGTGTATTTCTTAATTTCAAACCCGAGTTCACGATTGCTGAACCTGCAGAAGTATTCGGGCGTCTCTCTGGTCTGGTTAAAGAAATAGACGGTTTACAATCCTTCGAATATGGAGGAAACCTCGATTTCGAGAACAAATCCTCAGACTATTCAGAAGGCTTCATCGCAACTTTCCCTCTATTGAGCATCGCGTAACACGAGGGCCTCGGGCAGTGTAAGGAACGACCGTCGGGCTTGATTGGTGTGGGGTGCTGGGAAGTCGTTGCGGTAATGTCCACCTCGGGACTCGGTCCGCAGTAGGGCGGCGGCGGTAACTACTGTGGCTGCCGCCAGCATATTCGCAAAATCTGCAGATTTATTTTTGTGCTTTTGATCCAAACTACGAATAACGCGCAAAGCTTCGGATAAACCCTTCTCGTCGCGAAGTACGCTGACATTGTCTGACATCGTCTGTCGCAGTATCTGCAAATCTTCTGGGTAGAAAACCCCATCATTATCTCTTGCGACGTGCTTTGGAGTATTTATCGAAAGTCCTGAGGTTAACTTTTGCGAAATGCTTTCGGCACATATAGCGGCAAATACCAATGCCTCCAGCAGTCCATTTGAGGCCAACCGGTTGGCCCCGTGCAAGCCTGTTGACGCCGCTTCGCCCGCCACCCAGAGGCCTGAAATCGAGCTTTGACCAGACGCATCGCAAGCGACTCCACCCATATGGTAGTGGGCGGCTGGTATCACTGGAATAACCTCGGTCACCGGATCAATACCGTTGGATTTACATATTTCGGAAACGGTGGGGAAGTCTTTCAGGATATGCGCGCCGATTGCCTTGCGGGTATCGAGTGCGGGGCGATTTCCGTTGCGATACTCCGTAAAAATAGCACGGGCAACAATATCGCGAGGTGCCAGTTCGGCGTCGGGATGCAGCGCTGTCATAAACCTCTCACCCATACTGTTTACCAAGACTGCCCCTTCGCCCCGCAAAGCTTCGGTGGCAAGGGGTACTGGATCGCAATCCAAGTCAATCGCAGTAGGGTGGAACTGGACAAATTCAGCATCGGCAATAACCGCTCCTGCCCGCGCCGCCATCCCGATAGCCAAGCCACGCACATTTGGTGGGTTGGTGGTTTTTGCATAAAGGCTTCCGATTCCACCCGCGGCAAGAAGATACGCCTGTGCTTTCAGCACTTCATGGCGTCCGTCAGGGCTGACCGCCAACACCCCGCATATGCCATCGTCATCTGTAAGCAGATCCACTGCAGACCAACTTTCGTGTACAGTTATCGAGGGAGTCTGGCGAACTGCCTCGATCAAAGAAGTCATTATTGCCTTCCCAGCCTGGTCACCCTTGACGCGCACGATGCGTGGCCAACCATGTGCGGCTTCGCGGGATAGTACATATTCACCCTCGTCAGTTCGATCAAACGGTGTGCCGAGCGCAGACAAACCCGCAATGTGTTTTTGGGCGGCTTCCGTCACTAGTTTGGCAATCTCGGGAAGTACAGTTCCCGCACCGGCCGAGATAGTATCCGTGGCGTGAGCAGCAGGCGTATCATTTTTGTCCATTGCGGCTGCCACACCGCCTTGTGCCCAAGTAGACGAGGCACCGTCACCCAATGGACAAGGCGACAACACCGTGACAGGGTGCGGCGCAAAGCTTAATGCCGCATAAAGACCGGCAAGGCCCGCCCCGATAATGAGAACTTCGGATGGTTCTGCCACTTGTGTTGGTCCTTCAAACAATCAACTATGTCTCATAAGTGCTGGCTTCCCACAGTGCAACTACGCACGGGGATAATAGTACCCCCTCTAGTCCAGGATTTACTACCATCCTTTGTTTGTATCTATCGCAGTCTGATGCTGTTTTAGCTCTTCATAAAACACGAGTCGGGGTCGTGTGCTGAAGGCAGTCAGATCAGAAACGGCGCATTCATTACTTTGATGGATCAACTGGATGAGTCGAATTATCTCTATTAGACAACGCCGTGCCGGAGACGCTGCAGAGCTTTGACGCTGAAGATGCCCGTCTAAGTTTTGGCTCTCCCAAACGCATAACTATCGGAATGAATGAGTACTGACAGGTAGAAGCAATTAGGCAACAAGACTTAATTCCGATGTCAACCAATATGTTACAAGCTAGAACACCAGTAATAGCGGTGTAGTCGTTTTTTTTGAACCTCGAATAATTGCCCAATTAGTTTCTTGAACAAATCCCAACTCTCAATGTGAGCGTTAGTTTGTGGGGAATAGGTTGAAATCGCAGAGGTGTGAGTGCGAACCGTTAGGGGGAAATATTGGGGGGAAATTTGAGAAATACTAAAAACACAACTATAATAAATACTTATAATTATAAGTGGCGGAGAGACAGGGATTCGAACCCTGGGAACCCGTGAAGGCTCAACGGTTTTCGAGACCGCCCCATTCGACCACTCTGGCACCTCTCCGCAGGGGTGTATCCGGTCATTTTAAGTGGCGCGATAATTATGCCGGGAAGCAGCATTGCGCAAGAGGGAAAATTGCGATTGCCCGAAATAGATATTTGGAATAGCTCTGAACACAATAACTGACGGAGAAGCCCCATGCAGAACACGAACAAGTCCAACATTGAACACTGGAATGAACGCATCGATCTGGCAGTAGCGTTTCGCTGGACGGCGCGCCTCGATATGAACGAGGCGGTTTCAAACCATTTCAGCTTGGCTGTTAACGAAGACGGTACGCAATTCTTGATGAACCCAAATCAGGCGCATTTTTCGCGTATTCGTGCATCCGACATGCTGTTGCTGGATGCCAATGATTCAGAAACGATGAATGCTCCGAATGCCCCTGATCCAACAGCTTGGGGCCTGCACGCTTCGATTCACAGGGCCTGTCCGCACGCGCGCTGCCTTATGCATGTTCATTCGATTTTTGCGACGGTTCTGGCTAGCCTTACGGATTCCTCCATGCCGCCAATCGACCAGAATACAGCGACGTTTTTCAACCGTATGGTTATCGATAATGAGTTCGGTGGTCTAGCGTTTGAGGAAGAAGGGCAGCGATGTGCGGCCGCGCTTGACGATCCTAGCAAGAAGGTATTGGTGATGGGTAACCACGGGGTTCTCGTTACTGGCGACAGCGTGGCGGACACGTTTAACCGGTTGTATTATTTCGAGCGCGCAGCCGAGACCTATATTCGTGCTTTGCAGACCGGGCAGAAATTACGAATTCTGTCGGATGAAATAGCCGAAAAGACGGCGCAGGAAGTTGAGGGATACCCTGAACAAGCAGACCGACATTTTGCCGAACTGAAGGCTATTCTGGACGATGAAGGTGTTAATTACGCCGATTGACTGATCGCGGGCGTTTGATGTTGACTTATCCAAGTAACTAAAGGATAACGCGCGCTTGTTGCAGGAAGAGATTCCTGCGCAATTTGTGCAATTGTCCCAAACGGGGCACGCAGTCCGAGGTGCAGATGATCTGCAAAACACCGCTCTAGCGGGACCACACGACGCGAATGATGAAGGAATGCGCGTATGTTCGCGGTTATAAAAACTGGTGGCAAGCAGTATAAAGTTGCTACAGGCGATATTTTTAAAGTTGAAAAACTGGCCGCCGACGCAGGCGAGACAGTTCAGTTCAACGAAGTTCTTATGCTGGGTGGCGACAACGTAACTGTTGGTTCTCCGGTTGTAGAAGGCGCTGGTGTTCAGGCAGAAGTTCTGGACCAGATGAAAGGCAAGAAGACAATTCACTTTGTGAAACGTCGTCGTAAGCACTCGTCCCAACGCAAAAAAGGCCACCGTCAACAACTGACAGTGATCAAAATCACAGACATCTTGGCCAGCGGCGCTGAGAAATCCGGTATCAAAGCTGCCATTGGCTCTGGTTCGGTTAGCGCGGCTGTTGCTGCGGTTGCAAAACCTGCTGCTAAAGCTAAGGCTGCTCCGAAAGCTGCCGCCAAAGTTGAAGCTGCTCCGGTTGCTGCCGGTTCCGATGATCTGAAAAAGCTGACTGGTGTTGGCCCCGCGCTCGAGAAAAAACTAATCGCCGGTGGCGTTACTAGTTTCGCTCAGATCGCTGGCTGGTCCGATGCCGATGCTGCCACATTTGACGAAGCTATTTCGCTCAAAGGCAAGATCGAAAAAGAAGGCTGGATCGAACAGGCGAAAACACTCGCCGCAGACGCTTAAGTTAAGGAGAGAACGACATGGCACATAAAAAAGCAGGCGGCTCAACCCGCAACGGTCGCGACTCCGCTGGACGTCGCTTAGGCATTAAGAAATATGGCGGAGAATCCGTAATTTCCGGAAACATTATCTGTCGTCAGCGCGGTACTAAATGGTATCCGGGCACAGGTGTTGGAATGGGTAAAGATCACACGATCTTTGCTGTGCAAGAAGGTAATGTTACTTTCAAAAAAGGCTTCAAAGGCCGCACGTTCATTTCCGTTCTTCCGGCAGCTGAGGCCGCAGAATAACCGAACCCTCGGTATGAAAAAACTTATGAGGGGCTCGGTGGAAACACCGGGCCCTTTTTCTATGTTACGGAGGCGACAATGGGTGTCGAAGTATTAGGGTTCCTTATTTTCGCAGCAGCGATGGTTGGCACACCCGGACCGGCGAATATGGTTCTGCTATCGGCAGGGGCACGGTTTGGCCTGCGCCGCGCGTTACCATTCGTAACCGGCGTGCTTTTGGGCAAACAATTGATCATTTGGCCCATCGGTTTTGGCTTGATCGAGTTGGCCGATCGCGTACCGTCAGCGTTCGCGGCACTTAAATGGGCGTCAGTTGCCTATATCCTTTGGCTGGCGTGGCGGATTGCTGGCAGCAGTATTAACACGGCGAGACAAACCAAAGTACCGGGCTTCTTTGCAGGATTGATCGTACACCCGCTAAACCCGAAAGCTTGGGCGATGATTATGGTTGGTTTCACCAGTTTTGTCGCTGAAGGAACGTCAGCACTTATCGCAACAACCGTGATTGCACTGTCGCTAATGTCGGTACAACTCGTATTGCATCCATTATGGACACTCGGAGGGCGGGCGATCGCAGCACGGATGGCGGGCCAGAGGTCCGAAAAATATTTGATGAGGGTGCTGGCAGGGCTGACCGTCGCCAGCGTTCTGCTTGTATTGATGAAAGAAGGTTGAGATGAATATTCAACGCACTTCGACAACTATTAAAACCGAACGCTTGATCCTTCGCTCATTGCAGGACAGTGATGCAGGATTAATCGCACTTTATGTCGGTGACGAGCGGGTCGCGATGAACCTTGCGGTTGTACCGCACCCATATCCTGCGGGCGCGGCGGAGGCGTATATTGAATACTCGCGCAAAGAGGATACCGATGAAATCATCTGGGTGATCGAGCTGAACGGCGAGTTGATCGGGGTGATTTCGATCTCACCCCGAGACTCGGGGCGTGGCAACATTGGCTATTGGCTGGCACCACAGTTCTGGGGCGCAGGGTTCACACCCGAAGCGCTTGAGGCTGCGATCAAACACGCCCGCGAAGCAGGATTCAAAGGGTTGAATGCAAGCGTGCACCAAGGCAACCAAGGTTCTGCGCGTGTGTTGATCAAGGAAGCGTTCGAGTATTGCGGGGACTCCGAAACCCACTCCATCGCTCGCGGTGGTATCGTGCAATCGTGGAATTATACTCTGGATTTCAACGATGGATAACGCAAGACTCTTTCCGATTGAAACGGCGAGGCTTGTAATTTGTCCGTTTGGGTCGAGTGAGGGGGATGCCCTTGCAGGGCTGATGAATGATCCCTACATCGCCAGGATGATGACTAGTATTCGGTATCCGTTCGGGCAGCAAACGGCGGAAGAGTGGATTTGCGAACGGCAGTTCCACGGAACCCTCGGGTTTTGTGTCAAAGTGACGTTGAAGGATGGCACGATGATCGGCTTTATTGGCATCGGGGGCGATCCGGTGGACACGGCTTATGCGTTCGGGCGCGAGTTTTGGGGCAATGGGTATGCAACCGAGGCGATGCGCGGTTTTCTGAGCACAGTTATGCCAGCGTTTGGCTTGAACGAAATTACGGCCGGGGCGATGTTTGATAATGCGGCCTCACAGAGCGTGTTGAGAAAGTTGGGTTTTGTGAAAACCGGCGAAGATATGCATAAAACGTCTGGTCGGGTTGAGGAAGCACCTCTGTTCCTGTATCGCTTGCGCAACGCCAAAATCGGCACCAGTTAGGATAGAACTATGAAATTCCTCGATCTTACAAAGGTCCAAATTCGATCCGGCACAGGCGGAAACGGCTGTGCCAGCTTCCGGCGTGAAGCATACGTGGAATTCGGCGGCCCTGATGGTGGTGACGGCGGCAAAGGTGGCGATGTCTGGGTCGAGGCTGTGACCGGTCTGAATACGCTGATCGATTTCCGCTATCAACAACACTATTTTGCGCAGAACGGACGCGGCGGGCAGGGGCGTCAGATGACGGGCGCAGACGGTAACGATATTATCTTGAAAGTTCCTGTAGGCACTGAAATTCTAGATGAAGAACAAGAGGTTGTGCTGGCAGACCTGACAGTGGTCGGCCAACGTGTGCGTCTCGCTGCTGGCGGCAATGGCGGTTGGGGGAACCTGCGGTTTAAAACTTCGACCAACAGGGCGCCACGCAAAGCCAATCCGGGGCAGGAGGGCATCGTTCGAGATGTCTGGTTGCAACTTAAACTGATTGCAGATGTGGGCCTTCTGGGCATGCCAAACGCGGGAAAATCGACGTTTTTGGCTGCGACTTCGAACGCGCGCCCTAAGATTGCCGATTATCCGTTTACCACTCTGCATCCGAACTTGGGTGTCGTTGGAATCGATGAAACTGAATTTGTGGTCGCTGACATACCCGGTCTAATCGCAGGTGCGCATGAGGGCACCGGGCTTGGCGATCGTTTCCTTGGGCACGTTGAACGTTGTGCCGTGTTGCTGCATTTGGTGGATGCGACCAGCGACGACCCTGTCGAGGATTATAAAGTCATCATTAACGAACTGGAAATGTATGGTGGTGATCTGGCGGATAAACAGCGTCTGACGGCATTGAATAAAATTGATGCATTAACGGATGATGAACGCGAGGACGTTGCGAAAGCGTTGGAGGATGCCACGGGCAATCCTGTGATGCGCCAGTCAGGTGTCAGTCGCGAGGGGTTGCAAAACACATTGCGTGTGCTGCGCAAGATCATCGACACTAACGCCGCTGCCGACACCGACGTTGATAAGGAACCCGAGGCATGGAGACCGTAAAATCTGCTTCGCTTTTAGGCGCGGCTAAACGAATTGTGATCAAGATCGGCTCGGCGCTTCTTGTGGATGGTGCGACGGGATTGCTTAGGCGTGGCTGGTTGGCCGATCTTTCCGAAGATGTGGCAATGCTGAAGGCGGACGGTAAAGAGGTTTTGATCGTATCATCCGGCTCCATTGCTTTAGGGCGGCGGGTTCTTGGATTTCCCAACGGAACACTTAGTTTAGAGCGTGCACAAGCCGCGGCAGCAGTCGGACAGATCCGGTTGGCGCAAGCGTACCAAGAGGTCTTGCAGCCCCATAGCATTGAGGCCGCGCAGGTTTTGTTAACGCTCGAGGACACCGAAAATCGTCGGCGTTATCTAAATTCGCGCGCGACCATCGGCACGCTGTTAGCGTTGGGAACAGTTCCAATCGTTAACGAAAACGATACCGTTGCAACTGACGAAATCCGATATGGTGACAATGATCGTTTGGCGGCGCAGGTGGCGTCGATGGTAGGGGCCGATGTATTGGTTTTGTTGTCGGATGTGGATGGGCTATATACGGCCGACCCCAGATCCGACAGCGATGCAAATTTTTTGACCCATGTGCAGGCAATTACATCCGAGATCGAAGCGATGGCGGGCGATGCGGGTACAGAAGGCGCAAGCGGTGGCATGAAAACCAAGGTTATGGCCGCGAAAGTTGTGATGCACGCTGGCTGTGCAATGGCCATCACCATGGGAGAGGTTTCACGACCAATCAAAGCTCTTCTCGATGGCGCGCCCGTCACGTGGTTTGCAGCCGCAGCCTCGCCCGGGGTTGCGCGGAAACGTTGGATTTCGGGTATGAAGACGAAGGGGCGGATTGTATTGGATGCCGGTGCGGTGGCCGCACTTGGGCGCGGAAAATCGTTGTTGCCAGCCGGCGTCAAAGGCGTTGAGGGTGATTTTGGGCGTGGTGAAGCAATCGAAATTGTCGGGCCCGACGGTGATAGCGTTGCCAAGGCCTTGGCTGGGTATGATGCGACTGAAGCGCGGCTGATTATGGGATGTCAGTCAAACGAAATCGAGGCTCGATTGGGCCACACGGGGCGAGCCGCGATGGTTCACCGTGACGATATGGCGATGTGAGGGATTATGGACGTTAAAGAAATCATGGCTGGGATCGGTAAAAAAGCAAAGGCGGCCAGCGCGCAGTTGGCGTTTGCGACATCGGAAAGTAAAGCAGCCGCGCTGACAGGTGCAGCTGATGCAGTTTGGGCGCGCCGCGCAGAAATTATCGCGGCGAATGCTAAGGATATGGATTATGGCCGCGAAAAGGGGCTGTCAGGCGCGATGATGGATCGGCTGATGTTAGACGAGTCCCGCATACAGGGCATCATGGATGGTCTGCGCTCGGTTGCAAAGCTGCCAGATCCTGTGGGTGTCGTGACAGCGGACTGGGATATGCCCTCAGGGCTGAATATTCGGCGTGTCCGCACACCTTTGGGCGTAATCGGGGTGATTTATGAAAGTCGCCCGAACGTTACAGCCGATGCCGGAGGGTTGTGCTTGAAAGCTGGGAACGCGTCGATTTTGCGCGGCGGATCCGAAAGTTTCCACAGCTCCACCGTGATTCATTCTTGTCTTGTTGACGGTTTGGAGGTCGCACGGTTGCCAGCGGATTCCATTCAACTAGTGCCCACACGAGATCGCGCCGCTGTTAGCGAAATGCTAACGATGACCGACTATATCGACGTGATCGTGCCGCGTGGTGGCAAGGGTTTGGTTGGACTTGTGCAGCGAGAGGCACGGGTGCCCGTTTTCGCTCATCTTGAAGGCATTGTGCACGTTTACGTCGATGTCGACGCCAATGTTGAAAAAGCACGCGAGGTCATTGTGAACGCCAAGACACGGCGTACAGGGATTTGCGGTTCTGCAGAGTGTTTGCTGATTGACCGAGCGTTTTTCGATGCGCACGGTGCGCCTTTCGTTGAAGATTTGGTTAACGCTGGTGTCGAAGTGCGAGTTGGTGACGGTTTGCAGGGCATCGAGGGCACTATTCCAGCCACGGCGGATGATTGGGGGAACGAATACCTAGACATGATCATTGCTGTGACACTTGTAGACGGCATTGACGGCGCGATTGCGCATATCGGCAAGTACAGCTCCAACCACACGGATGCGATTTTGACAGAAAACGATGCGACGGCTGACCGGTTCTTCCAACGTGTCGATAGTGCAATCCTTATGCGCAACGCGTCCACCCAGTTCGCCGATGGTGGCGAATTTGGTATGGGTGCTGAAATAGGGATCGCTACCGGTAAAATGCATGCACGCGGTCCAGTAGGGGCCGAACAATTAACCAGTTTCAAGTATCTGGTGGTTGGCGACGGAACAACGCGCCCCTAAAACAATAAAGCCCGCCGAAAGGCGGGCCGTTGCTCTAATATTAGTGCTTATTTAGCCGCGCCAACTGCGGATGGGTCCACAATCCATGTGAACAAAATTCGAGCGATTGTATTTTCCAACGCCACCCGAATTACAGGCCTTACCGGCTGCCGTCATTTGCGATACACTACGAGACGCAAGGCGCACGTCGGCAGCCATACCTCTCATGTGATAAGAATTTGATGCAACACCGCCATTGCTTGAACGTAGCATCGCGTTTGTCTGTGGACTGCGATAGCCGGATAGCAATGTATAAGGTTCGGTCGTTTCCATCAGTCGATGAGATGCCGCAAGGATGTCGATGTTACGTCGATCATATCCAATAACCTCATCACGGCGCCAATCGCGCATGAAATAGCTGATTTCATTTAGCGCAGGGGTTATGTATTTCCCTTCGATCCAATAAATCGTGTCAATGGATTCACCGGTACGTTTGTTGTTCATGCTGATCCGCCGCACATCGCCTGCGTTACGCAAAAAGCCTGCAGCACTAGCATAAACCGGAGCTGCTGAAATGACTGCGACACCTGCAAACGCGCCCAAAAGCTGCCGCCGGGATGTACCAACATCATTAAATTTCATAGTGGACTGCCTCGTCTCAATTTCTCTTGGACCGTTTGTCGATCTTTTTTATATCTGCTTAACCTAATAAGGTTATGCCACAAAACGACTCACAGGCCAAGTGGCAGTTTTGTCCCGTTATTTCAGCAAGCAAAAATCCGCGTAGATGACACAACTGTGAACAACATCTGGTTGGTCTCGTTCTGTTCTGCTGATATGTAACTAATATCCCACAATGGGCGATATTTTGCCGAGAAAGTGGGATTTTTCTCGATACCGTCACGCAGTCCGTGTAGGTAGCGTCGAACCATGATTTTTATGTGATTTAGAGGCAACATGTATCATTTTAGCAACACCAATATTTTTCGAAATACATTTTTCGCCATTTCTATTGCTGCGTTAAGTGTCACAGTACCTGTATTCGCACAGGATACGGCCGTAGAAACGGTTGTTGAACTAACATCCGAGGAACGCTTTGCCGCAACATTACAAGGCGTGCTCGCAAAGGGTGGCCGTGACCTGAAAGATATAGCCGAATTCTACACTGCACGAGACAACCAGCCTATCTGGGCAGATGGCAATTCCAAAACGATGTTGGCTTTGATCACTGCGATTGAACAAGCGCCAAATCACGGCATGGCTGTGGGGCGGTACAATTTGGCCGAACTTGAGGCGCTTTGGATGTCAGGGAATTCTCCTGAAGATCTGGCCGCACTCGAAGCAGCAGCGGCGCAGTCTTATGTGTCGTTTGCTAAAGAAATTTCGTCCGGCATCTTGGACCCGAGATCGATTCACGAGGAAATGAACGCCACGCGATATGTACCGGAAACCGGCGATGTCTTGGCTGATATTTCCAGTGCTGAAAATAAGTCTGAGCATTATCAGTCACTGCCGCCGTCAAATGTCGAGTATACGCGACTGCTGGATCTGAAAAAAGACTTGGAAGCGTTGATTTCGTCTGAAGGTTGGGGGCCGCTTGTTCCGACTGGTCGAACGTTGCGACCCGGCAACACGAGTGACCGTGTCGCGTCTCTGCGTGTCCGTCTGAACCAACGTGGTTATACTTTAGACGATTTGACGTCACATATTGTCGATGAAGCGGTGGTGGGCGCTGTAAAACAATTCCAGACCGATTTCGGACTGAATGCTGACGGGCTTGTTGGGCCTCAAACATTGTCGTCAATCAACGCGCAACCAGATGGTCGCCTAAAACAGGTTATCGTCAATCTGGAACGTGCGCGCTGGATGAATTATGATTTGGGTGCGCGCCACATCTATGTGAATATCCCAGATTTCACGGCTTCGGTCATGGATTACGATGTGGCTACACTTAGTTTTCGGGTAGTGGTTGGAACCGGCAAAAATCAGACGGCCGAGTTCTCGGATTCAATGACACATATGATAGCGAACCCGAAATGGAACGTGCCTTACAGCATTGCTTCGGAAGAATATTTGCCAAAACTTCGTGCCGATCCAACAATTTTGGGACGTGAAAATATCCTGATGTCGGTGCGGGGCTCGGGGCAATTAGTTGATCCGTCGGCAATCGATTTTTCGTATTTCGATGAAGATAATTTTCCGTTTTTCCTTCAACAGCAATCCGGTGGTGGAAATGCGTTGGGACGTGTGAAGTTTATGTTCCCGAACCGGTTCAACATCTACCTACATGATACACCGTCGAAAAGCTTGTTCTCGAGAGACGCGCGGGCGTTTAGCCACGGTTGTGTGCGTGTGCAAAAACCAATGGAATTCGCGTATGCGCTGCTATCATTGCAGGAAGATAATCCCGAGACTACGTTTAACCGTGCTTTGAATTCCGGCGAGGAAACGCAAATCAATCTTGCTAAGCCTGTTCCTGTTCACATCGTTTATCGCACCGTCTGGATTGATAGTGCTGGTGATGTTCAGTATCGCCACGATGTCTACAGCCGCGATAGTATGGTGTTTGATGCTTTGGTGAATGCTGGGGTTACATTGCCCGCCCTTGATAGCTAAAAGTGAGTCAAGCGGTCGGATTGACCGATTGATCCACTCGGAGGCTCTATGCAGATTACCGTAGCAGAACTGGCGCAAGCGTTAGGGGCGAAGGCCGTTGGCGATGTGGATCATATCGTGTCCGGTCCATGCGAGCCAACTGTTGCCGTTGATGGGCTAATAGCATTGGCAATGGATGAATCCTATGCCGAGGCATTACAGCAGAGCAATGCGAGCGCCGCCATTTTGTGGCAGGGTGCAGACTGGCAAGGATTGGGTCTTAGGGCCGCGATCTTTGTACCGCGCCCTCGGTATGCCCTGTCAGGGATCACAACAGTATTTGACATCGAACCAGAGATTCCCAAAGGCATCCACCCGAGCGCAATTGTAGACGCGTCCGCGATTATCGGTAAGAACCCATCTGTCGGTCCATTTGTCGTTATAGGCAAAGGAGCGAGGATCGGGGCGAACGCGCGAATTTTGGCACATGCGAGTATCGCCGAGAACGCCCAGATTGGGGCGAATGCTTTGATCTTTGAAGGGGTTCGTATACGGGCGCGGGTGGTGATCGGTAATGATTTCATTTGCCAGCCCAATGCTGTGATCGGCGGGGACGGATTTTCTTTTGTTACGCCCGAAGCTGGAGCGATTGAAGAAGCGCGTAGCATGTCGCAAGAATTAACCGGTGGCACCGACGAATATGCGCGGATCAATTCACTTGGGACCGTAGTAATCGGGGATCGAGTTGAGGTCGGCGCGAACACAACAATAGATCGCGGTACAATTTCAAATACGGTGATCGGGACAGGCACGAAAATTGATAACCTCGTGCAGGTTGGGCATAATGTCAAAGTTGGCAAACATTGTCTGTTGTGTGGCATGGCCGGAATTGCAGGCAGTGCGGTTTTACATGATCGTGTTATTCTTGGTGGAAACGCAGGGGTTATGGATCATGTGATCGTCGGCGCAAATTCGATCGCGACGGGCAAAGCTGCTATTTTGTCGAACGTGCCGCCAAATCGGGTGATGATGGGTAATCCGGCGGTTCCCATGAAGGCCAGCATCGAAAGCTACAAAGCGCTGCGCCGATTGCCGCGCTTGGCACGAAAACTCGCCGAGTTGCAAAAACAGGTTTCAAAACTGGATACGACCAAGTAGACGAATACGTAGATCATAAGGGGAAAATCCGATGGCACAGAGTGTGCAGACTAGGGTTATTGCAATATTGGCTGAACAAGCTCTTATGAACGTGTCCGAGGTGAATCTGGAAGCAACGCTTGAAGAACTTGGGATCGACTCCCTTGGTTTGGTCGAGGCGGTGTTTGCGATTGAGGAAACTTTTGACGTACAAGTGCCATTCAATGCGAATGATCCTTCGGATTCCAAATTTGATATTTCCAATGTGCAATCTATGATCAAGGCCGTCGACGGTCTCGTTGCGGCGGCTGGCAATTAAGCCTCATGAAGCGCGTTGTCATCACCGGCCAAGGCGCCATTAGTTCACTAGGTATGAGTGCAACCGCCACGATGGAAGGCATGCGCGAGGGCCGCCTGGGTATTTCGGACTTGGTGATACAAGACGTTGAGCGGCTGTCAGTCAAGATAGGTGGGCAGGTTCACGGCTATGAGGGAGCGGACTACTTCAGCCGTCAGGAGCTGGTGCTTTACGATAAGTTTACACAATTTGCGCTGCTCTCGGCCAAAGAGGCGATGGAGCAGAGCGGATTAGAGATAGACGAGCGTCTGTCGCTGCGTTCCGGCGTTATTCTGGGAACAGCTGGCGGTGGGTTGCATACACAAGACGAAAATTATCGAAACGTTTACGAGGCTGGCAAAAACCGTGTGCATCCGTTCGTCGTGCCGCGTCTGATGAATAATGCAGCCGCTAGCCATGTATCCATGACGCACCGCATGCAAGGGCCGACTTACACGGTGGCCACAGCTTGCGCTTCATCGAACCATGCGATGGGACAGGCATTCCAAATGATCCGCTCGGGTGCGACTGATGTCATGTTGACGGGTGGAAGTGAAAGCATGCTGGTATTTGGCGGGATCAAGGCCTGGGAAGGCCTACGCGTTATGTCCAAGGATGCATGCCGACCATTTTCGGCTACCCGAAACGGCATGGTTCAGGGCGAAGGGGCCGCAGTTTTCGTATTCGAGGAATATGAACATGCCAAAAGGCGTGGCGCAGAAATTTTGGCGGAAGTTATCGGTTTTGCCATGACATCGGACGCTTCCGATATCGTGACGCCAAATAAAAACGGAGCTGCGCGGGCAATAAAGGGGGCGCTGCTGGATGCTGGCCTAAATGGCGACGAAGTTGGGTACATCAATGCGCACGGAACGGGTACCACAGCGAATGACAAAACAGAGTGTGCTGCTGTGCGCGAAGTTTTCAGGGCGCATGCGGACGAGCTGATGATGTCTTCCACCAAATCCATGCACGGTCATCTGATCGGTGGCACGGGTGCTGTGGAATTACTGGCCTGCGTGATGGCGCTTCGTGACGGGGTGATCGCACCTACAATCAGTTACGAACAACCCGATCCCGCCTGCGATCTGGACATAGTTCCGAACATTGCCCGAGATGCGAAAGTTAACGTTACGTTAAGCAACGCATTTGCCTTCGGTGGTTTGAACGCAGTATTGGCACTGCGTTCAATTTAGCTTACTGTGAACGGTTTTCTAAAGCATCGAACGCTGAAGTAAACCCGTTCAAAGACGCAGTGACAGGGATACCTACTTGTGCATTTCCAATTGAGTAGAGCGTGATGTTCACGTCAGATCCAGTTTTCATGTCAGCAATCAAAAGGTCCGTCAATCCGAAGCGCGAGAAACAGCCAGGGCGTGTACACCAGCTGAACGGATACTGAACCGGGGATGCATCATCCACAGCAAAGATTACACCGCGTGTCAGCAATGTGCCCAGCGGAGCAACAATGGTTGCGCCTGCGACGGCCTCGCTACCTAGAGGTAATTTAATAATGCTGAATTCTGCAACAGGTGTGCCTTGGTCGTTCAACATCAGTTGATATAAAAAGCAGGCATCTGTTGCCGTCGTGCAGCGAATTTCCCAGTCACCATGGGTTTCACGTACAATTTCCTGCGGTTGTTCTTCGGCAGCTGCGGCACCGGCGACAGGATAGTTGTCGGCGCTTTGTGCATGGGCAGAAAATCCTGCGAGGACAAATATTGCGGCTAATTTGAGTATACGCATACGGCCAGTTATTCCTTTTATTGCTCGAATTTATTATTGAATTATAGGTGTCAGGAACTGCGTTGCAAGTCAACTAATGCACGAATATGATCGGCAATAAACTGCGCGTCCGGTTAAGTAAATGTTTGATAATGGCTCCGGCGGTAGGGGTCGAACCTACGACAAATTGATTAACAGTCAACTGCTCTACCACTGAGCTACGCCGGAACAGGCTACGCTTGCGCGTCGGTGAGGGCCGTATAGCAAAGCGGATTGGGGGCGGCAAGTGAAATAATAGCCAAAAATATGCTTTCTGAAAGATAATCAATTTTCTGTTTTTACAATCTAAGGATTATCGTTTTACATGGTGCAAAGCTCGTGTATTTTCCCCATAACAGGAGGCCAGCTTATGCAATTAGCGACGATAAACGACATAAAGGTACACTACAACGTGGAGGGGCCTGAAGATGGCTTCCCAATCGTGTTTTCCAATTCTCTTGGTACCGACTTTAGGGTGTGGGATGCACTATTGATGCATTTGCCGCAAAGTTTGCGTTTCATACGTTACGATATGCGCGGTCATGGCCTGAGTGAAGTGCCTAAAGCGCCGTATTTTATGGGGGATTTGGTGCAGGATGCAGCAGCGCTGATGGATTTTTTGGGTATAAATAATGCGCTGTTTGTCGGCCTTTCTATTGGTGGAGTGATCGCGCAGGGGCTTGCTGCAGAACGACCTGATTTGGTGCGTGCAATGGTTTTGTCTGACACAGCGGCCAAAATCGGTACTGAACAAATTTGGGCGGATCGAGTGGATGCTGTTCGCAAAGGTGGAATCGCCGCATTGGCGGAGCCAACGCTGCAACGTTGGTTTTCCAAAGCGTTCCATACGGATAAGCAGGACGAACTGGCGGGATGGCGGCACATGTTAACCCGCACCCCGGTCGAGGGATACATAGGGTGCTCGCAAGCGGTTGCCGAGACGGACCTTTATGTCAGCACGTCGGGCTTAACGTTGCCCACACTGGCACTCGTCGGTTCGGAGGATGGATCAACCCCGCCAGATATGGTGCGCGAAACGGCGGAATTGATCGCTGGATGTAAGTTTAAAGTCATTCGAAAAGCCGGGCATTTGCCTTGTGTGGAACAGCCGTTAGAGATGGCAACATTGATCACTGCGTTTATGAAGGACAACGATCTTGGCTGATGATGTTCGCTACATTCTAGTGCACGGCTCTTGTCATGGCGCATGGTGTTGGCGAGATGTGTTACCACTGCTCGAAAATGCCGTGGCGATTGATTTGCCGAGTCACGGCGAAGATACGACACAGATTCTCGACGTAACGCTAGATCTGTATGTTGAAGCTGTGATTGCAGAGATTATAAAATACTCCAAACCTATTGTTCTTGTGGGACATTCGGCTGCTGGCGTTACTATTGCGTCGGTCGCGGAGCGTATTCCAGAAAGAATTTCACGCCTGATTTACCTGTGTGCATACGCGCCATGTGATGGAGATGCGTTGCATTCTATGCGAAAACGGGCGAAGCGGCAGTTGGTCTTACCAGCCGTTTTGCGTTCGGATGACGGTTTAAGTTATACTGTGGATGCGGCGAAAGCTGCAGGGATATTCTATCATGACTGTTCCGCTGAAAGTGTTGAATATGCGTTGACGAAACTGGGTCCACAGCCAACTTTACCGCAAGAAACACCTGTCAAACTTGGTGCGAATTATGAAACGGTACCACGGAGCTTTATTCTAGGCGAAGACGACCACACAATCCCGCCTGAGGAACAAGAAAACATGGTTGCGGACTGGCCCGCAGCAGACGTGCATCGCATGAACTGCGGGCATTCACCATTTTTTAGCCGGCCCGATGCATTGGCGAGACTTATTGAATATATAGTAGGGGAGTAACATGACGAATCCTTGTATAATATGCGTGGCAATCACCGGGTCTGTGCCCAAAAAGGCGAATAATTCGGCAGTCCCGATTTCGGTTAACGAACAAATTGAAAGTACACATGCTGCATTCGATGCAGGGGCTAGCATCGCGCATTGTCACGTTCGTAATGATGATGAATCACCTTCATCGGACCCCGAAAAGTTTGCTCTTCTTCAGCTGGGTATTGCCAAACATTGCCCCGGAATGATCATGCAAATGTCGACGGGTGGTCGATCGGGCGCAGGTCCTGCGCGCGGGGGGATGTTGTCGCTGTCACCTGACATGGCGTCTCTGTCGGTTGGATCGAATAACTTCCCCACACGTGTCTATGAAAATCCGCCTGAACTGATTGATTGGCTGGCGAGCGAAATGCGCACATACAACGTAAAGCCAGAGGTTGAAGCCTTTGATCTTAGCCATATTTTCCAGGCAGCAGCAATGAATCGAGATGGACGAATTTCCGGCAAGTTGTACGTTCAATTTGTGATGGGTGTGAAAAATGCGATGCCCGTAGATAAGGAAGTTTTTGACTTCTACATCAGTACGGTTAACCGGCTTGTTCCAGATGCCCAATGGTGTGCGGCAGGTGTCGGTCCAGGGCAAATAATCGTCAACGAATGGGCAATAGCGGCTGGTGGCCACACGCGAACCGGATTAGAGGACAACATGCGACTAAACCACAACACGCTTGCGCCATCTAACGCGGCATTAGTCAAGCGCGCGGCGGATCTGTGCGGGAAGTATGAGCGCCCAGTCGCAACTTGGGAGCAGGCCCGACAAATTCTTGAAATTCCGCTAAAATAAGGCCGATACATGACGTTCTCTCCCTTCGATAGCCCGATTTACAGCACGCTTTATGGCGACCCCGAAGTGCGCACCCTGTTCACCGACAGCGCCGAAGTCCGTGCTATGTTGTTGGTGGAGGGCACCCTCGCCAAAGTTCAAGGAGAATTGGGACTTATCCCACTTGATTCCGCGCTTTATATTCATCGAGCCTCGATGGAGGTGCAGGTTGATCCGGCGGGGTTGGCGACCGGTATGGCAGAATCAGGCAATCCTGTTCAGGCTTTGGTCGCAGCCTTTGGCAAAGCGATGGAAGCGCCTGATCACGCAAAATACATCCATTGGGAGGCGCGTTCGCAAGATATTTTGGACACGGCACTGGTGCTGCGTCTGCGTCAGTTTTTACGGTTGGTTGGCGCACGACTAGATGCTTTAGTTGAGATAAACAAATTTGCTGGTTTAGAGCAGATTGTGGCGCAATTGCAGATGGTTCAGGACAAGTTATTGGTCGTCCGGTTTACTGGCGATGCTACCTTTGCCAGCGCGGACGAAGTTGAAGCCGTTTTGGCTGAAGCACTGAAGCTTTCGCTACCATCAGACCCGCCAATCTCCGTTCGTGATACTGTAATCGAACTGGCGTCCGTGCTCTCGCAGATCACAGATATACTCGCCGAAGTCGCACTGGGATTTCCACCATCTATACATTCCGAAGTGTTGGCAACAATGGCGCTGTTCACAAACGGCCAACTTAGCCAAATGCAGTTAAAGCACGCACAAACCGGTGTCGAGATCGCGGTGGAAAAGTTGGCACTGGCACAAACTTGCATCGCTTGTAGTGTCGCATTGAAACATGCGCAGATGGTGGTGGGTAAGTACTAGAGCTGCATAAATCGTGTTTCCGCATTGAATGCGCCTTCTGGTGCAACAAGCTTACGCTCAAACAAGTCTACCAAATGTGCCAAAACATTTCGCGATGCTGCGCCATGCAATAGCGGGTTAACATCTGCGTACATATCAGCCGTTAGCTCCGCCACCGTGCGCGGTGCGGTTTGCAGTCGTGCCATAATTTGATCTTCGCGTCCTAATCGATGTGCCAATAGATAGTCCAACATGTTGTGCGCCTCGTACAAAGGTGCGCCGTGGCCCGCATAATATGTGTGCTCGGTGCGGTTTTGCAGGATTTTCAGGCTCGCCATAAACGCAGTTAAATCCCCATCAGGAGGGGATATCAGTGTAGAGGCCCAACCCATCACATGATCTCCGGAAAACAAGCTGTCATTACCTTGCCATGCAAAACACAGGTGGTTTGAAAGGTGACCGGGGGTGTGGGTTGCACTTAGCGCCCACTCTGCGCTTTTGATTTCATCACCATCGGCGACTAAAATATCGGGTGTAAAGCTCAAATCTATCCCTTCGGCTCCACCAATATTTCCGTCCACGGCTAACTGGCTCATCAGCTTGGATCTCGCCGCATTGGCTGGGCCAAACCCGTATATTGGGGCGCCTGTCTTGGCCGATAGAACCGCGGCCAGGGGCGAGTGATCCACGTGCGAGTGCGTCACGATAATATGGCTCAGCAATTGACCTTCCAGCGCCCTTTCAATTGCCGCTAGATGTGCTGGGTCGTTGGGTCCCGGATCGATTACCGCAATTTCACGTTCGCCAAGCAGATATGTCTGAGTGCCCGTGAATGTCATCGGACTTGCATTCCCACAGGTTATCACGCGTAAACCTTCGATCAACGGTAGTGGGACGCCGATATTTGGTGTGTGATCAGTTCGGAATGGTGGTTTCAACGGCTTCTCCCTTGCCAGTCAGCAATCATGCGCGTAACCCTGTTTAGGATATGAACTTCCAGTGGATCAAGTCTTATATGCCGCGGAGCCTGTTCGGGCGCTCGTTGCTGATGATATTATTTCCCATCGTTGTGCTGCAACTGGTGGTTGGTTTCGTATTTATTCAACGCCATTACGCACAGGTCACCACCCAAATGGCGTCTTCGGTCGCGTTGGAGTTGAATTACGCTGCCGACCTCATTGAGGAAGTGGATAGCGTAGAGGAGGCGAGGGCTGTTCTGATTTCCCTTGAGCACCCGTTTAACATTGAGTTGCGGCTGGATCTGGGCGAAACGGTGCCTCCAACGACTAGGTTTTATTTTTATGATGTATCGGGCCGTGCGTTAATAAAAAGCCTACGTGGCGATATTGATCGTACAATCTCCATCGACTTGACCAAGGCAAACCGGGTGGTTGAAGTAAAGATACAAACGGTACTTGGTGTGCTCAGTGCGAACCTCCCGCGTGGACGTGTTAGTGCTAGAAACCCGCACCAATTGCTATTGTGGATGCTGCTGACAGCAATCATTCTTTCGATTATTTCTGCGCTATTCCTGCGTAATCAAGTGCGTCCGATCCGAAGGTTGGCCGAAGCCTCAGAAGCGTTTGGCAAAGGACGCGTGATGCCCCTCCATCCAACTGGAGCAACCGAGGTCCGACGCGCCGGGATATCTTTTCTTGCGATGCGTGGGCGTCTAGAACGCCAAATCGAACAGCGCACTCAATTGTTGTCCTCCGTAAGTCACGATTTGCGAACTCCGCTTACCCGACTGAAATTATCGCTGGAATTGATGGAGGAGGGTGAAGAAGTGCAACACATGCAGCAAGATGTTGAGGATATGGAGCAGATGCTGAACGGTTTCCTATCGTTTGCCCGCGGTGATTCCCTTGAAGATACGGTAACAGTGAACCCTCAGCTTTTGCTGGATAAGGTAGTGGCGAATTGCCAGCGATCGGGGCGTGATATCCAGTTCGAGTTTAGCAACAAAACGCCAAAATTAAGCAATATAGCCTTACGGTCCGGCGCTGTATCTCGTGCGGTTACGAACCTTCTTACCAACGCGTTGAAATACGGAGAAGTGGTCGCATTAAGTGGCATACTCTCGGAAAGAAGCTTGAAAGTTATTGTTGAGGATAACGGACCCGGGATCCCTAAGGCAGAACGTAAAAACGCTTTGAAACCATTTGTGCGGCTAGACCAATCCCGCAATCAAGATAATAGTGGCGGCGTTGGTCTGGGGCTGGCAATTGTTGCTGATGTGGCTCGAAGCCATGGTGGCATCGTTCAACTATCCGATAGTAATAAACTAGGCGGGTTGAAGGTGATCTTCACAATTCCCCGTTAGCAGTTTGTAAACCTTTGTTTGCAAACACAGACACTAGTGCTCCAAGTCTAAGCCCTTGTTCTGGGTTGGAGGCGTTGCCATCAAGTGCGCGCTTCTTAACCCCTTGCAAAATCGCAGCCATACGGAAAAAGCTGAACGCAACGTAAAAGTCCATTTCGGGCACGTCGCTTGATCCGGATCGTTTTGCGTAAAGCTCCACATATTCGCGTTGCTCGGGAATGCCCAGCGCGCGGCGATCGACTTTGTCCAAGCCGCGCCCCTCTGGCCCAACTGGCATCGCCCATTGCATCAATTGTGCACCAAGATCGGCCAAAGGGTGGCCAAGCGTTGATAGCTCCCAATCAAGTACGGCGACAAGTTCCGGTCCGTCAGGAGCGAAAAGAAGATTGTCGATCCGCCAATCGCCATGTACCAAAGCCGTCTTGTCGTCGCCGTCAGGGATGTTCTCGCCCAGCCAATCGACCAGTAGATCCATCTCCGGTATTATATCTGTTTCAGTTGCTCGATATTGCGCGGACCAGCGTGAAATCTGGCGGGTGAAGTAATTTCCGGGTTTGCCGTAGGTCGACAACCCGATCGCATCGACATCAACTGAATGTAATGCAGCGAGACTAGCATTCATGGCGTCGTACATCCCGCGGCGTTCTTCAATTGTTACGTCTAGAATGCGTGGATCAACGAAGTTGCGCCCGTCGATATATTCCATAACGTAAAACATACTGCCTATAATGTCTTCGTCCTCGCACAGAAAGTACGTTCTCGGAACAGGGACGCCGGTATCCGCCAGCGCTGACATTACACGAAATTCCCGATCGACCGCATGAGCTGATTTTAACAAAACCCCTGGTGGCTTGTGTCGCAAAACGAATTTACCGGTAGAAGACGTTAAAATAAACGTCGGGTTGGACTGGCCCGTTGCGGTTTTTTCGGCACGAATCTGCCCAGTAAACCCGTCGATACGACCCGACATGTATTTGGCAACAATATCAAGATCGAGAAGGTCGCTCATATTAAACTTTCTCGTTTGTGTATTTCCGCAACTCAACTCTTGCTACTTGGCGACGATGAACGGAATCAGGACCGTCGGCCAATCGCAATGTTCGAACGTGTGTCCAACTGGCGGCGAGGCTCGTGTCTTGACTGATACCGGCGGCTCCATGCATCTGCACAGCCTCGTCGACGACTTTCAGCGCAACCCGCGGTGCTGCAACTTTAATCTGACTTATCCAAGGCGCTGCAGCGCGGGCATCCCCTTGATCCATCATCCAAGCGGCTTTTAGGCACAACAACCGCACCTGCTCAATCTCCATGCGGCATTCTGCAATAATGTCGTAATTTGCGCCCAGTTGTGAAAGTTTTTTGCCAAAAGCCTCTCGTTCCAGAGACCGTTTGCACATCAGTTCCAACGCGGCTTCGGCATGTCCGATGGCGCGCATGCAGTGGTGTATTCGGCCAGGTCCAAGCCGGCCTTGTGAAATTTCAAACCCGCGACCTTCGCCGACGAGCAGGTCCGACACCGGAATGCGTACATCAGTAAACCGAATATGCATATGCCCGTGTGGCGCGTCGTCATGGCCATAAACCTCCATAGCGCGCACAATCTCAACACCCGTCGCAGCAGCGGGTACGAGCACCATGGAGTGCCGCTGATGCTTCGCGTCCGCGTTCGATCCGGTTTTCACCATCACAATATAGATCGCACAACGCGGATCACCCGCACCCGAAGCCCACCATTTTTCGCCGTTAAGAACATATTCGTCGCCATCGCGAACACACGTCATCGACATGTTCGTCGCATCCGAAGAGGCAACATCAGGTTCTGTCATCAAATATGCTGACCGGATTTCACCCGCGAGCAGGGGCTTCAACCAGCGTTCTTTATGTTCGTCCGTTCCGTACCGTTCAAACACTTCCATGTTGCCGGTATCAGGGGCAGAACAATTGAATACTTCTGCGCCCAATCGGGTTTTGCCCATTTCTTCAGCCAGATACGCATATTCAACTGTGCTCAAGCCAAAGCCACGCTCACTGTCTGTCAACCAAAAATTCCACAGACCTTTGGCCTTCGCATCGTCTTTCAAACCCTCAAGGATTTCCGTCATACGCTCAGTATATTCAAAACGGTTACCGGATTTGCCGACCTCGTTATGAAACTCCTCGTCCAGCGGAGCGATTTGGTGGGTTACCATTTCCCTGACTTGCTTTATTAGTGGGCGGACGTTGTCGCTAATTCCCAAATTCATAACCGTCTCCTTTGTTGCGTTTGCACACAGTGTGGACAAGTTTTCCGGTGAACCGCAAGTGGTTGCCGCCAAATTACGCAGCGGAATTTGCGTTCACTGAGCAACGCAAGTTTAGAACAACGCATACTCCTCGTGCGGGAGGTGGGTAATTTTGAACGCCTTGTGTGTTTTCAAAGCGCCCAGGTGCCCCGTGAATATCGTTTTAGGTCCATTGTGTGTTCGCCCTTCCAACGACAGACTGGTTAGCGAGCCGTTGGCCAACTCAAATATGTCTCCGGTTTTTAAGTCCAAAATTCGCCCTAACGAAACTTCCGTTCTGCTGACAATGGTATCTAGCTCAATAGGGGCGTTGATCGCAATTTGAGACATCGCACTGCGCCATGCGTCATGTTCCTGCATCATCGAATCCCGTTGTTCCATAGCCGAGATTTTTTCCATGCAGCTTAACGATATCGCCAACTCGAACTGTCCCAGTGCTACAGATTCAACATCGCTGATTTTAATACGCAGCAGAGCATACTGCTTTTCAGCAAGTAAAAACATCAATGGTGCTTTTTCCCGCTCGTATCCCTGCATGCTCACTTCAGTTTGTACTATTTCGGGAAATTCAAACGCCAGCCCAAAAATTTTGTTGATGATCAATTTGAAGATCGCAGCATCAGTATTCGTAACCGGGCGATCCTCATTCGCGCTAGGAGCGCCGCCTGCCAAATGCGTGACGGCGGTGTTAATGAAGCGTGAATCGAAACCGGTCAGACCGACCTCATCGCCAAAATTGACAATTCCGAAAAGGCGCGAAGTCATTGCCTCAATCGTTCGGGTGTGTGAGTTGATCGCTCGCTCCGAGACCTTGACCACAACTTCAAGATCCAAGAAATCGAGAAATACTTTGGTTGTCGCTTTTTCGATATTTTGAACCAGCGAGTTTTGTAACGAAGCCTCGGTCTGCCGAACCGACGCTGCCTTTATTTTTCGCTTCAAGATACTTGTGTCAGAGCTAGCCAAAGAAAAATCGCCTTTTTGATTAAAACAAGGCAGTTTTGGCATTTAAAGATTTATAGCGAGTTAACGTTGTTCGATAACTTCGACATGCGCCCCGGCGCCGACGAACTGGAAAAAATACAGCGTCTCGACACCGCTGCCGTTTTCATGTTCCGTGCACAATATATTGAAAGCGCGGGGTTCTTCGCGCATATCGACGGTCAGAATATTAGCACACTCATACCCTTGCAGGTGCAAAAATAATTTCAACCCGCTGCGCAATTGTTCCTCCGTATACGCCGATGCGCTTGATACGGTGGACAACAGCACCGCAAAAAGCAGGAATAAGCGGGAGATTTTCATCGGGAACTCCATAACAAACTAAACTAGAACTCTATATACAGTCAGTGTGAGGCATTTGGAATTGGCATTGCAGGTTGGCTGGATAATTGGGCTGTTTCCCGCTTAACGCTGCTCCAATTTCGTCACATTTACTGCTATTGCAGGGCAGGGAGAAGGTTTCCTATAAGGTGGTAACGCAACGCTTATAGGTGAACCATGAAAATTCTCGACAAGATCCCGTTTCGCACGGCAATCATCATGACCATATTTTTGGGATTTGCTCCGTTTGTTCCAGAACCCCACGTGTGGCAGAAACTGAAAATGTTGGTGGCTGGTGATTTGGGAAAACCTATCGATCTCTTTGATTTGTTGTTCCACTTGGCCCCCGCCATGGTGCTGCTTGCCAAAGTTTATCGGCATAAAACCGGCGCAAATCAAAGCGAGGGTTAACTATGTGCGAAGACAACTATCTCGTAGCGCGGTTGCGATCTGCATCTGCTGGCCGTGAAGACGACGTTTTTGTTAAAGGGCAGGCCGGTCGTACGTTTGGCACATTCTTTGCGAATGCTGAGCGGTATGCCGCGGTGCTTGCCTCAAAAGGGGTCGCACCGGGTGATCGCGTGGCGGTCCAAGTTAACAAGTCGTTAGCTGCGTTGGAGCTTTATGTAGGTGCTGTTATGGCTGGCGCGGTGTTCTTGCCGCTCAACCCTGATTACACAGCGTCCGAGATTACGTATTTCTTACAAGATGCAACGCCACGTATGTTTGTGGTTGATCCTTCGTATGCATCCGAAATGCAACTCGCCGCTAAGTCTGGCGGTGTACGCCACATGATGACGCTGGATGCGGCAGGCGGTGGCACGCTGGGTGATGCAGTGTCGCAGGCGCCATCGGGGTTCACGCCCGTTCTACGGGCCGCTGACGATTTGGCTGCAATCCTTTATACCTCCGGTACAACCGGGCGCTCCAAAGGGGCGATGCTGACCCATCGTGCGCTGGCCTCCAACGCGGCTACCTTGGTTGACTACTGGCGATTTACGCCCGACGACATCTTGATTCACGCGCTGCCGATTTTTCATACTCATGGGCTGTTTGTCGCAACAAATGTAGCGCTTATGTCGGGGGCTACGATGGTGTTTCTGCCAAATTTCAATCTGGGTTCGATATTTGCAGCGATGCCGAATGCGACTGCTATGATGGGCGTCCCGACCTTCTATACCCGCTTGCTGGATGATCCACGACTAACCAAGGATAGCACGCGGAACATGCGGTTATTCGTCTCGGGTTCGGCTCCGCTTTTAGCGGAAACGCATACGCGTTGGACGGAGCGTACGGGGCACAAAATCCTGGAGCGCTACGGGATGACGGAAACCAATATGAACACATCCAACCCCTACGAAGGGTCGCGTAAACCTGGCACAGTCGGCCTTCCGTTACCCGGCGTTGAAGTGAGGATTGTGGATGGGAACCGATCGACAATTGGTGTCGAGCAAATCGGTTCTATCGAAGTGCGAGGCGAGAACGTATTTGCCGGATATTGGCAGATGCCAGAAAAAACAGCGGAGGAGCTGCGCGAAGACGGGTGGTTCATAACCGGTGATTTGGGAGTGGAAGACAGTGAGGGGTATATATCCATCGTTGGGCGATCGAAGGATCTGATCATTTCGGGCGGCTTCAACGTTTATCCAAAAGAGGTCGAGGCCATAATAGACGACCTCCCTGAAGTGTTGGAAAGTGCTGTGATCGGGTTGCCACACCCAGATTTCGGAGAAGCGGTCGTCGCAATCGTTGTGTTGGTCGACCCCGCTCTTACGGCTCAGGAGATTAGCACAGCTACGGCCAATAAACTTGCGCGCTTCAAGTGTCCGAAGAGCATACTGTTCGTTGACGCCTTGCCGCGCAACACTATGGGTAAGGTTCAGAAAAAAGCTCTGCGCGAGGAATATGAAAACTTGTTCCGCTAAGCTTACACCTTAGCTCCAACGGTTGTGTAGCCAGTACCATTGCTCTGGATTACGCAGCACTTGCACTTTCAGGCTATCGTTTGCCGCTTGGGTCATAGTTGTGGCGTCTGTGTGAGGAATAGGGGCTTCGAACACAATGTCCACATGTAGCGACCCAGCGCGCCGCGTCCCATAAACCGGTATCATCGGTAGATCATACTTCAATGCAATGCTTGCCGCTGCCGTTGAGGTCAGGGCCGGTTGACCCATAAAATCTAGTGATTCGCCTTTACCAAATCGCTGATCCAGCAAGATGGCGACCATACCGCCGGCGCGAACATGACGCACCATTTCTGTTGTTCCGCGCCGTCCGCTGGGGAAGGCGGGCTTGCCAGCGTGTTCTATCTGGGGAACGAATATGCGGTCAAAGTAACGGTTGTTGCTTGGTCTATAGATTGCGCCGACCTCGATCCCTTCGGATTTTAGGTAAAGCCGCGCGGCATCCCACTGTCCGAAATGTCCGGAAACGATGATCGCGCCAGTTCCAGCGACCGCTACGTCACGTAGAATTTGTAAGCCGGGGCCTGAGGGATGCCGTAAGTCCGGAAATTTCTTGCTAAGGTCGTTATTAAGGATTTCGACGAATGTGCGTCCAAAGTTCACGCCCACGCGTTTGGTTATTCTACGGATTTCGTCGCGGTTCATATCTGGGTGAATGTTATGTAAATTGTCTTCAATACGTTGCCGCGCGGGCTTAACGTTGGCCATTAGCATACCCAGAACTGCACCACCGCGTTCAACGCGTTGTTTGTATGGAAAAATACTGATGGCACCAAGAAAGATTCGCATCAAAGAATACTCAACGGCATATCGTATGTTTTTAATGCGTTTCCTGAGCATTCAATATTTCTCGATCTTGTAATCTTGTTCGATGGGCAATTTGACACAAAAAAGGCGGGTGATATACCCGCCTTTATAATTCTAGATGATTACTGCTGCTTGAGCGGGTTAATCATCATCACCATCTGGCGACCTTCCATCTTGGGCATCATATCAACTTTGCCCAGTTCCGTGATGTCACCAGCAACGCGGTGCAACAACTTGCGACCTAAGTCCTGATGCGCCATTTCGCGGCCACGGAAACGCAGAGTTATTTTCACTTTGTCGCCGTTTTCAAGGAACTTGAACACGTTGCGCATTTTTACGTCGTAATCGTGCGTATCGGTGTTCGGGCGAAATTTCACTTCCTTAACCTCGATAATCTTTTGCTTCTTGCGCGCCTCGGAATCACGTTTCTGCTGTTCGTATTTGAACTTGCCGAAATCCATGATTTTCACGACGGGCGGTTTCGCATTTGGGGAAATTTCCACCAAATCGAGTCCAACCTCTTGCGCCATTTCCATCCCTTGAGCGGGGGAAACAACGCCTACATTTTCGCCTTCGGCGCCAATTAGTCGAATTTCTGCGGATGTAATGCGTTCATTGACGCGGGGTCCGGTGTCGCGCTGCGGTGGCGCGTTATGTGGTCTACGGGCTATGGCCTTCGAGTCCTTGTGTCATTTTCAACAACGGGCACGGGATTCCGCACCGATATTTGATAAGTGGATAAGTTTACGTCGTTCGTCAATAGTTTCCACCAAAATTTGAGTAATTAAGATGAATTTGCCGCAAGTTAACGGAGTTATTCAGCTAGGAAGTGCATTAATGAACTTTACAACTCCATTTCATTTGAATCATTTTTGGGAAACAATTTATTGCAACAATTAATATATGCAGCATTTAACCGATTAATCTGATATAAACCATTTGTGGTCCTCAGCGATTCTAACGGTGCCACATGTAGTATGTAATAATTAGTATAGGGCTTAGTTATGGCTTTTGAATTAAAAACGACTTTGGCTTTGATAAGCTTTTTGGTTATAGCGTTGCTTGTCTACCCGATGGTAGCAACGACGCAGTGGGATAAATTAGAATTCAATTCATCACGATTTGAAGCTTCACAGACACAATCGGCGCCTGTTGATTGGCGAGCGTTGATATCGGATTGATTAAAAAAGGCTGGGAAATGACCCAGCCATTTTTATTTATACTAACATGCTTAGTGGGTCTTCAAGATACCCTTTGATGGCCGCGAGGAACGTCGCACCAAGTGCTCCATCAATTACGCGGTGATCTACCGAAAGCGTAACCGACATTACGGTCGCAACTCCCAACTCGCCATCCGCATTTACGACAGGTTTTTTCGCTCCAGCACCCACAGCCAAAATCGAGGCCTGTGGTGGATTAATAACAGCGTCAAAGTTGTCGATGCCCATCATACCCAAGTTCGAAATCGCAAAGCTGCCACCCTGATATTCCTGAGGCATCAATTTGCGGGCTTTCGCGCGTCCGGCTAGGTCTTTCATCTCGGCGGATAAGGCCGATAGGGTTTTAATATGGCTGTCACGTAACACTGGCGTGAACAGACCTCCCTCGATAGCGACAGCGACGGCCACGTCAGACGGTGCGAGCTTCAAAATCCGATCGCCGGCCCAAACCGCATTACATTCAGGCACGTCTTGCAGCGCAAGCGCAGACGCTTTGATGATGAAATCGTTTACCGAAATCTTAACGCCTTTGGATTCCAGTGTTTTGTTCAACTTCGAGCGGAATGCAAGTAAGGCATCTAGGTGAATATCGCGACGCAGGTAGAAATGCGGCACGGTCTGCTTGGCTTCTGTCAGACGAGCCGCAATGATTTTACGCATCCCGTCGAGTTTGACTTCCTCGTACTCACGATCCGCGTACATGTTCTTGACGGCGTCTGCATCCGCACTTTGGGGCATTACGGCAGGCACGCTGGCGCTCGGCGACTGTGGGGCTGTTGCAGGTGCTGCGGTTGCGTTTTCAACGTCGGCTTTGACAATACGGCCCTTGGGGCCGGAACCAGCGATATTTGCCAGATCCAAACCCTTGTCGGCCGCAATGCGACGGGCGAGGGGGGACGCAAATACACGAGAACCATCGGTAGCTGCAGGTGCTTTTGGCGCAGGCGCAGCGGCTGGCGCAACGTCCACTACAACTTCTTCTGTAGCTGCTGGGGCAGGTGCCGCAGCGGGAGCGTCCGAGATTGCTGAAGCATCTTCGCCTTCTTCAAGCAGCACGGCAATCACAGCGTTAACTTTAACACCTTCGGTGCCCTCAGCTATCACGATTTTACCGATCACGCCTTCATCAACGGCTTCGAATTCCATCGTGGCTTTGTCGGTTTCGATTTCAGCCATCACGTCACCGGATTGAACCGTATCACCTTCTTTTACCAGCCATTTAGCCAGCGTGCCTTCTTCCATTGTCGGGGAAAGCGCGGGCATCATTATGTTGATAGGCATGTCTGCTCTCCTTAACGATAAGTTACTGATTTAACGGCGGCGATAACCTCATCCGTCGTAATCAAGGCAAGTTTTTCGAGGTTTGCGGCATACGGCATAGGTACATTTTTACCCGTGCAGTTGACGACTGGCGCGTCGAGATAGTCGAACGCCTGTTCCATCAGAACCGCCGAAATATGATTGCCGATTGAGGCCACAGGGAACCCTTCTTCGACCGTCACGCATCGGTTGGTTTTCTTAACGGAGTTGATGATTGTTTCTGTATCCATCGGGCGCAATGTGCGCAGGTCGATAACCTCGGCGCTGATGCCTTCTTCGGCCAGCTTGTCAGCAGCCTCAAGTGCATACTGCATACCAATGCTGAAGCTGACGATTGTCACATCCGTGCCCTCGCGCCAGATTTTGGCCTTGCCGATTGGAACTGTGTAGTCCTCGATTTCAGGCACATCAAAACTGCGACCGTACAAGATCTCGTTTTCAAGGAACACGACAGGGTTTTGGTCGCGAATAGCCGATTTCAACAAGCCTTTTGCATCTGCCGCCGAATATGGTGACAAAACCTTAAGCCCGGGAACTTGTGCATACCAAGCCGAAAAATCGTGGCTGTGTTGCGCTGCCACCCTCGCCGCAGCGCCATTGGCACCGCGGAAAACGATAGGGCAGTTCATCTGGCCGCCGGACATGTACAGCGTCTTGGCGGCGGAGTTGATGATATGGTCCATCGCCTGCAAAGCAAAGTTAAAGGTCATAAATTCAACGATTGGATTTAGACCAGCAAATGCTGCACCAACGGCCAGACCGGTAAATCCGTGTTCGGTGATCGGGGTGTCGATCACTCGTTTAGTGCCGAATTCATCCAACATACCTTGGCTGATTTTATATGCACCCTGATACTCGGCCACTTCTTCGCCCATCAGGAATACGTTTTCGTTAGCGCGCATTTCTTCGGACATTGCCTCGCGAAGTGCCTCGCGTACAGTCATCGATTTGAACGTTGTGCCTTCGGGCAGGTCATCCTCGACCGGAATAACCACTGCAACAGGCGCTGCGGCAATCGCAGTTGTTTCTGCCGCTGCTTCTGTTTGCACGACGGGTGCTGCAACGACTTCAGCCGCTGATGCGTCCTCGCCATCTTCCAGCAGAACCGCGATCACGTCATTAACTTTAACGCCCTCGGTGCCTTCAGGAATAACCAGTTGCCCGATTACACCTTCGTCAACGGCTTCGAATTCCATCGTCGCCTTGTCTGTTTCTATCTCGGCCATAATATCGCCAGACGATACAGTGTCGCCTTCTTTGACCAACCATTTAGCAAGCGTACCTTCTTCCATGGTCGGGGAAAGTGCGGGCATTAGAATTTGAATTGCCATTATATATTTCCCTTACACGTATACATCTGTCCAAAGCTCGGAAAGATCCGGCTCCGGGCTGTCGGTGGCAAACTGAGCGGCTTCGGAAACCACAGCTTTGATCTTTTTATCGATGGCTTTCAGCGCATCTTCATCGGCATGGCCACTCGATAGCAGCATTTCACGAACGTGTTCGATCGGATCGCGTTCCGTTTTGACTTTTTGCACTTCCTCGCGCGTACGGTATTTAGCCGGGTCGGACATGGAATGCCCACGGTAGCGATAAGTGTTCATTTCCAAGATGTAGGGTCCATCACCAGCGCGACAATGTGCGATAGCCTTGGCGCCTGCGGCCTTCACGGCCAACACATCCATGCCGTCAACCTCTTCGCCCGGAATGCCGAACGCTTCGCCGCGTGTATAAATCGCGGGGGTCGAAGACGAGCGTGCCTGACTGGTGCCCATTGCATAATGGTTGTTTTCGATCACAAACACGACGGGAAGTTTCCACAGAGCTGCCATATTGAACGTTTCGTACACTTGCCCCTGGTTGGATGCACCGTCACCAAAATACGCAAAGCTGACGTTATCATTGCCACGATACTGATTGGCGAATGCCAAGCCAGCGCCGATAGGCACCTGTGCGGCCACAATACCGTTTCCACCGTAAAACTCTTTTTCCTTGGAGAACATGTGCATGGAGCCGCCCTTACCGCCGGAATAACCACCCTCACGGCCGGTCAATTCCGCCATCACCCCTTTGGGGTCCATCCCACAAGCCAACATGTGGCCGTGGTCGCGATAAGATGTCACGCGCTGATCGCCTTCTTTCGTGCCCGCTTCAAGCCCAACGACGATTGCTTCTTGGCCGATATACAAATGGCAGAAACCGCCGATCAAGCCCATGCCGTACAATTGGCCTGCCTTTTCTTCGAATCTTCGGATCATCAACATCTCTCGATAATGGCCTAAAAGCTCTTCTTTTGAGACGTTTGGCTTCTTGGCTGCCATGTATATTTCTCCCATTACGAATGAAGGTAGTTTAATGTTGAACTACATCTTACTCTAAGCGAGCAAAAAAAACACCCATTATTTTTGGGACGGGGGAATGCAGCAACAAAATTGACGGAAAACGCTTAACGGACGACGATTTCATCACCGCGCGCAAGCCCCAAAACTTTACGAGCTTGCTCGTCTAGCAGGTCAAGATCGAGGTATTCATTCGACAATCGGTGTGTCCGGTTTTGGAGACGGTTATGACTGTCGGATAGTACTTCCCGCTCGGCCAATAGGCGGCTTTCTTGTGCTTGGACTTGGAACAGACGGAACATGCCGTATTCCCCCTGTAGGGCGGCATAGGTGAAAAAAGCAACGCCGGCGATAATTCCGACGGATGCCAGAACACCAGTAAATCCGTTTTTGATGGATACCTGTTCCACAGTGACTGCCTCAAAAAATGTGCGCTTGCTGCGCATCTACTCGAATCATGCCACAAGTGATTCTCTATGGGAATCCCTAAAATGATAATGAGTCGATTTAGGCGAGTTTATATTGCGAGAACTACCGCGGGCAAAATTGGGGCTATATCCTGCGCCAGAAGGCCAGCCAATTGCTGGCGCTCGCTGTAAGTTTGCCAAGGATAACCAGAAGGTCCCATTCAAAATACAAAATATCGGCTGCAAATATGCAGACGATAATCAGGGCCATCCAGGAAGCTGTTTTGTTATCCATGTCGCATACTGGCCCGTCTGAAGGAAACGGGCCAGCCTGATTTTGTATTATGGTGAATTACGTCAACAGCGCTTCAACTTTGGCGACAACATTCTCGGCGGTGATGCCGAAATGCGCGTAAAGCTCGTCAATCGGAGCGGAGGCACCAAAGCCCTCCATGCCAACGAAATCAGACTTTTTCGAATTGCCACGCTCGCCTGTTAACCATTTGTCCCAACCGAAACGCGCAGCAGCTTCGATGCCGACACGAACCGAGCCACCTGGTAGAACGCGTTTGCGATATTTCTCGTCCTGCGCCTCGAACAACTCCCAACACGGCATGGAGACCACACGGGTGCCGATACCTTTGGCTTCCAAAATTTCCTGTGCAGCAAGGGCGATTTCCACTTCGGACCCTGTCGCCAGCAAAATTGCTTGCCGCTTATTCACAGCATCTTTCAGAACATACGCGCCCTGTGCAGTAAGGTTTTTGTTCGTGTGCTTGGTGCGAACCGTCGGCAAGCCTTGGCGCGTCAACGCTAGTGCCGAAGGCGTACTATCAGCCGATAATGCCAATTCCCACGCTTCGGCCGTTTCAACCGTATCGGCTGGACGGAAGACGTTAAAGTTTGGCGTGGCGCGCATCATCGCCAGATGTTCGATCGGTTGGTGCGTCGGACCATCTTCGCCCAGACCAATGGAATCGTGGGTCAGAACATAAACTACTCGAAGCCCCATCAACGCAGACAAACGCATTGCACCTTTGGCGTAATCGCTGAACACCATGAACGTACCGCCATAGGGCGCACATCCGCCGTGCAGCGCCAGTCCGTTCATCGTCGCTGCCATGCCGTGCTCGCGGATGCCGTAGTAGACATATCGGCCGGCGCGATTATCAGCATCAAACATACCCAAATCCGGCGTGATGGTGTTGTTGGACCCCGTCAAATCGGCTGAACCACCGATGGTTTCCGGCATGACCGGATTGATCGCCGCCAATGTCATCTCGCTGGATTTACGCGTAGCCATCTTTGGCAAGTCAGCCGAAATCTGCTTTTTCAGGCCGCGAACTGCAGATCCTAAACGTTTAGGCGCAACACCAGCTACAATTCGGTCAAACTCGTCTTGTTTTCGTTCGGAAATCGATGTTTTGCGTTCGATCCATGCTGCGTTGTCCTCTGCTCCACGCGATCCGATGGTTTCCCACGCAGACTTGATGTCGGCTGGAATGATGAACGGGGCACTGTCCCATCCATAAATCTCGCGGACCTTCGCGATTTCTTCAGCACCAAGCGGCGCACCGTGTGCACCCGCCGTATCTTGCTTAGCAGGAGATCCGAATCCGATGTGCGTTTTACAAGCGATCAGGGAAGGGCGTGGGCTTTGCTTAGCCTGCGCAATCGCTTTGTCGATAGCAACCGGATCATGTCCGTCACACGCAAAAACGGACCAACCCGATGCCGCAAAACGGTTCATCTGGTCTGTAATGTCGGAAAGCTCGACTTTGCCGTCAATGGAAATTCCGTTGTCGTCCCAAAGCACGATCAGTTTACTGAGTCGCTGTTTACCCGCGAGACCGATTGCCTCGTGGCTGACGCCTTCCATCAGGCATCCGTCGCCAGCAATCACATATGTGTGGTGGTCGACGATCTTTTTGCCAAAGCGTGCTGCCATGGATTGCTCGCCCATAGCCATACCAACGGCGGTGGCAATGCCTTGGCCCAGCGGGCCAGTGGTACATTCGATACCCTCTGCGTGGCCATATTCTGGATGTCCTGCCGTCTTCGCACCCATCTGGCGGAAATTCGCAATCTCGTCGATGGTCATGTCTTTGTAACCGGTCAGATGCAGCAGCCCGTATAGCAGCATGGAGCCGTGACCCGCAGACAACACGAAACGATCCCGGTCAGGCCACTGCGGCGCAGAGGCATCGAACTTCATGTGTTTTTCGAAAAGAACCGTGGCTACATCGGCCATACCCATGGGCATGCCTGGGTGGCCTGAATTTGCGGCTTGAACCGCATCAATCGCCAACATCCGTAGCGCGGCGGCTTTGTTCCAATGGTCGGGGTGTTGATTGCGAAGGTCTTCAATGTTCACGGCGGTATCCTTTAATGAGTTGTTCCCCGCGTTGATATCAGCCTCAACAAATGGGTCAAGCATTGACGCGTGTCAAAAGAGCGGCAAATCGCGCGAAATGGGGTTATAGTCCTCTTAGAAGCATTAAAATGCGATTCGCAGACGCCGTGATCGACGCAGGAAGAACAGAAATGAACGAATTGAAGACATTGGAAGGCCGCCTTAAGTCGGCGACTGACCGCATATCAGCAGCATTATCCACGCGAGATAACCAGAATAGCAGCTTGGCAGAGGCACAAGAGACCAATACGGCATTGCGCGAACAATTGGCCGGCTTACGCCAGGAGCGTGAAACCGATCTGGCAGAGATTAACGAATTAATCGAGCAAATCCGCCCGTTGATGGAAGGAAACAACAATGCCTGAAGTCAACGTCACGATCGGAAGCAGAAATTTTGCTTTAGCATGTAACGAGGGTGAAGAACCTCATCTCGAAGCAGCCGCAAAGCTTCTGAGCGCAGAAGCCGACACCCTTCACGCCCAGATTGGTCGTGTTACCGAGGCTCGGATGCTTCTAATGTCGGGCCTTATGCTGGCGGATAAAATTAAGGAACTGGAATGGGAGGCGCGTGCCTCATCCGAGCGGGTCAAAGAATTGGAAGCCCAGCTTCGCGCTGCCGAAGTTCGCAACTCGGCGCTTGCGTCTGCGGCTCCAAAAGCTTTCCCGAACGAAGATGTACTTATGCGTTCGTACGAAGACGCCGTGCTGCGCCTCGAGGAGTTGGCCTACGAGATAGAGCGTACATAATAAAAGCCCCGCCGCGAAGGGCAGGGCTTAATATCTGAATTTGAAAAAATTAGCCGTTCGCTTCGCGAATTTTTTCGGCTGCTTCTTTGTTGAATGCGATATCATTATCTGCCAACAATGTATCCATCTCGCCGGAAATTGTCATCTCGATGATGATGTCACAACCGCCAACGAATTCACCTTTGACGTAAAGTTGCGGGATCGTTGGCCAATCGGAAAAATCCTTGATGCCTTGGCGAATACCATCATCAGCCAGCACATTAACATCTTTGAATTCTACGCCCATATAGTTAAGAATTCCGGCGACTTTGCTGGAAAAACCACACTGTGGGGCCATCGAGGTGCCTTTCATAAACAGCACAACGTTGTTGTCTGTGATGTCGGCTTTGATAGTTTCTGCTGCGTTTGTCATTGTCTCTTCCTTGATTGCCTTGAATATATCGAATTTACTCGCTCGAGTGAGGTGTTCAACCGTTCGGCTTCGCGCACCACATCCATGTCAATTTCTTCCATTCCCAAGGCCGGTTTATCATCCCGACTATGGCCACTTTCCTTGCCTATGGTGTCCGTCAACGTGGTTGGCAGTTTATCTCGTTTGAGCCAGACCTCGATCAACACCGCTGCTACCAACAGCCCAACAACACCAAGAATTATTAGCTTCCAGAGTTCCACCTATTCAGGTGCTTTAGTTGTCAATGCCAGCGCATGCAATTCGCCGTGCGCACCGTCCATCTTGCCTTTTAGTGCAGCATAAACCAATTGGTGTTGCTTAACCCGGTTCAGCCCTTCGAACTCGCTAGCAATAACGGTCGCCGCGTAGTGGTTGCCATCGCCTGCTAGATCGTCAATCACAATCTTGGCGGATGGAAATGCCTCTTGGATGAGGGCTTCGATCGTGTGGGCTTCAATAGCCATATGCGGAATCTCCCGTTAGTTGTTGGCCTGAATTTAAGACCGAGACGGGGTGGGCGCAAGGGGTGCGACGTTATTGATTTGTTCAGGGGTGGGCGCAGATTAGGGCGCGTGCGTAATCGATTTTACAGAAATCTCTTCCTTTCGCCGCCATTAGTTGCAGCGAAAGGAAGGCAATATGGAAAAGCTTTCAAAAACTTTAAACCGCAACTTTAACCAGGCCTGTATCGAATACGTCGCGAATGGCGTTCAACTGGATGTCAGCTGTACCAAGCGTCAACGTATCTCCGCCAACGGATCCAACTTTGCTGGATGGAACGTTCTGTTCGGCAAATAGAGCAACTAGTGCGTCAGCCCGCGCCGCCTCACATGCAACCAGATACCGGGCTTGATCCTCGCCAAAGAACCAGCCAGCACCTTCGCCGTCAATCGTAACACCAAGGTTCGCCGCAAGCGCCATATCCGCGGCTGCAACTGCCAATCCGCCGTCGCTAAGGTCATGCGCAGCGCTAACCAGCCCAGCCGCCTTGGCCGCACGAAGCGCATCGCCCGCCTTACGTTCGGCAATTAGATCGACGTGTGGTGCATCGCCGTCTTCGCGGCCAAGAACTTCGGCCAGCAACGCTGACTGCCCCAGATGCCCCTGCGTTTCTCCGATCAGGATCAGCGTGTCTCCATTCTTTGGTGCAATGCGGATCATCTCGTCAAGCGAGTGCATGATCCCGACGGCCCCAATAGTAGGGGTCGGCAGAATCCCCGAGCCATCGGTTTCATTGTAAAGACTAACGTTGCCTGAAACGATTGGCATATCCAGCGCTGAAACCGCCTCGCCGATGCCTTTGATACAGCCCACAAACTGACCCATAATCTCAGGCTTTTCGGGGTTGCCAAAGTTCAAGTTATCCGTTGTTGCCAAAGGGGTAGCACCCGTTGCGCATAGATTTCGATACGCTTCGGCAACTGCCTGTTTGCCACCCTCGAACGGATTGGCCATGCAATAACGCGGTGTCACGTCGGATGTAAACGCCAAGGCTTTTGGAGTGCCGTGCACACGTACAACGCCCGCGTCCGAACCCGGACGGATCACCGTATCGGCACCGACCATATGGTCATATTGCTGCCAAACCCACGCACGAGAGGAATAATTCGCAGACCCCATGATAGCCAGCAAAGCCGCTGCAACATCAATTTCAGGAACATCGGCGAGCTCTGTTACCGCTGGCGTTTCCACCCATGGGCGGTCGTATTCAGGAGCCTCGCCCGACAGCGCTTTTAGCGGCAGATCGGCCATCAAAACACCGTTATGGCGGATCAGGAACTTATCTTCGGCAATTGTCTCGCCCACAATGGCGAAATCGAGGTCCCACTTATCGAACACCGCCTTGGCTTCAGCTTCTTTGTCAGGGTTAAGAACCATCAACATACGTTCTTGGCTTTCCGATAGCATCATCTCGTAAGCCGTCATGTTTTCTTCACGCACGGGGACCTTCTCTAGGTCCAGCGCGACGCCAAGACCACCTTTGTCACCCATTTCGACGGCCGAGCATGTCAGGCCAGCCGCGCCCATATCTTGGATGGATATCACGGCACCGGTCTGCATCAGCTCCAACGTGGCTTCCATCAGACGTTTTTCAGTAAACGGATCACCTACCTGAACCGTAGGGCGTTTTTCCTCGATGGTGTCGTCAAATTCAGCTGAGGCCATCGTCGCCCCTCCAACACCGTCACGCCCAGTTTTTGCACCCAGATACACAACCGGCATGCCTATCCCAGAAGCGGCGGAATAGAAAATATCCGCCGTGTTCGCGATTCCCGCGGCAAAGGCGTTAACCAGACAGTTACCGTTGTAAGCTTTATGGAAGCGCACTTCGCCACCAACAGTCGGGACCCCGAAGCAGTTCCCGTAACCGCCGATCCCATCGACCACACCGTTAACCAATTGTTTGGTTTTTGGGTGGGAGGGCTCGCCGAACGATAGCGAGTTCATCGCCGCCATTGGCCGAGCACCCATCGTGAACACGTCGCGAAGAATACCACCCATACCTGTGGCTGCGCCCTGATAGGGTTCGATATATGACGGGTGATTGTGGCTTTCCATTTTGAAAACAACACACTGGCCGTCTCCAATATCGACGATCCCGGCGTTCTCGCCCGGACCACAGATCACTTGTGGCCCCTCGGTCGGTAAAGTTCTTAACCATTTCTTAGAGGATTTATACGAACAATGTTCGTTCCACATCGCAGAAAAAATGCCAAGTTCGGTGAACGTCGGCTCACGACCTAGTAAGTCGAGGATGCGCTGATACTCTTGTTGGTTAAGGCCGTGTTTACGGATCATCTCAGGTGTGATGGCTGGCTCTTTGGTCATGTTAATCTCCGGTGGGCAGCAGAATTTTGGGTCTTTTACTGCGTGTTGCTACGCTTGGAAAGCTGGAATCTATTGTCTTGGTGCCGCAGGAGGGATACGCAGGAAAAATGAGCAAACCACATAAAGTTTTCGGGATTGGGTTGAACAAGACCGGCACCTCCAGCCTGAAGCTTGTGCTGGCCACGCTTGACTATAATCACTGCACATTACGCGGGCAGATGACGCATAAGTTTTTCAACAACAGTTTTTCCCAAATATTCAAAACTGTCGAGGAATTTGACTCGTTTGAGGATTGGCCTTGGCCGCTGATGTACAAGCAGGTCTTTGAGAAATATGGGGAAACTGCAAGATATGTTTTGACGCGTCGCATTTCGCCGGAAGCGTGGCTAGAAAGCCTGAAGGCGCACACGCTGGTGACAAATCCCCAAAACAACCCACGCAAACAGATTTTTGGATTCGACTATCCCCACGGCGCAGAATCTCGCCACATAGCATTTTACGAAAACCATTTGGTGGAAGTCCGCAAGTATTTTGCAGATCAGGGGGCAGCGCATGTATTGTGTGAAGTCTGCTGGGAAGAGGGCGACGGCTGGCAGAAAATTTGCGAGTTTCTGCAAGAACCCGTGCCTGAATCACCATTCCCACACGCTAACCGCCGGAATGATACGCCAAAAGATAATGATCGCCTCAGGGAAAACCGACGATTGATCACAGCACAGATGCAACGTCTTAAGGGCGGTTAATCCGCCTGTGCACCTTGGCGTGCCAATCCGCTGTCGCGATCGCTTACTCCAATCAAACTAACGACTAGTCGAAGAAAAGAATCCTCGTGGTGGTGACGTTCGTTATCAGCCAAAACTATACGCCAAAGGGATTCTGCAACCGCGCTGCGATCCTCGTAAGGCACGGCAGACTTAATCAGGCGTGTGAAGCGGACAGTGTCGGGGGCGTTCTTCTCCAACTCCTCGGCTTCGGTCCGCAGAGCAGCTGTTTGAGCGGCGTCCAAATCGAAACGTTGCATTAAGAGGGCGTCGATCACGGCAACCTCTGCAGGCGCATAGTCGTGATCTGCGCGTGCAACCCGCACCATTAACGCGGCCATCGCCAACCGTGCGTCGTCCGTTGACAACGGGTCTGTAGTTGCGGTGCTGTTTAGACGATTGAGAAGCGTTTTGAACATGGTGTGTTACCTAAGTGTTAATTCTATTGTGGCAAGGTGCGCTGTGGCGATGTGATTGAAACGATTATTGTTCTGATCGACCAGATCGCCTGAATGCGTACCGTTCGCAAATACTTTGAGAGTTTGGGATTCAGTTTTATACGAGCCGCGATTGCTTAACTGCGGCTTCGACAAAACTGGCGAACAGCGGGTGCGGATCGAACGGGCGTGATTTTAATTCAGGATGAAACTGAACGCCGATGTACCAAGGGTGATCGGGAATTTCCACGATCTCTGGCAGTTTGCCATCTGGTGAAATGCCCGAGAACTTTAACCCGGTCGCTTCAATCGCGTCACGATAGGTCATATCAACCTCGTACCGGTGGCGATGCCGTTCGGAAATTGCGGTGTCGCCGTAAATTTCCGCCACCCGAGAGCCTTCGGACAATGTGGCATTATACGCGCCTAGCCGCATTGTACCGCCCTTGTTGTCACTTGCGTCGCGCTGGATGGTACGATTGCCCTCCACCCATTCTTTCAAGTGGTACACAATGGGTGTGAACCGTTTTTCACCTGATTCATGGTCAAATTCTTCGGATCCGGCGTCCTTGATGCCAGCCATATTGCGGGCCGCCTCGATCACAGCCATCTGCATGCCTAGGCAAATTCCGAGGTAGGGAATACCATGTTCGCGTGCATATTGCGCGGCCTTGATCTTGCCCTCAGTGCCACGTTCACCAAACCCACCAGGGACGAGAATTGCGTTGAACCCTTGAAGTTGTGGCGTGATTTTATCTTCAGATTCAAATACCTCTGAATTTATCCACTCAACCTTAACTTTAACGCGATTGTCTAGACCACCATGCGTTAACGCCTCGGCGATCGATTTATACGCATCACCGAGCTGGGTGTATTTTCCAACAATCGCAATCTTGACGGTGCCCTCTGGATGCTCGACACGGTCCATGACATCATCCCACTTGGTCATATCGGGTTCCGGCGCATCGGTGATACCAAACGCTTCCAACACCGCACGATCCATACCTTCGCGATGGTACGCAAGCGGCGCATCGTAAATCGATTTCAGATCCAGCGCCGAGATAACCGCGTCGGGTCGAACGTTGCAAAATAGCGCAAGCTTCTCGCGTTCCTTTTGCGGAATTTCGTGTTCAGAACGACACATCAAAATATCCGGGGCAATACCGATCGAACGCAATTCCTTAACGGAGTGTTGTGTCGGTTTCGTCTTCAACTCACCCGCCGCTGCAATATATGGCAACAATGTCAGGTGCATAAATATGCATTCCCCGCGCCGATCTTGATTGAATTGGCGGATAGCCTCGAAGAAGGGTAGGGCCTCGATATCACCGACGGTGCCGCCGATTTCACACAGCATGAAATCAACGTCTTCATCACCAATCTTAATGAAATCTTTAATTTGGTTGGTTACATGTGGGATAACCTGAATGGTTTTGCCAAGATAGTCACCGCGGCGCTCTTTTTCCAACACGTCGGAATAGATCCGCCCTGAGGAAACCGAATCTGTTTTGCAAGCCGAAACACCAGTGAAGCGTTCATAGTGGCCAAGGTCCAGGTCGGTTTCAGCACCGTCATCGGTCACAAAAACCTCGCCGTGCTCAAACGGGGACATCGTGCCGGGATCGACGTTCAAATATGGGTCAAGTTTGCGTAAGCGAACCGTGTATCCACGTGCCTGCAACAAAGCACCCAGTGCTGCTGACGCAAGACCTTTCCCTAACGAGGAAACCACACCACCTGTAATGAAAATATAACGCGCCATGCCGAATTGGCCCCCGTGTAAATGCTGTTATTTTGGATTGTGCCGTGTCGCACGTTCGCTTGTATCACGGGATTAAACTCTTACCGGATTCGGATTGGTTTAACAAGATGGCAACCGCAAGATAGTGTGGAAATTTACGTGGCGGCAACCAGATAACGGGATAGTCGGCTGGTTCTATCCCTACCATCATTTGCGTTAAAACGATGTGCCTGTTGGTGGATTTCAGCGTAAAGCGAGGTTCGAAATGCGCTATCTATGCAAAAAACCGACCCAGAGCGGCTTGCGCGATTTGATCATATGGATCTGGCGCACTTGGCCTAACTGGGTCGGGGTAATGATTTAAAGTATTCGAGTTAACTATTCGTTAAAGTTCACCCGATCTACGATCTTCAGCGCAGTGTTGCGTAGTTTTGCGATGTCTACCAACGGTGTTGAGTCCGGCGTGAAATCACCCCAGCTTTGCACCAACTCGCTTGTCTGGGCAGTTTCCAGTAGCGGGTATTCGAAGTTCAGCTCGGCATACATGGCTTGCGCTGCTTCAGAAGTCAGGAACTCCATCAGGCGCAAAGTGTCTTCGTCGTTGCTTGACGATTTTGTCATAGCCATGCCCGAAAGGTTAACGTGCACGCCGTTGTCACCCAGAATCGGGAACTGGATGGTGACGCTGTTCGCCCAAGCCTGCTGTTCTTCGTTCTGAAGCATTGCGCCCATGTAATAGGTGTTTCCAATGGCAATATCGCAAACGCCAGCCCAGATCGCTTTGATTTGTGCGCGGTCATTTCCTTGTGGTTTGCGGGCTAGATTAGCCTTCAATCCCGTTAACCATTGCTCTGCGGCTTCCTCGCCGTGGTGGGCGACGACAGCCGACAGCAACCCGACATTGTAGTTGTGTGAACCAGAGCGTGTGCAAATTCGCCCTTCCCATTTAGGGTCCGTCAAATCTTCATATGTGGCTACTTCGACTTCCGCGACGCGTTCATTGGAAGCGTAAATAACCCGTGCGCGCGAAGTTAGGCCAAACCAATTACCCTCAGGGTCGCGAAATGTGGCCGGGATGTTAGCGTTAATCACGTCCGAGGTTACAGCCTGCGTAACGCCTGCTTCAACGATGGCGTTCAAGTTCGATATGTCCGTGGTCAACACAAGGTCTGCTGGCGAGCGCTGTCCCTCGGCCTTAAGGCGTTCAATAAGCCCGTCCTTGATGAACACGATGTTTGTCTTGATTCCGGTTTCTGCGGTGAAAGCCTCCAGAATGGGGTCAATAAGTTGCGGGTTGCGTGATGAGTAAATATTGACTTCTGCAAGCACAGGCGTGGCGATGATGCTGGCCGTTAGTATGGTGGCAATTTGTTTAAGCATTGTTAACTCCGGTTTGATTTCTGGAGTTGAATTACCTGACTAAAATTGTCAGGTCAATAGGTGACTAAAAAAATCAGGAAAGTTTCTCCTGCCTTTTTACATCGTCCCAAAGTGCATCCATTTCCTCAAGGTTTGACATTTTTGGAGTTTTTCCAAGTTCTTTCAAACGGTCTTCTACTCCTTTGAAACGGCGCGTAAATTTGGTGTTTGCAGAACGCAAAACCGTTTCGGGTTCAAGGTCCAAGTGTCTTGCAAGATTGGCCATGACGAACAGTAAATCACCGAACTCTTCTGCTATTTCTTCTTTGCCCAATGTATTTCGCGCCTCGACGAGCTCTCCTGCTTCTTCGATGATTTTATCTAAAACCATCCCGGTTTCGGGCCAATCAAAGCCGACCCGTGCCGCACGATTCTGTAATTTTACGGCTCTGGTTAGCGCTGGAAGCCCAGCGGCAACTCCATCGAGTGTACTCACCTTATCGACTCCGCGCTCAGCAGCTTTGATCTGCTCCCAATCCGAAACCTGCTGCGCGGCTGATTTGTCCCTGCTTTCATCCCCGAAAACATGCGGGTGGCGCCGGTACATCTTTTCGGAAATCGAGTCTACAACATCGTCAAATCCGAATAAGCCAGCCTCTTGTGCCATTTGCGAATGGTAAACGACCTGCAACAACAGATCGCCAAGTTCGTCTTGCAGCTCGCCCATCTCGCCGCGCTCAATTGCGTCAGCCACTTCATACGCTTCCTCGATCGTGTATGGCGCTATGGAGGCGAAATCCTGTTCGATGTCCCACGGACACCCTGTTTTAGGGTCTCGCAACCGTCGCATGATTTCCATTAATCGGTCAAGACCAGCCTTTTCGTCGTTGACCAATTGGTCAGACTGGTGCATCGGCAGAGGCAAGGCAGTCTTATCCGTCATTCTTCACTCCAAGCTTTACGCGCAGGGTCTCAAGACCATGAAAGTGAAAGCGATCCGCATAAACGAGGGGCTCCGCCAGTTTCATGTCCGGATATTTGGCGAATAATATCGGCAAGGCGACCGCCATTTCCAACTTGGCCAGCGGTGTTCCAATGCAAAAATGCAGACCGGCACCGAATGACATGTTACCAATCCCTCCACGCTCAGCATCAAGTTTCATGGGGCAGGCGAATTTTTCAGGGTCGTGGTTGGCCCCTGCCAACATCAACCCAATCACGTCTCCGGTTTTGAAATCATGCCCGAAAGCACTGATGTCCTGCATCGCGTAGCGGGTGAACATGTGCAAAGGCGGGTCGATCCGCAAGGTTTCCTCAACCATTTGAACCGTGTCTTCCGGCGTTTTGAAATGTTGAGACGGAACGTCGCTTTCTTCCAGCAATGCTTTGATACCGTTTGCAAAACTGTGCACCGTTGCCTCGTGACCTGCGTTAAGTAGCAATATGCACGTGGTAACCAACTCGTCGGTCGACAGCTTTTCGCCTTCGTCATTCGCGGCGATTAGGTGTGTTATCAAATCATCCCGCGGCTCGCCCCGTCGGGCTTCAATGTATTCCCGTATAAACGCAGAAAAATCCTGTGTGGCTTTAACGGCGGCATCTTCGACCGCTCGATCACGGCGCACCTGATACATTGCGACCATATCGTGTGACCATTCCAGCAATTGATCGCTCATATCTTCGGGCACGCCCAAAAGGCGGGATATTATGATGATTGGTATTTTTTCGCAAAATGCGGGTAGTAGATCGACTTCTCCGTCAGGGAAGCCCTCAATCAATTCATAGGTTAACGCTTCGATCTTAGGCTCAAGTTCGGCAACACGTCTATTGGTGAATGCCCGTACCAGCAAGCCACGCAGACGAGTGTGGGTCGGGGGTTCCAATTCCAATAACGAGTGTTTTTCGACATCATAAAAGGGTTTGAGATGGGCCGGATGAACGGGCTGAAACCCCTCTGGGGCTTCGCGACCAAACCGTCGGTCTCGCATGATGGCGTTAACGGTTTTATGCTCGACAGAACATAATATCCCGTAATCCTCCCAATGAAAAAGTGGACCAGCATCGCGAACGCTATCGTAAAACGGATAAGGGTTTTGCACGAATTCGGGGTCGCGCGGGTCTTGGTGGAAAGTCTTAATCATTCTGCGCGCTCCAACGCTTGTTCTAGATCAGCTATCAAGTCATTAACGTCCTCGATGCCGATGGAAAGGCGGATAAGGTTGTCTGCAACGATGGAGAGTGGGCCTTCAACTGCTTTGCGATGTTCAATCAGACTTTCAACTCCGCCCAATGACGTTGCTGGAACGAACACTTGTGTGAACCGCGAAACATCCTGCGCTTGTGCAGCCCCTCCTTTGATAAGGATCGAAATCATGCCGCCAAAACCACCGGTCATCTGACGTTTGGCAATCTCGTGACCGGGGTGCGAAGGCAGGCCAGGGTAAAGGACGTTTTCGATCAGTTTGTGGCCCTGAAAATGCTTGGCTAGGGTTAATGCATTCGCGGATGCCCGATCGTAGCGCAAATACAGTGTGCGCAGACCGCGGATCAGTAACCATGCCTCAAACCCTGCCATGACGCTGCCTTGCAGTTCGCGGATTTCCCCGAGTTCATCCCACAGCGCATTGGTATCGGCGCAAGTCAACACGCCGCCGGTCATATCGGAGTGACCATTCAGATATTTTGTGGCCGAGTGAAAAACAATATCTGCCCCAAGCGTCAGCGCTTGCGTGGTGCTGGGCGGCGAAGTCGTGCAATCAACAGCAAGGATGGCGCCAGCAGCGTGGGCGATTTCGGCGGCTTGCGCTATGTCGATGACATCCCAGTTCGGGTTCGTCGGACTTTCGATCCAAACTATACGTGTCTGGCCGGCCCGCACAGCATTCGCAAGCGCGGATGGATCAGTCTGGTCGAAAAACGTGGCTTCAACCCCGCGCTTTTGGGTCAGGCGATGGATCCACGTCATGCCTGCGTGGTACATGACCTGCGGCGCGACAACGTGATCACCGGATTCCAGTGTTTCCATCAGGGTAACCATGGCTGCCATGCCTGAAGCAAACAGCAACGAGGCGCTGCCGCCTTCTAGACTGGCTAGAACGGCTTCAGCATGTTTGACGGTTTGGCCACCACTGCGACCATAGATATAGGCTTGACGTGGGTCATAGTTTTCGTCCCGAGCATAGGTGCTGGACAGGTCGATCATTGGACTGATGGCACCTGTGCGCTCGTCTATCATGTGCAAGGCTTGTACCGCACGGGTGGCAGGCGACAGATTTAGCTGTTTGGGTGGTGTTGGCATCGTGGGAATCCTGTTGTTATTCACTGCCAATACTGCGACCGAACAATCAGAATGACAAGCCTGACCGCTTGACGCCTTACCGAAGACGGGTGATACCTGATGAACCCCGCAACCGGAGCCTTATGTTGAAGCGCGTCGTTATTATTTTGTTAATTGGTTTGACGGCCGTCTCATTGCTTTGGGGTGTGTGGCGCTGGTCGTATAACGAGGCGTTGGTCCAGTTGGAGGTACGCGGACAAGGCAACCTGTCGCTAGCATCGGATCGTCTAGTCAGTCAGTTTGGGCGTTATCGTCAGTTGCCGGTGGTGCTAAGCGATAATCCGGTGTTGCGTGAAGCTGTGGTTCGCGACCCGAAGGAATCCTTTCAGGATATTAGCATATTTCTAGAACGGGCTGCTGATGTGACGGGCGCGTTGGACATTCTTTTGCTTGATCGTTCGGGCACAACTCTTGCGGCGGCAAACTGGCAGGACGACAGTTTCATCGGCGTGAATTTTGCTGGGCGACCGGATTTTGTGCGAGCAATGAACGGAGCGTTGGGATTTTATCACTCGCAGGAAAATGCCGATGATCCGCGCGGGTTTTATTTTACCACCGCCTTACGCGATGGTCTGGGAAATATTACTGGTGGGATTTCGATCAAAGTTGATCTCGAGGTTCTAGAGGTCGAGTGGCGCGGTGACCCTGAAATTATCTTTTTCACCGACGCAAACGGGGTGATCTTCATTGCTAACAGGCACTCGCTATTACTGCGCGTGTATGGGGATTATGATGAACTGCTGTCGAATGAAAAGGAGAGCCAACGGTATGTGCGCGCCCAGCTCCAGACTATGTTTCCTTTCGCAGAAGATGAGAAATTCGGTCGTACGCGCTGGGTGCAGAGCGAGGATTTTGAAATCCCGCTGCGTTCACTTTATTTGAAAACACCGCTGCCTGTAATCGGGATGACGGGGAATATCCTGCTGGATTTGAAGCCAGTCGAAGAGCAGGCGAGATTGCGGACAGCGTTAGCGGCGGCGTTTCTGGTGATGCTTGGCTTGTTGATCATGAACTTGCTGCAAAGACGACGAACATTGGCGGATCTTCTGAAGATCGAGGAAAAGGCCACGGCTGAGTTGGAGATCAGGGTTGCGGATCGGACCGCGCAATTGCAATCAGCAAACGAGCATTTGGTTCAAGCTGGAAAACTTGCAGCATTGGGGCAGATGTCAGCCGGTATTAGCCACGAATTAAACCAACCGTTGGCCGCGATTCAGTCATATGCTGAAAATGCCGTGATCTTGCTTGAAAGGGAACGGACCGCAGATGTGAGCAAAAACCTTGGACAGATTTCCAGTCTGGCGGGGCGGATGGGGCGGATTATCAGGAACCTCAGAGCATTCTCCCGCAAAGAAGGCGAACCAGCGGGAGAAGTCGATTTAGTTAAAGTTGTCGAGGATACGTTGGAGCTGGCAGGTATTCGGTTGCGGGAAAAGAATGTTGTAGTGCATTGGGTGAAACCGACCAAACCTGTGTTGGTAATCGGCGGTGGCGTCCGGTTGCAACAGGTGGTGTTGAACCTTATTTCTAACGCCACCGACGCGATGGAAGTTCAATCCGATCCGCAAATATGGCTAGATATTTCGCGTAGCAACGCCGTGTATTTGAAAGTGCGCGATAATGGTCCAGGGTTGGAAGACAAAGACAAGATATTTGAACCGTTTTACACCACAAAGCCTATAGGCGAGGGGGACGGTATGGGCTTGGGGCTGTCCATTTCTTACGGGATTGTGCAAAGTTTTGGCGGGCAAATTGTGGGCGAAAATCACAATGACGGCGGGGCAGTGTTTCGTATAGAACTAACGCCAGCGGAGGCGAAATGAAGACAGTTCTTTTGGTAGATGACGACAAATCGGTGCGCGAGGCACTGGGGCAGACGCTCGATCTGGCGGGATTTGATGTGACGTTGGCCGCTTCTTTTATCGAGGCGACGGACCATATATCTGCGCGTTTCGAAGGCGTGGTGATTTCCGATGTGCGGATGCCCGGAAAAGACGGATTTGCCCTGCTTGACCGGTGTGCTGCGATTGACCCCGACATTCCGTTTGTATTGCTGACGGGCGAGGGCGACATCCCGATGGCCATGCAGGCGGTGAACCGCGGGGCGTTTAACTTTCTTGAAAAACCATGCCCACCCAAACGCTTGATTGAAGTGGCTGGAAAGGCTTGTGCAGCGCGCGAAATGGTGATGGAAAACCGAGCGTTGCGAACTAAACTGTCGCGAGAGGATGCCGCCTCAAGGTTGATCCTCGGGCGCTCCGAGACGACGTCGAAACTGCGCGATCGACTGCGGATGGTTGCGGCGACCGGCACGGATTTGCTGATTACCGGCGAAACTGGAGTCGGCAAAGAGCTGGCAGCTCGCATCGTGCACGAGCTTTCTGGCGCTAGTGGAGAGTTCGTGGCAGTGCATTGCGGGATGCTAACTGCGGACCTGACGCGCAGAACTTTATTCGGAGACGACAGCCTTGGTGCCTTTGAGCGGGCCGAGGGTGGCACGTTGTTTCTGGATGAAATCGGCTCTATGCCGCTGGATCAGCAAGTAAGCTTGCTGCGGGTTCTACAGGATCGCGTGATTGAACGCGCGAATGGTGAGCGGCTACATCTGAATTGCCGAGTAATTGCAGCTACCAAAGAAGACCTCGCAAAAATGTTGGAGGAGGGCGATTTTCGCGAAGATTTGTTTTTCCGGCTTGATGTGGCGCGGGTGAGGGTGGCCCCGCTTCGCGAACGGATCGAGGATGTAGGCGGAATGTTCCGTGTATTCCTGTCCGAGGCGCGCGGTCGGATGGGGTTGCCACCGTTGGAGATGGACGAGGATAGCTTTTCGGAGTTGTTCGCGCGGCAATGGCCGGGCAATGTTCGCGAGTTGCAAAATCATGCAGATCGTTTGGCCATGGGGTTGGAAGGGCAAGAACAGGACCTACCGCGAGGGCTGAATGCGCAAATGGATCGTATCGAAAAACAAATCATTATGGATTGCCTGAAGCGCACAAACGGACAGGTGACACTAGCGTGCGAGGAACTGCAAATCCCGCGCAAAACTTTGTACGACCGCATGAAAAGGCATTCGATTCTACCAGAGGTATTCCGCAGCGACTGATTCCCCAATGTGTGTGGGTTTTGTGACACTGCGGTGTGTGATTGTGCGATATTTCGCACAGATATCTAACGAACTCCTAAATAAGCAATTTAACAAAAGTGTAAGTATAAGATTTGTAACAATTATTTGTATTTTGTAGAATATTGGAAATTTTCGTTTTGCCTCTCACTTGAGTCTGATTTGATAGCGGCAATGCTGCGGGACCCCGTGGCTGTATAACGCTATGGGAGGAATATCATGCGTTTTCTTACTGCTGCTGCGATCATCGCGGCCTCTAGCTTCAGTGCCAATGCTGCGCTGGCAAGTTGTGAACCGGGCGAGATCGTCATCAAGTTCGCACACGTAACTAATACCGACCGTCATCCTAAAGGCATCGCCGCAACGCTTCTGGCCGAGCGCGTCAACGAGGAGATGAACGGTAAAGCTTGCATGGAAGTGTTCCCGAACTCGACCCTTTATGATGATAATCAGGTTCTGGAAGCCATGTTGCAGGGCGACGTTCAGTTGGCCGCACCTTCGCTTTCGAAATTCGAAGCGTTCACCAAGCAGTTTCGTATTTTTGATCTGCCATTCATGTTCAAAAATATCGATGCTGTTGACGAGTTTCAGTTATCTGCAACTGGGCAAGCTATGAAGGATTCGATGCAGCGTCGCGGTCTTCAAGGTCTGGCATTCTGGCATAATGGCATGAAAAACATGTCGGCAAACGTGCCCCTGAACTTGCCAACAGACGCAAACGGCTTGAAGTTCCGCGTACAGGCATCTGACGTTCTGAAAGCGCAGATGGCTGCAATCGGTGGATCACCACAGCCAATGGCATTCTCGGAAGTATACGGAGCGCTTCAGACTGGCGTTGTTGACGGACAGGAAAACACCTGGTCCAACATTTACGGCAAAAAGTTCTTCGAAGTTCAGGACGGATCGACTGCCACTAACCACGGTATCATCGATTATCTTCTTGTGACCTCGACAGAATGGTTGGACGGTCTGGACGCCGATGTGCGTGACCAGTTTGAGGCTATCGTTGGTGAAGTAACCGAACTGCGGAACGCTGAGTCTACACGTATTAACGCCGAAGCGCGTGCTGCTGTTGAAGCTGCCGGTGGGGTTGTTCGTGATCTGACACCTGAACAGCGTCAAGCATGGGTTGATGCGATGATGCCAGTTTGGGATCAGTTCGAAGGTGACGTAGGCGCAGACAACATTGCGGCTGCTCAGGCGATCAACGCAAACCACTAAGAGTATCAGCTCCGGCCCCAATCATGCGGGCCGGAGTTTTTTTCGAAAGGGTGAGACCATGAGCCAACAGTCAAAAATTGGCCACGTGATAAATGAAATCGAGGAGACGGCTATTGCCATTATCCTTGGTCTGATGACGATCATCACATTTATCAACGTTGTGCTACGATACGGATTTAATACCGGACTAATCTGGGGGCTTGAGGTTACTCTGTTCTTATTTGCGTGGCTTGTGCTGTTTGGCATCAGTTATGCTGTGAAAATTACAGCGCATTTGGGGGTCGACGCGGTTTTGAACCTGCTTAGCCCGAAAACGCGTAAGGTTATGGCGCTGATCGCTGTAACGCTATGTATTATATATGCATTCTTGATGTTCAAAGGGGCATGGGATTACTGGGCGAATTTCGCCAATCTCCCCCAGACTGAAGGCCGTTGGTTTCCGACCGGTTTTCAGGACAAGTTCCTTGGCCGTGCCTGGTACGAAACCAATGACATTCCTGTGCCCGAGTGGCTGCGCTTTATTGAGGGCTGGATGAATGAGGGCGAAGAGTATGAAAAGCTTCCACGGTTCATCCCTTATGCAATTTTGCCGATTGGAATGGGGCTGCTGTTGTTTCGCTTTATTCAGGCGGCAATTCATTTGATTACGGGGCGGCAAACCAGCCTAATCGTTAGCCACGAAGCCGAAGATGCTGTGCGCGAAGTTGCAGCCAAACGGGATGCGGAGAATAAATAATGGATGTTATAATTCTTTTTGTAATGGTGATCGGTTTCATGTTGATCGGTGTGCCTATTGCAGTTTCGCTTGGCCTTAGCTCCATCCTGTTTTTGCTGGTTCTGTCGGATACGTCACTTGCGTCGGTTGCGCAGACGATGTTTCAGGCGATGGCCGGGCATTATACACTGCTGGCGATCCCGTTCTTTATTCTGGCGTCTTCGTTTATGTCTACGGGTGGTGTTGCGACACGTATCATCCGATTCTCGATCGCACTGGTCGGACACTTGCACGGTGGTATGGCTATTGCAGGCGTTGTCGCTTGTATGCTGTTCGCAGCATTGTCTGGTTCTTCGCCTGCCACAGTGGTGGCGATTGGGTCTGTTGTTATCGCGGGCATGCAGCAGGTTGGATATTCCAAGGAATTTGGGGCAGGGATTATCTCTGTCGCCGGAACGCTGGGGATTTTGATCCCACCTTCGATCGTCATGGTGGTTTACGCATCGGCGACGGATGTTTCCGTAGGGCGGATGTTCCTTGCCGGCGTTATTCCGGGGCTGTTAGCGGGTTCTATGCTTATGGTCGCGATCTATATCTGGGCGCGAGTGAAAAACCTGCCAAAAGGTGAATGGCTTGGCTGGGGCGAGGTGGGTCGGTCCGCACGGGATGCAGGCTGGGGATTGTTCCTAATGGTTATCATTCTAGGTGGTATTTATGGCGGTGTCTTTACCCCGACCGAGGCGGCTGCAGTCGCTGCTATCTATGCGTTTTTAATTTCGATGTTTATTTACCGTGACATGGGACCGTTGGCCGGCAAAGACGGCGAGGGGCCTGCTTCACTGTTGAAAAAACCGTGGGCGCTGGTGACAGCGTGGGTACACAAAGACACCAAGGATACGTTGTTCGAGGCGGGTAAGCTGACAGTCACGTTGCTATTTATCATAGCAAACGCGTTGATCCTGAAACACGTTCTGACCGAAGAGCAAATCCCGCAACAGATCGCGGGGGCTATGCTGAACGCTGGCTTCGGTGTGATTGTATTCCTTGTGATAGTGAACATCATCTTGTTGGTCGGGGGACAATTTATGGAACCATCTGGCCTTATCGTAATCGTAGCACCGCTAGTGTTCCCGATTGCAATTGAATTGGGCGTTGACCCAATTCACCTTGGTATCATCATGGTGGTAAACATGGAGATCGGAATGATAACGCCACCGGTGGGGCTAAACCTATTTGTGACTTCTGGGGTCGCAGGTATGCCGATGATGAACGTGGTGAAGGCCGCACTACCATGGTTAGCGATCCTGTTCGTATTCCTGATTATGGTTACCTATATCCCGGTGATCTCGACCTTCCTGCCTACGTACTTCATGGGACCGGAAATCATCACTAACTAGAGTCTACTACACTGAGATCAAAGGCCCGTACTTAAATAGTACGGGCCTTTGGCTTGTGTGATTATAGAATAAACACATTCGACTACCTTACGTTATGGGTTCTCCAAATTTCTGTTGCCGGTGGCCACGCTTGGTCTAATTGGGCATGAGTGGCCTGATATGCTTCAGTTGCGAAACGATTTGGTAGTTCCGATTCCCGCTGCAGGAGAGGTTCTTGTTAAGGTATCCGCAGCTGGTGTGAATAATACGGATATCCACACCAGAACGGGATGATACGCAAAAGACGACCAGGAAGGTGAAGATACCGGGTGGTCCGGCCGAGTTTTTCAATTCCCCAGAATTCAGGGTGCGGATGTCTGTGGTCAGATTGTATCTTTTGGCGAACGTATCGACAAAACTCGAATCGGAGATCGCATTCTGATCGAGCCCAGCGTCGTCGAGGTAGGTGGGCAACTTCTGAACGCGCCTTGGTATTTTGGGTCTGAGTGTGATGGTAGTTTTGCCAAATACACACAGGTGGCTGCGCGACACGCAGATACCGTTAATAGTCAGTTAACCGACGTGGAACTCGCGCCGTTTCCATTTCTTAAGTCACCGCGGAAAACCTATTAACGCGTTCAAATGTTGTGGCGGGCGACAGCGTCCTAGTCACCGGTGCCTCGGGTGGCGTTGGGTCGGCAGCGATACGGCTTGCAAAAGCTCGTGGCGCATCCGTGATAGCGGCTTCAAACGCCTCGAAGTCACAGATGCTACGAGATATTGGCGCCGACCAAACTGTTGATCGTGGTAATAATTTGGTTAAGAGCCTTGGTCTCAGCAGCATTGATATAGTGATCGATCTTGTTGCAGGTCCACAATGGAATGAGTTGTTAGACGTTCTGAAACCGGGTGGGCGCTACGCCGTTTCGGGCGTAATAGGTGAAGTTGGATATTCGAACGCTACCCTTGACAGATTTGAGTCTCTTTGGATGTACCGTTCTTGATCCTGAAGTATTTGGTAACCCCGTATTTCGGATCGAGAGTGGTCAAATAAAGTCTTTGATTGCGGAAACTTACAGGCTCGACCAGATCAATGAAGCGCAAACATTGTTTGACAAGAAAAACCATGTGGGAAAAATCGTACTTGAAGTGATCAGCCGGTGAAAAAAATGCAGGATTGGCGGATTGCTGTAATCACTTGAAATGAAATAAAGATTTTTGAAACATAGACGGCCTGCAAATTACTATGCAGACCGACTATAATTTAATATTTTCAGTCTGTTCCGCGATAAGGCTCAACGTATTGAAGTGCCATATCCCATGGGAAGAATATCCATGTGTCTTGGGATACTTCAGTGATGAACGTGTCCGTCATCGAGCGGCCTTCGGGTTTGGCGTAGACAGTTGCGATATGGGCTTTGGGGAACAATTCCTTGACGACCTTCAGTGTTTTACCGGTGTCCACCAAATCGTCCACAATCAAAACGCCAGTGCCGTCGCCCATCAAGTCCATATCCGGGGATTTCAGAACAATCGCTTCGGATTGCGCTTGGTGATCGTAGGATTTGACGCTGATCGTATCAACTGTGCGAATGTCCAGCTCGCGTGCAACAATCATCGCCGGTGCCATGCCACCGCGCGTAATCGCAATTACGGCTTTCCAAGCGCCGTCTTCGGGGCCTTTACCGTCTAAACGCCACGCAAGCGCGCGGCTGTCGCGATGGATTTGATCCCAGCTAATGTGGAAACCTTTTTCGTGTGGTAATTTATCAGTCATTATTTCCGTCCTGTTACTACGTCAATGTCTGGTGCATCTTCGGCCTTCATGCCGACAACATTGTATCCAGCATCGACGTGATGATTCTCACCAGTTACGCCTGACGACAAATCTGACAGTAGATACATCGCCGATTTACCGACTTCAGTCTGCGTTACATTGCGTCGTAGAGGGGAGTTTAGCTCGTTCCATTTCATGATGTAACGGAAATCACCGATACCGGAGGCGGCTAAAGTTTTGATCGGACCCGCCGACAGTGCATTCACGCGGATATTTTTTGGACCCAGATCCATCGCCATATATTTGACCGAAGCCTCTAGGCCTGCTTTGGCAACACCCATTACATTGTAGTGCGGCATGACCTTTTCGGCACCATAATACGTCAACGTCAGGCAAGACCCTCCGTCAGGCATCATTTTCTCGGCGCGCTGCACGACGGCTGTAAAGGAATAAATGGAGATGTTCATCGTTAAATCAAAATTGGCGGCAGTAGTGTCAACGTAACGGCCGCGAAGTTCAGCTTTGTCCGAAAAACCAATAGCGTGGACCAAAAAGTCCAGTTTACCCCATTTTTCTTCCAGTGTGGCAAAAACCGCGTCGATTGATTCGTCGTTTGTGACGTCACATTCCAACACGATATCGGCGCCGAGACTGTCGGCCAGCGGACTTACGCGCTTGCCCAATGCTTCGCCTTGAAAGGTGAATGCCAGTTCAGCACCTTGTTCGTGGCATGCTTGTGCAATGCCCCATGCGATTGATTTGTTGTTGGCGACGCCCATAATTAAGCCGCGCTTTCCTTGCATAAGTCCTGCACCCATCGGTATGCCCCTTGTCATAGATTTATTTCGCTGGTTTAAGCTATTGAAACAGATGCAGCAAGATTGTTGAACCGTTTGAGGGCGTAATGCAGGAAAAATCCAAAAGAACCGGTATATTTGCAGGCGATGACCCGTTTCAGATCGCGCGTGACTGGTTGACAGAGGCCGAAAGTGCTGAGCCAAATGATCCCAACGCAATCGCGCTGTCCACGGTGGACGCCTATGGCGTGCCAAATGCGCGGATGGTGTTGTTGAAGGACATCGAGGACGGAGCGTTTGTTTTTTACACCAACTATGGCAGCGCCAAAGCATCTGAGATAGACGACAGCGGAATGGCAGCGTTTGTTATGCACTGGAAATCATTGCGGCGCCAAATTCGAGTGCGCGGTGTTGTGGAACGCGAATCCGGGACAAAGGCGGATGCATATTATGCGTCGCGCTCGCTGCCAAGTCGTTTGGGCGCCTGGGCCTCCAAACAGTCGCAACCTCTTGGATCACGTGGGGAATTATTGGCAGAAGTGGCGAAAATCACGGCATCCAAAGGACTACACCCCAACCGACCGCCGTTCTGGGGGGGCTACCGTATTATACCGACAGAAATCGAGTTCTGGGCCGATGGTCAACATCGTTTGCATGACAGATTTCGCTGGTCCCGTAGTGGGCCAGATAGCGAGTGGAGCATTGACAGGTTGCAGCCTTGATACACCTGATGAATGAATCATTCCGCGTAATTCTACCAGAGGTGCATTCCCATTCGCAGGTCAGGGCACTTTATGATCTCTTGTCTTATACTCCTGTTTACTAGATACTAAATATGTTGTTAGTTTTACTGGTAGGGCGTGTTAAACGAAGAGCCGTGCGTTATCGAATACATACGAACGCATGATGAGAGAGAGAGAAGTTAGTAGAATGATCAAGGGGCAGGTCAAGTGGTTTGATGCAACAAAGGGCTTCGGATTCGTCGTGTGTGACGATGATGATGGGGACATCCTTCTGCACGCTAATGTTTTAAGAAATTTTGGACGAAGTTCGGTTGCCGAAGGTTCGCGTATCACGATTGAGGTGCAAGTCACAGATCGTGGTCGGCAGGCTTCAGTGATCCACGAAATTGATGCACCGGAAACCGAAGTTGCTTCAGCAGATTCGATTGATATGCCGAGCATCCCAAATGTTGCGAGTGATGTTCCGTTCATGCCAGCACGCGTTAAATGGTTTGACAAGGCCAAGGGTTTTGGTTTTGCGAATATCTTCGGTAGCGAAGATGATATTTTTCTGCACGTTGAAATCTTGCGACATTACGGGCTGTCTGATTTGCAACCGGGGGAGGCTATCTCGGTACGTATTATCGCAGGACCTCGTGGTAAAATGGCTGGCGAAGTGCAGTCCTGGGATCACGTAATCCATAAAGGCAGCTGATATTCTGCGTTTTCTGACATCGGCGGTTTTCCTACTTGGGCTGACATCGGCACATGCTGGGACTGGGTGCGCACCAGACAGGCTCGATATTCGTTCCGACAACAGTACGGTCCGGTTTTCCACCGAAGTGGTCGATTCGCCTGAATTGCGAGCACTGGGTTTGATGAACCGTGAATCGCTCGGGAAGTTTGCAGGTATGCTGTTTGTGTATCCGGAGCCGCAACAAATGCAGTTCTGGATGCGCAATACTTTGATTCCGCTGGACATGGTGTTTGTTGACGCATTTGGTGTGGTGCAATTTGTGCACGAAAACGCAATTCCGCTAGATGAAACTTCAATATTTGGTGGAGACGATATTCAATACGTCTTCGAGATCAACGGCGGACTGGCTAAAACCCTCGAAATTACCGTCGGATCAGAGGTTCGACATCCGTCTATTGCGGGTTCTGAAGTTATCTGGGCTTGTGACTGATTTTTCGCTTTCCTTCGGGGATTCTACATTGTAGATGAACCTCATTAGTCGGGGCGTGGCGCAGCCTGGTAGCGCGACGGTTTTGGGTACCGTAGGTCGGAAGTTCGAATCTTCTCGCCCCGACCAATATAAAGCTTTGAATTACTTAGGTAATTTACATAGCTTTGTATTGGTTAGACTGATTTTCCAAATTTGGTTCACAGACAGTTTTCGGTTTTTTGGCTGAGAGCCGTTAAGAAAAGATTATTAAAAAAACAGAACGCAGCGCCGGATACTTTTATCCGTCGGTCGGTGGATTGTGTTTCCCTGCCCAGGTGAACATGCCTTCAGTTAGTCTGGCTTCGCCTTTTTTGGAAATGTGACGCGTACAGGAAAAGCTCACAGATTTTCATTAAGTTAGTTGTATTGATTTTTAGGAAGTTCGACATGGCTGTGTTTATTCTCTCTGGTGATCAAGTTGTCGGGTACGACAATATCAACGTAATGAAAGCAGTGGGAATTCGCATTTTACCGGCGTGACAGAGCCATTTATCGCGATTGACACTATAACGATAACCACTTCTTAGCGCACACAGACAATGTCGGAATATACGACGAGGTTGCCGCAGATGCAGACAATATCGTCTTTGAAAGCGTTGTCGTTACACGGGATGGAGTTGACTATACCCTAGATGTGGCGGGCGGATTATCCCTTTATTCCATCACCGAGGGTATGGGCGATAATTTCGTAACTTCTGACGAACAACCAAGTTGACGTTGGCTGATGATGGATGGCCATTTGGGGACATCGACACTAGGCTGGTCTTCACGACGGGCAGTTTTCCCGAAGGAAACAGCTTTACACTCCAACACGACTCCAACACCGGTGATCGTGATGATGGGCTTTTTCCAGGATTAGTTGATTCTCCGGGTTCCGCATTTAGTAGTTACCCGTCGCTGAGGCGCCGTGAAGCAGCTTCACTGAATTTTGATCTGAGTTGATTTCAACAATTCATTCTATAATGTAGGAACTCGCGTCGAAAATAATTGAGATAATTTGGCTTAATCATTTGCAACAGCTAGGAGGTGGCGCCGATCAGCATGACCTTGCCCGTGGGGGAAGAAAACGATTTGTATTTTTTCACAGGTCATTGATCTCTATTGAGGCGGTAATTATCAAATTTCACATGAATTTCGTAAAAGCAACAAATAAAACTGAATATTGGTGCCGTTGGTCGAGGTTCAAATCCTCTCGCCGCGACGATTATTTTTCGGAAAGTGTAAATATTGCATGAAGTCATTTAGGGTGATCTGACGCAATTTTGGAAATAACGGGTGTAAGTTGTTCGTTTATCGAAAGTTTTCGGAAAACGGGTTTGACAAAAAGAGGAAGCAGTGATTCTGCTAAATGTAGACAATGGTATACCTTAACGTTTCGCGACAACGACAAACCTAAAACAGTTGAAAAGCCTTGGAATTATTTATATGTGGTCACGCGCATATTCATTCGCAGATTCCCCGCAAGAAATTTCGGCGATTGTGCGACTCCCCCTATGAAATTGTAGGAGAACTCAGTCAACAATTTTATCTGCTAAAAACGAAAATAAATTCGTTGACGATGGGGCGTGTTATACTTCAATTAGATGACATCAAGACATCAACCACAATATGTAGTGTGCTGGCTGGACGTATAGACAAATCCCGTAAAGCTCGCGAAATAGCAAATTATTGGTGCTACGGACCGGTCGTTTGTACAAATATAAAATCAAAGACCCCATAATTAAACGGTGGTCACGTCAACACGAGGGCAAGCATGAAGATCGAGCGGAAGTTTACAAAAGTAAAAACAGGTGCCTACGGCGAAATTGAATTCAAAACGACTGCGTCGGAGATCAGGAATCCTGACGGCTCGATCGTGTTCGCGCTGGATAACATGGAAATCCCTGTTGGTTGGAGCCAAGTGGCCTCCGATGTGATTGCACAGAAATATTTCCGCAAGGCCGGCGTCCCTGCCGCAGTTAAGAAGCTTAAGGAAAAGGGTATACCTGAATTCCTGCGCCCCTCAGTGCCCGACGAGGCTGCGCTGGCGAAACTTCCAGAGAGTGAGCGCTACATAGGCGAGACCACCGCCAAGCAGGTGTTTGACCGTCTTGTGGGCACGTGGTGTTACTGGGGCTGGAAAGGTGGCATGTTCACCACCGAGGCTGACGCAAAAGCGTACTATGACGAGATGCGCTATATGATGGCGTCGCAAATGGCAGCCCCGAATTCCCCGCAATGGTTCAACACAGGTCTGCATTGGGCTTACGGAATCGATGGTCCGGGGCAGGGGCATCACTATGTAGATTACAAAACTGGCAAGCTGGTTAAATCCGAAAGTGCTTATGAACATCCACAGCCACACGCTTGCTTCATCCAGTCAGTTTCCGACAATCTGGTGAACGAGGGCGGGATCATGGATCTTTGGACCCGTGAAGCGCGGTTGTTCAAATATGGTTCCGGCACCGGCACCAATTTCAGCTCGCTCCGCGGTGCGAACGAGACGTTGGCAGGGGGCGGTAAATCTTCGGGTTTGATGTCTTTCCTTAAAATCGGCGACCGTGCAGCGGGGGCTATCAAGTCTGGTGGAACAACGCGCCGAGCGGCTAAGATGGTTATTTGCGATATGGACCATCCGGACGTTGAAGAATTTATCAACTGGAAAGTTATAGAAGAACAAAAAGTTGCAGCGCTTGTTGCGGGCTCAAAAATCCACGAACAACGCCTGAACGATATTTTCGCGGCAATCCGTGCGTGGGATGGCGCCGAGGCGGATGCGTTTGATCCGAAGGTTAATCCTGGCCTTAAGGATGCAGTGCGCTCGGCCAAGAAAATGTCGGTTCCCGAAACTTATGTGAAACGGGTTTTGCAGTATGCAGAGCAGGGTTTTGCAAGCATTGAATTCCCGACGTACGACACTGATTGGGATTCGGAAGCGTATTTGACGGTTTCTGGTCAGAACTCCAACAACTCGGTTCGTGTAACGGATGCTTTCTTGCAGGCGGTGAAAGACGACGCTGATTGGGAGTTGATTCGTCGTACTGATGGTTCGGTAGCTAAAACTGTTAAGGCAACGGATCTATGGGATCAGGTTGGACACGCCGCATGGGCTTGTGCCGATCCAGGCATCCAATTCCACGACACGATCAACGATTGGCACACGTGCCCTGAAGATGGCGCAATCCGTGGGTCAAACCCTTGTTCGGAATACATGTTCCTTGATGATACGGCGTGTAACCTTGCCTCACTGAACTTGCTGACGTTCTTGCATGACGGTCAGTTCGATGCGGACGGTTATATGCATGCCTGCCGTTTGTGGACGATGACGCTGGAAATATCGGTGTTGATGGCGCAGTTCCCGTCAAAAGAAATCGCCGAATTGTCTTATAAATTCCGCACCCTTGGTCTTGGCTATGCCAACATCGGCGGTTTGCTGATGAATATGGGTTTTGGATACGATTCTGAAGAAGGTCGTGCACTTGGCGCGGCTTTGACGGCGATCCTGACAGGGGTTGCCTATAAAACCTCTGCCGAGATGGCGAAGGAGTTGGGGCCGTTTGACGGTTATGCCAAGAATGCCGACCATATGTTGCGTGTAATGCGTAATCATCGTCGTGCAGCCTATGGTGAAACCAAAGGGTACGAGGGTTTGGCTGTGATGCCTGTGCCGCTCGATCACGACAATTGCCCTGATGGGCAGCTGATAAACCTTGCACACAAAGCATGGGACGAAGCTCTGAAATTAGGTGAGGAGCACGGCTATCGTAACGCGCAGGTTTCTGTGATTGCACCAACTGGCACGATCGGGCTGGTAATGGATTGTGATACCACAGGTATCGAGCCTGATTTCGCGCTAGTGAAATTCAAGAAATTGGCCGGTGGCGGGTATTTCAAAATTATCAACCGTTCGGTTCCCGCAGCGCTAAGCAATCTGGGCTACTCCTCCAGCCAGATCGAGGAAATAACCTCGTATGCTGTTGGACATGGTACCATCGGTAATGCGCCAGGAATTAACCATACTTCGCTTTTGGGCCACGGATTTAGTGCCGTGGAAATCGACAAAGTAGAAGCTGCGATGCCAACAGCCTTCGACATCAAGTTTGTGTTTAACCAGTGGACGCTGGGCGAAGATTTCTGCCGCAACACTCTTGGCATCCCAGCGGAAAAACTGAACGACCCGACATTCGATCTGTTGCGCCACCTCGGATATTCCCGCCAACAAATCAGCGATGCAAACAACCATGTCTGCGGAACGATGACATTGGAAGGCGCGCCATTCCTTAAGGAAGAACATTACAAAGTCTTCGACTGTGCGAATGTTTGTGGCCGGATTGGTAAACGTTATCTGAGCGTTGAAAGCCACATCAACATGATGGCCGCCGCGCAGAGCTTTATTTCTGGTGCGATTTCAAAAACCATCAATATGCCCAATGATGCGACGATTGAAGAATGTAAGGCAGCTTACGAACTCAGCTGGTCTTTGGGCGTGAAAGCCAACGCGCTTTATCGTGACGGATCCAAACTGTCGCAGCCGCTTTCGTCCGCGTTGATTGACGACGATGAAGATCTCGAAGAAATACTGAACGAGGCGCCGGTTGCGGATCGTCCAGCTATTTTGGCCGAGAAAATAGTCGAAAAAATCATCGTTAAGGAGGTTGCGCGAGGCCGCGAAAAACTACCACAACGCCGCAAGGGGTACACCCAGAAGGCTGTGGTTGGCGGGCATAAAGTTTATTTGCGTACCGGTGAATATGGTGACGGTAATCTTGGTGAGATCTTCATTGATATGCACAAAGAGGGCGCTGGTTTCCGGGCGATGATGAACAATTTCGCCATCGCCATCTCAGTTGGTTTGCAATATGGCGTTCCGCTGGAAGAGTTTGTCGACGCGTTCACGTTCACACGCTTTGAGCCCGCCGGAATGGTGCAAGGGAACGATAGTATCAAGAATGCGACTTCGATCCTTGACTATATCTTCCGCGAACTGGCCGTTTCTTATCTCGACCGCACCGATCTGGCGCACGTAAAACCAAGCGGAGAGAGCTTCGACGCGATTGGGCGTGGAGCCGAGGAAGGTATTAGCAATATCGCGGATGTTGAGGGAGATGTTGCCAAAACCTCGATCGATATGATCCGTCAAATATCATCTACGGGGTACCTGCGTAAACGCGTACCCGACGATCTAGTTGGGGTACCAGCAGCGGCTGCGACAACGATCAGCGGCGAAACCGTAGCCATGACGACGGGTGCGGTGATGGATGACCGGACCAAAGCGAAAATGCAAGGTTACGAAGGTGATCCTTGTGGGGAATGCGGGAACTTCACTTTGGTGCGCAACGGAACATGTATGAAGTGTAACACTTGCGGGGGAACCTCAGGGTGCAGCTAAATTAAAGACAGGTGGAGGTTTGCTTATCTGCTTAGTAGACCTCCCGCGTTCAGGCCGCAGGCAATGAACCGAGCGGTATATAAGATGAGCCTGAATAGCGAAACTGGGGGATGGGAAACCATCCTCCAATTTTTTATATTATAAACAAGTCGTAACTATCTGATATTAAAGGCCACGTGGTAAGGCTGCAACACCTGTGCGGGCAAGATCAGTTAGACCGAGCGGTCGCATCAATTCGACGAAAGCATCAATTTTTTCAGGCGTTCCGGTGATCTCGAACACAAAACTGGTAAGTGTCGTGTCAACCACGTTTGCACGGAAAATATCGGCGAGACGCATGGCCTCAACACGTTTGTCGCCCTTGCCACTCACTTTTATCATGGCGAGTTCGCGCTCAACGGAAGGACCATCGACGGTCAGATCGCTCACACTGTGGATTGGAACCATACGGTCTAGTTGGGCTTTAATTTGCTCAATCACCGCAGGGGTACCGGTGGTAACGATGGTCACACGGGACAAATGCCCCTCGTGATCTGTCTCGGCGACGGTCAGGCTGTCGATATTGTAGCCACGACCAGAAAACAGCCCAATTACACGGGCAAGTACGCCGGATTCGTTGTCAACGATTACGGATAGCGTGTGAGTTTCAACCTCGTCACCCAGAGGGTTTTTGAGGTCATAAGCACTTTTCTTCGAAGCGCCTTTTTTTAAAGCTAGAGCGTTCATGGTGTTTTCCTTTTTGTCGTCTAAATAGTCCGCAATATCCGACCAAATGTCTAGATGCGGAGTTCGTTGGGCGGAGGCAGCACAATACTGCCGTTTGAGGGAAGGGATGCTTTGTTGTCTATAAGGTGGGCTAGGAGCTGGGCAAATTCGGTGGCGAAACTGCAGGAATCCTGTTGAGACATCTCAGTTTTATGCCGTTGACTGATACCTTTGTTGAACTGCGTAAATCGCCCGTCGAGGACTTCGTTGACGATTTCCTCTGTATTTCCTTCTATGCCCAATTGGTCGAGAATTCGTTGTGCGGTGGTATTCATGTTAAACGCGATATCCTCGAAATCTAGCGGCAGAACGTTTGGTAACCGCAACCACGCCGTAAGGCTATCGCACTGATTGCGGATGCCGGATTTGGCGTCCTCAAGTGTTTCGATTTCTGCGAAAGCGGGCTTGCCATTGGCACGAGCGCGATTGCCGTGATCAAGCATCGACAGCGCCATGTCACGTGGGTCGCGGTAGCATGCGTGAGCAACCGCTTGACCATTCTGGATAAGACGCACGACAGACGGGTCAGGGCGCGTGTGCGTTTTTATCACAATAGGGTGGCCGATGGATTGCACCGCCTCCCACAACTCGATGGCCTGGTCGTCTGTGAAGTGTTGGCCGAAGTTGATCTTTTTATTCGGGCCAATCAGATGTGCGGGCAGGCGGTGCTGTTTATAACCCGCCTGCGCTAGCGCCGCACTGACCATGTGAAAGGCCAGCGTGGTGCCGCATTTTGTCATTCCGTAACTGAAATAAATCAGAGGTTTCATTCGCTTGCACCGCGTCGTTAAACTAACGCGCCACCTTTGCCGGTTATTGCACCTTCCGTGCTAGCGTCACCCATGATCATCTCGTTATGGGCGGCGCCGCTGGGGATCATCGGGTAGCAGTTTTCGTGTTTTTCAACTAGGCAATCGAAAATTACCGGACCGTCGTGGTCCAGCATTTCCATAATCGCGTCGTCCAAATCCGCGGGATCAGAGCACCGGATACCTTTGGCACCGAATGCCTCGGCTAGTTTTACGAAGTCGGGCAGGGATTCTGACCAGCTGTGCGAATAGCGGGAACCGTGCAAAAGTTCCTGCCACTGGCGAACCATACCGAGCCGTTCATTGTTAAGGATGAACTGTTTAGTTTGCAGGTTGTATTGCGTCGCAGTGCCCATTTCCTGCATGTTCATAAGCCAACTAGCTTCTCCCGCAACATTGACAACAAGTGATTCTGGGTGGGCGATTTGCACGCCCATGGACGCTGGTGTTCCATAGCCCATCGTTCCTAAACCACCTGAAGTCATAAAGCGGTGCGGGTCTTCGAATGTTAGATATTGCGCCGCCCACATCTGATGCTGGCCCACTTCAGTGGTGATATAGCGGTCACGACCCTTGGTCAGGACCTCGAGCCGTTGCAACGCATACTGCGGTTTGATGATCGTGTCAGAACTTTGGTATTTCAGGCAATCAACAGCCTTCCACTCGCTTATCTTGGCTTGCCATTTTGCGATGCCCGCGGCATTGGTTTTGCGCCCGCGAGACTTCCAAACCTTTAGCATATCTTCCAGAACGTGGCCGATGTCACCGATGATTGGCGTGTCCACGTGGATGATTTTGTTGATTGACGACGGATCAATGTCGATATGAACCTTGTAGCTGTTCGGACTGAACGCATCGGTGCGACCGGTGATGCGGTCGTCAAAACGCGCACCAACACACAACATGAAGTCACAGTCGTGCATTGCCATGTTTGCTTCGTATGTGCCGTGCATGCCCAGCATACCCAGCCAGTTCTTTCCGGACGCGGGGTAGGCGCCGAGGCCCATTAACGTGGAGGTAATTGGCGCACCGGTTGCGTCCGCCAATTCACGCAACAGTTGGCTCGCGCCAACACCTGAGTTGATAACACCACCGCCAGAATAAATGATCGGCCGTTTGGCCTTTTCCAACATCTCGACCGCTTTAGTTATAGAATCGATGTCTCCTTTTATGCGCGGTTGGTAGTGCGAGGTTTTGGATTTAAGTTTCGTTGTATAATCACCCATCGCGAATTGAACGTCTTTAGGGATGTCCACAAGAACGGGGCCGGGACGGCCAGTTGTAGCAACGTGAAACGCCTGGTGAATGGTTTCAGCCAGGATGTTCGTGTCTTTCACCAACCAATTGTGCTTGGTGCAGGGACGGGTGATGCCGATGGTGTCGGCTTCCTGAAAAGCGTCGTTACCAATCATGAAGGTAGGAACTTGTCCGGTCAAAACGATCATCGGGATCGAGTCAAGCAATGCGTCGGTCATACCGGTTACCGCATTTGTGGCACCGGGGCCTGACGTCACCAATACAACACCCGGTTTTCCGGTCGAGCGCGCGTAGCCTTCGGCGGCGTGGGTAGCAGCTTGTTCGTGGCGCACTATAATGTGGCGAATTTCGTTTTGCTGAAAAATTTCGTCGTAAATTGGAAGGACGGCGCCGCCAGGGTAACCAAAGACTGTGTCGACACCTTGATCCTTCAAGGCTTGAACTACGATCTGGGCGCCGGTCATTTGACGGGTCATTGTGTCTACTCCAATTTTCGGGGTCGCCCCCGTTTGTGATTCAATTGTGGCAGTTCGGGCCACAAAATACCCCAGATTGCAGGGGTAACGATATTTCATGCACAAGTTGTCATGTTAGATTGTTTGTGCAAGTAAAGTGACGCACGGTAATTGTTTAGCATGCCACGCACCGCCGCAATTTTTAGTTGCCTAACTTGGGAACGTCAACAGCGTATTTCTAACAAAATTGCCTAAATAGCGCAAAATCAGACATTATATTATTGAGGTGAGGTTGTTGGCGAAATAAATGGAAATCACGGTGGTGAAATTGGTGGTGTCAGCCTTGATTTGGCCGCAATTTCGGCTGACAATTGATTGCTGACAGCGTCGCCGCTATACCGCTCGTTAATAAAACGCTGAAAAAACCGTTGCATAACGTGAACGGTCAAGTAGTTTAGTTTTTGTTACTCGATCAACTTTGCAACTACTGCGAAGTATAAACTGGGAGGTTATTAATGGATCGCCGTTCTTTTCTAAAAAATTCCGCACTTGGCGGTGCAGCAGTTGCTGCGTCTACAACGCTCGCGGCTCCGGCATATGCACAGGGCAAGCGCACGTTGACTATGGTTACATCTTGGCCACACGGCTTTGCTGTCCTTGATGACGCTGCTGTTTACTTCGCTGACACAGTAACAGCGATGTCTGATGGCGAGTTGACTATCGACAAGAAAGCTCCGGGCGAGCTGGTTGGTGCGCTTGAGGTGTTTGATGCTGTGACTTCGGGTCAGGCTGATATGTACCACTCCGCTGACTATTACTACTTGGGCCAGCATCCTGGTTATGCATATTTCACAGCTGTTCCATTCGGTGCAACAGCCCAAGAGCTGACAAACTGGTACAACCATGATGGCGGTAAAGAGCTTCATAACGAACTGGGTCAGATATTCGGTCTGAAATCCTTCTTGGCTGGTAACTCCGGTTCGCAGTCCGGTGGTTGGTTCCGTTCGGAAATCAACTCCGCAGAAGACTTCAACGGCTTGAAATTCCGTATGCCTGGCCTTGGTGGCAAAGTACTTGGTAAACTGGGCGCATCCGTTCAGAACATTCCAGGCGGTGAGCTTTATCAAGCGATTTCATCCGGTGCTATAGACGGTCTAGAGTGGGTTGGTCCTTGGGCTGATGAACGCGCTGGTTTCCAGGAAGTTGCTAAAGTGTACTATACAGCTGGTTTCCATGAGCCAGGTTCGGGTCTTGCGCTAGGTTGTAACCTTGACATGTTCGAGGGGCTTTCGACAGCTCATCAGACAATCATCGAGCAGGCAACATTGGCTACAACCAATCACAATCTGTCTTTGGCGCTGGCTAACAACGGTGCAGCACTTGCACGTCTTCAGGCTCAGGGTGTTCAAGCTCTGCAGTTCAGCGATGACGTTTGGGACGCATATGGTTCGGCCTCTGCGGAAGTTATGGATGAATTCATGGATGACGAATTGTTTGCGCGCATCCGTGCAAGCTTCGAGAAATCGATGGCTTCTTCGTCCGCTTGGATTTCGCAGTCGGATGGCGAGTATGCTCGCCAACGTACACGCGTTCTTGGCAACCGTTAAGCCCTAGGCTTATTTCAAAACTACAAACCTCCTCCCCTTTTATCGGGGAGGGGGATTTTGGCGACACGTAGGATGATATCTACGGGCGTCTAACGAGGGAATTCTGCACAATGGATTTTATAATTTGGGTGTTTACCAACATCGGCATGGGTTTTGTGAACCTGTTCTACGTTATTCTTCACCCATCTGCGTGGCTCGATTGGTCCGATAAAACGGCGTTGGGGCATTTCATCTATTATGGTGCGTCGAAAGAGTTCTTCTTCGTTATTTTCGATATCTTCGTTGTAATAAGCGTCGTTGGCGCATTTTACAGAAAGTTTCTCTGGGCAATCGTCCGCGGATTTGAAGCATTTGCCAACACAGTTGGCCGCTTCTTCGCATGGGCCTCGTTGTTCATGGTTATGCAGCAAATCATGATCGTATTTCTTCAACGGATTTTCAAAGTCGCCGAGATTTCAATCAGCCCGTTCGGCTATGCTTTTACCCGCGATCTAAGCTGGTATGGCGAGGAGTTGAAATTCTATAACGCAATGATCGTTTGTCTAGCCGCGTCCTACACGTTTGTGCAGGGCGGCCACGTGCGTGTTGACTTGTTTTATGCAGGAATGCGCCACCGCGCCAAGAAAGTTGTGGATATGTTCGGGTCGTTGTTCTTCGTCATTCCGTTCATGACAATTATCTGGATGTTTGGCTGGTTCTTCATGTGGCGTCATCTGGTGACGCCCAAAGTTAATGTCACCAAAACACTTTCACAAATGGATCGTTTATCACCGCACTTGAAATGGAATGTTGAAACCATTGGTTTCTCTCCAAACGGGTTCGACGGGTATTTCTTGTTCAAAATCTTGCTGATTAGTTTCGCAGGTATGATGTTCATTCAAGGTTTGACGTTCTTCTGGCGCTCCATGCTGGAATTTATCGAGGGCGAGGCCAGTGCACGTAAATATTTGCAACTGGACGAGTTGAACGACGAGACGGCTGAAGCAGCCGCCGCAGCACATTAAAGGTAGGATAATATAATGCTCTTCGGACTAGATGGCGTCGAATTAGGCCTGATAATTGTGTTTGTCTGCCTTTTTGGCGGAATTATGTCGGGTTTTCCGGTGGCTTTTGCTATCGGTGGCGCCGCGACGATTTCTTTCGGTATTCTGGCATTGCTGGACAGTTCCGGTTTACTGATGAAGGAGGTGCTGGACACCTCTAGCGGTGCCTACAATGATTTGTTGAACTCGGGAGTGGATCATAAGGTTATCTCGATCTTCAAGTATCCCGAATTACCGGTCTATATGGAACCGCTGTTTAGTGGCGGTTGGGAAACCGCGATGAACCGCAACATTTCGTTCATTGCCAACCGCATGAACGAGCGGGTTATTGCGGGGCAGTCGATTGAAACGCTGCTGGCGGTGGCGATGTTTGTTCTTATGGGCATTATGCTGGAGCGCTCCAAAATCGCTGAAGATTTGTTGACAACTATGGGCCGCGTGTTTGGCCCACTACCGGGCGGTTTGGCCGTGTCGGTTGTCGTGGTTGGTGCATTCCTCGCTGCCTCCACAGGTATTGTTGGCGCGACTGTGGTGACTATGGGTCTGCTAACCTTGCCGACCATGCTACGCCATAACTATTCGCCGGAACTAGCGACAGGGGTTATTGCAGCGTCTGGAACACTTGGTCAGATTATTCCACCATCCATTGTGATTGTTCTGCTTGGCACTTTGGCGGGTGACATCTATTCCGCTGCTCAAGAAGGTCGCGCGGTCGAAGCTGGTTGTACTGATGCTTTGACCTATCTGGGGAAGGCTGCGGTTCTGTCTGTTGGTACGCTGTTTAAAGCAGCGCTGTTGCCTGGAATCATGCTGGCGTTCCTATATGCTGCCTATGCATTCGGGTTTGCATTGTTGAACCCATCCAAAGCTCCGCCCATTCACGTGGAGGCCTCCACTGGCCCGCGTACAAGTCGCAACCATAAACTTCTTTGGCTGCTGGGTGTACCCACAGGTATCATCCTGTTTGCAATTACGGCTTCGTCGTTCAACATGGTTGGCAGTCAGAGCACATATGTTTCTACGGTTGCCAACATTGGTGTCCAAGCCGAGCTTCGCACTAATGTGGGCGAACAATGTCAGGCTTCGATGATCGAACTACATGGTCAAGAAGAATGGGATAAAGCGATAGCCGTCCAAGCGGAGATCGAGGCATCCGGTGCTGCGTTGAGTTCTGATGATCGTCGTCGCACACCTGAACAAATCGAAGAGGTTCGCGCGCAGGTTATTGCCGATGCCGCGCCTATCGGTTCCGGCCTAATCAAAATTCTGGTTCTGCTTGGGTTAATGCTGACAACAGCTTACGGCCTTGCCCCGAACGAGGAAAAACGTCCGCTTTATATTGGGGGGGTTGGTATTGGTTTGTCGTTGTTGGTGGATATTCTGCTGCTTGGGCCGCAATCCTCATCTGGCGCAGTATTCTCGATGCAGGCAATACCGTTTGTTGTGATGTTCGTTGGCGTAAAAGTGGCCGCGAAGCGTCTGGCTGCGAATGATGTTCTGCGTGTTGTTTTCCCGCCGCTGATTTTGATCATCGCGGTTCTCGGCTCGATCCTTGGTGGCATTACCAACCCGACACCTGCTGCAGCGCTTGGCGCGGGCGGGGCGATCATGTTGGCGGCGTTCCGCAAGTTGCAGGACGAGGGTGGCACTGGAAAGGTTATTCTGGTAACAGCTTTTGCCATGGTTCTGTTGTTGCTCGTTGGCATCAACTTTGACCTTCGCGCCAATATCTCCCACGTGAAGTTTGAAAACTGGATGGCGATAATAGCGTCGCTAGTGTTCTTTCACGTTGCAATGGGCGGCCTGTTATTCGCATGCTGGACCTTGTGGAAATCAGCCGTGTTGACGCCTGTGGTGCGGGAAACCGCCAAAGTGACCTCGATGGTGTTTGCGATCCTTATCGGTTCACAAATGCTGAACCTCGTGATCATCTCGTTTGGTGGCGAGCACTACATCCAGTCCTTCCTGCGCAGTTTTGAACGCGAGTGGGTCGTCTTCCTGATTGTTATGGCGGTGCTGTTCTTCCTTGGTTTCGTGCTCGATTTCTTAGAAATCATCTATATCGTTATTCCCATTGTTGGTCCCGTTATTTACGGCGGCACCATGGATCCTAAATGGGTGACGATCATGATCGCGGTGAACCTGCAAACCAGCTTCCTGACCCCGCCGTTCGGCTTCGCGCTGTTCTACTTGCGCGGTGTGGCACCGGCGAGCGTGACAACTGCTCACATCTATCGTGGTGTGATCCCGTTTGTGCTTATTCAGGTATTCGGGTTGTTGCTGCTATGGTTCTTCCCAAGCGTAGTGACGATCATTCCAAACCTGCTGAACTGATCACAACCTAGACAAACAAAAACGCCTCGATTTTTATCGGGGCGTTTTTTTATGCGCGATCTTTATGTCTGTGGGGGAAGGTGGATCGCGGCGACTTGTTCCGCCACCGGGTCATTGCCCAACGGGTTTTCACCAACGTCGGTGATCATCTCGTCGGTTAACTCGTTCCAGATACCATCTTTGAAAACCTCTAACGGGCGGTAGCTCGCTTTGTAGTTCATCTTTTGGCTACCCGGCACCCAGAACCCTAGATAGACGTAAGGCAATCCTGCCTCGCGGGCCATGCTGATATGGTCAAGGATGATAAACGCGCCCATGGATCGGTTCCTCAACGCAGGGTCAAAGAAGGAATAAACCATCGACAATCCGTCATGCAAAACATCCGTCAGACAGGCGGCTTTCAGAATTTTTTCGCCGTCATCGGCCGTTTCATAATATTCGATAACGCGGCTTTGCACTGGTGTCTCTTCGATCATGGCTGCAAATTCGTACATGTCCATGCCTGCCATACCGCCATCGGCGTGGCGCTCATTAAGGTAGCTTTCGAACAGCTCGTAATGTTCTTCGGTTGCCCAAGGGGCTTTGACTTCGCGGCTGAGATTCTTATTTCGCTTTAGAACACGCCGCTGGCTACGCGAGGGTTCAAACGCGGCGGAAACGACGCGCGCCGACATACAGGCCGAGCATCCGGGGCAGGTCGGGCGATACAACACATTTTGGGAGCGCCGAAAACCTTGCCCCGAAAGACTGTCGTTTAACGTTTTTGCGCCATCCCCGAATAACGCCGTAAACAGCTTACGCTCTACCTTGCCGCCAAGATAAGGGCAGGGTTGCGGGGCCGTCACATAAAACTGGGGCGCGGTAGGGAGCGTGTGGCGCATAAATACAAAAAATACCTTGTTAGGGTTCGGTTGACCCTAACAAAGCACAGGTGGTATGGGCAATCGTTAATTTAGAGGGCGGTTAATCGCCGTTGTGCCAAGGATCATATCCTGAACGCTCTGTCCGTAACGACTTGTCAGGATCAGCACGATGCTAAGGATTTGCACGAAGAAGAAGCCCGTACCGATGGTGAAAATCAGTGTGTGAGCTATCGCAAGGCCAGTGCTAAACTTCTGGCCATCCTTGTCGCGAAACTCGATTCCGACCATCCGCATACCCCATGTGGAGGATTTGGAAGCAATGGTGGAGATGCGGTAAATCAAACCGACGACCAGCCAAATGAACGGGAAAATGAAGAACCCCAATCCAACAGTTAATATGCTGATAAGAAAAGCTATCCCAAAGGCAATTATTCCATCGAAAACCCAAGCCACAAGACGGCGAGACGGGACTTTGTCATAGAACTGGCTGTCCATCTCTGGATCTGGCAGGCCTGTGTAGGCGGCGTCATAATATGTCATTTTATCTCCACTGTATAAAGTAAGCCCCCGCCTGCGCGGGGGAGAATCGTTTTAGGCCGGTGCCTGTGTCGGGTTACCCGGGTATCCAGACGGCTGTTCAGTCGTTGGTTCAGGCGTTACATCCTTTGCGTTCTGCTCGCGCATGAACTGGTCGAACTCGACGCGGTCCTTGGAGGCACGCAGGTTGCCTAGGAAATTCTGGAATGCGTTCTGTTCGTCTTCCAGACGTTTGATTGTTTCATCACGGTATGCGTCAAACGCTGTGTTACCGGTAGAGAAACTGTGGCGTCCACGGCGGTGCCACTGACCGCGCTTGCAATTTTTGCCCATTCGATTAGTTCCGATCATGTAAAAGAGGATGACGAGGCCAACTGGCCACAGAAAGATAAATCCAAGGATCATTGTTGCGATCCAGGCTTTCGTCCCGTGTTCGTCCAGCTTGTCCCGTGCTTGTTCAAGGAGGTGCGCCGGAGAGTTCATGTCTGTGTTCCTTTCAATGTAAATGTTGTTCACATTAACATATTTGGGAGGTCTTACCAAAATCACAAGGGGTAGGGCTGAAAAAATGTAAATGATTTTTACATTATTAGCTATTTAGGTAATAAACCTAGGCCACGAAGGTAAATTCCGACACCGGATTCCAGCAATTCTTCCGGCGAGAAGGGCGCACGGCCCCCGGGTTCACCACGTGCAAACAGTTCAACAACGCCGTGGGACATCGCCCAGATGTGATGGCTGACCATCGTTGCAGGTGGACGTTGGCTGGGCGGCAGATGTTCGAACAACTTCTCCGCAGCTTGTGTTTGCACAGCCATAGCGCGGTTAGCGACCATATTTAATTCATAGTTACCGGCGACGGAAACACCTGATTCAAACATCGCAATATAGTGGCCTGCGTGTTTGCGAGCGAAGGACAGGTATGCACGCCCCACAGCTTCGAATGCCTCCATCGGGTTGGGATTACCGCGGTCAAAGGCGGCCTCCATCTGTTCGGCGAACAGAACATATCCTTGGCGCGCGACCTCCGCAATCAGGTCTTCACGGCCCTTGAAATGGCGATAGGGTGCGGCGGCGCTGACCCCTGCAAGGCGGGCAGCCTCGGCCAAGGTAAACCCGGTTGGTCCCTTTTCCTCGATCAGGGAGAGGGTGGCCTCTACCAAGGCTTGCTTCAGGTTACCATGGTGGTAACCTTTGCGTTCTGGAGACTGTTTATTCATTGAATATACATAGCCTTGAAGCGCTGCGGGAACAAGGTTGTCAACTGCGCTCTAGGCCCATGATCGCTGGAGTGCCGCATATTTCAGGGTCTGGCACGGTAATAATATCGTGGTCTTTGCCGTCATAATCCAATTTAGCTAACACCAACCGCATCGCGGCAATCCGCGCCCGGCGTTTATCATCGGACCGAATGACATTCCAGGGCGAGGTTTCGGTGTCTGTCTCTGTAAACATCCGTTCAATCGCGATCGAATATTCATCCCACAGCTCCAACCCTTTTACGTCGAACACTGACAATTTCCACTGCTTTAACGGATCGGACTCGCGGGCCAGAAGGCGGCGTAGCTGCTCTGCTCGGCCAACGGTTAACCAGATCTTAATCAGAGTGATGCCATCCTCAACCAACATATCCTCGAAACCGGGGGCCTGATTGTAGAAATGTTGGTTTTGTTCGGGTGTACAAAACCCGAATACGGGTTCTATAACAGCGCGGTTGTACCAAGATCTGTCAAAAAAAACTAATTCGCCCGCGCTGGGTAAATGTTGCACGTAACGTTGGAAATACCATTGGGAACTTTCGCGTGGTGTTGGTTTAGCAAGTGCCACCACGCGTGCGCCACGGGGGTTAAGGTTTTCGCCGAAGCGATAGATTGTACCGCCTTTGCCCGCGCCATCACGCCCCTCAAATACAATAGCGATACGCTGGCCTGTATTGTTTATCCAAGATTGCAACTTCACCATTTCAATCTGCAAAGCATCGTAAAGGGTGTTGTATTCCTCGCTATCCATCCGTTTCTTGTAGGGAAAGTTGGGTGCTAGGATATCGTTTTTCTTACCTTTCTTGATTGCCTTGTGGACTTTTTTCGGAGCACCGGATTCATAATATTTGGTAATGGCACCGTCAAATGGCTTTGTCATTTAGAATCCCCTTCGAGGATTTTCTCGACATTAATATTCGTCGTCTGGTAAATTTCGTTGATCCAGTTTCCATAAAGAAGATGCGCGTGGCTGCGCCAGCGGTTTTCGGGTTCTAGGTTCGGATCGTCGTTGGGGTAGTAGTTTTTCGGAACATTAATCTTAGCCCCCTTAGATACATCCCGGTCAAATTCTTCTTTTAGCGTACCTCGATCATACTCTAGGTGGTTGAAAATATAGAGGGCGCGATTTTGCTTATCCTCGATCAGACACGGTCCAACTTCGTCCGAGTTCATCAGGATAGCGAGGCCTTCGTGCTTTGCAGTGTCCTCCTCGCGGACCTCGGTCCAGCGACTGACAGGTACGACAAAATCGTCTGAAAATCCCCTTAGATAAGGCGAGGTCGGGGCAAGGTTTCTATGTCGAAAACAGCCGAAGGCTTTGTGGTCGATAGTGTGCTTGGGTACGCCGTGGAAGTGGTAGATCATTGCCATACCACCCCAGCAAACCCCGAACGTGGACAGGACATTGGTTTGTGTCCAATCGAACACCTCCTGCATTTCACGCCAATATGAAACCTCCTCGAACGGCATGTGCTCGATAGGTGCGCCGGTGATAATAAGACCGTCAAATTTCTCGTTCTTCACGTCTTGGAAGGAACGGTAGAAAGCCTCCATATGCTTGGGGGAGGTGTTCTTGGCCACGTGTTCAGTCATGCGGATCAAAGTCAATTCGATCTGCAACGGAGTGGCCCCGATTAGTCGGGCGAATTGGGTTTCCGTCTGTTCCTTTTTTGGCATCAAATTCAGCAGGCCAATTTTTAGCGGACGAACATCTTGCCGGTCAGCGGTGGTATCATCCATCACCATCACACCCTCGGACTTGAGGATGTTATATGCGGGCAGATTTGAATGAACGCGAATGGGCATCAGATGTTCCGGTCTATGGCTTTGGCAATTAATGCGGTGAAATCTTGGGCGTCGCGAATGTCGCGTACCTCGTTGGCCTCGATGGTTACGCCCCAATTTTTAGCCATCGCGGCATAGACAGGTAGGCGGTGCTGTAACAGTTCGGCGTAGCCCCAGCGAATGAAATCATCGGGATCGACTTCGAACTCGTTTACCCCGCGCTCTGATAAATATTCTGCCCATTTGGTGCGCAAGAAGTCTTCGCTGTAGTACATTGGTTTCGGGGCGGCCGAGAAGCGACGCAGAAGCTCTTCTGTATGGTCATCCGAACCTCTGATCCATACGGGCAGAACTGCGTCTGACAAGGCCGTCAGAACAGGATCGGCTGCGTCATTCGGGTCAACCACTTCGCAGATTGAACCAGACGTATCGGATATGAAATGTTCGTAGCCGTAAATATCCAATGCTTTGTGAACAAACAAACCGGTGTCTTGCGTCGCTGCCATCTCTGCAATGCGATGCTGGCGTTGACGGTTAACGTAATCCTCGAACGGTATGCCGTCTTTGCCCGCGTCACCCGGCTTGCCGAGATAGCTGGATAGGGGGGCGAGGTTTTCGAATGAGATGTTTGAAGCGATATAGATGGAATCCGAGCGCAACAGGTTGCGAAGGAAGGGGTTCCGCATTGCTTCGCGTTTGAAATTGTCAACGATGTGTTCGCCCATATAACGCGTGCCGATACGAAAATCGACGGAGTAGTGGAACCAGTTTCCACCTTCTCGCAGCATGTTGGACAAATAGGTCTTCCCTAAACCGGACATGCCAATCAGGGCTACACGTTTGTGTGCGGCGGCGTTCCAGTCGCTGGCGGTTGAATAGATCATCATTGAGTCCTCGGTGTATCGCTACCTTGGAATAGCCGAGCCGCGCGCTGTTGAAAAGGTCCGGTGTGCGAGTTTCCACAATCTACCGTCAATCACGGCCAGCGCCGTGGCGATAAGAGCGAAGCCCAGAAGCGACCTAAGCGGTAATTGTTCGGCAAGAACAAAGGCTCCGAGGGTGACCGCGATCGGGGGAACAACCAGCGTTACCAACAAGGTGTTGCTAGCTCCAGCGGAGTTTAGAACGCGGAAATACAGTAGATACGCGATAACCGTTGCAATGATCACGATATAGATCAGCGACAGCCACGTTTGACCGGAGTACGCCCATGTAGGCCAGCCGTCGATCCAAAGAGTGATCGGAGCCATCACTTGCGCGGAATCGGTAAGCATGCCGGCTGAGGAGGCTGCAGGACTGACGCCCGAGAGGTGTTTTCTAGCCCAGACACCGGCAAGCGCATAAGAAAAGGTTGCCCCAATACAGGCGATTTGCCCCAAACTGCGAAGGTCGAAAGTTTGTAACGCTTGGACGCCGATAACGGTGACAACGCCGGACATTCCTAGAATAACCCCCACGAGCTTACGAGGTGTGAGGCGTTCGTCCTTTAGAAACATAGCAGATATCAATGTTGCAAAGACTACGGTTCCGGCATTCAGAATAGAAGTCAGGCCCGATGCAATCTGTGTCTGACCGAAGTTTAAAAGCGTAAACGGGACGGCATTGTTTAAGATGCCCATAACAATCACCGCAGACCAGACCTTCCAGCCCCTTGGAATTTGATGCTTGCGGACCAAGATATATATCCACAGAACAACGGCGGCGAACCCTACGCGCATTGTTACGAGGCAAAAGACCGGTATTTCTTTTAATGCCAACGCAACCGCCAGAAATACACCCCCCCATATTGCTCCAAGGGTTAACATTTCTAACCATGCGCGACTGTTCAACTGTTGCTGTTTCATAGCTAGAACCTAGCGGTGGTTTTCAGTAACACCACCCGTTTCTTGCTCATGCGTTGATGTCTTTTCGTCTGAATGTATTATTAACCGCTGTCCTTGATGGCAGGTGTTTTTTGATGGCAGAAAGTTGGCGTGGTTAAACGGGGCCGTACCTATCGCGATATTTGGGTTCCAAAAATAAAAAAGGCCGGAAATACATCCGGCCTTTTTGATATCTTGAAATGGTGACCTTAGTGGCCTGATTTATCCCACATATCCTGTGTAGGAAGCGTTTCGAACGTGTGCTCTGGTGGAGGGTTTGGAAGTGTCCACTCCAGTGTTTCAGCATGTTCGCCCCAATACGCAGGCTCGGTTACTTTCTTGCCCCATTTGATGGTGTAGAAAACAACACCAATAAAGAACAGGAACGAAGCAAACGTGATGAACGCGCCGATGGAGCTTAGGTAGTTCCATTGTGCAAACTGCTCGGGATAGTCGATGTAGCGACGTGGCATACCTTGACGGCCCAGGAAGTGTTGCGGGAAGAACGTGATGTTCGCACCGATGAACATTGCCCAGAAGTGAAGCTTACCAGCCCATTCTGGGTACTGACGGCCAGACATCTTGCCAATCCAGTAGTAGATACCGGCAAAGATACAGAACACCGCACCAAGGCTCATCACATAGTGGAAGTGTGCCACAACGTAGTATGTGTCGTGATATGCACGGTCAATCGCTGCCTGCGAAAGGACCACACCGGTAACACCACCAACGGTGAACAGGAACAAGAAGCCGAAAGCGAACAGCATCGGGGTTTTGAACTCGATCGAGCCGCCCCACATTGTTGCGATCCAGCTGAAAATCTTGACGCCAGTCGGTACCGCAATAACCATCGTTGCCAGCATGAAGTAGGACTGCTGTGTCGTTGACATACCAACCGTATACATGTGGTGCGCCCAAACAACGAAACCCAGAACACCAATGGAAACCATCGCATAAACCATAGGAAGGTAGCCAAAGATTGGCTTCTTCGAGAAGGTCGAAATGACGTGACTAACGATACCGAAGCCCGGAACAATAATCATGTAAACTTCGGGGTGACCGAAGAACCACAGTAGGTGTTCGTAAAGAATTGGATCGCCACCACCGGAAGGATCAAAGAACGCAGTACCAAAGTTACGATCGGTCAGCAGCATCGTGATCGCACCGGCCAGAACAGGCAAGGAAAGAAGGATCAGGAAGGCTGTAATCAAAATCGACCAGGCGAACAGTGGCGTTTTATGCAAGGTCATACCCGGTGCACGCATGTTCAAGAAGGTTGTGATCATGTTGATCGCACCAAGGATCGAGGAAGCACCTGAAAGGTGAACCGCGAAAATCGCGAGATCCATGGAATAGCCGCCTTCAGATGTCGAAAGCGGTGCATAAAGTACCCAGCCAACACCGGAACCAAGCTGTCCGTTGCCACCAGGTGACAGCAGCGAAGCAACACCAAGCGAGGAACCAGCAACGTACATCCAGAACGACAAGTTGTTCATACGAGGGAACGCCATGTCGGGGGCGCCAATCATAAGAGGCATGAAGTAGTTACCAAAACCGCCGAAAAGAGCCGGAATAACCACGAAGAACATCATCAACACACCATGATAGGTGATCATAACATTCCAAAGGTGACCGTTAGGCATACATTCTTTACCGGCATCAACAAATGCGCGTGCACCATCGGCACACATGTATTGTACGCCTGGGTTCATCAACTCCATTCGCATGTAAACGGTCAGACAGACCGAAACAAAACCGATAGCTGCGGATGTGAAAAGATAGAGGATACCAATATCTTTGTGATTAGTAGACATGAACCAGCGGGTGAAAAAGCCCGGCCGTGGATGCTCGTCGTGGGTGTGCGCAGCTGCGTCTGCCATTATTATTCTCCTGACACCAGTTATGTGTAAGGCGAATCCTGTCCCGAATTCGCCTACTCCCGCTCAAACGTTTATCTTGCGGCTTGATCTACATCAACTGTCGAGAATGCCGCAAGCACGACTATTTTTCAAAAACTTGCGAAAAAGCGTTTTTAAGCGCGATATCCACGTCAACTATAGTTGCCGGTACACCCAAATCTACCAAACTTGTGACGCCATAATCACTGATTCCACACGGAACAATGCCATTGAAGTGCTCGAGATTAGGTTCAACGTTGATGGAGATACCGTGAAACGTGACCCAGCGCCTGATCCTAACGCCAATAGCAGCGATTTTGTCCTCCGCAGGAGAGCCGTCGGGCAGGGGGGGGCGATCTGGCCGCACCACCCACACACCAACGCGGTCTTTACGGCGCTCACCTTTAACCCCGAACTCTTGAAGCGTTAGGATGATCCATTCTTCAAGCCGATTTACATACTTGCGGACATCTTTTTCGCGCCTGTTCAAATCCAGCATTGCGTAACCTACTCGTTGTCCCGGGCCATGATAGGTGTATTCGCCGCCTCGGCGGGCTTCAAAAACGGGGAAACGATTGTGGTCCAGCAAATCTGCCGCATTTGCGCTGGTTCCAGCGGTGTAAAGCGGCGGGTGTTCAAGCAGCCAGACTTGTTCGTTCAAATTACCGGATATAATGCCTCCGACGCGGTTTTCCATTGCTTGAATTGCGTCCTGGTAACCCGTTAACCCGTCCGAAATTAGCCACTCGACCATTGCAAATCTCCGCTGCAAAAAAAATCACACTAGCCATACCATTGAGGGGTTCACAAGCCCAGAGGCCAATGCTATACGCCCGCTACCTTAAGTGCGGTCGTGGCGGAATTGGTAGACGCGCAGCGTTGAGGTCGCTGTGGGGTAACACCCGTGGAAGTTCGAGTCTTCTCGACCGCACCAAGTTGAAAATATTCAACGAAGCCTACCAAGTACAAATTGAAGTTTATTGTGACTGGTCCCAGTACTCGTCAAAAGTATTTTTGAACGACGTGCTATCACTGGCTTCGTAATCGGCGACCGAAATGATTTCGCCACCGATACTATATGTTGCTCCATCATCCGAGATATAAATCGGGTTCCCTGAACTATCGTCTATATATCTGGTTGTGGTGAAATTGGGGTCGTAGTTGTATCCACTCGGTGCGTCGGTATCGACCTCCAACCGGGCAGAGAGCCAAGCTTCGCGTTGATCATCAGGGTAGGCCGCAATGCCGAAATCAAAGTAGGATTCTGCATTTCCGTCAGAGCTATTATTCCAACCAATATTGAGGCCAACCAAAATATTGTTGGATGCCTCGCGGACGCCACCGGAAATTAGGACAATTACTGCAATCGAAATCCCGACAACTGCGGACGTCATCACGACCCAGTCAACGGTGACTGCGCCTGACTCGTCGGTTTTGAAGCAATTTAGAACTTTCATGATAAACAGTTTTTCGTAAGGAATGTTTTTGGGAAATTACTGATTACTGCCTAAAACTACTAATAATATCTAGAAAATATCAAGAAAATTGGGCTAAAATAAGGCAACCCTCGATACCACGCGACCGAGAACTATGTGGATAGGATACCTAAATCAGGGCGGCTCGTAGACAATTTAAGATTATCTGGCAGTTCTAATGCTTGTTGATCCAGCGTGGTATCGCAAGGTATGATAACCGTTTATGTTCGGTTCGTCCTCGTGCGACCGAATCGAGGATCAACCCACAAACAAACATAACCAACGCTACCATCAACATTCCGACAGATAAAATCCAGCGAGGGATCAACGTTACAAATCCGGTTTGGAAGTACTCTATCAACACAGGTAGCCCGAAGAACGCTGAAATCAGAAATGCAATTCCGGTGAGATAGCTGAAGAAAACAAACGGTCGAGTTTCTTTCATAAACAAAACAAACATGGACGATATTCTAAAACCGTCTCCGAATGTGTTTAGTTTGCTGACTGAGCCTTCCATGCGCGTACCATAGGATACTTCAATCTCGGTAAACGGCTGCTTTAACACCAGAGCATGAACTGACAACTCCGTTTCTATCTCGAAACCGCTAGATAAGGCGGGGAAACTTTTGACGAAACGGCGAGAAAACACGCGGTAGCCTGAAAAAATATCTGAAAACCCGTTTGCAAACATCCTGCGAAACAGGAAATTGAAAATTGTGTTGCCAAAAGCGTGACCTGCGCGCCCCGCATCCACGTTAATGTCCTTGCGGTTGCCTACAACCATATCAAGGTGACCATCAATTGCTGCTGTTAGGAGATTTGGGGCGTCGGCGGCCTCATAGGTTCCGTCGCCGTCGACCATGATGTAAAAGTCTGCATCAATGTCTGCAAACATCCGACGAATTACATTTCCTTTTCCCTGTCTTGGTTCCGTGCAAACAACTGCCCCGGATTCGGCCGCGCGCGCGCATGTTTCGTCGGTGGAATTATTGTCGTACACATAAATTGTTGCGCTGGGGACGGACTTTTTGAAGCCCTGCACGACCGACGCAATTGCGTGTTCTTCATTAAAGCAAGGCAATAGCACGGCAATGCTTGGTAGGGAGGTTTCGCTCATGTCTCAAAAAAATCCGTTGGTTTCAAATCTAGTTGTTGGCCGGAGTATGACGATAACATGTGTATACAGCAAGGATGCGCATTGGATCAAAATTCAACTAGATAGTTTATAGCTTATCCGAGGGGGCTTTCCTGTTTTCCCGATATTCTTTGACCTCTGGATGATTCAGTACCTATTTAGGTGTTAGCTTCAAAGTTCACCCTTTTACAAAGTACTCTGCATATCGGATGTCGGATGCTCGTGACACTCTCGAAAGACTTTGGACGGAGGACAGACTTTACAAACGAAGACCGAACCAAGTTTATGAAGTCACGCCCATACATGAAATTGATTGTGCGGTGCCGTAAATCGTGATGATTTTACAGTCTAACCTGGGGTGGTCTATGCAAATTAGGTGCTCAAAAAGGAGATGGTTTCGTTCTTATCTAACAAATCTGCGCAAAATGCGAGTTCTGTGTGCGCCGCATGTATGGAAAAGCCGAAGTAAATCTTGGGGATATTCGCAATAACCCAGCCAGACTGCTGAACAGCAAAACCCACGGCGTCTGAGCGAACTTTGCAAACGCCAAAACGCGGCATTGGTGGAATGTTGCGCATAGATTACCTTTAGATATTCTGGGTTTGGGTCGACTCAAGGAATGGGTGCTTCAGTAATTAACGAAATGAATGTTAACGTCTGTATACAACATGTAGGCTGTGTTTTTATTAGACATTCAACTATGAAACCAAGGTTAATGTATTATTCCGGCGATTTTGCCATAATTTATGAATAGACAGTTAATAATGAAAAACGAGTCAGCTAAACTTTCCACACCAGCCAGATCGCGTGCGATTTTTCTGGTGCTCTATTTCGTGACAATATGCGCAGTTATTCTAAAAGGCCCGAGTTTTTCCGTTCCCGTTTGGGATATCGGCAATGATGATGCGATGCGTCTGATACAGGTTCGCGATCTTTTGAATGGTCAAAGTTGGTTTGACGTCACTCAATACCGTTTGGGGTTCGAGGCGGGAACGCCTATGCACTGGTCGCGCCTGGTCGATCTGCCGATCGCGGCAATTCTATGGCTGACATCACTGCTTTTGAAGCAAGAATGGGCCGAAGCCGTGACGCTGGCGATTTGGCCGCTGGGCCTAATCGCGCCTACGCTATGGGCGATGTATCATGCGTCGGTTCGGTTCGGCGGGGAGCGGGCAGGGCCGTTTGGATATTTGTTTGCCATCATCGCGATAGTTACAACGCCTAAATTCGAGATAGCGGCACTGGACCATCACAATGTTCAGATGTTGCTGATGGCGTTTATTCTGATGGCAATGATGCATGAAAAAAATCATGCCCGCGACGGGGTAATTATTGGTGTTGCGGCAGCTTTTAGTGTGGCAATCGGGCTGGAAACATTACCCTTCATCGCCACAGTAAGCCTGATGGTTGGCGCTAACTGGATTTGGAGCGGAGCCGAAACCAAGGCGAAAACTATGCGGTTTTCTGGGTCTTTCGCGGCGACATTGTTAGCTGTGTTCCTGTTTACCAGACCGGACTTTAGTACGACCATATTTCGGTGCGATGCATTTGGACGCGAATTGTTGATTATTGGCGTCTCGGGTGCGTTGGGACTGTTGGCTTTAGCTGCGACGATTAGCGAGAAAACACGTGCGGTTAGGGCCGTTGGTGTGCTGTTTTTGGGGGGCGCCGTTGTCTTGGTAGCTGTGGTTTTTGCGCCGCAATGCCTCGGCAACCCATATGATCCGATCTATCCCGATGTAGCCCGCGAATGGTTGGGGCGCATCTCGGAAAGCAAGTCGTTGTTGTGGGTCATTTCGGAGGGGCAACTGAAAAACTTCGGATATGTTGTCATTCCGATTATTGCGATCCTATTTACTATTTATCTTATTTCCACCCCGGTTTTCAGGTTGCGTGCAATTGCCCTGCTCCTGATATTGGCCGGTGCCTACGCAATGATGTTCTATCAAATACGCGGTTTGTTTTTCCTTTTGCAACTTTGTGCAATCCCGTTGGCCGCAATGATGGGGCGCGTATACGGACATTACAAAGACAGTAAGTCATTTATGGCAGGCGTACTGTTTCTCTCGCTTTTGTTTGCAACGATCCCGCACACGTGGGTTGTCGGTGTCGCAAGGTTTGGTTCTAGCGAACCAGAAACGAGCGACGGGGAACCTTTGGGGCGGTTCAAAGACTGCTACAAACCAGACGAGTGGAACGCCTTAACTGTGCTTCCGGCAGGATTGGTTGCAACCTCAACCGATCTGGGCGTGTACGTAATGCTTGCAACAGGACACAGGGCTTTGGCGGCAAACTTCCACCGAAATCAGGATGGCATTCAGGCAAGTATCGACTTGATGAGCGCTGACATGCCTGATGCAAAGCGTCTGTTAACTGAATGGGGCGTGAATTATGTTGTGTTGTGCAAAAATGATTTCGCCACAAAAGCTTTGGCCAACAGGTATCCTGATGGCCTATGGAATCGCCTTTATAGCGGCGATATTCCTGAATACTTAACATCTGTTTCCGGCGAGGCCGAAAGCTTGCTATACATCTACAAAACGCAGCCCTGACGAGAGGACTATCTATGTTTTCCATTTCTTTATCGCCGGCGGTTTGGATCGGACTGATCTTAACCCCGATGACCATCGGAGGCGGGCAAATTCTGTTCAAAATATCAAGTGGGCGCATGGGCGAGGCAAATTTGGTCGGCTTTATGCGGCTAATCACAGACCCGGTGTTTATTCTGGCTGTGACGATCTATGCCTTGGCCACATTCGCATGGGTGTTCGTGTTACGTTCGGTTCCGCTGTCGTTTGCGTATTCTTTCATGGCGCTGACGTTTGTGATTGTGCCAATATTATCGGCGTTGCTCCTTGGTGAAGTGTTGACGATCCGTAATTTTGTCGGTGCCGCGTTAATCATTGGCGGATTGATGGTTGTCACCACGGGCGGTTAACTCCTGTTTTTACGTGTTACAACTTGTTCTTATTAACTTTAGTTCTTATCTGACTTTCCAATAACCGTTGATCCAAGGGACACATTATGGCGCGCGCTAAAAAAGAAAAAATAGAAGATGATCGCGAGAAATCCAAAACTATAGGCCCTCTTCAAGGGCTGTTTCCGTTTTTGGCTCCCTATAAAGGTCTAATGATAGCCGCTGGTATTGCGCTGGTGTTTACGGCGTCGGTATCTTTGGCGTTGCCACGGGTGGTGCGCGATGTTGTCGACGGGTTCACATTGGAAGCGGTTAAGCAGCTCGACGGATATTTTGCTGCGATCATCGTTGTTATGGGGGCAATGGCGATTGGAACGGGTTTGCGGTTCTATTTCGTCACCAAGCTGGGCGAGCGTGTGATTGCCGATGTTCGCATGGCGATTTACCAGAAAGTTATCAGCCTTTCCCCTGCATTTTACGAGAAAATTCTCACGGGCGAAGTTCTATCCCGCCTAACCACAGACACGACATTGATCCTGTCGGTTATCAGCTCCTCGGTTTCTGTTGCGCTTCGAAACGTGCTGATGATGGGCGGCGGAATTATATTTATGTCGCTGACTTCGTTTAAAATGACCGGCTTGGTGTTGTTGATGGTGCCCTTCGTTATTCTGCCGATCATGATCTTGGGCCGCAGACTTCGTGTGCTTAGCCGTGAGAGTCAGGACCGTATCGCCGAAAGCTCTGGCGAAGCGTCCGAGACTTTGCTGGCGGCACAAACCGTGCAAGCTTACACTCATGAAGGCGTTAGCCAAGATAGTTTCAATGTTCTGACCGAACAGGCATTCGATGCCGCACGGCGGCGAATTGTGACGCGAGCAATCCTGACGATTTCAGTCATTTTCCTCGTATTTACTGGTGTTGTTGGCGTGTTGTGGATGGGGGCACGTGACGTGATCGCAGGCCTTATGACGGCGGGGCAGTTGGTTCAGTTTCTGATCTATTCGGTCATGGTCGCGGGCGCGGTTGCGGCGCTGTCCGAAATTTGGGGTGAATTACAGCGTGCAGCAGGCGCGACCGAACGCCTGATTGAGTTGTTAGAGGCTGAAGACATCATCAAAGACCCTGTGCTGCCTGTTCCGGCACCCGAACGGGCAAGCGGCGACATCAAGTTCACTGATGTAACATTCACCTACCCTGCCAGGCCCGAGGTGCGCGCGCTCGAAAATTTAAACCTACACGTCAAGCCGGGTGAAACCGTAGCGTTGGTTGGCCCATCAGGAGCGGGGAAATCGACGATATTCCAACTTTTGATGCGGTTCTTTGATCCCGATACCGGAGTGATTGCAGTCGATGATATGGGGATTGAGACCATGTTACGCGAGGATATGCGGCGCGCTTATGCGCTAGTTCCGCAAGACCCTGTTATCTTTGCTACAACCGCGATGGAGAACATACGGTTCGGTCGCCCTGGGGCTACAGATGCTGAAGTTGTCGAGGCCGCAAAGGCGGCCGCAGCGCATGAATTCCTCGAGCGATTGCCGAAAAAATACAATTCTTATGTCGGTGAGCGTGGCGTGATGCTTTCTGGTGGGCAAAAACAGCGAATTGCGATCGCGCGGGCAATTTTACGAGACTCTCCAATTCTATTGCTGGACGAGGCTACATCAGCGCTTGATGCGGAAAGTGAACGCGCTGTGCAATTGGCTGTGGAGCGGCTTTCGAAGAATCGTACAACTTTGATAATTGCGCACCGATTGGCAACAGTTAAAAAGGCTGACCGGATTATTGTTTTCAACGAGGGTAAGATCGAAGCCGAAGGCACACATGACGAGCTGGTCGTACAAGGCGGCTTGTACGCACGGTTGGCGAAGCTGCAATTTACCGATGGCAATGTAACCTGACGCTAGGTTTCCCCTTGCTAACGAAGGGGAAACCGCACATTCTGCCTGTCAAATATCGCCAAAAAAAGGCGGACAGTACGACCGGGAGAAAAACTGATGCCACACTACGCCACACTTGCGGACAAAATTAGAACCGAAACGGACATGACCTTTGCGGAGCGCGTACCCGAGGTGACCCTTTATCAGGTGCTAGCACGGACCACCGCAAACTTTCCCGACCGCAGGGCTCTTAGCTTTCAAATCAAATCTGGCGTTAAGGACAAAGCTGAAACGCTTTCGTGGACCGACCTCAAAGCGCGTGTAACGCAGGCTGCTAACGTTTTTCGTGGACTAGGTGTTGGCGAAAAAGATGTCGTTACCTATCTTTTGCCGAATTGTAACGAGGCAGTTGTAAGCCTTTTGGGGGGCACGACGGCGGGGATTGTTAACCCGATAAACCCGACAATCGAAGATACCCAGATAGCATCAATTCTGCGCGAAACCGGTGCCAAAGTTGTGGTGACTCTCAAGTCGTTCCCAAAGACAGATGTGGCGCAAAAGGTGGCAAATGCCATCAAAATGGCGCCGAACGTGGAAACTGTGCTTGAGGTTGATTTGGCGCGTTACTTAACCCCTCCGCTCAGCTGGATTGTGCCGCTGATCCGTCCGAAGGTCGAGATTGAGCACTCCGCAACAGTTTTGGATTTTAATGCCGAGTTGAACAAAGCCAACGGCACGGCGCTAGACTTCGAAGAGAGCGACGAGGATCGTGTCGCCTCATATTTTCACACCGGTGGTACAACAGGCATGCCGAAAGTCGCGCAACACAAGTTTTCGGGGATGAATTACCAGGGGTGGTGCGCCAAGGAAATGTTGTTCACCGAAGAAGACGTTCTGATCTGCCCCCTACCGATGTTTCACGTATTTGCGGCCTATCCGGTCCTGATGGCCTGTCTAGCGTCCGGCGCACATATGGTGATGCCGACCCCGCAGGGCTATCGCGGGGAAGGGGTCTTCGATAATTATTGGAAACTTCTGGAACGCTGGGATGTGACGTTTATGGTCACAGTGCCAACAGCGGTTTCTGCGCTGATGCAACGGCCCGTTGATGCCGATGTGTCGAAGTTGAGATACGTTCTGTGTGGTTCTGCGCCGCTGCCAGTAGAGCTGGCAAAACGGTTCGAAGAATCTGCCGGCGTGAAAATTCTTGAAGGCTATGGCATGACCGAAGCGACGTGCCTTGTGTCAATTAACCCGCCACACGGAGAGCGCAAGATGGGCTCGGTCGGTTTGCCGTTCCCGTATTGTGAGGCGAAAATCCTGCACAATGACGTGGATGGAAAAATAATCAACGAATGTGCCGTGGACGAAATCGGTGAAATTTGCGTGGATAATCCGGGCGTTGTTAATGGCAGCACATATACCGAGGTGGAAAAGAATACCGGGTTGTTTGCAGGTGGAAAATACCTGCGCACCGGCGACTTGGGCCGTATTGATGCAGATGGGTACTTATGGATCACGGGCCGCGCCAAAGATTTGATCATTCGTGGTGGGCACAATATTGATCCGGCATTAATCGAGGATGCTTTGGCTGGGCATGAATCGATTGCCTTTAGTGGGGCAATTGGCCAACCCGATGAGCATTCTGGCGAGCTGCCTTGTGTGTACGTTGAATTGGTGGATGGCGCAGACATATCAACGGAGGAGTTGAAGGCATACCTGAAGAGCCATATCGGCGAAAAAGCGGCCATTCCCAAGTATGTGGAAATTCTTGACGAGTTGCCAAAAACCCAAGTCGGAAAGATTTTTAAACCTGACCTGCGGAAAATGGCGATCACGCGCGTTTACGACACGGCGCTGGCCAAAGCTGGCATTGATGCCATTGTTGAAACGGTATTCGAGGACAAGAAACGTGGTTTGGTTGCGGTCGTGAAATACAACGATTCAGCGATTGAAGACGACGCCGTGAACGATATTCTTGGTTGCTTCACACCACAGTGGGACCCCGCAAAATAGGGGGCAGGTCCTCTAAACGCTGCCCACCTTGCAAAAGCACGAAGATTTGACGGGTACGTCTGTACGAGCATTCGCCAGATCCAACCGCTGCTTGATGACTATTGCTTCGTCGGTTCGGCCAAGGCGTGTGAGGCAATCGTGATAACCGTGCAGACTCCAAACGTTGTCAGGATGCTGGCAAGCCCGCGATAGAGTGGAATCCAGACCGAGGTCGGCTCTATAGACGGCGGCGGATTCTTCCACATGCCCTTGTTCCAGAAGTAGTGCCGCCAATGCGTGGCGTGTTGGTTGCATCCAGCCCCATGGCTCGTCGTATGGCAGATTGTCGTCCAACTCGACGGATTTGCGAAGGTGGGCGTAGGCGGCATCATAATTTTCCTTTCGGTACTCGATTTCGCCCAACATCATCTGACGCGCCACATCCAGAATATCGTGGCAGGTGTTGTTGAAAAGGTAACGGCTTTCTGGCACGCGTATAACTGCAGCCTCGAAAAGGATTGCTTCTTTTTCGGCGGGTGCCACGTGCCCGCTGGCGGCCCATGCCACAGCTTTGGCGTAATGCATCATCGCTGTTGTTGCGCAGAATAATTCGGTGTTGTCTGGTAAAGGTTGATCGATAATCTCCTGCCATTTACCAAACCGGATATAGACGTGCTGTTTCATGGATATAAACCCCTCCAGCCAGTCGGCCATAGGCGGGGAGTCGATCATCAACAGTTCTTCTGGCAGAGTTTCAATCATCTCGTCGCTGGCTTCGATTGCGTCGTGGTAGCGGCCAAGGAACATCGCGCCGTAAATTTTGAAATGGTAATCGTGACAGCGGTAAAGCGAATAGAAATTCAACGGGCCTTCGCGTTCTAGGAACTTTCGATCTGCAACTATTGCTGCCTGATTGGATGTCACGACCCGTTCGTAATGGCCACATAGCACGTCGATATGCGTTGACATGTGCTGTAAATGCCCTGCGTCCGGTGCAAGGCCGCGCAGTGCATCCGCTGCTTTTAAAGCGCGTTCGGGATGTGGCGACATTTCCATAACGTGGATATAAAGATGGAGGACGCCTGGATGTACCATCGCGTCCGTCTGTGTCATGGCACGCTCCAACACTTCAATCGCTTCGGCCGTGTCCGCGCCTTCAGCAACCCCGCCTGTTTTGAGGTCCCAGAGCGCCCACGGAGTGCGGTTCATGATGGCCTCGGCAAACAGAGTTGTGACGTCCAGATCGTCGGGGAATTGTGTGTAGACTTTGCGCATAGCATCGGCGAAATCATCGTTCCACGTATTCATATCTTCGGCTGGTGCACGCGTCGGATAGTGCAAGGTCAATGCTTCGATCAAAGCCGCCTCGGCCTCGTTTGCGTGCTCAATCTTGGCCATTGCATTTTGTGTGGCGTCATACGCTCGCGTGACGGAGCGCAAGGCATCTTCTTTGTCAAACGCCTCCCACGGTTTGTTGTAGTTGCAGCCAGATGCATACGCGATGCCCCAATGGGCGATGGCACAATCAGGATCAGCCTCGATGGTTTTTTGAAAACAGGCCACGGATTCGTCATGGTTATAACCAAAGCACCACATCAGGCCGCGGTCAAACCACATCTGCGCGTCTTTGGATTTTGTAGAAACCAGACGTTGATAAGGGCCTAAATCATAATAGTCGCTCATTTTATCAAACTCCTAATATTGTGATTTAGTTTACGTGCCCAATACAATCGTATTGCCGTGCGGTGTTGCGCGGGCGGCTTTGTCCCAAGCGGCTTTGCAGTCCTCACGCTCGTCGTTTTGCACAATATTTTTCTGATCGAGCAGCTTTTCGAGCGCTCTTAGCCAGTGTAAATAATAGTTATCAACACTGTCATGTTCGCCAGCCGCCTTTAGTTCGCCGCCTAACGCATCGGCCCATTCCGGCCAAGTGAACGCACCTTTTTCGTGTAGCTTCAAGGTCATGGCAAAGGCTTGCGCTTGCCAAGGTTCGGCGAACACCGGCCCGTCGTCATCAATTGGAATTTCGGGCAATTTACGCGCCAAATTGTTTTCAGTCTTAGACAAAATACGGCTCCCATAAATCCGCGTGGACGTGGTCATTGGGGTTTTTATCTGCGCCCCACAAATCGGTTGCCTTAAAGCGAACGGTATAAAGCCATTGCGGATTGTCACCTTTGTCGTGCGCTGAAAAATCAGGGAACACATGTGCACCGTGAACAATCACCACCTTGCCGATGTGGCCACGCAAATAGCGGGGAAGGCGCGTGTGATGCGTCGGGTGGATATTTTTCGTGGTGACGTTGTCACCAACTTTATACTTCGCAGGATTCTGTGATTTACGGTTAGCTGGCCCTCCCTTAGCGAGGGTTGCTGCGACATTCACGGCACTCAGCGCGTGCACGTTTTTGCTCGCTGCATTTTCGGCTTCGTCAAGTAACCCGCGCTGGTTGATCAGTGTTTCGAGGCCTGCAAGCCAAATGCGGTAATAACTCCAATTAAGGTATTCAGAAGATGGCCGATTTTCACGTGCATAGCGGCCTTTGTCGATATTCCATAAACCTAAGGTCCCCATAGCGAGTGTCAGGCCAAGAACGCGCGCCTCCCAGCCTTCATGGAAATGCGGCTCGTTTGGTTCGTCGATAACGGGACCAAACCCCATGACCCCGCCGAGATCCTGCCCGCCGTTCATGTTTCCAACTCGTCAGGGCTAATCGCCGTGCCAGTGCCGATCATCGAGTTTCGCGTGACCAGTTCGGCGAGTTTTGCCTTGGACCATCCTTCAGTACCCGCCGGACGTTGCGGAATAACAAGGTAGCGCACTTCTGCAGTCGAATCCCAAACGCGAACCTCGGTGTTTTCAGGAACAGTTACGCCGAAATCTGCCAATACTCCGCGTGGGTCGATTACGACACGGGAGCGGTAGGGTGGGGATTTGTACCAAATAGGTGGCAGACCCAGTACAGGCCAAGGATAGCACGAACACAGCGTGCAAACGATCATGTTGTGGGTTTTCTCAGTATTCTCGACGGCCACCATATGTTCACCCTGACGGCCAACAAAATCCAGTTCCGCAATCGCGGCAGTTGCGTTGGTTAGCAGACGCTGGCGGTATTCCTCGTCAGTCCAAGCATTCGCTATAACGGCGGCGCCGTTTCGCGGTCCGACCTTGTTTTCATAGGTGTCGATAAGCTCGTCAAGCGCGGCAGGGTCCACATACCCTTTGTCGACAAGCAACGTTTCAAGTGCGCGAACGCGCAACGCCGTGTCCGAAAGTTCGGAGCCCTCGTCGTGATTGTGATGATGATCTGTCATCCACTTATTTTGGCCCCAAACGCGACGTGTGGCAAGCAATTTAGTGGCTGGTGCTGCCGGGGAGATTCGAACTCCCGGCCTCTCCCTTACCAAGGGAGTGCTCTACCCCTGAGCTACGGCAGCAATGCAGCGCCTTTTAGCCGAAATGGCGACAAGTGCAAGGGCTATCTGGACCCCGTCCCCGATGTTGGTGTAGAGAATATCCTATGGCAGATGATACACAAAACACACCCGTCGACAAAACGGGTAAAAAGGCCAAAGCCGCCAAGCGCGAAGAACGCTTGCGTGAGGCTTTACGGGTGAACATGCACAGGCGAAAATCGCAAAAACGTGCGCGGAAAGTGACAGATAAGGACGAGCAGGATGGATAGAATTGTAGTAACCGGTGGCGCGGCGCTAAACGGCCAAATCCCGATTTCTGGCGCCAAGAACGCGTGCTTGACGTTAATGCCCGCCGCGTTGCTGAGCGAGGAGCCGTTGACACTGACCAATGTGCCGCGTCTGTCCGATATTAGCACCATGACAGAACTGCTGGAATCGCTTGGGTGTGAAGTCGCATCTTTGCAGGGTGGACGAGTACTTGCGATTGGCACTGCGAAAATTTCCAATCACACGGCGCATTACGACATTGTACGCAAAATGCGTGCTTCGATCGGAGTGCTTGGTCCTATGTTAGCACGCGATGGCGAAGCCGTTGTTTCCTTGCCCGGTGGCTGTGCTATTGGGGCGCGCCCTGTTGATATCCACCTGTCCGGATTCGAGGCTTTGGGCGCTGTGCTGGACCTTCGTGACGGGTATATCCACGCCACAGCACCGAAGGGCCTGATTGGCACGACATATGAGCTGCCGTTTGCGTCTGTTGGCGCAACCGAGAACCTTTTGTCTGCTGCCACACTGGCCAAGGGCACAACGGTATTGAAAAATGTGGCACGGGAGCCCGAGATTGTCGATCTTGCTAAATGCTTACGGGCAATGGGCGCACAGATTGAGGGGGAGGGGACCTCTACCTTGACCATTCAAGGTGTTGATCGTCTAGGCGGTGCAACGCATCAGGTGGTAACGGACCGGATCGAGCTTGGCACGTACATGTTGGCCCCTGTGATAACGGGTGGCAAAGTAGAACTTCTGGGTGGCCGCCGTGATCTGGTTTCAGCGTTCAGTGACAAATTGGAAGCTGCGGGTGCGATAATCGAAGAAACGCCCAATAGCCTGATCGTGTCGCGTAAGGGGGACATCATTCACCCGGTCAACATCAAAACCGAAGTTCATCCAGGATTCCCGACCGATTTGCAGGCACAGATGATGGCACTGTTGACGCTAGCTGATGGTACGTCCGTCCTTGAAGAAACCATCTTCGAGAACCGCTTTATGCACGCACCGGAGCTGATCCGCATGGGCGCGGACATCGAAGTGCACGGCGGTCATGCGACGGTCAAAGGGGTGAAATCCTTAAAAGGCGCGCCGGTTATGGCGACGGATCTGAGGGCTTCTATCAGCTTGATTATGGCGGGTATGGTGGCCGAGGGGGAAACTGTGGTAACGCGGGTGTATCACCTTGATCGCGGGTACGAACACGTGGTGCGTAAGCTTTCCGCGTGTGGTGCGAATATTGAACGTATTTCGGAGTAAATCATGGCAGATGCAAAATTTTCGGATGGTGCAGAGCAACCGTTACGTCTGAAGGCCGAAAGCACCGACGATCTGGCCGTTATTTCGACGTATGTTCAGGATGCGGTCGGACAGAACTCCGAAATTTCGTGGTTAACGAAGAAACATCGGTTTGCAGTTTTACTAAACCGTTTCCGTTGGGAAGATCGTTTGACTGCCGAGCAACAGGGACGCCCTTATGAGCGTGTTCAATCGATGTTGGTGGTAGACTCTGTGCTAAAAGTATCCGCGCAAGGTTTGGACCCATCTGACAAAGACATGGCGTTTGAACTGCTGTCAGTGAGCTTCGAGGCAGGTGAAGACGGTGCAGGACAAATGATCCTGACGCTTGCTGGCGACGGCGCGATCGCGCTGGATGTCGAATGCCTTGATGTAACGCTTAGCGATGTGTCGCGCCCCTATAAAGCTCGCTCCTCTCACGCTCCAACGCATCCGGACGAATAAATGCCTGTATTTCTGAATTCCAAACAGCCTGACTTCGAGGCTCGTTTTGTTGACCTTCTTGGCATGAAGCGCGAGTCCGACTCGGATGTTGATGCGATTGTTGCAGATATCATCGCAGACGTAGCGGCGCGCGGTGATGAAGCTGTGATTGAGCTGACAAGCAAGTTTGACCGTCTGTCACTGACGCCGGAAACGCTGGCGTTTTCGGCCGCCGAGATGGATGCCGCGATTGCCAAAGTTCCGGCCGTTGAGCGGGAGGCATTGGAACTGGCGGCTGAGCGCATTCGAACTTACCACGAACGTCAGTTGCCAAAAGATGAACGCTGGACTGATGACAGCGGAGCAGAACTCGGCTGGCGTTGGTCTGCCGTTGAATCCGCTGGTCTTTATGTGCCGGGCGGTTTGGCCTCTTATCCGTCGTCCGTGTTAATGAATGCAATTCCGGCGAAAGTTGCGGGTGTCGAAAACCTAGTGATTTGCGCGCCGACACCGAACGGTAACGTTAACCCTCTTGTTCTGCTGGCCGCTCGTCTGTCAGGCGTTGAAACCGTTTACCGAATTGGCGGCGCGCAAGCGATTGCGGCGATGGCCTATGGAACGGATACGATCAAACAAGTTGATAAGATCACGGGTCCGGGAAATGCTTTTGTGGCGGCTGCGAAACGGCGGGTATTCGGGCGTGTCGGAATTGACATGATCGCAGGCCCATCAGAAATCCTGGTGATCGCAGATAAGGACAACAACCCCGATTGGGTTGCTGTTGATCTGCTGTCACAAGCTGAACACGACGAAAGTGCGCAGTCTATTCTGATAACGGATGACGAAGGTTTCGCACAAGCGGTTGTGGCTGCGGTTGAGAGGCGCCTCGAGACACTGGAACGTCGTGCAGTGGCGGCACCAAGCTGGCGGGATTATGGAGTGGTGATCGTAGTTGATAGTCTTGCGAAAGCGGCAGAACTATCAGACCGTATCGCACCAGAACATCTGGAGCTTTGCGTCGCTGATGCTGAGGGAATGTCGAACATGGTCCGACACGCGGGTGCAATCTTCATTGGGGCTTGGACGCCCGAAGCGATCGGTGATTATGTTGGCGGGCCGAACCATGTTCTGCCAACTGCGCGATCTGCGCGGTTCTCGTCCGGCCTGTCGGTGCTCGATTTCATGAAGCGCACCACGATTGCGCGGATGACGCCGGAAGCGTTGAAAGCCATCGGTCCGGCTGCGGAAACGCTTGCCAAATCCGAGAGTCTGGAGGCTCACGGTTTATCCGTTCGATTGCGTCTGGACCAATTAAACAAGGGGAGCCATGATGGATAACATGGATCGCATTTTCGAGGTAAATGTGGATGATTCCGGCTTGTCCGCTCCCACGGCCGAGATCGAACAGGAACGGCGCGTCGCGATATTTGACTTGTTGGAAGATAACTTCTTTCAGCCAATTGGGCGCGACGGTCAGGTGGTTCCGGCAGGCCCGTATTGTCTCGATTTATCCATCGCAGATCGTCGACTGGTCTTTGATCTGCACACGAAATCAGGTGAGAACGCGGGAGAGTTTCACCTTTCATTAACTCCGTTTCGCCAAGTCATTAAGGACTACTTTCAGATTTGCGAAAGCTATTTCGACGCTGTGAAGCGTCTTCCTCCTTCTCAAATCGAGGCAATTGATATGGGGCGGCGTGGTATCCATAACGAGGGTAGCAATGTCGTTGAAGAACGTTTGGCAGGCAAAGTCAAAACTGATAAAGCCACAGCACGACGCCTGTTTACGCTGATTTGCGTCCTGCATTTCAAGGGTTAAGGGGGCATGGCGAACAAACCAACATCTGTGTTGTTCGCCTGTGACCATAACGCCGTGCGCTCCCCCATGGCCGAAGGGATTATGAAAAAATTCTACGGGACGCGGATTTTCGTGCAGTCGGCCGGTGTGATGCATGATCTGGAGGTCGATGGATTTTCTGTGGCGGTTGCAGCGGAAATCGAAGTTCTCCTCGAAAAACATCGTGTGCGCTCTTTCGATGAGATGGAGGAGTGGGGCGATGACATCGATGGTTATGAGTTGATAATAGCGCTGTCGCCTGCTTCGCAACGTCGAGCGTTGGAATATACACGGGTTCATGCGCTAGAGGTCGAATACTGGCCCATTTTCGATCCCACGGGTTTAGGGGAATCGCGCCAGGAAAAACTACGCGTTTATCGCCAGATGCGAGATCAGGTTTTACAGCGAATTATCGATCGCTTCGGTCCCCCAGATGAAATCGAGAGTTAAAACGCCGATTACACTTGAATTTTCAGGGATTACCCCTCATCTATGCCCCGCAGACAATAGTTTGCACTAAACAACCAGATCGGAGATCACATGGCCAAGGAAGAACTTCTAGAATTCCCGGGTGTCGTGACCGAGCTTCTGCCGAACGCGACGTTTCGGGTAGAGCTAGAGAACGGCCACGTAATTATCGCGCATACTGCTGGCAAAATGCGGAAAAACCGTATTCGCGTGCTTGCAGGTGACAAAGTACAGGTCGAAATGACTCCGTACGATTTGTCCAAAGGGCGCATCAACTATCGCTTCAAGTAACTTGCGACTGATCCTTGGATCAGGCAGCCCGCGCAGACGCGAGCTGCTGGCGCAGATTGGTGTTGTGCCGGACGAAATCCGCCCTGCCGATATTGACGAGACCCCACATAATAATGAAATGCCGCGCCCTTACGCGGCGCGCCTTGCTGTGGAAAAAGCGCAGGCGATCAAGTCCGACGATTTGATCCTGTCCGCGGATACAGTCGTGGCCGTTGGTCGCCGTATTCTTGGCAAACCAGTAGATGCAGGCGAGGCCGCGCAATTCCTGCTGCTTTTGTCGGGGCGGCGACACCGTGTAATTACAGGTGTGGCACTGCGCATTGGGGACAAAATTTGGTCTCGGCAGATTGAGACAGTCGTGAAATTCAAACGCCTGTCGGACATGGAATTGTCGGCCTATCTGCGCTCTGACGAGTGGCGGGGCAAGGCGGGTGGTTATGCCATCCAAGGCATCGGCGGTGCCTTTATTCCATCTATTAACGGTTCGTACACCAATGTGGTAGGCTTGCCGCTGACAGAAACCGCGAACATGTTGATCGGGGCAGGGTATCCCTTGTCATTTGAAGGAGCGCCCGCATGAAAGGCACGTTAGCAGTATTCGATAACGATATGGCAGCATTGTTAGTTGACGGAAAGTTAACGGATTTGCTGCTCGATCCACCTCAAGACGATCCGATTCCGCGCCCCGAAGCGATTTATCGTGGAATTTTGGAGCGCCCATTAAAGGGGATGCACGGGGCGATTTTGCGTCTACCTGATGGACAGCGGGCATTTTTGAAAGATGCCAAACATATGTCACCTGGTGCGCCGATTGTGGTGCAAATCGCGACGTATGTTGAGGAAGGTAAAGCCTCACCTGTTGCTCGTAAGCTGTTGTTTAAAAGCCGATATGTAATTGTAACGCCATCAAATCCGGGCATAAACATTGCTCGGAACATTCATGATGAAGATGAACGTGATCGTTTATTGGAGATTGCCCATAGCGCTGTTGATGGTGGTGACGAAGGATTGATCTTGCGATCGGCCTGCAATGGTGCGGATGGTGAATCTATAGCTGACGACATCAACAACATGCTGGATATGTGTCGCACTGTGCTTGCCGGGGTTGAAGGCAAAGAACCGGAACTTCTGTTGGACGCGCCAACCGCGACTGTCCGCGCGTGGCGTGATTGGGATGAACCGGAGCAAGTAGATAATACTGTCGGCGCATTCGAGCATCACGGTATTCTAGACTATATAGATGCGGCGATGAGTGCCGGCGTTAAGCTGGGCGAAACGGCATGGCTTAGTATCGAACCGACGCGGGCACTGATTGCGATTGATGTGAACACGGGGGGTGATTTTTCGCCAGCGGCAGGCTTGAAGACAAATCTGGCAGCAGCCAAAGAAATATCACGACAGTTGTTAATTCGCGGACTTGGCGGCCAAATCACTATCGACTTTGCACCTGTAAATAAAAAGGAACGCGTGAAGATCGAATCTGCACTGCGGGCGGCGTTCCGACGAGACGGAGTAGACACGATTATCGCAGGCTGGACGCCGTTGGGGAATTTGGAACTTCAACGTAAACGAGAACGGTTTCCGTTGCGTGAGGCGATGAAATGAGTTGTCCTATTTGCAAAAAGACGTCTGAACCGAAGTTCAAACCATTTTGCTCAAAACGCTGCGCAGATGCTGATTTGGGCAAATGGTTAAATGAATCCTACGCCATTCCAGCCCCGCTCGAAGACCTCTCGGAAGAGGATGAAATCGCGCTGATGGCGGCCGCTCAAACCAAGCATTGATATTCGTTGGAATTTCCCGAAAATTGCTATGGACAGTCGTGAATATCTAACCTAAAACGCCCCCACCCAAGGTTAAAACCTTACCCGTGCCCGGGTAGCTCAGGGGTAGAGCAGCGGATTGAAAATTCGCGTGTCGGTGGTTCAAATCCGCCCCCGGGCACCATTATGTTTTGCAACATACTGTAAATACTAATAATATACCCATCATATTTTTCAGCCCCCTTTTTGGACCATCCACTTGAATGCGAAAATATGTAATCCAGTGTTCATCTATGCTGCAATACAATTTCATTTTTTGCAATTCATACCAGCCAGCGCTATCATCATCTCGTCTGGGTATTGTTGTAACCTAAGGCATCGCGATGCTCTTCAATCATGGAGAGATCGAGATGCGGATACTTGCAAAACGCCAGCTCAAGGAGTTGGTTCTATACTCGCTGGACCTGTCACGGAATTGTTCCAGATATGCTCCAAAAAAGGGAACACTTCGGGCAGTTGCTGCTGAAACCGGTTCGTCAGTCAGCACTACTTACCACCATTTGCGAAATCTCGAGGGAAATCTGGGCGTTGAGCTGATTAATCATGCTCGTAGGTCGATGGTATTGACCAAGAAAGGCGGGATTTTCTTACGCAATATTGACGGTGCGCTGCTTTCTACCCGTAGTGCGAAAACCGAAGCTTCGGCGGGCAACGTTATTGAGGCCAGCCACCTACGAATTGGCAGCATTGAGGATTTCGACGGTGACATCACACCGGACCTGGCTGTTTATCTTTCTGCAACCATGCCACACTGCGATTTCAGCTATCGCACCAACACAAGCCTAGATATTTTCGAAATGCTGCGTGACCGGCGATTGGATTTACGATTCACCACGAATCCGAGGTGGTCCGCCAGAAGAATAACCTTTCGGACGGCTCATTGTGCCGTTCTTTCCGGTTGTCGTCTGCCTTGTTCCTCCGAATGTCCGGCGGATCTATTTAGGCTGAGATTGGTTCGAACTACTCGGACAACAACAGTATTAACTCATATTTGTCACGATGATCCGGTAAATATCAGATAACTGGACGTCATGTATTGATTTATTGGGGCTCACTTTGGGAAGCGTGCATTGCGCCTAACGCAGCTTTTCATCCTGCTTTGAGCAATTTCGTGCTGATAATATACCTCGGTTAAAGCTGACAGGTTTCGTTTTATGAATAAATCGAATATAGTGAATTCGTCGCAACTGCTAATTGGGAAATTCCTATGAACGAATTGGGCAAACTTTCACCTAGGCAAATCGAGATTTTTCAGCATGCGCGACGCAATGGTCGAGTGCTTGTCGAAAGCTTAGTTGAAATGTTTGGAACCACTCCACAGACTATTCGCAAGGATCTTCAAGCTTTAGCTGACGCTAACAAAGTCATGCGATTTCACGGAGGAGCCGCGCTGCTTGCAGGTGTCGAGTACACCGACTTTGAAGCACGCAAACACATGGCGGCCAAAGAAAAGGACATAATAGGTAAGGCCGTTGCTCAACTAATACCAAACAATATTGTTTTGATGCTAAATATCGGAACAACAACCGCGGCCGTTGCCCAACAATTAAAGCACCACGCGGGGTTAAAGATCATCACGGATAATGTTAATATCGCCAACGATTTAAGGACATTTACAGGAATAAACGTGATGGTTCCGGGTGGCAGTGTTCGACACTCTGACGGTGCGATAATTGGTGAGGCTGCTGTCGAATTTCTGAGCCAGTTTCGCGCAGATATCGCCGTTATCGGAACTGCAGCAATTGGTGGTGACGGCACGCTATACGACTATGATTTACGTGAAGCGCATGTAGCGCGCGCTATCATCCAAAACTCGCGGCATGTTATACTGGCCGCGGATCATACGAAATTCGATGGCTCTGCACCGGTTCAAATCGGACACCTTTCGCAGGTCGATAAGTTGGTCACCGACGAATTTGAAAACAGTGCCATGTTAGAGTTGTGCGAAAAGCATGGTGTGGAACTGGTCAAAGCTTAAAGACTTCGATCGCAGATCATCCGGTCGACGATTCTTTCTGAACACTTGACTTTTACTTTCGTTTGAACAAGCATACGAAAGTAAGGGATGTTTAAAACGAACATACAAGTTTGAAGACAGAGGAAAACCGATAAAAATGCTCGTATCCACTATGCGTTTGTTAATCGCCATAAACACTATCCTGCTTCGAGTCGGCCGCAATATAGCGTGGGTTGCGCTTGCGTTGATGGTGTTCGTAATTTTGCTCCAGGTGTTTTTCCGCTATATTCTTAACAATGCGTTGAACTGGCCTGACGAAGCAGCACGCTTCCTTATGCTGTGGATGACAGGCCTGATTGCGCCGTCTGCATTTCGCTGGGGCGGTTTTGTTGCCATTGATATGCTTCCCCTAGCACTACCGAAGAAATCCGGTCTAATTCTGACATTATTCCTGTTTTCATTGTCAGCTATCGTTCTGTGGGTCGGCCTAGGGTTGGGGTGGGGGCACGCGATGGGGTTCGGCGGAAATTTTGATTCAGCATCGCTGCGGCTGCCCTTTGATTTAGTCGGCGGTGAAACCGTTAAAGTTAAGCTCCGCTATATGTACGGTTCGTTGCTAGTTGGAGTGTTCCTACTTTTCCTTGTGAATGTCGAACTGATTTTACGAACAATTTTCTCATTATTTCGACCGGATATCGAGCTTCCGACAGACGCTCCGGCTACCGCGATGGAGACTGACTGATGCTTGTATGGTTCTTACCCGTATTTCTTCTTCTACTAATGCTCGGCTTACCAGTATTTTTCGGATTGCTCGTCGCGCCGGGCGTTTTGCTTTGGCTTAGCGGGCAAGAACGCGATTTGGCGTTACTTTATCGTAACGTTTACAACGGTATGGACAGCTTCCCACTTATGGCGTTGCCGTTTTTCATGTTAGCCGGTGAGTTGATGAATCGTGGCGGCATCACCTTACGCCTCGTCGAATTTGCGCAGGCGTTGATGGGCCATTTCAGGGGCGGTTTGGCGCAAGTAAACATCTTGACATCTATGTTATTCGCGGGCCTTTCGGGGTCAGCCGTGGCAGATACTTCTGCGATCGGTTCGACTTTGATACCTGCGATGGAAAAGAACGGCTACACGCGTAAATTCGCGGCTGCAATTACCGCAGCAAGCTCGGTCATCGGGCCAATTATCCCGCCGTCAGGGATTATGATTATTTACGCCTATGTGATGGGCGAAAGCGTTGCGGCGCTGTTCCTTGCTGGAATCATACCGGGGATCATGGTTGGATTAGGCCTGATGATTATGGTTCGGTTAATGGCTGATCGGTACGATTTACCCAAAGCCGAACGCATCGTTGAAAAGAACCAAATAATATCACCGCTTGAAGGTCGTGTGTCTTTTGTGCTGCTCCGCATAAATCTTGCTGGACTACTGGTCGCCGTGTATGCCGGAGTTCGAGCCATGTTGAGCGGTACGGTTGGCGTAGATATTTCGGTTAACGGGTGGGTTATATTTGCCATCTTCTTACCCGTCGCACATTTGCTATTGATGCGTTTACGCAAAATGGTGTCATCCGATTTCCGAGTAGTTTGCAAAAAGGCAGTCGCGCCGTTGCAAACGCCGATAATCATACTTGGTGGAATTCTGGTTGGTGTATTTACACCGACCGAAGCTTCCTCTGTTGCTGTTGCCTACGCGCTGGTAATTTCATTCTTTGTCTTGAAATCGATGAAGTTAAGTGATTTGCCGGGGATCCTGAAGAAATCAGCGCTGGGATCGTCAACTGTTCTGCTGTTGGTTGGTGCTGCGGTTGCATTCAAAACCGTCGTCAGCCTAAGTCACGCACCAGAGCAAATGGCCGCGTTCATTCTGGGATTAAGCGATAATCCGTTGATGCTGTTATTCCTTATCAACATCCTGCTTTTCGTAGTGGGTATGTTCTTGGACGCAGGCCCTGCGATCATTATTCTTGGCCCGATTTTGGCACCAATATTTATCAGTCTGGGTGTTCACCCAGTCCATTTTGCAATTATTATGTCGGTTAACCTTACCGTCGGCCTCGCGACACCGCCCATGGGTCTGGTGCTGTTCGTGGCCTCATCTGTTTCTGGTGAACGAGTTGAATCGATCTCGCGCGCCATACTGCCATTTCTTGCTGTCGAAGTATTAGTGATCTTCATGATCACCTACATTCCCGCACTATCTATGTTTATCCCGCGGATAACCGGCTTCGTTCAATAAGAAATATGACTTCTAAATAGGTCCAACAAGGAGGAAAGACATGTTAAAAACGACAATAAGGTCGCTCATGATGGCGACTATGCTAGCAGGCACAGGCCTTGCAGCGGCGGCGGCGGATTTCACGATCCGTGCGACGGCCAACTCTAATGAAAACGACGAAGACTATGATGGTCTCGTCGTGTTCAAAAGCTACGTAGAAGCGGCCTCGAATGGCGCTATCGAAGTAGAACTTTTCATCGGTACACAACTTTGTGCCAACGGTGCGGAATGCTTGCAGAGTGTTTCTGATGGCACGGTAGATATCTACATTTCCACATCTGGTGGTGCCGCCGGCATTTTCCCTTATGTGCAGGTGCTCGATTTACCATACTTGATGGCAAACGACCGTATTGCCGAAGATGTTCTATCCAGTGACTTCACGCGCACAATGCGTGCAATGGCACTGGCTGATTCCGGCGACACTATCCGTCTGATGACAATCGGAAACACTGGCGGATGGCGCAACTTTGCCAATACAAAACGCCAAGTGACACAGCCATCCGATATGGAAGGCCTGAAAATCCGTACGGTTGTGGCCGATCTTCCGCAAGAACTGGTTCGCGCAATGGGTGCGTCCCCTACGCCGATTCCTTGGCCTGAACTATTCACGTCGTTCCAAACGGGCGTTGTTGAGGGTTCCAAAAACGGCATCACCGACATCATGGGTATGAAATTCCCCGATGCTGGCTTGCAGTACGTGACACTTGATGGCCACGCCTACATGGGTGCTTTGTGGTGGATGAACAATGAAGCATTCTTGTCGATGCCAGAAGATCTTCGCTATGTGATCGTGGATGGATTTGCCGCACTTCAGCAAGCGACATTTGCTTCGCCTAAGCGTAAATCTATTCAGGCGTATCAGGACTTCGTCGCTGGTGGTGGGGATCTATATGTTCCAACACCTGCACAAAAAGCGATGTTCAAAGATGCTGCTGCACCGGTTTATGACTGGTTCAAAGCCAACATCGACGGTGGCCCTGCTATCTTTGATGCGCTGACATCTGCTGTTGCGGATGCAGAAGCAAGCATCAGCGCTGGATCAATGCAAGACGTTAACTGATCCTTAATAATGTCAGGGGCCGCGGCATCGTATGCGGCCCCAACCAAACCCTACCTAAACGGGTAGAGCCAAACCTTATAGTCACCAATCAACACATGGGCTTTTTCGATTTGTTCGGACGTCATTTTCTTTACAACTTCCTCTTGGGAAATCGCCGCATCGGGGTCGCCTCCGATAGCAGAAAGCGCGTACCACAAATATGCCCGCACAAGATCGATCGCAGGCATTCCACGACCAACTTCGTAGTACCAGCCAATACCGGATTGCGCCCCCGGATGCCCTTTCAGGGACGAGCGCAGATACCATTCAAACGCACGCTGATCGTCTTGCTCAACCCCAAGACCCATCGCGTACATAACGCCAATAAGTTCCTCGGCATCAGCGTTTCCAGAGCGCGCAGCGGGCAGAAGTTCCTGCATCGCTTCTTCAAAACGATTTTCTTCCATCAGATCGCGGGCTGTTTCAATTTCAGCGAACGCCGGAATGGGAAGTGCCAGTACAACGGCAAACAACAAAGAACGCATAACTTCTCCTTTTTGGTTTTTTCCATTCTGGTCTTGCTGCCAATTCAAATGCAAGCCCTTGAATTACCCAAACCGCTAGGACCCGCAGATTTCCTCGAATTCGATAAACAGCAAGCCGAATTAGGACAACTTCTATTTTATGACCCAATCCTCTCCGGTAACCGCAATATCTCATGCGGTACGTGCCACAATCATGAGTTGGGCAGCGGCGACGGTTTGTCTTTGGGCATCGGCGAAGGTGGCGAAGGCGTTGGTACAAAACGCACCGCTGGATCGGGAGATGACCAGATACGCAAACGCATACCGCGTAACTCGCCCGCATTGTGGAATTTGGGCGCTAAAGAAATCAGCATGTTGTTTCACGACGGGCGCGTCAGCATTTCTGATGTTTACGGGAACGGGTTCAACACGCCTGCCGAAGAATGGCTTCCGCAAGGGATAGAAAACATTCTGGCTGCGCAGGCAATGTTTCCGGTGACTTCACAATTCGAGATGGCGGGAAACCCCAAGGAAAACGAAGTTGCGGGCGCGGCACATGATCGGATCGATGCTGTCTGGCCAATACTAGCAAAGCGTGTTCGGATCATTCCGGAATATGGTGAGATGTTTGTTCGAACTTATAGTGATGTTGCACAACCCTCCGACGTCAATATAACCCATATTGTTAACGCCATTGGCGCCTTTATAGGCCTTGAATGGCAATCTTTCGACAGCCCTTATGATTTATATTTGTCGGGCAATGATAGTGCTATGATTCCTGCGGCTCAAAACGGGCAGGACCTGTTTTTCGGCAAAGCCGGATGTGCAACTTGCCATATGGGAAAACTTCTGACGGATCAGAAATTTCATGCGCTAGCATTGCCGCAGTTCGGACCTGGTCGTACACGACGGTTTGATCCAATGGTGCGCGATGTCGGTCGTATGGCCCAAACTGATCGCCTCGAAGACGCCTATCGCTTTCGCACACCTGCACTAAGGAATGTCGCTTTGACAAGTCCCTATGGACACAATGGAGCTTACTCAACACTCGAGGGTATAGTTCGCCATCACTTGGACCCAGAAAGTGCATTTGAAATCTGGCAGATCGAACAAGCTAAATTGCCGAATGCACCTTGGTTAAATGAAGTCGATTATATTGCCTACCAAGATACGCGTGAACGTGAACGGCTTAAATCCAATATCGACATTCAACCGGTTGAACTAAGCGATGCCGAAGTTGCCGAAATAGTTGCGTTCTTGAACGCGCTTACCGGCGGAACATCGGTGAAAGGACGTCTTGGACGACCAGAAAATGTTCCCAGCGGATTGGCGGTGGATTGATGGCAAATGTGTTAATAACCGGAATGGCCGTCGTTGATTTCGTTTTTTTGGTCGATGAAATGCCGACACTGCCCGAAAAGTATCGTGCAAATGATGCGGCGATAGTTGGCGGGGGATGCGCTGCAAACGCATCGGTTGCTATTGCCCGACTGGGGGGACACGCAGCTCTCGCGACGAGGCTTGGTTCCGATCAACTTGGCGACCTGATCGTCGCAGACTTGATCAATGAGAACGTCGATTTGCAGTTTGTACAACGTATTGAGGGCGGCAGATCCGCTTTCTCCTCAATCTACATCGACAAGTCAGGCGAGCGGCAAATTATGAATTTCCGTGGCACTGGTTTCGGCGACGATGCGGAATGGTTGCAATGTGCCCCAAAATCGGACGCGTATTTAACGGATAGTCGATGGGTTTCTGGTGCCATTGAAACCATGAAACTCGCACAGCTACATAACGTTCCAGGTATTGTTGATGCTGAACACCCCGTTGATCCGGAACTTCTGAAAATTGCCTCCCATGTCGCGTTTTCATTGCAAGGTCTCATTGGCTTGACCGGCGAGGGCGACGTTGCCAAAGCGTTGCATAAAGTTAACGACGAATTCCCCTGCTGGGTCTGCGTAACTGATGGCGCGAACGGCGTTTATTCTATCAACGCCGGACAACTCGAACATTTTCCAGCGTATACTGTAACAATCAAAGACACACTTGCCGCCGGAGATATCTGGCACGGTGCGTTCGCTCTTAGTCTTGCAGAAGGCAAGAGCGAAGGCGACGCCATCAAATTCGCGAGTGCCGCAGCTGCGCTGAAATGCACTGTACATGGAGGGCGCGAAGGCTGCCCCGACCGTTCCACAACAGAACAATTCCTAAAGGAGAATATGTAATGCAATTAACACCCGGAAAACTTTGGGGTCTGCGCCGTATGGCGGACGAAGCTGGTGTTTTTAAAATGACAGCGGTTGATCAACGTCCCCCGATCAAAGGGCCAATCGCCAAACATCACCGCGTTGAACAAGCACCTTGGGAAGATGTTGCCAAATTTAAGGGGCTGCTCGTGGAAAGCTTGCAGGCCCAAAGTACTGCCATGTTGATGGACCCACACTATGCCGTCCCCTACAGCACAGACGTTTTGTCGCCGACCAAGGGTTTGATCGTAACACTCGAAGATTCGCTATTCGAGGAAACACCCGAGGGTCGCCTGTCTTCAAACATTGATGATTGGTCAGTTTCAAAGATCAAACGCATGGGTGGAGATGCTGTGAAAGTGCTAGCGTGGTATCGCCCCGATGCCGGAGATTCAGTAAATCAAGCGCAGCAGGACTATGTGAAACGTATCGGCGAAGAATGCGCCAAATATGACATTCCCTTCTTGTTCGAATTGCTCGTTTACCCGTTGTCAAAAGATGCACATCAGACCCAAGAATATATAGAGATGCAGGGTAAAAAGGCGGACGACGTGCTGAGATCTGTCGAGGAATTTGCAAAACCGGACTATGGCGTCGATGTTTTCAAACTGGAAAGTCCTGTAAATGCAAAAGACGCAGATGGATCGGCGGCTGTACAATCGGTGTTTGACGAAATGGGTCGTATTGCCGGGCGTCCGTGGGTTATGTTGTCGGCGGGGGCTGGAAAAGCCGAATTCCGCAATGTGCTAGATCATGCATTCGAAGCCGGCGCTTCAGGGTTCTTGGCGGGGCGCGCGATATGGTTGGATGCGTTTTCAAATTATCCAAACTGGGATAAGATTAAACGTGATCTGCAAGGCGAGTCTGCCGCTTATATGGCTGACATATCTGCGTTGGCGGACAAAAAGGCTTCCAACTGGTCTAAGCATTCGTGCTTTGGAGCCACGGGATCAAAATTTGCACCTAATGACGCTAGTTTCCGTCACAACTATGCAGATATGTAGGAAATACTAAATGAAAATTGGAATACTTCCGCTTGGGCGTCCTACCTTTGATGTGCCCTATGCTAATGAAAAACTGGCTGCGATGCTGGAGGCTTTGAGCGCGACAGGACAAAAAATTGTCGGACCAAAAGAATTACTTTTTGATGCAGAGAATACGAAGGCGGCGATCGGTCAACTGCAGGCGGAAAGTATCGACCAACTATTACTACTGCAAGTGACCTTCACCGATGCGTCAATGACGGTAGAGGCAGCGAATGCCTTTGATGTTCCTATTTCTATTTGGGCAGTGCCCGAGCCACGCATCGGTGGAAGGTTGCGATTGAATGCATTTTGCGGCCTAAATCTGGCGAGCCATGCACTAGGTTTGAATGGGCGTGATTTTTCTTGGCTTTATAGAGATCCTGAAAACGATCCGATTTCAGACCTTCATGCGTTGTTTGGCGGCCAACGAATTAATAAACGAATGGATAGTCAGCCTTCAGCCGACTTTTCGTCAAAAGAGGGGGGCCTGATTGCGGAGCGGGTTCACGGAAAGCGGATAGCGCGTATAGGCGAGCGCCCATTGGGTTTTGATACTTGTGACTATTCGAAAGTCGAAATGATGGATTTAGCGGGGGTATCTGTCGATGAGATGTCGCTCGAGGATCTTTTTGAAACGGCGAGCGCTGCTTCCGACGAAGACGCCGCGGATGTGATGCAGATTGCTACTGAAACCATGAATGGGTTGAGTGAAGTAAACCAAGAAGAGCTAGATAAATCCCTCAGACTGAAAGTGGCATTGGACGAAATCCGTCAAAGAGGTAGTTACGACGCTTTCGCTATTCGATGTTGGCCAGAAACTTTTACGGAATATGGTGGCGCTATTTGTGGGCCCGCCTCGATAATGGGCGAAGCGCGCGTGCCCTGCGCTTGCGAGGCTGACGTATATGGCGCTTTAACTCAATTAGTTCTACAGGAAGCTGCGCGAGCCCCGGTCTTTCTTACCGACCTTGTTGATATTGATGTCGAAGATAATACAGGTGTTGTCTGGCATTGTGGGCAAGCGCCTATTTCAATGCGAGATCCAGAAATTCAAGCGACGGCGACAGTTCATACGAACCGAAAAATGCCCTTGCTGTACGAATTTCCACTGCGTGAAGGTCGAGTAACTTTTGTTAGGATATCTCAAGCTTTTGGCAAGCCAAAGATGATACTGGCAGGCGGAGAAATGCTGAAGCGTCCGATGGCTTTCACCGGTACCTCAGGTGTTGTGCGTTTTGACAATGCTGCAAAGCCTACCCTTGATAATATTATATCGTCCGGCCTCGAGCATCATCTTGCATTGGCTTATGGTGAGCATCGTCCATTGTTGCGCGCTACTGCTGCTGCAATGAACCTTCCTATATTGGAACTTTGAGATGACAATACGCTATGGTTTGATCGGTTCCGGGATGATGGGACAGGAACATATACGCAACCTCAACCTTCTGGACGGTGCCGAAGTCGTGGCAATAGCTGATCCCGATGAACGCATGCGGAATTTGTCGGTGAAGACATCAGGCGGAAGTGCGAAAGCGTTTTCAAGTTATACTGATATGCTGACGGCCGATATTTGTGATGCATACGTAATCGTTGCGCCCAACGACACGCATCATGCGATCCTTCTGGACATCCTGCCAAAAAACAAACCGATTTTGTGTGAAAAACCACTTTGCACAACATCGGCTGACTGCCGTGACATTATCATAAAGACGCAAAATCGCAGTGCGCCTACGTGGGTTGCTATGGAATATCGCTATATGCCACCGGTGCAGCGTTTGCTGGAAGAAGTTAGAAAAGGCACAACTGGCACGCCCCAAATGATGGCGATCCGCGAACATCGGTTTCCGTTCCTGCCCAAAGTTGGTGACTGGAATAGATTCAGCAATCGCACAGGCGGCACATTGGTTGAAAAATGCTGCCATTTTTGGGATCTGATGCGGCTTACGCTTCAAAGTGATCCTGTGCGAGTTTACGCATCGGCAGCAATGAATGTTAACCACGTTGACGAACGTTATGATGGCGAAATACCCGATATAATCGACAACGCGATTGTAACGGTCGAGTTTGAAAACGGCGCACGAGGGATGCTCGATCTTTGTATGTTCGCGGAAGGGTCGTACTGGCAAGAGGTGATCTCGGTTACAGGTGCCGCCGCGCGAGTTGAAGCGTGTGTTCCGGGCCCTGCACGATTTACAAAGGACGGGGCCGAGCGGGCATCACAAATCGTGATTTCTGATCGCGCCAGCAAATTGGTGACAACTGAGGATATCGCGGTTGACGAGGCTATTCTTCAAGCCGGTGATCACCACGGATCCAGCTTCTTCCAGCACCAAAAATTCTTGGATTTAGTAAGTTCAGGGCAGGGGCAACCGGAGGTTACATTGGAAGATGGCCTGTGGTCGGTTCGTGTCGGTGAAGCTGCAGAATTGTCTGCGCGCACTGGTCAAGCAATTAATTTGGAAGATATATGATGCACAAATTCGGTCAGATGCCCGATGGCACAGAAGTACACCGCATAAAACTTACGGGTTACGGGTTAGTGGCAAATGTCCTGACCTATGGTGCAGTCCTACAGGATTTACGTTTGGATGGGCATGAACCTTCGTTAGTGCTGGGATTTGAAGATTTTCCGTCATATCTGGCGCACTCACCCTATTTTGGAGCAACTGCGGGTCGCTATATCAATCGTATTCGAGGTGGCCATTTTGAAATCGATGGTAAGGCCTATCAACTTGATCAGAACTTCCTTGGCAAGCATTGCTTGCATGGCGGTTCAATCGGAATTGGTAAACGCGTCTGGAATATTGAAGAGCACAGTGATCACGCTGTCACGCTATCGATAATCGTTGCCGATGGTGAAATGGGTTTTCCAGGCGAACTAAAAGTTCGTGCGATATTTACACTTCAGCCAGACCATACACTCGACATTCGATATGAAGCCACCACAGACAAACCAACACTTTGCAATATCGGCCATCACAGTTACTTCAACCTTGATGGCGGCAAATCAATTGTCGACCATACCTTACAAGTTGAAGCGTCGCAGTACACACCAGTTGACGATGAGCTTATTCCTACGGGGCTAGTAATGGACGTCGACGGAACCGGTTTTGATTTTCGGGAACCTCGCGAAGTTAAGTTTGGTGGACAGGGCGGAATTTTTGATCACAATCTTTGTCTTTCGCCAGTTCGGGAAAATTTGCGATTGGTTGCAACTTTGCACAGTCCCCTTTCGGGCGTATCCATGCGCATAAATACTACCGAGGCCGGGCTTCAAGTTTATGACGGTGCCAAAATTGACGCCCCGGTTCCCGGTCTCGATGGGGTCGAAATGGGACCACGTGTCGGGATCGCGATCGAGCCACAGGTTTGGCCAGATTCCGCACATCACGAACACTTCCCCCAAGCGATTTTGCGCCCGGGTCAACAATACGTTCAACAAACCCAGTTTGCGTTCACAAAGGCAACAGCATGACCAACTATTCAAAGTTTCTGAAAGAAGCCAATCTAACAGGCGGTATTTGGCATTCCGCAGACAGTAACCTCAATATCCCTGTAACTAACCCGGCAACAGGTGATGTTATTGGACATGTTCCGAACTGCGGAACGACCGAAACAGAGCGCGCAATTCAGGCGGCCGCGACGGCATTCAAAACCTATTCCCGCACCGACGTGTCTTATCGAGTTGGGTTGTTACGTAAACTCCATGATGCGTTGATGGACAATCAGGAATCCCTTGCTGCGCTGCTGACAGCAGAGCAAGGTAAACCATTATTTGAAGCACGCGGAGAGATCGCAATCGGTGCCGCTTATATCCTTTGGTTTGCGGAAGAAATTAGACGTGCAAAAGGTGAAATCGTGCCGGCTCCGACAAATGATCGCCGCCTTTTGGTCACGCACCATCCAGTTGGTGTGGTTGGTGCAATTACGCCATGGAATTTCCCGTCATCTATGTTGGCGCGAAAGCTGGGACCAGCCCTTGCCGCCGGTTGTACAGTTGTTGCAAAACCTGCAACGGCAACGCCGTACTCCGCACTTGCATGGGGTGTGTTGGCACAGGAAGTTGGATTTCCTGCCGGTGTATTGAACATTATGACCGGATCCGCACGCGAAATCGGCGGTGCAATTATGGCAAGTCCGGATGTTCGGAAAGTTACTTTCACTGGTTCCACAGAAGTTGGTAAAAGCTTAATCAGACAGTCAGCTGATACGGTTAAGAAAGTCTCAATGGAGTTGGGCGGAAACGCACCGTTCATCGTGTTTGAGGACGCAGATATCGATGCCGCGGTTGAAGGGGCGATGGTCTCCAAATATCGAAACATGGGCCAGACTTGTGTCTGCACTAACCGTTTTTACGTGCAGGAAAAAGTATACGACACCTTTGTTGAGAAACTGATCGTAGCTACCCGTGCACTCAAAATCGGAAATGGTGTGGACGATGGTGTCACTCAAGGCCCGTTGATTGACATGGCCGCTGTTGAAAAAGTCGAATCTTTTGTCGCGGATTCAACATCCAAAGGCGGCGAAATCGCGCTTGGTGGAAAGCGGCACCCAAAAGGGGCTACGTTCTTTGAGCCAACGGTAATCACAAACGCTAGCGCAGATATGGATTTCGCTACTGACGAAATCTTCGGTCCGATTGCCGCCGTTTTCAAATTTGAAAACGAAGATGAAGTAGCATCCGCAGCAAATGCTACAGAATTCGGTCTCGCGGCATACGTTTACACGCGAGATGTCGGTCGAATTTTCCGGTTAAATGATTCACTTGACTACGGACTAATAGGTTTCAATTCGGGATTAATTACAACTGTCGAAGTTCCCTTTGGCGGTTTGAAGGAAAGTGGTTTGGGCAGTGAGGGCGGGAGCCAAGGTCTTCAGGACTATCTCGAGACAAAATACGTCTGTATTGCTGGAATATAAGGAGCACGTTCGTGCAAAAATAATATTTGATGTTTTGTATAGAGAGATATACAAGATATCATCTAAAAGACCGCAGGCATGGATTGCCTTGCTTCACACTTCTATAAAGTGGGGCGACCTTACTTTTTGAACGTAAACCGTGATTTGCGGGCAATGAATAACACCTGAAAACAGATGAGCGCTAGCGAGGAGAGAAAATGTACAAGAAAATACTCATATCGATGTCATTGGACCACGGTTATGGCGATCGAGCGATCGAGATGGCTAGAGCACTCAGCGCTGAGGGTGGCGAAATATTCGCTGTACATGTCTATGAGGCACTTCAGGGCACGGCCAGTACATATGTTTCGGAAGAAGATGTCGAAAAGGCATTGGCGCACGCCAACACCCGCATCGTTGAGCGGGTCGAAAATGTTTCCGGTGTTAAGCCGGTACTCCTTACTGGGCACTCTGGACGTGCACTTACAGACTACGCCACAAAAGTTGGAGCAGATTGCATTCTAATCGGAGCTCATAAGCCGGGTTTGCGCGATTTTTTCCTTGGATCTACAGCGGCCCGAATTGTGCGTCATGCCCCATGTTCGGTGCACGTGCTGCGCTAGCCGCATCCTGATAATTGTCGTCAGTTCATCCTTTTGGTGGACTGGTTAGGGACTGGCGCTCAGCAATGAATGTATCAAGCTGCTGACTTTCAACTGGATCGTCCTGCTCAATCATTTTTAGCAGAGACTCCGCCGCCTTGGTTCCCATTGCCCTGTGTGGGACGTGGACGGTGGTCAACTCGGGTTCAATAACTGACGCGACTGCAATGTCGTCGAAGCCGGTGATTGAAATGTCCTCAGGAACATTTAGTCCCAATGACTTCAGCCGCTTTATGGCCCCGACTGCCAAAATATCGTTGCCGCAGATAACCACAGTGGGGCGGGGTTCATTTTGTAGCAGTGCTTCCATCGCATCGCCGCCATCAGCAAAGCTATATTGGGCCTCAATCACGTTGAAGCTATCTATTGGCAGGCCGCCCTCTATGATAGCATCTTCGACACCTCTAAGCCGATCACGGGCTCGGTCGTTGCCTCGGGTCATACCGGCTATCATGGCAATTCTCGTGTGACCTAGATTTATCGCTTTATCAGTAATTTCTTTGGCCGAAGACCGATTGTCAAATCCAACAAAACAATGCTCCGACCCATCTTGAAAATTCCATGCAATCACCCAGGGAACACCTCTTTTCTTCAGGAATGTGTAAATTTCTTCGCTTCGATTGTCTCCGATTAGTAGCAATGCGTCAGCACCTCGCGCGACGAGACTGCGGATTTGTTCTTCCTCGAGTTTTTGTTGATAACTTGAACTGGCAACCAGCAAAGTTGCACCGTTTCGAGTGACCTCTTCCTGAAAGGCTTGTAAACCGCGCGCAAAAATCGCGTTTTCCAGTGTTGGTACAACGGCACCAATCGTATTTGTTCGTTTAGCGGCAAGTGCTTGCGCACCAAAATTTGGCGAATATCCAAGCAAGTTGACTGCTGCCATCACACGTTTTTGAGTCTTTTCGGTAACTTTATCAGGTAGGTTTAAGCACCTTGAAACAGTCGCGGTAGAAACATGAGCTTCTCTGGCAACATCTTCAAGTGTGGGTAAGTTAGGGGTTTTCAAAACTTGCTCCGTTCTGAGCGCTGATGATGCGGCTAAGTATCTTGTTGGTCAATGGTTTATGAGAAGCACTATCGTTCGGCTAACATACAATAACCAAAATCGCAAACATAGTTGTAAGCGCTTGCATTGTGAATTGTAAGCGCTTACAAAGATCATGCGAAGCAATGCGAATCGACTGAAAAGCGAGGAAAACATGTACTTGGGAATATCAGCGGTACTATTTGGAGCGTACTTCATTAACGTTTTTCTTGGGACGATCGGTGGAGGGCTGCGTTTGAGTGGCGTGTCAGAAATGCTCATTCTTATGGTTGCTGTATTGTTCTTCGTAGCAGGCATCCTGAAGAGAGAAGCCGAAGCAAGAAAATCAGAAGAATAACCAATCATCATAAATTTTGGGAGGAATAAACATGGTAGATAACTTGAAATCCGCAGCGCGGAGAAATTTTCTTAAACTAACGGGGACGGGGGCATTCACAACAGCAATGGTTGTTGGTGGTGCAGGCGCGCTTTGGTCAAGTGAAGCGGTTGCTCAAACTGCAAAAGAAGAAAAAGAACGCGAGGCAGCAGCCGATCATATTATGACGATTGGTACAGCATATGTACTGGGTGCAACACGCAGCTATCCCATCATGCAGCTGGACCTAAAAGAAAACATCCAGAATGCCACCAACGGTAAGGTTTACGTTAAACTTGCGCCCGGTGGGCAGTTGGGTGCCGGTGGTGCATTGGTTCAAAAAGTTCAGGGCGGCACGATTCAGGCTGCGCAGCATTCGCTGTCAAACTTCGCGCCTTTCTCGCCGACTATTGATTTGATCAACATGCCGTATTTCTGTGGTTCCAATCAGCGTTTCGTAAACCTTGTGCATTCAAAAGCATGGCAAGACGAAGTTCATCCAAAAGTCGAAGCCAAGGGTTTCAAGCCGTTGTTCTACGTTGTGATTGACCCACGTGTCGTTGCGGTTCGTAAAGGTGGCGCAGGCGCTGTCATTTCACCGAGCGATCTGGAAGGTGTCAAGTTCCGCGTTCCAGGTTCCAAAATGCTTCAGCAGTACTACCGTATGGTTGGTGCAAATCCGACACCAGTTGCTTGGGGTGAAACACCCTCAGCGATTAAGCAGGGTGTTGCAGATGCGCTTGACCCATCTGTTGGCGCGCTCCACGTGTTTGGCTTCAAAGATATACTCAGCCACGTGACGTTTACGCAGGCCGTACCTGACAGCCAGGTTTATTCCTGTAATCTCGAGTGGTTCAATTCCCTGCCTGCCGATGTGCAGGAAGGAATCGAAATTGCTTCTGCGATTACTGCACAACAGAACCTTGCCAAAGTTCCATCGGCGCGTAACTACGCCATGGCGGAACTGCGCAAGTCAGGTGTTGAATTCCACTCGCTTTCCGATGATCAGCTTGCAGAATGGCAGGACGCTGGTGGCCATCAGAATTCAGAATGGGACAGCTTCAAAGTTGAGCTAGCCGGTTCGATGGGCAAGTTCGATGAACTTAACGAGGCTGCAAGCACACGCGGGCAATTCTACGTTCACGACGCATAAATAAGATCTGACCGCTGACAAAGTTGTTGGCGGTCAAATTTCCTCGAATTCATTCACGGTTTAAGTGCTTGCTGACAACAATCGGTCGAGGCTTGAACATACTTATGAAAGTGAGTTGCAATGCGAAGTTTTTTAACTGCACTCAATATAAACGCGGAACGCTGGGCGCTTTTGTTTTTCTATGTCCTTTTAGTTTCGACGATGTTCATCGAAGTTATCCGTCGCGAAATCTTTTCGTATTCATCTATCTGGGGCGAAGAGGTCGTACGCTACGCCTTTATCTACCTTGCATGGATCGGCGCATCTTCGGCAGTCCGTGAACGGGCGCACATCAGAATTGATGTATTGATGCATTACGTACCCAGTCAGGTCAAAACCTTGATCTATATACTTGGTGATCTGGTCATGTTCGCCGTTGCTATCATTGCATTGTACTGGTCGTTCGAGACGGTCATGGTTTCTTTGAAATTCGGATCGGTTACAGACGGTTTGCGGATTTCCAAGGTTTGGGCCTTGTCGGCCGTACCCATCGGGTTTGCCTTGATGATCTTCAGATTGATCCAATCCCTACTCCGCGACATTAACGACTTTCGTACGGGAACACCCGTTTACGAAGGCGACAAGCTCTTTGATTGAGGTCAGCCATGCTTTTTAACAGCCTTCAAGAACAAACAGTAATACTCGGTTCGGATTTCTATATTCCTGTGCTGATATTCGTACTATTTTGTGCACTAGCTATCCCGGTCTGGGCCGCGATTGGCGCCGCCGCCATTTCGATGTTGCTCCTTTCCGGCGCCTTGCCTTTGTCGCTACTTGGCGAGTCACTATTTGACGGTATCGACGCCTTCGCGCTGACGGCCATTCCCCTGTTTATCCTTACAGGTGACGTGCTAGTGCGAACGGGACTCAGTCGAAAATTCCTGAACGTCGCCGAAGCGTTGACGTGCTGGACCAAGGGCGGCTTTGGATCGGCTACGGTTCTGGTGTGCGGGATGTTTTCAGCAATTTCAGGTTCGGATGCAGCGGGAGCTGCCGCAGTGGGTCGCATGACGATTGATCGACTTGTAGAATCCGGATATCCACGCCCTTACGCCTGTGCATTAGTTGCTGCCGGCGCTTGTACGGGTGTTCTGATCCCGCCCTCAATCGCATACATTGTGATCGGTCTCGTGCTGGGTATATCAGCCTCAACGCTGTTCATTGCCGCGCTGATACCGGGCGTCACGATTTTGGTAGCCATTCTTGTAACCAACCTCGTTGTGAACCGCGTTTATTCATACGAGGGCGGCAACACGATGTCCTTCAAAGAATGGGCTAAAAACCTGGGAAGCAAACTGGCCTCGGGCTGGTATGCGTTTCTTGTACCCGGCATCATTTTCTACGGCATCTTTTCGGGACGCTTAACCCCAACAGAGGCTGGTGCAACGGCCGTGATCGTTACAATCATTATGGGCTTCATTCTTAGAACGCTCAAGTTCTCGGACTTCCCTAAAATGCTGGTTAGCTCAGCCAAAGTTAACGGGGTAATTCTTCCGATTATCGCCTTTTCTCTACCGTTGGCTCAGACGCTCGCAATTATGGGAGTACCCCAAGGCTTTGTTGCATCAGCATCAGCACTGACGGATGATCCTTTCATTCTAACGCTGCTTATGATCGGCATATTGATCGCCGCCGGCTGTGTGATGGAGACGACACCAAACATCGTTATCCTTGCACCTATCCTGAAGCCGTTGGCCGACTCCATCGGCATGCATGAAATCCAGTTTTGTATCATGATGATTACGGCATTGGGTGTGGGATTCATTACACCACCACTTGGCCTCAATCTGTTCGTTGTGTCGGGCATAACCGGTGAATCCGTGCTCAGGATCGCCTCACGTGTCGGGCCATTCGTATTCTTTATGCTTATCGTTGTTTTGATGATCGCTTACATCCCCGCGATCTCTCTGACGATGCTTCCAGACAATCTTAGATAGGAGAAATATGATGCCAATCGAGTATCTCAAAAAAGCTGACCTTACATCTGAAAGCGGTGCAGGTGACGTACGCGAACTGGTCCAAGGCATCTTGGACGATATCGAACAAGGCGGTGACGAGGCCGCGCTGAAATATGCGGCGAAATTCGACAAATATGAAGGCAATATAGTCCTCACCAAAGAGGAGATCGAGGCGGCTTGTGACAAAGTTCCTCAGAAACTGAAGGAAGATATTCAGTTCGCACATGCCAATGTGAAACGTTTTGCCGAAGCACAAATGTCCACGCTGAGTGATGTCGAATGCGAGATCGTTCCCGGTTTGCTTGCCGGCCAAAAAAGTATCCCGGTGAACGCAGCGGGCTGTTATGTGCCTGGCGGCCGGTATTCACACATTGCGTCGGCCATCATGACGGTTACGACTGCAAAAGTCGCGGGATGTGATAATATCGTAGTTTGTTCGCCGCCACGTCCCGAAATTGGTATCGCACCGGCAATTATCTATGCTGCCCACATTGCCGGCGCTGACGAAATTCTGGCTCTTGGTGGCGTCCAAGGCGTAGCTGCCATGGCATTTGGTCTTTTTGGTCAACCTGAGGCGAACATTTTAGTCGGACCCGGCAATCAATTTGTTGCAGAGGCTAAACGCATCTTGTTTGGCCGCGTCGGTATCGACATGTTCGCAGGTCCTACAGACAGCCTAGTTTTGGCTGACTCAACAGCCGACCCACTGATTGCGGCTGTCGATTTGGTTGGACAAGCTGAGCACGGGTACAATTCACCTGTTTGGTTGGTGACAGACGATCGTGCTGTTGCCGAAAAAGTAATGGAGCTGGTGCCGGGCCTGATCGCCGACCTACCACCGGTAAACAGTGAAAACGCGTTCAAGGCGTGGCGCGACTATGCCGAAGTTATACTTTGTGATACCCGCGAAGAAATGGCGGCTACTTCAGATTCATATGCGCCTGAACACCTGACTGTTCAGGCTGAAGACCTTGACTGGTGGCAGGATCGTTTGTCTTGCTACGGTTCGCTATTCTTGGGCGAAGAAACCACCGTCGCGTTTGGCGATAAGGCATCTGGCACCAATCACGTGTTACCAACGTCAGGTGCGGCGAACTACACTGGGGGCCTTTCGGTACACAAGTACATGAAAATCGTCACTTGGCAGAGGGCAACTCGAGATGGCTGTAAACCTATTGCCGAAGCTACAGCACGTATTTCGCGTTTAGAAGGGATGGAAGGTCATGCGCGGTCTGCCGACATTCGCTTGAAAAAATATTTCCCAAACGAAGAATTTGACCTGAGCGCAAATGGCTGAATTAATCTCAACCGCCTCGGCTGGGCTCTTTAGCCTTGCCGGAAAAACCGCATGCGTGACCGGTGCCAGTTCCGGTCTTGGTCGGCACGCGGCAAGTTTCCTTGCACAAAATGGTGTTCGGGTCGTAGGCGTGGCGCGACGTCTGGATCAGTTAAAGGATTGGCAGGCCTCAACTGTGGGCGAGACACAAGTTGTCTCGGCTGATTTGTCTGATCGAAGTGCGTTGTCGGATATTGCTGCGCAAATTTCAAAACCATTTGGTACACCGGATATTCTGATCAATGCTGCCGGCATCAACACAAGGCAGATTGCCGACGAGGTAACGCCAGAGGGATGGAACGTTACGATTGACCTAAATCTTGCAGCGCCTTTCTTTCTAGCCCAAAGCTTTGCCAAAGGTATGAAAGCCAAGGGCTGGGGGCGTATAATCAATTTTGCTTCGTTGCAAACATATCGTGCGTTTCCGGGCGGTATTTCGTACGGAGCATCAAAAGCAGGCGTCGCCCAGTTAACACGCGCTATGGCCGAGGCATGGTCACCTTTTGGAATAACGGCAAATGCGATTGCACCGGGTTTTTTCGAAACTGAATTAACCGCAGCGGTGTTCAATGACCCCGAACGTGCCGCGCGAAATGCCGAACAAACTTGTATCGGGCGCAACGGTGTTTCTGAAGACCTTGATGGCCCACTCCAGTTCTTTTGTTCAGACGCATCCGCGTATGTAACTGGTCAAATTCTATCCCTTGATGGAGGATATACTGCAAAATGAAGGCGCTTGTTTACACTGGACCCGAGAAGCTCGACTTCATCGAAGTAAGCTACCCAACGCTGCGTGAAGATGAGGTGTTGGTCAAAATCGACAGCGTTGGGATTTGTGGTTCCGATATGCACGCCTTTCTCGGACACGACGACAGGCGGCCCGCTCCGCTGATCCTCGGGCACGAAGTTGCAGGTACAATCGTCGGCGGTGCAGAAGACGGTCGGCGCGTAACTGTAAACCCGTTGGTCACTTGTGGTACGTGCCCTGCATGTATGTCTGGTCGGGATAATCTGTGTCCAGATCGCCAGATAATATCGATGCAGCCGCGTGAAGGCGGCTTCGCGGAATTTGTCGCGATTCCGTTGTCAAATGTTGTAACGGTTCCAGATGACTATTCCCTCGAAAAAGCCTGTATGGCGGAACCTATTGCTTGTGGCTGGCATGCCGTCCGGTTGGCGCAAAAGGTACTAGATATAGAAATTCACGCAGCGCGTGCTTTAGTGATTGGCGGCGGCGCCATAGGCGTGGGTGCAGCGCTATCACTGTTTGGATTTGGTGCGACTGATGTCACAGTGTTGGAGCCAAATGAGATACGGCGCGGATACTTGAAGAAGACTACAGACTTAAATGTGTTAGACCCAGCAGATTTGGATAATGATGCGCAATTTGATCTGGTGATCGACGGCGTTGGATTTGCCGCAACCCGCGAGACCGCGTCCAATGCCGTTCGCCCAGGCGGTGTGATTATGCATATCGGTTTGGGTGGGGCCGAGGGCGGTCTCGATATTCGTCGGGTTACGCTTCAGGAAATCATTTTCGGCGGAACCTATACCTATACAGCCGCCGATTTCCGCGCGACTGCACAGGCGATGTTTGATGGTAAGCTTGGACCACTCGAGTGGTATGAAACGCGGAATCTGCCGGACGGTGCCAATGCGTTTACCGATATTCGACAAGGCATAGTCGAAGCACCGAAAATCATCCTGAAACCCTGAGTTTTTGAATAAGAATTTTTTGCTCGGGTGAAAATGTATCTTACATCAGTCTTGTATAATTATACTTGTATAATTATCCTGACGATCAAATGACCACTGTAAGCGAATCGAAATAGACCATGGCAAACCAGCCTCAAATTGATCTTTCCCCTAAAGTTTCTGACGAAATTCGAAAAACCACTTGTTACATGTGCGCCTGTCGGTGCGGCATCAACGTACACATGAAAGATGGTAAGGTTGCCTATATAGAGGGCAATCGTGACCACCCGGTGAACAAAGGTATTTTGTGCGCCAAAGGCAGTGCAGGCATTATGCAGGTGAACGCTCCCTCGCGACTGCGTTCACCGCTGAAGCGCGTAGGCCCGCGTGGATCTGGTGAATTCGAAGAAATAAGCTGGGACGAGGCGCTGGAACTCGCGATTAGCTGGCTGAAACCCATCCGTGACAATAACCCGGAAAAGTTGGCGTTTTTTACTGGCCGCGACCAAAGTCAGAGCTTCACAGGTTTTTGGGCACAGAATTTCGGCACCCCTAATTTTGCAGCACATGGCGGGTTTTGTTCGGTCAACATGGCCGCTGGCGGTATTTACACTATGGGTGGGGCGTTTTGGGAGTTTGGTCAACCCGACTGGGATCATACCAAATTATTCCTGTTGTTCGGCGTTGCCGAGGACCATGACAGCAATCCGATAAAGGCGGGCATCGGCAAGATCAAAGGCCGAGGGGCAAAAGTAATCGGCGTAAATCCGGTTCGTTCTGGTTACAACGCGGTTGCGGACGAGTGGGTTGGTATCACGCCGGGCACTGATGGTTTGTTTGTGCTTTCGCTCGTTCATTTGTTGATGAGGGCAGGTAAGATCGACCTGGATTATCTTGCACGATACACAAACGCGCCCGTTCTTATTGATGCGGAAACGGGTCTGTTTTTGCGTGACGACAATGATAAGCCTTTGGTTGTCGATCGCAACTCAGGGCAACTTGCAGCCTTTGATCAGCAGGGTATTTACCCCGATATTGGCGCGACATATGAAGTAGAGGGTAAAACTCATCGCACGGTGATGCATCAGATGGCGGATCGCTATCTGGATGATAAATACGCCCCTGAAAATGTTGCCGACACTTGCGGTATCAAGGCCGAGAAAATCCGTGCTATAGCAGCTGAAATCGCGCGTGTAGCCTTCGATGAATCGTTTGAGTTGGATCGGGAGTGGACCGACTTCCGAGGGGAAAAGCATACCAAAATGAAGGGGCGACCGGTTTCGTTCCACGCAATGCGGGGGATTTCGGCGCACTCAAATGGTTTTCAGACCTGTCGCGCTTTACATGTACTCCAAATCATTCTGGGCACTGTCGAGGCACCGGGTGGGTTCCGCTTTAAACCCCCATATCCAAAGCCGCTTGAGGCGCATCCAAAACCCCATGGAAATGTTACACCATGCGCGCCGCTCGATGGCCCGCATTTGGGTTTTGTTCACGGTCCGGAAGACCTGATGCTTAAAGAAGACGGTTCCCCCATTCGCATCGACAAAGCTTTTACATGGGAAAACCCGATGTCGTCCCATGGCCTAATGCACATGGTTATTTCAAATGCGCATGCCGGTGACCCTTACAAGATCGATACGCTATTCATGTATATGGCCAACATGTCTTGGAACAGCTCGATGAACACTGGCGGCGTCATGGAGATGCTTACTGACAAAGATGAAAACGGCGAATATGTAATTCCCCGCATCATCTATTCGGATGCGTACAGCAGCGAAATGGTTGCGTATGCCGACTTGATTTTGCCAGATGCAACTTATCTCGAGCGTCATGATTGTATCTCGCTTTTGGACCGCCCCATATCCGAGGCTGACGCCGCTGCGGATGCCATTCGCTGGCCGGTTATCGAACCTGACCGCGACGTGCGGGGGTTCCAGTCTGTGCTTGTAGATCTGGCTAATCGTTTAGATCTTCCGGGTTTCACAAACGAAGACGGTAGTGCTAAATACAAAAATTACGCTGACTACATCGTTAACCACGAACGCAAACCGGGTATCGGCCCGTTGGCAGGTTTCCGTGGCGACGGCAGCGATACAGGGCGCGGTGATGTAAACCCTGATCAGCTTGATAAATACATCGAGAACGGTGGTTTTTTCGTAGAACACATTCCGACGGAAGCCAGCTATTATAAACCGTGGAATATGGCGTATCAGGATTGGGCGGTCGGTATGGGTATTTACGATGCGCCAGAACCGTACTTATTCCAATTGTATTCAGAGCCATTGCGAAAGTTCCAACGTGCCGCTGAAGGCCATGGAGACCGGCAGCCACCGGAACATCTGCGCGCAAGGTTGAAACATGTGATGGACCCGCTACCAATCTGGTATGCGCCGATCGAAGATAGCCACGTTGACACAGATGAATTCCCTATCCACGCACTGACGCAGCGCCCCATGGCGATGTATCACAGCTGGGGCGGGCAGAACGCGTGGCTGCGTCAGTTACATGGGCACAATCCGCTTTATCTGCCCACCAAACTTTGGGAACAGCACGGATTTGCCGAGGGGGATTGGGCCGCTGTTACTTCTGCCCATGGATCGATTACTGTGCCGGTTGCCCTTCAAGCCGCGCTGAATGAAAACACCGTTTGGACGTGGAACGCCATTGGCAAACGCAAGGGCACGTGGGCGCTTTCAGAAGATGCGCCTGAGGCGACTAAAGGATTTCTTCTCAATCATCTTATTCACGAGCTTTTGCCAGCGAAAGGCGACGGTCTTAGATGGGCGAACTCCGATCCTATAACGGGGCAGGCTGCTTGGTTCGACCTGCGTGTGAATATAGAGAAAGTGAACGCGCCAATCGAGACTCAACCGGCCTTTGATCCCATCAAGTCGCCAGTTGGCACAGGCCCAACCAATCTGAAATGGAAGGTTGGCCAATGACGCAGCTACCACAATCTACCGAGCGCAAGCTAGGCCTCGTAATTGATCTCGACACGTGTGTCGGATGCCATGCCTGTGTGATTTCGTGCAAAGGGTGGAACACTGAAAATTATGGTGCACCATTATCGGATCAAAACGCTTACGGCGCGGACCCGTCTGGTACGTTTCTTAACCGGGTTCACACATATGAAGTTCAGGCGGAAGGCGCGGCTGCACAAACAGTACATTTCCCAAAATCCTGTTTGCATTGCGATGACGCGCCATGCGTGACAGTCTGCCCGACAGGGGCCAGCTATAAGCGCCAAGAAGACGGTATAGTCCTTGTTAATGAAGACGCCTGTATAGGTTGCGGCCTATGTGCTTGGGCCTGCCCATATGGTGCACGGGAGCTTGATAAGGCAGAAGGTGTGATGAAGAAATGCACGCTGTGTGTGGACCGTATCTATAACGAAAACTTACCAGAAGAAGATCGCGAGCCCGCATGTGTGCGTACATGCCCTGCCGGTGCGCGTCACTTTGGTGACTTCGCGGACCCTGACAGCAACGTTTCCCGTTTGACTGCCAAACGCGGCGGGATGGATTTGATGCCCGAGTTGGGGACAAAGCCGACCAACAAATACTTGCCACCACGCCCCAAGGATCAGCTGGAACAAACAGATATGCTGGCGCCTTTACTTGACATTGTAGCCGAAGACACAAATGGATTTTTGGGTTGGCTTGATCAACAACTGTCCCGCTTGCCGGGCGATAATAAACAAAGGGGCAAATAATGCATCCTGCACCTTCCGTAATTATTTTCACCACTTTATCCGGACTCGGGTTCGGACTTCTTTTGTGGCTCGGCATGGCGTCCGAGGCACCAACGGGATGGGAGGCTTTCGCGTTTTTTGCGGTTGCCTTCGCGCTTTCGGTTGGCGGTTTAGCAGCCTCGACATTTCACCTTGGCCATCCAGAACGGGCTTGGCGAGCGTTTTCACAGTGGAAAACCAGCTGGCTGTCACGCGAAGGTATTTGCGCCGTCGCAGCATTAATTGTCATGGGCCTTTATGCGGCTGCTTTGATCTTTTTTGGGCGCCACTATGCAATATTAGGCTGGCTCGGTGCGTGGTTGTCACTTGGAACAATCTTCACAACATCAATGATTTACGGGCAACTTGCATCTGTTCCGCGTTGGAATACATCGCTGACGTCAGTGTTGTATCTAACGCTAGGTATCACTGGCGGCGCTTTGCTTTTTGGCAAAGTTGGAATCGCTTTACCACTTTTACTACTAGCTGGTGCTGTTCAAATTATCTGGTGGCTTACGGGCGACAAAGCATTTGCCGCACGAGGTTCTGACCTAGGCACCGCAACAGGCCTAGGTGAGGGCGGAAAAGTTCGCTCGATGGCGCACCCACACAGTTCTCCGAATTACCTAATGCGCGAATTTATCTATGTCGTGGGTCGTAAACATTCCCAAAAACTCAGAGCGATATCGTTTATTCTAATGGCTGTATTACCTGCGGTATTGTTGTTGCTTCCCTTCAGTCACTTATTCGCGATTGTCGCGGTCCTCAGTCATGTCGCAGGCGTTGCGGTTTCGCGCTGGCTCTTTTTCGCGGAGGCTGAACACGTCGTCGGCCTGTACTATGGGATGCGATGAAATATGAGCAACGCTCTCGACCTGCTTCGGCCAGCTAAATGGTGGCCGGAGGTAAGTTGGTCTACCACACGAAACGACATTCTCGCAGGCCTTACTGGGGCTTCGGTGGTCCTCCCGCAAGCCGTTGCGTTCGCGGCGATTGCTGGATTGCCGCCCCAATACGGGATGTTTGCGGCCATTATCACACCGATTGTTGCGGCACTGTTCGGATCATCGATGGTTATGGTTTCCGGACCAACGACCGCAATATCAGCAATTGTCTTTAGTTCGATATCCGGGATCACCCCTCCGGGTTCGGCTGAGTTTTTCCAGATCGCAATCCTGTTGGCTGTGTTAGTTGGAGCGATTCAACTTTGTTTTGGGTTGTTCGGGCTTGGACGGCTGGTCGCGTTCGTTTCCCATTCGGTATTGCTGGGATTCACTGCGGCTGCCGCAATGCTTATCGCCATTAGCCAACTCAGCCCGTTCTTTGGCATTCAGTCCTCCGGCCATTCAATATTTGAGCGTCTCACATCGCTCTATGAAGGAATCGGAACAGCGAACGTATATGCGATTTGCACAGCAGCGATCGCACTAATCACGACGGTACTAGTTAAACGAATGTCACCGTTGCTGCCCAATTACCTGATTGGACTTCTGGCGGGCGGTTTGTTTGCCTTCTTCGTAGTTCCGTCCAATTCTCCGATCGCAATGGTAGGGGCACTGCCCAATGTTCTGCCCAGCTTTGGCGTCCCCCGCGTGAATACTGAAACAATCGGGCCCGTGATCGAAAGTGCATTTGCGATTGCGTTCGTGGCATTATTGGAGGCGGTTTCAATTGGGCGGTCTTTTGCGCCCAAAACGGGCAAACGATTTGACGCAAATCAAGAGATCGTCGGGCAGGGCCTCTCGAATATCGTCGGTGGCTTTTTTGGTGCGTATCCCGGATCTGGCTCCTTCACGCGGAGCGGTGTGAATTTCAGTGCCGGCGCGAAAACGCCTCTTTCGGCAATCGCTTCGTCGCTCTTTTTGGTGATTATCCTGCTTGCGTTTGCGCCTTTGGTTGCACATATTCCAGTGCCAGCATTAGCAGGAATAATCGTGTTGGTGGCATGGAATTTGATGTCCCCTAAGGAAATTATCAGCATTGCGCGGTCTGATAAGGTGGAAGCCTTTATCGTAGCCGTAACCTTTTTAGCGGGAATAGTCGTCGGGCTGGAATTTGCAATTGTTGTCGGTGTCATTATTTCGCTGATGGTCTTCCTGTCAAAATCGGCACGTCCACATTTGGCCGTCATAGTTCCAGATGGCAACGGCGTTTTCCGAAACGCACAGGTTTACAATTTACCGCAATGCCCGCAAATCATATTCGCAAGGTTGGACGGACCGCTGTATTTTGGATCCGCCGAAGCCGTTGAAGTCGGTTTCCAATCGATTGGAGCAATGCACCCATCTCAAAAGCATTTGGTCCTTATCCTAAAAGGGGTAGGCGATGTTGATTTGGCGGGCGGTCAAGCACTTATCGATGAGGTCGATCGGCGGCATAAAACAGGTGGTGAATTCCGTCTCGTCGCCCGATATCAACCTCTGCTCCGTAGGCTAGGTCAGCTCGGCGTACTGGACCGGATACGGCCAGACCACACTTTTCAAAACAAAGGTGATGCAATCGAGAAAACGACTGCTGTTCTAAATGACGATATTTGCGCTGGTTGCGAAGCTAGGATATTCAAAGAATGTATCAATCGACCGGGACCAGCGACAGCAAAACACATAGTCGCTGAAGGCTAGTCCATCTCTACAAAATAGCTGGTGTTATTGGTGATTATTGTGCTGGTTCGAAGTTCCACCAATCTGTCCAACAAATCATAGGCGCGGCGATCGGAAACTATCACAGGCGTCATTGGGTCCATTTGCGTTTTTTCCGCAAGATCAGGGCCAAGAACACCAGCTTTAAGGTTTTCTTTTGCCGATATAATTACGCAAGAAAAAGAGTGTTGATATAAAAAATAAAGCGCATTTGGAAGTGGCGAGCGCTCCTGAATACCCGGGAAAAGCTTTGTAGGCACAACACTTACTTCATGGCAAAGAGGTGTTCCATTATGACTCCTGATCCGACTAATAACAAATACGGTATCAGGTTGGCCGAAAAGCATTTTCTTTTCTTTTGCCGTGGCTTTCCTGCGAGTAACCGTCTCGCTTACTGGTTCAGGAACAACTTGGTCTCCATCGTCGGTGCGCAGCGGGAAAAAGTGAAATAGCGAGTTCTCGGGCGTACGAAGCGTTACAAATGTACCGCGCCCTTGACGCCGTTTAACGATACCTCTCAATTCCAGTTCGATCAGTGCTTTTCTTGCCGTACCCTGACTAACACCGAGGTCTGTCCCAAGATCAGTTTCACTTGGTAACATCGAGCCCGGCGCATAATCGCCGTCGGCGATGCGTTTGATTATGGTGTTGTAAACAGAACGATATAGTGGCTCGGACACGCTAATTCTCCATTTTTTTAAAGCCTATCACGCATCGCATTCGAATCTCAACTAAGTAAAATATATATTGACTCTTATATAAGAGTACTTGTAGGTTATCCGTAGTACAGAATCGAAAACCAAAGGAATTAAAATGTCAGAAATCCCTCACCTTTTGGTCCATGATCACGATGACAGCGTAGGCGTTGTTGTGATTGAAGGCCTTGAAGCCAACACCGACATGCTGGTCTGTGTAACGCACGACAATTCAACCTTTCGCTTGACTGCAGGCGAGGCGGCACCGATTGGCCACAAGATCGCACTGAAAGATTTGAAAGAGGGCGACACCGTTTTCAAATATGGCGAAGATATCGGCATCATGAAAGCGGACGTCAAAAAGGGCGACCATCTTCACACTCACAATTGCAAAACGAAACGCTGGTAAGGAATCCTGATTATGACTGATCTATCAAAAGCTACAATTCAGGGTTACCGCCGCGACAATGGTCGTGTTGGTGTCCGTAACCACGTTGTCATCTTGCCGGTTGACGACATCTCGAACGCTGCCTGCGAAGCTGTGGCCAACAACGTAAAAGGCACGCTTGCCATCCCGCACGCCTATGGGCGTCTGCAATTTGGCGAAGACCTCGATATACATTTCCGCACAATGATTGGCACTGGTGCTAACGCGAACGTAGCTGCGGTTGTTGTTATTGGGATCGAACCTGAGTGGACCAAGACCATCGTCGACGGTATCGCAAAAACTGGCAAACCAGTTGTTGGTTTCTCGATCGAACAGAATGGTGATTTTGAAACTATCCGCGCCGCGTCGTGGAAAGCTAAAGAATTCGTCCATTACGCCACCGAACTTCAGCGCGAGGAATGTTCAATTTCCGAGCTGTGGATCTCGACTAAATGCGGCGAGAGCGACACAACAACTGGTCTGGGTTCTTGCCCGACTGTGGGTAATATGTACGACAAACTTCTGCCAGAAGGCATTACAGGTTTCTTCGGAGAAACTTCCGAGATTACTGGCGCCGAGCATATCTGCCAAAAACGTGCGATCAACGAAGAAGTTGGCGAGCGTTGGTACAAGATGTGGAATGCATACCAGAACGACGTGATTTTTGCCCACCAGACGGACGATCTTTCTGACAGTCAGCCAACTAAAGGCAACATCCTGGGCGGTCTGACCACGATTGAGGAAAAAGCACTAGGTAACCTCGAGAAAATCGGGCGTACGTCACAGTACATCGACATTCTTGAACCAGCCGAACAACCTCGGTCAGGCAAAGGTCTATACTTCATGGATAGCTCGTCTGCCGCTGCCGAATGTGTGACATTGATGGCCGCTGGTGGTGCCGTAATCCATACTTTCCCAACAGGGCAAGGTAACGTTGTTGGTAACCCGATCGTTCCAGTGATCAAGATCACTGCCAACCCACGTACAGTGCGGACTATGGGTGAACATATCGATGTTGACGTGTCAGGCATTCTGCGCCGTGACCAGACAATCGACGAGGCCGGCGATGCGTTGATCGAAATGATCAGCCGTACAGCCAACGGTCGTAATACTGCCGCCGAAGCACTGGGCCATCGCGAATTCTCGATGACCAAAATGTACAGGTCTGCATAAACCATGCGTGTTGTTGTTTCCGAATTCATGGACGAAACCGCCCTCACGAATTTCGGCGACGGCTACACTGTAAATTACGACCCTGGCCTGGTTGATAACCCGGCCAGGCTTCTCGAGGCGCTGTCGGATGCAGACGCGATCATCGTTCGAAACCGGACACTGGTGAACGTTGAATTTCTTAATGCCGCACCTAAACTAAAAGTTGTTGGGCGTCTTGGTGTCGGGTTGGATAATATCGACCTTGATGCCTGCAAAGAGCGCGGCGTTGAAGTATGCCCAGCCGTGGGTGCCAATACGCTTTCGGTGGTGGAATACGTCATCGGCACAGCTATGGCGCTGACGCGTACGGCCTATGCCTCAAATGACGCTATGATCGCTGGTGAATGGCCAAGGGGCGTCTTGGGAAATGGTGGCGAAGTTTCTGGACGCACAATCGGTCTGTTCGGATTTGGCGGAATTGCCCAAGCTGTTGCAAAACATGCGATATCGTTCGGTATGTCTGTCGCGGCATTTGACCCTTACCTTCCGAAAGATCACCCTGCGTGGGAAGGCATTAAAAATTGCACCACTGATGAGTTGCTGGGGCTTGCGGATATCCTGAGCCTACATGTTCCTTTGACCAAAGAAACCGCCGATATGATCGACGCCGTTGCAATCTCGAAGATGAAATCTGGGGCTGTCCTGATTAACACTGCACGGGGCGGTATCGTTGACGAAAACGCAGTTGTGGCTGCGCTGAAGTCGGGCAAGTTGGGAGGGGCGGCATTGGATGTATTTGCAGCCGAACCCTTAACTGCCGAAGCCGGTGCCAAATTTTCCGATACGCCGAACTTGATCCTCACCCCGCATATTGCCGGCGTGACGTTCGAGGGAAACACGCGCGTAAGTTTTGTGACAGTAGAGAACGTGATGCACGTTCTGAATGGGGGTTGAGCTTGGATCAACGAATGAAAATTGAAGATGCCGAGGCGCTTATCGTCAAGGCCTTAGTGGCAAATATGGTTTCCGAGCGGAACGCTCTCTCCGTCGCGCGTGCATTGGTTGCGGCCGAGGTCGACGGGCAATCTGGGCATGGCTTCGCGCGCGTTGCAGCATATTCCGCGCAAGCACGATCAGGCAAAGTTGTTGGGGCAGCATGCCCCACCTTTGAGCGAAACGGCGCAGCCTTCATACGTGTTGATGCCCGAAATGGTTTTGCGTACCCCGCCGTTGACCTTGCGGTTGACGAGCTTGCAAGTTTGGCGAAACAGACAGGGATCGCTGCGGCGGCTATCACGAATTCGCACCATTGCGGTCAACTTGGCGCACATGTTGAAAAATTGGCTGAACGCGGGCTTGTTGCGCTTATGGTCGCAAATACGCCAAAAGCGATGGCTCCTTGGGGCGGAAATAAACCGCTTTTCGGTACTAATCCAATTGCTTTTGCCGCCCCCCGCGAGAACGCGGAGCCCATTGTTATTGATCTTTCCCTATCAAAAATTGCCCGCGGTAAAGTGATGGCCGCAAAGAAACGCGGTGAACCCATCCCAGTGGGGTGGGCGCTGGACGCCGATGGGAATCCCACGACAGATGCCGACGCTGCACTATCCGGTATGATGTTGCCAGCAGGCGACGCCAAAGGTTCTGCGCTGGCATTGATAGTTGAAATTCTGGCCGCAACAATGACTGGTGCCAACTACAGCTACGAGGCCACGTCCTTCTTCGATGCAGACGGTAAATCACCTGGCGTCGGGCAGTTCATCATTGCCATCAATCCGAACGGCGCACTCGGATCACTATTTGGCGAACGGTTGGAGGAATTGGTAACGGAAATCGAAGGCCAAGGCGACGCTCGACTGCCGGGAACTCGTCGAATTGCAGCACGGGCCGAATGTGCTGAGAAGGGCGTTCCCATCGCGGATCATCTACTAAAGGAGATCGAAAAAACGATCTCGGTCTAAATAGCAATTCGAGCGAAACAGGCGCCGGCATCGCATTAACAATGGCATTATCGGAACTTTCACTCGAAAGTGTCGACATCGAACTACACGAAAATCAGAGGCCACGATTATAAATTTGAAGTAGCTTTGCCACATTAGAAAGTCTGCTGACGAAGTGAACTTTAATTTTTCTACAGGAATTCAATCCCTGCAAGACACCATAAATTGAGTGACCGAAAGTGCATTGGCGGTGATCTTTACTGGGTCAGACCAAGATACCACCAGCTAATTCGTGTAAGTTTACTTTTGTGTCCTTGCAAGGATTGAAACCACATGTGGCCAGTCGAAGGGCTTAGTCAGATCTAGTGCGCCTGAGTTATATTTTGCCCTCTATTTGCACTGGTCAGATGCCCGGATTTGGCGATTCACTTTTTTGCTTCTCAGATGATCGTTCACCGTGCCGCAATGCTGAACATTCACTTCGCACGATATCTTCAAAATTCGGAGTTTGGTTCACGAAACCAGAAACGATGCCAGCCATGAGACTGTTCAGTTTGGTGGAAGCGCATAGGTCGATATTTACGAGATTTGACTTCTTGCACCGAGGCATGCATGTGGGCAAAGTAGTCACCGATGGCGCACAGAGTAAAGGCAACCACGTACCACACTTCTGACTATCCTTATCCTATGACCTCACTCGAGCGGTGCGTGAAGTTTTGTGTGCTTAGTGATAATTCCACCTCGGTTGCCAATTTCGATTGTACCATATCGCTCTTTGAAAGAGATGGGTATCTGCGTTTTGTGATCAGGCGCTTCCTATATGCGCCCCAATGCCGCAAAATATAGCTGCGGCAAATCCTTGCGTATAATTTTCGACAGGAAGTCCGCGCAGAACTTCGAGACCGATTCCCGACAGCAGTTTTTGCTTCAGTTGTGCAATATGTGCATCAAAGGCCGTGGGCGAGAATGCCTCTTTGGCGATTTCGCCGACATCCAGTCCCAAGCTTAGAAAGTGGTTCGTGGCAGCTTCTGTGGTCAATTGGTAGAGCCACGCATCTGGAGTGTCCGCCATCTCTTTGCTCAACCAAGTGGAAGCTCTCGAGATGTCATCGGGAAGCGTGTGTTCGGGTTCGCTGGGTTAATCAATTTATTTCCCTCTTGCTACCACCAATTGAATTCACTTGGAGCGGCGAAGTAGTAACCGAATGTCCTGTAAAATATCCGCCCAAGGGCTCGCGTCTGCGATTGGTCGATTCCATTTTCGTTCGGACTTTCGCATCAATTTCCCAGCATAAAGTGCTGATATAATGTTGCCAAGTGCGAGTGCCACCAGAATCCACCAGAGTCCAAAATGAGAACCGACAAATAACAATGGGAAAACGATGACAAACGTGCGAATGGCCATTAGTTTCAGTGCCGTTCCAGGTAGTTGCAGGCCGTTGAAAATCGCGACGGTCACGTTGATGATACCTTGAAAGCCATAAGAAATAGCAACTATTTTAAAGTAAAGGCTAACAAAACGGATTACGTCTGGATCGTCAGAGAACACGCTTGCAATCGAAGGACCGAGCAGCGCAAGCGCTACAAACAACAATATGCCAAGATAGATCGAAGATTTACCTGCAAAAATGATCGCTTTATCAATACGGTCATGTTCGCCCGCACCAAAGTTTTGGGCAACAAATGGGGTGAGGGACATCGAGACTGCAAAAATACCAATCAGCGCAAGCGCCTCGATCCGACTTGCGACGCCGAAGGCAGCGACGACCTCGGTCCCGTACCCTGCTAGCAGAAAGGTCATAAACATACCTGTTGCTGGGATAAGGATTTGCATCGAGATGGTAGGCACGGCGAACCGCATTATGTCATGCAGCCCAGCCAGTGCACCTTTTATCGGACCAATCCCGATCAGTCCGTGGCGTCGCAGGATCAACATGATCCCCAAAAAGATAAAGACAAACGACATTGCCGTTGCCCATGCGGCACCAGCGAGGCCGAGTTCGGGAAACGGTCCTTTACCAAAGATCAGTAGATAGTCAAAAACAAGATTAATCAGGCCAGAAATGCCAAATATCACTTCCGATTCCATCGTCACGCCGATGGCACGCGCTGCGCCACTGCCAATGATGCCGAGCATCAGGAAGGGGAAGCTGAGATAGAGAATACCCATGTAAGTTTCGATAAGCGGTAAAATCTCGCTATCCGCTCCCAGCCCTGTGAACATCGGACCGATCATTGCACGTGCGGTAAAACCAAGAAACACGGATAAGATCAAAACGAACCCAAGCGAGATCATGGTTAGCCCTCGTGCGCCGTCGCGCTGACCTGATCCAACAGTCTTGGCAACAACCGCAGAAACACCGACCGATAGCCCAATGAAAACCGACAGGAACAGGGAATAGGCTGAAGACGAGAATGCCAGCGCCGCCAATTCTGCTGACCCCAATTGCCCTACAAAATATGTATCAACGATCTGGAACAGGAAAGTGGACAACATGCCAAGACTAATGGGTGCTGCCATTCGCAGCAGCATCTTGTTAACGGGCAACTTAATCATCGGGTTATCTTGATCGTTCATTGTGATTACTTTCGTTAGCCTTGGCGAAGGAATATAGGCATAATATTATCTTCTTCGTCTGTAATATGGCGGTGCATTATTTTCTTTAACGCTACTGCATTGCTGTGCAGATTGCCGATGTTGTCGTGCGTTGTTGTTCGCAGTGTGGCGACTCCGTCAATGGTTTTAATCATCGGAGTTTCGGCCAATGCTGGTAACGCTGTAGTAGCGATGGTCAGGGCAAGCGCAGTTGCGAGGGGTTTGAATAATTTAATCATCTGAGTTTTTTAGTTTCAGTCGTTTTCTTGGTGAACATGTTCAGCGATCAGGGTTGCAACTGATGGTCCGGGGCCAACTAACTCCAGTACATTTCGGTCAGGGTCGCGGATAAAAATAGTTGTGGTGCCCCGAAATTCGCGGCGTCCGGTGATGGCGATATTATTGGCGGTTACAAAAGCCTCGGTCGCGGCAGCGTCCTTAACTTTGACAGCAAGATGCGTGATGCCGGGGTATTTGGGCGTTTCATCCATCAGAATGTTTTCGCCAGGATTCGCTGTGGCAGGCCCTAAAAGATTGATGTTGATACCAGAGGGGTGCACCATCACAAGCGGGTGGCCGTGATCAAAGCCGCCATCGGCAATCATCTCGAAACCAAGCAGCTCATAAAAAGTCACTGACTTTTCACGATCGCTTATGCGAATGCCGATGTGGTCAAAGTTGCTAATCTCAATCATGTTTTCATTTCTCCTTTGCTTGCAATGAAGATAGGTTTAGCTGTATGAAAACTTAATAGCTCATTAATCACAGTATTTATTCCATATGGATCATAATAAAGACATCTTCGCCGGAATGTTCCTGTTCTACAAAATTGTGGAGGAGCAGGGTTTGAGCGCCGCCGCTCGCGTGCTGGGGCATACCCCTAGCCATGTCAGTAAGGAACTCGCCCGACTTGAGGCAAGGTTAGGCACGCGACTACTGAACCGCACGACCCGCCGGATAAGCCTTACTGAATCTGGTCAGACGTATTATGAAAACTCCCGGAGGATCGTGGAGGAGACCCGCGCCGTCGAAAGTCGACTTGAGGTGTTAGGGGACAGACCCTACGGCAAGCTGCGCATGAGTGTACCTGTCGTTTTTGCACACGGCTGCCTAAACGCATGGCTCCCCGAGTTTCTAGATCGTTATCGGGATATCACACTAGATATCGACGTTTCCGAGCGGCGTGCTGACATGATTTCGGAAGGAATCGATCTTCTAGTGCGCATTGGCAAGATGCCGCCATCAGATTTGATCGCGCGTGAACTGTTTCAGACAGTGGGCGTAACTGTCGCTTCACCGGCTTATATTTCCAGAAAGGGCATCCCGCAGCACCCTAATGATCTGCAAGATCACGACTTGATAGATTTCAGCTTCCACGGAGTGCAGCAGCAATGGACATATCCGGTATCGAACCAAAACCCGATTGTTGTTCCTGTCAACCCGCGTGTGCGATGTAATGACGCCCAAACTGAAAAGGCATTGGCGCTTGCAGGTTCCGGGATCACACGACTACCCAAATTAGCCTGCCTTAACGAATTAGATTCTGGGGCGTTGGTTCCATTGTTGACAGAATTCAAAACATCGCCTGTCGGCGTTCATGTTATCTATGCCAGCCGTGCAAACCTGGCTGCTAAATCCCGTGCAATGATCGATTTTCTGGTCGAAAAAAGTCGATGAACCGTGACTGCGTCTAATTTGGCTATGTCAGGTTAAACATACAGCACTGTCCGTGTTCAGGCGTTCGAAATTGCGGCGCATATGAAGCTCTATTTCAAGTTGTTCCGCGGTATTGGTTGCAACGTCGAACAATACTACGTTCAAACGACTGTAAACGTTATTCTTTGGTAAAGAGCGCCACCAATTCGACATGGGCGGACCAGCGGAACTGATCAACGACTTGCACCCAGTCAATGGTGTATCCGGCGTTAACCAAAATCTTGGCATCTCGGGCGAATGTGACGGGGTTGCAGGAAACAAATACAATTCGGGGGATGCCGGCCTCGGCCAACGCTTCGCATTGGGCTTTTGCGCCGGCGCGCGGTGGGTCTAGCACCACGGCGTCGATATTCTTTAAATCTTCCCTAAGCATCGGATTGCGAAACAGGTCACGCTTTTGTGTTGTGAGAGTTTTCAACCCATCACCATTGCGCCAAGCAGTATCGAGTGCATCCAGCAACGGCGCATCGCCTTCAACTGCCAAGACTTGCGCGTGTTTAGCCAGAGGTAACGAGAACGTCCCGCATCCGGAAAATAAGTCGGCAACGTGTTTTGCTTTGCCCACAGCCTCCCGTACTGTCTTCGTTAGCGCTATCTGTCCAGCTTCTGTGGCTTGCAGAAACGCGCCAACGGGGGGCGATACTGTGATGCCGTCAAACGTCTGAACAGGTGCTGCACGCATTGAAACTATTTCACCGTTCCAACTTAAACGCGAAAGTTTGAATTTTTCGACTAATGTGCCCAGTTCGACCATCATCGGGCCATCTGCTTCTTTGGCGTCAACTACGTTCAATTCCGGTCCTGCAGCGGATTGTGTGACGGCAATTGTAATACCAGCTTTGCGTGATGCTCCGATCTTGGTCAACGCCTCCAATGCGGGCATGGTGGCTATTAGGTCGGGGTGCAGCAGTTTGCATGAAGGGATCGCCACCACAGCGTCCGAAGCCCGCCCGTGAAATCCGATTAGCACACCTTTTTTTGTACGCTGCGCGGCAAACGTCGCGCGCCTTCGTGATTGCGCTGGCGAGGTGATGATATCGCGAAAATCAGCCGTCATATCATGCGCAGCCAGGGCATTGCGTACAACGTCTGTTTTCCAGTCCGCCATAAACGCGTCGGAGGCATGTTGCATCGAACATCCTCCACAGGTTTTGAAGTGCGGGCAGGGTGCCTTTACACGATCACCAGATGGCTCGACGATGCGGGGTTTGGGGATGCGATTACCATCGATATCCCCTTCCACCAGCTCGTTTGGTAAAGCAAACGGGATATAGAGAGGGCCATCTGGACCAGCTGTAATTCCGTCACCTTGAATGCTTAGATGTTTGATCTTGTAAGACATTTTTAACTCTTGTGACTCAAATTGTAATTGACGTTCGGCGTATGTGGCTTGATTGCCCGATATTGTTCACGCGCGTTATATCGTTGCAAGACCACCGCCTTCTAACGTCAAATAATCGCGTCTGCAATCAGCTTGCGGGCTATATCGCGAAAAGCGTTGGCAGGTTTGCTGTTAGGATCACACACCACAATCGGTGCGCCGGTATCCGCCGCTGTGCGAATGCTGATATCTAGTGGCACTTCGCCAAGGAAGTTAATGCCTTTATTGCTGGCTTCGGTTTTGGCACCGCCGTGCCCGAAGATATGCTCTTCATGGCCACATTCTGAACAAATATGTGTAGACATATTTTCGATCATACCCAGCACTGATGTGTTTGTTTTCTTAAACATATCCATGGCTTTGCGGGCATCAAGTAATGCAATATCTTGCGGTGTAGATACAACAATTGCCCCTGCAATTTCCGTTTTCTGCGCAAGCGTCAACTGTACGTCACCAGTGCCCGGTGGAAGGTCGATTAGCAATAGGTCCAGCTCGCCCCATTGAACCTGGTTGAGCATTTGCTGCAAAGCGCCCATCAACATAGGGCCACGCCAAACAACGGCTTCGTCTTCCTTCATCATTAGGCCCATCGACATCATCGTGACACCGTGGTTTGTAAGTGGAATTATCAATTTGCCGTCAGGCGATTTCGGGCGATCAGAAATGCCCATCATACGTGGTTGCGAGGGGCCGTAGATATCTGCATCAAGCAACCCTACTTTCAGGCCTTCGGCGGCTAAAGCCACCGCGAGATTAGCAGCAACCGTAGATTTACCTACACCACCTTTACCAGATGCAATTGCTACGATTTGGTTAACACCCCGAATGCTTTGCGGGCCGGCTGGGGCTGCGCGCTTTTTTGCGCCTCCGCCAAGATTTGGTGGAGCGGAAGGGCTGGAGTGAGCCGTTAGCAAAGCGGAAACCTTATCAACGCCCGCCAATGCTTCGAGTTTTTCGACTGCGGTTGCGCGGATCGCTTCCATAGCCACACCTTGAACCGTTTCCACCTCCATAACGAAGCGAACGTCACCACCTTCAACAGTTAGGGCGCGAACAATATCGGCGCTTACGATGTCTTTCTTGCTAAACGGATCTGCGATTGTACGAAGAACGTCTAGTATTTGCTCGCGTGTGATGGTCATTTTCAGGTTCCAGATGGGTGTATTGTTTACGTTGCCCCTAACATGCGCATTCATAAAGCTTAGGCAAGTGGTTCTATGAAAAAAGGCTTTGGAACATGGTGGAATTTGTCCGAGTATCTCGGGTTTTGTAAGTCGTGGGGAATCACTGGTCCGTCTCAAGGGACTTTTCAGTTGGCTGGTTTTGTGAATTTTCCGACAAATGGAACAAATTTGAACAAAACGAAACAAAAGTGTTTGCGTTTTGTTAATGAATCGTTCCTAATCCGCCCAGGGAATTCAACAGGGAGGATATAAAAATGAAAACCAAGTATTTATTGAGCGTTGCTGCTGTGGCGCTGGTTTCAAGCTTCGGGGTTGCACAAGCGCAGGAAGATTGCCCGCGCGGTACGTTAGACGACCGTTATTGTGACCGTAATGGTGACCTTTTGGCGGATGCGCCGACCGATCCAGCCGAATGGGTTAATCCAGACACGCTAATTTTTGCGTTTACTCCGGTTGAAGATCCGGCTGTTTATAAAAGCGCATGGTCGGATTTCCTTGACCACATGGAAGAAGTAACCGGCAAAGATATTGTGTTCTTCCCTGTTCAGTCAAACGCAGCACAGATCGAGGCTATGCGCTCCGGTCGTCTTCACATTGCTGGTTTCAACACCGGTTCCAACCCACTGGCTGTTAATTGTGCGGGCTTTAACCCGTTTACAATTATGGCGGCACTTGACGGTAGCTTCGGCTACGAGATGGAAATTTTAACGTACCCTGGTTCAGGAATTGAAAGTGTTGGAGACATCAAAGGTGGTGTTCTTGCGTTCACTTCGCCAACTTCGAATTCTGGTTTCAAGGCGCCATCCGCCATCTTGAAGGGCGATTTCGATATGTTGCCTGATCGTGACTTCGAACCTGCATTCTCGGGTAAGCATGACAACTCTATTATGGGCGTTGCCAACAAAGATTACCCAGCGGCGTCTATAGCCAATTCGGTGCTTCACCGCATGGTCAGCCGTGGAGTGGTTAATGCGGAGGACGTGATTTCGATCTATAAATCGCAGACATTCCCAACAACGGGTTATGGTACCGCGCACAACCTCGATCCAGAATTAGCTGCTAAAATCCGTGATGCGTTCTTCTCATTTGATTGGGAAGGTACAACGCTTCAGGAAGAGTTCGGGAAATCCAACGAAGGTCAGTTCCTAGAAATGACTTATCAGGAATTCTGGGACGTTATCCGCAAGATCGATACGGCAAATGGCGTATCCTACGCATGCGAATAATACATAAATAGTCTACTGGTGCCCGCGCATGGGAATGCGCGGGCACTTTCTTTGGGGTTAGGGTCTGAATAGATGTTGAAGTTAGAAAAACTCACGAAAACTTACAAAACCGGAGACAAGGCGCTTAGCGACGTCGATCTGGAGGTGGCCAAAGGGCAGGTTATTGCGCTTATCGGACCATCCGGTGCTGGGAAAAGCACGCTGATCCGTTGTATTAACCGTCTTGTAGATCCGACGAGTGGCACAGCCACTTTGGATGGTATAGATCTAACTGCGCTAGGTTCGGCCGGGTTGCGTCGCGAGCGCCGGCGTATGGGTATGATTTTTCAGGAATATGCGCTTGTTGAACGCCTGACTGTAATGGAAAACGTTCTGTCTGGGCGTTTGGGATATGTTGGTTTCTGGCGTAGTTTCCTGCGAAAATTCCCACAAAGTGATGTGGACGAGGCATATCGCTTGCTGGACCGCGTCGGCCTGCTACACATGGCAGATAAACGTGCTGACGAGCTTTCCGGCGGCCAGCGCCAGCGTGTCGGTATCTGCCGCGCTTTGATCCAAAATCCTGCGTTGTTGTTGGTGGATGAGCCAACAGCCTCGCTTGATCCAAAAACCTCGCGCGAGATAATGCGCTTGATCGTCGAGATGTGTAAGGAACGCGGTTTGGCCGCGATCATTAACATCCACGACGTTAATCTCGCGCAGATGTTCGTGCAGCGAGTTGTTGCTTTGAACTTGGGCGAGATTATTTTTGACGGTGGCCCGACGGAATTAACACCTGACGTGCTGACCCGTATTTACGGCGAAGAAGACTGGGAAGCCACGATCGAGACTGTAGATGACGATGCGGAGGGCGGCGAGTGAATGTGACGCTTGAAACCCAAATCGGAACACCTTGGAAAAAACCACCGTTTATCAAGAACTCCACCCTGCGGTGGGGATTATTAATTATCGCCGTGGTGTATTTCTTCATGGCGCTCGGTTCTATGGATGTGAACTGGAACCGTGTTTATCAAGGGTTGGAGCGGGGCCGTAGGTTTGTCGCGGCTTTTTTGCACCCTGATTTCGGGTCGCGGGCTTCCGACATCAAAGAAGGTATGATGGAAAGCGTGATCATGACGGTAACATCGACCGTCGTCGGTATTGCGATCTCGATCCCGATTGCATTGGGTGCTGCGCGCAACATTGCGCCTTTGCCTGTTTATCTGGTTTGCCGTTTTATAATTTCGATATCGCGCGCGTTGAACGAAATCATCGTGGCTATCCTGTTCGTCGCGATCTTCGGGTTCGGCCCACTTGCTGGCTTTCTAACGCTTAGCTTTGCGACGATCGGATTCCTTGCCAAACTTCTAGCTGAAGAGATCGAGGACATGAATAAGGTTCAAGCGGAGGCGGTTAAAGCGACGGGTTCAAGTTGGCTTCAGTGGATCAATTTCGGGGTGCAACCTCAAATCATGCCTCGCCTAATTGGTTTGTCGATCTACCGTCTAGACATCAACTTCCGTGAATCAGCCGTTCTTGGGCTGGTTGGTGCAGGTGGTATTGGCGCGACGCTTAATACTGCGTTTGACCGCTACGAGTTTGACACCGTGGCCGCCATTCTGTTGATCATCATCGTTGTCGTCATGGTGCTTGAGTATCTCTCGGGTATTATCAGAGCGAGGGTTCAGTAATGCCTATAAATGATAGAAACGGTGTAAAAGTCTGGCAAGTCCGTGATCGCAACAACCAACTTATTCGTTGGGCTATGTGGATGGCCGCAGGGATTATCTTCTACGTAAGCTGGATGAAAATATCTGACCAGACCACTTGGTTCTTCGTTTATGACGCGCCACGCATTGCGGCAGATATTGGCGGGCGGGCATTGCCGCCGCGTTGGGGCTATATTTCGCAGTTGGGTAAACCTATTTGGGATACTCTGAACATTGCCACGTTGGGCACAGTGTTCGCCCTTATGATGGCCGTTCCAATCGCCTTTCTGGCGGCGCGAAACACCACACCCAGCAAACTGTTTATTCGACCGATTGCTCTTTTGGTTATTGTATCAACACGCTCAATCAATTCGCTGATCTGGGCGTTGTTGCTGGTGTCGATCATTGGTCCCGGGGTTTTTGCCGGAATGATAGCTATTTCAATCCGATCTATCGGGTTTTGTGCAAAACTGTTGTACGAAGCCATTGAAGAGATTGACGAAACTCAAGTGGAGGCAATCACGGCAACTGGCGCTACGCGTTGGCAAGTTATGGTTTACGGTATCGTTCCCCAGATTTTGCCTGCCTTCGCCGGTATCGCTGTGTTCCGCTGGGACATCAACATTCGCGAATCCACGGTGCTGGGTCTTGTGGGTGCGGGCGGCATCGGTTTGCAGTTGCAATCATCGTTGAACACGCTGGCGTGGCCTCAAGTATCGCTAATACTTGCCGTAATTCTTGTAGCCGTTGTTATAGGTGAGTTTATTTCGGCCAAAGTTCGTGGTGCGATAATTTAGGATTAATCATGGTGTTTGATGCTGATTGGGCCTTTGCCCAATACGAAAAAGTGCGGGAAGCTTTGCCTACAGCGAATTTTCCCGCGCGCTCTACCCACATTTCCAATATTGGTGAAGTGGCCGACCAGTTCGACGTTTTTCTGCTAGACGCGTTCGGCGTTCTGAATGTTGGCAATACGGTTATTGACGGGGCTCCGGAACGGGTGGCTGCATTGCAGGCTGCCGGCAAGAAGGTGCTTGTTCTGACCAACGGCGCGTCTTTGCCGCCTAAGGTTTCGCTGGTGAAATACCGAAAGTTCGGTTTTGATTTTAAGCAGTCCGACGTGATAGCCAGTCGCGACGCGTTAAGCGTCGGGCTGACAGGACGTCCTGAGAAACTTTGGGGTGTTATGGCGTTGGAGCAATCCAAACTGGAAGACTTTCCAGTGCCGTGCGTGAGGCTGGCACTGAACCCCGACCTTTATGACCAAGTCGAGGGGTTTATCCTTCTAGGCAGCGCCACTTGGACAGAGGCGCATCAGGATATGATGATATCCAGCCTCAAACGTAGTCCGCGCCCAGTGATGGTCGCCAACCCTGACATCGTGGCGCCACGTGAAACGGGATTGTCGTTAGAGCCGGGCTGGTATGCGCACGACCTAAGTCACCGCACGAACATCAGACCTGAGTTCTTCGGCAAACCGTTTAACAATGTCTTTGATTTGGCTTTGGCACAGGTTAACCCGTCCATACCACGTGAGCGGATCGCAATGGTCGGCGATACGCTTCACACCGATGTGCTGGGCGGGGCTTCGGTTGGCGTGAAAACGATATTGATCACAGACTATGGATTGTTTGCTGGCAAGGACGTCGCTGGATACATAAAAAACAGTGGTATTGTGCCTGACTGGATTTCCACGCACACCTAAAATACGCCGTGTAACATTGTGAATTTACCCATTGGCAAGCAAACATATTTTTGAGAAAGTGCACGGGAAATTACCCCTAATACAGGAGGCAGCGCTATGCGTTTCGAGTCGCCAGACACAATAGAGCAAGCAATCGGGCTGTTAAACACATGCGAAGGAACTTCGCGCGTGTTGGCAGGCGGTACGGATGTTTTGGTTCAACTGCGCTTGGCGCTGGTGGAGCCAGAGCTGATCGTCGACATCAAACATATCGCCGGAATGCGGGATATCACTGCCGAAGATGGCGGGTTCCGCATCGGGGCCGCCGTTTCCGGTGCCGAGATGGGCGAACACGCCGATCTAGTTGCACTTTGGCCGGGCGTTGTCGAAGCGATGGAGCTAATCGGTTCCACGCAAGTTCAAGGCCGCGCAACGCTTGCCGGAAACCTTTGTAATGCGTCACCAGCTGCCGACAGCGTGCCTGCTATGGTCGCGGCCAACGCTGTTGCAACAATTGTTGGACCGAACGGAACACGTGAATGTCCCGTGGCCGATATTCCTGTTAGTCCGAGCAAAACGTCACTGACTAAAGGCGAGGTTATCACTTCGATCTACCTGCCAGCGCGGCCGGATAACTCGGGCGATGCGTACCTGCGGTTTATCCCTAGAACGGAGATGGACATCGCGGTTTCCTCCGCGGGTGTCAGTTTGACGATTAATTGCGACGGCGTCGTAACACAAGCCCGCGTGTCGCTTGGGGCTGTGGCGCCGACTGTATTGGTGGTCGAGGACGCCTCAAGCGCGATCATTGGAACAAAATTGGAGGACGCTGCGATTGCCACGCTGCAAGCGGCCTGTTCTGCGGCATGTAACCCGATTGATGACAAACGTGGAACGGTCGAGTTCCGCACCAAAACCGCAGGCGTAATGGCAAAGCGGGCAGCGCTAATTGCCTATAGCCGTGCAGGAGGTTCGAAATGAGCAAGATACATGTATCCACATCGATTAATGGCGATGCAGTCGAGTATTTGTGTGAACCAGAAGAAACACTGCTAGATGTTCTACGTAATCGTGTCGGTCTTACCGGCGCGAAAGAGGGTTGCGGTTCAGGTGACTGCGGCGCGTGTTCGGTGGCACTGGATGGACGTCTAGTCTGTTCATGTTTGGTGTTAGCTGCTGAAGCTGAAGGCAAAACTGTGTCTACAGTTGAGGGCATCGCCGAGGGCGAAAACCTACATGTGTTACAACAAAAACTTCTAGATCATGCAGCGCTGCAATGTGGTATTTGCACACCGGGTATTCTGATCGCGTCCAAGGCGTTGCTGGAAAAGAACCCTGACCCGACAGAGACCGAAGTTCGGTATTGGCTGGCGGGAAACCTGTGTCGTTGCACAGGATACGACAAAATTATTCGAGCGGTTATGGATGCCGCGGCTGAAATGCGGGGGGCCTGATTATGGTTACCGAATACAAAGAAGGTTCCGTTGGAGCCGAATTCAATAAACGTGAATTCAAAGTTGTAGGCACTCGCCCTCCGCGCCCAGACGGGGTCGATAAGGTTACGGGTCGTGCATTGTTCGGCGCAGATTTTACTGCACCCGGCATGCTACACGCGACCGTTTTGCGCAGCCCGCATGCACACGCGCGGATCGTTTCGATTGATACGTCAGGCGCGCTGGCGATGGATGGTGTTAAGGCGGTTGTTACCTCTGAGGATTTCGTCAAACAGACGAGTTCTGGCAATCAGGATACTCTTGATAACTGCATGGCGCGCGGCAAGGTCTTCTACGACGGTCACGCAATTGTTGCCGTTGCTGCGACCAGCGTAAAGATTGCCAATGCGGCGCTGAAACTGATCAAGGTGGAATACGAAATTCTGCCGCACGAGACCGATGTAGACGCCGCGATGTTGGACAGCGCGCCCGTCCTGCACGAGGGCCGCAAGTTCCGCAATATCCCCGAAGGGAATAATGCGAATGTCTCCGGTTACTGGGAATTTGGCCATGGCGACATGGACGAAGGGTTTGCGAAAGCAGACATAGTTATCGAGCGCAGTTTCAAAACCGCAGCGACACATCAAGGATATATTGAACCACACGCAACTCTTGCCACGATGGGCCCTGACGGGCGCGGCGAAATCTGGGTTTGTACGCAAGGGCAATTTATGGTCCGCGACCTCGCCGCAGCATTTGTCGGCATAGAAGCGTCGCAATTGCGCGTTACGGCCTCCGAAATCGGCGGCGGTTTTGGTGGAAAAACTACAGTTTATCTGGAACCGGTGGCGCTCGCATTAGCGAAGAAATCGGGTCGGCCGGTTAAAATGGTTATGACTCGCGAGGAGGTGTTCCGCGCCTCTGGTCCAACGACTTCGTCGAGCACCGATGTTAAAATCGGTATGACAAAAGACGGTCGCATCACCGCCGGACAAGCTAAGCTGCGCTATCAAGGCGGTGCTTTTCCAAATATCACGGCCATGCTAGGTGCGATGACTGCGTTTGCATCATATGATCTTGAGGCTGTCCAAACACAGGCTTGGAACGTTCTTACTAACCGCCCAAAACAGGCAGCGTATCGCGCACCAGGTGCGCCAATGGCTATCTATACAGTTGAATCTGTCGTGGATGAGTTGTGCCAAAAGCTGGGCCTCGATCCGCTGGAAGTTCGCCTGTTGAACGCGGCCAAGAAGGGTACTTTGTCATCCTATGGACCAACGTTCGATGAAATCGGGCTAGTCGCGACGCTGGAAGCGGCTAAAGCACATCCGCATTATGCAGCGCCACTTGGTCCAAATCAGGGAAGGGGCGTTTCTTGTGGTTTCTGGTTTAATTTCGCCGGCAATACCAGTGTTTCGATGAATATTAACGAAGACGGAACCGTTGCTGTGATCGAGGGGAACCCCGATATTGGTGGTTCGCGTGCATCCATTTCAATGATGGCAGCCGAAGAACTTGGCATTCCATTGGAAAAAGTTCGCACGATTGTCGCGGATACCAACGCTATCGGATTCAACGATGTGACGGATGGTAGCCGTGTAACATTTGCGGTTGGCCTCGCAACAATAAAAGCGGCACGTGCCGCGATCCAGAATATGTGTGGCCGTGCGGCGCAGATTTGGGGGATTGACGCAGATGCGGTGGATTGGGTTGATGGTGCGGCTGTGCCGACAGGTCATAACGCCGGGGACTTCCCGCCGATGTCTTTGGCAAAAATTGCTGCGGATTCCGCCAAAACAGGGGGGCCAATTGCCGGCCACTTCGAAGTTAATGCAGACGGTGCAGGTGTAAGTTTCGGTGTGCATTTGGTGGATGTGGAAGTTGACCCTGAAACAGGTTTCACCGAAATCAAACGCTACACGGTGTTCCAAGATGCCGGTAAAGCCATCCACCCTGATTATGTTGAAGGGCAGATGCAGGGAGGCGCCGTTCAAGGTATCGGATGGGCGCTGAACGAAGAGTACATTTACGGTGAAGACGGCAAGCTGCAAAATGCGGGCTTCCTCGATTACCGTATTCCTGTGGCGTCTGACCTTCCGATGATTGATGCTGTGATTTTGGAAATCCCGAACCCGGGCCACCCTTACGGTGTTCGTGGCGTTGGAGAAACCGGTATCGTTCCTCCATTGGCCGCGGTTGCAAACGGCGTATCCCATGCGGCAGGTGTGCGGATGACGGAACTGCCGATGTCGCCACCCCGTATCCTCGCAGCCATTGACGGCGCAAAATAATGGTTAAGGTCACTCTTTGGGGATCATTGCGATCTGCGACGGGCGGCCTAACCGAAGTTGAAGTCGAGGCCAAGAATACTGGTGAAATGCTGAAGGCCTTGGCAAAAAAATACCCCGCTCTCGATCCGATAATCGAGGGCGGGGTTTCTGTTGCTATAGACGGTTTGATTTACAAAGAGGCGTGGTTCACCCCGATCAAACCCGACAGTGAGGTCGTTTTACTGCCGTATATGAAGGGCGGTTAACGCCCCCTGATGCGAGGGTCGAGCGCGTCGCGCAAGCCATCGCCGATAAAGTTCACACTTAACACTGTTAGCGAAATAGCCAAGCCCGGCCAAACCACGCGGGCAGGGGTAAGAGACATATAGTTTGCCCCATCAAACAGCAGGCGGCCCCATGTCGGGAAATCTGACGGGAAACCAAGGCCAAGGAATGACAGCGCGCTTTCGGTGATAATCGCGTTGGCCACACCCAGCGTTGCTGAAACCATGATGGGTGAAAGTACGTTTGGCAAAATATGGCGCAGGATTACGCGACGATCAGGCGTTCCGATGGATTTGGCGGCCAAAACGAACTCTCGTTCCTTTTGCGCCAACACATCGCCGCGGACGATCCGTGCCGTGTGCATCCAGCTTGTGGCCCCGATGATAAACACGATCAGGATAAAGATGCCGGTTTCCGGTCCGAACATGCCACGCAACGTATCGCGGAACAGCATGATGATGACCAACAGCAGCGGCAACAATGGCAGGGCGAGGAACAGGTCGGTTAACCGCATCAGCGGCCCGTCTAGTTTCTTGAAATATCCGGCCAGCAATCCAACAAGCGTACCAACCAGCAAAGAAATGAACATCGCAATGACACCCACGGCAAGCGACACCCGGCCACCGTGTAACACTTGCGCCAGCATATCGCGACCCAGTTGATCTGTCCCCAAAAGGTGCGACAGGCTCGGGCCCTGGTTTTTTTCGCGGATGTTCAAGTATTGCGGGTCGACATCGTAAATATACGGACCAAGAAATACCGCGAACAGGATGAACAGGAAAACGCCTGTTCCAATCAAAGCCCCTTTGTGGGTTTTGTATTGGTCCCAAACGTCGCCCCAAAGCGTACGCCCTTTGCCCTCATTCAAAGTTGTATCAGTCATAGCGGATCCTCGGATCAAGCAAACCATAAAGAATGTCGGCTATCAGGTTAAACAGAACGATCAGCACGGCGAAGATGAATGTCAGGGTTTGCACCAAGGGAATATCTGCACCTTGGATGCCGATAATTAGAAGCTGTCCCAGACCGTTCACCTTAAATATTTGCTCGGTGATAATGGCGCCGCCGAACACTTGCGGCACGCCCAGAGCAATCACGGTTACCACAGGGATAAGCGAATTGCGGAGAACGTGGGTCAATACGACGACCCGTTCCTTCAAACCTTTTGCCCGTGCCGTCCGCACATAATCTTGCTGCAAATTGTCCAGCATAGAGGCGCGCATAAAACGGCTGAGCTGCGCGGCATTAAAGAATGCCAGCACCATCACAGGCATGATCATTTGCTTGACCTGAAAGACAAAGCTGCCCCAATCCGTCACCTTATGCGTGGTGTCGTAAATTGACGGGAACCAGTGCAGGTTCACCGAAAAAATCACGATCATCAGAAGGCCAGTAAAGAAAGTCGGAACCGAGAACCCAAGCATGGAGATGAACGTACCGATTTGGTCAAACCAGCTGTACTGTTTGTAAGCAGAAATCACACCGATAGGAATCGCGATGATGATGCCAACGACATAGGACATACCAACCACCCAAAGGGTCTGCGGCATACGCTCAACAACCAGATCAACAACCGGGGAACGTGTCGCCCAGCTTTGTACGCGCAGGCGGTCACCGTCACCAATGGTAATGTTGAACCATTGCTCAATCATGTTTAGCGGCTCGTTCACGAAGAACTGCTGACACCACAATAGGTACCGAAAGAACATCGGCTTATCGAGACCAAGTGAAATACGGATTTTTTCACGTACTTCAGGTGGGATGGTAAGGGGTAGGTTGCCCGTCGGGTCATTCGGTGCGGTGTCCAGAATGAAAAAGATAACGAAACTGATGAACAGAAGCGTCGGGATCGTGAAGATCAATCTACGGATTGTGTAGTTAAACATTGAACGCCTCGGTTAAGCAGTCTTGTGGATATGGCTGCGAGGTTTCCCCCGCAGCCACGATGTTAAGGTCTTATTTACGTGACCAATCAGCGATGTTCCAAAGTTCACTGTCCCATGCGTTAAGTGCAACGCCGTCCAGTGTATTGGCGCTTGCCGATACGTTACCGCGGTGAACGAGCGGGATGATGACATAGTTCTGCATCAAGATATCGTTCATTGCCATTGCCAGTTCCGCACGTGTGGCGATGTCGGCTGTTTCTGCCATTTCAGCGACAAGACCGTCATATTCGGCAGAGCAGTGGCGCGGCATATTCATACCCAACCATGCATTTTCAGGTGATGGAATGTTGCTACACGCCCAATTGCCCATGTAGGCTTCCGGGTCCGTTCCGCTGAAGTTGTTTGCATACATCTCAACGTCTGCGAACAATTTCTGGAACGTGTCAGGGCTGGATTGATCGCCACCGAAGAATACGGCTCCATCAATGTTTTTCAGCTCTGTTTCAACGCCGATTTCACCCCACCACTGTTTGATCAGAGCTTGGAAGTCCTGACGTACAGCGTTTGTGGAAGTCTGGTACAGAATCGAAAGACGAACACCGTCTTTGGCACGAACGCCGTCCGAACCACGTGCCCAGCCTGCGCCGTCAAGCAACGCATTGGCAGCTGCGATATCTTGAACCTGACAAGCATCGTTTGCTGTCGAGTTATAGATTGCAGGTGCTGGCAGCACGTTACACGTTGGCTTGCCGGCCTTACCGTAACCAACTTCAACAAGAAGCGGGCGATCAATTGCAAGGCTCAGCGCTTTACGAACATTAATGTCGCTTAAGAACGGGTGAGCGTGTGCAACGGTTGAACGCTCGTCACCAAGCGATGCGCTTGGGTCAGTCATGTTAACCATGATACGCTCAACAAGTGGACCGAAGCTGGATAGAACTGTACCCATGCCTTTGGATTCCATTTGAACCAGAATTTCCGGCGCAATCTGAAGGTTCCAAGCGTAATCAAACTCACCTGTTTCCAGAACTGAACGCGCAGCAGCAGCAGCATCGCCGCCCCCTTTGAACGTAACGGACGCAAACGCAGGTTTGGTTGCGTCACGGTAGTTGTCATTCGCCTCAAGCGAAATCGTATCGTTTGCACGGAAGTCGGTAACCACGAATGGACCAGTGCCAATCGGGCCGAAGTTTGCATCAGTACAAGTTGGCGCAGCTACACCCGTACAATCAGCGAACTGGGCTTCTTGTAGGATTGGTGTTTCCTGACCAACAAATGGTCCATACGGGAACGGTTTTGGGACACCGAAAGTGATCTTAACGGTCACATCATCAAGTGCTTCGATGTTTGTTACGTCGCTGAACTGGCCAATTTGCTGACAGCCACCGTCAGGATCCATACAGTATCCGCCGGTAAACACTACGTCGCTCGCAGTTACGGCAGAACCATCCGACCATTTCAGACCTGCTTTGAGTTTCCATGTGATGGTCGTCAAATCCTCGGACACGCCGCCATTGGCAACGGTCGGGATTTCTTCAGCAAGATAAGCCACCATGTTGCCGTTTTCGTCGTAGCGGGCAAGAGGCTCAACAACCATCGAAGCCGCGTTGGTATCTTTTGTACCACCGGACAAATACGGGTTCATGATCGAGGCAGCTTGCCAATAGATCAGGTTCACATGGCCATCACGGCCACGGGCTTCATGCGAGCCCGCCATGGCAGTCGAAGCAAGCAAAGATGCGCCCGCTGCTGTCATTAATAGATTAGTAATTTTCATTTCTCTCTCCTAGTTGGGTTAGAATTCGTGCGGGCTGCCCCCACATCTTTGGTTAATCTAACAGGTGACAGGCAGCGAAATGCCCATCTCCGAAATTGCGCCATTTAGGTTCTTCAGAACGGCAGATATCCATAACTTTTGGACATCTTGTGCAAAAATTGCAACCCTTGGGCGGGTTTGACGGGCTTGGAACATCCCCTTTAAGAATGATCCTTTCCCGCGTGGCTTCCTGTGAGGGATCCGGATGCGGAACCGCAGAAAGCAAAGCCTCGGTATAGGGGTGGAGCGGTGCGTCATACAACGCATCGCGCGGTGCCAGTTCGACAATTCGACCCAAATACATCACAGCCACACGCGTGGCGAGGTGGCGGATCATAGACAGGTCGTGGCTGATAAACAGGTAGGTCAGACCCATTTGCGCTTGAAGGTCTTCCAAAAGATTAACGACCTGCGCCTGAATGGACACATCCAGTGCCGCAATAGGTTCGTCGCAAACGATAAACTTCGGATTCAACGCCAAAGCACGGGCGATGCCGATGCGTTGACGCTGACCGCCAGAAAACTCGTGTGGGTAGCGATCAGCGAAATGCCGGGCTAACCCGACGGCATCCATCAGCTCCCCGACTTTCGCACGCTTGCCAGATTTGGAAAGTTCGGTGTGTTCATCCAGAGGTTCTGCAATGATCGAGCCTACGGTCATGCGCGGGTTCAAACTTGCTTGCGGATCTTGAAAAATCATCTGCATTTCGGGGCGAAGCTTGCGGAGTTCTTCGCCCTCAATAGTGCTGACATCGTGGCCGTTCACCTCGATAGAGCCCTCGGTAATATCGTAAAGTCGCAACAAAGCGCGCCCTACCGTCGATTTCCCGCATCCGCTTTCACCCACCAAACCGAGGGTTTCGCCTTCCATGATCTCAAAACTGATACCGTCGACAGCCTTAACTTCACCGGCGCGACGACTAAGGATGCCCCGATAAATCGGGAAGTGCATCTTCAGGTTTTCAACCTTTACGAGCGGGGCACTATCATCAAGCATGTCGCGGCCCTCCGTTTTTTGCATTCCACCAACAGGCGACATCGTGGTCCTCGCTAACACTTACGCGCTGCGGGTTTTCCGACCAGCAGCGTTCAAACGCGTGCGCACAACGTGGCGCGAATTCGCAAGAGGTCGGGGCCGCATTCATATTCGGCGGTTGCCCGTCGATGGAACGCAAGCGATCATCCCGCTGACCTTCCGCTTTAGGCAGCGTTTCCAACAGCGCACGCGTGTAAGGATGCTGTGGATTCCGGAACAACTCCTTAACTTCGGCATGCTCTACGATTTGGCCTGCATACATAACCGCAACGCGATCTGCGATGCCGGCAATGACACCAAGATCATGCGTAATCCAGATAATGGCCATGCCCATCTTCTGGCGAAGTTCTCGCACCAATTCCAAAATTTGCGCTTGAATTGTTACGTCTAGCGCTGTGGTTGGTTCGTCCGCGATCAATACCTTTGGGTCGCACGAAAGCGCGATCGCGATCATCACGCGTTGGCGCATACCACCTGAAAACTGGTGCGGGTAATCTTTAAGGCGACGTTCCGCATCAGGTATTCCAACCAGATCCAACAGCTCCGCCGCGCGAGCCCGCGCTTCCGATTTGCTCATGCCAAGGTGCTCGCGTAGTGGTTCCATAAGCTGGAAGCCAACGGTAAACACTGGATTAAGCGAGGTCATGGGGTCCTGAAAGATAAACCCGACTTTGCCACCGCGTAGCGCGCGCATTTGTTGCGGCGTCATCGCACGAACATCTTCGTTATCAATGACAATTTCGCCCGAAACAATTTCAGCAGGGGGGGACGGCAGCAAATCCATCAATGACATCATAGTCACGGATTTACCCGATCCACTTTCCCCGACGATGCCCAACAGCTCGCCCGGTGCAAGTGAAAAACTAACTCCGTTAACCGCATGAACCGCACCATCGCGCGTGTTAAACACGGTTTTCAAATTCGCCACGTCCAATATCGTGGCGGTATTATCGATCATGAAGGGCTCCCTGTTGTTCGTCGCCCATTTTAATTCAGGGCGTTATATGAACATATTTGTCCATGTGGTTAATTTTAGTTAACACGAAGAAAAGCGATACGACAATCCCGTATTTTCCCTTGACGCGGTGTTGGTCACGGGAACAGGATTGCAGGCAATAAATTCAGGAGAAATTATGCCAACCCACTATAATGCCAAGGAAATGCTGGAAAAACTGGTGGCGTTTCCGTCCGTTTCATCCGAATCAAATCTACCTATCATTGAGTTCATCGAAAGTTACCTCGCGGAATATGGTGTGAAGTCGTGGCGTGTCTACGACGAAACCGGTTTGAAATCGAATCTCTACGCCCAGATTGGTCCGAATGTTGAAGGTGGTGTTGTGCTGTCTGGTCATACCGATGTTGTGCCTGTCATCGGGCAGGAATGGGATACCGATCCGTTTGTGTTAACCGAGATTGATGGCAAACTGTTTGGCCGTGGTTCTTGCGACATGAAAGGCTTTATCGCGACAGGTTTGTCGCTGGTGCCCGAAATGCTCGCCGCCGACCTGAAATATCCAATCCAGTTCGCACTTTCCTATGATGAGGAAATCGGCTGTTTAGGGGCTCCTTTCATGATTTCCGAGATGGTCGATAAACTGCCAAAAGCAAAGGCCGTTATCGTCGGAGAACCATCTATGATGCAGGTCGTTACAGGCCATAAGGGTGCTATAGGTTTTGTTACCAAGGTTCACGGGTTCGAAATTCACTCCAGCCTTATGCACAACGGTGTATCGGCAGTAATGACCGCTGCTCGGCTGGTCGAGTGGCTGCGGGTTCAATTTTCCGATGGGATGCTGGCTACGCCAAACGAAATTGATGCATTGTTCGAACCCCCATTCACCACATTTCATGTTGGTGTGATGAATGGTGGGACTGCGACCAACATCACCGCAAAATACTGCGAGTTTTCAACTGATATTCGATGCCCACCCTCGCAAAGCCCACAGGATTGGTTCGACCGCTACATGGAATATGTCGCAATAATCGAGTCGGAAATTCAAGCCATCCGCCCGGAAGCCTATATCGAGGTGATCGCACGAGACGTAAATCCCGCCCTAAAACCGGAAACTGACGGTTCCGCGGAAGTATTGGTACGTCAGGTAACGGGTGACAACGGAACCCACGCGGTATCCTATGGCACCGAAGCAGGACAGTTTCAGCGCGAGGGGTACTCCACCGTCGTTTGTGGTCCGGGCAGTATCGAACAGGCGCACCAACCTAATGAATTCATTGAGGTCAGTCAGCTATATGCTGGCGAGAACTTTATCCGCAAACTAATCGAAAAACTTAAGTAGGAAATTTCTATGGCTACTATCAACCGTTTTGCAGACCTTCACGACGATATCACAGCTTGGCGCCGCGACTTGCACGAACACCCCGAACTTTTGTTCGACACCCACCGCACTTCCGGTGTCGTTGCCGCCAAGTTGAGAGAATTTGGCTGTGATGAGGTGGTCGAGGGCATTGGCCGTACCGGCGTTGTTGGCGTTATTCATGGCAAAACCAACAAAAGCGGCAAAGTAATAGCTTTGCGCGCGGATATGGACGCGCTACCAATTCACGAGACTACGGGCGCCGAGCATGCATCCAAAACTGATGGCAAAATGCACGCATGTGGTCACGATGGTCATACAGCAATGCTATTGGGTGCGGCCACTTATTTGGCTGAAACCCGTAACTTTGACGGCACAGCGGTTGTGATTTTCCAACCAGCCGAAGAAGGCGGCGGTGGCGGCAAAGAAATGGTCGACGATGGCATGATGGATCGTTTCGGCGTGCAAGAAGTCTATGGCATGCACAATTATCCAGGGCTCAAAGTTGGCGAATTTGCAACACGAGTTGGGCCGTTAATGGCGGCTACCGACCAGTTCACACTTCACATCGAAGGTCTTGGTGGACACGCGGCAAATCCGGCTGCTTGTATTGATACAACCGTCGTATCCAGCCATATTGTGGTTGCTTTGCAAACAATTGCATCACGGAATACGGACCCGTTGGAAAGCATTGTTGTGTCAGTCACCAGCTTCGAGACGGAAAGCAAGGCTTATAACGTCATCCCGCAACGTGTTGAAATTCGCGGAACTGTTCGCACTTTGACGCCCGAAACGCGTGACATGGCCGAGGCCGCGCTTACTCGCATCGTTGAAAACACAGCCGCTGCATACGGTGCGTCTGCGACAATCGAATACGAACGCGGTTATCCTGTTACGAAGAACCACGCAGATCAAACGGCGTTTGCAGCATCTATCGCCCGCGAGGTAGCCGGTGACTCGATGGTTAATGATGATGTAGATCCGGTTATGGGCGGTGAAGATTTTTCCTATATGCTTGAATCTCGCCCTGGTGCATTCGTATTCGTTGGCAACGGCGACACTGCAACGCTACACCATCCAGATTACGATTTTAACGATGACCTGATCCCTGTGGGTTGCTCCTATTGGGCCAAACTGGTCGAAACGGCGATGCCAGCCTGATGGCGGAACGCCCTGCATTCACCGGCCCCGATCTCTGCGCATTAGAGGCGCACGAGGTCGTTGGCTTGTTAAAGCGGGGCGAAGTTTCCCCATCCGAACTTCTAGACGCCAGTCTGAAGCGTTGCGCGGAGGTGGAGCCAGACGTTAACGCCATGCCAATATTGTGCGAAGAACGTGCAAGGCAAGCAACACAATCTATTCCCAATCAAAGCCTTTTGTCGGGCCTTCCGATTGCTATCAAAGACCTGATGGCAGTCGGAGGGGTCAGAACCACTTATGGAACCAAAGGCTTGGCCGACAACATCCCAACAACTAGTGAACCGTTGGTCGCGACTTTGGAAAGCAACGGCGCGGTTGTTGTCGGAAAGACCAACACGCCCGAGTTGGGTGCTGGAGGCAATACCTTTAACGAGGTCTTCGGATCAACAGCCAATCCGTGGAACACCGCCCGCAACGCTGGTGGTTCGTCTGGTGGGGCGGCTGCATCACTCGCCACAGGGGAGGTATGGTTATCGCATGGATCGGATTATGGCGGGTCATTGCGGACACCAGCAGCATATTGCGGCGTCGTTGGTCTACGCCCAAGTCCCGGACGTGTGGGCGGAGGCGGTGTCTTAACCGCTTGGAATACGGAAGGTGTTCAAGGACCAATGGCGCGATCCGTTACGGACTGCGCGCTGTTTCTGGATGCGATGGTTGGTTTCGATCAGAGCAGTCCAATTTCCATCGAAAAACCGGTAGAACCTTTTCTTCGTGCGGCCGGCAGCCCACAGAAAAATCTGCGTATAGCTTATTCTCCTGATCTTGGTGGCCATGGTTTGGTTTCTGCCGAAGTTTCCAAGGTTTTGGAGGATGCGCTTGGTATAGTTGAAAAAAACGATGTTACGATCGCAGAGGTCCCACTTCAAACTTCAACGCTGAACGCGACCTTTCGAACCTTGCGAGGCCTCGGTTTTCTCGCGCAATACAGCCGTATGCCTGATGCTATTCGCCAACATCTAAAACCTACAATCATCGAAAATGTAGCTTTTGGCCAATCCCTGACGGTTGGTGCTATTGCTGATGCGCAAGTTAACAGAAGTATATTATTGAGTAATCTCAATGGCATACTAAGAAAATTTGATGTGATTGCATGTCCGGTGGTAGGTCTTTCCGCTGGCCCACTTTCTGAAGAATGTCCGACCGAGATAGATGGGCAACCTCTTGGTGATTACCTCGACTGGCTGCGTTTTTCCAATCTATCCACCGTAACCGGTTTGCCATCCATATCGCTACCTGTCGGATTTATGCCAGATGGTATGCCCATGGGCATACAGCTTATCGGCCCCAACAGAGGCGAAGGTAAACTACTGGCTGTCGCTCGCACAATCGAGCAAATGCTGGATTTGAAAAATACCCCAATCGATCCGGTAACATCTTGACCCGTAAAGCTAAAAATATCCTGTTCATCATGTATGACCAACTTCGCCATGACTATCTAAGTTGTGCGGGTCACAAGACCCTGCACACACCAAACATGGACCGCTTGGCTGCAATGGGCGTGCGATTTGCAAATACGTATGTGCAGTCACCTGTGTGTGGCGCTTCGCGTATGTCGTTCTATACTGGGCGATATGTTTCCAGTCATGGAGCGGCGTGGAACAACTTTCCGTTGAAAGTCGGCGAGCAAACCTTGGGCGACCACCTTCGTAAACTTGGCGTGAATAGTTGGTTGATCGGCAAAACGCATATGAAGGCGGACGCCGAAGGGATGGATCGCCTTGGTATCAGCCGCGACAGTGTGATTGGTGCACGGGTTTCCGAGTGCGGGTTTGATATATTCGAGCGGGATGATGGCTTGTGGTCCGATGGACCTTCAGGATTTTATGACGAAAAAAGATCGCCTTACAACGAATACTTAAGGTCAAAAGGATATGAAGGGGATAATCCATGGCGCGATTATGCAAATGCGGCTGATGACGGTGGTCAGATGGCCTCTGGCTGGTTCATGCGGCATGCCTCCAAGCCAGCTAATATCGCCGAAGAAGATAGTGAAACACCCTATTTAACATCGCGGATCATTGATTTTATCGACGAACATAAAGATGGCCCTCCTTGGTTGTGCCATGCATCATTTATCAAGCCACACTGGCCCTATATCGTGCCGGCCCCTTACCATGACATGTACGGGCACAACCAAATTCAACCAGTAAATCGCGATGCATCCGAACGCGTAGACCCTCATCCGGTTTATTCCCAGTTCCAAAACAACGTCATCGGGCAAGCCTTTTCAAAAGATGAAGTACGACAGACGGTTATCCCCGCCTATATGGGCCTAATCAAACAATGTGATGATCAATTGGGGCGCTTGTTGGACCATCTGGAAGAATCTGGCCGGATGGAAGACACGATGATTGTTCTGACCTCCGATCACGGTGACTACATGGGGGATCACTGGCTGGGTGAAAAGGATTTGTTTCACGAACCTTCAGTCAAAGTTCCGCTAATTATTTATGATCCGGAGGCCGATACGACCCGTGGAACCGTGGTTAAAGACTTGGTCGAGTCCGTTGACCTTGTCCCAACGTTTGTTGAAGCAATGGGTGGGGAGGTGCCGTCAAATATCCTTGAGGGGCGCTCTCTGTTGCCATTTCTGCAAGGTAAATCCACAGCTGATTGGCGCGAGTTTGCAATAAGCGAGTACGATTATTCGGCCACGCCAATGTGCGCCAACCTTGGTTTGATGCCAAAAGACGCGCGCCTATTTATGGTAGCAACGGATCGCTACACTTTCATGCACGCCGAGGGCGGATTTCGCCCGATGCTGTTCGATCGTAAAGTTGACCCGGGCGAACTAAATGACTTGGGCCAAAGCGAGGCTTATAGAGCTGTGATCGCTGAAATGTATGACCATCTCGGACAATGGAGTCGGCGCATGTCACAACGCACGACGATCTCGGATGCCGAGATTGAAGCCAAGCGTAGCGAACCCGAGAATGTCGGAATATTCATTGGTGCGTTTGATGAATCTGAATTCGAGACAAAGTTTACCGAAAAACTAACCGGAACGTCGAAGCCCCGTCCTAAAAATGGAACTTAGACGTAAGGCCGTATTGTTCGTATCCATCCATTGCTTCGAACTGTGCGCCGGTCTCGGCTGATAACCACATTGCCGATGCCCCGAATTCAAGCCTGTCAGAATAAGAATAGCTAGCAGATAGTGCTGTCACGTTCACATTATTGTTTAGTGTTCCCAGTATATTGGCAGACACACTTAATTTTCCATCCATCAACTCTTCACTTACTCCGACAATATAGTTCGCCGCGTTCTGTGTGGATAAGTATCCATCAAACTCAAAGTAGTCCTCGGACTGTTCCAGCCAGTGTTGGCCGCTCACCGCCGCAGTTACCTGCATCGTGTTTGACGCCGCATACTCGACCCCCAGCGCCGCATCGATGCGATTGTGGTACGATAAAGCGGTGGCTGTGGATCGCTGCAATCCAAATTTGCTAGCCACATCAACTTCAAACAGCATATCTCCAAAACTGCGATTTGTGCTGAATCCAGCCAGAACGTAGGGCGTCGCATGGCTGGTATCACTATGAATGTCGACAACACCGGATTGAGGTACCAACCGTGCCGCATAAAGATTGACTGAACCACTTTCGATGGGCAGGCTGGCCTTGATCCCAACTTCGATATCCGTTGAATCTGTGGCTGGAATTGCATGCGAAACCCCTGGAACAATCCCGAGGAAGGAAGACACCGTAACCGAACTTGCGAAGTAATCGAGCCCAATAAACCACTGTCCCGGCAACTCGTCACTAGAGAGGTTCACGTCACCGAATGATAGGAGCGCATTAACCACATCCAATACCGGCGCGCCTTCTATTTCCCCCCAACCAATTCGATATTTGCCCAGCTTCCAGCTGAAATTTCCGGTAGAATTTTGCAGATGGATGCGCGATAAATCAAACTCGATGTCGTAATCAATTATCGTCGCATTGGCTGCCCATTCCAGAAACCCCAGCGTTCCCAATGAGTGCTCGTTTGCCAAACTAATTTGCGCTGCGCTGCTTTGATTTAACGCACCTATACCGGAATAAGACAAGCTAACGGTTGCAGATACCTCCATTCCTGTTTCAGGGAGCGTATCAAAAGTAATCTCGCTATTCTCATCGAAACCAAAGCTGTCGAAATCGAGATCCAGTTCTTGTGAGAAAGCCGGTGTAGCGATGATCAGGACAGCAAGGGGGATGAATAAACGCATACAGTGGTCCCCTAGTTCGCTTGCGATCGCAGCGCGTCGAGGTGGCGCTCGCGAAAGGCCGTATCGGTTAGCGAACGTTGCGTTAGCAGGGCAGGGTCTATGTTAACGCCGAAATACAACGCCTCCATATTCATGTTCGACAAACGATTAGTTACGAGGTTCATAATCGTTATGCTCCGTGCCAGCCAAATTCCGTTCACCCGCTCTACATTATCCGCGATAACGCGTCGAATTTCCTTTCCACGGTTGTCATACATTTCGGCTTTGACGGTGATATAGCGGTTCGCGTCGATCCACAGCACAGTGCGGGCATAGCGGCTTTGACGGGCGCGAGCAGGCGTTGGAATTTGCTCGATCACATAAGTTTTCCGCCCTTTGAAGGTGATCGTTTCCAGCAATGTGTAGGTATAGTCATCTAGCTTTCCGGTTTCCTGATCCTCGGTCGTGAACTCGGAGCCAAATAGGCTGACCGGTTCGCTGCTGGAGGAATTTGAAGAAACAATCCGTTTAACTTTGCCCAACGCCGATAGATATAACCATATTTCGTTCGGTTTGTTGCTGTCGTAGGTATAGCTTAGCATTCCGATACCACGTTCTGATGTGGGCTCCAGAATGAAGGCAATACCTTGAGAATCTTTCCCGCCAGTTCCGGTATTAATCGACGCACTTTCGAGCCTTTTAACCGTTGCGCGTGCCGTACATCGAACTTTACCCCCGCTTATTCCATACTTACAGGTAGCGATTTTCATAATCGAAAACACTGAATTACTCTGGCTAAGAGCATTTGCATCTACCCGCTCCATAATCGAGCGCGCAGTTTGCGCGATCCCCGCTGCGGGAATCAGAATACTTGCCATAGCCAACAGACTTGCGAAAAGAAAACCACTTTTCAATTGTAACATCAGGTTGTCTCCAATTGGTCGTCTTTGAATTTAACTCCAAAAGATGGTTTGAACACGTAGATCAAGGCCGGCAGGAACAGCAAATCACACAAGAGTGCCACAAATATGGCCAGTGAGCCAAAGATCCCAACTTTTGCCAAGCCTAGATAATCACTAAAGCTAAGCATGAAGAACGCCATTCCCAAGACCATAGACGTGAATGTTACCGCTTGCCCGACTTCACGAACGGTTTGCACCAGCGCGGCTGCAGGCTTTATTTTGTTTGCCAAGGCCATCCGATAGTGCGTCACGAAGTGAATTGTATCGTCAACGGCAATTCCGATGATAAGCGGCGCAATCATCAACGTGTCGGTGTCAAGCGGAATGCCAAGCAAGCCCATCAAACCGAACGCCAGAATTGCTGGCAGCATGTTGGGGATAATGGCTAGTAGCCCCCCGGTCAGCGATCCCAGCGACAGGGTCAGGATGATGGAAATGATCACAATTGCCAAACTAAGGGACCGAAACTGGCTTTTGGAGATCACATCGCTCATCCGCATCATCATGGCGAAGGAACCGGTGACGCTGGTCTCCATTTCAGGGTAGGATGCACGAACAGCACCGAGTGTATCATCAATTTCCCTTTGAATGTCGTCAAAGAAAATAGCGTATTCGTGGCTACCTGCATTTTTTAGCTGTATCGTAATATGGCTACGCGAATAGTCGTCGGACACCAACGAGCGACGATCCTTCGGATTGGAACTATTGAACAGGTACAATAATTGTGAGACCGCGAGCGGGGCTTCCGGAATGACATAAGCCGCCGGATCGTTGCCGTTCATGATCTTGTTGGTGTCTTTCACCAGATCAGCCAGCGAATGCGTACGCACAACGTATTTCCCGTACTCGCTTTCCAATATGTCCTGAAGGTCTGATATCACCGTTAGCACTGCAGGGTCGCTCATGGCGTCAGATGCTTGAAAGTCCATCATAACCTCCATTGATCCGGTGCCTGCCATATGTTCATCGACAATCTCGTAGGCAACCCTTACCGGATTACCCTCCTTGAACAATTCCGCCAAATTTGAGTCGATCTTCACCTGCGTTGCACCATACCCGCAGACAACAAAGATTGTCGTAAACACTACGATGATCGGATAACGCCAACGGAACGAAAAATCCGGCACCTTGTCCAGTAAGGGTTGCAACCAAGCGGCACTTAGCAGCCAGCTTAATCCGGTTTTATTCGAAACCCAGCGGATCATAGCGAAGGGAAGACGGATGTAAGACATTACCCGCTGCAATGATGCATTCGCGGGTTTTGTTTTCACCGGATGCGGGTGCCAGAATTCCAGCAACGCGGGTAGCACGCCAACCGTAAACACAAATGCTAAAACGACGCCGATGGCCGAGGTAATACCGAACGTCACAAACTGCCCAACGCCACCAAACGCAATCGCCAACATACCCGCCATCGTTGTGATGGTTGTCAGCAGAATAGGCACACCAGTCTTTTCGAACGATTTTTCGATGGCGTCTTCGTGGTTCATACCTTCGCGTTTGAACAACAAATACTCGCTCATCACATGCACACAGTCAGCGATCCCCACCGCCAGCACCAGCATCACTGATAGCGAAATCAAGCTGGAAGAAGGAATTCCCAGCCACGCCATACCACCGAATAACCAGACGCACGAACTTACTACGGCCGTAACAGGCCACATCACGGCGGAACCTGTTTGGAACAGCGTATAAAGTAGCAAAATGATGATAAACACCGCGACCGTGGCCAAATATCCCGACTGGACCATCGAAGCCATCGCTATGTCCATCATTCCGGCAGTACCTATTGGGTAAAATTCGAACGCGGCGGCGTATTCCGCTTGACCATAGATCGCTTTCAGCCCGTTCATGAAGCCGGTGTAAACGGAAGGCGAGGTGTCTTCGAATTCAACTTCAACGGCAACTGCCCTATCATCCACATCAATTACAAAGGAATCGAGGGCCAGATCCAGTTTGTCCAGGGCAAAATCCGATTCAATTACATCGTCGTCGCTTTGTATCGGTATTGCCCCAAAGTCCGTAGTCAAAACCAACGCCCCATACTCGTTGTTTTTTGAAAACATTAATAAAGACAACGCCGGTTGGTCGTGGGCGATCCTTCGCACTTTGTCAGCTTGTTCGGGCGTTATCTCGACTCCCTCAGGGATCAGTTCCAGGCTTTCGAGTGTATCTTCGGTGCTAAGTTGATAACGTGTGTTGGATAAGCTTTGTACGCGCAGCACATGGTCCAGATTGGCCATAACCTCGGCATCTATCCCAAGTGCTACGGGGTCTAGATCGTACCAATTCTCCAGATCGTCGCTCAGGCCTTGGATGGCCTTGAGCGATTGTTGGGAAAACACATCGCCATCCTTGGCGTGGTACACCAAAAACAACCCGTCATCGCTGCCGAATTGGCGCCGGAAATCGTCGAGTGCTTGGACCGCGGGGTCATCGTCAGACAACCATGAATCGATGCTGGTATCCAACTCGAACTTTGTTACCCCAACACCCATGAAAATGGTGCCGATCAGAGATATAATTACAATAATATACCTATAGGGGCGGAGCACGCCCGGTATGGCTGCAAAATACGCAGACAGTGAATTGAAGAATGCATTCATTCCCAAGTCTCCCTACATGTTGAATAGAACTAACCATGGAAAAAACAGGTTCGCAAGGGCTGACCGCACCTTGCAGGGCAGCTATAGGTTGCCTATTTGAAAATACACCAATATTCGCACCCATTCACCTTGCAAACTCGCCATGGTCGTTTTAGGGTCCGCGCAGATTTTTCACGGCTTTTCGGGCCGACAAACGAGGGGATAACAGATGTTCGCATCACCAGCATACGCTCAAGCCGCAGGGGGCAGCCTTACGTCAAGCCTTGGCGGTTTCGTTCCAATCATCCTGATTTTCGGCATTATGTATTTTCTGATGATCCGTCCTCAGCAGAAGAAGATGAAAGATCACCGCAATATGGTGGCAGCGCTACGCAAGGGTGACCAGATCGTCACGCAGGGCGGCATCATCGGCAAAGTGACTAAAGTCAAAGAAGACGGCGAAGTTGAAGTCGAGATCGCGAAAGAAGTTAAAGTTCGCATTCTCCAGAATACCATCACGCAAGTGATCAACAAAACCGAGCCTTCCTAACCTTTTTAAGGCCACTCTACCGGTGGCCTTTTTTACGGGATATTACCAACATGTTGCAATTTTCGATCTGGAAGAAGGGGCTGATCTGGTCTCTGTGCCTACTTGGCATCGTTTTCGCGGCCCCCAATTTATTTTATACCAAGGTCGAAAAGGCCAATGACGTCCATATGTTGGTCGAGGCTGGCGTTGTCGCCACGCCTGAAATGGAAGCAGATATGGCCGCGTGGCCTGATCTTCTGCCGTCCATGCTGATCAATCTGGGGTTGGACCTGCGCGGCGGGGCGCACCTGCTAGTCGAAGTTGCGGTCGAGGATGTCTACGCAGATCGTCTCGATTCCATGTGGCCCGAGGTGCGTGATGCGTTACGCGAGATTAAAGACGACGTCGGTTCAATACGTCGTCAAGACAGCGACCCGGACGAGTTGCGCGTAAAAATTGGCGAGCCAGAAGGCATGCCAAATGCGCTTCAAGTCGTTGGCGACTTGACCAGCCCTATCGTTACACTGACAGGTGCGGGTTCGAACGACTTCGAAGTTTCCAACGATGGCGACGTTCTGGTTTTCACCCTCTCCGAAGCCGAGATGATTGCGATGGACGACCGTACCATGCAGCAATCCCTAGAAATTATCCGCCGTCGTGTAGACGAGGCAGGAACTCGCGAACCAACTATTCAGCGCCAAGGGGCTGATCGTGTGTTGGTTCAAGTACCTGGAATCGGTTCTGCCGAAGAATTGCTGGATCTGATCGGTCAAACTGCGAAGCTTTCATTCCTGTCAGTCGTTCAGCAAACCTCGGACCCTGACATTCGCGCAGGCACCGGAAAAGTAGTTTACGCAGATGCGGACCAAGACGGTCTATATTATGTGCTAGAGCGGGTCGCAGTTGTCAGCGGAGACCAACTGGTCGATGCACAACCAACCTTCGATCAAAACGGTAGCCCTGCTGTGAACTTCCGTTTCAATCCCGCAGGTGGTCGCAAGTTTGGCGTATATACCGCAGAAAACATCGGCAGCCCGTTTGCGATTGTTCTGGATGAAAAAGTCATCTCTGCGCCAACAATCCAAAGCCACATACCCGGCGGTTCCGGCATCATCACCGGAAACTTCACGGTCGAGGAAAGCACCCGTCTTGCAATCTTGCTTCGTGCGGGCGCCTTGCCCGCCGAGATTACAGTTCTTGAGCAACGCACCGTTGGGCCAGAACTAGGCCAAGATAGTATCGACGCGGGTAAAATTGCTACGATCATTGCTTTTGCGTTGGTACTGGTATTCATGGCCCTGTCCTACGGACTGTTTGGTGTCTTCGCCAACATTGCCTTGGTCCTGAACGTTGCGATGATTTTCGCTTTGCTATCGATAATCGGGGCAACGCTGACGTTACCCGGTATTGCGGGCATCGTGTTGACCATCGGTATGGCGGTGGACGCCAACGTGCTGATTTTCGAACGTATCCGTGAAGAACTCAAAAGCGGGAAGGGCCCGGCACGAGCGATCGAGCTTGGCTATCAAAAAGCCCTCTCCGCTATTATCGACGCTAACGTTACGACGCTGATCACTGCTGTAATCCTGTTCGCCATTGGCTCGGGCCCGGTACGCGGGTTCGCGGTGACACTTGGCCTCGGCATCATAACGTCTGTCTTTACTGCAATCTGGGTTACGCGCCTGATGGTGGCCACATGGCTGTTCGCGCGCAAACCTAAAACAATCGAAGTGTGAGGGCCGGAACATGCGCTTGAAAATGGTTCCAAAAGAAACAAAAGTAGATTTCTTTGGTTTCTCCAAAATCTCTATCACCCTGTCCTCGGCACTGGTGATCGGCACGATCATCGCCTTCTTCACGATGGGGCTAAACTTCGGTATCGATTTCCGAGGCGGTACCATGCTCATGGTGGAAACGCCCGAAGCGGTCGAGGTTAGTGAATATCGCGAATTGTTAAGGGAAGTGGTCGATGGCGACGTAACCGTAACCGAGTTATCAGACCCGGCCGCAGCCCTTACGGGCGAGGAAAACAACATTATCATGGTGCGTATTGAACAAATCGGTGACGACACCGCGGTTCAAAACGACCTGATTAAAGTAGTGAAATCCACCCTAGGCGACGCGTTCGAAGGCATCGTGTTCTTACAAACCGACTCCGTCGGCGCGAAAGTGTCGGGCGAGCTTGTCCAAGCCGGCGTCCTCGCGATCGTCCTCGCTGTTGGCGCCGTCCTGTTCTACATCTGGCTGCGGTTCGAGTGGCAGTTTTCTGTTGGTGCAGTTGTCGCGCTGATCCACGACGTGTTCATAACCATCGGTATTTTCTGCGTCACCCAGATTGAGTTTAACCTGACGATTATCGCCGCAATTCTGACCATTGTAGGATATTCGTTGAACGACACCGTGGTTGTGTTTGACCGCGTGCGTGAAAATTTGCGTCGATATAAAACGATGGAATTGAAAGAAGTGTTGAACCTGTCGATCAACGAGACATTGTCGCGTACGATCATGACATCGGTTACAACTTTGATCGCATTACTTACGCTCTATTTTCTTGGCGGCGACGTGATCCGTGGTTTCACGTTTGCGATGATCTGGGGTGTTATTATCGGTACCTACAGCTCCATCTTTGTGGCATCAGTCATCCTGTTACGCCTCGGCGTCAAACGGGACTGGGAAAAACCGGACAATGGGGCTGGAACGCAATTCGCGGATATCGACTCTTAACGCGTGGATACCCGTTCGCGATAAAATGTGAAAATCCCCATGCCAACAACAATTGCGCTTCCCGCAATTGTCCATACATCCGGTATTTCCTTGAATATCAGGATGCCCAGAACCAGCGCCCAAATCAGGATGCTGTAACGAAACGGCGAGACAAACGATATATCGCCGTGGCGCATTGCGGTGATTGCTGACACATATCCAACCAAGATGAAGACCGCCGCAGCACCAAGGAGGGCAAATGTTTCCAATGAAATGGTGCGCCACTCCTGCGTGGTTGCAAATACACCAGCAAAGATCATGACTGCACCCGACGTAATTAAGGCCACGAATATTGATGGTGTAGATGGTGCAAGCTTGTGCGAAAGCAGGTCGCGTAGTGTGATAAATGCTACGGAAGCCAGTGCCCAAAGCGAGTAAGCGTTGAAACCTCCGGTTCCGGGTCGGACAATTATCAGTACACCCACAAACCCAAGTGTAATCGCCAAGTACCTGCGCCAGCCAACTTTGTGACCCAGAAATAACGATGCCGCCAAAGTCACGGCCAAAGGTAATGATTGCAAGATCGCGGTGGCGTTGGCCAAGGGCATATTAAACAGCGCAGTTAAGAAACAAAAAGTAGCCCCAACTTCTGCAACTGTTCTCCAGCCAATAATTTTAATGTCTCGCCTGGACGGACGAAAACTTAGCGCGCCTTTATTCCATGCCAATAATCCAAGCAAAAACGTGGCGATAGCACCGCGAATGAATACGGCTTGAAATAGGTCCAATTCGTCGGAAGCCAATTTTACCATGGTGTCATTCAGAACGAATCCGGCCATAGAAGCCATCATATAGAAGGCCCCTTTCAAATTATTCTGGCGATCATTCATGTTTTCATCCTGTCATTAGCTAGAATCGCCGATAGCACCGGATTGTCGTGGTCAAAAGCTCTCTAATACATGAATCCTGCGTTTCTGCACTTTTCCTTACGGCAAAACGGTTTATATTCCCAACCAAGCGGCAGACGTCGTGACAATCATTAAACCAAAAGGGGTTACACCATGGCATTCGAACTTCCAGACCTACCATATGCACATGACGCATTGGCAGCAGGCGGCATGTCCGCAGAAACAATGGAATTCCACCACGATCTGCACCACAACGCTTATGTGGTGAACGGCAACAAGTTGGTTGCAGGCACTGAGTGGGAGGGTAAATCCCTCGAAGAGATCGTTAAGGGCACATATGCTGCTGGGTCCGTCGCGCAAAACGGCATCTTCAACAACGCCTCGCAACACTGGAACCACGCTCAGTTTTGGGAAATGATGGGCCCTAATGGCCGCACAATGCCGTCCGAGCTAGAATCCCGCATTGTCGATGCATTCGGTTCCGTTGACACTTTCAAAGCCGACTTTAACGCTGCTGGCGTTGGTCAGTTCGGTTCCGGCTGGGTATGGCTAGTTGCTGACACGGATGGTTCGCTGAAAATCACCAAGACGGAAAACGGCGTTAACCCGTTGTGCTTCAACCAAACTGCATTGCTTGGTTGTGACGTGTGGGAGCATTCCTACTACATCGATTTCCGCAACAAACGCCCTGTTTACCTGTCGAATTTCCTCGACAACCTTGTGAACTGGGAAAACGTGGCAGAGCGTCTTTCGAACGCTTAATCACGTCCAAATCTAAACCAAAACTCCGTGCATCACGCGCGGGGTTTTGTGTTTTATCAGGCGCGGTTTGCGCGCAAACGTTCCATCAAGGTAGGGACATCGTTCACAACTTGAAGTGAGTCCTTGAATGACGGATCAGCAAACCCCTGGTCGATAATGTGATCCAACAATGCCAGCAACGGATCCCAAAATCCCTTGATGTTCAACAGGTACACAGGCTTTTCATGCAAGCCCAACTGTCGCCATGTTAAAACCTCGAATAATTCGTCCAGCGAGCCAGCACCACCGGGCAGCGTGACAATCGCATCTGCGTTCATAAACATAACTTTTTTACGCTCGTGCATGTTTTCGGTTATTATAAAACTGGTCAGATCGCGCTTGCCAACTTCCTGATCCAGCAGATGTACCGGAATAACGCCAAAAGTTTCGCCATTAGCGCTCTGGGTAGCGCTCGCTACCGCCCCCATAAGGCCAACATCACCGGCACCGTAAACCAGCCGCATTTCGTTTTTTGCCAAGGCCTCGCCAAGTTGTGTCGCCGAATCTTTGTAATGTTGAGAGCGTCCAAAGCGCGAGCCACAGAATACACAGACGGAATAGGTGGGTTTTTGGGTCATTAATCGTTGTTCCTCTTGTTAATACGTCCGAAATACCGCACCGTGCAGGCAAGAGGCAATCACTATTGTCGACTGGCACGATGTGAACGCCATAGCGAACGGGAATTTGTAGATGAACGGGTTTATTAGTAAGTACCGCTGGATAATCGTTATCGTTGTTGGTGGTTTGGCAGCAGCTATGGCATTTTACAACCAACAAGATGAAACTCCTGTCGTCGTTGCCGAAAATACCGACGTAATCGTAGCGGAAGAACCCATGAACGTCTTACAAGACGCAGCTGCATCAGCGGATGTAGCTCTCGTAGAGGATCAACCGAATTCGGAGGTTGTTGGACAAGAAGACGCCGCTTTAGTCACAGCAGAAGCAACCGAAGTCGAGGGAACGGTAATTGTCGAAACCGTGGTCGAAAATACTGTCACCGTTGTAGAGTCTGTCGATGACGTTATCGAAGAAATCGAGATTGTTGAAGTCAAAGACGACGAAGTTTCCGAAGAAGCTGAAACTGTCGTTGCCGAAGCTCCGGTTGAAGAAACCGCCGAGGTTGATAGCGAAGAAAAACCTACTGAAAGTGACATGCCAGCAAGCGAAGTTGAAGCGGTGATCGAGGAACTTGTCAGTGCTATCAACACGACAAAAGACGAAGAAATCGAGGAAGCTGTCAAACCAACTTTCGACGTCGTCCGCGTTGATCCTACGGGGTCAGCCGTAATAGCCGGTACCGCAGAGCCGTTTTCGAAAGTCGTAATTCTTTCTAATGGCGAAGATATTGGCGAAGCCATCGCGGGTTCATCGGGGGAATTTGTTGCAATTATTCAGGTGCCTGAAAACGAACAGGGCCAAACGCTTGAGCTGGAAACAGAAATAGACGGGCAACTGCTATTCTCTGACGAAACAATACTTATCCTACCAATCTTGCGTTCCGATGCTGCAGAAACGGTCGCAGAAGAGGCCGCTCCACCAATCATCCGCACTACCGCTGAGGAAGTCGTGATAGTTCAGGGTGCACCACAACTCGCGCTTGGGCAGGTTAGCCTTGATAGCATCAGTTACGACGACAATGACGAAGTTGTGTTGGCTGGTCGCGGGAATCCAGGCCGCACTATTATCATCTACGTAAACGATGCGCCCTTAATGGACACCGTGGTGTCAGATTCCGGCAGTTGGAAACAAGCGCTGCATGGTCTGGACGCAGGTCGATACGTTTTGCGTGTAGATGAAACCGATGATGAAGGAAACGTCACCAGTCGCGTCGAATCCCCGTTCCAGCGGGAATATCCAGAAGATGTTCGCGAGGCGAAAGCGGCCAACGATACGACCTATACGGTGCAACCGGGTAACTCACTTTGGCTTATCGCAACAGGTCGTTACGGAGACGGTATGCAGTATCACCAGATATTCTCGGCGAACAAAGACCAGATTCGCGATCCCGATCTGATTTACCCCGGCCAAGTGTTTGCAATCCCCGACGAGCAAGAATAATTTCGTTCAGGTCTGGTTCTTTAGCTCAACAATCCTTATCTGTTTCTTTCAAGAGGGATCAGATACATGAACAACGATGACACTAACTCCGAACGCCTGAACGGTTGGCGCACAATTAAACGTGTCGCGCCCTACCTTTGGCCTGCAGACAACAAAGCAATTAAACTGCGTGTTGTGCTAGCGATGATCGCGCTTGTATTAGCCAAAGTATTAACGGTTACCACACCGTTTTTCTTTAAGGCAGCGATTGATTCAATGTCGCCGGAAGTGCTTGAACAACCAGTGATTATGATGGTTACAGGCACGATCAGTCTTGTTATTGCATATGGGGTAATGCGTCTGCTCGGGGTTGGTTTCAACCAGCTTCGCGACGCAATTTTTGCAAAAGTCGGCCAACGCGCCCTGCGACGTCTTGCGCTAGAAACCTTCGAACATATTCACGCGCTGTCTCTGCGGTATCATATCACCCGAAAAACCGGTGGTCTGTCCCGCATCATAGAACGTGGTGTCAAAGGCGTTGAATTTCTTTTGCGTTTCATGCTGTTTTCTGTGGGCCCACTAATTCTAGAACTGGCCATGGTCGGTCTGATTTTCTACATCGTTTTCGATGTGCGCTATCTGGGCGTAGTCGTCGTAACCATCGCGCTATATGTTTGGTTTACGTTCCGCATTACGGAATGGCGCGTAAAAATTCGCAAAGAGATGAACAAACAAGATACTGACGCGAACCAGAAAGCCATCGACAGCTTGCTGAACTATGAAACGGTGAAATACTTCAGCGCCGAACGCCGCGAGGCCAGCCGCTATGACGATTCAATGCGCAACTACGAACGGCTGGCAATCCAAACCAATTACACGCTCGGCTTTTTGAATTTCGGACAATCCGTTATCATCACAAGTGGTCTTGTTGGCGTTATGGTTCTGGCAGCTATGGGTGTGATGGATGGAACATTAACTGTTGGCGATTTCGTTATGGTTAACGCTTACATGATCCAAATCACCATGCCTCTGAACTTTCTTGGCACCGTGTATCGCGAGATCCGCCAAGCGCTTGTGGATATGGGCGAGATGTTTGACCTGCTCGGGCAGCCAGCGGAAATAACCGACAAAGAGAATGCACCGGATCTGGTTTGTACGGGTGGTGAACTCTCGTTCGAAGACGTTGATTTTTCCTATGAAACTAACCGCTCGATCCTACACAAACTTAACCTGAAAGTTGAAGCTGGCCAGACTGTTGCTGTCGTTGGTCCTTCGGGTTCCGGTAAGTCCACAATTGGTCGGCTGCTGTTCCGTTTCTATGATGTAAATGGTGGTGGTCTGAAAATTGACGGTCAAGATGTGCGCGACATCACACAAAAAAGCCTGCGCGAGCAGATAGGCGTGATCCCCCAAGACACGGTGCTTTTCAACGACACCGTCGGGTATAACATTGCCTATGGCCGCCCCGAAGCCAGCCATGAAGAAGTGATCGAGGTTGCCAAGGCCGCCCAAATTCACGATTTCATCATGTCGCTACCCGACGGCTACGACGCCATCGTTGGCGAACGTGGACTGAAACTATCGGGCGGTGAAAAGCAACGTGTCGGCATTGCGCGCACCCTTCTGAAAAACCCGCCAATCCTGTTACTGGATGAGGCTACATCCGCACTCGATTCCGAGACCGAGCAAGGCATTCTGGATTCCCTCAAAAGCATGGGGGAGGGGCGCAGCGTTATTACCATCGCGCACCGTCTTTCAACGGTTGTGCACGCCGACCGGATCATAGTCCTTGAAAAAGGCCACGTGACCGAGGAAGGCACGCACGAGGAATTGCTCGCACGAAACGGTCGCTATGCCTCCATGTGGGCGCGTCAGGCTTCCGATAGCGAGTTGGAAATTAGAAAACCTGAGGAATTGGTTGGTGCTCGTAAAGGCACTAAAACCACTGAACTAGAAAAATCCAGAGCTAGGTTGCGTAAAGATCTACCAACGATCTAGCCATATGCTTGTTAACCTCGGATAACTGGGCTATCTGCGCGACATGAACCGAACCGATCCTATGACCACCGTCAAAACTTTGACGGGCGGTGCCCCCGAAGGGTATGACGCTAAACTTCTGGCTGCGCTCGTTTTGCGTACAGATGGGCCGGTTGTTCATGTCTTGCGTGATGACACGCGTTTAGCAGCCATGCAGCAAGCGTTGAAGTTCTTTGCACCTGATCTGCCGGTTTTGGTCTACCCCGCTTGGGATTGCCTGCCATTTGATCGTATTTCCCCGAATGCCGACGTGTCGGCGCGGCGCATGGGAACTCTTGCCATCCTCGCTGACGGGTTTGAGCGCGCGTGCGTAATCCTGACGACTTTGAATGCAGCGACGCAGAAAATCCCGCCCCGTGCGGTGGTTGCAAGTTCCAGCTTCACCGCTGTAGTTGGCAACCGGATCAACGTTGAAGAATTGCGCTCTTATCTCGTACGTATGGGGTTTAACCAAGCGCCTACCGTTACGGAACCCGGCGACTATGCTATTCGTGGCGGACTAATCGACATCTTCCCCCCGGGTGCTAGCGGACCAATACGCCTCGATCTTTTCGGTGATGTTCTGGACGGTGCGCGGCGTTTTGAGGCTGCCACCCAGCGCACGGTCGAAAAGATCAGCCGTATCGAGCTGGCCCCCGTTTCCGAGGTGATCCTCGACGACGAGTCGATCCAACGTTTCCGCAGCAAATACCGACATACATTTGGCGCAGCGGGCAATGATGATCCGCTATACGAGGCTGTGAGTGCAGGCCGCAAGCACCAAGGCTTGGAACACTGGCTACCGTTTTTCCATGAACACCTCGATACTCTATTCGACTATCTGCCAAATGCGCCGGTTGTGCTAGACGATCAAGTGAATCCCTCGCGCACCGCGCGTTGGACCTCGATCGAGGACCAATACGAGACGCGCCGCGCAGCCCTAAGTGAAAAATCCCACCTCGGTACTGTCTATAAGCCCGTTGAACCGTCGCTGCTGTACCTGAATGAAGACAGCTGGAACGCGGCGTTGGAAAACCGTGCCATTCGCCAACTGTCTCCATTGCCGCAACCCTCAGGGCCCAATTGCATCGATGCGGGCGGCAGAATAGGGCGCAACTTCGCACCAGAGCGGCAAAACGAAGACATCAGCCTGTTCGGTGCCCTCGCCATCCATATCGCGGAAAAACGCAAAACCGGCAACGTAGTTCTGTGTTCTTACTCCGAAGGTTCCCGCGAACGCTTCGCCACCTTGCTGGAAGACAGCGGCGTCGAAAACTTCACCAACATCGCCCGCTTCAGCGACATCGGCAAAACCAAAGGTCTGTTCCTGACCGTATGGCCCCTCGATACCGGATTCGAGACCGCAGACCTGACCGTAATCTCCGAACAAGACATCCTAGGCGATCGCCTAATCCGCGCCCCGCGCCGGCGCCGCGCCGAAAATTTCCTCAAAGAAACCCAAAGCCTCACGCCCGGCGACCTAATCGTCCACATCGAACACGGCGTAGGTAAATACACAGGGCTAGAGACAATCACCGCCGCAGGTGCGCCGCACGAATGCCTTGCGCTAGAATACGCTGGCGGCGATCGCCTGTTCCTGCCCGTCGAAAACATCGAACTGCTGTCACGCTACGGCCAAGAAATCGGTATGCTCGACAAACTTGGCGGCGGCGCATGGCAGGCCAAAAAGGCCAAGCTGAAAGAGCGCGTGCGCGAGATGGCCGACAAGCTGATCCGCATCGCCGCCGAACGCGCTTTACGAACCGGTAAAATCATGACCCCGCCCGACGGCATGTGGGATGAATTCTGCGCCCGCTTCCCCTATCAGGAAACGGAAGACCAGCTCCACGCAATCCAGGACGTTCTTTCCGACATGGCCAGCGGCCAACCCATGGACCGCCTGATCTGCGGCGACGTGGGTTTCGGCAAAACCGAGGTCGCCATGCGCGCCGCTTTCATCGCTGCCATGTCCGGCAGCCAAATCGCCGTCGTCGCCCCGACAACCCTGCTAGCTCGCCAACACTTCAAAAGCTTCTCCGAACGTTTTCGCGGCTTGCCGGTTCAGGTCCGGCAGCTTTCCCGTTTCGTATCGACCAAAGACGCAAACGACACCCGCGAGGCCATGAAGCGCGGCACCGTAGACATCGTCATCGGCACCCACGCGCTACTGGCCAAAAACGTCCGCTTCGCCAACCTCGGCCTACTGATCGTGGACGAGGAACAACATTTCGGCGTCACCCACAAAGAACAACTCAAACAATTGCGCACCGACGTGCACGTCATGACCCTGACCGCCACACCGATCCCGCGCACACTACAGTTGGCCCTATCCGGCGTCCGCGAACTGTCAATCATCGGCACCCCGCCCATCGACCGACTCGCCATTCGCACCTACGTTTCGGAATTCGATCCAGTCACCGTCCGCGAAGCGCTGCTGCGCGAATACTACCGCGGCGGCCAGTCCTTCTACGTCGTCCCGCGCATCTCCGACATGGCCGAAATCGAAGAATTCCTCAAAGAACAAGTCCCCGAGGTTTCCGTCGTCACCGCCACAGGACAAATAGCGGCAGGCCAGCTTGACGATAAAATGAACGCGTTCTACGACGGCCAATACGATGTCCTTTTGGCCACCACAATCGTCGAAAGCGGGCTGGATATCCCAGCCGCGAACACCCTGATTGTGCACCGCGCTGACATGTTCGGCCTCTCGCAACTCTATCAAATCAGGGGCAGGGTGGGCCGCTCCAAAATCCGCGCCTACGCCTATATGACGACCAAACCGCGCAAACCTCTCACCCCGCAGGCCGAGAAGCGCTTAAGGGTGCTCGGCAGCCTCGACAGCCTCGGCGCTGGCTTCTCGCTAGCCTCCCAAGACCTCGACATTCGCGGCGCGGGTAACCTTCTGGGTGACGAGCAATCAGGCCACGTGCGCGAGGTCGGCTACGAGCTGTACCAATCCATGTTGGAAGAGGCCATCGCCAAGATGAAAGCGGGCGAGCTCGAAGGCCTGTCCGACGCAGACGAGGCGTGGTCCCCACAGATCAACCTCGGCGTTCCCGTCCTTATCCCCGCCGATTACGTTTCAGACCTCGACGTTCGCCTAGGCCTCTACCGTCGTCTCTCGGCACTTTCCGGTAAAGTAGAACTGGAAGGTTTCGCCGCCGAGCTAATCGACCGTTTCGGCAAGCTACCACGCGAAGTTAACACGCTTCTAAACATCGTCCGCATAAAATCCGCCTGCCGCCGCGCCGGCATCGCCCGCCTAGACGGCGGCCCAAAAGGCGCGACGATCCAGTTCCACATGGACAAATACGCCAACCCGGCAGGTCTGGTCGAATTCATCCACGCCCAGAAAGGGCAAGCCAAAGTCCGCGACAACAAAATCGTCGTGCGCCGCGAGTGGAAGAACAACTCAGACAAAATCAAAGGAGCCTTTGCGATTGCGAGAGATTTGGCCGTGTTGGCGAAGAAGAAACCCTAACCCCGTAGGGTGGGTGATTCACCCACCATTCCATACAGAATATCGCCAATACAGATTGCTATGTTGTTGATTGGAGCCATCCGCACTTTTTTATTCGCCTACTCTGACATCTAGAGTATACTTCAGAAATGAAAAAGTACCCGATCCGACACGATAAAAACGACCAAAAACGCGGAATGCTAAATGATGGCAAGATAGCGCTTGGTATGATGCTCGGCGTGACAGGAGTGGTTCTGACATACCTCGTGCTAGTACTGAGACATAGTTCAACTAGTTCGTCTCTTTACATTGAGTTTGCACCAATCATTATTTCACACTTGTGGCGATGGCTTCGATTTTCTTGGCAGCCAACGCTTTACTTGAACAACGGAAGACTAGGGAAGCGGCAACTGACCCGGTTTTAGTGGCACACCTCGGTCAAAGGGAAGACGCGCGGGAACTTGTCGCGTTCAACATTTCAAATATCGGCGCAGGTGCTGCCTTGAACGTCGCCTTGTGTGTTGAGAAACCAATTGGTGACATTGAAGGGAGGCAGCTTATCATGAATATCTTTCGCGAGCATCATCCCTTCACGGTGATTATGCAAGGTAAATCAATAGAGTATAACTTGGCGATGGGGTGGCATTTGCTGGGCGACAATCCTATGTCACCGTTTAAAGCTAAACTTTCTTACGAAGATATAGCTGGCGGTAAATACGAAAGCGAATTCATGATCGACGTTCGAGAGTTGGGGAGCCTCGGATTTCACAAATCTCCACAAATGCGAATTGTCACCGCGCTAGAGAAAATGGCGAAAAAGTAATTACCGCAAAGGAATGCCACCCGATGCCCATTTAACCACACAAACGCCAACTACATTTGTATGCCACTTGAGTTGCAATCGCACTTGATGGTCTTGGAGTTATAAATATGCAACACCAGCTCTACAAAACCTCAATACAAATCGTACATACGCGTTGTGTACGGGTTGTGTACGCAATGTGCACACGAAAAACCCGCCAAAAGGTTAACGCCATATGCTTCCAAAAATCGTGATTTCGTCAACTATCCGTTAACTATTCAACAAACCGAACCGCACCAATGTGATCCAAATTTCGGTTCCGTTGCGCGTAATCAATGCCATAACCAACCACGAACTTGTCCGGTATTTCAAACCCGATCCAGTCGGCAGCTATATCCACTTCGCGCCGTGAAGGTTTGTCCAGCAACGCACAAATCTTCAATCGTTTCGGATTGCGGCTTTTTAGCAGGTGCACAACATGGTTCAGCGTGTGCCCCGTGTCGACGATATCCTCAACCACCAGCACATCACGCCCCTCAATTTCGCCCCGAATATCTTTTAAAATACGGACCTCACGGCTACTTTCGGTAGAATTCCCGTAAGACGAGGTTTCCATAAAATCGATCTCGACCGGCAGATCCAACTCTCGCGCCAAATCTGCAATAAACACGAAAGATCCGCGCAGCAATCCGACCACAATCAACTTGTCTGTTCCCTCAAAGAGTGCCGAAATCTCTTTTGCCAGCTCCTCCACTCGTGCCGCAATAGATTTAGCCGAAATCATCTCGTCAATTACGTAATTTGAATGGTCCATGCTCTTGCCTTTTTTGATTCTCGGTATCTTATTACAGTTAAAGCCAAAAGCCCCGCGACAATCCATCCCGTGGCACAATGATTAACAGAAGTTCATATACCCATTATGCCTACGCACGCCGAAAAACGAGTTATGCCACACAGCGCCGAACAGATGTATGATCTGATCGCCGATGTGGCTTCGTATCCGAAATTTTTACCGTGGTGTACTGCTGCAAGGATCCGACGCGCGAAGCCGTCCGAGGATGGCGCCGGCACTATCATTGACGCGGATCTCGTAATCTCTTTCAAACTGTTCCGCGAAAAATTCGCAAGTCGTGTGACATTAAGCCCAACAGCGAGCCATATTGATGTCGAATACCTTGATGGGCCGTTCCGGTATCTGAACAACCACTGGCAGTTCAATGCCTTGGAAGACGGATGCTGCGAAGTTGATTTTTTCGTAGACTTTGAATTCAAATCCCCAATGCTACAAGCCGTCATCGGTTTAGTGTTCAACGAGGCCATGCTAAGGATTGTCCGTGCCTTCGAAAAACGGGCGGATGAGTTATACGGATAGGTCGTTGCTAGCGATGTAATGCAAATGTGGTATTTTCTGAATTATATTATCTTATAGATTGCAGCATTCAAAAGATTACTGCGTTGGAGAAAATTTGGTTGTTCATTAACGCATATATTCGCAAATTCGGCCGCTGTTGGACTAGGAGCCGCTATTTGTATCCTCCAACGTTTTTTCCTTCATCCAGAGCGTCATATTAGGGTGGATGGTGATCATGCCGGGTATCAGTCTGTTGACGACTATTTATTGTCACCACGTTGAAGGTCTAATCCTCAACGAATAAGCCTCAAAGAACCTATGACGTTAAATCATAAGCTCTCTCTCCGTGGGAGGCGAGGTCCAGTCCCGTGAACTCATCCTCCTCGTTAACGCGGATTGGAAAAATTAGACCGGTTATCTTTACCAGAATAATCGACATCACAATGGTGAAGATGCCGACGATGGCCAAGGCGCCTAATTGTGCGCTCCATGCACCTGCACCGAAAACCGCAATCATGATGGTTCCGAAAATCCCACCAACTCCGTGAACGGCGAATACATCAAGTGTGTCGTCTATCTTCAAGAAACCTTTCACAAAACGGCAGGCTTCTTGTGTCAGAACACCTGCGACGGCACCGATTATTACAGCTTCGATAGGCCCGACAAAACCGGATGCTGGTGTGATGGAGGCAAGCCCTGCGATCGTGCCGGTAACAAGCCCAACCATCGAGGTTTTACCATACTTGAACCGTTCCCATGCGATCCAACTTAGGGATGCTGTGGCGGCTGATATATGGGTGACAACCATCGCCATCGCAGCGCCACCATCTGCCGCTAATTGCGAACCGGCGTTAAAACCGAACCATCCGACCCAAAGCATGGATGCGCCCAGCATCACGTAACCCGGATTATGTGGTGGTTTGGATTTGTCTTTACGATGCCCGAGGAAATACGCAACGACAAGTGCAGTCAAGCCGGCAGTTTCGTGCACGACAATGCCGCCAGCGAAATCTTTAGTGCCGATATCTCCGAAAATACCGCCGTCGGAAAGGAACCCTCCACCCCAGATCCAGTGCGCGACGGGGGCGTAGACCAAAAGCATCCACAGGCCGGAAAATGTTAACATAAACGAAAAGTTAATACGTTCCACATATGCGCCGACGATCAAGGCCGGAGTTATGATCGCGAACGTCATTTGGAAGGCGAAGAACAGGATTTCAGGGATGGTGCCGAACAAGCTGTCTGCATCGACCCCGATTAAAAATGCTTTAGAAAGACCGCCCCAGATACCGCTTTCGGATGGTCCAAAGGCGATGGAATATCCTGCCCCCAGCCATAATAGCGACATTACGCACGCAATGGCGATGGTTTGCATGAATACAGACAGCACGTTGCGGGACCGCACAAGACCGCCGTAAAACAGCGCCAACCCCGGTAATGTCATGAAAAGAACTAGGACTGTGGACATCAGAATCCACGCAGTATCTGCACCAACCATTGTATTCCCTTTATGTTTTTACGTTTTTGTAACGCTTCGCGAAAACCTCAATGGGGGGGTGAGATCGGGCAAGCTTTATTTGAAGACGCAAGTCCAAAAAACGCGGATAGGCTAATTATTGGGCAGTAATTTCAATAGTGGTCAAATTAGCGGCGATAATTAAACTTTTAGCCGGAGATCTTGTCCGAGAGCCAGTTGAGAGCCGTCTCTACTGTCGCCATCCGTACTTTGTCGCGGCCGATCGCACCGAAGTTCACCTCTCGGGCTTCAACGCCACGTGCTGATGCGAGCGCAAACCAAACCAGCCCTTCAGCTTTATCACCGTCAGCCCCGGGGCCTGCAACGCCAGTTACGGCTATGGCTAGGTCTGCGTTCGAGGTACTTAATGCCCCGAACGCCATTTGGCGGGCGACGGGTTCGGAGACCGCGCCATATTCCGCCAGCATTTCTTCGGACACGTTGAGAGTTTCGATTTTTGACGGGTACGAATACGTCACAAACCCGCGGTCAAACACAGCCGAAGAACCCGCCACATCGGTCAACGATGCGGCAATCATCCCACCTGTGCAACTTTCGGCGGTTGCAAGCATCAAACCCTTAGCCTTGGCGTTTTGAATCACCTTGGTAGACAGTTCAAAATGCCCGTTCACATCAACACCCCATGCGCAATACCTGCGGCAATCGTGACAACAATTGCGGCAAGTATTCCGGCCAATACGTCATCCAGCATCACTCCCATCGGCGTGTGCATGCGATCCGCCCACCCAACGATCCATGGTTTCCAGATGTCGAATAGACGAAAAAATATGAACGCTGTGATCCAGCCGGGGTAGGGGAACAACCATTGCGGTTGATCGGTGAGCCACATACCTGCCGACAGGGGTAGCAGGGCGATCCAAATGCCAACGACTTCGTCTATCACGATCGAGGAAGGGTCGTGGTCGTCTGACCCGCGGGTTTCAACGGTGGTCGCCCACAGGCCCAGCGCGAAGGCACCGATAGTGGCGATGACAAGCAACGGAAAGCCGCCGATACCGTGCAACACCCAGCCAACGGGCAGGGCGGCGAGTGTACCCCAAGTACCTGGAGCTTTAGGCAAAAGGCCTGCACCGAAGAACGTCGTTATTATTCGTGTCATGTTTTCACCAAAGTTGCAGTTGCTGTCGCGGCGATCCCTTCGCCACGTCCTGTAAATCCGAGTTTTTCAGATGTGGTGGCTTTGACGCTGACCCTGTCTAGATCAATGCCGATAATTTGCGCCATCCGCTCGCGCATCACAAGCGCGTGTGGACCTATCTTTGGCATTTCGCAAATGATTGTGCAGTCTATGTGGGTTATCGTGAACCCGCGCACAGCAGCGCGCTCAACGGACTTGGCCAGAAAAATATCCGAAGCGGCACCTTTCCACTGCATATCAGAAGGCGGAAACCATTGCCCGATGTCGCCTTCGCAAAGAGCTCCGAAAATGGCGTCGGTGACCGTATGCATCGCAACATCCGCATCCGAGTGCCCGACAAGACCGTGAGTGTGCGGAATGTCGACGCCACACAGTGTGACATGGTTACCCTCGCCAAATTTGTGAACGTCAAAACCGTTGCCTGTGCGTATGTCCATATTGTCCTTCAATATACGTTCTGCCCGGGCGAAATCCTCGGGGTTGGTGATTTTGAAATTATCTTCTGCGCCTTGCGTGATAGCAACGCTTAATCCAGCGGCATGTGCGACGGCAACATCATCGAGGGCAGGTATGGTGAGGTTTTCGTGTGCTGCCAGAATTTCGGCAAACCGGAACCCCTGCGGGGTTTGTGCGCGCCACAGGTTTTCACGGGTTTCGGGCGCCTCAATCGTATCGTTGCCGCGCCAAAGAGCATCAACGACGGAAAGGGCAGGGAATGCCGCTGTATGGCTTTTTAGCGCAGAAATTACGCCAGCGATAACGTTAACAGGAACTAAAGGACGGGCTGCGTCGTGAATCAACACCATTTCCGGTGCCGAAGTTTTCAACGCGTTCAAACCTGCTAATACCGAATCGTGTCGCTCAGTCCCACCAAGGCAAACGGGTAGAAGGTTCGAAATGCCGTTAACCGCTGCTTCATATTCATTAATATCATCTGAATGTATAACGACCTGAACTGCGTCGACGTCCGAATGCGCCAACAACGCCAGAACCGAGCGCCGAAGCACAGTTTGCCCATCTAGATCACGATATTGCTTGGGGATCCCGCCACCTGCGCGTGTCCCGCGTCCTGCTGCAACTATTAAGCCTGTGACTTTCATTCGACCCCCGGTGTTTGACCCTGCATAGCGCAAGCTGCGTGTGTACCACAATGGAGCAGGTAAAACTGTTGCCCAAAACTTGCCTCTGTTGTACTCCTGACATAACTGCACAAGGATTAGGCAACTTGCCCGTAACTGTCGGAAATTTAACCTTAGACCCTCCGGTCTTTTTGGCCCCTTTGGCCGGAATCACTGATTTGCCATTCCGCAAAGCGGTTTTGCGCTTCGGAGCAGGGTTGGTTGTGTCCGAAATGGTGGCAAGTCAGGAAATGGTGCAGGCTAAGCCATCCACACGTGCGCGGGCGGAATTGGGGTTCGGGAACGACCGCACCTCGGTTCAGATCGCGGGTCGCGAGGCATACTGGATGGCTGAGTGTGCCAAACTGGTTGCTGACCGAGGTGCGCGTATAGTTGATATTAACATGGGATGTCCCGCGAAGAAGGTGACGACAGGGTATTCTGGCTCGGCATTGATGAAAGATCCCGATCACGCGTTAACGTTAATTGACGCCGTGGTTGGTGCGGTTGAAGTACCTGTGACGTTGAAAATGCGCCTTGGTTGGGATGATGATTGCCTAAACGCCGCCGATATTGCTAAGCGGGCCGAGGAGGCGGGTGTGCAGATGATTACTATCCATGGTCGCACGCGGTGTCAGTTCTACAAAGGTGCGGCAGATTGGGGTGCGATTAGCGCAGTAAAAGCTGCAGTAAATATTCCGGTGATCGCGAACGGAGATATCACTGATTCACATTCGGCAATTCAAGCATTGAAATTGTCGAAGTCTGACGGAGTGATGGTTGGTCGTGGTGCACAAGGTCAACCTTGGGTACTGGCGCAAATTGCAGCGGAAGTTTCCGGGAAAACGTATACTCGCGTGCCTCAGGGTAGTGATTTGGCTGATGTAATTCTTACGCATTACGAAGACATGATCCGTTTTTACGGGCCGGAATTGGGTGTCAGAAATGCTCGTAAACATCTGACTTGGTATCTTGAACTATTGGAAGGTGGGATGGAATTGCGCAACTTAATAATTCGTGAGCGTGACGCTAACGTAGTTATGCGGCATTTGATTGACGGGTTGAAAAACTGCGGCCCTTTGATTGAGGCCGCCGCATGACTGAAACGAATTTCGAAACCCTTTGGGGGGCAATTCCTTATCCAGCATTCGTAATTGATGAATACAATTGTTTCGTAACCAGTAATCCAGCGGCAGAGCTTTTCAGCGGCACCTCGGTTCGTCAAATGCGCGGGAAAAAACTGTCTGCCTTTATTGGCGAAGGTAGCGTTGTTCAGAGTATGGTTGAGCAGGCCCGGAAAGGATCCGGTTCTGTAGTGCTACACAGCGTAGAGCTTAGCTGGGCTGATAACCCCCGGCGACTAAACGATCTGCACGCCACAGGGATGCCACAAGGACAGGTTTTACTGCTGTTGCATCCGCGTGGATTGGCCGAGAAGATGGACCGGAGTCTGACGCACAGGTCTGCTGCACGATCGGTGGCGGGCATGGCGGCGATGCTAGCACATGAAATCCGCAATCCGCTTGCAGGGATTAACGGTGCTGCGCAGTTGCTAGCAATGAGTGCTAACGACGAGGACCAAGAGCTTACCACACTGATTCAAGAAGAAATTAAACGTATTGGGCGGCTTGTGGAGCGAATGGAGCAATTCGGTGACCTTCGTCCCGCACAGCGCGAAGCAATTAATATTCACGACATACTTGATCGCGCCAGACGGGCAGCAGAGGTCGGTTTTGCGGAACATGCTAGATTTATCGAAGAATTCGACCCCTCGCTTCCGCCCGTTAGTGCGGATGCTGATCAACTATCGCAAGTCTTTCAGAACCTGTTGAAAAATGCTGCCGAAGCCGCCCCGAAAGTCGGTGGAACTATCACCATTAAAACCGCCTTTCGACCTGGCGTGCGCTTGCAATTGCCAGACCAGAAATTTGAAAGTCTGCCGCTTGAAGTGACAGTCACAGACAACGGCGCTGGAATTCCGCAAGACTTGGTAAACGATATTTTTGACCCGTTCGTTAGTTCCAAAGCAACCGGTTCAGGGTTGGGGTTGTCGCTGGTCTCGAAGATTATCGCTGATCATGGCGGTGTGGTCGAGTGCAACTCGGAACCCGGAAAAACGCAATTTAAAGTATTGCTGCCAATTTGGCGCAAACCTCGTAAGGAAGTCTAAAATGGACGGAACCATCATTGTCGCCGACGACGACCGCACCATCCGCACCGTTCTTAGCCAAGCGCTAACGCGGGCCGGATGCCGGGTGCGGTCCACCGGAACGGTTTCGACTTTGTGGCGGTGGGTGGAAGAAGGCGAAGGCGATGTCATCGTTACGGACGTAAACCTGCCTGACGGTGATGCACTTGATATTTTACCTGCTATACGCAAACGCCGCCCTGATTTGCCGATTGTGGTGATGAGCGCGCAAAATACGGTTATGACCGCCATACGTGCCACAGAGGCTGGCGCTTACGACTATTTGCCAAAGCCTTTCGATCTTAAATCGTTGTTGGCAACAGTTAACAAAGCCTTATCGCAGCATGCACCGGATGCCGTTACACCGAAATCTAACGACGATGAAATGCCTTTGATCGGACGTTCACCAGCGATGCAGGAAGTTTACCGCATCATGGCGCGGTTGATGACGACAGACCTGGGTGTGATGATCACCGGAGCTTCGGGAACTGGTAAAGAACTTGTCGCACGCGCATTGCATGATTTTGGTCAACGTAATGAAGGGCCGTTTGTGGCGCTGAATATGGCGACTATCCCGGCTGACATGATCGAAGTGGAGCTATTCGGAAGCGAAAACCAGAATGGTTCAGTTATCGGCAAGTTCGAGCAGGCGCATGGAGGCACACTCTTTCTAGACGAGGTTGGTGATTTGCCTTTGGAGGCGCAATCCCGTCTGTTGCGCGTGCTACAAGAAGGCGAGTTTTCACGCGCTGGTGGGCTTGAGGTTTTAACTGCAAATGTCAGAATTATCGCGGCAACCCATCAGGATCTACGTGCACTGATCAACGAAGGCAATTTCCGCGAAGATCTTTTTTACCGCCTGAACGTGGTGCCGATCCGTCTGCCCTCGTTGCGGGAACGCATTGAAGACATCGCCGATCTTGCGCGCCATTTCTTGCAACAGGCGGAAAGTGAAGGGTTGCCAAGCAAGGTGATCTCCAAAAACGCCATCGAAATTCTAAAGGTGCAACCATGGACCGGAAACGTACGGGAGTTGGAAAACCTAATCCGTCGTCTCACTGTGCTTTGTCCGGATGACACAATTAGCGCAAAAGTAGTTTCGCAGGAAATCGCGGCGCGTCCAAGTTCGGCAGTCGTACCACAACGACTGGGATCCGAGAGTTTGTCAAATTCGATTGAAAACCATTTGAAACGATATTTCGACTTACACGGCGACGAGCTACCCCCCGCTGGACTTTATGATCGTATTCTTAAAGAGGTTGAACTGCCACTTATTGCGTTGTCATTGGCAGCTACACGAGGAAATCAACTGAAAACAGCTGAATTGCTTGGGATTAACCGAAATACATTGCGAAAAAAGATTGCTGCGCTCGACATTCAGGTGACACGAGGCAAGGAGATGATGTAAACATGTCACAGAATTAGTGGCAAACAACAGAATCTGTAACCCTCTTGCAACACAGTATGCTCAGAACCGGTTTTAGAAAGCTCGACAGGGTCAGTAACAGCCGTGCTGTTCGCAATGGGACGACATTGGCGCTAGTTATCATCGGCCCCATTCTTGTCGTTGCGACATTTGTATTCTTCGGGGCTTTTGACCGACCGGGCGATCCGCAGCTGTTGCGCTACATTATTTTGGCGGATTTGGTTTATACGCTGATAATTGCGGCACTTGTTTTTAGACAAGTTGTACAGATCATCGTCGCACGTAGGCGACGTTCGGCCGGGTCAAAATTGCACCTCCGTTTAACGGGTGTCTTCACTCTGACAGCCCTTATTCCAACTGTGCTGGTGGCGGTTTTTGCCGCGATAACGCTAAATTTCGGGTTGGAGGGATGGTTTTCTGATCGGGTTAGGTTGGTCGTTAATAATTCCCTAACGGCCGCACAGGCCTATGAGGCTGAGCATCGCAAGAACCTTGAGTCAGACGCACAACTGTTGGCGAATTACCTAGATGCGCAAAAACGGCGGTTGAAACTGTTAACGGTTGGCGATTTGAGGGAATATCTGAACCGTGGTCAGGTCCAGATGCAGCGCGCATTAACAGAAGCTTATGTCATTGATGTAGACGGTGGTTTGATCGCACGTGGTGAACGTTCCTACCTGTTCGACTACGAACAACCTAGCGCTAAACAAATTGAAAAGGCATTGGGGGGCGAATCTGTAATTATAGAGGATTGGTCGAACTCCGAATTTCGTGCTCTGATCGGGCTTTCTGCATATGCTGACCGCTTGCTGTATGTGACCCGCGACGTTGATGGCGAAATTTTGCTTTTATTGGATGACACGCAAGAAACCGTGTCTTTATACAATCAACTTGAGAACGACCGTGGGCGACTTTTGTTCGAATTTGCCCTTATTTACTTGGGGTTTGCGCTAATCGTTATTCTTGCCGCCGTCTGGTTTGGCATGTGGTTCGCCGAGCGACTGTCGCGGCCAGTTGGTCGGTTAGCGGGGGCGGCAGAGCGAGTAGGGGCAGGTGATCTGGATGTACGCGTCATTGAGGAAGACGGTGATGACGAAATAGCTATGCTTGGCCGTGTCTTCAATCGTATGACGCAACAGGTTAAAGGCCAGCGCGATGCCCTAATGGCTGTTAACGAGGAGACGGAGAAGAGCCGGCGGTTGTTTGACTCGGTTTTATCCGGTGTAACGGCCGGCGTTATTGGTCTGGATGGTGGCGGGAAGATCGAGTTTATGAACGCGGCTGCAGAACATATGTTGGGTCTGGAAAGCGACGCAGCTTTGGGCATTGGGATTCTACAAGCCGCGCCGGAATTTGCAGATTTGTTCAACAAATTGTCAAGTAGCACTCGTCAATCGACGCAGGGCGAGGTTGAACTCATTCGGTCCGGCGTACATGAAGACCTTCTAGTCAGGATGGCTACGCGGCGCCCTTCCGAAGGCTCGGTTGAAGGGTATGTTATTGCGTTTGACGATGTAACGGACCTCGTTTCTGCACAACGCATGGCGGCGTGGGGCGATGTTGCCCGTCGGATTGCGCACGAGATTAAGAATCCGTTAACACCAATTCAGTTGTCTGCTGAACGTATCCGCCGAAAATTTGGACCATTAGTTGGCGATCAGCAGGAAGCCTTACAACAGTATTCAGACGTTATTATCCGTCAAACCAATGATTTACGGCGTATAGTTGATGAGTTTGCAAAATTTGGGCGCATGCCTGAGGCCAAGAAGGCACCATCTGATATTTTAGAGATTCTCCGAGGTGTTGTACTGCTGCAAAACGAGGCGGACTCGGACATTTCGGTGACGTTGGACACCTCGGAAGATGTTCTAAAGGTCATGTTGGACGAAACCTTGATCTCGCAAGCATTCACCAATCTTGTGAAAAACGCCCGCGAAGCGGTGGCTGCTAAACAGGCCGCAGCGGGAAGTTTTATAGGGCAGGTTCGGGTCGTTGTAACTTCGGATCACGGTGTCGCAGTAATCCAGATACAGGACAACGGCGTTGGCTTTCCGCTTAAACGTGCTCGTCTGTTTGAACCCTACGTAACGCATCGGGATTCAGGCACGGGCCTTGGCTTGTCGATCGTCAAGAAAATAGTCGAAGAACACGACGGGCAATTGGAATTGCTGGATGCCCCGGTTTTTGACGGCAACAAACATCATGGCGCCGAAGTTAAAATGACGCTGCCAACTATCAATACAGAAGACCAGAGGAATGGATCATGAGCGATATACTTGTAGTCGATGACGAAAAAGACATTCGCGAACTTGTCGCCGATATTTTGGAGGACGAAGGGTTCAGCACGCGTATAGCGTGGGATTCCGATTCTGCGTTTAGCGAAATAAACACCAACTCACCTGCGCTGGTAATTCTGGATATCTGGTTGAAGGGAAGCAAGCTCGATGGAATTGATATACTTAAATCCATTCACCGCGATAACCCCGACATTCCGGTGGTTATCATCTCGGGCCACGGAAACGTCGAGATCGCAGTGGCAGCTATTAAACAGGGTGCATATGATTTTATCGAAAAACCGTTTAATATTGACCAGTTAATGGTAGTTATCTCACGTGCTTTGGAGACTTCACGCCTGAGGTCTGAGAATTCGGTGTTACGTGGCGCGAATTTGAAATCCGTTGATATGATTGGTGAAAGTACAACCCTCAAGTCATTGAAAACACAGTTGGAAAAAGTCGCGCAGGCGAACTCCCGCGTTATGCTGACGGGGCCAGCTGGCGCAGGCAAGGAGATTTCTGCGCGCTTCATCCATAGCAGTGGTCCGCGCGCAAACGCACCATTTATCACCGTGAACTCGGCTTCAATTGAGCCTGATATGATGGAGGAAGTTCTCTTCGGTCGGGAATCTGTTGAGCGTGGCTATGAGCCCGGTTTGTTTGAACGCGCGCACGGAGGCATCCTGTTTTTTGATGAAGTGGCTGATATGCCCTTTATCACACAGTCCAAAATCCTGCGGGTGTTGGTCGAGCAAAACTTCAAACGCGTTGGCGGGCAAGATGTAGTACGGGTTGATGTGCGGGTGATTTCAGCAACGAATCGCGATTTGCTTGTTGAGATCAAGAACGGAAAATTCCGCGAGGAATTGTATCACCGTATCAATGTTGTTCCGATTGAAGTGCCCGATCTTGAGGCGCGGCGCTCGGATATACCGGACCTATGCGCATATTTCATTAAGGAGTTGAACCGCTCGCAGGGGTTGCCGGTTCGTGAGATGTCTGAAGAAGCATTAGCACGTTTAGAAGTGATGGCGTGGCCGGGAAATATTCGACAATTGCGAAATACAATTGAGCGTGTGCTTATTTTGGGTGCGGAAAGCGGGTCTATTCTGGTCTCGGAATTGCCCAATAGCGCAGACGAAGGTGTCGGTGAGCAGCTCTCCCTTGGGGCTAGTTTTGCGGGATATTCACTTCGCGAGGCCCGCGAGATGTTTGAGCGCGAATATCTTATGTCGCAAATCAACCGATTTGGTGGAAATATCTCGAAAACAGCACAGTTTGTAGGAATGGAGCGATCTGCTTTACACCGAAAACTGAAGTCTTTGAATGTAGCTACGGGATCGAAAGCAAAAGAACCTAATAAGGGTGAAAGTTCATAAGCGTGGATCGTGATTGACCGCCGCTCGCTAAACATCGCATAATGACCTTCGGACAATCGGAGCGGGAAGCTTAGATGAAGATCATCATATGCGGTGCAGGTCAGGTCGGCTGGCAGTTGGCACGCCATCTTTCAACAGAAAACAACAGCGTTACTGTGATCGATAGCAAAGGATCATTGGTGCGACGTATTACCGATACGTTGGACGTAGGCGGCATAGCTGGGTTTGCCTCACATCCGGACGTATTGGAGCGGGCAGGGGCGCGCGATGCTGATATGATCATCGCTGCGACATTTTCTGACGAAGTGAATATGGTCATCTGTCAGGTCGCGCACTCTGTTTTCGATATACCGCGCAAAGTTGCACGATTGCGTTCTCAGTCGTATTTAAATTCCGAATATTCGGATTTATATCGGCGCGAACATTTGCCGATCGACGTAATCATTTCGCCCGAGCGCGAGGTGGCGGAGGCCGCGCTTCGGCGTCTGGCAGCCCCGGCAGCGTTCGACACCGAGAGTTTCGCAGACGATCGGGCACAGTTGATCGGCCTGACGCTAGAAGAAGATTGTGCGGTGATTAATACCCCGTTGCGACAGTTGTCCGAGTTGTTTTCCACACTGCGTGCAGTGGTTGTTGGTGTTAGACGGGACGGAAAACTATTTGTGCCGCATCCGAACGATCAGCTTTTTGCGGGCGACCAGACCTATTTGGTGGCAGCCGCCGAAGATGTTCCGCGCACTTACGAAATTTTTGGTAAAAAGAATCCAAACACAGATCGCGCCATCGTAGTTGGTGGTGGAAACGTCGGCTTGTATGTCGCGACCAAATTGGAAAAAGGGGCTAGACGCGTTCACACCAAAGTAATCGAGAAGAACCGCGAACAGGCGGAAACATCGGCAGACTCGTTAAACAGGACGGTTGTGCTGCACGGTGATGGTTTGGATATGGACTTGCTGGAAGAGGCCAATATTGCCAAGGCCGATGCGCTTCTTGCTGTGACGGATGATGATAAGACCAATCTTCTTTCTTGCGCCCGCGCAAAGGCACTGGGGTGTCCATTGACGATAGCGCTGATCAATGATCCAAGCCTGACAACGCTGATGGCACCACTTGGCATTGATGCATTCATCAACCCGCGAGCAACCACAGTTTCTTCGATTTTACGCCATATCCGCCATGGCAGTGTGCGTAAAGTATACTCGGTTGGTGATGCAGAGGCCGAAGTAATCGAAGCGCAGGTTATGGGTACATCGCCGTTGTCCGGTGAATTGGTCCGAGACATCGATTGGCCAGAAGGTGCGATGATCGGTGCCATTGATAAGCGCGGTGAAATTCTGGTGCCACAAGGCGACACGAGGATCGAGGAGGGGGACGTACTTGTTGTCTTTGCCTTGAGTTCCGACATCCCCGTAATTGAAAAATTGTTTCAGGTTAACATCGAATTCTTCTGATGATAGCGCATCTTCGAAATTACCCGCTTTTCGTGTTGATTATGATGATCAGCGCTTTGAGCATGCTCGTTCCGGCGGTACACGCAGCCAAGTTGGGCGATTTGCGGGTAATGCAGATGTTCCTGAGTTACTCTCTATTTATCCTAATAATATCAGTCATTTTTGGGCTGGCATTGATGAACAGAATACCGCGCATATCGGCGCGCTCGCATCTTATCACAATATTTCTTGTTTATACGTTGCTGCCCTTTTTCCTTGCGATGCCATTCACGGCCCTGATTCCGTCAATAGGTCCGATGCAAGGGTATTTCGAGATGTTGTCGAGCCTGACAACCACCGGCGCTTCGCTGATCAGCGATCCGTTTAGTATTGCCGAGCCATTGCACTTATGGCGCGCGCTTGTTGCGTGGATGGGGGGATTCTTTGTGTTGGTAATAGCCCTGAGCATAATGGAGCCCCTGAACCTTGGTGGTTTCGAAATCCGTTCTACCGTTCTTGGTTCAGATGGCGGCATCGGGCCGTTTGGGGCAGCGGATCCGGCGGAGCGTATCGAAAAATACGCAATTAAAATTGGTCCGGTTTATGTGGCGGTTACTTTCGCCTTGATGGTGCTATTGTTCCTATCTGGAGACCGCGCCTACGTGGCATCAATTCACGCGATGTCGATCATTTCCACGAGTGGTATTTCCCCGGTTGGTGGTGTGGTGAATTCCGCAAGTGGACGATTGGGCGAAATGTTCATGGTTGTTTTTTTGCTGTTAGCTGTATCCAACCGAGGTTTTCAAAATATCAACTCAGGCAATTGGCGTTGGATTAAGCGCGACGTCGAGGTGCGCCTGATGTTGATCGCTGTGTTCGGTGTACCGTTGATGCTTTTCATGCGGCATTGGATCGCCTCTTTCGAAGTATCCACCCAGCAAGATGTTGCCGCCGCCTTTGCTGCTTTTTGGGGTAGCGTATTCACTGTGATGTCCTTTTTGACCACCACTGGATTTGAAAGCGCTGACTGGCAGGCCGCGCAAAACTGGTCTGGGCTACACACTCCGGGCGTGATTTTCCTAGCTCTCGCGGTAATGGGCGGCGGCGTTGCTACCACGGCTGGAGGCGTGAAACTTCTTCGGATTTATGCTTTGTATAAACATGGCCTTCGGGAAATGGAACGTTTGGTACATCCTTCCAGCGTAGGCGGCGCAGGGATGGCAGCTCGGAGATTCCGGCGAGAAGGGGCATTTATGGCATGGATATTTTTCATGCTGTTTTTGATCGGAATTGCTTCCATAATGCTGGCCTTGTCTTTTGGTGGTATCAATTTTGAAGACGCAATAGCACTTTCTATCGCTGCTGTAACGAACACCGGTCCGGTGGCGAGTATGCTTGATTTAGGTCTTGGGTACACGGATGTTGGTACATACGGGCAAATTGTTTTATGTGTCGGGATGGTCTTTGGACGGGTCGAAGTTTTGGCCTTGATCGCGCTTTTCAACCCGAATTATTGGCGGCGATAGATAATTTTTTGTGCGATTGCGAACAAAAGCAACGCTTGGGGGTGGAAATGTCGCCAAGTTGCCCCCATTATATCAGACAATAATTATAACAGGAACCAAGCTCTCGCTAGGTTCCATAAAACCGAAGGCTGAGAATAATGGCTAATGATAAGCAAAACCTGCAAGATGCATTCCTGAACAATGTTCGGAAAGCTAAAAATCCCGTAACAATATTCCTCGTGAATGGTGTTAAATTACAAGGTGTTATCACTTGGTTTGACAACTTTTGCGTATTGCTGCGCCGTGATGGTTCCTCGCAACTTGTGTATAAACATGCGATTTCGACCATCATGCCTTCGCAACCCGTTAATTTGTATGATGGTGACGATGCGGAATAACGCCTGATGCGTTGTGCAGTTATCCACCCCGATTTATCTGGCAAGATCAAGCGTCGGACGCCGGCGCTTGCGCTAGAGGAGGCTGTGAATCTAGCAGAAGCGCTGGATGTCGTAGTTGTGACTTCGCTCGTAACAAAGGTTCCTAAGCCTCGGGCAGGGACCTTGTTTGGCAAAGGCAAGGTCGAGGAGATCAAGGCGCTTCTGGCGGCCAATGATGTTGGGCTCGTAATTATCGATGGCAAGCTTAGCCCTATCCAGCAACGAAATCTGGAAAAGGAATGGGATGTTAAAATCCTCGACCGTACAGGTTTGATCTTGGAGATTTTCTCGGCTCGCGCTGCGACCCGTGAAGGTGTGTTGCAGGTCGATCTCGCGCATTTAACCTATCAAAAATCGCGACTTGTCCGCAGTTGGACCCACTTGGAGCGCCAACGCGGTGGTCTTGGATTCATCGGTGGCCCGGGCGAAACCCAGATCGAGTCTGATCGCCGCGCATTGGATGACCAAATTCACAGGATCAAGACGCAGCTTAACAAGGTGGTAAAAACGCGTGCGCTGCATAGGGCAGCGCGTAAGAAAGTTCCGTACCCGATTGTTGCGCTCGTAGGGTATACTAACGCCGGTAAATCCACTATTTTCAACAAGATAACCGGTGCGGACGTGATGGCAAAAGATATGCTATTCGCAACGCTAGACCCGACCATGCGCGGAATAGAGCTTCCTTCAGGGCGAAAAATCATTCTATCAGACACAGTCGGTTTCATTTCCGATCTACCGACGCAACTGGTCGCTGCGTTCCGCGCGACGTTGGAGGAGGTGCTGGATGCAGATCTGGTGCTACATGTACGTGACATCGCACACCCTGAAACCATGGAGCAGGCCCGCGACGTAGTTGAAATCCTTACAGATATTGGTATTTCGGACAAGGCCCAAGAAGGGATGCTGGAAGTTTGGAACAAAATTGACAGCTTGCCCGAAGCCGAGGCAGATGCGTTTAGGACGACAGCAGAGCGCGACAGCAAGCATTGTATAACCTCTGCGAAGACTGGTGAGGGGTTGGATGCTCTCTACGAAACAATCGAGGATGCGCTCGCCGAGCCAGTGTTCAACGAGACGCTAAAACTGGAGTATTCGCAAGGTAAACGCCGTGCATGGCTTTTTGCCCATAACGTTGTTCAGGGAGAAGAGCAAACAGACGAAGGGTATGTTTTGGAGGTCCAATGGACAGAAAAAACCAGCAATCAGTACAAGGTAGCGAACCCCTAAGCAGGTTTGTTTTTGTGCATCTAAAGTCGTATAATATATATTATGTTAAATTGGTGCAGATATCTTGTTGAAGAGTTGATTGAGATATATTGTCTAAACGCATGAATACAATCATATATCCCAACGGCAATCCAATACTGATTTGTGGCCCTACGGCTTCGGGCAAGTCTGCATTGGGTATCGAGATCGCGCGAAAATCAGGTGGTTGTATTATCAACGCCGATGCATTGCAGGTATACGACAACTGGCGAGTTCTGACCGCGCGACCTAGTGAAATCGATGAACAAACCGTCCCACATCACCTTTACGGACACGTAGATTCTAGCCAAACCTATTCTGTTGGCGCATGGCTGCGGGATGTTAACGAAACATTAAGGAGTATCGACTGTCGTCCAATTATACTTGGTGGGACGGGATTGTATTTCTCGGCGCTTACAACGGGTTTAGCCGAGATACCTGAAACGCCAGATCGGATAAGAAATATGGGAAATGATATTAGAAATACATCACAAGGCACGGAATTTATACAGTATTTGAAAAAACACGACCCCGAAACGCTTGCAAAAACTGACACTGATAATCCGATGCGATTGCAGCGCGCATGGGAAGTGCATCAATCAACTGGACGCGGCTTGGCATCGTGGCAAAAAGATACACCGGCGCCTTTGATTTCGCTTACATCAGCTACACCGGTTGTTCTAAATTCCGACCCGGATTGGCTGAACGCAAGAATTGCAGGCCGGTTTACGAACATGGTAGCAGGTGGAGCGCTCGATGAGTGCAAGGCCGCAATTGATATCGGGTGGGAGCCATCCCTACCCTCATCCCGCGCCCTTGGTGCGCGCGAACTGATCGCCTATTTGCGTGAAGAGTGCACACTTGACGAGGCAAAAGAGAGCGCGTCGATCGCTACAAGGCAATTTGCTAAACGCCAGCGCTCGTGGTTTCGCAACAAAATGCAGGATTGGCAACAGGTTTCACTTGATGATCAGACCGACATTTCGGACCTTGCAGATCGTATTTTGCAACGCGCCGATCAATCCTGAATACCACCCCTAGTATGCGTTGATTCTGCAAAGCGCAAATCATGTGTTTGCGATTCGTTATTTGTAACTAGCTTCGAAAACTGTTGAAAAAATTCATGAATCCGGTAAGTTAGAATAAAAAAACGAACATCTGAGGCAGACAATTGAATACATCTTCTTATGACCTGTACCGCGAAATGCAGTCCACAGGACAGCCGATGGAGGCTGTTCACTGTGAAAGTATTTCCGCCAGAGGGTTGAAACAACCTTGGCGTCTTGACGAGCACCGCCACTATGATTTGCATCAGTTTTTCTGGATTACCCGTGGTGGTGGCCGAGTTGTAATTGACGGTGTGACCCATGGATTTGGGGCTAATACGGCCCTTTTTATCCCGAATTTAACAGTTCACGGATTTGAATTCACTCCGGGTACTGTCGGTTGGGTGGTTTCCATGGTTAAAGATATGCCGGTAGCAATGCCTGGAGAACCTATGATGAGTGTACTCCCAAGCCCGAGGGATCAAGCGTATTTGACCGGCGATTTCAACAACTTGAACGCAGAGTATGTTGCAGATACACCTGACCGTCAAGAAACCTTACTGCACCACGCCGGCCTGCTTTCCATACGTTACCGGCGCATGAAATCAGGCAGCTTTCGCAAGGGTTTTTCCAATGACAGTGCGCGTCGCCGCCTTATGCGTAAGTTTATCGCGCGGCTTGAAGATCGCTATGGTACACCTGACACCGTAAAAGATTACGCCGGTGCGTTGAAGGTGACAACTACACATCTCACCCGCGTTTGCCGCGAAACCACTGGAAAACCGGCCACCAAGCTTATTCAGGATCGCACGATGCTTGAAGCACGGCGAAGCTTGGCCAATACAAAATTGAAAGTTCGCGAAATTTCTGACGATCTTGGATTCCAGACGCCGGCATATTTCACCCGTGTTTTCACGGCCACGACAGGCAAGTCACCGCGAACGTTCCGTAAAGATGCGCAATCGCAGGCGATTATTAACCCGAATGCGCGCTCTACCATCTAAGGTGAGACAATAGGTATCCCGCTTCGCAGTTGATATTTTGGGCGCGCTTTGGTAGGTCGCGCCTATCATTCCTCGATCAAAGAGAGCATGCCTATGATCCCTCGCTATTCCCGCCCTGAAATGGTTGCCATCTGGTCACCCGAAAACAAATTCCGCATCTGGTACGAGATCGAGGCGCACGCCTGCGACGCGCAAGCTGCCCTTGGCGTAATTCCTAAAGAGAGCGCCGCAGCGGTTTGGAAGGCCAAAGACGTAAAATTCGACGTTGCGCGGATTGACGAGATCGAAGCTGTCACCAAGCACGACGTAATTGCATTCCTGACGCATCTAGCCGAGATAATCGGTAACGAGGAAGCTCGATTTGTACATCAAGGCATGACGTCGTCAGACGTTTTGGATACTTGTTTCAATGTTCAGCTTGTTGAAGCGGCAGATATATTGCTTGCTGATGTGGAGAAGCTTCTTGAAGCTCTGAAACGGCGTGCATTTGAGCATAAAGACACTATCCGCATTGGTCGTAGCCACGGCATTCACGCCGAACCTACAACAATGGGTCTAACTTTCGCGCGTTTTTATGCCGAAATGGATCGTAACCTCGCTCGCCTCAAAGTCGCCCGTGATGAAATCGCAACGGGTGCAATTTCGGGTGCGGTTGGTACGTTTGCGAATATCGACCCATCAGTCGAAGAATATGTATGCGAACAGCTGGGCTTGAAACCCGAACCAATCAGCACACAGGTCATTCCACGCGATCGTCATGCTGCGTTTTTCGCCGCACTTGGTGTTGTTGGTGCTTCGATTGAGAATGTCTCCACTGAAATCCGACATATGCAACGTACCGAAGTTCTGGAAGCGGAAGAGTATTTCGCGCCGGGTCAAAAAGGTTCGTCTGCGATGCCGCACAAGCGTAACCCGATTTTGACGGAAAACCTGACTGGCCTGTCGCGCGTTGTCCGTATGGCGGTTGTGCCGGCGATGGAAAACGTAACACTTTGGCACGAACGCGATATCTCGCACAGTTCGGTTGAGCGTAACATCGGACCTGACACGACTATCACTCTGGACTTTGCCTTGCAGCGCCTAACTACCGTGATCGACAAGTTGCTGGTTTACCCTGACAACATGCTGAAAAACATGAACAAGTTCCGTGGTTTGGTGCATTCCCAACGTGTACTTCTGGCCTTGACACAAAAAGGTCTTAGCCGTGAAGACAGCTATCGTCTGGTGCAGCGCAACGCGATGCGGGTTTGGGAAGAGGATGCAGACTTTATGACTGAACTAAAGGCCGACCCTGAGGTAATGGCCGCTCTAACGGACGCCGAGATCGACGATAAGTTCGACCTTGGATATCATACCAAACACGTTGATACGATCTTTAAGCGCGTTTTCGGATAAGAGGATGAGGTGGAAGCCGTGTGAAAACGGCTTCTACTCAGCGGCTTTGATTGCTTTGGCGATAAATACAGACGCAGGCAGCGCAAGAACTGCACCAAGAACGGCCGCGATCAGAATGTATTTCAGTGTGTCATAGCCAGACACAAGCGCTGCAATGACTAAAATTCCAGCCATGGTTGTCCCAACGATCGCGTATAAGACGGTTGCTAATCTAAGCATGATATTCTCCTCAATACAGTTTTCGGATGTATTAAGGTTAGCAAGATCAACAGACCTTGATCTATCTCAATTTAGACACAAAAAAACCGACGCGTTTACAGTGCCGGTTTTTCACTTAATGTGTTTGTTTAAACGCCAGCTTCGATTTGCTCGACAGCTTTTGTTGTCAGTTCTATCAACTTGGCACGAATTTCGTCATCGCTCATTTCGCCATTGAAATCTGCAACCACTTTGCGAACCACATCTTCATGGCCAGCTTCTTCGAAATCAGCCTTTACGACGTCCAGAGCATAAGCTGCGGCGTCATCGCCGGATTTTCCAAGTAGATCGGCGGCCCAAAGACCTAACAGTTTGTTGGCCCGAGCGGCGATTTTGAATTTTGTTTCTTCGTCATGCGCATATTTGTTTTCGAATGCGTTTTCGCGATCATTAAATGTGGTCATCTTTTTTGCTCCGTTGGAAATTTGTCCATTACCTCTAAGTAAACATTACATGGGGAGGTATACAAGGCCGCAGGTGCGAATCCTTGCTCCTTGTTCCACTACAGCCTATAGAGCAGGTGAAATCCGCGGGGGTACGCATACCCCCTGCCCTGATGCGCTACACGGAGGCACCCATGGCCCGTCGCAGAATGATTTACGAAGGCAAGGCAAAAATCCTTTACGAAGGACCTGAACCAGGCACGATCGTCCAATATTTCAAGGATGATGCGACTGCGTTTAACGCCGAGAAAAAAGCTGTTATCGAAGGTAAAGGTGTTCTTAACAACATGTTATCCGAACACTTTATGGTTGGGGTTGCCGGCATCGGTATTCCAAACCACTTCATCAAACGCCTCAATATGCGCGAACAACTGATAAAAGCTGTTGAAGTGATTCCGCTGGAAGTTGTTGTGCGAAATGTTGCTGCCGGCTCCATGTCCAAGCGTTTGGGAATCGAAGAGGGCACCCCTCTCTCCCGTCCGATTGTAGAGTTTTATTACAAAGACGACTCACTTAGTGATCCGTTAGTAACGGAAGACCAGATTGTCGCGTTCCAATGGGCTAGCCCGCAGGACCTTGATGAAATGGTTGCAATGGCATTGCGTGTTAACGATTTCATGTCAGGGTTAATGTTTGGTGTCGGCATCAAACTGATTGATTTCAAGATCGAGATCGGGCGTCTGTTCGACGGTGATTTTCAACGCTTGATTCTTGCTGACGAAATCAGCCCTGACAGCTGCCGTCTGTGGGATATTGAAACTGGTCGCAAGCTCGACAAAGACATTTTCCGACACGATCTGGGTGATCTGGCTGACGCGTATACTGAAGTAGCAACTCGTTTGGGTGTTATGCCCAAGAAATCCGGCGGCCCATCCGGCCCCACATTGGTTAAATAAGGAGCACTCCCATGAAAGCGCGTGTTTATGTAACTTTGAAAAATGGCGTATTGGATCCGCAAGGCGCGGCTGTACAACATGCACTTGGCTCGTTGGGTTTTGACGGTGTTGACGCCGTTCGCCAAGGCAAAGTAATTGAGCTCGACCTGACCGAAACAGATGCAAGCAAAGCTGAAGTGTCGGTTATCAAAATGTGCGAAAAGCTTCTGGCCAATACCGTCATCGAAGATTTCAAGGTGGAGATACTCTGATGCGCTCTGCCGTTATCGTTTTCCCAGGTTCAAACTGCGACCGAGACATGGCTGTAGCTTTGGAACGTGCCAGTGGCGTTAAAGCGCAAATGGTTTGGCATAAAGATGCCTCACTGCCAGACGGACTTGATGTCGTCACCATTCCTGGTGGGTTTTCTTTTGGCGATTACCTGCGTTGCGGCGCAATCGCAGCCCGTTCACCGATTATGCGTTCGGTCATAGATTTCGCCAACAAAGGCGGTCATGTTTTGGGTGTATGCAATGGCTTTCAAGTGTTGATCGAGTCTGGACTTCTTCCTGGTGCGTTAATGCGTAATTCTGGCTTGAAGTTTGTCTGCAAGGACTCAGAAATCAAAGTTACGACAGCTAACAGCCCGTTTACAAACGCCTATACTAACGGCGAGACAGTGACTTACCCGATCGCGCATCACGACGGAAACTACGTGGCTGATGCTGCGCTTGTGGAACGTTTGAACGGCGATGACCGCGTTGCATTCACATACTCAAACAACCCAAACGGTTCCTCTGCGGATATCGCCGGCGTTTTGTCAAAAAACCGGCGCGTGTTAGGCATGATGCCACACCCAGAGCGTCTGAATGATGCAGAACTTGGCGGCACAGACGGAAGCAAGATGTTTACTTCGTTGGCAGAGGCCTTGGTCTCCGCCTGAACTAGCGCCACAGCCTATCACCAAGGCTGTCGCCCATCCCGTCATATAGATGCGCGACTTGCGCGCCGTAACCGTTGAATATCTGGGTTGGAATGCGGTCGTCGCTATCCAGCGGCCGCTCGGTCGCCTGTGTCCAACGAGGGTGGTCCACCGCCGGATTAACGTTCGCCCAGAAACCGTATTCCTTGTTCTGCAAGTTTTCCCAGAACCCGACAGGGCGTTCATTGGTAAACGTAACCTTAACAATCGATTTGATCGATTTGAACCCGAATTTCCACGGCATATGGACGCGAAGCGGGGCACCGAATTGCTTGTGCAATACCTTGCCGTAAGCCCCGACAACCATAAATGCTAGATCGTTCGTCGCCTCGGTAATTGTGAAACCCTCTACATAAGGCCAAGGATACCACGCAGCCCTTTGTTCCTTAGCGACGTTCGTGTCCATAAATGTCTCGAACCGGATATATTTGGCACCGGACTGCGGTTGCGCCAATGTAACCAACTTGGACATTGGGAATCCGATCCATGGCACAACCATTGACCATGCCTCTACGCAGCGGTGACGGTAAATACGTTCTTCAACACCTGTGCGTTTCAACAAATCTTCTATGCCAATCTGAAACGGCTTATCAACTAGTCCGTCTATTTCGATCACCCAGTCATCCGTTGACAACTTCTGCGCTTCGGCTGCAATACGTTTACTGGACCCGAACTCGTAGAAGTTGTTGTATTTGCTAGTAATAGATTCGTCAGTGATCTGCCGCCCAGCATCCGCGAAACCAACGTTCATTGCTGGCGCTGGCTCAAAGCGCGATTCTGCAGGTGCAGCGTCCAAACCATTTCCCAATAGTGCAAGGCCTGCACCAGCCCCGATTCCAGAAATTAGTTTGCGTCGGTTAAGGAACAACCTCTCGTCGGTAACCAAGTTTTCTGCAATCAGCCAATCAGGTTTTCTTTGATAAATCATTTACTTCCCCTTAATTTTCAGACGACTATAGGGCGGATATTTGCCTATATCCAATCAAAGATGCTTGAGCGTGTGTTACCAAACCCTTACTTCTAAACTTATGAAAACTGCTAAACTATCCACTCTACGGTTACCCGATCTTCGGCGCATTCAAATACTCGTCTGGGTAGGCTTGCTGTTTACTGTTGTACTTCTCTGGGCATCAACCAGCTTTCTGACAGATAGATTTACGACCGAACAACGCGAAAAGTCCCTGCAAAGGGCTGGTATCTACGCTAGCACAATTTCTGCGACACTTCAGCGAAACGCTTACGTCCCCTTGATGCTTTCACGAGATCAATCACTGATCTATGCGTTGATAACCGGTGATTATAGGGCGACTTCTTCTCGGTTGATTTCATTTAAGGAAGATCTCTCGGCAGCTTCCATTATCTTGATGGATATCAACGGATTGGTCGTCGCAGCAACAGAACCACGCGACATTTTCGTCGAGGAGGAGCGCCCTGGTTTCTTCATCAGGGCTTTACGGGAAAGCGCTACGGTTTTTCAGGCATTGCGGATTGACGGGAAAATCAACGGGTTCTACTACGCCCGCAAAATCGAATTCGAAGACGAGAGTATTGGCGTGGTTGTCGTTGAAGTCGACCTTCAACGACAGGAAAACTTTTGGCGTCGAAGCGGTGCGAACGTAGTTCTCTCTGATTCTACCGGCAATATCCTTTTGGCATCGCATCCTGCGTGGCGCGACACTACCCTTCAAGATTTACTAACATCGACATATCGCCCGACCACCTCCGAACGCCTATTCGGTAACGAGGATCAGTCTCCGCAATCATTTGTCCACATTAACGGCGAACGCCTTTTGGTCAGCGAAGCGAGTGTAGGTTTCCTCGGTTGGGATTTGAGCTACTTCGCATCCCTTGAAGACGCTCAGGCGCGTGTGAATGCATTTATTGCGTTGGAATTAATGATTTTGGCGATGTTGGCGGCCCTAATCTTCTACCTGATATCCCGAAAAACAACGCGTAAATCCACAGAGATTCAAGCTGAGTCCGCGGAACTTCGACGTCTGAACCGGCGCCTATCGAACGAGATTGAGCAACGACAACGTGCCGAACAGATGCTGGAAACGGCCGAACAAAGTTTGGAGCAAGCCTCGAAGCTGGCTGCTCTGGGCCAAATGTCTGCGTCCGTTAGCCATGAGTTGAACCAGCCTCTGGCTGCGATGCGCACCTATTTGGCGGGCGCGCGCCTATTGTTGCAGCGGAACCGGACGGAGGAAGCCTTGATCAGTTTCCAGCGTATCGACGACCTAATCGAGCGTATGGGGGCGATTACAAAACAACTAAAATCCCATGCTACCAAAGCATCAGGCAATGCAATTACAATTGATTTACGCGATTCTGTCGCTTCAGCAATGTCGATGATGGCACCGCAGCTTGGGAGGATACAGGTAAACATCGTGCGCAATTTTCCTGACCATCCTGCAAATGTTGTCGGTGACCCGGTTCGCATCGAGCAGATAATTGTCAATTTATTGCGCAATGCTCTTGATGCGGTCAAGCCGGTTGAAGACAAGCGAATCGAGATTACATTGAAAGTGGGAGACGTCGTAACGTTGACTATTCAGGATAATGGAAACGGAATCGAGGATGCCAGCACCCTGTTCGAGCCCTTTGCAACTACAAAGAAACCTGGGGAGGGCGTCGGACTTGGCCTTGCCATTTCCGCTGGGTTCGCAAGCGATATGAATGGCAAGTTAACAGGTCGCAACGCGACGCCCATAGGGGCGCTATTTGAATTACAATTACCTCGGGCACCCGCTCAGTAAAAATTGGAGTCAGCATGTCTGAAACATTAATAGTCGCCATAATCGATGACGAAGCCGATATGCGAGCGTCAATAAGCCAGTGGCTGGAGCTCTCGGGGTTCAAAACCATCTGCTTCGAGACCGCCAATGAGGCGATAACAACTCTGGGTTCGGATTTTCAAGGAATCGTTTTATCCGACATCCGTATGCCGGGCATGGACGGAATGGAATTGTTAAAACGCCTTCACACAGTTGATTCAGCCCTTCCCGTGATATTGATAACCGGGCACGGTGACGTGCAAATGGCCGTTGATGCGATGCGGATAGGTGCCTATGATTTTGTCGAAAAACCTTTTGATCCTGAACGCTTAGCCGATTTGACGCGCCACGCGATGGAAGCACGACGTCTAACATTGGATAACCGCACCTTGCGTCGTGAGCTGTCGGACGGAACAGTTCTTCTTCGCAAAATAATGGGCAACAGCCCGCAGGTAGAAAAACTCCGCGAGGATATTCTGGACCTAGCACAAGCGGATGCAAACGTGTTGATAACGGGTGAAACAGGAACTGGTAAAAGTCTTATTGCTCACGGCATTCATGCTTGCGGATCGCGTCAAGGAAAACCGTTCTATTCCCTAAATTGCACCGCATTGAACGAAGACGACATGTTAGCGCGACTTTTTGGGCCCGCAATAAATGCGGAAAACCGTCCCGTAATGGCATCCAGCACGCCGTGTACCCTGTGTTTGGAAGATGTGCAGTCGCTGTCCGAAACTGTCCAAAGCCGGCTGTTGTCGGCCCTTGAAAAGATGGATGAGGATAGCGATGAAAACATCATTCGTATTATTTCTATCTCGGGCGCACCAAGTGACGAAACGCAAATGGCCTTGCGGCCGGATCTATATTATCGCCTCGCAAACATGGAGGTGGCCGCGCCGACCCTTCGTGAACGTGGCGAAGATGTTCTAATTCTGTTCACCCGTTTCTTGCAATTGTTTTCCGAAGATTACGGTTGTGACGTCCCCGAACTTACGGCTCAGGACGCCGCCAATTTGCTACAAGCGGCGTGGCCCGGAAATATCCGGCAGTTACAAAACCTTGCGGAACGCGCAGTTCTGCAATCCCGACGCGGTGAAACAGGAATTGCATCTTTGTTGACGGACGAAGGGTTGCGCGAACCATCGGAGCAAACTGGCGAGAAACCATTGAAGGAACACGTCGAGGCGTTCGAGCGCATGTTGATCGAAAATGCATTGCGCCGAAACCGTGGGTCTGTGGCATCAGTGATGCAAGAACTCGCCCTGCCCCGCAGAACCCTGAACGAGAAAATGGCGAAATACGGCCTTAGTCGTAGCAATTACGTTTAGCTGTAATTGGCCAGCTCGGCAGTAAGATCTCCGTAACCGGTGTAGCGGCGCTCATAGATCAGTCCCAACCTCTCAGCGGCCTCTTCGGCCAATCTGTCGAGGTCGGGCTGATCGGTTTGCGCCAGATAAACCAGTTTCTCGTAATTCCCAAACAGCATATCGCGCAATTGTGGATGTCGGTCTAACCCCATGGGTTTCCACACGAAACTGTCGAATTGACGGACAAGAAAATCGGTCAAATAAAACGATGTGAATTCGGTGTCTGCGTGGGCTGCAAACGCGTCGTTGCCCTCGAAAAAACTGTAGCAATGCGGCCCCGCGGCCATTTGGACGCCCAACTCTTCGCAGCGCGCTTCCAGCAATCCGCCCGTGCCACAATCCGCATAAACTACGAATATTTCATCGTATTTATCGCGTGCCTGTATCACTACGGCTTCAACCGCGTCAGGGATTTTATCGGGTGTCAGGTGTAGATTTGCGGGTAAACATTGCAATTCCATATGCGTCCAGCCGTTAACCTTGATTAACGCGAGAATTTCACGCGCCAACGCCCCGCAGGCCAACAGAAGAACGCGGCCACTCGAAGTGTCCACGTTCAATCCGTCTGTTGTCAGTTGTTTATCCGTAAAGGGCATAGCATATAATCACGCCGAAAGCTGGTTGTGCTTTCTGGCCATGAATTCCTTGGCTGTTTCCACGGCTACGGCCGCATCTCGACAGTATGCATCAGCACCAATGGCTTTGCCAAACTCATCGTTCAGCGGCGCCCCACCGACCAGCACGATATAGTCATCGCGCTTGCCTTGCTCGACCAATGTATCAATGACGACTTTCATGTATGGCATTGTGGTTGTCAGCAACGCAGACATGCCCAGAATATCTGCATTGTCCTCTTCGAGCGCCGCAAGATATTCTTCAACCGAGTTGTTGATCCCGATGTCCTGAATTTCAAAGCCGGCGCCTTCCATCATCATCCCGACGAGGTTTTTGCCGATGTCATGGATGTCGCCTTTGACAGTACCAATAACCATTTTACCAAGACGCGGTGCGCCTGTTTCGATCAACAATGGTTTAAGGATCTTCATGCCACCCTTCATTGCGCCCGCCGCCAGAAGAACTTCTGGCACGAACAGAATGCCGTCACGGAAATCGATTCCTACGATCGCCATCCCTTCGACAAGAGCTTTGGTCAGGATATCGTAAGGCGTCCATTTGCGTTCCAGCAGAATGTTAACGGCCTCTTCGATTTCTTCCTTCATACCGTCATAAAGGTCATCCATCATTTGCAAAACGAGTTCTTCGTCGTTCAGTTCGCTTAGAACTAGATCGTCTTCTTCATCAGACATGGTGGTATTCCTAAGTATGAGCGGGTTGCAATCTCAACTTTGAGTTACAGCGCAATATGTAATGAATTCTCGGCAGTTTGCGACAATCGCTAGACAATATCCGACTTAAGCGCCGCGACGACGATTTTTGCGTTTGCTTGGGGTGCCGCCATCCAGGCCATCTGAGTCGGAAGAAAACCCTCCTAGAGTGGCGCGAATGGTTTCAGAATTCGGGATCGCACCTCGGGGGGTTGATTCAAGTGCAGCTTTCATCGCCACCAAGTGCTCAGGCAACGTACCACAACACCCACCAATGATTTTGGCCCCTGCATCGCGTGCCAACAAAGCATATTCGCCCATCAATTCCGGAGTGCCATCATAGTGAATGTGACCATGAACGTATTTCGGAATGCCAGCGTTACCTTTGGATACGACAGGAATCGAGGGATTTGCTTTGTTAAACCCAAGCAACGTGCGTAACAGATCAGAGGCTCCAACTCCGCAGTTTGCGCCAAACGCTATGGGTTTATTCTCAAGCCCTTCGACCATTGCTACCATATCAGTCGCCGTTACACCCATCATGGTGCGGCCAGCTGTATCGAAGCTCATTGTGCCTACCCATGGGGCGCCAACGTTCTGGAACGCCTTCGCTGCCGCTTTGTATTCTTCAGGTGCTGAAATAGTTTCCAACCAAAGTACATCGGCGCCACCTTCCATCAAGCCTTTGGCTTGCTCTTCGAATATCTCGACGGCGCTGTTAAAGGAAAGCTCCCCAACCGGCTCCATGATATCGCCTGTTGGGCCAACAGATCCTGCGACGACAATCTTGCGCCCCGATGCATCCGCTGCCTCGCGCCCAATCTCGGCGGCAATGCGGTTCAAAGTAAAAACATCGTTTTGGCGGTCGTGCAGCTTTAAGCGCGAATAGTTGCCGCCAAATGAATTTGTCAGAAAAATATCACTGCCGGAATTGATCGCACCGTCATATAGCGCGCGAATGCGGTCAGGATGAGTTTCATTCCAAATTTCGGGGGCCTCGCCTGCTTCCAACCCCATGTTAAACAGAGTGGTTCCGGTGGCTCCATCGCCAAGCAGCCAGTCGCGCTCGGATAGTAGTTCGCTTAGAAGGTCGGTCATACCGTCAAATCCTCTTCTCTATAGTAATGCGTTTGAAATCTGCCTAATACGTTGGATCATCGCGCGCAAGCCGTTAGAGCGCTGCGACGACAAATGTTGATCAAGTCCTAAGCGGCCCATCTCTTCTGGTGCGGCTACTTTCAGCGCTTCGGTGGGTGTTAGCCCATCGTAAAGCGCGTGTAGAACCGCGATTAAACCACCAACAATCATCGCATCGGATTCGCCTTGAAAATGGATGCGGGCGGTCGCCCCCTCGCCATCAATCTCAGGCACAATCCAGACTTGCGAGGCACAACCCTCGACCTTGGTGGCAGGGATCTTCTGACCCTCGCTCAACGGAGTCATTTTCTTGCCCAGATCGATCACATAGCGGTAGCGATCTTCCCAGTCGTCGATGAAATCGAAATCCTCGACTATTTCTTCAAAACGTGCGGTGGCCATTGGCGTTCTCCTTTAATCGAGTGATTTAGTCACTTAAAGGCAGAACGTCCAGTCCGGCGTGATGCCGCAACCAACATTCGTTTACAATTCAATAATCTTCACGCCTCGAGGTGAGGCAGACAAAGCTATCTCGCCATTTCGCAATCGTAGTGCATCATCACCAAAAACGTTTTTACGCCAACCACTTAACGCCTTTACGTCATCGTCGTCGCTATTCGCGATCGCATCAAGATCACTTGTCGTTGCAATCAGTTTTGGCGCAACATGATACTTCTCGGCTTTTGATTTAAGCAAAACCCGAAGCAAATCACCAAGCGATTCTGTACCGTTTTTCTTAACGCGTACAGGCGGAGCAGTCGGTAGATCGTCTTCTGGACACGCTTCTCCTGCCTTTACCGCGGCCAAAATACCATCCGCGATCGCGCCTTTACGGGCTTCGCGTAGCAACAAGCGCGAGCGATTAAGGTCTTCGTAGGTTTTCGGACGCGAGGAAGCTAACTCCATCAGTGCATCGTCTTTTATCACGCGGTTACGCGGTATATTGCGGGTCTGCGCGGTGATTTCGCGAAATTGTGCCAACTCTCGAACCACAGCCAAAAACCGCCCTGATGTTGTGCGGGTTTTCAGGCGTTTCCAAGCGTCACGTGGTTCAATTCGGTAGGTTGTGGGATCAGTTAGAATCGCTTCTTCCTCGATCACCCAACTCGTTCGATCTGTTTTCGTTAACTGTTTATCAAGATATTCATAAATAACCCGAAGATGGGTCACATCCGCCAATGCATAGGTTTTTTGCTTATCCGACAGAGGCCGGCGGCTCCAATCTGTAAAGCGCGAGGATTTATCAACGCCCGCTTTCACGATTTGACGCACCAGTTTTTCATATCCGACTTGTTCGCCAAACCCGCAAACCATTGCTGCGATCTGGGTGTCGAAGAACGGTTCGGGAATCACCCCACCTTCGACACAGAAAATCTCAAGATCTTGCCGTGCGGCGTGGAAAACCTTAACAACGTCGGTGTTTTTGAACAGCTCGTACATCGGTGAAAGATCGATACCTTTCGCGAGCGGATCAATGATAACTGCATTCTCGTCGCCCTCACCCGGATATGCCATCTGAACCAGGCACAATTGCGAATAATAGGTTCGCTCGCGCAGGAATTCTGTGTCCACGGTAACGTAGGGCTGTGAAGCACACTCGTCACAGAATTTTGCTAGATCTTCAGTCTTTGTAATAGTTATCATTCTTATCCGTTCTGCGCATCAGCGCGGGATTTACCAGCTACGTCTTGTGCCAGCGTTGCTGCCATAAATCTGTCTAAATCGCCATCAAGAACACCTTGAGTGTCCGAGGTTTCCTCATTTGTCCGCAAATCCTTAACCATCTGGTAGGGTTGCAGAACGTATGATCTGATCTGGTTACCCCAACCCGCGTCACCCTTGTTGTCATGCGCGTCCTGAATGGACTCAGTGCGCTTGCGCATTTCGATTTCGTAAAGGCGCGATTTAAGCGCCGCCATACAGTTCGCTCTGTTTTGGTGCTGTGATTTTACAGAACTGGTTACGACAATACCCGACGGAATATGTGTAATTCGCACTGCTGAATCAGTGGTGTTAACATGCTGCCCACCAGCGCCCGAGGAACGGTACGTATCAACACGAATGTCGGCGGGGTTAATATCGATCTCGATATTATCGTCGATCACCGGATAGACCCAGACCGAACTAAATGAAGTATGTCGTTTCGCAGCACTATCAAACGGCGATATCCGCACCAAACGATGCACTCCGCTTTCACTTTTCAGCCAACCATAAGCGTTGTGGCCCTTAATCTGGTAAGTCACCGACTTTATGCCAGCCTCCTCGCCAGAATTATAGGACATGGTTTCGACAGTGTAGCCCTTCTTCTCGGCCCAGCGAACGTACATACGCGCCAGCATAGAGGCCCAGTCGCAACTTTCCGTACCACCCGCACCAGCGTTGATTTCGACGAACGTGTCGTTCGCATCGACTTCGCCGTTCAGCAATGCTTCCAATTCCAGCTTGGCGGCCAGAACTGTTAGTTTGGCAATGACGTTTTGGGCGTCGTTGATGACTTCTTGATCATCTTCCATTTCGCCAAGTTCAATCATGTCGACGTTGTCTTGCAAATCACCAGCCAAGGAATTGTGATTATCCAACGCGTCAACAAGGTTTTGGCGCTCCCGCATCAGTTTTTGTGCGCGCTCGGGGTTGTTCCACAATGTCGGGTCCTCGGACATCGCGTCGAACTCTTCCATTCGGTGCGCGGAGGTTTCCCAATCCATGCGCTGGCGCAGTAGGTCCAAAGACTTTTCGATCTCGGCGACCTGTTTTTCTGTTTCTGCGCGCATTGTTTGGGCTCCGGAAGGGGGTGTTGGATAAGCCGTATCTAACCAACCCAGCCAAAAGGGTAAAGAGGGGTCAGTAAAGACCTCCACTGGAAAGGCCACCGAAGGTCGGTTTGACGGGAATGATGATCTCTTCGCCGCCAATGATAACGGTCTCGAAGGTTTCGCCCTCGCCGCGGCTGAAGAACAATAGATCACGGCCCATCACGTATCCCCCGTCAATGAATTCGCCATAAGAGCCATATCCGGGTTCTTCGCCTTGACGGAAAAGTTCACTGACGACGTAATCGCCCTCTTCATCATCGTTCAGGCGCACACCTGTGTAGCGGTCAATATTGACGAACAACGACCCCGGCGGCACATCGTGCTCTACTTTCGGGAACATTTCCAATGCCACTTCCATAAACTCAGAGAACACGGGCCCACAAAGCGAGCCGCCGTAAGCCCCTCGCCCCATCGGTTTAGGTATATCAAACCCGATATAACACCCCGCCACGATTTTGGGTGTGAATCCGATGAACCACCCATCCTTCGCTTGGTTCGTCGTACCTGTTTTACCCGCGATTGGCACACCCAGAACAGCGCCAACAGTGCTGGCAGCTGTACCATTGCGCACAACACCCTGCATCATCGAGGTCAGTTGGTAGGCCGTGATTTGGTCCATAATCCTTACAGCATTATTTTTGGCCCAAGGCTCGCGTTCCATCGCCATTTCGAAGCCCTGACAATCTTCGCATTCACGTTGGTCGTGTCTGAATACGGTGTTGCCATATCGGTCTTGCACACGGTCCACCAACGTCGGCTCTACGCGTTTGCCACCGTTGGCGAACATGGCGTAAGCGGCAACCATTTTGTACAATGTGGTTTCACCAGCGCCCAGAGAATAGGAAATCAACTCGGGCATATCATCGTAGACACCAAAGCGTTCAGCATATGCACTTACGACATCCATTCCCACACTTTGGGCAACACGAATGGTCATTAGGTTTCGCGAGTACTCGATTCCTGTGCGCAATGGAGCGGGACCATAGAATTTCTTTGACGAATTCTGTGGGCGCCAAATCCCTTGAGGCGTTTCAACTTCAATCGGTGCATCGACCACGATCGTTGCCGGTGTATAGCCGTTGTCCAAAGCCGAAGCGTAAACAAACGGTTTAAACGCCGACCCCGGTTGGCGGTTAGCCTGTGTAGCCCTGTTGAATACGCTGGTTTGATAGCTGAACCCGCCTTGCATCGCCACAACACGGCCCGTTTGCGTGTCCATCGCCATGAACGCGCCCTGAATGGCAGGAACTTGCTGCATTTCCCAGAACTGAAAATCATCATCTTTCATATTGGCCGAAACCAGCACAACATCCCCGAGCGCCCAAATATCCGACGCTGCTTTGGGGGTGCCGCGCGGTTTGCTATCCTCGTCAACGGTACGTGCCCATGTCGTGTCGGCGACTTTCAGATAATGCCCGTCTTCGTCGTCAACAACATCTTCAATTCCGATACGTACAGATGTTTCGCCGACCTTAGTCACAACAGCCAATGACCAACCTTCGATATCACGCGGAAGCACTATCTCATTCAACGCAGCACGCCATTCGGGGTCACTCAAAGTTTCGACGTTTTCGATCTTGGCTAGCGGGCCCCAATAAATTTCAAGCGCCCGATCATATTCGACCAGTCGCCGTTGTAGGGCTTTTGCGGCCGCCCGCTGCAGTTCCGGATCCATGGTGGATCGAATTGAAAGCCCGCCAGAGAACAATTCGTCGCTGCCCATAGTTCGGGAAAGCTGCCTGCGGATTTCGTCGGTAAAATAGCTGCGCGGTGGAAGCTGCGCCCGTGAAGAAGGCAACTCGCCACCTTGTACGGTCAACAACGCCTCGGCTTTGGCTAACTCGGCTTCTTCCGAAGTGATATATCCGTTCTCGGCCATTTCTTTCAGAATAAAGTCCCGACGATTAATAGCCCTGTCGTGGTTGCGCACCGGATGGTAATCGCTTGGTGCTTTTGGCTGCACCGCCAAAAACGCTGCTTCTGCAATAGAAAGCTCTTCAAGCGTTTTTCCGAAATATGTTTGTGCAGCCGCAGTCACACCATAAGAATTCTGACCAAGGAAAATTTCGTTTAGGTAAAGGCTGAGAATATCATCTTTGCTAAGCGTATTTTCGATCCGCGCAGCCAGCACAATTTCTTTGATCTTGCGCTCCAGTTTTCGCGAACCATCCAGCAAGAAGTTCTTCATTACCTGCTGCGTGATCGTCGAGGCTCCGCGAAGCCGCCCACCTTGCGCCGCGTCGATCAAAGCCTTTAGAATCCCCAACGGGTCATATCCGGCGTGGTGATAAAAATTCTTGTCCTCAGCACTAATGAACGCGGCCTTGACTACTTCGGGCATTTCATCAACGGGCGTAAATATTCGGCGTTCACGTGCGAACTCATCCATAACCAAGCCACGACCCGAATAAATTCGGGATAAGGTCGGCGGTTCATAGGTCGCTAGTTGTTCGTGGTTGGGCAGGTCATGACTGTAGATCCAGAACAAAGCCATAAGCCCCATTCCGCCCATAATCATGCCTAAAACGGCCCAACTAAACAGGAACCCGAAAAAATTCAAAATGGCTCTTAGCAACGACTCTACCTCCGTATCAGTCACCCGTATAGTCGAGGGTGCACAGGGCGTCAAAACTCCATTCGGGTTGTGGCGCATTCTTGGGCATGTGTCGGAATTAATTCGCCGATCGCTACATCTATTGTGATTTCGGTTGTAATACATTCCACTGAAAGGCTAATGTAGCCGAACTGGGTCCGTTGTGAATCGTATGTTTCCGGATTTCAGTCGAAAAGTTTTGTTACACTCGCGTGTTTTAGCAGTGAATGCTACGCGAAATGTGACAGGCGCTAGGCGCCACCCGCTAATTCTGCGCTGTCTGTTAGATAGTTGCAGCTTAAACAATCAGGTGCATTTTATTGTACCGGAGAGATAACCGCGATGAAACGCGTTGATACAGGCAGAGAAATTCACGGGGGCAGTTTGCCTTCCGGTTTTGCTATGTCAGCTCGTTCTTCCCAAACAAATAGCACGTCCAGCCCGCCCTCAAATATAAATGAGGCGCCGCCCGGCCGTCGCAGAAAGCTTACATGTCAAAGAAAATGCTTATCGATGCCACCCACGCCGAGGAGACTCGGGTTGTGGTGGTCGAAGGAAATAAAGTTGACGAATTTGACTTTGAATCCCTTAACAAACGCCAGCTTGCTGGCAATATCTATCTAGCAAAAATTACGAGGGTTGAACCCTCCCTTCAAGCTGCATTCGTTGATTACGGTGGAAACCGTCATGGTTTCCTTGCCTTTTCCGAAGTGCATCCCGATTACTATCAGATCCCGGCTGCGGATCGTCAGGCAATTCTAGATGAAGAAGCCGAAAACGTTGCACGCCAGCGCGACGACGAGGAAAAAGCCGAGCAGGTCAAATCCCGTTCCCGTCGTCGTCGTCGCAAGCCAACCGAAGCGGCCAGCGATGGCGCACCAAGTGCTGAAGACGCAGTGATTTCCGAAGAGGTTCCTGGTGAAGGCGACCAACCTGATATAGTTGAAGTGCCAGAAGCACCAAGTGAAACATCGACAGAGACTATAGCTGAAGAACCCACTCCTGAAGAAGTTGGTGCTGAAGAAACGGAAACTGAAGCTGTTGCAGCAGTAGAAACATCTGAGACTGCTGCTGACGAAGCCAATGAAGAGCCCGCAGTTGAAACGCCTGCTGAAGAAGTCAAACCCGAGGCCACTGACGAGCAGCCAGAAATTGACGCCAGTTCTGAAGATGTCGTCACCGAAAAAGTTAAAGAAACACCTGCGCCACGCCGTCAACATGCGCGCCGTTACAAGATTCAAGAAGTTATTAAAGTTCGCCAGATTCTGCTCGTTCAGGTCGTTAAAGAAGAGCGTGGCAACAAAGGTGCGGCGCTTACCACATACCTGTCCCTCGCTGGCCGGTATTGCGTTCTTATGCCAAACACCGCACGTGGTGGTGGCATCAGCCGCAAGATCACCAATGTTAGTGACCGTAAGAAACTCAAAGACATTGCCAACGGAATCAACGTGCCACAAGGCGCGGGCTTAATCATTCGGACTGCCGGTGCAAAACGCAGCAAGACCGATATTACGCGCGACTACGAATACCTCTTGCGCCAATGGGAGCAGATCCGCGACACGACGCTCAAATCCATGGCGCCTGAACATATCTACGAAGAAGGCAGCTTGATCAAACGCTCGATCCGTGACCTTTATAACAGCGAAATCGACGAGATCATTATCGACGGCGAACGCGGTTATAACGAGGCCAAGGAATACATGGGCATGCTCATGCCGTCCCACGCCGAGAACGTGAAATTGTACAAAGATGTGCTTCCGCTGTTCTCGCGCTTCCAAGTCGAGACCTATCTTTCAGGCATGTTCAACCCAACCGTCCAGCTAAAATCCGGTGGGTATATCGTTATCGGTATCACCGAAGCTCTGGTCGCGATCGACGTGAACTCCGGTCGTGCGACGAAGGAAAACTCGATCGAAGAAACCGCGCGCAAGACAAACCTTGAGGCCGCGGAAGAAGTCGCGCGCCAACTGCGTTTGCGTGACCTTGCCGGTCTGATCGTGATTGACTTCATCGACATGGAAGATCGTCGTAATAATATCGCGGTTGAAAAACGCATTAAAGACAAGTTGAAAACTGACCGTGCCCGCATCCAGATCGGCCGCATCTCCAGCTTTGGCTTGATGGAAATGTCGCGCCAACGTCTGCGTCCAGGTATGCTTGAGGCGTCAACACAACCTTGCCCGCATTGTCACGGCACAGGCATCACCCGTTCCGACGATTCCATGTCGCTGGCGATCCTGCGGGAACTGGAAGAAGAAGGCGTGCGGCGTCGTTGCAAAGAAGTACTCGTCAGTGTGCCGATCAACGTTGCAAACTATATGTTGAACCAGAAACGCGAACACGTCGCTATGATCGAGGGGCGTTTTGGCCTATCAGTTCGTATCGAGGCAGACCCGCACCTGATCAGCCCGGAATACCGTGTCGAACGTCTGAAAGTAGCTACGCGCATCATTCCAGAGCCCGAAATTCTGGAAACCGCAACTATCGAATATGCTCCGGACGTGACCGAAGATGTGACAGAAGCAGAAGTCGTGGAACCTGAAACAGACGACGAAGCTGCGCCCAAGAAACGTCGCCGCCGTCGTCGTCGTGGTGGCAAAGGTCGCAACGGTGATCAGCAGAACGATGAGAATACATCAGAAGAAAATGCTGAAACCGAGACTCCTAAATCCGAAGAAGTAGGCGAGGAAAAACCCGTTGTAGAGGAAAAGCCGAAACGTTCGCGCACGCGTCGCCGTCGTAAACCGGAAGCAGTGACCGACGAAAAGGCAGAGGAACAAACTGGTGCAACAGAGGCCGAATCCCCTGCCATAGTTGAAGTCCCCGAGGGCAAAGCCGAAGTCGCAGAAAAGCCGAAACGCAAACGGGCGCCTCGCAAACGTAAAGTTGTCGAAGAGGTCGTTGAGGCCCCTACGGAGGAGGCCACATCGGAACCAGCGCAAGTTTCCGAACCAACACCGACACCTGAGCCAGCACCGGTACCGGTCGCCGAACCGACACCAACGCCTGAACCAGAACCGACACCCGATCCGGTCGTTGAGCAAAAACCGGAAGAACCGGCCAAGCCAAAACGGCGCGGCTGGTGGTCCCTGAAATAAGTTTACGAAAAGGCCCCTTTCATGGGGCCTTTTTACTATCCATCCATGTTTTCAAACGACGGACACCCTCGACAATATCCTCTGTCGAACGGGCATAAGAAAACCGCAGAGTTTTATGGCCACGTAAAGGATCGAAATCGACACCGGGAGTCACGGCGACACCCGCCTCAAGCAAAATTTGACGGGCCAAGGTCACACTGTCGTCTGTCAAATCGGAAACATCGGCATAAATATAAAACGCCCCGTCCGGTGGCGCGATCTTGTCGAACCCGACTTTGGGTAATTCCTCCAGCAACAAGGCGCGATTGCGTTCATATATCGCCAACTTATCTTCTAGCTCTCCAACAGAATCTAGCGCTGCTAAAGCCGCTATTTGCGATGCATGGGGGGCGCAAATGAACAGGTTCTGCATCAGGCGTTCTAACCCGCGTACATGATCTTCAGGTACAATCATCCAGCCGATCCGCCAACCCGTCATCGAAAAATATTTCGAAAAAGAGTTAATCACATAAACGTCGTCGCTGATTTCCAGAGCAGTCACAGCTTTCTTTCCGTATTCAATCCCATGATAAATCTCGTCCGAAATAAACGCGATGCCCTGCGACTCGCAATACGAAATCAGTGCTTGTAAGGCATCCCGATCCAACATTGTTCCGGTCGGATTGGATGGGCTAGCCACCAACAGGCCCGCCAAATCATCTTCGGCCTGCAATTCTTTAACCGTCGGCTGGAAACGCGCCTCAAGACCCGTTTCGATGCTAGCAACATCTATGTCCAGTGCTTTCAAGATATTCCGATAACTAGGATAGCCGGGGTCACCAATCGCGACCCGATCCCCTGCATCAAACAAACTAATGAAAGCCAACTGGAACGCCGCCGAAGAACCCGCCGTAACGACAACCCGTTCAGGCGAAACCTTGACGCCGTACCAATCCATATAAAGCTGCGCGATCCGCACCCGAAGTTCCGGCAAGCCAAGCGCCACCGTATACCCCAAGGCGCCATCGTCCATTGCGACTTTTAACGCTTCAACCGCATCAGACGGCGCACCTGTGGCGGGCTGACCGACTTCCATGTGGATGATATCTCGTCCTGCTTCTTCTTCAACACGAGCCGCCTCCATTACGTCCATGACGATAAACGGGGCCACATCACTTCTTCTTGAACTCCGCATGCGAAAACTCCTATTTGGTGCAGTAGCTTGAGTGGTGAATAACGTGGGCGGCAATTGATTGCCAATGCGAACTTGGATTTGGTTCCGTTTCCATGTATCGCAAGTTAAATGTTAACACAAAGGTAAGATAATGAGCGTACTCAAAACCATTCTGATCGCAGGCATAGCCCTATTCGGTGCAACCATTACACAGGCCGCCGGCCTTGAAAACATGACGGACGCTGAACGCGAGGTTTTTCGGGCCGAAGTTCGCGAATATCTGTTGGACAACCCCGAAGTTATTCTTGAAGCGATTGAGGTGTTGGAACAACGACAAGCACAGAGCGAGGCGCAAAGCGACCTCGAATTGGTTAGGGAAAACTTCGACGAACTTACACGAGACGGTTATTCTTGGGTTGGCGGAAACCCGGATGGCCCGATCACGATTGTAGAGTTCTCGGATTATCGTTGTACTTTCTGCAAGCGTGCACATCCAGAAGTCGCAGCACTGTTGGCCGCTAACGATGACGTGCGGTTTGTGATGAAGGAATTCCCGATTCTGGGCGCAGATTCAACATTGTCTTCCAAGGCGGCAATCTCTGTTCTTACTAAACAAGGCAACGATGTTTACGAGGCATTCCATAACTTGCTGATGAGCCACAACGGGGCTGTTAATGTTAAAACATTGTCACGCCTAGTGGTCAAAGCCGGCGGTGATGCCGATCTAATGGTTGCCCATATGGATGATCCGCTTATCGAACAGATTATTGCGAAAAATCGTGCGCTGGCAGTACGCATGAAGATCTCGGGTACGCCGTCCTTTGTGATTGGCACTGAAATGCTACGAGGGTTCGCGCCAGCGGCAACCATGCAAGGCTTTGTTGATCGCGCACGCGCACAGCTTTAAACGTGTGAACAACAATTAGATAAGCCTTTTCGGCATCTATGCTTTCCAGCGGGTGCCGAAATGCGTATAAGTGACGCCAGAACGAAATACCGGAATAACCGGACGAAATACCGAGGGAATCATGGGCGATAAAAAACAAAATACCGACGTCGACTTCATAACTGCACTGGCAGAACTGCTGCGCACGAACGACCTTACTGAAATCGAGGTTATGCGTGAATTTGGCAAAGACGACGTCCTGAACGTACGTGTGGCCCGACAGATGCAGGCTGCCGCTGTGGTCGCGGCTGTGCCGGCCGCCGCACCCGTCGCTATTGCCGCCGCGCCTGCCGTCGCAAGCTCTGTGGCGGCTCCTGCTGCCAGTGCTGATCCCGCACAACTCGCTGGCGCTGTGAACTCTCCGATGGTTGGTACGGCGTATCTTTCAGCTGAACCCGGTGCGGATGTATTCGTGAAAATTGGCGACTCGGTTAAAGAAGGCCAAACGCTTCTAATTATCGAAGCCATGAAGACGATGAACCAGATACCTGCCCCGAAATCCGGTAAGGTAACCCGCATATTGGTCGACGATGGTGCCCCCGTTGAATTCGGCGATCCACTGATTATCCTAGAATAAATAGGGGAACCGGACGTATGTTCAATAAAATCCTTATCGCCAACCGTGGTGAAATCGCCCTTCGTGTTATTCGCGCTTGCAAAGAAATGGGTATCGGCTCGGTTGCCGTACATTCCACTGCCGATGCCGACGCGATGCATGTCCGCATGGCTGACGAAAGCGTTTGTATCGGCCCACCATCGAGCACGCTCAGCTATCTTTCGATCCCGAACATCATCTCCGCTTGCGAGATCACCGGGGCCGAAGCTATTCACCCCGGATATGGGTTCCTTTCTGAAAACGCTAATTTTGTTCAGATTATCCAAGATCACGGCTTAACTTTTATTGGCCCGACCGCGGATCACATCAACATGATGGGCGACAAAATTACTGCCAAAGATACCATGAAGAACCTTGGCGTTCCTTGCGTTCCGGGTTCCCCCGGAGGTGTTCCGACGGTTGAAGAAGCTATGAAAATCTCCACGGAAATGGGCTTTCCCGTAATCGTCAAAGCAACAGCAGGTGGCGGTGGTCGCGGCATGAAGGTTGCCAAAACCGCTGATGACCTTGAAGAAGCATTCCGTACAGCGCGCTCTGAATCAAAAGCAGCGTTCGGTAACGACGAGGTTTATATCGAGAAATACCTCACCCTGCCCCGCCACATTGAAATACAAGTGTTTGGCGACGGCAAAGGCAAAGCCGTTCATTTGGGCGAACGCGATTGTTCGTTGCAGCGTCGCCACCAGAAAGTTCTCGAAGAATGTCCGTCACCCGTTATCGATGCAGCCACACGTGCCAAAATTGGTAAAGTCTGTGCTGAGGCGGTCGCTTCGATCAACTACGCCGGTGCTGGAACTATCGAATTTCTGTTTGAAAATGGCGAGTTCTTCTTCATCGAAATGAACACCCGCCTACAAGTAGAACACCCTGTAACCGAGGCCGTGTACGGTGTTGATTTGGTCCGCGAACAAATCCTCGTGGCCGCTGGCGAGCCGATGTCTTTCAAGCAAAAAGACTTGGCGCCTCAAGGCCACTCGATTGAGTGCCGTATCAACGCAGAAAAAGTGCCGGAATTCCGCCCCTCGCCTGGCAAGATATCACAATTCCATGCCCCGGGCGGCCTGGGTGTTCGGATGGACAGCCATCTTTATGACGGTTATTCCATCCCGCCTTACTACGACAGTCTGATCGCAAAGTTGATTGTACACGCGCCGGATCGTGACGCAGCCTTCGCCCGTCTAAATCGTGCATTAGGCGAACTGATCGTCGATGGCGTCGAAACCACGACACCGCTTCACCGCGCGCTTCTGGAAGAGCCTGACATCCTGTCAGGCGACTATGATATCCACTGGCTGGAAAACTGGCTAGAGACGACCACGAGCCTTGACTGACACAACGGAATTAACACCCGAACTTTTGCTAAACGCATATTGTTCGGGTGTGTTTCCGATGGCCGAAACGTCTAAAGACACATCTGTATTTTGGGTCGACCCCGAAAGACGAGGCGTCATTCCGCTAAACGGCTTCCACGTTTCCAAGAGTCTTCGAAAACGATTACTTTCAGGCAAATATAAATTCACAATCAACACCTGTTTCGAATTGGTTCTGGACGCTTGCGCAAACCGTGACGAAACCTGGATCAACCCCGCTATCCGAACGAGGTATAACGAGCTGCACCACCTCGGGTTCGCCCATTCTGTTGAAGTCTGGAAAGACGACGAACTCGCTGGGGGACTTTATGGCGTCAGCATTGGCGGCGCGTTCTTCGGTGAAAGCATGTTTTCCACCACGACAGATGGCTCCAAACTTGCCTTGGTGGCACTGGTTGCACGATTAAAGGTTGGCGGATTCACATTACTCGACACGCAGTTTCTAACAGATCACCTCGCCACTATGGGGGGCATTGAGGTCGCGCGTAAAGACTTTAGAAACAGTTTGGAAGTCGCGCTGGAAATAGATTCGGATTTATGGAAATTACCCGCCGAAACCAGCCCTTACGAGCTTTGGCAGCTAAGCACCCAAACATCATAGCGCGGGTGATCAAGTGCGGACAACGCTGGAGAAGAGGCAAACATCCATCCGATAAAACGGGGAGCCTCTTCGCGGATATCCTGAATGATCAACTGCGCAAAGGCATCGGAATTGATGTCACCTTGCGGATAACGACAAACCAACAACGTAACCTCTAACCGCTCGTACGTAATCGTTTCACCGACAGTAATCACGAGGTCTTTCACTGTCCCGTTGATGCGATCCAAACCACGCAACAAGGCGGATTGTGCCACGTCGGAAATGACAGGTTGAAGCTCGATGTCTTGATAAGGCACTGGAATACTATACTCGGATCCGGAAAGCGTTTCGACGATGATTTCAGGTTCAATCACATCCAGCAGAGATTGCGCCGCTGTAAAAGGTGCCCACAGCAAAGCCAATGCCAAGACAGCTAGCCTATTTGTCATCACTGCCGCCAAATTTCAACAAAAGGTTAAGCAAATTGACGGCGCCTTGCGTATAAATAAACTCGCCATTTGGCTCCAGCATAAATGGTGAACCACCGGCGGTAACCTCAAGATATGCGCTACCCAAAAGTCCATCCGTCGAAACCTTAATTTCCGCGTCATCAGGTATTAACACATCGTTATCAATCGAAACTCTCGTGATCGCCTGATACGTATCCGGATCCAGTGTGATCGACGTCAATGTCCCGACTTTTACACCTGAAAGCTTAACATCACTTCCGACATTCAGACCGGCCACACTACGAAAGCTAGCACTAAGAGAATATTGGCTGGTGTCAGCCGAGAAACCACTTGTCTGCATGGCGTAGTACAGAAAACTACCGGCCACGGTTAAAACCACGGCTCCGATTAGCGTTTCTGATACGTTATTTGCCATATCCACAACCCCTATTCAGGCTGCCATGCCTCGTAATCAGTTGTGGCCGGGCGGCTTGACAATATACTGCCCGGCGGGTGATAGGCCGCGTCTGTACCGCTCAAATTTGGGAGATGCTCTTTTTCCCAGGACCTGTGCTGTAACGGCGTCGTGCCCGGGCATTCGTCAAATGTGTGATGCAGCCACCCATGCCAAGCAGGTGATACGCGTGAACCATCGATCGAGCCGTTATAAACCACCCAACGCTTTGTCTGGTCTTTGTTGGTGTAATACTTGTTGCCAAGTTCGTCTTCACCAACAAGCACACCGTTACGCCAAGTAAAAATTTGGGTTCCGAACGATTGCCCGTTCCACCACGTAAGTACACGCAAGATAAGTTTCATTACGACTCCAGCATCAATGTTTACCACGCTTATGCCCTATATTCTTAGGGCAGGTCTAGCCAATTCAGGAAGCAGACGCCGCTTCGTCTTCTTTATCCGAGTAAATGAGCAAAGGCTCGCCCTCGCGTCGAACGGCTTCGGCGTTTACAACAACCTCGTCCACGGTGCCCATACCTGGCAGTTCAAACATCGATTCCAGCAGTATTTCTTCGAGGATAGAGCGTAGTCCACGCGCGCCGGTCTTCCGCTCGATCGCGCGTGCGGCAATTGCCGTTAGCGCATCTTCGGTGAAGGACAGTTGTACGTCTTCCATTTCGAATAGGCGCTGGTACTGTTTAACCAATGCATTCTTCGGTTCGGTTAAAATGGTCACAAGCGCATCTTCATCCAGATCGGTTAGCGACGCAATTACGGGCAAACGACCAACAAATTCCGGAATCAATCCGAATTTCAACAGATCTTCCGGCTCCAGCTGCTGCAATACCTCACCGACGGACTTATCTTCGTTGTTTTGCACATCGGCCCCAAAGCCCATTGCTGTGCCCTTGAATCGCTGCGAAATAATCTTGTCGAGGCCCGCGAACGCGCCGCCACAGATAAACAGGATGTTAGACGTGTCCACTTGCAAGAATTCCTGCTGTGGATGCTTACGGCCACCTTGTGGCGGGACCGAGGCAACTGTGCCTTCCATAATTTTCAGCAAGGCTTGCTGCACGCCCTCGCCCGACACATCGCGGGTGATTGACGGGTTGTCGGACTTGCGGGAAATCTTGTCTATCTCATCAATGTAAACGATCCCGCGTTGCGCGCGTTCTACGTTATACTCGGCGGATTGAAGTAATTTCAAAATGATGTTTTCGACATCTTCGCCAACATAACCGGCTTCGGTTAATGTTGTAGCGTCTGCCATGGTGAACGGTACATCCAACACACGCGCCAATGTTTGCGCTAGCAGCGTTTTACCACAACCTGTTGGTCCAACCAGCATGATATTGGATTTTGCCAGTTCCACATCGGCATTCTCGGAAGCGTGCTCAAGACGTTTGTAGTGGTTGTGAACGGCTACGGATAAAACCTTTTTGGCAACAGACTGACCGATAACATAATCGTCCAGAATTTTGCAGATATCTTTAGGCGTTGGCACACCGTCAGCGGATTTCACGAGATTACTCTTGGTTTCCTCGCGAATGATGTCCATGCACAGCTCTACACATTCATCGCAAATGAACACGGTCGGGCCTGCAATCAGCTTGCGGACCTCGTGCTGGCTTTTGCCGCAGAACGAACAATAAAGTGTGTTTTTTGAGTCTTTGCCGTCAGATTTAGTCATCACATCTCTCCTGACAAGGACGCAGTCGCGCCGAGTCGCTTTCCCGATATTTGCCCTATTGGACATGACCAACCCCGGCAATTCAAGCCGGAATTGATCACTTTAACTTATAGTTTACGCGTCAGACGCGTCATCTTCAACGTGACGAGTTACGATTTCGTCAACCAGACCCCAGTCTTTCGCCTGCTCGGCAGTCATGAAATTATCGCGGTCCAGCGCTTTTTCAACAACTTCCAAATCTTGACCACAGTGCTTAACGTAAATTTTGTTAAGACGGTCTTTGAGTTCCATGATTTCTTTTGCATGCAACGCAATGTCAGACGCCTGACCCTGGAAGCCACCAGATGGCTGGTGCACCATGACCCGCGAATTAGGCAAGCTGAAACGCATGTCTTTAGAGCCAGCCGCCAACAACAACGACCCCATAGAAGCCGCCTGCCCGATCACAGTCGTTGCAACCTTTGGGCGGATGTATTGCATAGTGTCGTAAATCGCCAAACCGCTGGAAACCACGCCACCGGGCGAGTTGATATACATCGAAATTTCTTTCTTTGGATTTTCCGCTTCAAGAAACAACAATTGCGCAACTAAAAGCGTGGACATGCCATCATGAACCGGACCGGACACGAAGATAATCCGTTCTTTCAAAAGGCGCGAGAAAATGTCGTAGGAACGTTCGCCACGGGCTGTTTGCTCAACAACCATTGGTACAAGCGTGTTCATATATGTGTCGATTGGGTCTCTCATGTATTCACCTTTATTATCATCTCCGAGGAATATCGGATAATCCTTGTTAAAAGGTTTAATTGCGGTTTAAGGGGTCTGCAAGGGCACAAAATAAAGATAATTTTGCGTTTTACAGTTTTTGTGCGATTATGGCGCTGTAAACGATTGATTAGTAACAAGTTAGGAGGGTGCCATGTCGGTGCTCCAAAAAAGAATCGTGCTAGATTGTGCACCAGTTGTCGCGTTCAAAGTGTTCACCTACGATATGGCCAAATGGTGGCCGATGGATACGCACTCCATATCTGCGGGCAATGGAAAATTGCCGGCAAATCTTATCGTAGAGCGCAAGGAAGACGGTCGAATTTTGGAGATAGATAACACCGGAAAAGCGCACCTGTGGGGGCACTTCCAGATATATCAGGCTCCGTTTCGCGTTCTTATCGCTTGGCACGTTAACGAATTGCCAAGTAAATCAACCTATATTGATGTAGTCTTCGGTATGGAAACCAATGGCAAAACCGTCACCGCATTGACCCATAGTGGCTGGGATATCTTTGGAGATCAAGAAGAACAGAAACGTTCGGATTACGATTCAGGTTGGGATTATGTTCTTGGTGAGTGCTATAAAAACGCCTGCCAAGCCGCATCTAAAGAGCCAATGCCTGTAATTGAATCGAAAGTTAACACTCTAAAGCGACGAAAAAAGTTTGGCCGGCCCAATAATGGGTCCGTAACAGACACGGTGCAGCTGGTCCATTAAAACGAATAAAGGCGAGCCAGCTAGCCCGCCTCAAATTCTTTAACCTGTCAACGAAGACTTACTCTTCGTCGAGGCCTTTGATCGCTGTTTCAAGTTCATCTTTGGAAACGGTCTTGTCAGAAACTTCTGCAAGTTCAATGATGAAGTCCACAACTTTGTCTTCATAGATCGGCGCGCGCATCTGCTGCTGTGCCTGCTCGTTTTTCTGCATGAATTCGAAGAACTCACGTTCCTGACCTGGGTACTGGCTGGCCTGCTGGAACATTGCCTGCTGAATTTCCTGTTCGGATACTTCAACATTGTTCTGGTTGCCAATCTCGGCCAACAGCAAACCAAGGCGCACACGGCGTTCAGCCAATGTGTTGTGCTCGTCAGTTGTTTCGATTTCAGGATGATCGTGGCCCTCAACATCAGGGTTGTCATCATGCCAAAGTTGGTGCGCGATCTGGTTTGCTTCAGCTTTCACAAGCGAAGGTGGCAGTTCGAATTTAACCTGCTCGTCCAGCTCGTCCATCAACTTGCGTTTCATGATCGCACGGGATGCCCCAGCGTATTCATTTTCGAGACGACCAGTAATCTGCTTCGTAAGGTCTTCGAGGCTCTCGGCGCCGTATTTAGTCGCCAACTCTTCGTCAATCGGTGCAGGCTTAGGCTCGCGAACTTCTTTAACTGTGCAGGAAAATACTGCGTCCTTACCGGCCAGTGCTTCCGCACCGTACTCAGCAGGGAATGTTACGTTAACGTCCAGCTCTTCGCCTTCTTTGGCGCCAACCAACTGCTCTTCAAAACCAGGGATGAAGCTGTTGGAACCAAGAACCAGTGGATAATCTTCGCCAGCGCCGCCGTCAAAAGCCTCGCCGTCAACTTTACCCAAGAAGTCGATCACAACCTGATCAGCGTCTTTAGCTTTCGAACCCTTACGGCGTTTCTCGTAGTTGGATGTCGAAGAAGCAAGGTTTTCCAATGCTTCAGTTACAGCCGCATCTTCGATTTCCGTTACCAGACGCTCAAGCTTGATTTTGCTGAAGTCAGCTTCAGGAATAGTTGGCAGACATTCGTAAGAAACGGAAACGGCAACCTCGTCGCCCTCTTTCCATTCATCATTAGTCATTTTGATTTCTGGCTGCATCGCTGGGCGATCGCCGGTTTTCTCAAAGTGCTCGCCAACAGCGCCGTCAACGGCTTCCTGCATGGCTTCGCCCATTACGGACTGGCCGAACATCTTTTTCATCAATGCAAGTGGCGCGTGGCCTTTGCGAAAACCCTTCATCTGGAAATCGGCACGGGCCGCCTCCAGTTTTTCAGTCACTTTGGCTTCTAGCTCAGCTGCTGTGATTGTAACGTCATACGCGCGCGTAAGGCCTTCGTTCAGGGTCTCGGTAACCTGCATGTCAATTCCTCGTTTTATCTATATTTGGTACGGATGAAGGGACTTGAACCCCCACGCCTCACGGCACCAGAACCTAAATCTGGCGTGTCTACCAATTCCACCACATCCGCATATCCCTGTTTCATACGACAACAGTTCAATTCCGCGCCTTCCTAACAGAGGCTTTTCTAGGGTGGAAGAGGTAAAATGACCTCTAGAGGCCTAAATCTGAAAAAACTTTCGGAAGTTGCTCCGCAATGTCCTCGGCAATCAACCCGGGTCCGAATTTCAGCGCGCATTCCACGTGTAACCAAGCCCCTGTTTGTGCTGCCAGCATTGGCGCGAATCCACGCGCCATCAGCCCCGTGATAAACCCCGCCAACACATCACCAGATCCCGCCGTCGCCAACCAAGGCGCGGAACGTTCATAATGCGCCGAATTAATCGCCGCCCTACCCGAGGCATCCGCAATAACCGTATCCGCCCCCTTATATAGGACCACGCACCCCGCCCGCTTGGCGGCCTCCCGAGTCGCATCAACCTTGGAGTACGCCGGACCCTTGGTGGCAGGCTCTGCCAGCTTGGCCGCAATATCAGGGAACAACCGCGCAAATTCGCCAGCATGCGGTGTAAGCACACAGTTTTCATGTAGCCTCCCGAACAAATCGGAATCCCGAGACAACAAAGTCAAAGCATCCGCATCCAAAACGACACTAAGACCGTAGGGTGTGCGGTCTCCGCGCACCACCAACGCTTCCGAAACCAACGCCGCCTGCTCCTCCCCAAGCCCCAAAGCCGGCCCCAAACAAAGCGCATTAATCCGTTCGTCCTGCAATACGGCAGCCAGCGCCGTCGCATCCGCCACCTGCCTCAACATAATAGCATTCAACTGCACCGCATTCTCCGCCAGAGCCTCCGGCGGACAAGCCACTGTAACCACACCAGCGCCAATCCTAAGCGCCCCACGCGCAGCAAGACGTGCAGCGCCGGTTTTACCTGATGGACCTGATAAAACTAGCGCGTGACCATGCGAATACTTATGGTTTTCAGTAAACCAACTTTCCTTGTCCACACCTGTAAAATTATATCCATATCCGTGAATATCTTCATCATCTTCACCGAGTAATTCAACTTGAGCACACTCATCAATTTCGAATTCCGAGGCAGTTCTATTCAAACCGATATCTTTATTAACGATTTTTCCCTGCGCCACCGTATGCTGGGCCAAATGATGGCCGACTTTGGGTCTATGGAAAGTTACCGTCAGATCACAAATTAAACTGAAGTCATCATCATTTTCGATCAGGAAGCGCCCGCTATTGGCATCCAATCCGCTCAGTACGTCGATTGAAACAATCTTGTGATGGATTGATTGAAACCACATGACCTCAAGAAGCTTATATAGGTCCGAACTAATAGGTCTGGCCAAACCAGTTCCAAACAAAGCATCAACAAACAGGTCTGGATCGAAACCGCTAACGTTGTCGAAACTCGTTTTCCAAAGCTGTTTAACCGCCCCCATCTCCCTCCACCGCTCACAATTCGCCTTCGCATCAACCGGCAGCTTTCCCTCATCTCCGTAAAGAAAAACCTCAACGTCCCAGCCGCGTCCCTTCAGCAATCGCGCCACGACAAACCCGTCGCCGCCGTTATTCCCCGGCCCGCACAGCACCACCGCTTTATACGAGGTCAGCGCCATCTCTGGCCACTCCTCCAGTATCGCCTCAACAACGCCATTACCCGCGCGTTCCATCAGCTCCAACCCCGTGACTTCGCCACTATCAATCGCAGCCTGTTCAATCGCCCGCATCTGGGCGGCAGTTAGAAGTTCGGTCATGGCATTCTCAATCTGTTCAAAAAACAATCACGCTGCCTAAATTATAGGCATAATTACGGGAAAGACAAAGCCCGTCCACCAACCCGACAGTATCCATTTGTATCCCGCCTGCACAGGTGATTTCTAACGAATATAGGAATTAACCGGAGCATCGACATGAAGAAAATCGAAGCCATTATCAAGCCCTTCAAGCTTGACGAAGTAAAAGAGGCCTTGCAGGACGTAGGCATTCAAGGCCTGTCCGTTATCGAAGCCAAAGGTTTTGGTCGCCAAAAGGGCCACACGGAACTCTATCGCGGCGCGGAATACGTCGTAGACTTCTTGCCCAAAGTGAAACTCGAAATCGTCATGGCTGACGATCAGGTCGAGGGCGCTATCGAGGCGATTATTAACGCAGCTAAAACCGGCAAGATCGGCGACGGAAAGATTTTTGTTTCCAACGTTGAACAAGCCATCCGTATCAGAACCGAAGAAGACGGTGTAGAAGCCCTCTAATATAAGGAAAAGACCATGAGTGACATTCAAAACGTCCTTGATATGATCAAGGAGAACGACATCGAGTACGTCGATATCCGCTTCACTGACCCACGTGGTAAGTTGCAGCACGTGACATTGATCCAAGACGAAGTCGACGCCGATTTCCTCGAAGAAGGCTTCATGTTCGACGGTTCCTCCATTGCTGGTTGGAAATCCATTGATCAATCCGACATGAAACTGATTCCTGATTGCTCGTCTGCGTATCTCGATCCTTTCTATGCTGAAAAAACGCTCTGCATCCATTGTTCGGTTCACGAACCAGACACTGGTGAAGCATACTCCCGCGATCCACGCTCCACTGCTGAAAAAGCTGAAGCATATTTGGTTGCATCCGGCATCGGTGACACAGCATACTTCGGCCCAGAAGCCGAGTTCTTCTTATTCGATGACGTGCGTTTCTCTAACACAATCAACAAAGTATCGTTCGAAGTTGATGCGGCAGATGCTTCGTGGAACACTGACACCCAGTACGAAATGGGCAACATGGGCCACCGTCCTGGTATCAAAGGCGGCTACTTCCCGGTTAACCCAACTGACGCCAACCACGACATCCGCGGCGAGATGCTTTCGACTATGAAGCGCATGGGTATCAAAGTTGACAAGCACCACCACGAGGTTGCGTCCTGTCAGCACGAACTCGGCATGGTTTTCGGCACACTTGTGAAACAGGCCGACAACTTGCAAAAATACAAGTACGTCATCCACAATGTTGCGCACGCCTACGGTAAATCCGCGACATTCATGCCTAAGCCAATCTATGGCGACAACGGCACCGGAATGCACGTGAACATGTCGATCTGGAAAGACGGCAAACCATTGTTCGCTGGCGACAAATATGCTGACCTGTCACAGGACGCGCTGTATTTCATCGGCGGCATCCTATTGCACGCCAAAGCGTTGAACGCGTTCACGAACCCTGCAACGAACAGCTACAAGCGTTTGATTCCTGGCTTCGAGGCTCCTGTGCTTCGTGCATACTCGGCATCAAACCGTTCAGGCTGCGTTCGTATTCCTTGGGCTGAATCCCCCAAAGCAAAACGCGTCGAAGCGCGTTTCCCTGACCCTGCAGCCAACCCATACCTGTGCTTCGCAGCGTTGTTGATGGCTGGTCTTGACGGTATCAAAAACAAAATCGATCCAGGCGAAGCTTCTGACAAAGATCTTTACGATCTGCCACCAGAAGAAATGGCCGGTATCCCGACTGTTTGTGCATCGCTTCGCGAAGCCCTCGAAGAGCTCGAAAAAGACATGGACTTCCTGACCGCTGGTGACGTGTTCACCAAAGATCAGATCGAAGGATATGTGGATCTTAAGTGGGACGAAGTCTACCAGATGGAACATACACCGCATCCCGTTGAATACGGAATGTACTACAGCTGCTAGTTTTGCCGCCGGCAGAATAGATCAGGGCCTCCAGTTCGGAGGCCCTTTTCTTTGATACCGCCTATTCCCCGTCAATTTGTTCGTACTGCATGCCAAGGGGAAGGAAAATCGCTTTGAAATATCCTATAGCGTGACATCCAGTTGCCAAGCTTTTGTTGAGTATTGCTTGACCAGTGTTTGCCCTGAATATCCCGATGAATGCACCACAAACGCCGAACGTCACAAAATTGACAGCACACGTCAGACAATACGACAGGACTTTACCTCCGCCACGAAAATTCCCCTCTCGTATAATTATTGATAGCCCCCAGTTTTGGGCCGCTTGAATCGTACGCTTTGCGCGGTTACGAAAATATGTTCGTTCCAACACCAGTGGTTCGAAACATTCCGCCTCGCGAACCCATAATACATCCTCACCCATATCCTTAAGTTCAAAAAACAAATGCGTATCTTCGCCGCCGGACAGATTGAATACTGGATTAAATCGCAGACCTATTTTGTTTGCGTCAAAAACCGACCGTCGAAACAACGCATTCGCAGTCGAAGCGTTCCAGAAAGGCGTCCCGGTCTCCGGATTCGATTTGGGCTTTACCCTTAGCCATTTGTTAACAGTTTTGGGTTGAATCCAGTTCTGTGGGCCGGCAAATGTTTTACACTGTGGATATCGGTCGATTGCATCCAGCATAGCAATAAGCCAATTTTCCGAGACGATCTCATCGTCGTCTATTGTCGCCATCCAGTCAGCATCAGTTTTCAAGAACGCTTCAATACCCGCATTTCGGGCGCAAACAACACCCACATTGGGCTCATGAACATACGATATAGCCAAACGCGATGTGAACTCGGTCACGATATCGGCGCCCCCTGCCGCTGGACCGTTTTCTACAACGATAAACTGTAACTCGGATCTATAATCCGGCTTTATTTCGGTGCAGCTCTCCAAAACCCTTCGTAACATAATTGGGCGTTCGCGAGTACAGATTGTAATACAAATCATAAAGTAATTCCGGCGGTAGACTCTGTTGGGTTCGATGTATTAACGTAACTTCGATAACAACAAATTTAAATGGAGATAATTAATGTTAAAAACACTTGGATTAACCACACTAGCTATGTTCTCGGCAGCGACTGCATATGCTGGAGCTGTAGCCTATGTAGCGCCCGTGTCACCTGTCATGGTAGAAGAAGAAGTCGGATCGATGGGCGGTTCCGGTCTGTGGTTGATTCCGCTGTTGCTCATCGCTTTGGTGGTTTTGGGGACCAAATCCTCTGATTCAAACCCGCCAACCTCCAACGGACCACCCGTATAACAACGACAAAATCACATTCTAGTTTCTAGATTGCGGAAACGCCGGAAGATATCCGGCGTTTCTTTTCGTTTACGAGCAAAAAATTATCTCAGTTTGGCAACCGTAAAATAAAACTTTGGACTTCTCCAACCAGGATGTTGGTAATTACATGCTCGGTGTTAACCTGCGACCTCGGTGCTCGAGCGCCAGTCCCTGAACCACCTCACGTTTGCGTAACCGGATGTTGCAATTGCTTGCGCTGCCTTTTTCAAGCCCTAGATTAGAGGCGAGCAAAAAGGAATATGTGATGCCAACTGAACAACTCACCTTCAAAGGCCACTCTGGCGAGGATTTATCCGCCCGTTTTGACACTCCGAACGGCCCAATTTTAGCATCAGCGATTTTCGCCCACTGCTTTACCTGTTCCAAAGATATACTGGCAGCAAAACGCATATCCCAGCGCCTCGCCTCGGCAGGAATCGCAGTGTTGCGTTTTGATTTCACCGGACTTGGTCACTCACAAGGCGAGTTCGCCAACACGCATTTTTCCTCAAATATCGAAGACCTACGCCTCGCGGCTGAATTTCTCGCCTCGCGGAGTAATCCTGTTGGCCTATTGGTTGGGCATTCCTTAGGTGGCGCCGCAGTCCTTAAAGTTGCGGCTGAAATTCCTACCGTTAAAGCCGTTGTGACCATAGGTGCCCCTTCGAACCCAGAACACGTTGTTGCCAATTTCGGATGTCACATCGACGAAATCCGCGAGAAAGGGGAAGCTGAGGTCAATCTTGCTGGGCGTGGCTTCACAATCAAAAAAGAATTCCTCGATGATATAGCCTCGGCCAAATTGCTTCCGGCGGTCGCATCAATGAAGAAAGCTTTGTTGGTTCTGCACGCCCCGTTGGACGCGACGGTTTCCATTGACAACGCCGCCGAAATTTTCACAGCGGCAAAACATCCTAAAAGCTTCGTGACGCTTGATAACGCTGACCACTTGCTGACGGCAGCGGATGACGCTGAATATGCCGCCTCGGTCATCGGTGCATGGGCTAGCCGTTACCTTGATTTGCCCAAGCCTGCCGCCCCGATCGGCGCACCGGAAGGTATTGTGCGCGTGAACGAGGTTGATCCCAACGGCTTCAAACAGGATATCAACGCTGGCCCCAAGCACCACTTGCTGGCGGACGAACCCCTCGCCTACGGCGGCACCGACCTTGGCCTGACACCCTACCAGTTGTTGTCCGCGGGCCTCGGGGCCTGTACTAGCATGACGATCCGCATGTATGCGCGGCGCAAAAAATGGCCGCTGGATCACGTCAGCGTTGATGTAACACACGATAAGATCCACTCCATTGACTGCGTTCATTGCGAACGAGGAGAACATAAGATCGACCAGTTCCGCCGTGTCATTACGTTAGAGGGCGATCTCGATGACGACCAATTCAACCGCCTGATGTCCATCGCCGACCGGTGTCCGGTTCACCAGACACTGGAAGGCGAGATCGAGATCGTTACCGAACGCGCTTAACCAAGCGGTTCAAATTCACACGTAAAGTGCCGCATCAGTTTGGGTTCCTTGCTGATGCGGCAACCACGAAGCTGCTCCATGTTCGCGGCCAACGCCTCGACAATATACTCCGCGTGCGATTGTATGTACGTCCGGCGCGGAATGACCAGTCTGACCAGATCCATTGCCGCGGGAATTGCACTGCCATCAGGCTAGCGACCGAACATCACCGTATATCTCACAACTGCGAATCCCGACAACCTCGCACAAGGCTACAGCAACGGTCTGCCTCGGATACTAAAGCAGTGGTTCCGCAGGTAATCTTCATCAACAATCTCGATCAAACCTTGCGCGATAGCATCCAAATCGCGGCCGGCGAGGCCTCAATATGTTGGAAACCCCTCAGTCTGAATCAGCTTCGGGCGCGCCATCTCCGCCAATTCAATGTCGTTCATCGCCCGCCAGCCACCAATATTGGCAATACCGTCTTTCTTGGCGCTCATTGTCATACCATCCGCACAGGCGAAACAGTCGCGAACGATGTCCACAATCACCCGATCATCCTGCCCATCTTCGGCAAACCGACACCCGTCAATGATAAGCGGCCGTCCGTGCACGTTGGCAATCTTCGCGACAGCCTGAATATTCTCAAGACTAACCGGTTGCCCGCGTCCCGCGTTGGTAGTGATCCTCAGCATCACACAGATTCGCCGTGCTCCGTCAGATATGCCTCCAATTTTTCAAGGTTCATGTTCCCTTTGAATGGATGCAAACTATTCGGGTCTTTCCCCTCCTCGATAACCAGATCATGCGCCAACGCTCCACCAGCCTCGATATTACCACGCGTGGTCATATAAATACGCTCTACGGACTTAATACGGAATGGTTCGATAATCGTTTACATCAGGGACTCTCGTTAAAACCCCCGAAACATGCGGCAACCCATAAGCACACAAAGGGCCAGCGATACTGGTTGCCGCATAAATGCGTGCCGCGCTCAGCGCCCCCTGGCCGCGATGCCAAATCGAAATTTTAGCGTCTACTGTGTCAATTCCTAAAACGACATACAAGATGTTGTCGTTGCCCTATCTGATCTGCCATAATGTAGAAAAAATACGAGCAGAACAGAATCGGGAACAACCCATGACTTCAGACCCAAAAGACGGCGGCCTCTTCAGTGAAGATACCGCCAGTGGTGACTACGACGCCTCTTCCATCGAGGTCCTTGAAGGCCTCGAACCCGTTCGCATGCGTCCCGGTATGTACATCGGCGGTACTGACGAGCGCGCGTTGCATCATTTGGTTGCCGAAGTTCTGGACAACTCCATGGACGAGGCCGTCGCTGGTCACGCCAACCGGATCGAGGTGGAACTCCATGCAGATTATTCCGTTACAATCTCGGATAATGGTCGTGGTATCCCCATCGACCCTCATCCCAAGTTCCCGGAAAAATCCGCCCTCGAAGTCATCCTCTGCACACTGCATTCCGGTGGTAAATTCGGCGGCAAAGCCTACCAGACGTCGGGCGGCCTGCACGGCGTCGGTATCTCCGTTGTTAACGCCCTATCTGACATGGTCTCGGTGGAGGTTGCCCGCAACAAACAACTCTTTCGCCAGACATTTTCACGCGGCATTCCACAGGGCAAAGTGGAAAACCTCGGCCCCACCCAGAACCGCCGCGGCACATCTGTAACATTCCACCCGGACGCTGAAATCTTCGGGCCAAAGCTAAAATTCAAACCCGCCCGCCTCCTAAAAATGGTTCGCTCTAAAGCCTACCTATTCTCCGGCGTCGAAATCCGCTGGAAATGCGCCCCCGAGACAATCAAAACCGGTGACGAAACGCCCGAGAAGGCAACCTTCCACTTCCCCGGCGGTCTGTCCGACTACTTGAACGAAACGCTGGACGGCCACTCCACCTACGCCGACAAACCCTTCGCCGGTACCGTAGAATTCCGCGAGCGTTTCGGCCCTGACAAAGTCGGCAAAGTCGAATGGGCCATCAACTGGACCCCTGCCCGCGATGGTTTCATCAGTTCCTATTGTAACACCGTCCCCACACCCGAGGGCGGCACACACGAGGCCGGTTTCTGGGCCGCCATCCTTAAAGGCATCCGCGCGTACGGCGAATTGGTTAACAACAAAAAAGCCGCCACAATCATCCGCGACGACCTGACCACCGGTGGCTGCGCCATGATCTCCGTCTTCATCCGCGAACCCGAATTCGTCGGCCAAACCAAAGACCGCCTCGCCACAGTCGAGGCCGCAAAACTCGTCGAAAACTCCATCCGCGATCATTTCGACAACTGGCTGGTCGGCGATTCCAAATCCGCTGGAGCCATTCTGGACTATTTAGTGTTAAGAGCAGATGAACGCCTGAAACGCCGCGCCGAAAAAGAAACGCAACGCAAGTCTGCCACCAAAAAACTCCGCCTCCCCGGCAAACTCTCCGACTGCTCCGCCAAAAACCGCGAAAACACCGAACTCTTCCTCGTCGAAGGGGATTCCGCTGGCGGCTCCGCCAAACAAGGCCGCAACCGTAAAACCCAAGCCATCCTGCCCCTCAAAGGTAAAATCCTCAACGTGCTCGGCGCGGCCTCCAGCAAGATGGCCAGCAACCAGGAAATCGGCGACCTCTGCCAAGCCATGGGCGTGCAAGCCGGCCTGAAATTCGACGTCAACGACCTGCGCTACGAGCGCATCATCATCATGACCGATGCGGACGTCGACGGCGCCCACATCGCCGCGCTGCTGATGACATTCTTCTTCAGCCAGATGCGTCCGCTGATCGACAAAGGCCACCTGTTCCTCGCCATGCCCCCCCTCTACCGCCTGACCCAAGGCGCCAAATCCGTCTATTGCGCGGACGAGGCGGAAAAAGACATGTACCTCGAAAAAGGCCTAGGCGGACGCGGCAAAATCGAGCTATCCCGCTTCAAAGGACTGGGCGAGATGAACCCCTCCCAGCTCAAAGAAACCACAATGGACCCGGCCACCCGCACCCTGATCCGCGTCACCATAGACGAGGACGAACCCGGCGAAACCAACGATCTGGTAGAGCGTCTAATGGGCAAAAAACCGGAGCTCCGCTTCCAGTACATCCAAGAAAACGCGAAGTTTGCGGAGGAGTTGGATGTTTGATTTTATTACATCAGATACTTGGTCAGGAATTGCTATAGGTGTGACTATTGTTTCAGCAGTAATTTGGGCATGGAATTTTGTTCGTAAAAGAAAGCAAAAGCTTTATTATGATGTGAAGCGAACACATGAGATTCTTGATCTAGATGACGTTGATGTAACAGGGAATTTTACAAAACACGGCAAAAGTTCATCGAAATTTGTGCGAGACATTGTTTTACTACAAAACCAATCCAGTCGAGTTATTTCTAGTAAAAGCTTTGTAGAAAACCCATGTTTTGAAAAATCTCAAAACGGCACAGTCTTACATTATCAAATTGTTGAAAGAGAGGGACTTGGTCTCGCCAGTCTTGTTGAATTTGAGAATCGAATTGAAATTGACGTAATTAAAATTCCTCCCAAAACAGGTATATTGGTTGAAATTCATCATGATGGATCAATAGATACTAACCTCAATTTATCAACTGAGGATCAACCAACGGCCATAAGGAAGGATTACTCAAAGGAAAATTATCGCGAGTGGCTTTCTGCAACTGCTCCGCTAGGAGCGTTTGTACTAGCTATCTTAGTTTTTGCAGTTATACCTGATTTTAGTTTGCTAGGAGTGGAGGTTACCGCTAGTTGGGGGATTATAGCTCTCGTTGTTTTGTTATCGCTACTTTATCGTCCGATCGTTCGCCCCAGACTTATAAACCTTCAAGCAAAATCTGTGCTTCAATTTCAAGACAAAACCTGAAAGTCAGTCGGTGATGCGTCGCACGCACCATCTGCCTCAGCCGAAAATCGGTGGGTGAAAACCACCCACCCTACGGGTCTAAAAATCGGTAAAGGTTAACGCCTTCGTCCGCAAAAACGTACATACGCGTTGTGTACGGCTTGTGTACGCGTTGTGCACACGGAAATTCGCCCAAAAACCTAAAGGTTAACGCTACGAACCGGCGCGTTCTTCCAGACCCATCCACTCTTCTTCCGCGTCCGCCAACCGCTCGTGACGCTCAATCAACGCATCGGTAGCTTTCTGGAATTTAACGGGGTGGTCGGTGAATAAATTCGGGTCCGACATGAACTCTTCCAGCTTGGCAATCTCGGCCTCGAAACGGGCGATGATGTCAGGCAATTCTTTCAACCGGTTCTCTTGCGTGAAGGTCAGCCCCTCGGCTTTGGTTGTGGTCGCAGCAACACCAGCTTTGCCCTTTACCTTCTTGGAAACAATAGCCTTTTCCGCCATGATTTCCATGCGTTGAGCCTGATAATCCGTCCAGCCACCCGCATAAACCGTAGCTTTCCCGTCGCCTTCCATGGCAATAGTAGTCGTCGCCACGCGGTCAAGGAAATCACGATCGTGGCTTACCAGCAGCACGGTGCCCTCATAATTATCAATCAGCTCTTGCAACAGATCGAGCGTCTCAACGTCCAGATCATTCGTAGGCTCATCGAGGACCAGCAGATTGTTCTCTTTCGCCATCAATTTAGACAGCAACAACCGCGCCTTTTCCCCACCAGACAACGACTTAATTTTCGCCCGCGCCTGCTTGTCCGTAAACAGAAATTCTTTAAGATAAGCAACGACATGCTTGGGTCTGCCGCGCACCATAATCTGGTCATTCTTACCCGAAACACCCAGTTCTTTATCGTCGGTCAAACTCTCCCAAAGGGTCGCGTTTGGTTCCAGCGCATCACGGTTCTGGTCAAACTCGGCAACCAGCAAATTGGTCCCGATTTTGATCTTGCCTTCATCAGGCAGCACCTTACCCAGCAGCATTTTCAGCAACGTCGTTTTACCAACCCCGTTAGGCCCAACAAATGCAATCCGCTCCCCGCGCATGACACGTAGGTTGAAGTCTTTAACGATCTGTTTACCATCAAAAGCCTTTGTAACATCAGTAGCTTCGAACACCAACTTGCCAGATTTTGGTGCGCCGTCGAACTCCATCTTGGCAGTTCCCGCACGCCTGATCTGTTCGGCTCGCCCTTGTTTCATATCGTCCAAACGGCCCACACGACCGATGTTACGTTTGCGGCGACCTGATATTCCCTCAACTGCCCAACGAGCCTCGGCTTTGATCAAGCGGTCCAGCTTATGACGGTTCAGGTCTTCTTCCTCAAACGTCTTGTCACGCCAGTCCTCAAAGTGCTCAAAACCCTTATCCGAACGGCGCACAACGCCGCGATCCACCCACAGGGTTGTGCGGGTCAGATTACGCAGAAAAGCCCTGTCGTGGCTGATAATCACGTATGCACGGCGGGTCTGTTTCAGGTGTTCCTCAAGCCACGCAACCACTTCGATATCAAGGTGGTTGGTCGGTTCGTCCAGCAACATCAAATCCGCGTCCGAGGCTAGCAGTTTAGCCAAAGCCGCACGGCGACGTTCACCGCCAGATGCTTGATCAGGCTTCTGGTCAACGTTTAGCTTAACGCCTTCCATTACCATCTCGACGCGGTAATATTCGGACGGGTCCAAACCGGACGACGCGTAATCGCCTAGCGTTTCATACGCACTCAGGTCTGGGTCCTGCTCCATATAGGCAACAGCGTTGCCGGGACGAAGGAATACATCGCCCGCGTCGGGTTCCATGATCCCTGCCATGACCTTAAGAAGTGTCGATTTGCCAGAGCCGTTACGCCCCACCAAACAAATTCGTTCGCCCTGATTTACCGACAGGTTTAACCCCTGAAACAGCGGGTTACCGCCGAAGGTTAGCATGATGTCGGAAAGGGTTAATATCGCTGGTTGTGCCATGCGCCCTCTATCGCCGTTGCACCCCGTGGCGTCAAGGCGATAGGGTGTGGTAATCTGCAAGGAATTATTCCTATTTTGGGGGGCGATGAAACTGTCGGGGGATAGAATAAACAAAATGTTTAAGCGCTCGAATGCATTTCGACCATAGCGGCCTTGTATCCGTCCCGAACACAGCCTAAAAGTTTCCGACGAATTCAACGAGCCTATAAGGACTATTATAATGTCAGCGGTTAAACGATCAAAGATATCCAAGATTTTCTTTTTCTTTGTGCTTATGCTGGCTGTGCTTGCAATGGTCGGGTTCGGATTGACCGGCATCTTCTCGCAGTCGATATCGGCTAGTGTCGCTTCAGTAGGTAAAGTCGATGTTTCGGCGGACGATTATTTCCGTGGTATACAAAACGAGATCACCTCGGTTTCGCAACAGGTTGGCACGCAGTTGACAATCGATCAGGCATTGTTGTTCGGTCTAGACCGCAACGTGTTACAACGTTTGATTACACAAGCGGCGTATGAAAACGAAGCACAGCGTTTGGGTGTTTCTGTTGGTGATGAAACCGTTAAGGATGCATTGTTGTCGAACACCGGATTTCACGGTTTGACCGGCACATTTGACGAAGACGTATATAAAGACGCGCTTAACCGCTCGGGTATGACCACATCAGGATATGAAGCACTGCTTCGCTCAGATGCCTCACAATTGCTAATTCAGGCGGCGGTGTCCTCGGGCGTTAATTTGCCAAGCGAAGCGACACTGGCTGTATTCGACTATATCGGAGAGAGCCGTGGATTTGTTTATGCCCGTGTTGGTGTTAACCACATCGCAGGTTCCATCCCTGCCGCCACTGACGCTGAACTATCCGCGTTTTACGACACCAATCCCGAAGCTTTCACACAACCGCTTACCCGCCAATTAACCTATGTTAGCCTGACGCCGGAAATGGTTGCCGAAACGCTGGCGATTTCGGACGTACGCATCACATCGCTTTATGAAGATCGTACCGGCGAGTATAACACACCTGCTAAACGCTTCGTTGAACGCATCGTGTTTGGCACCAAGTCCGAGGCGACTGACGCGCGCAACAGCATTGATGCCGGCGAGATGACGTTCGAGCAGCTTGCTGATACGCGTGGCCTTAGCTTGGCTGACATTGACCTTGGTGACGTTACAGCACGCGACGTCGGTACAGCCGCGGCGGAGGTTCTGTTTGCAACTGAAGAACCGGGTATTTACGGCCCTGTTGAAACCAATATCGGCCCTGCCCTGTTTCGTGTAAACGCTGCAATTGCTGCTCTTTCTGTCCCGCTGGAAGAGGTTCGAGATGAACTTCGCCGCGAGTTGGCGATTGACGAAGCAAGCTTTCGTATCGCCGATGTTGCGAGCGAAGTTATCGACCTGATTGCAGGTGGCGCATCGCTAGAGGAAGTGGCCAACGAGACCGACATGCAACTTGACATGATTGATTTGGCTGAAGGTCAGACCGAAGGTATCGCGGCCTACGCCACGTTCCGTGAAGAAGCCACGGCCTCCGAAATCGGTGAGGAACGCGACATTCTTGATCTGGAAGACGGTGGCATTTTTGCCCTTCGCGTCGACGGTATTACCGAAGCGTTTGTTAAGCCATACACTGACGTTTCGCAGGCAGTATTTGATGGGCAACAGAATGCGAAAACTCAGGAGCTAATGCTGGCGCGTGCGGAACAAATCGTTAATGCGATAGGTGTTTCTAACGGTGGTTCGCTAAGTGACTTTGGCGGAAGCGTGTTGCTGGAGGATGCAACGTTGGTTACGCGTACATCCACAATTCCAGATCTTCCTCCATCAGTGATTGACGAGGTTTTCGCGCTGGATGTCGGCGGCTCAACAGTTATCGAAGATGCCTTTGGCGCGATAATTATCGAATTGACGTCGGTGACACCTTTTGATCCGGAAAACGAAAACGCTATCGCAATTTTAGCACAGGTCGACGCGCAGCAGACGCAACAGCTTTCTCAGGATTTGCTAGCGTATTTCGGCGCGGCGTTGGTAAGCTCTACCCAGCCAACTGTTAATCAGGCCCGTATCGATACTTTGCACCAGCAGCTTAATTACAGCGGCAACTGATGACTATTTCGCCGAAATTCAAAGCGTTTGAAAACGGATATTCCCAAGGGAAAAATCAGGTCGTCTGGACGCGATTGGTCGCCGATCTGGATACACCTGTTTCCCTTATCCTGAAGCTTGCACAAGCCAAAAAGGACAGTTTTGTCCTTGAATCCGTTACTGGTGGTGAGGTGCGTGGCCGTTATTCGATCATCGGGATGAAGCCGGACCTAATCTGGCGTGCAAAGGGAAATACATCTGAAATCAATCGCTCTGCCCGATTTGACGACGATGCGTTCGAGGCCGTGGATACGGACACGCTGAGCGCCCTTCGTCGGATAATTGCGGAAAGTAAGATTGAGTTGCCAGAAGGCTTGCCACCGATGTCAGCAGGGCTGTTCGGTTATCTAGGCTATGACATGATCCGTCTAGTTGAGGATCTACCAAATATTAACCCCGATCCTATCGGTACACCTGACGCGATGATGTTGCGTCCGACGGTTATCGTTATTTTGGATGGGGTGAAGGGTGAAGTGACTGTTATTAGCCCATGCTGGGTGAATGACGGCCAATCTGCACGTGCTGCCTACGCACAGGCCGCCGAGCGCGTAATGGAAGCAGTGCGTGACCTCGACCGCGACATTCCCAATGAGACGCGCGATTTAGGGGCAGAGCCGTTCAAGCTTGACCCCGTGTCGAACCGCACGAAAGAAGAATACTTCGCTGTTGTCGAGAAAGCGAAAGAATACATTCGTGCAGGTGACATCTTTCAAGTTGTTCCCAGCCAGCGGTGGTCCCAGAGATTTGACCTGCCACCCTTCGCGCTTTATCGCGCGTTGCGGCGCACCAACCCCTCGCCTTATATGTTCTACTTCAATTTTGGCGGTTTTCAGGTCATTGGCGCCAGCCCCGAAATTCTGGTGCAGGTGCAAGGCAAAAAAGTTACGATACGCCCCATCGCGGGCACCCGCCCTCGCGGCGCGAACGAGTCCGAGGATCAAGCGTTAGAAGCCGATCTGTTAGCTGACCCCAAGGAAATGGCCGAACATCTTATGTTGCTGGATCTCGGTCGAAACGACGTTGGACGTGTTGCAAAGATTGGTACGGTTAATCCGACAGAACAATTTATTATCGAACGTTACAGCCACGTGATGCACATCGTCAGTAATGTCGAAGGCGAGCTGCAAGACGACTATGATGCTCTGTCTGCACTTTTGGCGGGTTTACCTGCAGGAACAGTTTCAGGCGCGCCCAAAGTACGTGCAATGGAAGTGATTGACGAGCTTGAAACCGAAAAACGTGGTGTTTACGGCGGCGGCGTCGGGTATTTCTCAGCTGGTGGCGATATGGATATCTGCATCGCACTTCGGACCGCTGTGGTGAAAGATGAGACTCTATATGTGCAAGCTGGCGGGGGTGTCGTTTATGACAGTGATCCGGAAGCAGAGTACCAAGAAACCATTAACAAATCCAAAGCCTTGATGAAGGCCGCGCAAGATGCAGGCCTATTCGTTAATTTCCGGGGTGGGCAAAGTTAACTAAACGTTAGTTTCGCAGGATCGAGGCCGACACGGGCGCAATCGTTACAGATTGCGCCTTCTGACTTTCCAACCAGAATTTTAGTGCGAACAACATATCGGGTGTCGCATTAGCAAAAACCGTGACGGAACGTTGATCACCAATTTGCAGAACAAGTTTATCCAACTCTCTGATAACCGCGATCGTTCCATTTGCAGTATCGACGCTTCGTGAAATATCGGTCGCTGGAACACCAGCTTCGCTCGCCAAAATGCTCGTCCGATTAAGGCCCAAACCGTTAACGGTCATAATTGCATGTCCGGTTTCAGACAGTTTGGTGAGCATCGCGCTCATCATCCGGGTGTCTTGATTAACGTCTCCGTCAGGGCCGTCCATCACACCAAACACGCCTTCGACGTTTGCAAGGATACCATCAAGAAACAGCGGAGCATCGGTTGGATCCCCACCTTTGCGTAGGGCATTCCCACCCCCATTTGGAAGCAATAGAACAACTTCGCCGCCCGAGGCGCGATAGGTCGAAACCACATCGTTGGCGGCGGCATTGTCTGACGCGACGGCCAATGTAATTTGTGTGGAGAAACCTGCTACAACGTCTGCTTCGGCTACCGTGTTTGCAAGGAGGATAAACGACATCAAAGGAAGTTTTGTGTCGTCCGAAAACTCTGCCGAGAACGCCCCAAATGCTGTGTCCGGCACAGATGATTCAACTGATTCAGCCACCTCAACTTGCATTGGTTCGTCCGACGTTATCAGCGTTTGACCAACAAGTCCCACGCCAGTCAATGGCTCCTGTTCAACATCCGTGGTAACGGGAGTTTCAATTGCACCTTCAGCTACCGGTTCCGCCTCGGCAACTCGAGGCAGTGTCGTTGTGTCGTTTTCGGCTGAGCCCGAGTTGATTTCAACACTTACCGCTGGCGCTTGTGTTGTCTCTTCGACAGTGGGCGTCAGTGCTATGACCGGCGCTGCAATCGCAGGAACTGATGGTACAACGACAGCCGGTAGTGCACTTTCATTTCCGCCAATCTGGACGTCGTTGTTCGACGTGTCGTCAATCCGAGAGCCGATGCTCACAGGTGCAGATGTTTCTGGTGCGATGGCAACAATTGGCGCGGTTTCCGTTAGCGGTGCTGGGGTGGCAGCGGGCTGAGCAGGTTTCGGTGCGTCAACGTTTAGCGATATGTCATCTGTTGATTCCTGAGGTTCAAGAACCGGTTGCACAGGTGCTATATTTGCCTCTGAAACTTCGGTGGGGGCTGGTCCTGTTGCAACGTTTATCGGGAAAGTAACAGCTAATCCGATAAAAATGAGCGTTACTAACGTCAACCCAGCCAACACACCGCGAAGAAAACCGCCTTTGGGTAAGATATTATTGTCGCCCATGGGCCAAATTCTCCAAAAAACCAGATCAGCCGTTCCAATAACCGTAGATCATTGGTAAACGACACTAACGGCGCGATGCGCACACTTCCACCCAAATGTGGACCAAGAGATTACGAAAGATAAACGATGCTGTTACTTATCGATAATTACGACAGTTTTACCTACAATCTCGTCCATTATTTGGGCGAACTTGGTGCGAACGTCGAAGTTAAACGCAATGACGAGCTGGATGTCCAGGCCGCAATGGGAATGCGGCCATCGGCCATCATGCTATCTCCTGGACCTTGCGACCCTGACCAAGCTGGAATTTGCCTGCCAATGGTACAAGCCGCAGTGGAAACGAAAACGCCGTTGATTGGCATCTGTCTGGGTCATCAAACGATTGGTCAAGCCTTCGGTGGAAAGGTTATTCGCTGCGATGAAATCGTGCACGGGAAAATGGGACAAATGTATCACAAAGGAGAAGGCTTGTTCAAAGGTCTGCCCACACCCTTCGAAGCTACGCGCTATCATTCGTTGATTGTCGAGCGCGAGACCCTGCCCGGCTGTCTTGAGATTACAGCGGAACTGGAAAACGGGACGATTATGGGGCTACAACATAAAGAATTGCCAATCCATGGTCTTCAATTCCACCCTGAATCGATTGCATCTGAACATGGGCACGCGATGCTTAAAAACTTTCTGGATATAGCTGGGGGCGGCAAATGAGCGACCTTAAACAATACATCGAAAAGGCCGTGAGTGGTCCCCTTTCACGCAATGATGCCGAAGCGGCATTCAACGTGATTATGGAAGGGGAAGCTACGCCCAGCCAGATCGGTGGTTTCCTTATGACCCTGCGCACACGTGGTGAAAGCGTTGACGAATACGCTGCCGCTGCTGCGGTTATGCGTGCAAAATGCTTGCCTGTGAATGCGCCCAATGGGGCGATGGATATCGTTGGAACAGGCGGCGACGGTAAAGGAACACTTAACATTTCAACCGCAACAGCGTTTGTGGTCGCAGGCGCTGGTGTTACCGTTGCCAAACACGGCAACCGCAACCTTTCGTCGAAGTCCGGTGCGGCCGATGCTTTGGGCGAGATGGGGATCAACGTTATGGTAGGCGCGGATGTTGTCGAAAAAGGTCTTCGGGAAGCTGGAATTGGTTTCATGATGGCGCCGATGCACCATCCTGCAGTACGCTTCGTGATGCCGTCACGTCAGGAACTGGGAACGCGGACGATATTCAACATTCTTGGCCCGTTAACCAATCCTGCGGGGGTTAAGCGACAGTTAACAGGGGCGTATTCGCGTGATGTGATCCGCCCGATGGCGGAAACGCTGATGGCACTCGGGTCTGAAAAGGCTTGGTTGGTGCATGGTTCAGACGGCACAGATGAATTGACGATTTGTGGGGTTAGCTGGGTTGCGGCGCTTGAAGATGGCTCGATTTCGGACCACGAGGTTCATCCCGAAGACGCCGGCCTGCCTGTTCATCCATTTGAAGATATCATGGGCGGAACACCTGCTGAAAATGCCGTGGCTTTCCGTGCGTTGTTAGCCAGAGAGCAAAATGCGTATCGTGATGCTGTTCTGCTGAATGCAGCCGCTGCGTTGGTGATTGCGGATAAAGCAGATGATCTAAAATCCGGCGTCGAAAAAGCCCGCGAGAGTATTGATTCCGGCAAGGCGTTGGCAGCTGTCACTAAACTCGCGAAAATTACATCGGCGGCGAGCGAATGAGTAACGTTCTAGATAAGATTAAAGCGTATAAGCTAGAGGAAGTCGCAGCCCGCAAGGGTTTGCGCCCGATTGCAGAGGTCGAAGCTGCTGCAAAAGCTGCCTCGCCAGTTCGCGGGTTTGCTGACGCACTTCGCAAAGCTTCTAAGACAGGTTATGGCCTAATTGCCGAAGTCAAGAAAGCCAGCCCCTCCAAAGGATTGATCCGCGCGGATTTCAACCCGCCGGAGTTGGCGAAAGCCTATGAACGTGGCGGTGCAACCTGCCTTAGTGTGCTGACGGACACACCGTCATTTCAAGGCGCGGACGAGTTTCTTATCGCGGCGCGCGCGGCGGTATCCCTGCCCGTTCTTCGCAAGGATTTTATGTATGACACGTATCAGGTGGCCGAAGCCCGTGCGATGGGTGCGGATTGTATTCTAATCATCATGGCCAGCGTTTCGGATGCGCAAGCAGTTGAACTTGAAGAATCTGCGTTCGCATGGAGCATGGATGTACTTGTTGAAGTTCACAACGCAGAAGAGTTAGAACGTGCCGCCGTACTGAAATCGCCGCTGCTAGGCATCAACAACCGAAACCTGAAAACCTTCGAGACTTCCCTCGATACAACCCGTGAGTTGGTGAAACTTGCACCGAAGGGTAAAACTTTGATTTCAGAGTCAGGCCTGAATAACACAGACGATCTTGCCGATATGGCACGTCACAATGTGCGCTGCTTCCTGATCGGAGAAAGCCTGATGCGCCAAACTGACGTTGAAACCGCCACCCGTAATCTATTGGAGCTGTAAATGCCCAACCTGACCCATTTCGATGACAAAGGCGCAGCCCACATGGTTGACGTTTCCGAAAAACAGATCACTTCGCGTGTGGCTATCGCCAAGGGCAAGATCACGATGGAGCCGTCCACCTTGGCATTGATTGTTGAAGGACGTGCCAAAAAGGGTGACGTTCTTGGTGTTGCACGCTTGGCTGGTATCATGGCCGCGAAGAAAACGCATGACCTGATCCCACTTTGCCACCCGTTGGCCCTGTCAAAAGTTTCCCTAGAGTTAACGCCAGACACTGACCACAACTGCGTAGATATTGAAGCAACGGTGAAAACTACAGGCCAAACTGGCGTCGAGATGGAGGCGTTGACCGCTGTATCCATCGCCGGATTAACGGTTTACGACATGGTCAAAGCTGTCGATAAAGCGATGGTGATATCCGATGTTCGCCTTGTCCTGAAGGACGGTGGCAAGTCCGGCCTTTTCGAGGCGAAGTAATGATTTTAGTGTCTGAAGCTCTTAACCATATTTTTACGCTTGCAAATAGGTTGGAAGCAGAAACCGTGCCGCTGGCCCATGCCGCGGGTCGTGTGCTTGCTAACGATGTTTCAGCCCGTGTGACACAACCGCCGTTTTCCTCTTCAGCGATGGATGGTTACGCAGTGATTAACGCACAAGCGAAGGCGGGAATGACCCTAAAAGTTGTCGGGGAATCCGCCGCTGGCGACCGTTTTAATGGCCGCGTTAACGGCGGTGAGGCTGTTCGTATTTTTACAGGTGCGCCGGTCCCCGAAGGCGCGGACTGCATTCTCATTCAAGAGGACGCCATCAGAGAAGGCGAAACGATTACGGTTCGAAAAAACCGCGACACCAAAACTTACATTCGTCCCGCTGGTGGGGATTTCAGGAAAGGTGACGTGATATCAGCCCCGCGCAAACTTTCAGCTTCGGACATAGCCTTGATGGCATCTATGAATATCGCCGAAGTTACAGTGACCCGCAAACCTGTTGTTGCACTTATTGCCAATGGTAACGAGCTGGTAATGCCTGGCGAAACGCCTCGTCCCGATCAGATCGTTTGCTCGAACAATTTCGGCCTGAAAGCATTACTAGAAGAGCATGGTGCAGAGGTGCGAATGCTGCCTATCGCACGTGATACCGTCGAAAGCCTTACACACGTGATGGATTTGTCCTCCGGTGCCGATCTCGTGGTCACTATTGGTGGCGCATCGGTGGGTGATCATGACTTGGTACACAAAGTTGCTGTCGATCGTGGAATGGAGCTGGATTTTTACAAGGTCGCGATGCAACCCGGAAAACCACTAATGGCTGGCTCAATGAATGGCACCCCGCTTGTTGGGCTACCGGGCAATCCGGTTTCATCGATGGTTTGTGGCCACATATTCCTGCGCCCGATGCTTAACGCAATGTTAGGATTTCCCTCTGCGCCATTGCCCCGCGAAATTGGATTGTTGGCGCGGGATGTTCGTCAAAATGGAGGTCGCGAGCATTATATGCGTGCCAAGACCGAACTGACGGTCAGGGGCGTAGAAATTACTCCTTTCGAGAGACAAGATAGTTCTTTGTTAACCATATTGGGCCAATCTGACGCCTTGTTGGTTCGCCCACCTAACGGTGGACCGCTTCGTAAAGGTGCTTCTGTTGAATTTGTGCGAATCTCATAACTAATTCGGTATCAGTTGACACAAAACAAGAACACATGTAGAACTTTACGTGACTATAGGTGTTATTTTTGGGTTCGGAGACGAATATGCTAACGCGCAAACAACTTGATCTATTGACGTTTATTAATGAGCGGTTGCAAAAAGAAGGCGTGCCGCCATCTTTTGATGAAATGAAAGAAGCTCTCGATCTTCGTTCAAAATCCGGCATCCACCGTTTGATCACAGCATTGGAGGAGCGCGGATTTATCCGTCGTCTTGCACACCGTGCGCGTGCAATCGAAATTGTACGCCTACCCGACGCCTTGGGTGGCGGTGGTTTCACCCCCGAAGTTGTGCAAGGTGGCCGTGTTGACCCGCACCCCCAAGCAATTCCTGTCGAGGTTAACGCAATGGAAATTCCGGTCATGGGCAGGATAGCAGCCGGCACACCGATTGAAGCAATTCAAGAGGTTTCCCATACCGTCGCGGTTCCCGGCTCCATGCTCTCCAACTCCGGCAAACATTTTGCTTTGGAGGTTAAGGGTGACTCGATGATTGATGCGGGTATTAACAATGGCGACGTTGTTGTAATTCGCGAACAGGCGACGGCAGATAACGGTGATATTGTTGTAGCACTTGTTGAAGATCAGGAGGCGACGCTGAAACGTTTCCGCAAACATGGCAGCTCCATCGCATTGGAAGCGGCAAACCCGGCATTTGAAACACGGGTTTATCGTGATGATCAAGTTCGGGTGCAAGGTAGATTAGTCGGGTTGGTAAGAACCTATTAATCAATATCCCCACGGACGATTTCTAGCGGTATCCCGACTGTGTTCTAATATCGGGTTGCCTTCATTCATGTTGATGGAAATAGCGCCAGAACGACGTAAGTAATTCTTGTCGATTACAATACAACTACCGGACGCACCTGTCAGCTTTGAGGCCACCAGAACTGTCTTTTCCGTACAATTTGTGTCGGCAACATCCGTATCATCCCCCAAGTACAAATATATCCGCCAACCATTCGGTAAATCACTGATGGCGTTATGCTTGTCGCCATAAACGCCCTCTCGCAATGCTGCTTCGATTTGAGTAGCGGAATCGCCGTCGTTCTCAAGCCAAATACGAACCGCATAACCGCTACCGCGCGGCTTGTTTACGACGCGACCAAATTCGGTCAATAGGCCGAACATTCGACCGTCGCCGCTTAGTAATACCGTTGGGCGGCTGGAACTTGACCAGATGAGAACGGTTGAGGCCAGTAATACTACGCCCATGAAGCGGCCGCGCCCCTTCCACAGAAATAAAACTAGCCCGCCAATAGCTATTCCGGCGAGAACCATTCCAGAAGCGGATTTGATGTTTGTTACGGCTCCTTCCAAGTTTGAAAAATACTCGGCGACAGTAAGAATTGCGCCTATTCCCTCGCCCATAACCCAATATGCGTATTTCGCTAGGCCAAACGGGGTCAGGATGAACGCAATCACGGTGCTTGGCATCACAAGCAACCCCATGATCGGAACGGCTAGCAAATTCGCCACCAACCCGTACTGCGATACTTGATTAAAGTGGAATGCCGAGATCGGGGCGGTTGCGGCACCGGCAACCGCTGACGTGAACAATAGCGCGATGACAGGTTTCGCGAATTTCCATTTTCCTCGTGATAGATACCTCCAAACTTGTCGCTTATTAAGCCACTCATAGGCTGAAATGAGCGCTGTGGTTGCTGCGAAGGACATCTGGAATCCAGCCTCAAGCAGGCTGTAAGGTTTTATTAGCAAAACAATAAATGCAGCCAATGCCACCGCGCGCAAGGTAAACGCGGGTTTGTCGAGGATTACAGCGAAGAGTACGACTGCCGTCATTATGAACGCTCGCTGTGTTGCAACACTCGCACCGGACAACATCAAATATCCTGCCCCAGCAATAATTGCTAATCCCGCTGATAGCTTTTTGGGACGTATCCGCAGAGCCAAATATGGATATATTGCGAATCCATAGCGAAATAAGGCGAAGACAAAGCCTGAAAGCATTCCCATGTGCAATCCGGAGATCGCCAGCAAATGCGCGAGGTTGGATGCGCGTAAACTGACAAGAATGTCAGGATTGATGTCTGACCTATCACCTGTGATGATCGCTGCGGCAAATGCCCCGTTTTGCCCGACGATACTACTTTTGATTTTTGCGGACAATTGCATCCGTAGTGAAAACAACCAAACTTTGAAGTTATGCTCGACCTCAGGGTGAGCAGGGATTGCTGGATTCCGCGTATATCCGACACCGCCGAGCTGCATAAACCACGCCATACGCCTAAAGTCGAATCCGCCAGGTTCGATCGGAGGGCTTGGCGGCGAAAGGCTGGCGGTCACGGCAATGCGAGCGCCAGCGGCAAGGGTGTCGTCTGGTATGTATCCATGCAACGACAGTCGAACACGTTCAGGTGTGTTCGACTCCGCGAACTCAGGTAGATAAATTTGATCGAGCAAGACTCGAGGCGCATTAGTTGCAGACCGATCCAGACCGATAATGCGTCCATAAACTGGCCCATAGTAATGGCGCGTCAGAATTGGAGCTTTAACGTTAATAGTGCGATACGCCGCATAACCATACCCAACGCTAGTTAATAACAGCGTAATCAAAAGTGTGGTGCGAATGATATGTCTAGGCCGAATAAAAAACGCTGCAAGCAGCCCCAATCCAACGATTCCTAGAACTTGCATCGCAGTTGGTTCGGTTTCCGATGCAAAATATATAGAAATCCCTGCGCCAAACATTACGGGGGTCCACAACATCAAACGATGCCGTTGGAACTCTAGGATTTCCGTTAGTGCTGATATGATCACAGGCCTTGTTCTCCGTACCACAAATGGCCTAAAACCCCGTTGGTTCTATCTCAAATCTGGTTACCAAAAGGTTAATCCATGTCTAACGTCGTCACGCGCTTCGCTCCCTCGCCCACAGGTTTCCTTCATATTGGAAGCGCGAGGACCGCCCTGTTCAACTGGTTATTCGCCCGCAATCAGGGTGGAAAGTTTTTGCTGAGGATCGAAGATACGGATCGCAAGCGTTACACCCCTGAAGCTGTTGACGCGATTTATGACGGGATGCGCTGGTTGGGCCTCGATTGGGATGAAGAACCGATCAGCCAGTTTAGCCGCGTGGAACGCCACGCCGAGGTTGCGCACGAAATGTTAGCCAAGGGCGCGGCATATAAGTGTTATTCCACCAAAGAAGAAATTGATGCATTCCGCACCGAAGCCCGTGCAGCAAAACGGCCGCCACTATTCCGTTCCCCTTGGCGCGACGCAGATTTGGCGACGGCGCCAGACGCACCATATGTTGTACGTTTGAAAGCACCGCGTGAAGGCGAGACGACAATTAACGATCAAGTTCAGGGTAGTGTTACGTGGAAAAACGAAACGCTGGACGACATGATCCTGCTACGTTCTGACGGAACGCCAACGTATATGCTGGCCGTAGTTGTTGACGATTACGACATGGGTGTAACGCACGTTATTCGCGGGGACGACCACCTTACCAACGCTGCGCGACAAAGCATCATTTATACTGGTATGGGTTGGGATCTACCTATCTACGCACATATTCCGTTGATTCACGGTCCGGACGGCGCAAAATTGTCAAAACGCCACGGTGCACTTGGCGTTGATGCTTATCGTGACATGGGATATCTGCCCGCAGCAATGCGAAACTACCTTGCAAGGCTTGGTTGGAGCCATGGAGACGAAGATTTCTTTACAACTGCGCAAGCAATCGAGTGGTTTGGCCTCGATAAAGTCGGTAAATCTCCGGCGCGCTTCGATTTTAAGAAATTGGAAAACCTTTCCGGTCAACATATCCGCGCGACGGATAACGTTGAGTTGCTGAAGGAGATTGAAAAGTATGTTGCGTCGCAACATTCAACAGAACTGACGTCACGGCACCGCGAAATGTTTATTGACGGTATGGATAGCATCAAGGAACGCGCGAAGATAATTCCGGAACTATTGGAAATAGCTTATTATTTCCTTGGTGATCGCCCCTTTAAACCGGACGAAAAGGCTGGTCATTTTCTTACTACGGTATCCCGTGGTATGCTGAATCGATTGACTTCGCGCTTGCGAGATGCTACTTGGACCCTAGAAGAACTGGAGGCGGAAATTCGCGCCTTTGCCGAGGTCGAAGATCTAAAACTTGGTAAAGTTGCTCAACCCCTTCGGGTCGCCCTAACTGGGCGGACAGTGTCGCCGAGTGTGTTTGATATGATGGTGCAACTCGGCAAAGTAGAATGCATCGCACGGCTGGAGGATGCCTCTCGCTGATGTTCGATCGGGTTGCCGTTTCGAAGGTCAACGCTCGGAGTGCTTGTCAGAGTGCGGATTGATGAAATGGACCCGATGGTCCGGATATGAGGTAGAGAATGGTAGCGGATAGCAAAAACCCAGCAAAATTGACATTTGGAGATCAGGAGATAGATCTTCCGGTTTATAGCCCGGTTCTTGGGCCGGATGTTTTAGATATTCGTAAACTTTATGCTCAAGGCGATGTTTTCACCTTTGATCCTGGTTTTACGTCCACGGCTTCCTGCGAATCTGCGATCACTTTTATTGACGGTGATAAGGGCGAGTTGCTTTATCGTGGTTACCCGATTGATCAGCTGGCTGAAAATTCCCACTTTATCGAAGTTTGCTATCTTCTTTTGTACGGAGAACTTCCAACCCCTGCACAGCTTGACGAGTTCGAGCCACGTGTAACCCGCCACACAATGCTCCACGAGCAAATGCACAACTTCTTTAGCGGATTCCGTCGCGATGCGCACCCAATGGCAATTATTACTGGTGTGATGGGGGCTCTGTCTTCGTTCTATCACGATTCCACCGATGTTAACGACCCATGGCAGCGCGAAGTTGCGTCAATCCGTATGATTGCAAAAATGCCCACGATTGCGGCTTGGGCGTACAAATATTCAATCGGTCAGCCATTCGTTTATCCACGCAATGAACTGGATTATGCGTCGAACTTCCTGCACATGTGCTTTGCGGTTCCAGCCGAAGAATACAATGTTGACCCAATCGTTGCCCGTGCAATGGACCGTATTTTCACGCTTCACGCAGATCACGAGCAGAATGCTTCGACGTCAACGGTTCGCCTCGCTGGTTCTTCGGGTGCAAATCCGTTTGCTTGTATCGCTGCAGGTATTGCCTGTCTTTGGGGCCCTGCACACGGCGGTGCAAACGAAGCAGCACTAAACATGTTGCGCGAAATCGGCACTGTTGATCGCATTCCAGAATTTATCGAACGCGCTAAGGACAAGAACGATCCATTCCGCCTGATGGGCTTTGGCCACCGCGTATACAAAAACTTCGATCCACGCGCGAAGGTTATGAAAGAGTCCGCGGATGAAGTCCTTGGTTTGCTGGGTATTGAAAACAATCCGACACTTCAGGTTGCGATTGAGTTGGAACGCATCGCGCTGACCGATCCTTATTTTATCGACAGGAAGTTGTATCCGAACGTCGATTTTTACTCTGGTATTATTCTGGACGCTATTGGTTTCCCGACCTCTATGTTTACACCAATCTTCGCATTGGCACGTACTGTTGGTTGGATCGCCCAATGGAAAGAAATGATCGCCGATCCAACTCAAAAGATCGGACGTCCACGTCAGTTGTATACTGGTGCAAAGCATCGCGACTATTTGGACATCGAAAACCGCTGATATCGAAACGCCGGAGCAACCCTCCGGCGTTTTTATTTTTTTAATTGCTGATAAATTTCAGAACCGACTTCGCAGCACGACTACCCGAAGCGTCATCACCCTTGCCTAGCATCGCCATAGCTGCCGATGAAACGTTTAGCTGTGAATCGCGTAGGTCTGAGTGATCCAATAGATTTTTAACGGATTGATAAATGTTGTCGGCGGTACATTCTTCAAGCAAAAATTCTGGCACAGCTTTTGTATCTGTCAAAAGGTTGACTAATGTAGCGGTCGAAACGCGCACCATTCGACGTTTGATGAAGGCAGTAAACCAATGCATATTATAGGCGATCACCATGGATGTCTCGGCTGCAGCTAGCTCCAATGAAACTGTACCCGACGCAGCCAGCGCGACATCCGTCGCTTTGTAACAAATCCGTTTTCTTTCCTCCGCGTCCTTCGATGTCAATTCACGTGGGTCAAGAATGGTTACGTCCATCCCTAAAAAAATTTGTTTGATCAGCTCTACGCGTGCTCCGACGGACGGAATCGCAATTTTAAGGTTGGGATAGTCGCCCCTTAACCTTTCAGCAACTTCTCGAAAAACGGGCCCGAGCCTTGTAACTTCGCTGGTGCGTGATCCTGGAAGAAGTGTCAGCAGTTGTGCTTCATTTCCCATGCCGATTTCTTTACGAAAATCTGACGCTTGCGCAATTGTTGCCTGCGGTTCTGTCGTGATCGGATGCCCCACAAAATCGCAGCTCATCCCTTCAGCTTCCATGTAGGGCGGTTCAAACGGCAATAAGGCCAACACATGGTTAACAAATTGTGCCATTTTTGCAGCCCGTTTGGGACGCCAGGCCCATACCGAGGGGGCTACATAATGAATGACTCGAAGTGCTGGTACGCGGGCTTTAACACGTTTGGCGACCCGAAAACAAAAATCCGGGCTATCGATCGTAATCAAAGCAGCCGGATTGGCGCTCTCGATTTCGCTTACGGTTTCCTTAATACGGACCAAAAGGTTACGTATTTTTGGCAACACCTCTGCGATTCCCATAACCGATAGTTCATCCATAGGAAAAAGGCTTTCCAAGCCCTGATCGATCATCAGAGGGCCACCAATCCCGGCGAATCTAATTTCGCCGTCGTGTTCCTCGCTAAGGCTTTGCATTAAAGCGGCCCCGAGACGATCACCTGAACTCTCACCTGCGATTATGAAAAGGGTTTGGGGTTCGCTCATTCTTTTGGCCTTACCCACAAGAATAGTCCGAGGTCATTTGCCAATTTAACAGTTTCTGTGCGGCGTAGAACCATCACACCACCAGCTTCGATCACCACACCCGCAAGCAGCGCTTTATGCGCATTTTGGATTGTATCAGGGCCAATGGCAGGAAGGTCGACGCGTAAATCTTGTGCTGGTTTTGGGGCCTTTAACAATACACCTCGCCCACCGTTAGGATCGGGCGCGTAATCTTCGTGATTGTTCATCACAAATCTTAGCATCGCATCCGTGCCTTGAATGCTTTCTAACCCGAGGCATACTCCCTGACCGACAACAGCCCCTTGCCCGATATCCAATGCCCCTAGGCCATTAACAATTTGGGCGGCGCGCGATGTATCAAATATGTCATCGTTACTGGGTTTGGCATTGGTTAACACACCAGCCCGCGGAATTAGACTTGGCAAAACGTCATGCGCGGCCAAAACATCGAAACCGTTTAGCTCGAAAAATTTGATGATTGAACTCAGGGTATTATCGTCGCCAGCTTTCATAGTGTCGGCTAGAATGATGGCTAACTCGAGCCCTTTTTCATCAAGTTTACCTGTATCGATTTTTTCGCGGTTCATAGCGCCAACCATCACAATCTCTTGACAGCTAGCATTTTGTAAATCGGTTATCAATTGCCCCGTTTGCTCAAAAATAGCATGAATAACCGGATGAGAGAATGCCCAGTCCAACGGAATGTTTTCAAACTCAACGACCACGTATTCACGGCCAGATGCCTTGCATGCTTCGGCCAGCAGTCGCGGCAAGTCACCGCGACCTGCAATAATTGCAAGCCCCTTGCTAGTCTGATCCGATACCGAGGCCAAGGCTAATCGTCACTTTTGGGCAGCAAGAACGAACGCGCACTATCGGCCAATAGAAAATCGACGACATCTGAAACCAGTTCATTATCGCTGTGTCTATCCTGCGCTTTTTGCGCCCTCTCCTTTAGGGTTCCTTCGCCTTCAAAAATCTCCGAAAACGACGCCCGTAATCCATTGATTGTTGTTTTATCGACCCCGCGCCTCTTCAGGCCAATAAGATTCAGTCCACCAAGATTTGCGCGTTCAGACAAAGCCATGCCGTAGGGAATTACATCCGCTACTACAGCGGCAAGCCCGCCGATTATGGCTCCTTTGCCGACCTTCACAAATTGGTGGACGCCGCTGAGTGCACCAATAATAACATTTTCACCTATGGTGACGTGCCCGGCCACAGACGCATGATTGGCCAAAACCACGTTGTTCCCAACTTGTGCGTCATGCCCGATATGTGCCCCGAGCATCAGAAGACAATTATCTCCAACTCGCGTAACGCCAGTGCCACCGGCGGTTCCAGGATTAACGGTTACACCCTCCCGGATCATGCAGCTCGCACCGATTTCAAGATACGTTCGCTCGCCGGCGTATTTTAAATCTTGCGGTTGATGGCCAATGGAAGCCGTTGGCCAAATTCGGGTTTTATCCCCAATATTGGTAAAGCCTGCGACCACCACATGGCTGAAAAGTACAACACTTTCGCCAAGCGTAACATTGGGTCCAACAAGGCAAAACGGACCAATTTTGCAATTAGCCCCAATGACGGCTCCATCCTCGATAACAGCTGAAGGATGAATTGTAGCGGTTGCATCAATAGACATACTCAGCCCTTGTTTGCATCTTCAGGTGGAACTATCATCGCTGTAAACTCGGCATCGGCGACGATCGCGCCGTTAACCTTGCCCTCACCCCAGAATTTCCAAATTTTGCCACGGCCACGAACAACTTTGACATGGAGCTCAAGCGCATCACCCGGTTGAACGACTTGGCGAAATTTCACCTTATCCATCGACATGAAATACACAAGCATCCCTGCATCGATAAGATTAAGTGTAGTGCCAACTAGCACACCAGCCGTCTGCGCCATTGCCTCGACGATAAGGACGCCCGGCATAACAGCTTTTTCAGGGAAGTGACCTTGAAAATGTGGTTCGTTGGCGGTCACCATCTTTAAGCCAACAGCACTTTCGTTAACTTTGATTTCGTTGACGGCATCTATTAATAGAAACGGGTACCGATGTGGTATCATACGTTTGATTTCGGAAAGATCGGCGGATGTGACTTCTGTCGCAGTTTCGGACATGTATTATTCCTTTTCGGTGGCCAAATCCGGGTTTAGTTCAAAGGCCCGGTCGAGTGTCTCTATTGCTTCCAATGTTATATCCAAATTTCGGTTAAACAAAAGAACCGATCTTTGATCTATGATAGCACTGGCAAAATATTTCGACATAATTTCGCTTAGGAACGGTGCAGCAACGACTAAAAATTGTCGTCGCTGACCGTCAATGGTTTTTTGCATCTCAACGTCTTTTGCAAGCTGTTCTTCACGCGCGACCAAAACTCTTTTGTCGAAATCTTCGGAGAGCGTTCTGAACTCTTCAGCGCTGGCTTCGTTTCGAATTTCTGTTAAGCGCTGTTCTTCTATCACAAAAGCATCGCTGATAAGGCGGCTTTCTTGCAGCAGAACGGTGCGTTTTTCTGCTTGAGCAAGCTGCAATGCTTGACCAAGTTTAGAACTATTAAACAGCTCGTCTTGATCCAAGACCAAAACGGGTTGCGGAAATACCGTTGGAAAATCGGCTTGCGCAACGGATTGCGTTGCGCAAAGCACAAGTCCGATCAATAGCGCTACGAAACGATTCAAGCTCGATTTGTTTGTCGCAGCAAATTCCAAACCTAAAACCGCGTGGAAATCGCAACACTGAAGTTTTGTGTAACATCGTCGTCTTCGTATAGAATTGGAACCGCGTAGCTGAACTCCAACGGCCCCAGTGGGCTTGACCAGAACAAACTAAAGCCCGAGGATGCGCGTATCGACATTTCATCATCAGCGAAACCAATGTCACCCAAATCCCATACACTACCGGCTTCAGCGAACACGCCGCCATAAATGCCAGCATCTTCCCCTAGACCTATAGGAAAAGTACCTTGCAAGCGAACAACTCCATAATAGTTGCCGCCAAGAGCGTCATCATTTGCTGTCGAAGTGTCACGCGGTCCGATGCCACCAGTCGCAAACCCTTTGAGCGAGTTGCCTCCAAGGAAGAACCGATCCGTCACACGAGTGTTTGAACCATCTGTGGTAACAAGAGCGCCCCCTTCCACTTCGGCAGAAACAACAACGTTTTCATCAAAAAAGGCTGTATAGGCTTTGGCACGGACAATCGTTTTCGAGAAATTCAAATCGCCGCCAAGACCCGCGAAATCCTCTTCTAGTGTAAGAAAGTATCCGGAGGTAGGATTAACACGTGAATTACGTCGGTCGTATGAAAGCGTGACTCCGAAAGACGATGTTATCTGAGGACCGACAGCGTCTGCAAAAATAATTGCGGATGCATCATCATGTACGTCGCGAATCTCATCCCTAGAAAGACTATAACTAAGCTTCATGCTTGTATCTTCACCCACAGCAAATCGCACACTGGGTTCAAATCCCAAATTAGTAGTCTGGAAAGAAGACGCGTCAAAATCTGATTTCTGGAAGTAGAGACTAAATCCGGCTGACAAGTCACGATCAAGGAACGCAGGTTCGTTGAAGCTTAACGAGAATACTTGTGTATCTTCACCGTAACTAAGCTCCAGCGCGAAATCCTGACCTCGGCCCAAAAAGTTGTCCTCGGTGAGGCTAATCAAACCATTGAACCCCGAGTCCGATGAATACCCCAATGCAAAACCGACGCTACCTGTCGGAACGTCTTGGACATCCACATCGACAATAACTTTGTCTGGAGACGAACCATCGCGAACCGAAACGTTGGTATTCCCGAAAATCCCAAGTGACATAAGATTGTCCCGCGCATCGGCCATTTTTCGAGCGTTAAAAGCGTCACCCTCAACGAAATCAAACTGCCTGCGGATCACGCGTTCGACCGTTCCGGTGTTGCCGCCAATATCAATCCGTTCCACGTAGACGCGACGCCCAGCGACGATCTCGAAGTTCACATCAACGGTGCGATCTGCACCATTTTTTGTGTGGTTCGGGTTAACGCGAAGAAACGGCAGGCCCTGCTTAACTGCTTCGATCTCGATGGCTTCAACGATTTCGTTTACATCTTCAATCGAGTACGGTCGCCCGCTTCGGATATTTACGATCTTTTCGAAAGCTTCCGTTCCAACGCCATTGATCGAGGACGAAATTGTTCCTTCGCCAAACGTGTACTTGAAACCTTCGTTCACAGTATGGGTCAAGAAATGCCCGCTACGATCTGCTGATAGTTCGGCAATAGAAGATAGAACTTCGAAATCAATATAGCCTTTGTTTGCGTAATAATTAGTTAGCTTTTGCCGATCCAGCGCAATGGTATCGGCATTTACAGTATTCCCGCGCAAAACGAACGACAGAACGTTGGTTTCGTTGGTTTCGATAACACCGCGCAATTTGCGATCAGAAAAAGCTGAGTTACCTACAAAACTGATGCGGTTCACTCCGGCCACATCCGATTCTGTTACCTCAAATACCAGATTGACGCGACCTTCCGAGACCGGAATAATTACAGGATTGACCGAAACATCGACGCGGCCTTCCAAATTATACATATGCGCAATCGTCTGAGCGTCAGCTTGTGCAGTTAGCCGATTAAAGGGGCTACGTATCGATGACTTAATGACGGCTGCAAGCTCAGCATCTTTAAGGTTTGTGTTACCTTCAAACGCAATTACGCTGATCGTGGGATTTTCAACGACCGTTATCACAAGATTGGAACCTGCAACCCGAAGCTCCACGTTTTCGAACATTCCGGAATCGTATAGGCGGCGCAGGACGTCGTTAATATCTGCAGGCGTCAAATTTGTACCGAACTTAATGCCCGCAAAATCACGAATCGTTTGCGAAGGAATCAGTTCATTACCCGAAACCGAGATCGAAGAAATCACCGCAGAATATGCAGGGGTCGCTAACATCGTAGCAGTCAGCAAGGGCGTTGCGATGGGAAGGCTGAGAAAAACACTTGTAATACAAGATTTTACAGAAAGTTTTTCAAGTAACACACAATTCATAAAAAATCCGCCTATCTGCTTCAATCGACACACCGTCGACAGGGAAATACCACTAATACATCACAATCGCATTAAATCGTTATATGTAGCAAATACCATTAACAACAGTACCATGGCGAGGCCAATTGACATGAAAGCTTGAATTGTTTTTTGTGATGGCGGTTGACCGCGCACAGCTTCATAGAGGTAGAACACTAGATGCCCACCATCCAACATGGGAATCGGGAACAGGTTTAGCATCCCAATACCGGCCGAAATAATAGCGATCAGCGTAATGAAACTCTTAAGTCCTTGATTTGCCGACTCTTTGGATATCTGTGCTATGCCAATAGGACCTTGTAAGTTAGAGGGGCTAAGGTTTCCAAGGAACATGTGCTTAATGCCGTTCAATGACATATCGATGTAATTTACGGTTTGGCGAGCACCGATATATGCTGCATTCCACGGTGTCGGGGTCTCTGTTGCTGGCAGGAATGCGAATGCACCGTACACGCCGATCATCACCCGTTCCGTGAAGCCACCTTCCCCATCTGGGTATTCACGTAAAACAGGCGTGATCGGTAAATCGAGGTAAATACCGTCCCGCCAAACTTTAAGACTAATCTCGGTGTTGCCAGACTCAATTACTATTGCTTGAAGTTCCCTGAAGGTGCTGATCCTTTGTCCGGCAGCTTCAAGCACCAGGTCACCAGCTTTCAGGCCAGCAGCACTGGCCGCTGACAGCGGATCAACCCCGTGAACCCCAGGAATTAGCATATAAGGCGCACTTACCAGCAGTTTCTGGTTGTCGCGTAAGACCAGAACTTCCATGTCACCAGGAAACTCCATTGCGTTAGTTATATTTATAATATCGCCAAAGTTGGAAACCGCCTGTCCTTCGACCTCCAGTATCTGGTCATTAACTTGAAGATCATACAATCCTTCGGGCATGTCAAACAGATCCCCGACGGTCGGCTCGTCAATAACGATACCTTGCCACGTGACCAATCCCGCAAAGATAACTGAGGCCAATATAAAGTTTGCGAAGGGTCCAGCCGCAACTGTTAACGCGCGTTTATGCAAGCGCGCCGACGGGAAACTGCGCGCAATATCTATCTCGGACATTTTATCCAATGCATCAAAGTCAGTTTCGCTTGCCGCCCCGCGATCCCCTAAAAACTGGACGTAACCGCCCAGCGGGATAGCTGCGAGTTGCCATTGCATGCCTCGTTTGTCCGTACGCGACCAAATCACTGGTCCAAAACCCAACGAAAACTTTTCAGCGTGGATTCCACACCATCTTGCAACAATGTAGTGGCCGTATTCATGGACGAAGACGACCACGCCCAGCACGACAACGAATGCTATGATAGTTGATAAAAATCCGCCGAATACGGGGATCTGAGAGATGAATTCCATGTTACCTCCGCCTACCTATTTCGGCATCCAGTTTTGACCCATAGTACGAGCTTCACGATCGAAGGTCATAACCGCCTCTAACCCGTCGAGACTGCTCGATTGACCTGCCTTAACATGGAGGTTTTCGAGGACGGTTTCAACCAATCTTGCCATATCAAGAAATCCGATATCGCCGGAAATGAACCGATCCAGCGCGGATTCTTTGGCAGCATTGAAAACAGCGCCTGCCAATCCGCCTATCTCAAGAACGCGGCGCGCTAGACGTAATGCCGGAAAACGGATTTCGTCAGGTGTTGCGAAATCCAGTCGAGACATGGTCCCAAAGTCCAGTTGTTCGATGGGCAAAGGTTGCCGTTCAGGCCAATTTAACGCAAAACCAATTGCACCCCGCATGTCTGGTGCCGCCAGCTGGGCGATCACCGAATAATCGTTGTATTCAATCATCGAATGGACAATTGATTGGGGGTGCACAACGACCTCGATCTGAGTTGCTGACACGTCAAACAATTGATGTGCTTCGATAACCTCCAAGGCCTTATTAAACATCGTGGCGGAATCTATCGAAATTCGCTGCCCCATGTCCCAATTCGGATGCGCCATTGCTTGCTCGAGCGTTGCATTGGCCATTTGTTCTGGCGTCCAATCCAGAAACGGCCCACCAGAAGCAGTCAGTATTATTCGCGATATATCGCCCTGTTTGCCGCCAGCCAAAGCTTGATAAATCGCACAATGTTCGCTGTCCACGGGTACAAGCATGCAGCCGGATTTGGCACAGGTTGCTTTGATCAACTCGCCCGCACAAACGAGACTTTCTTTATTGGCCAACGCCAAAACACTAGCCTGTTTCGCCATTTCGAGAGTTGGAGTTAGCCCTGCCGAACCTACGATCGCCGACATTACCCAATCGACCTTTGTCATCGCTGCATCGCGTAAAGCCTCACTGCCGGCTGTGGCAACAATCCCCGTGCCTGCAAGCGCCTCAATCAAGGTTTCAAGGCGTGACTCATCGGCAGTCACAGCCATGTCTGCGTTCAATAAAACGGCCTGTTCTGCAAGCAATTGAATGTTTCGTGCACCGGTTACGACTTTTACGTCGTAAATCTTAGCACCACCTTGTAGCAGCAATAATTCAACGGTATTGCACCCGATCGATCCAGTAGAACCGAAGATACTTACCGTTCTGCGCATTCAGGACAGGCCTTGAATAAACGCAAAGACCAGCGCAGCGGCCATGACCCCATCAAGGCGATCCATCAACCCCCCGTGTCCTGGAATAATATCGCTTGAATCTTTCACGTCTTTCTGACGTTTCAACCATGATTCAAGCAAATCACCAAGTTGGGAGGCAATTGCGATAACGAAACTTATCACTAACGAGCGCATTACAGGTTCCGGCCCGAACCACCCCAAAAGCACCCCTGCAATAATTGCTAAAAACCAGCCACCGAGCGTTCCAGCCCACGTTTTCTTGGGGCTAATGGCAGGCCACAGCTTCGGACCGCCGATGATGCGGCCCGCAAAATACCCGCCGATGTCGGTTAGAGCAACAATCAAGACCACCCAGAACACATCAAAAAGCCCATGCTCAGGTGACAGAAAAATCATCAACATCGCGGTCATTGACGCACCAATGTACAACAAACCTGAAGATAACCAAACCCAGTTTTCGTGATCGCTTTTATACAACGCCGCAGCGCCTACAATCAGCGCGGCAGCGCCAAAAATCCAGCCATAGCTGAAAGTCAAATATATCGACACAACGGCTGAACCGCCCATAATTGCCAAATCTATTTTGCCACGTACTTCTTTTTGGCGAAGCATTTTGTGGAATTCCCACAACAGTACAACAGCCCCTAGCCCTATAAAACCGACCGCCCAGTATCCACCCAGCCAAAACGCAACAACCGAGATTACGATCATCACAATGGCAGACAAAACACGTGTGCCAAGGTCAAGGAATTTATTCGCCTTACCGTTCATTATATAGCCCTGCTCGCAGTGTTCAAGTTAGACCTGCATGATTTCTTCTTGCTTGGTCTCAAGCGTCTTGTCGATATTCGCTATCGCTTTGTTCGTCAGGTCCTGAATTTCATCTTGCCAAAGCTTTTGGTCATCTTCGCCCATAGACTCTTTGAGTTTTTTCAGATGATCCATACCATCGCGACGCACATTGCGTACAGAAATTCTGGCTTTTTCACCGTATTGGCCAGCCAGTTTTGTAAGGTCGCGGCGACGCTCCTCGTTCAACTCGGGGATAGGCAAACGTAAGGTTGTTCCGTCCATCACGGGGTTCAGGCCCAAGCCAGATTGGCGGATAGCCTTATCGACCGCCGCAACCATAGATTTATCCCAGACATTAACGGAAACCATGCGCGGCTCAGGAACGTTAATAGTCGCCACTTGATTGACTGGTGTCGCCGTTCCATATGCGTCAACCAAAACGGCATCCAACATCGAAGCCGATGCCCTGCCAGTCCGCAACGAATTGAAGTCATGCTTAAGTGAGTTCAGCGCGCCGGCCATACGTTTTTCAAGATCGTCCAGATCTACATCTTCAATTTCATTAGACATAGTTAGTCTCCTGCGGAATGTTTAACTTGGTTCTACGACGGTAAACTTGCCTTGGCCATGCAAAATGCTCAAAAATCCACCTGGAGCATCCAATGAGAACACAATAATTGGCAATCCGTTGTCTCGCGCAAGCGCAATTGCGGAAGCATCCATGACTTTCAAGTTTTTTTGTAAAACAGTGTCATAGGTCACTTTTGCGTAATGTTTTGCATCAGGGTTAGTTTTAGGATCGCTGTCGTAAATTCCATCAACCTGCGTACCCTTGAAAATAGCTTCACATTTCATTTCGGAGGCACGGAGCGTTGCCGCTGTATCTGTGGTGAAATATGGATTGCCTGTACCAGCGGCAAAAATGCAAACGCGTTTCTTTTCGAGGTGGCGGACGGCGCGGCGACGTATGTATGGTTCGCACACCTGATCCATCGGGATTGCCGAAATCACACGGGTGTGGATGTTAAGTTCTTCCAATGCGCCTTGCATGCCAAGCGCATTCATCACAGTTGCCAACATTCCCATATAATCAGCTGTGGTGCGCTCCATTCCCTGCGCACTGCCTTGCAGCCCGCGGAATATATTTCCACCCCCGATAACTAAACAAATTTCGACGCCTGTGTCGTGAACTTTTTTGATTTCTTTCGCAATCCGTTCGACTGTTGGTGGGTGCAAACCGAACTGTTGATCCCCCATCAGTGCCTCGCCTGAAATCTTTAGCAGCACACGGTTAAACGGCGGTTTGGCTGTAATATCCCCATCCGACATCGCTAGAATCTCCTGTTTGTGATTTGACGTAAGATGCCGTAAATTGCCGTTGGTTTCAATGGTAAATACCAATCGTTACGGAGGTCACATGATCGAACTACCCGACTATTTAGTCGAAGTCGTCGCACATCAAATCTATACGGAACAGTACCCGCCCAACTCCTATTCTTTATGGGAAGATGCTGACGAAATAACCAAAAACGGGTGCAAAGAGATGGCCAAAATGCAGTTACATGCCAAAGCTGCGCAACAAGATATTCAAAGGTAAAAAGGCGCCGTGACCATTCAAGTCACAGCGCCCAAAGCATTAACTGGTTGGCAGTTTAGCCACCCATAGTTTTCGCAACTTCAGCCGCGAAATCTTCTTCAACTTTTTCGATACCTTCGCCAACCTGAACGCGGGCGAAAGAAACGATTTCAACGCCAGCGTCTTTGGCTGCCTGTGCAACCGTGATGTCTGGGTTCATAACGAATTTCTGGTTCAGGAGTGTAACTTCCTGGAAGAATTTCTTCATGCGACCTTTAATCATACCCTGAATGATATTGTCAGGCTTGCCGGATTCTTTGGCTTGCTCGGTCAGGATTTTTTCTTCGCGTGCAACAACATCTGCATCCATGTCAGCTTCGGACAAAGAGGCAGGGTTCGTCGCTGCGATGTGCATAGCGAATTGTTTCGCGATACCGCTTTCGTCGTTGCCATTAACAGCAACAAGAACACCGATCAGGCCAAGGCCTTCAGCAGCCGCGTTGTGAACGTATGCAGCAACCGAGTCGCCTTCAACGCGCGCCATACGACGAACGGACATGTTCTCGCCGATTGTGCCGACTTTTGCGACAACAACGTCCTCAACGGACTTGCCACCAAGATCGGCGGCTTTCAACGCAGCAACGTCGGAAACGCCAAGCGCAACTTTCGTGATGTCTGTAACCATGCCTTGGAATTCAGCGTTTTTGGCAACGAAGTCAGTCTCGGAGTTAACTTCAACAGCAACGCCGACGCCACCGTTTACAGCAACGCCAACGAGGCCTTCAGCCGCTGTACGGTCCGATTTCTTGGCGGCTTTGGCCAAACCTTTGGTGCGAAGCCAATCAATCGCGGCCTCCATGTCACCGTTTGTCTCAACTAACGCTTTTTTCGCGTCCATCATGCCTGCAGCAGTTGTGTCGCGCAGTTCCTTAACCATTTTTGCGGTGATAGCCATCACTGCTCTCCTTAATAAAATTAGCGGCCCAGACGTATTTGTCTCGCCGCGAAGAGAATTAGATGTGTCTGCCGCTAGTCAAATACAAGCGGCAGACGGTATGCCTTATTCGGCGGCTGGTGTTTCTTCAGCAATGGCTTCTTCAACCGGAGCTTCTTCCATCGCACCAAGATCAACACCAGAGGCGCCGAGATTTGCAGCCATTCCGTCAAGCGCTGCACGCGCGATTAGGTCTGTGTAAAGTGCAATCGCACGCGCCGCATCATCGTTGCCTGGAATCGGGAAGTCGATGCCAACAGGATTGGAGTTGGAGTCAACAACAGCAATCACTGGGATGCCCAGCTTGTTAGCTTCGGCAATCGCGAGTGATTCTTTGTTTGTGTCGATAACAAACATGATGTCAGGCGTACCGCCCATTTCGCGGATACCACCAAGGGAGGCTTGCAGTTTATCCTGCTCGCGAGTCATCTTCAGAAGCTCTTTCTTAGTCAGACCTTCCATACCTGTTTCTAGACGCTCGTCCAGATTTTTTAGGCGTGTGATCGACTTGGAAATAGTCTGCCAGTTTGTCAACGTGCCACCCAACCAGCGGTGGTTCATGTAGTACTGTGCGGAACGTTCAGCCGCATCAGCGATACCTTTTTGTGCTTGGCGCTTTGTGCCAACGAACAAAATGCGGCCACCTTTGGCAGCAACGCCCTGAACGGCAGCAAGCGCTGCGTCGAGCATAGGAACGGTTTGGGTAAGGTCCAAAATGTGGATACCATTGCGCGAGCCGTAGATATAACGGTCCATGCGGGGATTCCAGCGGTGTGTCTGGTGACCAAAGTGAACGCCTGCTTCAAGCAATTGGCGCAATGTAAACTCAGGTAGAGCCATTGTCGTATACCTTTCCGGTTTAGCCTCAGCAGGGAGAAGGCGCCAACATTGGCCCCAACCGGTGGACGCTTAAGGATTTCTCCCCCAAGTGCCGCAACCCCGCCTGTGGATTTCTAGTGAGCGCCAAATAGCTGACCTCACGTAGGATTGCAACCCCTAGATATGTTGTAGACTGAGGGCATATGCAGAGCACTAATCACGATAGGGGCAATTGATATTTAAACCGGCCCAAACGTCTTTCAGCTATGCCAGATTTCCATCAATCAGGGGATTGCAACGCACTGTATATGTCGTAAGACAGTATCAACCAAGTAAATAGTGTTAGGACTACGCAATGCCGGATACTTCCAAGACACCCGTGCTGTGCATTGGCTCCGCCCTATGGGATACTATCGCCAGTGCGAGTTGCGACATGCAACCAGGCCACGATGTGGCCGGAATTATACGTCGGCGCCCCGGTGGCGTCGCCCTCAACATTGCACTGGCACTTGTTGAACGCGGACGTCCAGCATCACTTCTAACCACCATTGGCAACGATGCTCAGGGGGACGAGCTGATCGTCAAGCTGGAAGCTGCAGGAGTCGATTGCCAATATGTTACACGCATAGATGACCCGACCGACAATTATCTAGCTATAGAGACAACGTCCGGTGTCGTTTTCGGGGCTATTGCTGATTGCGCGTCATTGGAAAAGGCCGGAGATAGCATCCTTGCGCCAGTACGTGATGGGCGGTTGGGGACTGTCGATAATCCATGGAAAGGCTCGGTCGTGATTGATGGAAACCTACCTGTTTCTACGTTGGAATCAATTGCCGAAAACCAAGACTTTAAAGCAGCGCACCTATCATTTGTACCAGCTAGCCCAGGCAAAGCAGAACGCATGCGGGCGGCCCTGAAGGCGCAGTCTGCTACGCTGTTCGTTAACAAGGGTGAAGCCGAGATCTTATGTAACCGCGCGATGGCAAATAGTATCGAAGCTAGTGAAGCACTATGTAAGATGGGCGCACACAGGGCGATTGTTACGGATGGGCCGAACGAGAGCGCGCTTTGTGATGAAAACGGCGTGATCTCCGTAACACCACCGCAGGTCGAGGCGAAAACCACGACAGGTGCCGGGGATGTTTTCCTCGCCGCGTTTGTCGGAGCAGAAATGGCATCGACATTACCGCTGCCCGAAATTATGGAAGCGGCAGTCAAGGCCGCGGCCGATCACGTAATGAAAGACACAAAATGAAACTGCCTCTATCTTTTTCGCCTGAAGTTATGGCTGCGATGGCCGCCGACACTCCTATAGTGGCGTTGGAATCCACCATTATTACGCACGGAATGCCCTACCCGCAAAACGTCGAAACGGCGCGGATGATCGAGGCCGAAATCCGTAGCCAAGGTGTGACACCTGCCACAATCGCGATCATGGATGGCTCGATCCACATTGGACTTTCTGACGACCGTTTGGAGGATTTGGCGCAAAGTACGGACGTGCTGAAACTTTCCCGCGCGGATCTTGCTTTTGCGGTCGCCAATGAAAAGACTGGTGCGACCACGGTTGCAGCAACTATGATCTGTGCGCACCTTGCCGGTATAAAAGTATTTGCTACTGGTGGCATTGGTGGCGTCCATCGTGGCGCAGAGGAAACATTCGACATTTCTGCTGACTTGGGCGAGTTTGCCGAGACACCAGTAATAGTTGTTGGCGCGGGTGCAAAGGCTATCCTTGATTTACCAAAGACGCTCGAAATTCTTGAAACGCGTGGCGTACCAGTTGTGACGTATCAACAAGACGAATTCCCGGCTTTCTGGTCGCGGTCCTCTGGTCTTAAATCCCCGTTGCGTGCCGACACTGCCGAAGAGATTGCGGCTGCGTACAATATGCGTGAAACGCTTGATCTGGCAGGAGGCATGTTTGTCGCCAATCCGATCCCTTCTTGTGACGAGATATCCAGCTCTGAGATGTCTCCCGTGATCGAGCAAGCTCTTGAAGAATCGTTAGCGCAGGGCGTCGCCGCAAAAGCAGTGACTCCTTTCCTTTTGCAGCGGATATACGAGCTTACCGAAGGGCGTTCGCTTAAATGCAACATCGCGTTGGTCCAAAACAACGCCCAACTTGCCACAGAGATAGCAAAAGCACTTAAATCATAAAGGGTTATTGTTCTCGTTGGCGAAATTCCTTAGATATCGTTAACGAGTATGAGGGAACACATGGCGAGCAAAAATAAATTTACCAAAAAAATTACTCCGAAACCGTCGGTTATGCAGCGGTTGCGGAACAATTTCTTCACCGGACTAATCATCGTTGCCCCCGTAGTGATCACGGTTTATCTGATTTGGTCTGTTATAACTTTCATCGACGCGCGTGTCGTGCCGCTATTGCCAGCGACATACAATCCAAGCACGTATCTTGGCCAAGATATCCCCGGCTTCGGTGTTGTAATCTTCCTGATTTCGACTGCGATTATAGGATCACTAACCAAAGGCCTATTTGGGCGCCAGATTATTCGGTTATGGGAAAACCTGATTGGTCGAACACCGGTCGTCCGCTCGGTCTACAGAGGATTGAAGCAGATAGTTGAAACGATCCTTAGTCAAACTAACTCAAACTTCCAAAACGCTTGCTTGATAGAATATCCGCGTAAAGGAATCTGGGCGATTGCGTTTATTTCGACGGCCTCCAAGGGTGAGGTGTTACAAAAAACAGGTGAAGAACAAATGCAGTCGGTGTTTCTGCCGACCACGCCGAACCCGACTTCGGGTTTCCTTTTGTTCGTGCCACGCAAAGATGTCGTTATTCTGGAAATGTCAGTGGAAGATGCCGCCAAACTGGTGATTTCCGCAGGTCTGGTCGTGCCGCCCACAAAAGAAGAAATTGTTGCTGGCGTAAAGCCCGTTCCCACGAAGCGGTCATGATGCCATTGGCCTCGGCTGTCACTACAGGGTTTCTAACATCATTTGCCTTGATCCTCGCCATTGGGGCGCAAAACGCATTTGTTTTAAAGCAAGGTATTGCCCGAAGTCACGTTTTTTGGGTTTGTCTAACTTGCGCAGTATCCGATGCGTTACTAATCACGGCCGGCGTCGCTGGATTTGGCATACTCGTATCTCAGTACCCCTCACTCCCTAGGATAATGAGCCTCGGCGGGGCTGCCTTTTTGACCTTCTATGGGCTCACCCGTTTTGTTGCCGCTTACAGGGGAAGTGACCAAATGTCCCTGTCAGCCAAGCCCTCGTCCCTTGGGGCCACAATCGGGATATGTTTAGCGCTGACTTGGTTGAATCCACATGTCTATCTGGACACGCTTGGGCTGGTTGGGGCGGTTTCGACACAGTACATCGAACATATGCAAAAAGTTGCGTTTGGGGTTGGCGCGGTTGGGGCCTCCTTCGTGTTCTTCTTCGCTTTGGGGTACGGTGCACGGGTCTTGGCGCCTATTATGCAGACGCCACGCACGTGGAAGATTCTTGACGTGTTGATCGGTCTTCTTATGTGGTTTCTGGCTTTCGGTTTGCTAACCGGTTGAATTCGAATCGGGTTTCTTCTCGATTCGCGTTCACAGTAATGATTCACACAAAAGTATACCCAATTGGCTAATTATCTTTCGTGAATATTAGAGACTCGATAGGTATGAAATCACTTTTGTGGGTAATTATTGGCCCAAACGCGTGCCATTTTTGCTACATCTTAATGTTTGAATCGCATTCCAGACCGTAACTACGGACATTTAAACAATTTTTTCAAAGTTTAACCTTGGCAGCGTGGTTTCTGGAGCCTATGCTGAACTTACTGCTCGATAGGTTTCTGCCTGTATGAAACCTGCCTCAATAACTTGCGCCCTCCTTGTGAGGGCGTTTTTTTTGACTAGTTCAATGATGTGACCCATAAGATCACGGCGTCTTCTTGACTAACCGAGGTTACGTTGTGGCCCATCCCCGCATCATAATAGGCACTGTCACCGCGCGTCATTTCAATCGGTTCGTAGAATTCCGAATAGAACGAAATGACTCCACTAAGGACATACATGAACTCCTCACCATCGTGGCGAACCCAACCATCGAATTCTTCAATGGAACGCGCCCGAACTATGGCGCGATAAGGCATCATCAGTTTTTGGGACAGATCAGTGGCCAACATTTCGTGTTCATAGGTTGTCGTGACTAGTGCTTTGCCCTCGCCAGATTTAGTAACTGACCGTCGAGCCAGAACCTTATCCCCGCGTGGTGCCGTAAAGAGCTGTGGAATTGAAATGCCCATACCGGATGCAAGTTTTCGCACCGCTTCAAATGTTGGCGACATCTGTCCATTCTCGATCTTTGACAACGTTGAACGCGCCAAGCCAACCTGCTGAGCCGCTTGCTCTAAGGTCCAACCACGAGCTTTACGCAATTCGCGGACACGCTCGCCAAGGTTTAGAGGTGTCGCGTTTTCGCCATCCCTGCCCTCACGCGCAATTTTCAGTACACTTGGTTTGGTATCCTGCATCGACTTACCCTATGCTTCCGTTTAACTAGTTCTACGCGACGATTTGCTGTAGGTGCAAGGGCGCGAACATTAATGGAGCCAATATTGACGACCCTAGACATTATATCCGACCCGATTTGCCCTTGGTGTTATATTGGCAAAGCCAAGCTGGACCGCGCGTTAGAAGCAGCGCCGGATCACCCGTTTGAAATCCAATGGCGTCCGTTTCAGCTAAACCCCGACATGCCTGCTGAAGGTATGGATCGCCGGGAATATTTGGAATGGAAGTTTGGTGGTCGCGAGGGTGCGATCAGAATATATGGCGAAATAGCCAAAAAGGCCGAAGAAACAGGTTTGGACATCGCGTTCGAAAAGATCAAACGCACACCCAATACACTAAACGCACATCGCTTGATCCGTTGGGCACAGATAGAGGAAAAGCAGTCGCAGGTCGTCTCGCAGCTGTTCAGGCGATACTTTCGCGAGGGGCAGGATATTTCGGATATCGACGTTCTGGTTGATGTCGCAACAGCAGTCGGAATGGACGGGGATCTGATCCGCCGTCTTCTGGAAGGGGATTCTGATCTGGCCGAAACTATCGCTGAGGACAAGAAAGCCCGAGAGATGGGCGTTCAGGGCGTGCCCTGTTTTATCATCGGTGCCAGTTACGCAGTACAAGGTGCGCAAAACACCGACACGTGGGCCGGTATCATCGCCGAAATTGTCGAAAAGTCTAAAACCTAATCAGCGAGTTTTGCCAAACGTGCGTCGCGAAGTTGGGCAAAATCATCACCAGCGTGATAGCTGGAACGTGTAAGTGGCGTGGCCGAAACCATTAAGAATCCTTTGCCGTAAGCAGAGTTTTCATAGGATTGGAATTCTTCGGGATCCACAAAACGATCTACGACGTGGTGCTTCGGTGTTGGTTGCAAATACTGACCAATAGTCAGGAAATCAATGTCTGCGGCACGCATGTCGTCCATCACTTGCAGAACTTCGCGTTTGGTTTCGCCAAGCCCAACCATAACTCCGGATTTAGTAAACATCGCCGGATCAAGCTCTTTCACGCGTTGCAACAACCGCAACGAATGGAAATAGCGGGCGCCGGCCCGTACTTCCGGATATAGCCCCGGAACAGTTTCTAGATTGTGGTTGAAAACATCAGGGCGGGCTTCGACCACCGTTTCCAGCGCCTCTGGCGCACAATGCAAAAAGTCCGGTGTCAGAATTTCGATTGTAGTGTCCGGCGATCGACGACGAATGGCTCGAATGGTTTGGGAAAAATGTTCTGCCCCCCCATCGTCTAGATCGTCACGATCCACGGACGTAATCACCACATGGTTCAAGCTCAGTTTTTCGACAGCTGCCGCGACACGGCCAGGTTCAAAGACATCCAGTGAATCTGTTTCAGGCTTTCCTGTCGCGATATTGCAAAAAGAACAGCCGCGGGTGCAAATATCACCCATGATCATCATCGTAGCGTGGCCCATAGACCAGCATTCACCCACATTCGGACAACCAGCTTCTTCGCAGACAGTGGTTAGACTATTTTCCTTCAGAATGTCACGCGTTGCTTTATATCCCGCAGAGTTCGGTGCCTTAACCCTGATCCAACTTGGTTTACGCAAAATCGGCGTATCCGCCTTATGCGCCTTTTCAGGGTGCCGTTGAGCCTTGTCTTTAAGATCGCGCGTGGACATAGAAGTCTCCGTTCATTCTGCAATACTCGGGATTTATCCGATAATCTGGTGATTGTCTTTAACCAATCGACGTTTCATAGCTGAAATGTCTGTGCTGCATGACAGCGCCGGCAGTGTTCTCTGCCAGCGCCGATTTCAAATTTATGTATCAGCTTTGCTAAGGCGTCGTAGCAAGCTGGACGTATCCCAACGGTTTCCGCCCATATTTTGTACGTCTTTATAGAACTGGTCAATCTGCGCAGTCATTGGCAAGGATGCACCATTATTATTGGCCTCATCCAGACAAATCCCCAAATCTTTACGCATCCAGTCTACCGCAAAACCGAATTCAAATTCATCGTCCAACATAGTGTGGCCTCGGTTCTCCATTTGCCAACTACCGGCGGCCCCTTTGGAGATCACATCGACAACAGCTTTGCCGTCAAGACCAGCCTTCTGCGCAAAATGCATACCTTCAGACAGCCCCTGTAGAAGGCCCGCGATACAGATTTGATTAACCATTTTGGTCAACTGGCCAGCACCACTTTCGCCCATTAACAAACAGGATTTTGCAAAGGCGTTAATTAATGGTTCAACCCGCGCATAAGGGGCCGCGTCGCCACCACACATCACCGTTAGAACACCGTTTTCAGCACCAGCCTGCCCACCGGATACGGGCGCGTCGATGAAATCGAATCCTGAAGCCTGCGCAACACCGTATAATTCACGCGCGACTTCAGCCGAAGCCGTTGTATGGTCAACAAATATCGTGCCGCTTGCCATTGATCCGAACGCTCCGTTGTCACCTGTTGTAACGCTGCGCAAGTCATCGTCGTTGCCAACGCAAGCGAAAACCACTTCAGCGCCGCTCGCCGCTTCAGCAGGAGTCGTGGCAAATTTGCCGCCATGCTCTACCGCCCACTTCTCGGCCTTGGCAGTCGTGCGATTAAAAACAGTTACTTCATGACCTGCAGCTTGCAAATGTCCGGCCATAGGATAGCCCATCACCCCAAGACCCAAAAATGATAGTTTCGACATAATTCCTCCGATAAATTCTAACAGTACGTTGTTATGTTTTTTGTGGCCTGCTATCCACGCAGGGTCAAGGGCTTGTAGGGGAAACCGGATGATAACGATATTTCGATGGATGATGTGGGTATTAACCATAACCTTCGCCTTGATATTGCTAATCGGCGGTGGCGCGTATTACCTGGCGTCGCGGTCTATTCCGGATTACGACGCGGATCACGCGGTTCGAGGTCTTAATGGGCCCATTGAAATAGTCCGCGACACCCATGCAATCCCACATATTTTCGCGACAAACGATGCTGATGTGATGTTCGGTCTTGGCTTTAGCCACGCGCAAGACCGGCTGTGGCAGATAACATTGATGCGCCGTTCGGTGCAGGGTCGCTTGGCTGAAGTCTTCGGCCCTGATGCACTTCCTGTTGACGAATACCTGCGCGCCCTAGATTTGTATACGATCGCCCAAAAATCGGTATCTTATCAAACACCTGAAACAATCCTGATGTTAGAGGCATACTCTGCTGGCGTTAACGCTTGGATCAATACCGTGTCAGTCGAAGCACTCGGGCGTGGTGCCCCACAGTTTTTCATAGCGCCGAACCAGATTGCACCTTGGCAGCCCGCGGACTCCATCGCCTTGATCAAACTAATGGCCTTGCAACTGTCCGACCATGCCAGTCGCGAGGTCTTGCGCGCTCGTTTGTCATTAGCTTTGCCAAAAGAGCGCGTCGCCGACATCTTTCCTGATTCTGGTGGCGAGGCGGTCATGGCTGTGCCAGATTTCGCCAGCATGATCCCTGATACTCCGAAGCAATACGCCACGACTGCAGACACATTTTTCCTAGATCCGGTTCAACCCGTTGATCTAGCCGGTGCATCAAATGCATGGGCTGCGCTGGGTTCGAGATCTGCAAGCGGCAGCCCCCTTTTAGCAACAGATCCGCACCTCCCACTTTTTGCGCCGGGATATTGGATGATCGCTCGTTTAGAACTTTCCGACGGAGGGGCGGTTGGGGCCACCATCCCGGGAATTCCCGGGATATTGATTGGCCGAAATGCGGATTTGGGATGGGGGATCACATCAAGCTATCTTGACGATCAGGACATCGTTGTCGAAAAGCTCAACCCTCAAAATTCCGAAGAGTACCTCACTGAAGATGGGTATGTCGCGTTTGAAACGCGAGACGTGCTGATCGGTATCAAAGATCAAGTCTCCGTCTCGCGGCACTTACGGTGGAGCCAGAACGGACCAGTATTGCCGTCTCATCGGTTGAATTTGGCGGCTATAACGCCTGTAGGTCATGTGGCAACAATGTCGTGGACAGCACTTGAAGCGGACGATCAGTCTATCGAGGCTTTGATTAATGTAATGCGCAAACATACCGTTGATGATGCGGTCGCCGAGATCGGGAAAATAGTTTCACCGTCCAATAACTTTACGCTAGCCGACAAGGACAATATTGTGCAAGTGTCCGGCGGCAGATTGCCAGTCCGCAATCTTGATCACCCGACACGCGGTCAGATGCCCTCCCCCGGTTGGGATAAAGCCAGCGTTTGGGAAGGGGTGTTTCCGTTCGATTCGAACCCTTATATTAAGAACCCCGAAAGCGGGATTGTGGTAAACACGAATAACAAATTGATTGAGCGACCCTTCCCGCTCCATTTTAGTTACGAATGGGGCGACACGCAGCGTATTGCGCGCGCGACATCACTCCTGAATGCACGGGAATTTCACACGCTAAGCAGTTTCGTGGAAATACAGACGGACATAATTTCCATCACGGCGCGCAATCTTCTACCCTTGATCGCACGTGATTTGTGGTGGACAGGCCAGCCTGCAGCCACCGATTCCTTTGCGCGTCGCCGACAAGAAGCACTGGAACTTCTGGCCAACTGGAATGGAGAGATGGGCGAGCACGACCCTGAACCACTTATTTATGCTGCATGGATTCAAGCATTACAAAAACGCCTAATTGTCGACGAACTTGGTAGCCTATCAGGCGAACTAACGCGTGTACGACCTGACTTTATTGAAGCGGTTTTTCGCGACGACAATGGTGCAGGCATTTGGTGTGACATCCAGCAAACTTCGCGCACTGAAACATGCCAACAAATGGCTGAACTGTCATTGGACGAGGCATTGCTGCGTCTAGAGGAAACCTACGGCAAAAACAAAAATCGCTGGCGTTGGGGTACGGCGCACCAAGCTTTGCACAAAGCACAGGTGCTGGGTCGTATTCCAGTGGTGTCATGGTTCGCCAATATCCGTCAAGAGACGCCCGGCGGTGATAATACATTGTTACGCGGGGCTACGCGGGGCGCCGGAACTGCGCCATTCACCAACATACATGGTAGCGGATTCAGGGCCGTCTATGATTTTTCTAATTTGGACAGCTCTCTGATGATAATCGCTACGGGGCAGTCAGGCCACCTGCTCTCGCCCCACTACGATGATCTGGCCGCACTGTGGCGTCGCGGGGAATACATCCCCATGTCGCTGGATCCCGAAGTGGCGCGAGGTGGGGCCGTCGGGATAACCCGTTTGACCCCCTCCCGTTAATCGGTAAACGCTTTTTCAATAACAAATTGACCAGGTGTGGAATTCGAACCTTCCACCATTCCGGCATCTTCGCAAATTTGTTTGTGCTCTTTAAGCATTGCCATAGATCCGCAGATCATAACGCGATCTGTTTCCGCGTTTAGAGGGGCGCCAGTTATGTCTTTGAACACACCGTTGCGAAGACAGTCAGTCATACGTCCCATTTGATCACTCTTTTCGCGGGTCGTTGTCGCGAAATACGTCAGCTTGTCACCGACAACTTCGCTTAGCAGTTCATCGGACTTAATCTCGGCAATCAGCGTTTTGCCAAAATCCAATTCGTTTACGTCCCGACAAGTTTGCGTCAGGATGACTTCATCAAATTTCTCGTAGGTTTCTGGGTCGCGAATTGTGCTTGCGAAAGGTGCAATGCCTGTACCTGTCGAAAACATGATCAGCCGTTTACCCGGAACCAACGCGTCATGCACCAATGTGCCGACCGGTTTTGGACGCATCACAATTTCGTCGCCAACCTTTAGGTGCTGCAACTTCGACGTCAACGGACCATCAGCTACCTTGATCGAATAAAACTCGAGCTCTTCTGCCCAATTTGGCGATGCAATGGAGTACGCACGTAATAACGGCTTATCACCATTGGCCAAGCCGATCATCGCAAATTCACCTGAACGAAAACGGAACGAATCCGGACGTTCGCACGTGAAGCTGAATGTTTTGTCAGTGTAATGCTTAACCGAAGTCACTTTCAAAAAAGCCATCCCGCGATATGCTTTAGGTAGTTCGTCAGACATAAGTATCCCTTAATCCTTGTTTGCACGCCGTATACCGCCGCATTTACGCGGAATATACCCCCTTTTTTCGTAGCTCCGTTGACCTCGATCAATTTCCAGTTTAATGAGCTTGCTTATGAATGGGTAGCAATACGGTTACCCGCGCCGCGTTGATTTTTGCGGCCATATTAATCGCCGCAACAAACGGAAAAACATGACTTCTTTTAACGAACTCGGGCTAGACTCGAAAGTACTGCAAGCCGTAGTCGATACAGGCTATACAACCCCTACCCCAATTCAGGCCGAGGCCATTCCACACGCCTTGCAAGGCAAGGACGTGTTGGGAATTGCGCAAACGGGTACTGGCAAAACTGCTTCCTTCACGCTGCCCATGATCACTATGTTGTCCAAGGGCCGCGCACGTGCGCGCATGCCGCGCTCGTTGGTTCTATGTCCAACGCGCGAATTAGCGGCGCAGGTTGCCGAGAATTTTGAAACATACGCGAAGCATGTAAAGCTTTCGATGGCGCTGCTTATCGGTGGTGTCAGTTTCAAGGATCAGGATCGCCTGATTGACCGTGGCGTCGACGTATTAATCGCCACCCCTGGTCGACTGCTCGATCATTTCGAGCGCGGCAAACTTATGCTTAACGGCGTGCAAATCATGGTGGTCGATGAAGCGGACCGGATGCTCGACATGGGGTTCATCCCCGACATCGAACGCATCTTCAAACTTACGCCATTCACGCGCCAGACACTGTTTTTCTCGGCAACCATGGCGCCTGAAATAACACGGATCACGCAGGAATTCCTGCATAACCCTGTGCGGGTTGAAGTAGCGCGTCAAGCGACCACTTCAGAGACAATTACCCAAGCTGTATGCATGCATACGCCCTCTCGCAAAGATCAGGGCCCAAAAGACAAACGCGACATTCTTCGCGCTATTATCGATGCTGAAGGCGAAAGCCTGACCAACGCCATCATTTTTTGCAACCGTAAGCGCGATGTTGATATTGTCGCCAAGTCGCTGAAAAAACACGGCTTGGATGCGTCTGCTTTGCACGGTGATCTCGACCAATCCTTGCGGATGAAAATCCTGAACGGTTTCCGCGATGGCGAGTTGAAGTTGCTGGTGGCATCAGACGTGGCTGCTCGGGGTCTCGACATTCCAAATGTTAGCCATGTGTTCAACTTCGACGTCCCGATTCATTCAGAGGATTACGTTCACCGAATCGGTCGTACAGGTCGCGCTGGCCGTGAAGGTACAGCGATTACACTTTGCTTGCCTTTCGAGGAAAAATACCTCACCAGCATCGAGGCGCTGGTGAAGAAAGAAATTCCGCGTATGGATAACCCGTTGAAAACCAAGGTTAGTGCTTCGAAGTCAGAAGAAAAGCCGACACGCCAAAGTCGACCTAAACGGAATGCCGACAAGCCAAAAGCTGTCGAGGCTCCGAAGGAGAAAGTGGCGCAGCCGGTAAAAACCGAGGCGCCAAAGCCAGCACCGCGTGAGAACAACACGCGTCCTGACAATAACCGGCGCCCACAACGTGGACGCGGTCGTGGGCGTGACAATGGACCATCGGTTATCGGCATGGGTGACCATATGCCGGCTTTTATGACGCGAGACCTTCGTGCTTTGCAAGTGGCTGCGACGCCTAAAGAAGTTGAAGAAGAGCCGGAAGTGATCGAAGAAGTGGTTGCAGTCGAAACACCTGTTGAAGAGGCTCCTAAAAAACCGCGCCGTCGTCGTGCCCCCAAGAAGAAGGCCGAAGAAAATGCACCGGTTGAGGAACAACCTGCTGAGACAGCTGTTGTCGAAGAAGCAGCCGAGGAAAAGCCAGTCAAGAAACCTCGGAAGCGTCGGGTGACCAAGAAAAAAGAAGAAACACCTGTCGCGGAAACGCCAGTGGATAAATCCGAAGCTGAATAAAAAGCTTAACGGTAGAAACAAAAAGGGCCTCGCATTAATTTGCGAGGCCCTTGTACGTTCAAGTTCAGTTTATTCTGCGACCAACCGGTTAATCAAAACCGTACAAACCGGTTTCTTTCCAACGATATCTTTACAAACTTGGTTGGAAATCCGCCCGACCAAGCTCTCGACACCTTCGTCACTGTTCAGTGTCTTACGGTTAGCTGAGGACAAAGCTTTATCGATAGCCTTTTCAAGCTGCCCATCGACACCGCCGTTAACCTTAGGGTCATTCGGCAAACCGATAGTTTCCACCCAGACGCCATCGATCATGGAGCCGTCTTCTTCAAGCACCAGCGACACAACTACATGCCCGCGCAAAGCCATTTGAATACGTTCGCGAACGATCCCATCCAGCGCCCCGATCAACTGTTTACCGTCGAGGTAAGTGCGACCAGTCTCGATATGATCGACGATTTTTGGCTTGTTGGTCAGGTCAATCATCGTTCCATTAGATACGATAACCGCCTTATTCCCGTTCGATTGCACCACTTCTGCATGTTCGCGAAGATGGCGATACTGACCGTGCATCGGAATAACGACATCGGCCTTCATCAATGCGTGCATCTGTTCCAAATCAGGACGATTGGCGTGACCGGAAACGTGGTAGCGCCCGTCGCTGTCATCAATAACCGTCACGCCTTTTTCAGCCATCTGGTTCAGAATATAAGACACAGAGTTTTCGTTACCTGGGATAGTTTTGGACGAGAACAGGAATGTATCCCCATCTTTCAACTCCAACCCACGGTATTTACCGCGCGCCAGTCCGGCTGTCGCCGCCCGCCGTTCGCCTTGCGAACCGGTTGCGAGAACGAACATTTGGTTTCGAGGGATACTGCCTGCGTCTTCCAGATCTACGATCGGCGGGAAGTCTTTAAGAACACCGGTCGCGAATGCCGCCTTGATCATCGTATCCATAGCCCGACCAACAACGACGACGGAGCGGCCCTCGTCCGTTGCGGCCTGTGCCAGCGTTTTCAATCGCGCTACGTTTGAACCAAAGGTCGTGGCAAAAACCATACCCTTTGCAGTCTTCATCAGCTCGTGAATATCTTTCGAAATTGAAGCTTCGGAACGCCCGACACCTTTAGAAAACACGTTGGTGGAATCGCAAATCAACGCCTTGACGCCGCCCTTGGCAATATCAGCCATCAATTCGGGATCGAACGGCTCTCCAACCAGCGGTGTCGGGTCGGTTTTGAAGTCACCCGTGTGCACGATGCGCCCCACTGGCGTATCAATAACCAAACCCGAAGCCTCGGGGATTGAATGCGCGATAGGCATGAAGCCTACCTTAAACGGGCCGATGTCAATTTGCGCGGGCCAAACAGGCACCACGTTAACTTGGTCGGGGTTCAGCCCTGCCCGTTCCATTTTGTTCGACGCAATCATGGCCGTAAACTTGCGTGCGTATATAGGTGCCTTCAGTTGTGGATACAAAAGACCAACCGCCCCGATGTGATCTTCGTGTGCGTGCGTGATGATTATCGCATCAAGGCGATCCGCCCGTGCGATGATGTACGACGCATCCGCCATGATCAAGTCCACGCCCGGTGTGCTATCCATGTCAGGGAATGTTACGCCAACATCCACAAGGATGTAACGTTCCTTGTTTTTAGGCCCGTATCCGTAAAGATACATATTCATTCCGATTTCACCCGCCCCACCGAGGGGAAGGTAGATCAAACGATCTTTTTTACTCATCTAGTTTTTCTCTCTATTTAGTTCTGCGATCAACACGAGCCCGTGGATCGTCAAGTCAGTATTAATAATTTTAAGGGCTTTGCAGTCCTGCGCGAAAAGAGTGGACAATCCACCGGTTCCTACGACTTTCATTTCATGACCGCGTTCGGCGGCTATGCGCATACATAGGCCCTCGATTAACGAAATGTAACCCCAGTAAATACCCGATTGCATGCAACCGACTGTATCGGTGCCAATTACCGTGTCCGGTTTGCTTACATCAATATGCGGGAGGGCCGCCGCAACTTCGTGCATTGCCCGTAACGAAAGGTTAACGCCTGGGGCAATTATGCCACCTTCATATGCACCGTCATGCCCCACCACATCAAAATTTGTCGCTGTTCCGAAGTCGACCACGATGACATTACCGCCATAAAGGTCATAAGCTGCAACGGTATTTGCCAGACGATCTGGCCCGACGCCGGTATGTTCGTCTACACGGACCGGCACCCCAAGTTCCACCTCGTTGCGGCGCACAACTATCGGGCGGCAGTTGAAATATCTGTCAGACAGGACACGAAGGTTGAAAACCACGCGAGGAACGGTGGAGCAAATAATGACTTCGGTAATCTTTGCAGTGATGCAATGGTTGTCCATCAGCTGTTTCAGCCAGACGAAATATTCGTCGCCAGTGCGGCGATAGTCTGAAGAACACCGCCACTCCGCGATAAATTTTTCGCCGTCATGCAGTGCGAATACCGCATTCGTATTTCCAACATCAATCGCAAGGAGCATTCAGCCCTCCGTTCCGAAATATATTTCAGCTGCGGGTAAGTGCAGCAAACCTTTCGAGGTTCTTAAAACAATTGCCCCCGCCTCGTCCACTGTTTCGAAGGTGCCAACTTCTGTGCGGCCCATTAACTTCGCAGTAATAACCTCGCCAAGACGTGTGGCGTGATTCAACCACTCATTGCGTATTGGCTCAAACCCGTATTGTTGAAACTGTGTTTCCCAACGATCAAAAGCCATTGCCAAAAGTGTAAGGAAGTTTTCCGGATCAATTTTGACGCCAATAACTGATCGAAGACTAATGGGTGCAAAGGCCCCGTCTTCGATGAAAGAGGAATCGGGTTCGTTTGAAAGATTAACGCCGATCCCGATACAGAGATACGAACCGGATGCATCAATCCCGCTTTCCAGCAATATGCCAGCCAGCTTCCGGTTATTCAGCAGAACATCGTTTGGCCACTTGAGAGAAAAGATATCCTCGCGTCCGCAAACCTCAACCAGAGCATCCCGAAGCGCTAGTGCCGCGATAAAGGATCGCAAGGCTGCATGCTCAGGGCCACCCTTTGGTCGGATCAATAGAGACGCCGAAAAATTTCCCTTGCCGCTATCCCAAGGGCGCCCACGTCGCGCACGACTTTGAGTTTGTTCAAGGGTAAGGAACCACGCAGGGCCACTCTCACCTTTGCTGGCACGGCGAATAGCTTCGGCGTTAGTACTGTCGAGGGTTTGAAAGACCTCACGACCAACGCCTTCAGGCCAGCTATCCATTTAGCTCAACAACGTCGCGGCGGCCAATCCGGCAATGGTTTCAACACCAAACAGATTGACAATACCCAGAACCATAGCGCCAGACGTTCCACCAAGAAAGACCCAATGCAATGTCGACATCTTACCGTTCAAATCATCGCCAGCCTCGCCGAAGTACATCAGGAATACGATCCGTAGATAATAATATGCACCTATCACCGAGGCGATCACACCAGCAATGGCCAGCCATGTAAGCCCCGCATTTACCGCGGCTGTCAGAGCATAGAACTTGGCAAAGAATCCAACCAGCGGTGGAAGGCCGGCAAGGCTAAACATCAGCACTGCCAATGCAGCTGCCCGTGCCGGGGCGACACGCGAATACATGCTGAGCGATTTAATGTCGGTGACGGCTTGGCCATCACGCTCCATATTCAGGATGAACGCGAATACGCCAACGTTGGTCGTCACGTAAATGGCCATGTAAATCAACAAAGCCTGAACACCTTCTTCGGAACCTGCGGCCAGTCCCATCAAGGCAAAGCCCATGTGCGCAATCGAGGAATACGCCATTAGACGCTTGATATTCGTCTGCCCGATTGCAGCGATAGACCCGAGGAAGACGGATGCTAACGACAAGAATATCAGGATTTGTTGCCAATCGCCAACTGCGTTGCCAAAACCATCATGTAGCAGACGCGCCATCATCGCGGCAGCAGCCATTTTTGGAGCCGTTGCAAAGAAACCGGTAACCGGAGTTGGCGACCCCTCGTAAACATCAGGTGTCCACATGTGAAACGGTGCAGCAGAAACTTTGAACGCCATACCGGTGACAAGGAACACCAGACCGAATAGCAGTCCGATGGACATGCCTTCGTCTGCCACTACGGTGGTAATTTGGCTGAACACAGTCGTGCCTGTATATCCGTAGACCAGCGACGCACCATAGAGCAGCAGGCCCGATGACAACGCCCCAAGCACGAAATATTTCAAGCCTGCCTCAGTCGAACGCAGGCTGTCACGACGGAAAGCCGCAATGACGTAGAGTGACAAGGATTGCAGTTCCAGTCCCATATACAGCGACAACAGATCGCCCGCAGACACCATAATCATCATACCGATGGTCGCCATCGTAATCAGAACCGGGAATTCATATTTCAGAAGGCTATTCTTTTGTAGGTACTCCTTTGAAAGGAACAGGATAGACGCCGCCCCCCACAAAATAACGACCTTGGCGAAGCGTGCGAAACCGTCGTTAACAAATCCTTCATTAAACGCTGTGTCCGCACCTACAGGCGCCATGCCTATCCAAAGGCCAACGCCAACAAAAATTACAGCAGTGACCGATAAAATCAGACTGGATACAGCCTCTTGCTTCTGGGACCAGACACCAAACATCAGGGCAGCCATTGCATAAACCGCCAGCAGCAGCTCGGGGAGGATTACGGAAATATCGTTGCTTAACATATCTTCACCCGATCAGTGGTTTGGGGCGGCAGTATCAGCCGCGCCAACAACAGTTTCAAAATTATGCACCAGCGCCTCGACCGAGGGACCGATGATGTCCAGAACAAGCGCCGGATAGATGCCCAAAAGCAGCGTAAACAGTGCCAGTGGTGCTATGACAAGCTTCTCGCGGGTATCCATGTCAGTTATACCCTTTAAGCTTTCCTTAATCAGGTCGCCGAAAACAACACGGCGATACAGATAAAGCGCATAAGCGGCAGACAGAATTACACCTGTGGCCGCGCCAAATGCTACCCAAGTATTAACCTTGAATACAGCAACCAGCGTTAGGAATTCGCCGATAAAGCCAGATGTGCCCGGCAGACCGACGTTTGCCATAGTGAACAGCATGAAGATCAAAGCATAGACTGGCATGCGAATGGCAAGTCCGCCGTAAGCTTCTATCTCGCGCGTATGCATGCGGTCATAAACAATGCCGACAGACAGGAACAACGCACCAGAGATGAAGCCGTGGCTGATCATCTGGAAAATTGCACCATCAAGGCCTTGTTGGTTAAACGTAAAGATGCCCATCGTCACGAAGCCCATGTGCGCAACCGAAGAATAGGCAATCAATTTCTTCATGTCCGTCTGTGCCAAAGCAATCAACGAGGTCAGAATGATCGCCGCGACTGACAGGAAGAATACGAAGCTCTGCATAATGTCCGATGCTACCGGGAACATGGGCAAGCTGAACCGCAGGAAGCCATAGCCACCCATTTTGATCAAAATAGCAGCCAGCACCACAGATCCAGCCGTCGGCGCCTGAACGTGAGCGTCTGGAAGCCATGTGTGTACCGGCCACATTGGCATTTTCACGGCGAACGACGCGAAGAACGCCAACCACATCAATGTCTGTGCGCCACCAACAATCTGGAAGCCAAGGACCGAAATAGTCCCGGCCGAAAATTCGTGATTTAGCAACTTCACGATATCAGTTGTGCCCGCATCGTACCACATCGCGATCATCGCGATCAGCATCAGGACGGATCCAAGAAGCGTGTAGAGGAAGAATTTGAAGGCCGCGTATATTTTGTCTTTCCCGCCCCAGATACCAATAATTAGGAACATCGGGATTAGGCCAGCTTCGAAGAAGACGTAGAACAGTACCAGATCGAGAGACAAGAACACGCCGATCATCAGCGTTTCCAGCACCAAAAAGGCAATCATGTATTCTTTAACGCGATGATCGATTTTCCAACTCGCACCGATGACGATTGGCATCATGAAAGTTGTCAGCATTACGAACAGAATACTAATTCCGTCCACACCCAATTTATAGGTCAGACCACCAAGCCAGCCGGCTTGCTCAACCATTTGAAAACCGGTGTTGGAAGGATCAAACTCTTGCAAAATAAACAGCGAGGCAATGAACGTTGCACCCGTTGCAAACAGTGTCAGGAGTTTAGCGTTCTTCACGGCCATTTCGTCGTCGCCGCGAAGGAAGAACATCAAGACAATCGCGCCGAACAACGGCAAGAAGGTGACAATGGAAAGAAGGTTATCCATATTAGTGCGCCCCTCCGAAAATGGCGAACCATGTAATTAAGCCAACAACCCCGAGGATCATCGCGAATGCATAGTGGAACAAGTATCCCGATTGGGCTTTGGAAGCCGCCCGTGTCAGGAATGGAATGAAGCCCATTGCGATACCATTGATAGTGCCGTCAATTACCGAGCCGTCGAATTTTTTCCATAGGAAATGGCCTAGGCGTTTGGCCGGGTTTACAAACAAGAAATCGTAAACCTCGTCAAAATACCACTTGTTCAGCAAGAACTGGTAAAGACCAGGATTGCGTGTCGCCAACCCTTTCGGGAACGCAGGATTTATTATGTAGAAGTAGTATGACACCAAGAAGCCAACCATCATGGCAATAAAGGGAGAAACTTTAACCCAATTCCCAACGTCATGCGCATCATGCAACACGTGGTTTGTTTCGTGATTGGTATAAATCGCAACCGAGAACCATTCAGCAACATCATGCCCGAAGAAGTTGTTGTAGAAGAACATGCCGGCAAAGATTGCGCCAACAGCCAGAACAGCCAACGGAATGATCATAACCATCGGGCTTTCATGCGCATGGTCATGTGTATGCTTGTCGCCCTTTTCCTTTCCGTAGAAAGTCAGGAACATAAGACGCCAACTGTAGAAACTTGTCATTGCGGCAGCGGCAACCAACATCCAGAACGCGTATTCGCCAACACCGGAACCGGCTGCAAACGTGCTCTCGATTATCGCGTCTTTTGATAGGAACCCGGCCATACCGATATTGGTTAACGGAATACCAACGCCTGTGATGGCCAACGTGCCGATCATCATCGCCCAGAACGTATATGGAATTTTCTTACGCAGAGCGCCGTAGTTCCGCATGTCCTGTTCATGATGCATCGCTGTAATCACCGAACCTGCGCCAAGGAACAGCATCGCTTTGAAGAATGCGTGTGTGAACAAATGGAACATTGCGGCTTGATAAACACCAACGCCAGCAGCGGCAAACATATAGCCAAGCTGCGACATTGTTGAATAAGCAATCACACGTTTGATGTCGTTTTGCACCAAAGCAATTGTCGCCGCCACAAATGCGGTGCTCGCACCAATGACGGTCACAAACGCCAACGTACCTGGAGCATATTCAAACAGTGGCGACATCCGTGCCACAAGGAACACACCGGCAGTAACCATCGTCGCCGCGTGAATAAGTGCGGACACAGGTGTCGGACCTTCCATCGCGTCGGGAAGCCATGTGTGCAAGAACAACTGCGCTGATTTACCCATCGCTCCGATGAACAGCAGCATGGTAATTGCCTCAGCTGCATTCACATCCATATATAGGAAGGTGAACGAGACCGATGCAAGATGATGCCCCTGTGTAAATATTTCCGAAAAGTTAATGCTGTCGGTCATCATGTAGATGGCAAAAATACCAAGCGCGAAGCCGAAGTCACCAACACGGTTAACGATGAACGCTTTCATCGCCGCCGCATTCGCTGAAGGCTTGCGGTAATAGAAACCAATCAGAAGATACGAGGCAACCCCCACGCCTTCCCAGCCAAAGAACATTTGCAGAAGGTTGTCAGACGTTACCAGCATTAACATCGCGAAGGTGAAGAACGACAAGTATGCAAAGAAACGCGGCAAGTAACTCTCGCCTTCTTTCCATTGCGGATCGTTTTTCATGTAGCCGATCGAATACAGGTGCACGAGGCTGGAAACCGTCGTCACAACGACCAACATCACGGCTGTAAGGCGGTCCATCCGTATAGCCCAGTCAACTGACAGGCTGCCACTTTCCACCCAGCGGAACAACGCAATCGTCTGCACGTGGTCATAGTCACCAAAGAACAGGATCCACGACAGGAATGCCGACAGAAACAACAGACCTGTTGTTACATACATCGCATTCTTCTCGCCAATCATGCGCCAGCCGAAACCAGCAATCAGCGCACCCATTAGCGGGCCAAAGAGAACAATCGTAGGCATCATTTATCCCTTCATCGCATTGACGTCTTCAACATCAATCGCGCCACGGTTACGGAAGAATACAACGAGGACAGCAAGACCAATCGCCGCTTCTGCGGCAGCAACGGTCAGGATGAATAGGGTAAATACTTGCCCAACCATGTCACCCAAATGCGCCGAGAATGCTACGAAATTGATATTCACAGCTAGCAACATTAACTCGATCGACATTAGAATGACGATAATGTTTTTCCGGTTAAGAAAAATGCCGAAGATGCCAATGACGAACAGTATCGCCGCGACAGTCAGGTAATGCTCTAATCCAATCATATCCCTTGCCCCGGTTTAACGTCTTTCATTTCGTACGAATCCTTCGGATCACGATAAATCTGCGTGACAATGCTTTGGCGCTTCACGTTCGGGCGGTGCCGCATTGTAAGAACGATTGCACCAACCATGGCGACAAACAGGATCAAGCCGGCGATTTGGAACAGGAACACATAGTCGGTATAGATCAACTGCCCTAACGCCACTGTGTTTTCGACGTCTTCTGGCGCAGGTGAAACCGCGGCGCGAAGCGCGGGTGCGTTTGCTGCAAAAATCCAGTTTCCGAAGACGATACCTAGTTCCAACAATAAAATGAGACCGATGGCCAATCCTAATGGAAGGTATGCGGAAACTGATCCGCGCAACTCTGCGAAATCCACGTCCAGCATCATAACGACGAACAGGAACAACATCGCCACCGCGCCCACATAAACGATGAGCATCAGCATGGCGATAAATTCTGCGCCCAGCAGCACGAACAGCGCCGCCGACGAGAAGAACGTCAATATCAACCACAATACCGAATGAACCGGATTGCGCGACAGCACCACAAAAATTGCGGACGCCACAGCGGTGAACGCAAATAGGTAAAATGACAAGGTCGCTATGACCATAATCTGTCCCTTCCTTCTTCCCGCTTTATGCGGTGTTAGTTGCCCTTAACGGTAGGGCGCATCCAGTTCGATATTACGTGCGATCTCGGCTTCCCAACGTTCGCCGTTCGCTAGAAGTTTATCTTTATTATAGAAAAGCTCCTCGCGGGTTTCGGTCGCATACTCAAAGTTCGGGCCTTCAACGATTGCATCCACCGGACAGGCTTCTTGGCAGAAACCGCAATAGATGCATTTCGTCATGTCGATGTCATAACGCGTGGTGCGGCGGCTGCCATCCTCGCGCGGTTCTGCATCAATGGTAATCGCCTGAGCGGGGCAAATTGCTTCGCACAACTTACAAGCAATGCAGCGTTCCTCGCCGTTAGGATACCGACGCAACGCATGTTCCCCACGGAAACGCGGACTAAGTTCGCCCTTCTCGTGTGGATAGTTGAGTGTGTATTTAGGCTTGAAGAAATACTTCATTCCCAGTGCAAAGCCGCTCAGAAAATCCTTCAACAGGAAGTTTTTGATTACGCGGTCTAAAGTTACAGCCATCTAATCAGCCCCCCACAGCCCAGCGGGCATAACCCGGGACACCATATTGCGCGAACGCAGCTACAAGAACGACCCATCCTAGCGACAGTGGCAGGAAGACTTTCCAACCAAGGCGCATAAGTTGGTCATAACGGAACCGTGGAACCAGCGCTTTGACCATCGAGAATAGGAAGAAGAAGAACAGCATTTTGCCAACAAACCACAAGATGCCATCTGGCAACCCAGGAATTGGTGACAACCAACCGCCGAAGAATAGGATTGTCATCATCGCGGTCATGAATACCAGCGCCATCAGCTCGCCGATCATGTAAAGCAAGAACGGAGTCGAGGAGTATTCAACCTGATATCCGGCGACCAACTCTGATTCCGCTTCGGGAAGATCGAACGGTGGACGGTTGGTTTCAGCCAACGCGGATACGAAGAACAACCACACCATCGGGAAATGGGGCAACCAGTACCAACTGAAGATACCGTAGTTACCGGACTGCGCCAAAACAATATCTGTTAAGTTCAACGAACCGGTCGAAATCAGAACCCCAACGATAATCAAACCAATCGAGACTTCGTACGAAATCATCTGCGCCGCTGAACGCAACGCACCAAGAAAGGCGTATTTGGAGTTCGAGGCCCAGCCTCCCATAATCACGCCATACACCTCGAACGAGGAAATCGCGAAGATATAGAGGATACCGACGTTGATATTAGCAACCACCCAACCCTCGTTGAATGGAATAACGGCCCAAACAACAACGGCCATGATGAACGTAATCATCGGCGCCATGAAAAAGACGATTTTGTCAGCACCAGCAGGAACGATCACCTCTTTGGCGATGTATTTGATGAAATCCGCGAAGGATTGTAGCAGGCCAAACGCGCCAACAATATTGGGTCCTTTACGCATTTGAACCGCTGCCCAGATTTTTCGATCACCGTACATAAGGAACGCCAGTGCGACGAGGATCAGGACGACTACCAGAAGACATTGGCCAAGAATGACCAGAAATGTCCCGAAGTAGAGGCCGAATGTATCGATCATAAATTCCATGTCGTTACTCCGCCGCCATTGGTTTTTGGCTTGCCGCCAGTTGACTTAGTTCCGCCATCACACTCGATGCGCGAGCGATCGGGTTGGTCTGGTAGAAGCTTGTAACGGCATTGGTGAAGCTGCCGGAACCAAGTTTCTTTGGCTCTGCCGCTTTCCAGTCGTTAACAGGAACTTCATCAATCGTCGCTAAATGCGGGAAGTCCTTAAACATCGCGGCGCGCAACTCGGCAAGCGAGTTATAGGGCAACGCATCACCCAATTCCGCCGACAACGCCCGTAGAATAGCCCAGTTTTCACGTGCATCGCCCGGTGCAAAACCAGCACGTTGCGCCATTTGGGGGCGCCCCTCGGTGTTGACGAAAATACCGGATTCTTCGGTGTAGGCTGCCGCTGGCAGGATAACATCAGCACGATGTGCTCCACGATCCCCGTGGCTACCTTGGTAAATCACGAATGGGCCAGCGTCTATGTCCAACTCATCAGCGCCAAGATTGTAAATCACCTCGGCCTTGTCGAGCGCATTGATCATGCCGCCTTCAGTCGTGAAACCAACATCCATGCCGCCAACACGCGCCGCAGCGGTGTGCAGCACCATGAATTTGCTTTCGGTTACTTCGGCAAAACGCATGGCTTGCGATAGAACAGCTTCGCCGTCTTTGCCAGTCAATGCACCCTGCCCGATGATCACGACAGTATCTTTGCCAATCGCATCAGAACCGGAACCGTCGGCGATTTTCATCAACCCTTCGCGCCCCTCACCGAGGTGGAAATATTCATACGTGAGGTCTGCAGATTCGCCAACCACGCCAATTTTTGCGCCGTTCAGCCAAGCTTTGCGAATTCGCGCATTCAGCACCGGAGATTCAAGCCGTGGATTGGTGCCAATCAACATGATCGCCTGTGCGGTATCAATATCGTCAATGTTCGCCGTGCCCACATAACCGCCACGATCACCGATTGGCAGATATGCTCCGTCAACGCGGCACTCGACATTACCGTCAATCATGCCTTTCAAAGCATACATTGCTTCGGTCGAGGCAAGATCGCCAGCAATCGCTGCAACCTTTTTACCTTCACTGGCCGTCTTGATCGCAGCGAAAGCCTCAGCCCAAGTTGCTTCGGTTAGCTTTCCATCAACACGCACATAAGGTGTGTCCAAACGCTGCCGACGCAATCCGTCCCAGATGAAACGGGTTTTGTCTGAAATCCACTCTTCGTTCACGCCATCGTGGTTGCGTGGAACAATCCGCATAACTTCGCGGCCTTTGGTATCCACACGAATGTTGGACCCTAGCGCGTCCATTACGTCGATCGTTTCGGTTTTCTTCAATTCCCATGGACGGGCAGAAAACGCGTAAGGTTTCGACGTCAACGCTCCAACTGGGCAAAGGTCAATGATGTTGCCCTGAAGGTTGGAATCCAGCGAGCAGTTAAGATATGTCGCAATCTCGGCATCCTCGCCACGACCAGTCTGGCCCATCACAGTAATGCCCGCAATTTCCGACGTGAAACGAACGCAACGTGTGCAGGAGATACACCGAGTCATCGTCGTGGAAACAAGCGGCCCGAGATCGAGATCCTCGACCGACCGTTTAGCCTCGCGCGAGCGGCTGAAATCAACACCATACGCCATAGCCTGATCCTGCAAGTCGCATTCACCACCCTGATCGCAAATCGGACAATCGAGCGGGTGGTTCAGAAGCATAAACTCCATCACCCCTTCGCGGGCCTTTTTTACCATCGGGGATTTCGTTTTAACAACAGGTGGTTGACCCTCAGGGCCGGGGCGCAAATCACGCACCTGCATCGCACAGGACGCTGCGGGCTTAGGCGGACCACCTACAACTTCAACCAGACACATGCGGCAGTTGCCAGCGATGGTCAGCCGTTCGTGGTAGCAGAAACGCGGGATTTCAATACCCGCAACTTCAGCTGCCTGAAGGATTGTCATTGCGCCATCGACTTCGATTTCTTGGTCGTCGATGATGATTTTTTTAAGGTCGCTCATGCGTCAACTCCGCTATCAACGTTAGAACGAGCTTCGTTTGGCCATTTTGAAAGCCACCAAACAAAAACGGCTAAACCAAACAAGCTGATGGCAGATATTAGTATCGAGTGACCTTGGCTAAATCCCATTCGGCGGGAAATTCTGAAATGTACGAATAGAGAAAATACCGCAATTGCAAGAACCAGCACTCCAGAAAAGCCTATATTGTTCATCATCGCGCTACTCCGCCGCAATCGAGCTTACACGGCCCGTTTTTTGATATTTAATCCGGTCTTCGATCTCGTTGCGGAAATGTCGAACCAGACCCTGAATTGGCCAAGCCGCCGCATCGCCGAGCGCGCAGATCGTATGACCCTCGACCTGCTTGGTAATGCTTAGCAGCATATCGATTTCTTCAAGTTCGGCCTCGCCTGTCACCAGACGGTCCATGACGCGCATCATCCAGCCTGTGCCTTCGCGGCACGGCGTACACTGACCGCAGCTTTCATGTTTGTAGAACTTCGCCAGACGCCAGATCGCTTTGATAACATCGGTGGACTGGTCCATGACGATGACCGCAGCAGTACCCAGACCGGACCGTTGTTCACGCAGCCAATCAAAATCCATGATCGCATCTTTAGCAATGTCGGCAGGCAGAAGCGGAACAGATGAACCACCCGGAATAACCGCTTTCAAGTTCTTCCAACCGCCGCGAACCCCGCCGCAATGTTTGTCGAGCAGTTCTTCAAGCGGAATAGACATCGATTCTTCTACGACACAGGGGTTGTTGACGTGTCCCGAAATTCCGAACAGCTTGGTACCGTGATTGTTTGGCCGCCCCATGGACGTAAACCAATCGGCCCCACGGCGCAGAATCGTCGGTACTACCGCGATCGACTCCACGTTGTTAACCGTAGTTGGAGCGCCGTACAAACCGGCACCTGCAGGAAACGGGGGCTTCATACGCGGCATACCTTTGCGGCCCTCAAGACTTTCCAGCAAGGCAGTTTCTTCGCCGCAGATATACGCGCCCGCCCCGTGGTGCAGATACAGGTCGAAATCCCAACCCGAACCCGCCGCGTTTTTGCCCAGCAAGCCCGCGTCGTAACATTCATCAATCGCGACTTGCAAAGCCTCGCGCTCCCGAATGAACTCGCCACGGATATAGATGTAGCCAGCATTCGCGCCCATACCGAAACCCGCGATCAAACACCCTTCGATCAACGTGTGTGGATCGTGGCGCATGATTTCGCGGTCTTTACATGTACCCGGTTCGGATTCATCAGCGTTAATCACTAAGTAAGATGGACGACCATCGGATTCTTTTGGCATAAATGACCATTTCAAACCCGTAGGGAATCCCGCACCGCCGCGACCACGAAGACCAGAGGCTTTAACCTGATCCACGACCCAGTCGCGACCATTCTGAATATATCCAGCGGTCCCGTCCCAATGGCCACGCGCCCGCGCGCCTGCAAGGCTGCGATCGTGCATACCATAAAGGTTCGTAAATATACGGTCCTTGTCGTCGAGCATCTTACTCTCCTTCTTGGCGTTGCCGCCAAACCTTAAACAAAACTATCAGCGACCAAGCGAATGCCGCCATCGCCGCAAAGTCTGCCAGAAACGCAAAGCGCGTAGGAAGACCTAATTTTCCACCGAGGAAGTTGACCAACATCCATCCCAACATCGCTACCAAAATCACAATTGAAGCCAATCGTAATTGTGCTTTTTGTTGGTCGGATTCGTTGCTCACATCCCTCTCCTACTTAATGATTGGCACTTCGTCGCCCTGAATACGTTTGATCGTATCTCCGAACGAATTTGCCAGCGTGACGGACCCGTTAGTCGCCTCGCCTTTTTTATCTTTCAAACTTGTCAGACCGCTTAACGGCTCCGCTGCGAAACGGCCGTTTTGTGGGCCGGGTGTTGGAACTTCGCCGTTCTCGAACGCCTTCAATAGGTCGCGAAATTTATCTGCGGTAAGGTCTTCGTAATAATCCTTGCCAATTTGCGCCATCGGCGCATTGGTGCACGCGCCCAGACACTCAACTTCTTCCCAGCTAAACTTGCCATCTGCGCTGATATCATGTGCGTTCGGTGCGATCACCTCTTTGCAAATGCCGATCAGGTCTTCCGCCCCACACAGCATACAGCTTGTCGTGCCACAAACCTGAATATGTGCAACAGAACCAACAGGTTTCAGCTGAAACATAAAGTAGAATGTGGCCACTTCGAGCACGCGAATATAGGCCATGTCCAACATATCCGCGATGCATTCGATCGCCGGTTTGGGCAGCCAACCTTCCTGTTCCTGCGCACGCCACAACAGCGGAATCACACCGGACGCCTGACGGCCTTCGGGAAATTTGGTCAATTGGGCTTCTGCCCATGCCTGATTAGCTGCTGTGAATGCAAAACTGTCGGGCTGTTCTGAATGAAGTCGGCGTAGCATTAACGGTCAATCTCCCCGAAAACGATGTCAATTGTGCCAATAATGGCGGCAACATCGGCCAACTGGTGGCCGGTAGTTATGTGATCTACTGCTTGCAAATGCAAATATCCGGGGGCACGAATTTTGGCTTTGTACGGTTTATTCGATCCGTCGGCGACCAAGTACACACCAAACTCCCCTTTCGGGGCTTCCACCGCCGCGTAAACTTCGCCGGCAGGCACATGGAAACCCTCTGTATAAAGCTTGAAGTGGTGGATTAGCGCTTCCATCGAGGTTTTCATGTCGCCACGTTTGGGCGGTGTAAGTTTACCGCGTGCAAGAACGTCTCCGCCTTTACACTCACCAAGTTTAACGATGCATTGCTGCATAATCTTGATGCTCTCGCGCATCTCTTCGAGGCGCATCAGATAGCGGTCGTAGCAATCACCATTCTTGCCAACTGGAATTTTGAAATCAAACTCGTTGTAGCACTCGTATGGTTGCGAGCGGCGCAAATCCCACGCGAAACCTGCGGAACGCGCCATAACGCCGTTAAGGCCCCAATCAAATACGTCTTGCTTGGTAACCACGGCGATATCGACGTTACGCTGTTTGAAAATGCGGTTTTCGGTCAGCAGAGTTTCGAAATCTTGCAAAAACGGTTCAAACTGTTCTGTCCAAGTCTGAATATCTGCGATCAGTTTTTCAGGTAGATCCTGATGCACACCACCGGGACGGAAGTAGTTCGCATGAAGGCGCGCGCCGCAAGCCCGTTCATAGAAGATCATCAAGCTTTCGCGCTGGTCAAACCCCCAAAGGTTCGGCGTAAGTGCGCCAACGTCCAGCGCTTGCGAGCCGACGTTCATCAAATGGTTCGCGATACGCCCAAGTTCCGAATACAGAACGCGGATCAGGCTTGCGCGACGCGGCACTTCAACGCCTGTCAGCTTTTCGATGGCCAAACACCATGCGTGTTCCTGATTCATCGGGGCCACGTAATCCAACCGATCGAAATACGGCAGGTTCTGCAGATATGTCCGGCTTTCCATCAACTTTTCGGTGCCGCGATGTAGCAGGCCGATGTGTGGGTCAGCGCGCTCAACTATCTCGCCGTCGAGTTCTAATACCATACGCAGAACGCCGTGCGCCGCAGGGTGCTGTGGGCCGAAGTTGATCGAAAAGTTGCGGACTTTTTCGTCCATATCTATCGTGTTACCGTTTGATCCGTCCATGTCTTAGGCGTCCTTCTTCTCGTCGCCCGGCAGGATGTATTCGGCACCCTCCCACGGAGACATGAAATCGAATTGGCGGTATTCCTGCGTCAGCTTAACAGGTTCGTAAATGCAGCGCTTTTCAACTTCGTCGTAACGCATTTCAACATACCCTGTGGTCGGGAAATCTTTGCGTAGTGGATGCCCCTCGAACCCGTAGTCCGTCAAAAGGCGACGCAAATCCGGGTGGTTGGCAAACAGGATGCCATACATATCGAAGGCTTCGCGTTCGAACCAATTGGCGCAGGCGTGGATTGACGTGATTGATTCCACTTGCTCGTCCTCTGCGATCATAACTTTCACGCGGATGCGCTGGTTAACGACCATAGACAAGAAGTGATAAACAACCTCAAAACGTTTCTCACGTCCCGGGTAGTCAACCGCTGTGATGTCAACAAGTGTTGTGAACTGACAAGCCGCGTCACCCTTGAGAAATTCAACGAAATGTAACGAACTGGCGTTGGTTACAACAACCGTCAACTCGTCAAACTCTATCGAAGAGGACACAATTGCATCCGATTGTTTGATCTCTAGTACAGCGACTAGATCTTTAAGTGCTTCGCTCATATCGCCCCCCTTATCGCGCAATCGTGCCAGTGCGGCGAATTTTTCGCTGCAACTGCAAAAGGCCATACATCAATGCTTCGGCTGTCGGTGGACAGCCAGGCACGTATACATCAACTGGAACGATGCGATCACAGCCGCGCACAACAGAATAGGAATAGTGGTAATACCCGCCCCCGTTTGCACAGGATCCCATCGAAAGCACATACCGTGGTTCTGGCATCTGGTCGTAAACTTTACGCAAAGCCGGTGCCATTTTATTGGTCAGCGTGCCCGCAACAATCATCAAGTCGGATTGCCGTGGAGAAGCCCGCGGGGCTGTCCCGAAGCGTTCTAGATCATAGCGGGGCATGGAAGTGTGGATCATCTCTACCGCACAACACGCCAGACCAAACGTCATCCAATGCAGCGAACCTGTGCGGGCCCAGCTTAAGATGTCTTCGGTTGTTGTTAGAAGAAAGCCCTTGTCGGCCAACTGGTCATTCAACGCTTTGGTGGCAAAGTCCTTGTCACCGCCCGCGGCATTCATAGAGGTTAATCCCATTCCAAGGCGCCCTTCTTCCACTCATAAGCAAATCCGATACTCAAGACTGCCAAAAATACGATCATCGACCAGAAACCAAACAGCCCCACATCCTTGAACGCAGCGGCCCACGGGAAAAGGAAAGCAATTTCGAGATCGAAAATAATAAACAGGATCGCCACCAGATAGAACCTAACATCGAAACGCATGCGGGAATCATCAAACGGGTTGAACCCGCATTCGTAGGCCGAAGTTTTCTCAGGATCAGGGTTTCTAACCGCAACAATCACTGCCGAGAGTGAAAGAACGATGGCCAGTGCAACTGCCAGCGCAAAGAAAATTAGAATGGGAAGGTATTCGAGTAGAAGGTCTTCCAAATTTGGCACTCCTGAATCTCTAGTAGATCAATGCATTTGAGTCGGATGAGGTTTACCCGTCGGCTTATTCGACGTCAACAGACGGTAGCCTTGAAAACAACAGAAATGATACGGTTTTTCAATGCAAACACATAGTTCCAATTTGGGGGCGATAATTGCCAATACTTTATCCACCATATTTTGATACGCCTGTATGCGGCCACGCATATGTTACAGGGCTTCTATTATGTATTTCAAATTCGGGGGCAAAGGTAACAAAAAGCAGGCGCATTCTGACATCCGATCAACCCGCTGTGATCTCACGGGCTCGTGTATAGATCGTGAGCCGCCTCATCGGTTAGCCAATGCATGTCGAGTTCCGGCACACAACTTCAAACTCCTTAAGGGGATATTTAATGTCTAATACTGTATTCAAAACCGTAGCCTTGGCTGGCGCCGTCGCTTCCGCACTCGTCGCACAAACAAGCACCGCCACGGCAACGGGCGAAAAAGAAAAATGTTTTGGCGTTTCTCTGGCCGGCCAAAATGATTGCGCTGCCGGTCCGGGCACAACATGCGCTGGTACGTCTGCCGTCGATTATCAAGGGAATGCTTGGTCGTTGGTTCCAGCAGGGACCTGTGTAACGATGGAATTGCCCACAGGTTCTGACGGTATCGCGCGCAATGGTGCTCTTGAAGCACTGGAACGTGATATTCCAGCATAAATAGTATTCGGGCTCGTTACTTGAAACACGAGCCCGCTTCCATATCAGAGGTATTAATGAATTATTCTCCTAATAAGGTCCCTGCCCGCGCTGGTGTCGGATATAAACCTCAACATCTAGACGAAATACTTGCTGAACCTAATTCTATCGGTTGGCTGGAAATTCACGCAGAGAATTATATGGGAGATGGTGGCCCTCAACTCGCCCAGCTGCGGTATTTACGTGAACGCTTCCCAATTTCTTGTCACGGTGTGGGCCTTTCTATCGGTTCCGAAGGGCCGCTAGATAAAGAGCACCTCGCCCGATTGAAGAAGCTTGTCGATTGGCTGAACCCTTCCCTGTTCTCAGAACACCTAGCATGGTCAACGCACGATATCGGATACCTCAATGATCTGTTGCCCGCCCCCTATACGCCGCAGACCCTGAGCACCGTGATTGATCACATTGATCAAGTTCAAGAAGTAATTGGGCGGCAAATGTTGCTGGAGAACCCCTCTGTTTACGTTTTGTTTGAACAATCCACGATGAACGAGATCGAGTTCCTTAACGAAATCGTAACGCGCACCGGCTGCGGGCTGTTGCTGGATGTTAACAACATTTTCGTATCTACGACCAATCAACAATCATCGGCTGAAGACTATCTTGCAGATTTTCCAGTCGAGCATATCGGAGAAGTCCATCTTGGCGGTCACGATGCACAAACCGATGACTTTGGCGACCCGCTTCTAATTGACAGCCACAATGCCCCCGTCGTCGATCCTGTTTGGGATATTTACGAAACGTTAATCAAACGCACCGGCCCGCTGCCGACATTGATCGAGTGGGATAATGACATCCCCGAATGGCCTGTATTGGCAAACGAAGCCCGTTTAGCCGATGTCATCCTCAACCGCCGAACCAAAGCAGCCTGACATTATGCAAAGTGAATTCGCCAAGGGCCTATTAGACCCAAACCTGCCAACACCTGAAGGTGTAGTTGGCCCCGGTGGTCGGCCTGCCGGCAAACGGTACGATGTCTATCGCAATAACGTTGTCGTTAGCTTGACGGAGGCATTGGCCTCTGCTTACCCGGTAATCCAAACCATAGTGGGAAAAGAGTTTTTCACAGCGATGGCAGGTGTATTTGTTCGCAAGCACCCACCAGAATCGCCGTTAATGATTTATTATGGCGGAGACTTCCCTAAGTTCCTGACGAAGTTCCAGCCCGCGATCCACCTTGGCTATCTGCCTGATGTGGCAAGAGTAGAACTGGCGCGGTGCCAAGCATATCATGCGACGGACGCCTCCCCGTGCGCGCCGGAAAAACTTGCCAACCTTAATGGTAACAAACTTTATGATGCGCGGATCGTCTTGCATCCGTCTATCGATATTGTTCGCTCACGGTATCCGGTATTTTCGATCTGGCGCTATAACAGTACCAACGACAAATCCCCGATTGGCGAGGCCCGCGAGATCACGATGATATCTCGTCCCGCTAGCGAGGTGGTTATGCAAAACCCGACAGCAGGCGCAGCGACATTTGTTGAATCGTTAATGACCGACCCACTCGGTGTCGCCACGGACAAAGCCAAAGGTGTGCAACCGGATTTCGACTTAGCTGGGAACCTGACGGCGCTGCTTTCAGCGGGCTTAATCGCTGATATTCAACAAAGGGAAATGTAATGCAGTTCATTCTTAATTTTCATGATCGTGTATTTGCGACCATCTCCAGCATCTTAGAGCCTTGGCTCTTAAGCACGGCCGCGCGATTCTCTTTTACATCGGTGACGTTGCTGTTTTTCTGGGCATCCGGTAAAACAAAAATCGGAGACAGCATATTCTCCCCATCTTTCGGTGCCTACGCGCAAATATTCCCCAAGAAATTTGAATCCTTAGGCTATGACGAGAGCCTGATGTCTGGTTTCGATACCTTAGTCGTACTATTTGGGACATATGCGGAATTCATGCTGCCATTACTGATTGCGCTTGGCCTGTTTACACGTCTAGCAAGCGTCGGAATGCTCGGATTTATTGGGATGATGAGTGTTGTTGACATCTACGGACACAACGCAGACGCAACGACCATCGGCGCAATGTTTGATCGCCTTCCCTATGGGTTAATCATGGATCAGCGCCTGATGTGGGTATTCCTCTTACTGGTATTGATAATAAAAGGTGGCGGTCCGATTTCGCTGGATTACATACTTACGAAGTTCCGCAAATGAAAAGGGCGCGGATAAAACCGCGCCCCAATAAATCGATGTCTAGTGGACTTTAAAAATCGATATAGTCGATAAAGTCGTTCATCAAAATCACCCACCAATCGAGCGTGTCTTCGAAGTTTGTCGCCGAAACACCACCGTAGAGGTTCGCGTCCATTTCAAGGACTGGATCACTGTCCTCATCCAGGTAAACCTTCGCCCAACGTTTTTCCAGATTGAAATCCTGAGCGCGTGTTAGAGACATTCCGTCTTCCATGTCAAAAGTAACGCTGAACTGTACATCCCGACAGTTTTCGCCGTCGGTACAACCGTAGAAGTATATGTCAAAATCATATCCGTTGGCGGAGGAGGTAATCATTGGATCGCCGACACCATCCGTGCCAATAACTGCGCGGTAGCCTTCGTCCTGAACCAAGGCGGCAATGATATCGACGTCGGACGCGTCGACCAATGCCTGCGCGTTAGCGCCAAGCGGCGCTAGGACAAGAGCAACAACAGCCAATAAGGATTTATTAAACATGGAATTTCCTTCATAAATTAACAACATACGCTGCAAGATATCAGAGGAATTATGAATTCGCTACAATCTTTTAAATAAAAGTGGCGCGGTTGACGGGGCTCGAACCCGCGACCTCCGGCGTGACAGGCCGGCACTCTAACCAGCTGAGCTACAACCGCGCATTTGTTAAACGAAGAGGCAGTGGCGCGGTTGACGGGGCTCGAACCCGCGACCTCCGGCGTGACAGGCCGGCACTCTAACCAGCTGAGCTACAACCGCACAGCCTCTACGTAACAGCCTTGCGCGTGTGGCCCAAGGACGGAATGGTGGGTGATGAGAGGCTCGAACTCCCGACATCTTCCGTGTAAAGGAAGCGCTCTACCAACTGAGCTAATCACCCATTCCGTGGGAGGCTGATAAACCGAATTTTCAGGGTCGGCAAGTGCTAGTTTGCAATTCTGTCCGCAATTTTATGATTTTTTTCATTGCCGCAAAATAAAACGGACCGCCAGATATCTGCGGCCCGTTTTAAGTAGCATTATAGAAGGGTTCAGTGTGCGGTAGCACCGCCTGCCGAATCCTTTGTGGAAGCAATAGTAGCAGCTTTGGCTGCTTCAGCCTCCTCATCCCACTCAACAGGCTCTGGCATGCGGATAAGCGCAAGTTCAAGAACATCCATCACGTCAGACACAGGAATGATTTTCAGCCCGTCGGTGATTACGTCTGGAATTTCTGCAAGGTCCTTTTCATTATCCGCGGGGATAAGAACCGTGGCGATTCCGCCACGAAGGGCCGCCAGAAGTTTTTCCTTAAGTCCCCCGATTGGTAGAACATTTCCGCGCAGCGTCACCTCGCCAGTCATGGCTATATCACGTCGTACTGGAATACCTGTTAGCACCGAAACGATCGAAGTAACCATGCCCACACCGGCGCTCGGCCCATCCTTTGGCGTAGCAGCCTCTGGCACGTGCACGTGTATATCGATTTTTTCGAACTCCGGTGGCTTGATACCCAGAGTTGTAGACTTGGATCGCACGAAGCTAGATGCAGCCTCGATGGATTCTTTCATCACATCACCGAGCTTACCAGTCGTTTTCATGCGCCCCTTGCCAGGCAACCGCAAAGCTTCAATTTGCAGAAGATCGCCACCGACTTCAGTCCAAGCCAAGCCAGTTACAACACCAACTTGATCTTTTTCTTCTGCAAGTCCGAATTTGAACCGGCGCACCCCGAGAAAATCAGCTATGTTTTCACTGGTAACCGTTACGGCTTCTTCGCGCTTCATCACGATTTCGGTCACCGCTTTACGACACAGTTTGGCAATCTCGCGTTCAAGGTTACGCACGCCGGCTTCGCGGGTGTAGTACCGCACGATGTCCAACAATGCGCCCTCTTCAAGGACGAACTCTCCTTTTTTCAAGCCATGCCCCTTGATCTGCTTTTCGATCAAATGCTGCTTAGCAATCTCGGTTTTTTCCAGCTCGGTATAACCAGCAAGCGTGATTATCTCCATCCGGTCCAGCAACGGGCGCGGCATGTTGTAGGAGTTCGCAGTCGTCAAGAACATTACATGACTTAGATCGTACTCGACCTCCATGTAATGGTCGATGAACGTGCTGTTTTGCTCGGGATCCAGAACTTCGAGCATCGCACTCGCCGGATCGCCACGATAGTCCTGCCCCATCTTGTCAATTTCGTCGAGCAAGATAAGCGGATTGATCGTTTTGGCTTTTTTCATCGATTGGATGATTTTACCGGGCATCGAGCCGATATAGGTCCGCCGATGGCCCCGAATTTCGGATTCATCACGCACACCACCAAGGCTGATGCGAATAAATTCGCGCCCAGTAGCTTTGGCCACAGATTTCCCTAACGAAGTCTTACCAACCCCTGGAGGGCCAACTAGACAAAGAATCGGGCCTTTCATCTTCTGGCTACGCTGCTGCACGGCCAGATATTCGACGATGCGTTCTTTAACTTTCTCAAGACCGTAGTGATCCTGATCCAAAACGCCTTGCGCCTTGTTTAAGTCTTTCTTAACGCGGCTGCGTTTCCCCCAAGGGATCGATAGCATCCAGTCGAGGTAATTGCGTACAACCGTGGCCTCTGCCGACATTGGTGACATGTTTTTTAGCTTCTTAAGCTCACCATCGACTTTCTCTTTGGCCTCTTTGGACAGCTTGACGTCAGCGATACGCTCTTCCAGTTCTTGAAGCTCGCTCTGGCCCTCTTCGCCATCTCCGAGTTCCTTCTGAATCGCTTTCATCTGTTCGTTCAGATAGTATTCACGCTGCGTACGTTCCATTTGCGTCTTAACACGAGACTTGATCTTTTTCTCGACTTTAAGAACGGAAAGTTCGCTTTGCATAAGTGCTAAAATCTTTTCAAGCCGCTGCGCAACGTCGGTGGTTTCCAACAGTTTCTGTTTTTCAGCAATCGACACACCAAGGTGTCCAGCAACCGTGTCTGCAAGCTTAACTGCATCCGATGCTTCCTGAACCGCTGACAGCGCGTCTTCGGGCACGTTTTTGTTAAGTCGTGCATAACGTTCAAACGTATCGGTCACGGAACGCGAAAGCGCGGTTACCAAATCAGACTCGAGCTCACTTTCTTCGATAAGGGTGGCTTCAGCCTCGAAGTATTCGTCATTTTCCAGAAAGCGAGTGATCAGAACGCGCTGTTTACCCTCGACCAAAACCTTCACGGTTCCGTCGGGCAATTTCAGCAATTGAAGCACGTTTGCCAAAACACCGGTTTCGTTGATGGAGTCCGTAGTAGGCTCATCCTCGCCCGCGTCTTTCTGGCTAGAAAGAAGTATTTGTTTGTCGTCCTGCATCACCTCTTCAAGGGCGCGGACAGATTTCTCGCGTCCGACAAAGAGCGGCACGATCATGTTAGGGAAAACAACAATATCCCGAAGCGGGAGAACCGGATAGGTAACGCTGTTTGAATCTGACATCGGTATTCCTTATTTCTGCAAAGCGCTCCAACCCAGGTATTTGGCGATAGCAGCGCTTCCATTGTTTCATATAACTTGGAGTGCAGTGCGCGGGGTTTCAAGAGGAGAATTTTGATACGGTCCGGTTTTGTTCCGGCATTATACACCTATCGCGCATCCATTCATACTAGTGACGGAATATCCCCAATTTCACGGCGCGCATGGAAGGCTGCGGCGAAATCATCTAGCGTTCCGATTTCGATGGCCGCACGTAACCCCAGCATTAGTTCTTGGTAGTAATGCAGGTTGTGCCATGTCAGCAACATACTGGATATTATCTCTTTGGATTTGTGAATGTGATGCAGATAGGCACGTGAATAGTTCTGACACGTTGGGCAAGTGCATTCCTCGTCCAAAGGGCGCGGATCATCTATGTGACGCGCGTTGCGCAAGTTGATCGCCCCCATCCGCGTTTGCGCCTGTCCAGTGCGACCGGAACGTGAAGGTAAAACGCAGTCAAACATATCCACACCACGCTGCACGGCGCCAACAATATCGTCAGGCTTACCAACGCCCATCAGATATCGAGGTTTGTCCGCAGGCAACATACCGGGTGCATAGTCGAGCACGTCGAACATGGCCTCCTGCCCCTCGCCCACAGCCAAGCCGCCGATGGCGTACCCATCAAAACCGATGGATTTCAACGCTTCCGAGCTTTCCTCGCGCATTTCCGGTGTCGTGCTACCTTGTTGTATGCCGAACAACGCATGATCCGGACGGTCGCCAAACGCATCTTTTGAACGTTGCGCCCACCTCATCGACATCCGCATGGAAGCAGCCACAACATCCCGTTCCGCCGGATACGGGGTACATTCATCAAAACACATCACAATATCGCTACCCAGCATATGTTGGATATCCATCGAACGTTCCGGCGTCAGATTATGCTCTGACCCGTCAATATGAGATTTGAACTTCACGCCTTCTTCCGTCAATTTACGCAAACCTGCGAGGCTCATCACCTGAAAACCACCCGAATCTGTCAAAATCGGCTTATCCCAGTTCATAAATTTGTGAATACCGCCCAAGCGCTCTATCCGTTCAGCCGTAGGGCGCAACATCAAGTGATAGGTGTTTCCAAGTAGAATGTCGGCACCGGTCGCGGTAACGCTTTCCGGCATCATCGCTTTCACGGTTGCGGCAGTACCTACAGGCATAAACGCAGGTGTACGGATATCACCACGAGGTGTACGCAGCACGCCCGTACGAGCTTTTCCTTGCGTTTGATTGATTTTAAACGATACGTTTTTCACTTATTTTCCTGACTTTTTAGGCTCAACGGGCCTTCAACCTCAAATTTGCCGCAGATACAAGTCCAACCGTCATCTAGACGTTGGCAATCATATACCCTATATGTTTAGTCAGGAATTCCGAAAAGGATTGAGAAAAATGAATGCCAACGCTGAAATGCCCATGGAGGGCACACCAATGATCGCGCCGTCCACGACGGATCACCCGCTATATGACAACATTGTCGAGGCCTGCCGTACAGTCCATGACCCCGAAGTGCCTGTTAATATCTATGACTTGGGGCTGATTTATACGATCGATATAAATGACGAATCCCACGTCGAAATTAAAATGTCGCTAACGGCGCCCGGTTGTCCTGTCGCGGGCGAAATGCCTGGCTGGGTTGCAGATGCAGTGTCCCCTATTGCCGGCGTAAACACCGTGAACGTTGAGCTGGTATGGGAGCCGCAATGGGGCATGGACATGATGTCTGATGAGGCTCGTCTAGAGTTGGGCTTCATGTAATGGCCAGTGTTGTTCAAAATCTGATCTACCGCGTAAGTGTTTCGGCGATTGTCGGCGCAATTGTCGCTGGTGGGCTGATCTATCTGAACAATGACCGCGTTGTTAGATCCTACCGCGCCGAACTGTCGGCTCAAACCGAACAGCAGGATTTGGCTAACAAAGCATTAATGGAGGCGACCGAAAACTTGGCCGCGGCCATTAGCGCCATCAAGACCGCGCAAGCGCAGCAGCTGACCGATCTTAATGAAGCGTTAAGCGCGCTTGAAACCAAGATCGACGCTATTCCGGTTGCAGAAGCCACTGACTATTCGGATTTAACCGCCGAGATTGGTGCGTTGAATGCTAATTTATCAGCGAAACTTGAAGCCATGGTTCCCGCCGCACAGGAGCAATATTAATGTTTGGAATACCCGGAAAACAAGCCCTAACCATGACAGACTCGGCTGCGAAGCAGATTTCTGCCTTGATGGGCGATGGTGAGAAAAAAGGCCTGCGCATCGGCATTAAAAAAGGTGGCTGTGCGGGTATGGAATACACCATGGACTACGTCGAAGAGGTTGATCCAAACGACGAGGTTATTGAATACAACGGCGCCCGCGTGATGATTGCGCCGATGGCGCAGATGTTCCTGTTTGGCACTGAAATCGACTATAAGGTCTCGCTACTCGAGGCCGGATTCTCGTTCAATAACCCGAACGTAACCGAGGCTTGCGGCTGCGGTGAATCCATCAAATTTGCAGAATTGTAATACCAAAATCCCTACAGGAGTATGAATATGCGTCGTAAAGTTGCCGCCGGTAATTGGAAAATGAATGGCCTGAAGGCGTCTATCGCTGAACTAGAGGCCCTAAAAACCAGCAGTGCGGGTGCGAATTGCGATGTCATCATATGCCCTCCGGCAACTTTGGTTGCAGCCATGGCTAGTGTGTCCGGCGACATCATTATAGGCGGACAGGATTGCCACTGGAACGAAACAGGTGCGCATACCGGCGACACGTCGGCCGAAATGCTGAAAGATGCCGACGCCGGCGCCGTAATTCTTGGGCATTCTGAACGTCGTGCAGATCACGGTGAAACGGATGCCGAAGTGAACAAGAAAACGCTGGCAGCATGGCGCGCAGGTTTACAAGCCATTGTTTGCGTTGGTGAAACCGAGGCGCAGCGCGATGCGGGCGAAACCTTGGACGTTATTGGTGGACAACTCGACGGCTCAACGCCCGATGAGACCACTGCCGAAAACACCATTGTTGCGTACGAACCCGTCTGGGCTATCGGCACTGGTCGCACTCCAACGCTGATAGAGGTGGCCGAGGTGCACGACTACCTTCGCGGTAAACTGGTCGCCCGTTTCGGTGATGAAATTGGAAACGGCATTCGTTTGCTCTATGGCGGCTCTGTGAAGCCGACCAATGCAGCTGAAATTTTCGCCGTTTCCAATGTAGATGGTGGGCTGGTCGGTGGCGCTTCGCTAAAGGCCGCTGACTTTTCCGGTATCGTGGCAGCCGCTAACTAGCGCGCCGCTGTTCTACCTCAGCAATACCATAGTGGTCCGCCAGTCTTTGCAAGGCTATCTTCAGAACAACCTTGCCAGATCGGGCGGACCAACCCAGGCGCTTTTCGGCCTTTTCCATACCCTCAAGAAAACAACAAACCCTTAACGCCACGTCCGCCAACCCAGGCCCCAGCGCTTTAAGCGCCCCGGAAACACGATCTCGTGCGTTGGTGGAACCTGAAAACTCCGTTCCGCCGTTCCAACCGCCACCACCACTCGTCAAGAACCTGTCCCAATTTTGTGCAACGCGCGGCCCAAGCTGTGCTTGTTCGAAATCCTCACGCAAACGCTCCCCTGCTTCCAGAAGCTCCGGTGACAAATACATTGCACCCGACTTGTCCTTCTTACGCGCCAACAACGTCAACGGGCTTTCCGCAAAGTTAAAGCGCACATTTTTGCGACCGGAGCCATCGTGTATTTTTACGACTCGTTCACCGAATTCTTTATGTTGCTCTTGAAATGGTGTATTTCCCGCGTCTTCGCCCCTACTTTGCCGATCTTCAGCAATCATCCGTTTCAGGGCGGAGCGCCCCATCGACGTAATTTTATAGCGCCCTAGTTTCCCCAATTGTTCCCCGGCAATCCATTCTTTCAATGCAAACGTTCGTGCAAAACTACGATCGACCACGGCGATACGGGTGGGGCGCCCCGGAACGGTTTCCTTGAATACGGCGGCGACTTCCATTTGTGGCGCGATCAAAAGATACGCACCGGTTTCACAAAGACGGCGCAGAATTCGACGGGCGTGCCGCGCGATGTCAACTTCACTAAGGGGGGCTGCTGTGGCCATATGGGTGTTCTCCGGTTCGGTTTCAGGGTGTATGTTTTGGGAAAGGCAGTTCAAGGCTTCGTCAATCAGTGGATCATCGCGTCGCGATTCAAATTTGCGAACTTGCCTTAAAATTGTTGAGGCATGACACCCCTGCGAACGTGCCAACGCCCGAATGCTTACTCCCATACTAACGTGTTTAAGGTATGTTTTTGCATGTTCAGGAACCCAATTTGGGTGCACATCGTTCGGGGCTTCATTCAAACAATTCATTAAAAATTTAACCACCTTTTAGATAAATATGAGCAATCTACCTAAGGTTGTTTTTGTAAAATATTGGTTAACGGTGCTCTATAACGGCAATCAATCGCAGTTGCGTTCTCGTGAAAATCAATTCACGCAACACACCTTTGGATTGTGTGATGATGTGTCGGTATTCAATCATATGGAGGTCACAATGCACCATTTACAAGCACAGCTAAACACATTGCAACGCCCGAAACTATTGATCCGAGCCGCTAGAGTCGCGATCTCCGAATTCCAATGGGGGCGAGACCCAAAAACTGATCAAAGAGGTGGTGATGTCGTAGCCCGTCAGAAGCTTTTCGATACACTATTGGAAGAAGAGCACCGCCTGAACGAAGAACGCGTCGAATCCGAAGCCACGTATAATGTCCGCCGACACATACGCACGTTAACAGCTTTGATGGTGGTTGCCGCGGATCCTGTCCCGCGGCAACGAGCAGCTTAGTTTAACCGAAAGCGTCCGGCATGCTCTCTTTTTTCTTGGCTATATAGGATTGCAATGCGTCGTCAATCGCTGGGTCAATGGCCGGTTTTTGGTAATCTTCCAACATCTTTTTGACTCGCTTGTTTGCCAGTTGGACAGTGTCGAAGGACCCTTCCTCGCTCCATTGCTCAAACGGTTTGTAATCCAGTACTTCCGTGCGCCAAAATGCTGTTTTGAAATTTGCCTGGGTGTGCTCACAACCTAAGTAATGGCCGCCTGGTTGAACTTCTTCGATCGCGCCCATGGCTTGCCCGTTTTCTGAAATATCAACACCCTGCGCGATCGAGTGCAATACGCCGAGCTGATCCGCATCCATCACGAATTTTTCAAAACTGGACACCAGCCCACCTTCGAGCCAACCACAAGAATGCAACATGAAGTTCACACCGCCCAGCAGGGCCGCGTTCAGCGTATTGGCTGTCTCGTAACCGGCCTGTGCGTCAGGTAGTTTTGACCCACAAAGACCACCACCAGAACGGAATGGCAGGTTCATCCGTCGTGCCAGTTGGCCTGCGCCGTATAGGATTTTTGATGCCTCAGGCGTTCCGAACGTCGGCGCACCGGAGTTCATGTCGATGGACGTTACAAATGCCCCGAAAATAACGGGCGCGCCGGGGCGGATCATTTGGGAATAGGCGATTCCCGCCAAAGCCTCGGCCAAAACTTGCGTCAACGTTCCAGTCACCGAAACTGGTGCCATGGCGCCACCAACGATGAACGGAGAAATAATACACGCTTGATTGTTAGCGGCATATATTTCCAACGCGCCCATCATGATCGGATCAAACACTAACGGAGAGTTAATGTTGATCAGGCTCGTCATAACGGTATTATCGTCAACGAATTTGTCACCGAACAAAATCTTGCACATATCAACTGAATCTCGTGCGCGTACAGGTTCGGTAACCGACCCCATAAACGGCTTATCCGTCAGGGTCATATGTGCATAAAGCATATCCAAATGACGCTTGTTGACCGCAACATCGGTTGGTTCGCAAACTGTGCCGCCAGAATGGTGAAGCCATTTAGACATATAGCCAAGTTTCACAAATTTCTGGAAATCCGCCATGGTGGCATAACGTCGTCCACCATCAATATCACGCACGAATGGCGGTCCGTAGACTGGGGCAAGCACTAGTGTGTTACCACCTATCTCGACATTCCGTTCGGGATTGCGGGCGTGTTGAATGATACGACTGGGTGCCGTTGCACACAATTTGCGCGCAAGACCACGGGGGATACGAACACGCTCGCCGTCAACGTCGGCACCAACTTCGCGCCAGCGTTGTAATGCTTCTGAGTTATCGACGAAGTTTACCCCAATTTCCTCAAGAACGGTCTCGGCGTTGTATTCGATAATCTCCAAAGCCTCTGCATTCAGAATTTCGAAATTGGGGATATTGCGTTCGATGAATTTGGCGAACTCCAACTTAGGAGCCGTACGCTCGGCTCGTCGCGCGGCACCTCCGCCACGGGCGCGACGACGAGGGGTTTCTTGCAAAGCTTTTGTATTAGCCATTTGAGTATCCTGAACGTTGCTGTTGCTATCCCTAATTAGAATGAATTTTGGTCACCACCGTTCAACATTTCCGCCTCGAAAACATCCATCCGCGACATTTCCATGATCTGCTTGCGCGAATCCGCTGCGCGCCATAAACAGCGCTGTATGACAAATCAAACACATGACCGCCTTCTTATTATTGATTTCGGATCTCAGGTAACGCAGCTGATCGCGCGTCGCCTCCGCGAGAGCAATATCTATTGTGAAATTCATCCGTTCCAAAACGTGGATGAAAGTTTCATCCGCGAGTTTGCCCCGAAGGCGGTGATCTTGTCTGGTGGGCCAGCCAGCGTCCTTGAGAAAGATTCGCCGCGTGCGCCGCAAGCACTGTTTGAAATGGGACTGCCGATATTGGGCATTTGTTACGGCCAGCAAGTGATGATGCACCAGCTGGGCGGTAATGTGGAAAGTGGTCATGGCACAGCAGAATTTGGGCGCGCTTACGTAGCCCCCGCCGCCGATATGCCTTTGCTTGATGGTTGGTTTGCGGATGGCGACGAACAAGTTTGGATGTCGCACGGGGACCATGTTTCCGAACTGGCTGATGGATTCGAGGTTTACGGAACGTCGCCAAATGCACCGTTTGCGATCACAGCAGACCTGAAACGCAATTTCTTTGCTGTGCAGTTCCACCCCGAGGTTCACCACACCCCCAACGGGGCTCTGTTTTATAAGAACTTCACCGATCTAGCTGGTTTCACCGGCGATTGGACGATGGATTCCTATAAAGACCAAGCGATTGAAAAAATCCGCGCTCAGGTTGGCGACAAAAAGGTTATCTGTGGTCTGTCGGGTGGTGTTGATTCCTCTGTTACGGCGATCCTTATTCATGAAGCCATCGGCGATCAGCTTACCTGTGTATATGTTGACAACGGGTTAATGCGGAAAGGCGAGACTGAAGAAGTCCTGACCATGTTCCGTGAAAACTATAACATTCCGTTAATCCATGCAGCAGAAGGTGAATTGTTTGTTGGTGCACTGGAAAGTGTCTCGGACCCCGAAACCAAGCGTAAAACGATTGGTAAGCTGTTTATTGATGTATTCGAAAAACATGCAAAATCCGTTGGTGGTGCCAAGTTCCTAGCGCAGGGTACGTTATACCCTGACGTAATCGAAAGCGTTAGTTTTTCCGGCGGCCCCTCGGTAACCATCAAGTCCCACCACAATGTTGGAGGACTACCCGAGCGGATGGACATGAAACTGGTCGAACCGCTGCGTGAGTTATTCAAAGACGAGGTCCGTGAGCTTGGTCGGGAACTTGGGCTACCCGACAGTTTTGTTGGCCGCCACCCCTTCCCCGGACCGGGCCTAGCAATTCGTTGCCCGGGCGAGATTACTCGCCAAAAGTTAGACATCCTACGCGAAGCAGACGCCGTTTACCTGGATCAGATTCGCAAGCACGGACTTTACGATGAAATTTGGCAGGCTTTTGTTGCGATCCTACCGGTTAGAACTGTCGGCGTGATGGGCGACGGGCGAACCTATGATTTCGCATGTGCTTTGCGCGCTGTGACATCCGTTGACGGTATGACAGCAGACTACTATCCTTTTACGCATGAATTCCTTGGTGAAACTGCAACGCGAATCATTAACGAAGTTGAAGGAATTAATAGGGTCACCTACGACATCACTTCGAAACCTCCGGGAACGATCGAATGGGAGTGATCTTGTCGGGATATGTCGATGTGCCAAACGGTGACATCGCGACCGTTGAAAAGCATCTACCAACGCACATCCGTCTGAGTCTTGCCGAGGATGGGTGTGTATCATTTGACGTGCGCGTAGACCCGTCGAACCCGAACCGGTACTTGGTGGACGAAGAGTTCACAACACAAGCTACGTTTGATGCTCATCAGGCGCGAATCAAGGCTTCGGAATGGGGGCGCGTTACGGCGCATCTGGAACGGAAATATAAAATCACCTAAGGGACTATTATCAGCTTGCTATGGCTGGTTTCCGCTGCCACGTTCTGCCGTATGACGGATCAATCCCACCCTTTACGCGCAGGCATGTGGATGCTGGGTGCTGTAGCCTCTTTCTCGGCTATGGCCGTGGCAGGGCGCGAAATCGCTGTTGAGTTGAACACATTTGAGTTGATGATGTACCGCTCCGCCATCGGGTTCGTTGTCGTTAACATTCTTATCTGGAGGTTCGGCGGATTTGCCCAAATAAAAACCGACAGGTTGGGCATGCACCTGAAACGCAACGTTTTCCATTTTACCGGCCAAAACCTGTGGTTTTACGGCATCGTTGTTATCCCGTTCAGCCAACTCGTCGCGCTAGAATTCACCAGTCCCATCTGGGTTATCATCCTTGCACCGTTCTTTTTAGGTGAAAAGATGACCAAACCCCGCCTAATAGCCGCATTATGTGGTTTTGTCGGTGTTCTGATCGTCGCCCAACCCGGTGTTATAGCCTTAGGTGCTGGCCATGCCGCAGGCGCCGCGGCGGCAGTGTTTTTTGCACTAAATATTATCTACACCAGACAAATATCGCGATTTGAGAGCGTACTTAGCGTGTTGTTTTGGATGACACTGATGCAATTCAGCTTAGGTCTAATCTTAAGCCTACCCGGTGGCATCCCCGTGCCCTCGATCGATGGTATGAAATGGGTTTTCGTCGTAGCGATTGCAGGGCTTACCGCGCATTATTGCCTTACCACAGCCCTGTCCTTGGCCCCGGCCTCGACCGTTGCACCGATGGAGTTCATTCGCCTACCCGTGATCACCCTCGTCGGCATGATCCTTTACGACGAACCCTTTGTCTGGGCCGTCGCATTAGGCGCGCTGCTCATTTTAGGGGGTAATTTTATCAACATCAGAGCTGAGAGAAAACCTAAGCGAGCATAGCTTTAATTGCTGCACCTGTTTTGCCGAAATCCATCTGACCTGTGTAGCTCGACTTAAGAACACCCATGATCTTGCCCATGTCACGAATAGACGTAGCACCAACCTCATCGATGGCTGACTTGATCGCGTTTTCAACTTCAGCCTCGGAAAGTTGCTTGGGGAGGAATTCCTCAATCACCTTTATTTCGTTGCGTTCACTTTCGCCCTGCTCGATCCGCCCGGCTTCTTCGTAGGCTGTCGCGCTATCTTGCCGCTGTTTAATCATCTTGGCCAGAATCGAAAGAATCTCGCTATCGGAAACCCCGTCTGGGTTTGCCTCGGATCTGGCGGCGATATCTCGATCTTTGATCGCGGCGTTAATCAGGCGTAAAGTGGACAAACGCGGCTTATCTTTAGCCCGCATTGCGTCTTTCTGTGCTTCGGAAAGTCGCTTTCGCATGTGTGTTCGCCCTCCAGAGGCGGCATAATTTCAACAAGGGGCGGAATATACCGACAAAAAACAAAAACCGCAACCATCGGCAAATCAGTTAACACGTTGTAGTTGCAACGCTTTTAACTTTTCCGTTTTCCTTGACCTCAGGGCATTGTCAATCTATTTTCCGGCAAATTCCTAAAGGATCAAAGATATGCCAAACTCCGCACCGTCCGAGCAGGCCCAAGCCCTCGCGCCTGACAGCCATGCCCACCCAACTGCTGTTATTGTCTTGGCCGATGGTCAGACATTTTACGGGCGAGGATTCGGTGCAGAAGGATGCGCCGTGGCTGAGCTTTGCTTCAATACCGCTATGACCGGATATCAGGAAATCATGACAGACCCGTCTTATGCGGGCCAAGTTGTAACCTTCACCTTCCCTCACATCGGCAACACCGGCGTAAACCCCGAAGACGACGAAACCGCTGATCCTGTTGCCGACGGTATTGTCGTTAAATGGGATCCTTCAGAACCATCGAACTACCGTGCCACAGAAAACCTTGCCGGATGGATGGAGAAACGCTCGCGTATTGGCGTTGGTGGCATTGATACACGGCGCTTAACCCGCGCGATCCGCATGCAAGGCGCCCCTCACGTCGCGATGGAATATCGCAAAGACGGTGACTTTGATCTGGATGAACTGTTGGCTAAAGCTAAAGGTTTCGTTGGGCTAGAAGGCATGGATCTGGCGAAAAGTGTAACTTGTGCGCAATCCTATCAGTGGGATGAAATGCGTTGGGCGTGGCCTGATGGTTTCCCCAAACGTACCGAAGTCGGCCACAAAGTTGTGGCTATCGATTATGGCGCAAAGCGTAACATTCTACGGTGTCTAGCGTCGGCTGGCTGTGATGTAACTGTGATGCCAGCGACGGCAACTGCCGAAGAAATTCTGGCGCACAATCCCGAAGGTGTTTTCTTATCCAATGGCCCGGGCGACCCTGTTGCGACCGGAAAATACGCTGTTCCCGCAATCCAAGGTGTTCTCGACGCCAACATCCCCGTTTTCGGCATTTGCCTTGGCCACCAGATGCTAGCACTGGCTCTTGGAGCCAAAACACTGAAAATGAACCACGGCCATCATGGTGCGAACCATCCGGTCAAGGAAAATAACACTGGTAAGGTCGAAATTACGTCGATGAACCACGGTTTCGCTGTCGACAGCCAGACCTTGCCGCACGGCATTGAGGAAACGCACATTTCACTGTTTGACGGATCCAACTGCGGTATTCGCATGAAAGACCGCCCAGTCTTTTCCGTACAGTACCACCCAGAGGCTTCACCTGGTCCACAAGACAGCTATTACCTGTTCGAGCGTTTTGTTGCGGCCATGAAAACCTAGTTAACTGCCCGTTAAGCATAATTGGGATACCTTGGCGTAAATCAACCGGGTATTCATCTTGTCCACTATCAATTTACACCGGTTCCCTGTCGAACCTGAAATAATACGCCTACCTCCTCTGGCGGTCGCAAATCGTATTGCTAACCCAAACAGTTTTAAGATCGACTTGCGGATTACACCGCCTGACGAAACCTTGTTGGCAGGTGCAGACCTTAATAATTTGTTAGCCGCAGAAATCATCCCGTGGCGCCGGTTTGGTCAGCGTTTGGTTTATGTCACGGGAAAGCTCGAATTCGATATTCCGAGGAAGCCGGAAGGTATTAGGTACGTTAGTTTTGTTTCTGCTGACCCGCAGTTTATTCAACAATATCTTACCAAACACCTAACCATCGCAGCACTGGACAAAGCACGAAATTTTTGTCCCGAAAAATACAGTTGTCGAAATTTTCAAATTAACTGGTTGAAACCGACATTTCTTGTAGGCGTGCTGTTTATAACGATAACCCTCGCAATATTCCCCACAATTTGGTTCGCAGGGCTGTTGATCTGGGTGATGTTTGCAAATTTGGCAACGACACTATTGCGGTTTTCTGCACTCTTATCGTGGCGAAAAGATAATGCGCTACCGGATTGGCTGCCCGAAAAGGCAACAACTAATAGCGAAACCAACCAAGCACCAAAAGTCACCATTCTCGTTCCACTGTTCAACGAGGAGGCTATTCTACCACGCCTTATCAGCAGGTTGGAAAATCTTGAATATCCACGAGAGTTACTAGAAATTAAGCTGTTGCTAGAGGAGGTCGATACGCTAACCGCCAAAGCGCTTTCGTCTCTCTCCATCCCCGAATTTATGGACTGCATCACGGTACCCAAAGACTGGTTGCAAACCAAACCCAAGGCCATGAATTATGCCTTGCCGTACTGTACCGGTGACATAATCGGTATTTATGATGCCGAGGATCGTCCGGATCCTGACCAGATCCGTAAGGTCGTCAATCAGTTTCATGCAGCACCCGCAAATGTAGCTTGCGTGCAAGGTTATCTGGATTTCTATAATAGTCGCAGCAATTGGTTGTCGCGGTGTTTTACAATTGAATACGCCACATGGTTTCGAGTCATTTTGAAGGGGATACAAAACCTCGGCCTACCCATCCCGCTTGGGGGGACAACGGTATTTTTTAGACGCAGTATTTTGGACGAAATCGGCGGGTGGGACGCACACAACGTAACTGAGGATGCGGACTTGGGCATGCGCCTCGCTCGCTTCGGATATCGTTGTGAAATGGTAAACACTACGACTTGGGAAGAGGCCAACAACCTACCACTTGCCTGGATTCGCCAGCGTTCAAGATGGTTGAAAGGGTTCGCGATGACCTGGGCAACACATATGCGAAACCCAGCTGAGCTGTACCGTGATTTGGGTTGGTCCGGGTTCATTAGTTTTCAAGTAATACTACTTGGCGGGCTTGGTGCGTTCCTCGCGGTTCCGGTTTTCTGGGCACTTTGGATGGCGCACTTTTCCGTTTCCGTCATTCCATTCGACATCGTTCCGCCAGCCTTGTGGTGGATATTTGCGTTGGTCATGATTAGCGGCCAACTCGTGATGTTGACGGCAATTTTTCGCGCCCTGATGCACAAACATTTAAAACACTTGATACCCTACGTTCTAGCGCTGCCTTTCTACTGGCCGCTTGGAATGCTTGCATCGTACAAAGCCGTAGCGGAGCTATTCTTCGCCCCGTTCTACTGGGATAAAACCTTCCATGGTCTAAATGACGAGGATCAACCGTAGCTGAACGTAACAACGCCCAAAACACCCATAGTCACACTCAAGGTCCCTTTTTCTACCTGAAACGGTGGCATGTGCGTACCACAAAGTACTTTGTCACCTGCACGCAAATTCTTACCGCGTTTCGCCAATATGTTGGCAACGGTTGCAACCGCTAACGCAGGGTGTTGCGGCGCGGCATTGGTTTTGCGCAGAGTTTCTTTTCCATCCCAAACCACAACGGTTTCGATGGCACGGAAATCAACCAACGCTTCACGATGGTCCCCAATGACAAGTCCGTTATTGAAAATGTTGTAAGCAACGATGCTAGCTGGATGACCTTGAAGTACCGGTTCCGCCCGGCGCCTGTCCATTAATTCAAATCCGGCATGGAAGCCCGCGATGAGTGGTGAAACCGTTTCTGGCGTTTGATCCGGGCCAGTTATATCTTGGCCTATCACCGCGATAATTTCGGGCTCCACCACCAATTGTTCGAAGCTACCCGCGGGAAACTGCGCGTCCGAAGCGTGCACTTGATCGCAATAAATATGCCCCACCGCAGGCGCGTTAGGCGACAGTTTCACAATCTGTGCCTCGCTGTTCCACGCAATTTTATAACCGGCCACGCCACCGTAGTTTTTCTGCAGTAATGAAGCGACCTCGTCTTGCATTGCGTAGGCAGTAGCCAAATCAGGTAGTTGATCCGCAATATTTTCACCGGGAAGCTTTGCAATAGTGTTTTGGGCAATACTAGTTGCCAACACTTTATTCAGCATTTGCGTCAGCTTTCAATCGTGTTTGATACGCCATGGAAATATGTGCTTTCAGGGTCGTGGCCGCTGCAGCACCATCACGGTCTTCAATCGCTTTCACGATTGCATAATGCTCGTCCAGCGCAGTCGCGTCACGCCCTTCAACAGCAAATGTGGTTGTCGCCATCAGAGCCATTGTTCGATGCACCATCTCAAGTTGTTGGATTAAGTAACGATTGTGACTAGCTAAATGAAGTTGTTTGTGAAAACGCCTGTTAGCCCGCGAAAGCGCAAGTGGATTTCCTATCAATTCCATGTCCTGGTTAACCATATCGCGCAATACTGTAACTTCCTCCGGTGCTGCATGTTGGGCAGCTAGACGGGCAGCCAATGCTTCCAGCTCAGCGCGAACTACATATAGTTCCCCAAGTTGGTCATGGTCGAGCGACGAAACAACCATCGAGCGCCCGTCCCGCACCAATACTGATTGCGTTTCAAGGCGCTGCAAAGCCTCTCGTACCGGAGTTCGCGAAACGCCGAAGCGTTCAGCCAATTCTGATTCGACCAGACGATTACCCGGCAAATAGACACCTTCATCAATCGCGGCAAGAACCAGTGTATACGCATCTTTGTTTTGTGTTGGCACACCACCCATCAGGCAAATCCTTTTATTTTCCCAAACGTTACAATCGGGTAAAGTTTTTCGCAAGGCAACTATGGCGTCGCAGTAATTAACCAACCTGCTGTCGAAAACTGAACAACCCCGTTACTTAGCTTGCTCTGCATTGCAACCGCCAACGCATCGCAAACGGAAAGTCTCACATCTGGTTCCAATTCTTTTAGTCGCGACGCCAGTGGCCCGACATACATAGCAAATTGTACAGCGTCCTCAACTGGATTGGTTGCAGAAACCTCGTTCATCGCAAGCTTGGCATCGACAGGCCTTGCCTGAACAGACCAGCCCGATTGTTGTAAAATCTCGTTGAAAATACGTTCTTCAGCCCAGGCGAATGGACCCGGAATACCTGATGGGCTTGGCGTGGTCTTCGCCTCGCCTAACACTTTGGATACCGCTTTTAATGGCAAAACCGCCCAATCATTTTGCGCAGATTCTCGCCAACAAACCATCACGGCCTTACCGCCACTTACCAGTTGTCTTCGCAAATTTGACCAACCAGCCATTGGATCATCAAAGAACATCATTCCACAACGCGAGAAAATCAGATCGAAAGGCTCGTCAAAGTTCGTAATCGCGGCATCGCGCAATAAGAATGTGCACAGACTTTCCGTATCTCTCGCACGTGCTTGTACCAGTAAGTCCTGGGATATATCGACACCTACGACGATTGCACCAGCCTTTGCCATTGCGATACTGGTCGTTCCAGCACCACACCCGATGTCGAGGATTCGCTTACCGGAGATATCGCCCAGTTCGGCGATGCCCGCCTCGCCAATTGGCCCAAGCAGGCGATCATGAGCGTCGACTTTATTTGCCCACATCTTGCCAAGCGACCCTGCCCAATCCAGTTTTGTTGTCATTGTTTTCCCGATTCCCGTTGCTGCTGCAGCTCGTCCGCTATAACACTTATGCATGCCTTATGATGCTTTCAAACACGTAGATTATTGGGTCTTTGATCTCGATAACACACTGTATCCGCCGCACGCTCGCCTTTTTGACCAAATCGAGATCTTGATGGCCAATTATGTTATGCGTGAGCTGAATGTCGATGCACAAACAGCCCATATGTTGCGACAAAAATACTGGACCGAATACGGCACGACGTTGGCTGGCCTGATGCATGTTCATGATATCGACCCGGATCCATATCTTCATGAAGTTCACCAACTGGACTTAAGTGGTATCGAAGCAGCACCAGCCCTTCGCGCCGCGATTACGGCATTGCCCGGGCGTAAAATTATTTACACCAACGGATCGCGTGCTCATGGCGAGGGTGTTTCAAGTGCCCTCGGATTAGAAGGCGTTTTCGATGCAATTTATGGTGTCGAAGATGCCGGATATACACCAAAGCCCGAACTCACAGCATTCCAAAAGGTTTTTACTGCCGATGGAATCGACACAAAACTTGCTGCGATGTTCGAGGACGATATGCGAAACCTTGCAATACCACATCAGTTGGGCATGAAAACAGTACTGGTTGGACCTGCGGAAAGCGCGCCCCACATCCACCACCAAACCGAAGATTTAACCGCATTTTTGACGCACTTGGTCAGGTAGGTCGAGGGAAAACATGGAGCGTATCGAAACAGACATTTTGGTTGCAGGCGGCGGCGTGGCTGGACTGTGCGCCACGGCAGCCTTCGCATCTGCGGGTTTCGATACCATTTGCGTTGACCCCGTTCCCCCCATCACAGATTTAAACGCAGCGGGTGCTGACTTGCGAAGCACCGCGTTTTTACTGCCGTCCGTTGCATTATTGAAAGAATCCGGTTTATGGCAGCGTTTGGATGATTACGCCTCACCGTTGAGGATCATGCGGATCATTGATTCCGGTGGCGAAGATCATGGTGTCCGCGAGGAGGCTAACTTTGATGCACACGACATAGATCGCGCGGCGTTTGGTTATAATCTTCCCAACTGGTTGCTACGCCGTGAAATGGTTGAGCATGTCGCCGCGCTTCCCACGGCTCGCCTGGAATCCTCCGTCAAAGTAGACCGCATCACCCCGCGCACGAACGAAGCTTTGGTAAATCTTTCCGATGGTCGCCAAGTGCGCGCCAAGATGGTTGTGGCGGCTGATGGGCGCAATTCCCTTATCCGCGAGCAGTTGGGGGTCGATATCAAAAGCTGGCGATATGGTCAGAAGGCCTTGGTTTTTAACGTCCGTTGCGAAAGGCCGCACGAAAACGTCTCGACCGAAATCCATCGATCCGGAGGGCCTTTCACGCTTGTACCCCTGCCCGACCAAGAAGGCGTGCATCACTGCGCCGTTGTTTGGATGGACACAGGACCGCACGCGGAATCATTGCAGAATATGAAAGAGACCGAGTTTAATGCAGCGCTTAATAATCGCGCTTGCGGCGTCCTCGGGAAATTGGAACTTGCGAGCAAACGCATTCTTTGGCCGATCATCGCACAGCGTGCCTCGCATTTATACGGTCCTAGAACGGCCCTGCTGGCCGAGGCTGCACACGTAATTCCGCCCATAGGGGCGCAGGGTTTGAACATGAGCCTTGCTGATTTGTCGACACTTGTTCAATTGGCAACAGAAGCACGGGACGCAGGCAAAGATTTCGGCGCACCCGAGGTCCTGAAAGAATATCACCGCAAGCGTTGGCCAGACATGGCCGCCCGCATCAAAGGTGTTGATATTTTGAACCGCGCAGCAATGGCGGAGTCGCAAAATTTGCGCGATCTACGACGTTCGGGCCTTAAGATGTTGTACGGGTTGGGCCCACTGCGTAAAGCAGCGATGAAAGCTGGATTGGGCGCTTAAACTGTCATTCCTACAACAACCTCATCCGATAGAAGTACGTTAGATTCTACATTACCTACACCCGGTAACGTCATAATTCTGCGCCGCAATATACGTTCGAAATCCGATATGTCACGGGCAACCACCTTAAGACGATAGTCATACACCCCTAAAACATGCTGAACCAATTGGACTTCTGGAATGGCGCATACCGCGCGTTCAAAATCTTCGATACTGAGAAGACCTTTTGTCACCAGCTTTACGCCTAGATAAACGACCACATCAAACCCGAGCTTTTCGCGGTCCAATATGATGGATCGACCAAGTATCACGCCTGCCGTCTCCAACCGCTTGATCCGCCGCCATGTAGCGGGTTGCGAAAGGCCGACTTTGCCACCAACATCCTTTGCACTAAGCCCCCCATCTTCTTGCAACGTCCGCAGAATCGCGTGGTCGATTTCATCAATATCAACGATCATATCGGTAATCTTTCGGTGTTTTTTACCTCTGATACCAGCATAAGCGCTTCGATGTCTGTTATGTGTGGCAAGGCTAAAACGCGGGATTTGTATATTTCCTGATAATGGTTCAAATCACGCGCGCGCACATCCATGCGGATATCTACGCGCCCCAACAACGTCTGAATCGCCACAACTTCGGGGATTTTCCGTGCATCAATAGTAAACTCATCGAAAGCATTCCCTTGAGTTTTATCCAAAGTAATTCGCAAAAACACTAAAACCGAATATCCGAGCTTGGCATAATTAATCTCCACTTTACGTCCGAGGATCACGCCAGCTGACTCCAGTTTTTCCAGCCGTCGCCACACCGGACCCGAAGACATATTCGCCAATTCGGCCAATTCGGACACAGAACGCGTGGCATCGTCCTGCAAAAGTCGAAGAAGTTTACGGTCAACGTCATCTATGTGCATTATTTTCTCGCATTAAGAACTTTCTATGAATGTATTTTCTGAACTTACTTGAAATTGATTGATTACTGAAGAGTATAATTGATATACAGCGCTATTCTATCCGCAGAATTAATCCAGAAAGGGAAAACCCATGCGCGTATATTATGATCGCGATTGCGACATCAACCTCATTAAAGACATGAAAGTAGCCATCCTTGGTTATGGATCACAGGGCCATGCCCACGCATTGAACTTGCGTGATTCCGGCGCGAAGAACATTGTTGTGGCGTTGCGCGAAGGCTCCGCAAGCCAAGCCAAAGCTGAGGGCGAAGGCCTTAAAGTTATGGGCATCGCCGAAGCTGCTGCTTGGTGCGACCTGATTATGTTTACAATGCCGGATGAACTTCAGGCTGAAACGTATAACAAATACGTTAAAGACAACATCCGTCCAGGTGCAGCCATGGCATTTGCCCATGGTCTGAACATTCACTTCAACTTGATCGAGCCTAAAGCCGGTGTAGACATCATCATGATGGCACCAAAAGGCCCAGGTCACACCGTTCGCGGCGAATTCGTCAAAGGCGGCGGCGTTCCTTGCCTCGTTGCTGTAGACACAGACTCGTCCGGCAAAGCTATGGAAATCGGCCTGTCGTATTGCTCCGGTATCGGCGGTGGTCGTTCAGGCATCATCGAAACCAATTTCCGTCAGGAATGCGAAACAGACCTATTTGGCGAACAAGCCGTTCTTTGTGGTGGCGTAGTTGAGCTGATCCGCATGGGCTTCGAAACACTTGTTGAAGCTGGTTATGAGCCTGAAATGGCATATTTCGAGTGCTTGCACGAAGTTAAACTGATCGTTGACCTGATTTATGAAGGCGGCATCGCCAACATGAACTACTCAATCTCTAACACCGCGGAATACGGTGAATATGTTTCTGGTCCTCGTATCTTGCCATACGACGAAACCAAGAAACGCATGAAAGATGTTCTAACTGACATTCAGTCCGGTAAGTTTGTTCGTGACTTCATGTTGGAAAATGCCGTTGGTCAGCCGTCGTTCAAAGCAACACGTCGTATCAATGACGAACACCAGATTGAAAAAGTTGGCGCAACGCTGCGCGGTATGATGCCTTGGATTTCCGAAGGCCGCATGGTTGATAAAGAAAAGAACTAAGTTAACCACTTATTAATAGATGGCCCGTCGAAACAAATTCGGCGGGCCATTTTCGTTTACCCTTGGCAAACCCTCGTCTGGCATGGCATCCCTATGTTAACTGAAAAACGAGGCAAACCATGAACCCGATCCACGCCCCCTTTCCGATGAGCCGCTCCCGTCGCACGCGCCGCGCCCCTTGGATGCGAAGCCTTGTGCAAGAAACACGTTTAAGTACGTCAGACCTGATTTGGCCGATTTTTGTGCGTGAAGGCGAAGGTATTCGCGAACCGGTTGCTTCCCTTCCCGGCGTTGATCGGCTTAGCATTGATCTTGCCGTGCAAGCCGCTGAAGAAGCTGCGACCCTTAGCATTCCGGTGATCGCCCTGTTCCCCTACACAGAAGCCGCCAGCAAAACGCCGGACGCCGCAGAGGCATGGAACCCTGACAACTTGGTTAACCGTGCGACCCGTGCGATCAAGGCTGCCGTACCGGACATCGGCGTGATGCTAGATGTCGCACTCGACCCGTATAATTCGGATGGTCACGATGGGTTAGTCCGCAACGGAATTGTTCAGAACGATGAAACGCTTGAGGCACTTGTGCAGCAATCATTGTCACATGCCGATGCAGGTGCTGATATTCTAGGACCCAGCGACATGATGGATGGGCGCATTGGGATCATGCGACAAGCACTCGAAGGTAACGATTTCCCTGATGTGACGATCATGAGCTATTCGGCAAAATACGCCAGTGCGTTCTACGGCCCGTTTCGCGATGCTGTCGGTGCGCATGGTGCGTTAAAGGGCGACAAGAAAACCTATCAAATGGATTTTTCCAACACGGACGAGGCTTTGCGCGAAGTGGCCAAAGACCTTTCCGAAGGAGCTGATATGGTCATTGTGAAGCCGGGAATGCCATATCTGGACGTTTGCCAGCGCGTAAAAGCCGAGTTCGGCGTGCCAACATTTGCCTACCAAGTCAGCGGCGAATACGCGATGATTTGTGCGGCTGGCCAGAACGGCTGGATTGATCAGGATAAAGCCATGATCGAGAGCCTTGGCGCATTCAAACGGGCTGGTTGCGACGGCGTTCTCACCTATTTTGCCAATCGCGTAGCACGGATGCTGCTGGATGAAGAATACTAACTTCATCGCAACAGGCAAAATTCTGCCAGTCAAATTTGTTTTTCTGGCAAAGATTTCAACTGCGTGTTAAATTTTCACAACAGGCAGAAGCAGTTATAATAACAGGAGCATTCCGATGACTAATTGGACCAGACGCGGATTTATGGCAGCAACTGGCTTAACCGCCGCATGTACCGCCACCGGACTTTCGAAATCCATGAACCAAATTGACCGCGACATTGATATCGCGCGCGCTGATTTGTTCAGAACAATCCCAGGAACCGAGCAATTAGCGCGCCAAGCCGCTGGCCTTTTGATTATTCCTGAAATTACCGAAGCCGGATTGTTTCTTGGAGGATCTTACGGCGAAGGTGGCTTGCTGATCGGCGACGCGAAAGTAGATTACTTCTCGTTTTCTGCAGCTTCCATCGGGCCACAAATCGGCGCGCAACGTTTTAGCCACGCTCTGTTCTTTATGACGCAAGAAACCTTGTCAGGATTCCGACATACCAACGGCTGGCAATTAGGTGTCGATGCGGAATTCGTCGTTAAAGACGATTATGGCTCAGTCGGTGTATCGACAAACACGATTAATCTGCCAGTTTATGCAGTGGTGTACGGTCAAGCCGGTGCGATTATTGGCGCCACTTTGCAGGGCGCCAAATATACACGAATTATCCGTTAGCCTAAAAGTGGATAGCGCGCCCGTAAGCGTCCAGAACACTCTCGTGCATCATCTCTGATAAAGTCGGATGCGGGAAAACTGTGTGCATCAGGTCTTCTTCGGTGGTCTCCAATTGGCGACCAACGACATAACCTTGAATGAGTTCCGTTACCTCGGCACCAACCATATGCGCGCCTAATAGCTCGCCGGTTTTGGCATCAAATATAGTTTTTACCATGCCTTCAGGTTCCCCCAAAGCGATTGCCTTTCCGTTGCCCATGAAGGGAAAACGGCCAACTTTGATATCAAAACCCAGTTCTTTCGCCTTGGCTTCAGTATAACCAACCGAGGCCACCTGTGGTTGACAATAAGTACAACCCGCAATGCTTTCAGGTTTCATAGCGTGTACTTTCTGGCCAGCGATTTTCTCGGCGACCATAACACCTTCGTGGCTGGCTTTATGCGCAAGCCAAGGCGCGCCGGCGATATCCCCGATTGCGTAAAGACCCGGCACTGTCGTTTCGCAATATTGATCGGTCACCACGTGGGTGCGATCAATTTTAACACCAAGCGCCTCAAGGCCAAGCCCTTCAACATTTCCAACGATACCAACCGCAGAAATAACAGTGTCGAATTCTTGCTTAACAGTTTTTCCACCAGTTTCGATGTGCGCTGTCACCTTGCCCTTGGCGCGGTCCAGTTTCTTAACCATAGATTTCTCCATGATTTTCATACCCTGTTTGACGAACTGTTTTTTCGCCAAAGCTGCGATTTCAGCATCTTCAACAGGCAATACGCGATCCATCACCTCGACGACGGTCGTTTCAGCCCCGAGCGTGTTAAAGAAACTCGCGAATTCAATTCCGATCGCACCTGATCCGACTACCAGCAGCTTTTTGGGCATATGGGGCGGGTTCAGCGCGTGTTTATACGTCCAGACCGTATCCCCGTCAGCCTCAAGACCCGGTAACTCGCGTGCACGTGCGCCTGTCGCAACTATGACGTTTTTGGCCGTCAGCGCATCAATACCTTTATCTGCTTTAACAGAAACCTTGCCAACACCGGTAAGCGTCGCCTCGCCCATAATTACGGTAACTTTGTTCTTCTTCAACAAATGACCGACACCGCCAGACAATTGCTTGGCAACCCCGCGAGACCGTTTCACAACGGCAGAAAGATCGTAACCGAATTTGTCAGCTGTCAGACCAAATTCTTTCGCGCGCTCCATCAAGTGGAAGACTTCCGCCGAGCGTAACATCGCCTTGGTCGGAATGCAGCCCCAGTTTAAACAAATACCGCCAAGATGTTCACGCTCGATTATTGCTGTTTTCAGTCCCAGCTGTGCCGCACGAATTGCTGCTACATAACCGCCGGGACCAGCCCCAATAATTAGAACGTCATATGAACTATTCGCCATGATCTTCTCCGTTTTCTGGATTTAGTCTACCATTAAACCATTTCTGGAATATAGACCACCCACAGTGAATGAGAAGCTATTGTTCTATATTTTCAACGGTAAATCGATACCCACCCGCGTTAAGGTAAGAGACTTCTTTACCAGTTGATTCGCGCGAAAGTGCGTCATTCCGATAAGGAAACCGCCCGAAATCGCGAATGACTTGCCGATGCGCACGCGCGTGCAGCAGGTTACTCGTACCGGGCATACGCGTGCAAAACGCTCGGACGGCGGCATCTTGATCCTTTAAACATTCAGAATGCATGAATGGCAGATAGAAAAATTGACGCATATCGCCTTCGATTTGCATATCAAAATTTCGCTCAATAGCTTTCTTGGCGACACACAATGCCTTGCGATCAGATGCAAAAGACGCTTCGTCCCCGCGAAACATATTACGCGGAAACTGATCCAGCAAAATTATCAGAGCAAGCGAGGATTTTGCATCAAGCTTCCAGTCGGAATATTTCCCGTCTAACGCATCAGTCCATATGGCTTTATAACGGGATCGTATTTTGTCGTCGAACTCGGCAGACTCAGTATACCAGCCTTCCATGCCCACATCGGTCCAAAAATCGAGAATCTCTTCGGCCAGTTTATCCATACCGGCGACTCCTTTTGATGCCATTTTGTGTAGCTTTGCACAATTTCAGAAATTTCCAAGTAAAAAATTACAACTCAGTGTATTCTTCTTCCAACGCCATCTCGATCGCGACTTCTTGCGCCACCTCAACGGCAATGGGTGATGCCTGCGGAAGCACTGTCGCATATGCCGATGTTTCGTCGACGGGTGTAGGCGCACGTTTGGTAGTACGGTAGCCCGCGTAACCCGCGATTGCAGACATTAAAATCGCCAAAATCACAAAGAAACTATTTGGCCCGAACCGCGTCATCGACCAGCCAACCACGACGGCCATTCCAATTGCGCCAATACCATTGATGAATATCAACCCACCAGATGCAGAGGCCATATCGTCAGGTTCAAGATAGTCGTTTGTATAGGCAATAATTAGCGAATACAACGGGTTAGCAACCCCACCGACGGTAAAGGCAAGCGCGTACAGCACAATTTGGTTCTCGGTGAATATGGAGCCGAGCAATACGGTAGCCCCGCCAAAGGCTGTAAGGATCATGATCAATTTCCTGCGATCCATTTTATCGGAAATCCAGCCGATGGGATACTGGCAGATCATGCCTCCAAAATATATCAAACCAATGAAAATAGAGATTTCCCGCACGCTCATACCAACCTCGGTACCGTAAACGGAAGCCATTCCGAACAGAGTCGCAAAAATTCCACCAAGTAAAAATATCCCCACACACCCGAGCGGCGAAATAATGAACAATTCTTTTAGGGTCATACGCTTAGTCGCGCGAAAAATTGGCGCCGCTGTTGAAGATAGTAAAATCGGTAGGAATGAAACCGAGACAAGAACCGACATCAACACGAATAAAGTGTAACCGCTGACATCCGCGAAGTTCAGTAACACCTGTGCAGTAACAATGCCAACCATCTGCACGATAACATAGGACGAAAGCGCCTGACCGCGCGTCTCGTTGGTGGCGGCATCGTTAAGCCAGCTTTCGGCCACTACATACACGCCAGCGAAACAAAAGCCGACGATTATGCGCATAAATGTCCACGCAATCGGATTTGGAAGGGCGGCATAAAGAATGAATGCTGCGGAAATCACAGATCCGAGGGCTGCGAATACCCGCACATGCCCCACACGCCGTATCAATTCCGGTGCCATGTAGGAACCGCCGAGGAAACCCAGAAAGTACCCGCTCATGATGTAAGACATGGTGGTGGGCGAAAATCCTTCGACCGCGCCACGAAGCCCTAGCAACGTGCCTTGCAGGCCGTTTCCGACCATAAGTAGCATCATACCAAGTAGCAGTGCCCACGCGTTTTTTAGAATATAGACCATACGTCGCCCTCAATAGAATCAGCGGCCTGAATATCCCGACTTTAGTGGCAACTTTATTCTTGTAACGACATTTTTTGTGCTATTTGTCTATTTCTTGAAAAGTAGCGAGCTGTCGCCATAGGAAAAAAACCTGTACCCACCGTCAATCGCATGTGCGTAAATGCTTTTTACCTTATCGTAACCAATAAGAGCGGACACCAACATCATTAACGTCGATTTGGGCAAATGGAAATTTGTCATCAATCCGTCAGCTATTTTAAATTCATACCCCGGACGGATAAAAATGTCTGTATCCCCAACCCACGGAGCAATCTGCCCAACCGTAACCGCGGCCGTTTCAATCAAGCGCAATGCCGTTGTCCCGACAGGGATTACCCGCCCGCCTGCCCTTAGGGTTTCGTTAATTCTCGCAGCAGCTTCATTCGAAACCTCGCCCCATTCGCTGTGCATCTTATGTTCTTCAATATTGTCGACTTTAACCGGCAAAAACGTTCCCGCCCCCACATGCAGCGTTACCTCGGTTGTGTTCACACCCAACTTGTCGAGCCGCGCCAGTAATTCGCTGTCAAAATGAAGCGACGCTGTGGGCGCGGCTACAGCACCCGACTGCGTTGCAAAAACTGTTTGGTAATCGTTCATATCGCGTGCATCGGCGGTGCGTTTTGAGGCAATATAGGGCGGCAACGGCATCGCACCAATTGCCTCGATAACGTGATCCAGCGCTTCACCGGTTTGGTCAAAAGTCAGCGTAACTTCCCCACCATTTTTCGACACAACAGTAGCCGCCAAGTCGTCAAAACGCACAACGTCGCCAAGCTTTAACCTTTTGGCAGGCTTTGCCAACGACATCCATGTATCCTCTGATATCCTTTCAATCAGGTTAACTTCGATATTCGCGACACCGGAGCCGTGCGACGTTTCCCGAAACCGCTGCCCCGAAAGTCGCGCCGGGATTACTTTCGTGTTGTTAAAAACGAGTAGGTCCCCTACTTCAAGGAACTCAGGTAACATAGAAACAGTCGCATCTATGACATCACTATTTACCACAAGCATTTTTGAAGCCTGACGCGGACGCACAGGGCGAAGTGCAATCAGTTCCTCAGGAAGGTCAAAATCAAAATCATCAAGCGTGTGCATCTTAGCCCCTTCGGTTCAGGTCGCTGTAATACGCATGTGCGTCACTGAAAAGGGTCATTTGCAGCTTTTCTTTCCTGCGTGAATACGTATTCTCACCAAAACAACAGGAGAGCTTCATGCAAGTCGGCGATCATTTCCCAGATTTCACCCTTCCACGAGACGGCGAAGGTGCCATGTCTTTAGCAGATTTCAAAGGTCAAAAGTTGGTATTGTTCCTGTATCCAAAAGACGACACATCAGGCTGCACTTTGGAATCAATCGAATTCACGGAATGTTCGGATAAATTCACAACCGTCGGAGCAGTTGTCGTTGGGTTATCCAAGGATTCCGTCACAAGCCACGACAAATTCATCAAAAAGCACAATCTAAACATGCCATTGTTGTCTGATGAAACCGGTGAGTTGCTGGAAACGCTTGGTTGTTGGGTCGAGAAAAACATGTACGGCCGCACCTTTATGGGAATCGAACGTACAACATTTCTGATCGACGAAACGGGAATTATTCGCCAAATCTGGAACAAGGTTAGGGTGAAGGGACATGTCGAATCCGTCCTTAAGGCTGTAAAATCCCTGTAATACAATCGGTTAAATATAGGCCGATCTTTGCTTAACTGATAAACAATTCGGGCTTTTTGGTTGCTAAATACCGCGCATTTTCCTATTCAAGAACAGGATTGGATTAACCGCCCCTTGGGGCTGTCGCAAACTGGGTGTGGGTACTTGATGTCAGGACCATTTAAGGCTGTGAACAGATCACTAGCCAAATTCTTGCCAGAGCAAACTCTGACCCTAAAGACACGCGTCGACCAACGAGAGTTGACATTCACCCCCTTCACGCGCCTTTTTCTACTAATAGGAACGACTTTGGCGCTCGGTTGGTTGGTGGTCGCGACAACCGCTACGATCTCCGGCAGCTTTGAGTCCGATAACGCGCAGGCCCGAAGCGATTCTCTGCAAGATGCTTATGAATTGCGCCTTGCCGAACTTGCCGCTGAACGCGACGACTTCGGGCGCCGGACACAAGCCATGCAGGATAGATTCACGCTGGCATTACAACAGGTTTCTGCCCAGCAAGACGAATTGATAGAGGCGATGACCGTTCAAAACGAACAGGAAATCACTCTCTTTGCTTTGCAACGCAAATTGAACGGTGTTACATCTGAACGGAATGTTGCACAGGCTGGGCTCGATGGATTGCAAGCTGAATTCGCCGCCAGTACCGAGGGCACCGGTCCACGCGAATCCACCGAGAACGAACTGAAAGTCACGGTTAACGCATTGAATACTGTGCTTGATGAAACCCTGCAAACACGCGACGCATCGATCGAGTATACTGAGTCTCTCGAATTACAAATCGAAGAAACTGCACAGCGCATCAAGCTCGACGCCCAGCGGCGCGACCGCATGATAACCCAGCTTGAAGAGGCGGTGCTTATTTCATTCGGACCGCTGGAAACGATGCTCAAACGCACTGGCCTAGACGTTGACAGTATAGTTGCGAATGTCCGGCGAAATTATTCAGGTTCTGGTGGTCTGGGAATAGCATTAGACGAAGTTGCATTCAAAGGCATGGACGCCCCCGATTTGCGTTTGGAAGCGTTGATGCGAGATCTCGACACCCTTCAAATATACAACATAACCTCTTCCAAGTTACCGTTGTCGATGCCGGTACACACAACGTTCAGGTATTCCAGCGGCTTCGGGATGCGAAACGGAAAACCACATAAAGGCGTGGATATGGCAGGGCCAACTGGCAGCCCAATTTATTCAACGGCCGATGGCGTTGTAATCTTTGCCGGATGGCAAAGTGGGTATGGCAACGTTGTGAAGATTCAGCATGAGTTCGGTTTTGTTACCGTTTATGCACATCAAAACAAACTTCGCGTGACAAAAGGCCAGAGGGTCTCGCGTGGGGAAAGAATTGGTGATATGGGAAATACTGGTCGAAGCAGCGGCCCCCATCTTCACTATGAAGTAGTTAAGAACGGCACCGCCGTTAACCCGATGAATTATATAAAGGCAGGACAAAATGTTTTCTAAACCAAAATCAGACGAGTCAACAACTGGCGCAAAAACTGCGACTTCTGGTGCCGCACCAGCTAAACCAGCAGTGTCGACACCTTCTTCGTCACCAAAGCCAAAACCGGCACCATCAATCATTTCGTCAGACCTGACGATTAAAGGCAACATCACCACAACTGGCGATGTGCAGGTTGAAGGAACGATTGACGGCGACATCCGCGCGCATCTTTTGACAGTCGGCGAAGGCGCCACGGTTAAAGGCGAAGTGATCGCCGACGACGTAGTGGTTAATGGCCGCGTTGTTGGCCGCCTGCGCGGCTTGAAAGTACGCCTGACAGCGACTGCACGTGTTGAAGGTGACATCATCCACAAAACAATCGCAATCGAAAGCGGTGCGCATTTCGAGGGCACTGTTCAGCGCCAAGACGACCCACTTTCGGCTAAATCGACTAAACCCGTCGCATAAGTCCGAATTCTTGAATTTTAGGGGGTCTTGACGTGTTCGAGGCCCTTTTTCTTTGCTAAATACACCGTTTACGAACCTTCCTGATTGAAGTCGTATATGGTTATCGGTTATGCTCCAGCACACAAGATATTGGTGTTTTAGCTGAAATGGCCCAAATATGACCGACGAGACAGAGACCCCGAAAAACGACGGCGAACAGCCGGATGATCGCTACGTTTACGGCGGGCCGAGTATCTCCATTGTAGACGAGATGAAAACGTCTTACCTCGATTATGCGATGAGCGTTATCGTGTCCCGCGCGATCCCGGATCTGCGCGATGGTCTAAAGCCGGTTCACCGCCGTATTTTGTACGCGATGTACGAATCTGGCAACACCTTCGACAAATCCTATCGCAAATCCGCGCGTTCCGTCGGCGATACCATGGGTAAGTATCACCCGCATGGTGACAGCGCGATTTATGACGCGTTGGTACGTATGGCGCAGGATTTCTCAATGTCTCTGCCACTGCTCGATGGGCAAGGTAACTTTGGTTCCATGGACGGCGATAGGGCTGCCGCCATGCGGTATACCGAAGTGCGCATGGCTAAAACCGCGAACTCGCTGCTGGCTGATATCGAAAAAGACACGGTGGATTTTCAGGATAACTACGATGGTAAAGATCGGGAACCGACGGTTCTGCCTTCACGGTATCCCAATATGCTGGTCAACGGCGCTGGCGGTATTGCCGTGGGCATGGCGACCAACATTCCGCCGCATAACCTTGGCGAAGTAATTGATGCAACACAGGCGCTAATCGAACAGCCGGACCTCGATTCGATCCAGTTGATGGAATACATCCCTGCCCCCGATTTCCCAACTGGCGGGATTATTTTGGGCAATGCCGGTGCGCGTAAAGCCTATACCGAAGGGCGTGGCTCTGTTGTTACGCGTTCCAAAACGTCGGTCGAGGAAATTCGCAAAGACCGTTTCGCGATTGTCGTGCACGAAATTCCCTATCAGGTAAACAAAGCTACGATGATCGAAAAAATCGCGCATCTGGCTCGTGACAAAAAGATCGAAGGTATCGCGCACGTTCAAGACGAATCTGACCGTTTCGGCGTGCGGGTTGTGATCGAATTGAAACGCGACGCAACGCCCGAAGTCGTTCTGAACCAGCTGTTCCGTTTTACGCCAATGCAAACCTCGTTCGGTTGTAACATGCTGGCTTTAAATAGTGGTCGGCCAGAGCAACTGAATTTACGTAAATTCCTGACGTCCTTCATCGCGTTTCGCGAAGAAGTCGTCGCGCGGCGAACAGCGTTCGAGCTTCGTAAAGCCCGCGAGCGCAGCCATATCTTGTGTGGCTTGGCCGTAGCTGTTTCCAACGTCGATGAAATAGTTGCGACTATCCGCGCCTCGCAAGATCCAGCCGAGGCCCGTGCGAAATTGATGGACCGTCGCTGGCCCGCCCACGACATCGCCGAATACATCCAGTTGATTGACGACCCAAGCCATAAAATCAACGACGACGGTACCTATTACCTGTCCGAAATTCAGGCCCGCGCCATTCTGGAACTACGCCTGCAACGCCTGACAGCCATGGGTGTGCGCGAAGTTACGGATGAACTGCAAGTTTTGGCCGGAAAGATCACCGATTACCTCGACATCCTTCGTTCCCGCGAACGGATCATGGAGATTATTTCGACCGAACTGGCTGAAGTAAAAGAGATGTTTGCCGTTCCTCGCCGTTCCCAAATCATTGATTTCACCGGTGATATGGACGACGAAGACTTGATCGAGTCCGAGGATATGGTCGTGACCGTAACCAGCTCCGGTTACATCAAGCGCACTATGATCGACGAATTTCGCAGCCAGAAACGTGGCGGCAAGGGTACGCAAGGGATGAACACTAAAGACGAAGATTTCGTCACACAGTTGTTCATTGCCAATACGCACACGCCACTGTTGTTCTTCACAACAGATGGGATCGTTTATAAACTGAAAACATGGCGCCTTCCTCCGGGTGGCCGAAACGCGCGCGGTAAAGCAATCGTTAACATTCTACCGATCCCGCAAGATGCACAGATCGCTGCCATTATGCCCGTAGATGTGCCCGAGGAAGAATGGGACAATCTGCAAATCGTGTTCTCGACTTCTACAGGCGGCGTGCGTCGTAACGCGTTGTCCGATTTCACCAATGTTAAGTCGAATGGCAAAATCGCCATGAAGTTGACCGACGGCATGCGCCTGATCGATGCTCGCATTTGTCACGAGGAAAACGACTTCTTGCTGACGACCAAACTGGGCAAAGCTATCCGCTTCCCTGTAACGGACGTTCGCATATTTAAGGGTCGCGATTCCACAGGTGTCCGTGGTATCAGACTGGCCGACGGAGACGAGGTCGTCTCCATGTCTATTCTACGGCACGTCGATGCCACACCGGATGAACGTAACGCCTATTTCAAAATGCGCCGTGCTGTAACGGGTGAAGAAGGCGGCGAGATTGACATCGTTGATACGTCCATTTCGACAGAACGCTACGCCGAGCTGTCCGCTTTGGAAGAATGGATCCTGACCATCACATCTGGTGGCTACGGAAAACGTTCGTCCGCCCACGAATACCGTGTTTCTGGCCGTGGCGGCCAAGGTATCGCCGCAGCAAATCTGGGACGACGCGGCGACACGATCGTGGCCTCCTTCCCAGTGGACGAAGAAGACCAGATCATGCTGGCAACGAGCACGGGGCAAAGCATCCGCTGTCCTGTTTCAGGCATATCACGGCAGGGTCGCGGATCTTCGGGTGTGACGGTATTTAAGGTTGCCAACAAAGAATCCGTTGTTTCCGTCGCATGGATCGCTGATCAAGGTGATGATACGGAAGACGCCGAGGTTATCGAAGAATAAAATCAGGGGCTGTATCGTGCAGCCCCTTTTCTTTTGTCTACGCCTGCCCTAAATGCCCTCTATGACAAACCCTATTCATATCATCGGCGGCGGAATGGCCGGATCCGAGGCCGCATGGCAAATCGCGCAAATGGGCGTGCCTGCCATCATCCACGAAATGCGCCCGAACGTTGAAACCTTCGCGCATCAAACCCAAAATCTGGCGGAACTGGTGTGCTCAAACTCCTTCCGGTCTGACGATGATGAAGCAAACGCTGTTGGCCTGCTTCACTGGGAAATGCGCCAAGCTGGTGGTCTGATAATCGAGATGGGCGATGCAAATTCCGTGCCCGCAGGCAGCGCACTAGCCGTTGACCGCGACGCTTTTTCCGAAGCTGTAACGGCACGTATTGAAGCCCACCCACTGATTACGGTCGAGCGTGGCGAAGTTGCGGGCATACCGCCGAAAGAATGGGACAGCGTCATTATTGCGACAGGCCCTTTAACCTCCGTTGCACTGGCCGAGGCCGTTCGCGACTTAACCGACGAAACCTCTCTCGCATTTTTCGACGCAATCGCCCCGATTATTTATGCCGAGAGCATAAATATGGAAAAGGCGTGGCTGCAATCCCGATACGACAAGGGCGATACTGAAGAAGAACGCACCGCCTATATCAATTGCCCGATGGACGAGGAACAGTATAACGCCTTCATTGACGCGCTTCTGGCCGCAGAAAAAACCGAGTTCAAAGATTGGGAAAAAGACACACCCTACTTCGACGGTTGCCTACCAATCGAAGTTATGGCGGAACGCGGACGCGAAACATTACGCTTCGGTCCGATGAAACCAGTTGGCCTTACCAACCCGCATCAGCCACAAATCAAAGCTCATGCAGTTGTTCAACTTCGCCGCGATAACGCACTGGGAACACTGTATAATATCGTTGGTTTCCAGACAAAAATGAAGTATGGGGCACAGGCCGAAGTCTTCAAAATGATCTCTGGACTTGAGGACGCAGAATTCGCACGGCTTGGTGGCATACATCGCAATACCTTCATCAACTCCCCTCGCCTGTTAGACGATCAAATGCGCCTAAAGGCCATGCCGCGTTTGCGTTTCGCCGGGCAAATCACAGGCGTTGAAGGGTATGTTGAAAGCACCGCAATGGGCCTTCTCGCAGGTCGAATGGCTGCAAGCGAGCGGTTGGGAAAATCCATAACAGCCCCTCCGAATACCACCGCCATGGGCGCATTGATTAGCCACATAACCGGTGGTGCCGCGGCAAAAACGTTCCAGCCGATGAACGTAAACTTCGGACTGTTCCCGCTGGTTGACGGCGTAAAAGGGGGCCGCCGCAACCGCCCTGCGCGTTATAAAGCATACACCGACCGCGCTAAAGCAGACTGGAACGCATGGCTCACATAGAACGTTTTGCGCCTTCACCGACAGGATATCTACACCTTGGCCATGCGTTTTCGGCGCTAACCGCATGGAAACAGGCGCAGACTACTGGCGGAACGTTCTTGCTGCGAATCGAAGATACCGATCGCACGCGTGTACGCCCAGAATATGAACAAGCGATTTATGATGACCTCCACTGGCTTGGCCTAAACTGGCCGAGCCCTGTTTTGCGCCAATCAGACAATGTGGAGTCTTATCAAACTGCGTTAAACTTTCTTAACCACTCGGGCCTTACCTACGCTTGTGAATGTACACGAAGCGTTATTAAAATGGCCCAATCATTGCCCACATATGGGCCCGATGGGCTGGTATATCCCGGTACCTGCCGCGACAAAAAACTAGCCGACACCAAAGATACGGCCATCCGCCTGAATATGGCAAAGGCCATCGAACTTCTTGGAGGTGGTGACGGTGTTAACCATCTATCATTCACTGATATTAGCGACGGAAATTGTGAACATTTCCTTAATGCGGACCGCCTCCTGTCCGAATGTGGCGATATTGTTCTTGCCCGCCGAGACACCGGGGTGGCTTACCACCTCGCCGTTGTCGTGGACGACGCGGCCCAAAACGTAACCCATGTAACACGCGGCCAAGACCTGTTCGAAGCCACCCAGATTCATCGCGTTCTGCAGGCGCTTCTGGGATTACCGACACCAATATATCGCCACCACCGCTTGATACTTGACGAAAACGGAAAACGCTTGGCTAAACGGGACGATTCACGTGCAATCCGAAAATACCGCGAAGACGGCCTAAAACCACAGGATATTCGTGAAATGGTTGGCTTAGGCGATAGGTGACGTCAGCTCAACCTCGTCACCGTCGCGCACTGCTGTGTAAAAACAACTGCGGCGATTAGTATGGCATGCGGGACCAGTCTGACGCACAACCATTAACAAACAGTCACGATCACAATCGACGCGCAAATCAACCAATTCTTGAATGTGCCCAGATGTTTCGCCTTTACGCCAATAATTCTCTCGCGAACGCGACCAATAGGTCACACGGCCAGTCTTCAGAGTCTCGGCAACACTTTCTGAATTCATCCAGGCCATCATCAAAACTTCTCCAGATTCGTCTTGAGCGATCGCCGGAATCAACCCCGCGTCATTATATTTCAAAGAAGTGACATCAAATTTCGACATTTCTTAACCTTTCAGGTTTTCATCCAGCTCATCCCACCCTATCTAATTCGGAGTAACCTAAAAGCAAAGGGCGTTGGTGGTGAGCAATTCAGATCTAATCAACTTATATTCTCAACGAATTCTAGCGTTGGCCGCGATGATCCCTCATACGGATCGTTTGAACGCCCCTGACGCAACGTCCAAGAAGCGTTCTCCGCTGTGTGGCTCGAACATTGAGGTGGATCTGAACGTAGCAGACGGTAAAGTCAGTGATTTTGGCCAAGACGTGAAAGCGTGCGCACTTGGTCAGGCTGCAGCATCGGTTATTGGCGCCAACATCATTGGCTGCACATACAGTGAACTCCAGCAAGCACGCGATCAATTGTATGCAATGCTGAAGTCCGATGCTCCATTTCCGGACGCCCCGTTTGACGATCTGGAAGTATTGTTGCCCGCCAAAGAATATAAAAACCGCCACGCCTCAATTATGCTTTGCATCGATGCGTCTTTGGAAGCATTCGAAAATGCACAAAAAAACGCCGCGACCCCGGAGGGCGCGGCAAAGTAAGGCGAAATACGAGCCTGAATACATCAGGTTTCAGAACATCCGAGGCTAAAAGGATTCTGACTACTCGCAAATCACAGGCGATTAAGTAATGGCAGGCAAACAAAACCCTGCAATGATGATAACGAAAACCGCTGCCAGCCCGAGGGCGTCTTCGATCAAAGTCCGCGGCGCCATTGCCGAAACATTTTTGATAATAGCATCCATAAAAGTCATCCTCGCAGGTTTGTTCTCATGTGTTGCTTGTATGTTCTCTTTTTATTCTCATTCTGTCAAGAACAAATTAAGAACTTTATGCAAGATGCCTAAATATGGTGATTCAACCAACGGACAAAAGGCGGATCGCCTTGTCTTGCTCCATCAAATACAACAAAGTTCGAACTGCCTGACCGCGCTCGGATTCCAATTTTGGGTCGGTTTGTAAAAACATGCGCGCGTCGTCTTGCGCGATTTTCATCAAATCAGCCTGCTCCTCGAGATCCGCAATCCTGAATCTAGGCAAACCAGACTGTGCAACGCCTAACAAATCCCCTGCCCCCCTTAACCGCAAATCTTCTTCTGCAATCCGGAATCCGTCGTTTGTTTCACGCATTATCGACAATCTAGCCTCTGCAGATTTCCCTAACCGACCACTGTAAAGCAGCAAACATGTCGACGCTTCATCCCCTCGGCCGACTCGCCCCCTCAACTGGTGTAATTGCGCTAAGCCGAAATTCTCTGCTTGCTCAATCACGATGATCGATGCCGTTGGTACATCAACACCGACTTCGATCACGGTAGTTGCGACCAAAACCTTTGTGCGTCCAGCAATGAAATCATCCATTGCCTTATCTTTTTCCGAGGGCTTCATCTGCCCATGAACAAGCCCAACATTCCCCTCACCCAAACTTGCGCGTAGATGTTTGTAACGGTCCTCAGCCGCTGTCATCTCCACAACTTCGGATTCCTCCACCAGCGGACAAACCCAGTAAACTTGCCGCCCCTCCGAAATCGCAGCGCGCAATCGCTCGACAACTTGATCCAGGCGCCCAGCCGAGACCATCACCGTTTCAATCGATTTTCGCCCTGGCGGCTTTTCGTTCAAAACCGAAATGTCCATGTCGCCGTAATGTGCCAATGCCAACGACCGCGGGATCGGCGTTGCTGTCATCACAAGTATATCAACCGCGCGCCCTTTAGCCCCGAGATCCATACGTTGTTGCACGCCGAAACGATGTTGCTCGTCGATAATTGCCAAGCGAAGATCATGAAAATTCACATCTTTTTGGAATAGCGCATGTGTACCAACTAGGATCTGGATGTCTCCGGACGCGAGTGCCTTCAGCTTTTCTATCCGCTCTTTTCCCTTATCGCGTCCCGTTAACAACTCCAACCGCACCCCTGCGTTTTCCGCAAGCGGACGCAATCCCGCTAAATGTTGCCGCGCCAGAATCTCGGTCGGGGCCATCATAATGGCTTGCCCACCCGCCTCGACCGCCGCCAGCATAGACATAAGTGCAACCAGTGTTTTTCCTGACCCAACATCGCCTTGCAACAAGCGATTCATACGGATCGGTTTTTCCATATCTGTCTGAATGTCAGCAATAGAACGCGTTTGCGCCCCTGTCGGGCTAAATGGCAATGTTTGCAGAACAGATTTTTGCAAACTCCCATCACCCTGCGTTTTCAGCCCTTTCGCCCGTCGAACACTGGCGCGCGCAATCGCCAATGTGATTTGATGGGCGAACAATTCGTCATAGGCCAACCTTTCCCGAACAGCAGAGCTAGCTGCGATATCTTGCATTCCTTGTGGTGAATGTGCCCGTTTCAAAGCCTGTCGCCAATCGGGCCATTCACGTTCCGCTTTCAGATTGGGATCGGCCCACTCAGGTAAATCGACCACTCGGTTCAATGCAGAACGCGTGGCGCGGTACATCAGTTTCTGGCTAATACCCGCGGTTAACGGATATACTGGTTCAAACGGAGGAAGGTTAATATCTTTATCATTGCGCAAAATATGATCGGGATGCACCATTTGAGCCAAACCGTCGAACACTTCTACTTTACCCGAAACCAAACGACGTGCGCCCGTTGGCAAGTTCTTTTGGACCCAATCTTCGCGGGCATGAAAAAACACCAACTGGAAATCCATCTCGGCATCTCGCACCATCACGCGATACGGTCGTCCGCGCCCTGTTGGTCTCTGATGCGCCCCAACTTTCACTTCCACTGTAGCAATACTAGGGAAAATCAAACCTTTTAGACTTGCTCTGGGGCGTCGATCAACGCACCCGTGCGGAAGCGTAAACAACAGATCACGCGGGCGATCGACATCTATATTGGAAAAGTTTTGGGCAGATTTAGGCCCTACACCCTCCAAAACTGTTAGGTCAGCAAATAGTGGAAACAGAATCTCTGGTCTCGAATGTGTCATATTCCTATTTCACGCGAGATTCTTGTTATGATCAACCAATAAGCGCCAACCACTCGTCTTCGCTTAACACTTTGACACCAAGTTCCTCGGCTTTCTTGCGCTTGGACCCTGCGCCGGGGCCCGCCACAACGATATCGGTTTTTGCCGAAACCGATCCTGATACCTTTGCTCCCAAGGCTTCTGCGTTTGCTTTCGCTTCTGCGCGTGTCATTTTTTCCAGTGTCCCAGTAAATACTACTACTTTTCCACCAACAGTACTGCCCTCTACAATTGGGGCGGCAACATCAATGACCGATAAATGTTTAACCAAATCTTCGAGCGCCGCACGCGTTTTCACCTCGTGAAAATAATCAACCAGCGCGGCCGCCATAACACCCCCAACACCGTCAATCGCATTCAGCGTCTCCCATTCGGATCCCCGTTGGTCACCGGCGTTTTCCATTGCTGCATTGAATGTATCCCAGGTGCCGTAATGCCGGGCCAAAGTCATCGCAGTACTTTCTCCAACATGCCTAATACCAAGCGCGAAAATCAGGCGATTTAGGGGAATTTGCTGTTTTGTTTTGATCGCATCAAATAATTTTTGCGCGGATTTTGCGCCCCATCCCTCAAAATTCTTAAGCTGTTGAATGTTTCCTGAACCAATACGTTGGTAAAGGGAGAAGATGTCCGCCGGCGCTTTCACCCATCCGTCCAGATAAAACGTCTCTACTTGTTTTGCACCTAATCCATCAATGTCAAACGCAGCTCTAGATACAAAATGTTTCAGCTTTTCGACCGCCTGAGCGGGGCAAATCAATCCGCCGGTGCAACGCGCCACGGCTTCGCCCTCTTCGCGAATGGCATCCGATCCACATTCCGGACAAACACTAGGAAACTCATAACGTTGCGAGCCTTCTTTCCGGCGGCTAACATCTACATCTTTGATTTTCGGTATCACATCACCTGCGCGATAAACCGTTACCCAATCGCCTTTTCGTATGTCTCGGCCTTCGCGAATTAGATTGCCGAAACTATCGCGACCAGCGATGTAATCCTCGTTATGGAGCGTAGCATTTGATACGACCACCCCTCCGACTGTCACCGGCTTTAGCCGCGCAACCGGTGAAAGTGCGCCTGTTCGACCAACCTGAATTTCGATATCTTCGACGATAGTTTGCGCAAGTTCCGCGGGGAATTTGTGGGCGATTGCCCATCTAGGTGTGTTTGTTCGAAACCCAAGCCGTGTTTGCAGCGCCAAATTGTCAACTTTGTAAACAACTCCATCTATATCATAGCCCAATGTCGCGCGACCGCGCTCTATCTTCGAATAATGTTCAATCAACTCGGAAGGATTTGAACATCTCCGCATCAAGAGGTTTGTCGAAAATCCTAAGTGTGAAAGTCGGTCAATTATACCTGATTGCGTATCCGATAAATCTTCTGAAACCTCCCCCAACGCATAGGCGAAGAAGTGTAGCGGGCGGGATTTCGTGATTTTGCTGTCAAGTTGCCGCAACGAGCCAGCTGCTGCATTTCGAGGATTCGCAAACGGTTTCGCATCATTTAAAATTTGGGTGTCGTTCAACGCCGCAAAATCTGCACGGCTCATATAAACTTCGCCACGCACCTCAAGGATATCGGGCGCGCTTATGATGGAAGCTGGAATATCACTAAGTGTCAGTGCATTTGCTGTAACATTTTCGCCAAATTCGCCGTCCCCTCGTGTAGCGGCTTGAACCAATAGCCCATCCTCATATCGCAAAGACAGTGACAAACCGTCAATTTTGGGCTCGGCGGTGTATTCCAATGGCTGATCATCGGCGATATTTAGAAACTTGCGAATACGCGTATCAAACTCGGCGACATCATCGTCAGTAAATGCATTACCAAGCGACATCATCGCGACGGCGTGCTTTACCTTGGAAAAACCGCTTGAAACCGGAGCACCCACTTTGTCTGACGGGCTATCCCTACGTTTCAAAGTTGGAAAAAGGGTTTCGATTTCCGCGTTTCGACTCTTTAACGCATCGTACTCCGCATCCGAAATTTCAGGGGCATCGTTTTGATGATACGCTACATCTGCTTGCGCCATAGCTTTGGCCAAACGCTTCAATTCGACAATCGCCTGCTGCTCATCCAGCGACTTAACTTCGGTTTTCTCGGCCATTTTATCCCCTTGAGTTACAAAAGGAATAGGCCGCTAGCAGGCGTACGTCCAGCAGGTATTATACCGCTATTTTGTGCTCCAATGGCATTTCAGCTGGATTTCGAAGAACATAGCCACGCCCCCAGACGGTTTCTATATAATTTTCTCCGTCCATGTTATTCGACAGTTTTTTGCGTAGCTTGCAGATAAAAACATCAATAATTTTCAACTCCGGCTCATCCATTCCACCGTACAAATGGTTAAGGAACATCTCTTTCGTTAGCGTCGTTCCTTTACGCAGCGACAGAAGCTCCAGCATTTGGTATTCTTTGCCCGTTAGGTGCATAGGTTCATTATCGATCAAGACCGTTTTTGCGTCGAGGTTGACTTTTATACGACCTGTTTCGATAACCGATTGTGCATGCCCTTTGGATCGGCGAACAATTGCATGGATGCGTGCTACCAACTCTTCGCGATGGAATGGTTTTGTTAGATAATCATCGGCACCACTTCCGAAGCCTTTGATTTTACTTTCGGGGTCGTCCATACCTGACAGAATAAGTATTGGTGTATCAATTTTCGCCAATCTCAGTTGTCTTAGTACTTCATGCCCGTTCATATCGGGTAGATTCAAATCCAGCAGCATAATGTCGTAATCGTACAGTTTCGCGAGATCGATCCCCTCCTCGCCCAAGTCTGTCGCGTAGACATTCAAATTCGCGCTAGCGAGCATCATTTCGATACTTTTGGATGTTGTTGGATCATCTTCTACTAACAAAACACGCATACACAAATTTCCTTCTATAAAGCAGCCCATGTCGATCCTTCACACTATATTAGTAAAAAGGTTAACCAGAGGTTACCAACTTCAGGTTGAATGTAAACTCCCCCTAAGGTTGTCTATACTTTTTTAGATGCGTTACACGCAGCCCGCTACGTCCATGGTCCAGCATCGCGGATTGCCACAAAAGGTATTCTTCTTCCGACAAGTTATACATCTCACAAGCCTCTTCCAGACTCAGCAAACCAGACGTAACAGCCAGAACAACTTTAACTTTATGTCGGATCACCCACCTCGTCGTCGATTTTGGTGGCAAATCCCCGCGGGTTAAAACGGAGCCATCCGGCAGTCTAACAGAACACGGTCCCTCATTTTTTTTGATAAGCATATCACTCTCTTTCCAATTACCCGTGGTCAGCATCGGATCCGCAAGTTAATCAGAGGTAAATCCGCCCCTTGTTAGTGTTTACATTTTTATTATATAGCAACCTATCTAACAGGAGCCTCCATGACCCATCCCGTAAACAGCCTTGGCTTTGCCAAACCCGAAAGCGAAACCCGTGTGGTCGTCGCGATGTCCGGCGGTGTAGATAGCTCCGTTGTAGCTGCGAAATTGGCTCGCGAAGGCTATGACGTAGTTGGCGTAACACTTCAACTTTATGACCACGGTGCTGCCTTGGCAAAAAAAGGGGCATGTTGTGCAGGGCAGGATATCCACGATGCCCGCCGTGTGGCCGAGGAAATGGGCTTTCCGCACTACGTTCTGGATTATGAAAACAAGTTCAAAGAATCCGTGATTGATGAATTTGCCGACGCTTATCTTGCCGGCGCGACCCCTGTTCCCTGCATTAGGTGCAATGAAAAAGTCAAATTTCGCGATCTGCTGGAAACAGCCAAGGATCTAGGCGCGGATTGTATGGCGACGGGACACTACATCCAGCGCTTCGAGGGTGATCAAGCCGAATTGCACATGGCCGCAGATCATACGCGTGATCAGAGCTATTTCCTATTTACCACAAAGCAGGATCAACTTGATTATCTGCGATTTCCGCTTGGGCATCTTACTTCTAAAGCTGAAACACGCGCATTGGCCGCCGAATTTGGGTTGGCCGTTGCGGACAAGCCCGACAGTCAGGATATCTGCTTCGTGCCAAACGGTTCTTATGCAGCCGTCATCGAAAAACTGCGCCCCGGTGCAGCGGACCCTGGCGATATTGTACACATGGACGGTGAGATTCTGGGCCAACACAAAGGCGTTATTTACTATACGATCGGACAGCGACGAGGTCTTGGTATTGGCGGGCGCGAGCCACTTTATGTGGTCAAGCTAGACCCAGACGCCAAACAGGTGATCGTTGGCCCGAAAGACGCGTTGGCAAAACATCGCTTTTCAATCAAAGAAATAAACTGGCTGGGCGACAAAGATTTCCAAACTGCGGCCGGAAATGGATGGGAAATGCGCGTCAAAGTACGTTCAACACGCCCCCCCAAATCCGCTCGAATTTTTCCGACTGGCCCGAACTGCGCCGAAGTTGAACTCGAAATCCCCGAGGAAGGCGTCTCCCCCGGTCAGGCCTGTGTATTTTACGGGTCCGACAATACGCGCATATTGGGTGGTGGTTGGATCGTCGCCTAATATTTTCGGCCAACTCACCTTGACCCGTTAAAGTGTTCATAGTTTAATTTGCACAATCGTAATTGCGCAAAAGGGCTGGTCCTATGAAAATCAAAAACTTAATCACATCTACCATTCTGGCAATCGGAGTGATGACCTCAGCAGCTAGCGCAGTTGAATGGGACACACTTTATTCCCGGGGCAATTGGCGCCTTGATCTGAATTATTACGACAACGGTTCCCGTAGTTGCGAGAGCCGCTCCACTAATTCTCAAGATTACGTTTTCAGCTTATTCACGTGGGACGACGGCGACTACGTAGTTCGTTTTACGCATGAAGACTGGGAATTTGGCGACGATGCCGTCGATCAGGACTTTGTCGTTGCCATCGACAGGCGCGGCCCATGGGAAATATCTGGCGAGAAGTGGGATAATGTTTTGCAAATAATCATCACTCCACCCAGCGACACCCTTACCCGCTTCTTCGGCGAGGTGCGCGCAGGAAACACCCTTTATCTACGAAATGCCAACGGGCAAGAGATCACTCGGTTTTCTTTAAGCGGTACAACCGCAACGCTGAATCAACATCGAAATTGTGAAAGCCAAATACTCGCGGGCATAGACAGAAGCGATCCTTTCAAATAGCAATTCTACATCAGACTACTACGGGCGCCCCAGATGGCGCCCTTTTTCATCGGAGAACGTAATGCCCAATCTGGAAAGCATCCTTGCCAAAGCTGATAAAAGCCAGCCAGCCGCGCTTGAACGCCTGTTTGAACTTCTGCGGATCGAGAGTATTTCGACTGATTCAGCCTATGCTTCTGAATGCGTTAGTGCAGCCGATTGGCTGGTTGCACAACTAAACGACATAGGTTTCACGGCTTCGCGGCGTGACACCTCGGGCCATCCAATGGTTGTGGCTCATTCTGGTGGCGATGGGCGCCACATGCTGTTTTATGGTCATTACGACGTACAGCCAGTCGATCCGCTTGACCTGTGGGATCGCCCCCCGTTTGATCCAGCATTCGAGGACACCGCAAAGGGCAAAGTCATTCGCGCACGCGGTGCATCTGATGACAAAGGCCAGTTGATGACGTTTGTCGAGGCTTGTCGGGCGTGGAAGGACGTAACGGGCGAATTACCCGGTAATATATCCATCTTGTTTGAGGGCGAAGAAGAAAGTGCCTCCCCCTCGCTCGTGCCGTTTCTGACAGACCATGCGGATGAGCTGAAGGCCGATTTTGCATTAGTTTGTGACACGGGTCTTTGGGATTCAGATACGCCTGCCATCACAACCATGTTGCGGGGACTTGTCGCTGAAGATTTCACTATTCACGCTGCAAATCGCGATTTGCATTCCGGCAAATATGGCGGACCTGCGATAAATCCTATTCGGGTGCTAACCAGAATTCTTGGTGGACTTCATGATGAGACCGGCCGCGTGACACTGCCGGATTTCTATGAGGGCGTGCCCAGAATTAGCAGCTCGCTTAAAGCCAAATGGGACGCACTGAACTTCGACACGGAAGCGTTCTTAGGGGATGTCGGTTTAACTACTCCAGCAGGCGAAGACGGCTTTACAGCAATGGAACAAATCTGGTCGCGCCCAACGTGTGATATTAACGGCATCAGCGGCGGATATACCGGCGAAGGGTTCAAAACCGTTCTGCCAGCAGAAGCCCACGCCAAAGTCAGCTTTCGTCTTGTCGGCACCCAAAACCCCGAAGCCATCAGCGTGGCGTTCCGAAAATACATCACCGACAACTTACCAGCAGATTGCACAGTGACCTTCCACTCCGAGGATCGCGCCGCTGCAACCGATTTGCCTGTTGACGCCCCTGAATTCGCGTTGGCCCATAAAGCGTTAAGCGACGAGTGGCCCAATGACGCCATGTTCATCGGCATGGGTGGCTCCATCCCTATCGTCGGCCATTTTCAGGAAATCCTTGGCATAGATTCGGTTTTGATTGGTTTTGGTCAAGAAAACGATCAAATTCACTCGCCGAATGAAAAGTACGACGTGCGTAGCTTCGAAAAGGGCACCCGCAGCTGGGTTAGGGTACTACACGCGCTGCAAGCGTAAAGACCGGCCCGCCTAAAGACGCAGCAATCTTTGTCAACGCCGCTTACGTCGACGCGGCGTTGACATCTTATCCAGACCGGCACGCAATAAATTTGTCATCGGATGATCTGGCCGGTTCGGCCCGTAATGGGCAAGCATCGTCTTTATATGCGCAACCGGGTCCTCGTCCGTCGGAACGCCCAATGCCCAGTCCAAAAATATCGGACGGCAGGACACCTCTTCAATTCCTTCAATCCGGTAAGCTTCATAAATCAGGCCGCGCGGATCACACGCTAATTCACCCTTTTGCATCTCGTAAACTCCCGTCCAAAACATCTCTCAACGCCGAGACGTCACTTGCCACCGAGATATGGGTAAATCCCAATTTAGCTAGTGACTGCGGTGTGCCTTGTGGAAACAAAACAGATCCCGCGTGCAATCCATGCGCTTTGGCGACCGCAGCCACTTTTGACGCAGCCGCCAGCGTCTCCTCGCTATCGGTCGAAACGCCCGCATCTGCCGAGTAATCGGCGGAACCAAAGAACAATTGCGTAACGCCCTCAACAGCGGCAATTTCCTCGATATTCTCGAGGCCTGCCACCGATTCAATCTGTATCCATATGAACCCGTCGGCGTTCCACTTCGTCTTATACGCTTCGAAATTCCGGCCCCAGCTGCTGGCCCGAACGATCCCACGCGCTTCTCCGCGCTGACCCTTAGGCGCATAAAAAGCCCATGAAACAATATCTGCCGCCTGCGCCGCGCTTTCGACCTTGGGCACCATCACGCCACCAGCGCCAGCATCAAGCACCCGCTTAACCCAACCCTCGGTCCCCTCGGGAACCCGCACGATCGGGCGCGCACGCGCACCAATTGCCATCATCTGTAGCTGCGCGGTCTCAACACTTGCCGGACCGTGTTCAAGGTCAACAACAATGAAATCGAACCCGACATGAGCCATAATTTCAGCAACTTGTGGTGATGGCAAATCCAGCCAACATCCATATTCAGGCATCTTATTCTCCGTTCAAACCGTTAACACGTCGTCAATAATAACCGCCATCGCAGCAGCCGTAGTCTTTAACAGGACCTCTAATGCAGCGATATCGTCAACTTTCGCAACGCCCACCAACAAATCGAGGAAACCACGGCCTGCACTTTCAGGGTCAATCGGCCCATCAACGGCCAACCGAGCCACCTGCTGAATGCTCATATATAGTTTTAAAGCTTTTTCAATCGAGACTTCCTGTTCTGTCGAAATCCATCCAACGGTCACTAACTCCGGCAACATATCCGCTGGGCGCTCCACGCCTGTGATCCCGTGCAAAACGGCACCAGTTTGCAACATCAATTCGATGTCCATCAACCAACCGCGGCCATGCTTCATTTCCCACAAATTGTCGACCTTATCGTCAGCAAGTTTAGCCCGCATCTCCTGCACATCTTTGATCACTTTGATACGGTCGTGCGGCTGACAAAGTGCCGCGCGCATGGCATTGCGAACCTCAATCGCCAAGTCGGCGCCACCGGCGACGACTCTTGCGCGCGACAAGGCTAGATGTTCCCAGGTCCAGGCCTCGTTCATCTGGTATTCCTTAAACGCCTTAATCGACGTCGCCACCGGCCCGCGTCGCCCTGAAGGACGCAAACGCATATCAACCTCGTATAATGCCCCCTCGCTGGTGGGCACAGTCAACGCCGATAAAACCGCCTGCGTGAGGCGCGCAAAATAGGTGGAAACCGCTAACGGCCTATCCCCTTCCGAGGTGTCGGCCCCTTGTGCATCATAGACCATTATCAAATCCAGATCCGACGACGCCGTCATCTCGCGCGAGCCAAGTTTCCCCATCGCAATAACAGCCGCCCCCTTCCCCGGAGGTGGTCCATATCTTCGCGCAAAATTTTTACAAACGGCTGGGAAAAGATTTACTAAACAGGCCTCGGCAACATCCGAATATGCGATCGCAGCCTCGGCGGAAGTGGAGATCCGGCGCAACAAATGCACCCCGATGCGGAACTGTTTTTCCTTAACCCAGCGACGGGTTATATCAAGCGTATCTTCGTAATCCGTCGCGATTGCGATCTCTGCCATCAACTCGATGTTCAGGCATTCGAAATCCGGTAGGCTTGCAAAGAAATCACTTCCAACAACTGCATCGAACACTTTCGAATTCCGCCCCAAATACCGGGCCAATTCCGGTGCTGTCACGCAGATATCGACCAACAGATCCAGCAGAGACGGGTTAGCCTCGAACAGGGAAAATAGCTGTACACCCGCAGGCAAGCCGGACAAAAACGCATCAAACTGAATAAGCGCCTCTTCAGGATTGGCAGAATCCGCCAAACGGGAAAAAATCTCTGGTTTGATGCGGGCGAAAATCTGACTGGCCCGCTCGGACCTCATGGATGGCAACGCCTCCCATTTTCCAACAATGCCTTCGACTATCTCCGGCCGATTAAACTCGGGTTCTACCGTCTCGGTATCGTCATCGCCTGCGAAAAACCTTTCGGTCAGGTCATGCACTTTTTGCAAGCGTTCTTTAATGCCGATTTCGAACACTTCCAAATCCGTAGCACCACAAAATGCTGCCAATCTTTCGCGGCGATCAAGGTTTTCCGGGATCATATGCGTCTGCGCATCTTCAAGCATTTGAAGGCGATGCTCTAACGTGCGATGCGCGATATAGGCGTCGTTCAAATACTCCGCCATGTCCGCATCGACCCAGCCGTTTGTCACCAAGGCTTTCAAGGCAACCAACGTCTCCCGCTGTCTGATTTCATTGTCCCGTCCGCCGCTGATAATCTGCCGCGTTTGAGTGAAAAACTCGATCTCTCGGATGCCCCCACGCCCCAGTTTCATGTTATGACCAGCCACAATTACGGGTCCGTGCAATCCTTTGTGTTCGCGTATACGAAGACGCATATCGTGTGCGTCCTGAATGGCCGCAAAGTCCAGATATTTTCGCCAGATAAACGGTTTTAGGCGATCCAGAAATGCCCAACCAGCATCGAAGGCGCCGGCACAGGGACGCGCTTTAATAAACGCCGCTCGTTCCCACGTCCTGCCCAAGCTCTCGTAATAGCGTTCTGCGGGTTCCATCGCCATACAAACTGGCGTCGAGGAAGGGTCGGGCCTCAGACGCAGGTCAGTTCGAAACACATATCCGCCGCCAGTAACAGCAGACAGAAGTTTAACCATTCGCTGCGTAACCCTGATGAATCCAGCCCGCACTTCACCGTAATTCTCGGGGTCGTGACGGGTTTCGTCGAACAGCACGATCAGGTCGATGTCGGAAGAATAATTCAGTTCTCGCGCACCCATCTTACCCATGGCCAGAACGACCATTCCGGCCGCATCGTCGGGTGTGCATCCAGGTAATTTCCCCCGCTCGATCTCAGCCCTTACTAAGTGATCCAAACTAACCTGCACAGCCTTATCAGCCAGATCGGTTAATGCATTGGTAACTTGTTTCAACGACCACAAACCACCCAGATCAGCAAGACCTGTCAACAACGCGACACGTCGCTTTGCCGTCCTCAAATTGTCTGAAAGTGCCTGAAAACTGTCGCCCGAAATGTCATCGAGAATTTCAACCAACACCGTATCCAGATCTAGATGTACGATTCCGCGCAGCCAGTCCGCCTCGCGCCCTATCAACTGGTCGAGATATGGGCTACACCCTGCCGTTCCCTCAATCAGATCAGCAAGGCTTTCGGGCACATCAACAAAGTTTGCACGCGCGTCAGCGCCACGCTCTTCGTTATATGGAATCGGTCCGGCTGTTACGTTTTCAAGTGTAGTCATACACCTAGAATGGCAGGTAATTCTGGCGGGTCAAGCGACGTTATCGTCCTTCGTATTTCGGCAGGCGTTTTTCCATAAACGCCATTACACCTTCAAGGAAATCCCTCGTTTTACCGGCTTCACCCTGCAATTTGGCCTCGACGGATAGCTGTTCGTCAAGCGAGTTATCAAGGCTACCGCGCAAAGCTTGCTTAACCAATTGATAAGACTTCGTCGGCCCTTTTGCCAAATGCGCTGCGCGTTCCTGAACTGTGGCTGCGAAATCATCATCGGCGACGCTTTCCCAGATCATGCCCCAGTCATCCGCCTGTTGGGCCGAAATCCGGTCAGCAAACAGTGCTGCTCCCATGGCCTTCGCAAAACCCATTTGCCGCGGCAACCAATAAGTCCCACCTGCGTCCGGAATAAGCCCGATCCGCGCAAACGCCTGCATAAAAAACGCCGATTTGGTTGCAATGACTATGTCAGCGGCCAACGCCAAATTTGCGCCGGCACCCGCTGCTGCGCCATTTACCGCAGAAATAGTTGGGATAGGACAATCGTAAATTGCCTTAAGCATTGGTTCATATTCTTCTTTCAGAACCCGCTCCAAATCTAGATCAGCAGCCGAGGCGCCATCCCCCAAATCCTGACCCGAGCAAAACCCGCGCCCAGCCCCCGTTAACACTAACACCCTTGCGTCATCACTGGCACGGCCAATTGCATGGGTGATATCGGTGCGCATCTGCGCGTTCAGCCCGTTCATCACATCTGGTCGGTTTAGCGTAATTGTCGCAACATCATCACTAACCGAATAAAGGATGGTCTGATAGCTCATGGAATTCTCTCCTGTTTCTAGAAAACTTAGTGAGTTTCACGAACCCATAAAAGACCGAACGTGACGTCAATCCTGCAACAGGGCGTCTAGCTTCGCTTGCTCTTCGGGATTGAGAGCATCTGTATCGCCAGTGACGGTATTTTTTCGTCGTATAAATACCAGCGAAATCCACGCTCCGATTATCAACAATATCGGACCAGCTAGCCACAGCATTGCGTTACCCAAACTAAACACCGGCTTCAGAAGAACGTATTCGCCGTAGCGGTCAACGACGAAGTCCTCGACCTCTTGATCTGTATCTCCGGCAACCAACCTTTCGCGCACTAACAGTCGCAAATCCCGAGCCAATTCAGCGTTCGAATCGTCGATGTTTTCGTTCCGGCAAACCAGACAACGCAAGCCTTTGGATATGTCCCGCGCCCGTGTCTCCATCACTGGGTCCGCAAGTATTTCATCAGGCTCCACAGCCATCCCAGGTGTCGCCAGCATCAGAACAAGTAATAGATACCTAAGCATAATTCATTCCGCCGGCACAGCTGATATGGAGGTTTTGCGAGCGGTCGACGCCACCCGATAACGCCTATCCGTGATGCTAAGCACTCCACCAAACGCCAGCGTGAACACGCCAATCCAAATCCAGTTGGTAAACGGTTTCACATAGGAACGAACCGCCCAGCTACCATCCGATTGCCGATCACCCAACACGACGTAAACGTCACGCAATAAGCTTTGATCAATCGCGGCCTCCGTGGTTGGCATGCTCTGAACTGGATAATTTCGTTTCTCAGGATAAAGTTTCACGATCTCGACGCCGTCTTTCACCAACGCGAACACGCCCCGTTCTGCTGTATAATTCGGCCCTTGAATGCTCTCGACCGCCTCGAAACGAACCTCATAGGCTTGCAGTGGGAACGTCTGACCGATCTCGACGGTCCTAATATCCTCAAATTCCCACGCCATAATGGCCGAAATACCGAAAATCATCAGTCCAAAACCTGTATGCGCGAACATCTTACCCCAATCAGCACGCGGTAGGTTTCCCGCACGCCGCAGGCTTTCCGTTAACGAAGCTTTACCAAGTTTCACCCGAGCAGCCACATCCGCCAACGAACCGACAACCACCCAAAACGCCAGGGTCAGGCCAACGGGCGCCAACATTCGCCCTCCGGTCTGCATGACCCACACGGCAGCGCCAAGCGCCACAGAAAGCGCTGCAATCCCCCAAAGCGGTCGAATTGTTCGCCGTAAATTGCTGCGCTTCCACGGCAACATCGCTGCAATCGGCAAGATCATAGCCAAAACTACCATGAAGGGCGTAAACGCAATGTTAAAGAACGGCGCGCCGACTGAAACTTTAGCACCCGTCGTAATCTCGGCCACTAGTGGCCAGATTGTGCCCACGAAAACCACGGCTGCGGCTACTGACAGCAATAGGTTATTCATCACCAGCCCACTTTCACGACTAACCAGTCCGAATACTGCTGTTGATTTCAACTGTGTGGCCCGCAAAGCATAAAGGGTTAACGCGCCACCAATCGCCACTGCTAAAATCACCAGAATAAACACGCCACGGTCAGGATCATTCGCAAACGCATGTACGGACGTGATAACCCCTGAACGCACAATAAAGGTCCCAATCAAACTGAACGAGAACGCAAGAATTGCCAGCAATACTGTCCAACTTTTCAAAGCGTTACGCTTTTCCACCACGATGGCCGAGTGCAACAACGCCGTGGCCATCAGCCAAGGTATGAAGCTCGCGTTTTCGACCGGATCCCAGAACCACCAGCCGCCCCAGCCCAGTTCGTAATACGCCCACCAACTACCAAGACCGATCCCAATGGTTAAGAAAATCCACGCAGCCAGCGTCCACGGCCGCACCCAACGCGCCCATGCCGCATCAACTTTGCCCTCGATTAACGCCGCAACCGCAAAGCTGAATGCCATCGAAAGTCCGACGTATCCCAAATACAAAAACGGTGGATGAAACGCCAAACCCGGGTCCTGCAACAGCGGGTTCAAACCGTTTCCATCGATTGGCGGTTGCGCCAATCGGGTGAACGGATTTGACGTATATAGAATAAAACCAAGAAACGCCGCGCCGATCATCGACTGAACTGACAGAACGCGCGCCTTCAAGCTTGGTGGCAAATTTCCACCCCAAACAGCAACTGTTGCCCCGAACAGCGTCAAGATGGTGAGCCACAGCAGCATCGAGCCCTCGTGGTTGGCCCAAACCCCTGTAACCTTATAAAGCATCGGTTTGGCCGAGTGCGAGTTTGCCGCAACCAACCTGACCGAGAAGTCCGAAGTTACAAATGCCACAGTCAACATCGCGAACGCAACGCCAACCAGCAAAAACTGGGCTATCGCGGCCGGAGTCGCAAACCGCATCCAGTCGTTCCACCCCTTGTTTGCCCCAAACATCGGGATAAATATCTGCGGTATTGAAATCGCGAAAGCCAGGATAAGGGCATAGTGCCCAAGTTCTGCGGTCATAAAACGAATCCCTGTATGTCTAATCGCACATCATAGGCAAACGCCGCATATATTCAATTTTCAATGTCGTGATCGACCGTTATGTCGCCCCTCGAAAAGACGATAATCGGCGTTATGCCGCCTGATTATTCAACTCCGCCCACTCCGATAATGCTGCGTTTTCAGGAAATGCAGACGCCGATACGTTGTCAGGTGCCGTTGGTTCGTTTGCAGCAATTGTCGGAATTATCAACGGTGTCGTCGCCCCCCGCGCGTAATGCAACTCCCGCGCTCCGAAGTAGAATGACACCACCGCACCGAGTAACCACCACAATGGGTCAGGTACATATGCCAACCCTTGCATTCTGGTCGTAAAACCTTCGGGGTTGGCCATCGCGAACACAAAAAGTCCCACTGTACCCAGTGCAAGTATTGGGCGAGGTAACCGGTTTATCCCGTTGATAAAACTATCGAACCAACCTGCATTTTCATTTATGAACTCGCCACTGTATTGGCCCAACGACGCCATTGCTTGCGCCCGCACAGCCAATTCCGCCTTGGTTTTGTTTACGGTAAACACTTCGGCCACTGTCTCAACAGCGCCGCCAACATTTTGTGCTGCTTCACCCAGCCCTAACCATTTCGAGATTAATCCCATGCCGCAACCCTCTTATTATGCTCGTTATTACTAAATTTGAATCTCTTCGAGATAAACTCTTCAGCGCGGATTATCCAACCACCCTTTCCGCCATCTTTGCGACGCGCGTATTTACGCGAGGTCGTTCGATTGTCGGCCAAGTCATAGTAGTAATTCCGCCGCGCAATACCGTAAGCATCAGCCAAGTGTCGTGGAGCAACGGCAAACGCATCATTCGCCGCCGCCACAGTTTTAGATCCGAGCACGCCGTCAACGACAACGCGAAACCCGAATTTCGCTAGCAGCCGTTGCAAGATCTTAACAGCCGCCCCACCGGCGTTCACGTACATGTCAAAAACTGACGCCTGTAGCACCTCGGGTAGCGCGGCGATTCCCGGCCTTACAAAATAATGTTCCTTGAAAATTGACGCTGCACGGCCACGGGTTAACTTCCGTACGTCGGCCGCGTCGACATCCCCGTCTCCGTCCACGTCGATACCAAGCCGACGCATTGTGTGGATTGTGACACCATGGTTGGTCGCCCCACCCGAATCGTCGGGGTCGTTAACGTATCCACCTTCACGGCGCAGAATATCGGACACTATGTCATCAATCGACTGCATCGCACTCTCCTTAACAATTCGTAAAAACCGTTAACAGGATTACAGATAAACGTTAAAATTTGATTTAAATCGATTAACTTTCTGCAGGCTCTTCGTAGACACCTTGTTCTTTCAAGGCATCAATCACCTCTTTTGGCATGTAGTTCTCGTCATGTTTAGCCAAAATTTCAGTGGCAACGAATACATCATCAATCAACTTTCCAGTTGCAACAACGCCCTGTCCTTCACTGAACAGGTCTGGCAAAATTCCGGTAAACGTAACGTTCACAGCCTCGTTGCCATCTGTAACTGTGAAGGTAATAGCTTCGCCCTCACCTCGGACAATCGAATCTACCTCGACCAACCCACCAACGCGGAACCGCTCATTTGGACCAGGGCGGTTTTCAGCAATTTGTGTCGGTGAGCGAAAAAATTCGATCCCGTCTTTCAAAGCGAACCCAATCAGCACAGAAGAAGTTGCCAAAAGCACCATTCCGATCGAAATCATCTGAATTCTACGTTTTTTCTTTAAGCCGGCCATTGGGCGCTCCTGTTTGTTAAGCGTAATGTAACACTTATTTCTAAAGTGTTAAGTGGGCCGTTCGGTCGCATTTGTAAGTTTTAATACCGCGTTAACTTCTGCCCCGAAAATGATCGCTACACCAGTCAAATCAAAGAACATCAACAGTACCATCTCACCGGTCAATGCCCGATAGGTCGCCGCATAAGTGGGTACTAACGAAAGGTAAATCGAGAACACGGCTGCTCCTAATAGCCAAAGGACTAGCGAGACAAGAGTTCGCGGCCAGAAAGATCGTCGCCAATATCGAAAAGGGTTAGCACCCGTTGCCCGCGGTCCACTAACACCTCATGCAGGACTGGCTCCAACGTTTGGGCGATGTGTTCGGGCGCAACGCGAAACAATGCATCTATCACTTGTTCGTTTTGATCTGGACCGACGAGAAAGCCGATCAACGCTGCCGAAAATATCAAGAACGGAAATATTGCCAACAAACTTGAAAACGCAATGTAACCGGCCATCGCGATGCCATCGTCGTTGGAAAACCGCGTGTAGGCAGCGCGCAATATCCTATTTGCGTCGCGCGCTGCTATCACGGAAATAAAGGCGCCTGACCCAGTCCCATTGCTTCAGGCAAACCAAGCATCAAGTTCGCATTTTGCAGCGCCTGACCCGACGACCCTTTTACAAGGTTGTCCAGGGCTGCAAATACGCGCACCCGTCCCTCTAGGCGATCTGCAACGACACCGACATGACAAAAATTTGATCCCCTAACATGACGCGTAGCCGGAGCTTGCCCAAGCGGAAGTACTACCATAAACGGTTCATTTTCATAGGCTTGCGCCAAGCAGTTATGAATTTCAGTCGCATCACCACGTACATGCACGGTGGCAAGAATGCCCCGATTTGCAGGCATTAGATGTGGGGTAAACATAACTTTAACGTCACGACCTGTTACCTTGCGAAACTCTTGATCAAACTCGGATGTGTGCCGGTGAACGGGTAACCCATAGGGATGTGTGCCCTCGGACACTTCAGCATGCAACATAGCCTCTTTCGCGCCGCGTCCCGCACCTGAGACGCCACAGAACATGTCTATGATAATATCTTCTTCCGCAATCACACCTGCCGCGAGCAAAGGTTGTAGCGCATATTGTCCGGTGGCGGCGTTACACCCCGTTCCGGCAACCAGCCGCGCGTTCGAGATCTGATCACGATAAAATTCCGTCAGACCATACACAGCCGTTTTCTGCAGTTCGGGCGCATAGTGTGGGTGGCCATACCAGTGCTCATACATGGCCGTATCTTCAAGCCGGAAGTCCGCCGACAGATCAACAACCTTTAGATCCGCGGGCAGGTCCTTAACAATTTCTTGCGACATAGCATGTGGTAACGCACAGAATGCCAAATCAACGCCCGCAAAATCAACATCTTCGATCCGCGTCAGAGCCGGCAAATCCAGATGTCTCAGATGCGGAAACACCTGCCCCATCGTCTGCCCCGCTTTACGATCCGCAGTCAATGCTACAATTTCCATGTGGCTGTGGCCTGCAATCAGACGCACCAATTCAGCGCCCGTATATCCACTTGCACCCAGAATCGCGATTTTATGTGTTTGTGTCATGATCTTAACCTTTGTGATTACTTTGCGACTTACGTCAAAACGTCCGCGCAATCAATCACGCAGCGTTAAATATTAGGGAACGGCCTAAAAAACGTTCAGCACTTCGACTGACCTCTTTTGGATCGCCGGACGTCAAGTAGCTAACGCCGCCCTTTGCCACGAATCGCGGATGTCGTCGCAAGTAATCTTCCAGACTGTCGGCAACGATATCGGGTTGCACCAAAATACGGGTTGATTTGGGTAACGCAGCACGAAACCTGTCAGCAACTAGCGGATAATGTGTGCAGCCCAGAACGGCGGCCTGCGGGTTCGGCAAAGTTTCCAACAGTGTCGCGACATGAGCGTCAACCAAGGCGTCAGCCCCCAAGTTATCACCCTCTTCGATCGCTGCAACCAAGCCGACACATGCCTCGCCAATCACTTCGACGTCGCGGGCGCGGAACTTCAACTCGCGTTCAAACGCACCGCTGGAAACAGTCGCAGGGGTCGCAAACAGCGCCACATTTTCGAGACCTGTATGCGTCGGTGGTGAATTATCGCCCCAATCCCGACGCGTTAATTCCTCGATCATCGGTACGAAAACACCGAGCACGCGCTTATCTGGCGTTAACCAATTCATTTGTAAATCATGCAACGCCACTGCGGAGGCCGTATTGCACGCAAGGATCACCAAATCGCAGCCAGCGTCAAACAGTCGGGTAATACCAGCAATTGTCATATCATAAATTTGGGCATCAGTTTTTGATCCGTAAGGCGTATTGGCATTGTCGCCGTAATACACAAACGCCTGCCCCGGAAGTTTTTCCACCGCAGCTTCAAGAACCGTTAGCCCGCCAAGGCCACTATCAAATACACCAATTGCCATTGTAAGGGATCCTAAAAGTCGAAACCGTATTCGTTATGATTAATCCTGTTCGACGACAGGTCATAAGTCGAGGTGCGCAGAAAATCCATCATTGCACGTGGGTCCTTTAAGTACGTATCCAGCGCATCATGATCCAACGGGTCACCAATCGCTACGCGAACTGGTGCATTCAAGCGTTTTTTGAACTCGTTAATCAGCAACGCGGTGCGTAACGTTTTATTAACCCGGCCAAACATGTGAAACCGGCGCGAGTTGTACCCGTCAAAAAAGATCGGAACCACTGTGGCACCCGACTTCGAAATCATCTTGGCTGAAAAAGTTCGCCACCTTGGATCCATTGGACGGCCGAAAACTTTTCGCGGCGAAGAAACCGAACCACCGGGGAAAATTCCAACTGCGCCGCCCTGCCCAAGATAACTTAGTGCATCTTTGCGAGTGTTCAAATTTAGGGCCATTGCCTCGCGAGTCTCATCAAAACTGATAGGCAATATAACTTCATCCAGGTCCGTTGCTTTCGCAAACACACGATGCGCTAGGATTTTGAAATCATCGCGGGTTTTGGACAGAATTTGCCCAAGCATCAACCCATCAAGAATTCCGTACGGATGGTTCGAGAGCAAGACAACCGGTCCTGTTTTTGGGATATTATCGAGCGACCCGGACACCACGTCCAGTTCCAGCCCACATAAATCCGGCACCACGTTCCAGAAAACACTGCCTAGCTCCATCGCTTTGTCGTAGCCACGGACTTGTCTCATGACACGCATTCTGCCCGTCGCGTTTTCGACACTCCGAATAAACATCCGACCACGCAGCGTTTTCGCTGTTGTCGAATAACTTATTTCCCGAGCCGCAGATTTTTGAGCGCGCATATGATTCCTCACAGATTTTCACACGTGTTGCTAAGATCAACTAATGTAGGAAGTGTGAAAAATCCAGACCTAAGACTGCTTTCAATAAATGTTACGACGACGCCGCCACTTAAAGCGGATTTCCGACCCCAGCGCTCCACCTAAGCATTCAAATGCAAGAAAGGCCAACATTCGCTAGCTTTCCATGAATCACATTTATCGAGGTCCTACCGCCCAATTCCGTAAATTCGCCCTTGCTCGACAGCATTTTCCGCGGCCGCCAATCCAAGCCAAGCGCTGACGACTTCTGCGATCCGGTTGGAAATTCGAACTTTCATCGTCTGCCCGTCCGCATCTGCGCGAACCGCCTTCCAATTACCAAATGCAAATTCGTCGGCCTCAATAACAGTCGGGCCAGCTAATAATTCGCCCGTTTTCTGATCAACGACCTGGATCGAAAATTTAACCTTATGGATGCCTCCAACAAGCGAACGCGCGCGTGGGGTCAACGAATGGAACTGTATCAGTGTCGCCTCAATAACCACTGGCCTATGAAGGTTTTCAGGTATTAAGGATTCTGCAGAAACTACTAATGCGTCATGCAATATTGTACCTACCTGCTGCCGGCGATCCCCGCGAGGTTCGCCGTGCCAAACGATATCAACATTGGGTCGCAGGATATTAACTTCTGAAGTGGTTAAACTATCCGGAACGATGACCTGTACGTCATGCACATGCCAGTTCGTACTTTCAACAGCATTCACCTCGTCCGAAAAAAGTGTATTGCGTGACGAGCAAGACGTCAACAATCCGAGCGCAGCAAACGCAATTATAATTTTATTAAACTTCATAATTTTCTTCATAATTCGCACCACTTGAAACTAGCAATAATTGCAATCCGAAATCGCATATCAACATTAACACGCCTTCTATAGAACGTGAAGAGTGGCAAACAACTTTGTTAGCAACAGCAAACCAAATTAGCGCTATACTTTCAGACGCATATCCATTTCCATCAGGTGGCAAATCAGCTCTTTGTTTATTTGGATCCATAGGCGCTGACGTCAGACACAATACGCATACCGCTGTGCAAACTAATGGTACAGTTGCTTGCGTTGCAGCCGATGCCACGCATTTAGCCGTGTGCCCTTAAAACGCCCAACACTGTCCCTGTAACTACGCGAGTTGCGTATCAGCGTCTTCAGCTGTGTCTCGCTCTCAAAACTAGCACGTCGTTTTGTTCCTCTGTCTTTTTCCTTAACGCGCATTTTAATTACTTGCTGTATGCGTCCGCGCTCAGTTGCATCGTAAAATATGTGATTTAACGCACTTTGCTCCATCTGCAATGTTTTTACAGCTGGATTATCTTTAGCATTACGAGCTGTGCGAGTTTTAGCATTGCGTCGTTTTGGATTGTATTCGCGCAGATTTACACCTTTGCCTTGCTTCCAGTAATCCTTGCGCCAATCCCAATATTCAGCTGCGTACTGCGGTGTAATGTCGTTAAGCAGCATCGAACCATAATCAGCGCTTGAGAAGTATTCATTAAAATAGCGCTTAAAATAATTTTCGTGCCATTTAACTCTATCGTCACTCCAAGTGCCGTTGCGCTTGTTGCGCTCAAACCAATCGTTCCAGTGCTTCTCAAAAGTGTATTCGTCCAAGCTGTGCCCAAGCTTTACAGCATGTTGCAAGCGTAGCAGTTCACCCTTAGCAAACTCATAAGCATCTTCGTACTTCGTCAGCTTAGTGCTGCGTGTAACATAGCCTTTGCGCCCAGCTATTTTTAAACGCATGTGCCAAGTGTGCTTGCGATGGTTTTTGCTATTGGGAACGGCAACAGCAAGATTACGTGTAAAAAGCACTAATGCGCCGTCTAAGTGCTCATGTCTGTTTTCGTAAAATGCCATTAAGCTGCACTCAACTTCTCAAGTATATTTCATAAGTAGTTCAGTGCGTCTCTTTGTTCTAAAAAGCCAACCTTTACGCTGCTCATAAGCCTCAATCTTCACAAGCAATTCCACTATCAGCTCAATTTGTTTTTTAGTTAAATTTACTTTCAGCCCAGTCAGTTTCAGCAACTCAATTTCACTTAACTGCTCAAGTGCTTCGTTTTTTAATTCGTTCAATTTAATGTTGTCTTTTTCTTTTATAAAGCCATCAACAACTGCATGTTCTTTTATCGTTATAGCCATTTTAATTACGTTCGCTTTTCAAATAGATGCCTTAAATGCTGTCATTATGCTAAAACCGCTAACCCAGTTAGTCAATGATATCAACAGTCTGCTAACAAGCTGCTATGCATAAAAAAAGGGTTGCGAAACCGCAACCCTTTGTAATTGTTTTGTTTTTGATACTTTCGTACCTAGCGCTTCGAGAACTGGAAGCTACGACGCGCTTTGCGCTTACCGTATTTCTTACGCTCAACAACACGGCTGTCGCGGGTCAGGAAGCCTGCCGCTTTCAGCGCTGCGCGGTGGGATGGTTCATAAAGCTGCAACGCTTTGGAGATACCATGCTTAACCGCACCAGCTTGGCCGGATAGACCGCCGCCTTTAACAGTTGCCATCACGTCGAATTCACCGACAACGCCAGCAACTTCGAACGGCTGACGCAGAACCATCTGCAGAACAGGACGTGCAAAATATTTGTTAATTTCGCGACCATTAACGGTAACTTTACCGGAACCAGGCTTGATCCAAACGCGTGCAACAGCGTCTTTACGTTTGCCAGTTGCGTAGGAACGACCAAGGTCGTCACGTTTAGCTTCCGGCAACGGTTTGGCTTCTGCTTCGGCAACGACTGCCTCTGCAACTACGGCCTCTTTGAGGTCGTCGAGTGTTTTGATGTCATCACTCATAATTAAGCACTCCGCGTGTTTTTAGGGTTCATGGCTTTAACGTCCAGAACTTCAGGATTTTGAGCTTCATGCGGGTGATCAGAACCTGCATAGACGCGAAGGTTTGTCATCTGTGTTTTCGACAGCGGTCCGCCTGGCAGCATACGCTGAACAGCTTTTACCATCACACGCTCGGGGAATTTACCCTCGAGTATTTCACCAGCAGTGCGGAACTTGATGCCGCCCGGGTGGCCTGTGTGCCAGTAGTAACGTTTGTCGCTACGTTTTTTACCAGTCATCTGCACTTTTTCAGCGTTGATGATGATAACGTTGTCGCCCATATCCATGGACGGCGTGAAAGTTGCTTTATGCTTACCGCGAAGGCGCATAGCAACGATAGACGCAAGACGGCCAAGAACAACGCCTTCAGCGTCGATCAAGATCCATTTCTTGTCAATATCGGCCGGTGTGGCTGAGAAAGTTTTCATTTTTCGATCCGTTTCGGAATTAATAATTCGATATCGGTGTTCTAAGGGTTTTCGAAACACAGTCAACGCACATAATTCGCCAAAAACCCTGTAATTACAGCACATTGCAAATTAGGTATTATTTTACCCCAACTTTACGCGTGGTTTCGGGATGGAATAGGTCAAATTTGCGTGCGCTACGGGCTCGGCCTGCCCTTCCGAATATAGCATCACGTCGCCAACACTCAGAACTTTGCCCAACTTTAGTACACGCGCCTCAGCTATTAGGTCTGTCAGCTCCGGTTTTCGCATAAAATCAATAGCGCAGTTTGTTGTAACCGTCAGAGCTTGCGGCCCGATCATCGCCAAAGTCGCAATATAATACGCACAGTCCACTGCGGTAAACATCGCGGGCCCCGAAACCGTACCGCCGGGGCGTACATGGTCCTCGGTAATCTTCATACGCAATTTCAAACGGTATGGTTCAAGTTCTAGAACCTCGAATGCCCCCATCATCTGTGGAAAAACGTCGTCAATAAATTGACTTACTTCGGGTATGGTCATTTTTAGGGTCATTACGTCTTCCAAAATCTTTTGTTGCGTGGAACAGTGTCGCCAACATACGAGGAGAATACTGAATGTCCGACATCTTACTGCGCGCAGACGCCAATGCCGTTGCGTCACTAACTCTTAACGCCCCTAAAAAACTAAACGCTTTGTCCGAGGAAATGCTGGAAGCCCTGCAATCCGAACTGGATTCGATTGCCGAGGATCGCTCCGTTCGCGCCGTGATCATCAAAGGCACCGGAAAAGCGTTCTGTGCCGGCCATGACTTGAAGCAGATGACAGCCGCGCGCCAGACCGAGGATGGCGGCAAAGCCTACTTCAACGAACTGTTCGCGACATGCGGCCATTTGATGACATCGATCACGAAAATGCCACAACCCGTGATCGCCCAAGCGCATGGTATTGCCACCGCCGCTGGTTGTCAGCTGGTTGCGTCATGCGACATGGCAGTCGCCGCCGAAGGCACGCGTTTCGGCGTAAACGGTGTGAACATCGGCCTGTTCTGCTCCACCCCTATGGTGGCCCTAACCCGCAACATCCCGCGAAAACTTGCGTTCGAGATGTTAACAACAGGTGAATTCATTGACACCAACAAGGCGCTAGCTTTAGGGCTTATTAACCGCGCTGTGCCGCTAGAAGAACTGGAATCCGCGACATTGGCGCTGGCTGAAAGAGTTGCCGGACAACTGGGTGTCGCCGTGAAAATCGGCAAAGAAGGTTTTTACCACCAGGCCGACCTGACGCTTGAAGAGGCCTACGCCTACACAGGCAGCGTTATGGCTGAAAACATGTTGTTTCGCGACACAGAAAACGGTATCGCTGCATTTTTGGATAAACGCCACCCTGAATGGGATCAATAACGGTAGGGTGCGTGGCATCCACGCACCTTCCCTATCCGCGCGATATCTTCTGCTCGACCGGGTAAGCGGCCTCGAACCTAGCTTGCAGTGTCACTACAAACAGCACAACAGCCCCCAACTGGTGAACGATCGCCGCGTGTACGGGTGCGGCGTAAAGAACGGTCACGATCCCCAAAACGATTTGCCCGAACATCATCACCATCATCCAGCTGAACCGCAATTGCACACCAGCCAACGAACTCGAACGGCTGTGCCACCATGCAAATCCAGCTAGCAAAAACGCGGCATACCCAAGCAAACGGTGGTTAAACTGTACCAACGCCGGGTTTTCGAAGAAGTTTGACCACTTTGGCTGGTAATCGAAACTCTCGGATGGAAGGAACTCGCCGGCCATGGTTGGCCACGTCGGGAAACTGCGGCCCGCGTCAATACCAGCCACCAATGCGCCTAGCAATATTTGCACGAATAGGACTACAACCAGCAACGTCCCCAGCGTCATCAAACCGCTTTCACGTCTACGGCGCGCCTGCAACAAATCTGCAGTCTCACGTCGAAGCTCAAAAACGAACCAAGCAATTAATCCTAGAATAAAGAACGCCAGCCCCAGATGGGTCGCCAACCGATATGACGCCACATCGACCATCCGCCCCTCTAACCCGCTGGAAACCATCCACCAGCCAACGGCACCTTGCAAACCACCGAGCGCCCCAACCGACACAAGTTTCCCTGTCCAGCCTGTTGGAATTTGCCGCCGCAACGCGAACCACACGAACCCAATGAACCAAACCATCCCGATAAACCGACCAAGGAAGCGGTGTCCCCATTCCCACCAGAAAATCCCTTTGAATTCGTCCATAGTCATGCCGACATTCTGCAATTCATATTCCGGCGTCGCTTTGTACTTGTCGAACTCAACAACCCAAGTCGCCTCGCCCATCGGTGGAATTGCGCCCGTCACAGGTTTCCATTCTGTAATTGACAATCCGCTGTCCGTTAACCGCGTCATGCCACCAATGACGATCATCAGGACCACAAGCGCAAACAAGGCCATCAGCCACCCAGCAATCGCACGCCGCGCCGATTTTCGCGCAGCTTTGGGCGCAGGCATATCTACCTTCTCGCCGCTCACATCTTCAAAAATACTGCGTGCCATCTTAATACCTCGTTAATCCTTATAGGTCGTCTTCGGCCCTTTGGTCGCCAGCGCCTTGAATATCCCGTGCAAGGTTCGCACGTCTGCATCTGTAAGTGGTAGTCTTGAAAGCATATTCCAGATGTTCTCCACCATAGAAACGCGTTTTTGTTCCGGCCAGAAGAACCCGATTTTGTCCAGACGCTCCTCAACTTTCTCGCTCAACCGCTGCACCTCGATCGCCTCGGCGAACCGTGTTCCGGCCATTACGGTTACTTCCGCAGGTTTCTCGTCCATCTGCCGGCGCCATTCATACGCTGTTAACAAAACGCACTGCGCCAAGTTCAACGACGCAAATGCCGGATTTACCGGAATCGAAATTAACGCGTTCGCATGCACAATATCGTCATTCTGCAACCCTGCACGTTCCGGCCCGAACAACACACCGACTTTTTGCCCTTGTGCAATTAATTCGCGTGCATGCGCCATTGCGCGTTCCGGTGTCATCACGTCTTTGGTCAAATCGCGATTTCGCGCTGTTGTGGCAAAAACAAAATTCAAATCAGCCACAGCTTCGGCTGTTGTCTCCGTCACCTTTACTGCATCCAGCACGCGCCCTGCACCAGAAGCCATCGCAACTGCCTTCGAATTCGGCCAACCGTCACGCGGTTTCACCAACCGCATCCGATCCACGCCAAAATTCCACATCGCCCTAGCAGCACCACCAATGTTCTCGCCCATCTGCGGGTTCACCAGAATGAACGCAGGTGTTGGCCCCTGCCAATCCTCGGCCTTTGCGTGATCTGTACCAGACATGTGTTTTCCTTTTCGCTTGCGCGCGTGATACGATGCCCTGACCCCATATGCAAACGGAGAAACCCCATGGCTTACGATGAAGGTCACGCCCAAATATTGCGCGATCTGCTGTCGCACACAAACGGCATTACAGAAAAGAAGATGTTCGGCGGCCTGTGCTTCATGCAAAACGGTAATATGCTGTGCGGGGTGCACAAAGATGGCGGCATGTTCCGTGTTGGCAAGGAAAACGAGGCAGCCGCGCTAGCCGTCAACGGCGTGGACACCCTTAGCTTCACCGGCCGCAAGATGGGCGGGATGGTGGATATATCCGCAGATACACTGGGGGATGAAACCGCCTTATCATCTTTGCTACGCTTAGCTGGTACATTCGTGGGAAAGATGCCGTCCAAGTAAAGTATACCGTAGTATACATTACTTCCCATTCCCGTATAAATGGGCTAGACAGCGCGCAACCCCGATTCCCTATAAGGAAACATCATGACCAAGATCAAAGTCGAAAACCCGATAGTTGAACTAGACGGCGACGAAATGACTCGCATTATCTGGCATTTCATCAAAGACAAACTCATCCTTCCGTATCTCGATTTGGACATCAAATACTACGATCTAGGAATGGAATCGCGCGACGAGACCGACGACCGAATTACCGTTGATGCCGCCGAAGCGATCAAGAAATACGGCGTTGGCATCAAATGTGCGACTATCACTCCGGACGAAGATCGCGTTGAAGAATTCAGCCTCAAGAAAATGTGGCGCTCGCCAAACGGGACGATCCGGAATATCCTTGGCGGAGTTGTTTTCCGCGCGCCTATTATATGCGCCAACGTACCCCGCCTCGTACCAGGTTGGACCAAACCGATCGTTATTGGTCGTCATGCATTTGGCGACCAGTATAAAGCAACAGATTTTCACTTCCCTAGTGCTGGTCAACTGACAATGAAATTCGTCGGTGATGACGGCAAAGTTATCGAAAAAGTCATCTACGATGCGCCTTCAGCTGGTGTGGCTATGGGCATGTATAACCGCGACGATTCAATCCGCGACTTCGCCCGCGCGTCGCTGAACTATGGCTTGAAAATGGGTTGGCCGGTGTACCTGTCGACGAAAAACACCATCTTGAAAGCCTATGATGGTCGCTTCAAAGATCTGTTCCAAGAAGTATTCGACGCTGAATTTGCTGACAAGTTCGCCGAATCAGGCATCACTTACGAACATCGTCTAATCGACGACATGGTTGCAGCCGCCATGAAGTGGTCAGGCGGATTCGTTTGGGCTTGTAAAAACTACGACGGTGACGTGCAATCCGACACCGTCGCGCAGGGTTTCGGCTCGCTTGGCTTGATGACATCGATCTTGATGACACCAGATGGAAAAACTGTTGAAGCAGAAGCCGCCCACGGGACGGTGACCCGTCACTATCGCCAGCATCAAAAAGGCGAGGCAACTTCAACCAACTCCATCGCATCAATCTTTGCATGGACGGGCGGCCTGAAGCACCGTGCCAAACTGGATGACAACGCAGAACTGATGAATTTCTGCGAAACGCTGGAAAAGGTTATCGTCGATACCGTGGAAAGCGGCGACATGACCAAAGACCTCGCGTTGCTTGTTGGACCGAACCAGAAATGGCTAACCACAGAAGGTTTCCTTGGAAAAATCGACGAAAACCTGAACAAAGCACTGGCGTAATCTAGCTGCGCAGGATTAGAATCAAGGGCGGCCATCATGGTCGCCCTTTTTTACGGGAGGCCCACATGCCTATCCACTATCTATATCTGTTAGTTGCAGTCGTAACCGAAACCATTGGAACTGCATCCATGCAAGCATCAGAACAATTCACGAGATTCTGGCCCTCGGTCTTGTTGATCGTAGCTTACGGCGTGTCTTTCTATTTTCTGTCCCTGACGCTTAGGTACATGCAGGTTTCAATCGTTTACGCGATTTGGTCGGGACTTGGCATTGTTCTGATCGGTATCATTGGTTGGATGTTTTTCAAACAATCGTTGGATTTCGCTGCCATCTTAGGCATGGCACTCATCGTCGCCGGGGTCGTCGTCATAAACATGTTCTCAAACAGTGCAACGCATTAACCGCATCGGTTTGGTAGCATATCCGAGATTATCACCTGATCCTCTTCGATCTCCATAAACGTGCCCGCAGGAAGCACGGACCAGTTTTCCTGTCCAACTTCAAGTGGCTCCGACACCACGGCATATCCCCCCAACGACCTGGATTTGCGATAATAAACTGTCGGCGCGAATTTGTCTGACGCATATCGTGCGGTATAAAGCCGTTTTCCGTCAGAAAAGGACGCTGCAAACCGCATGTATGGCGCATCGCCAAGTTCCCGAGACATTGTTTCCAATTGATAAATCGTCGCCTCAATCGCTTTCTTCGGGTTTTCGAGCAGCCCGTTCCCAATTGCGATCAAGAACATAGCCTCGCTATCGGTCGCACCTTTGCGATGAGCGTAAAGCTCGTCCGGAATCACCTGATCGACCCGTTTGCGCAATTTGTCATACCCGCCGATTTGACCGTTATGCATGAACGACCAGTTCTTATAGACAAATGGATGGCAGTTATTCCGGCTTGTAGCACTACCGGTCGAAGCTCGCACATGCGCCAAAAACAGCGGTGATTTCACCTGCCGTGCAAGGTTGATCAAATTGGGATCAGACCAAGCTGGATGGGTTTCGCGATAAACGCCCGGTTCCGAATGCTCGCCATACCACGCCAAGCCAAAGCCATCTCCGTTTGTTTCGGTCTTGGCCTCGCTCGCGCAAACACTCTGCGATATTAGTGAGTGTCCCGGCCTGGTGACCACTTCTTCAATAAATATCGAGGGCCCTACATAGGCTGCCCAACGGCACATGTTACACCCCTTCGACTATCACGAGATCACGGTTGGAGTTTTTCAATGCAATCGGCAATATCGCGCGATACACGTCAGAATTGTAAAATGCCTTGGCCGTTGCAACATCTGGCATTTCAATCACAACATGACGATCAGGACCTGCGCCTTCAATCTGTTCGGATGCACCGGCTTTAACCAAACACTTGCCGCCAAAGCTTTCTGCAATCGCAACGGTTTGCGAGGCATATTTCTTATATCCCTCGAGATCAGTGACATCGATTTGTGCAATAATATACGCGGCCATTATTATACGCCTTCGACGAATGTGTATTCCCGATCAGCCGCCGGAATGCCGTAAGACAACGCTTCTTGATACTCCGGTGAATGGTAAAACGTCTTGGCCGTTTCCATATCGTCAAAGCGGATAATCACGTTCCGCGCACGGCCTGTGCCTTCCATTTGAACGCATTCGCCACCGCGTGCAAGAAATTCGCCACCGTATTTGGCGACTGCCGGACCAGCAATCACGGCATATTTCGCATACTCATCCGCATCATTCACATCAATATGTATCATCGCATAAACAGCCATGTCTTAACCCTCCAGTAACTTTTCAACGGCCGCAACGGCCTCTTTTGCATTCTTTGCGCTCGCGCCACCAGCCTGCGCCATATCAGGGCGGCCACCGCCCCCTTTGCCACCAAGCGCTTCGGCAGCGACACGCACGACATCAACGGCGGAAATCTTGTCCGTCAAATCACCAGTCACACCCGCTGCGACAGCCGCACGATCACCGGTATCCGCAATCAAAAGAACGACACCAGATCCGATCTGCGTTTTATGCTCATCAATAAGACCGCGCAAATCTTTGCCTGAGACACCGCTAAGAATCTGTGACAAAAACGGTGTTCCACCGACATCCGTAGTACCAACCTGCGCCTGTCCATTTCCAGCCATCGCCAGTTGCTTGCGTACATTACTTAGTTCGTTCTGCATGGCTTTGCGTTCATCCAGCAATGCTTTCACCCGTTCAGATAACAAATCCGGCGTAGTCTTCAACACACCAACAGCCGCTTCCAATGCATTTTCACGCTCGGATATATATGCCAGCGCCCCTTTGCCTGTCAGCGCCTCGATCCGGCGAACACCACTCGCCGACGCCCCCTCGGACACCAGCTTAAACAAGCCAATGTCGCCAAGCTGGTTTACGTGCGTACCACCACACAACTCCAGCGAGTACGTGTTTTTATCCAGCCCTTTGCCGCTGTTAGCCTCGGTTCCCATCGACACCACACGAACTTCGTCACCATACTTCTCGCCGAACAGTGCTTGCGCACCCATTTCGCGCGCCTCGTCAGGGGTCATGATCCGCGTGGAAACAGCCGCATTTTGGCGAATATAAGTGTTCACCTCAGCTTCAACTGTTGCCATCTCCTCAGCCGTCATCGCCTTCTGGTGACTGAAATCAAACCGCAACCGATCCGCCGCATTCAACGAGCCTCGTTGCGCCACATGCGTACCAAGTGTATTTCTTAACGCCTCGTTAAGAAGGTGCGTTGCCGAGTGGTTCGCCCGTATCGCCCCGCGCTTTACCGGATCAACTTTCAATTCAGTCGCGACACCAACCGATAACGTACCTTCAACAATTGTTGTCATATGCACGAAGACGCCAGCCTTCTTCTTAACATCAGTGACTTCGGCCCGCACACCTTCTGCCAGCAACAGTCCGCTGTCACCAACCTGCCCGCCAGATTCTGCGTAAAACGGTGTTTGGTTAAGAACAACCTGAACATTTTCGCCAGCCGTCGCGCTTTCGACTAAAGCCCCGTCCTTAACGATTGCTAGAACCTGTCCCTCGGCCTCTTCATCAACATACCCGATAAACTCCGTCACTCCGTGGTTGTCGACCACGTCAAACCAAACGGTCTCATCCGCAGCTTCACCGGAACCTGACCAAGCGGCTCTCGCTTTTTCTTTTTGTTCAGCCATCGCAGCGTCGAACCCGTCTGTATCAACAGCAACACCCTTTTCGCGCAACGCATCTTGCGTCAGATCGAGTGGAAATCCGTAAGTGTCATACAGTCTAAATGCGGTCGCGCCCGGCATATCGGTACCTTCTGCCAAACCCTCAAGCTCCGCATCTAACAATTTCAAACCACGATCCAGAGTAGTCTTGAATCGCGTTTCCTCATGCAGCAATGTTTCTTCAATCTGCGTTTGCGCGTGCGACAATTCCGGAAAAGCTTGTCCCATTTGCGCGACCAAAGCCGGAACCAAAGAATGCATTACCGGATCCTTCGCGCCCAAAAGGTGCGCATGTCGCATAGCGCGGCGCATTATGCGTCGCAGAACATACCCGCGACCCTCATTTGAAGGTAAAACCCCGTCAGCAATAAGAAACGACGTGGATCGAAGGTGATCGGCTATCACGCGGTGGTGCATTTTGCCATCCCCGTCCGGATCCGAACTGGTCGCATGTGCCGAAGCCTCGATTAGATCACGCATCAGGTCGGTGTCATAATTGTCGTGCTTACCCTGTAGCAACGCCCCTAAACGTTCCAAGCCCATGCCCGTATCAATTGAGGGTTTGGGAAGATTGTTCCTGTCGCCATTTTCCTGCTGTTCGTATTGCATGAAAACAAGGTTCCAGATTTCGATAAACCGATCGCCATCCTCATCTGGCGATCCCGGAGGGCCGCCCCAAATGTGCTCGCCATGATCATAAAAAATCTCGGTACAGGGTCCGCAAGGCCCCGTGGCGCCCATCGACCAAAAGTTATCGTCAGTCGGGATGCGGATAATTCTGTCGTCGCTCAGCCCTGCATATTTCTTCCAGATCGCAGCAGCGTCATCGTCGGTGTGATAAACTGTCACCAACAACTTGTCCTTGTTCAAGCCATAATCTTTGGTCAACAAATCCCAAGCATAGGCGATTGCCTCTTCCTTGAAATAGTTTCCGAAACTGAAGTTCCCGAGCATTTCGAAAAACGTATGATGCCGCGCCGTATAGCCAACATTATCCAGATCATTGTGCTTGCCACCGGCGCGCACACATTTCTGACTGGTCACCGCGCGGTCATAATCCCGCTTTTCAAGCCCTGTAAAAACGTTCTTGAACTGCACCATGCCGGCATTGGTAAACATCAACGTCGGATCGTTCCGCGGAACCAATGGCGAGCTCTCCACAACCTTATGGCCATTCGCCTCGAAGCTATCAAAAAATGTGCTGCGAATATCATTCAAACTGGCCATGATCGTGTCCCCGAATTTAAGTTAAAAAGGGTGTATCGCGCGCACGGGCGACTGTCCACAGGGTGCAAGAAAAAACGGGCCGCCATCATGTCGAAAGCGGCCCGCAAAAAAATCGTTACTATTTACAAATTAGTCTTCCAGCACTTCCGAATTTTTGTTCGCGCTGACATCAAAATCCAAACCATGTGCAGCCCTGATTTTGTCTTCGATCTCCAGCGCCATTTCGGGGTGATTTTTCAGGAAGGTTTTGGCGTTCTCGCGCCCCTGCCCTATCCGTTCATCCCCGTAGCTGAACCATGAACCCGCCTTGTCGACCAAGCCGAGCTTAACCCCTAGGTCAATCAACTCTCCGCGTTTGGAAATTCCTTCACCATACATAATGTCGAATTCCACCTGCTTGAACGGCGGCGCAACCTTGTTCTTAACCACTTTTACGCGGGTAGCATTACCAACAATTTCATCACGATCCTTCAGCGCACCGATGCGGCGAATATCAAGCCGAACCGAGGCATAAAACTTCAACGCATTACCGCCCGAAGTCGTCTCGGGTGATCCAAACATAACCCCGATCTTCATGCGAATCTGGTTGATGAAAATGACCATACAGTTCGAACGGTTAATCGCACCGGTTAACTTGCGCATAGCTTGGCTCATCAATCGTGCCTGCGCCCCGACCTGATGGTCACCCATGTCGCCCTCTAGCTCCGACTTGGGCGTCAACGCCGCAACCGAATCCACGACAACAACCGAAACCGCACCAGAACGCACCAGCGTCTCAGTGATCTCCAATGCCTGTTCGCCGCCGTCAGGTTGCGAGATCAGTAGCTCATCAAGATCAACACCCAGTTTTTTTGCATAGGTCGGGTCCAGCGCGTGCTCCGCATCTACGAACGCACAAATGCCGCCCTTTTTCTGCGCTTCAGCAATCACATGCAGTGCCAACGTAGTTTTACCAGAACTTTCCGGTCCGTAAATTTCGATAATCCGACCCTGCGGTAAACCACCAATACCAAGCGCTACGTCCAGACCGATGGACCCGGTCGAGGTCGCCTCGATGTCCATCAGCGCACTATCTTGGCCCAGTTTCATAACCGAGCCCTTGCCGAAATTGCGCTCAATCTGGCTTAGTGCCGATTCCAGCGCCTTTTGCTTGTCCATATCGCGTCTTTCGCCCATATCCAGAATATTTTTCGCTGCTTTTGCCATTGTTTCTTTCCTTATTTCACATCTTGCCTAGTCGAGCAATCACTGCTTATGTTCGCCTCTTGTTCTCTTAACGTCAACATGAGACCAAAACAGGAACATTGCAAGATAAATTTTCACTAGTTACATCTTTCACTGTTATTGGTTACTGAATAGTAAAAGTCATAAGAATTATTTGGATAGACCGAAATGTTGATTTCAATAGGCAAAAAATTGACGTTTCTGGCCATGCCAAAAACCGCTTCGACCAGCATCGAAATGGTGTTGTTCCCGTATTGCGATATCGCCTTCATCAACAATCCGCGTGTCAAACACATCCGGTATCGCCGCTACAAGCGTTTTATCACGCCATATATTGACCAATCCGGCTTTGGCCCACTCGAAACAACCTGCCTTTTTCGTGAGCCAATTGATTGGTTATTTAGTTGGTATCGCTACCGCTCGCGCAATAAAATTAGAGCCAAGGCACAATGCACCGCTAACATGTCGTTCGATGAATTTGTCACGCGCTATATGGCCGAGGATGCGAACGTTTGCGACATAGGGCGCACTTCCCATTTTGTAGCTGGGCACGACGGAAAACCGGCGGTTGATCACATTTACCGATATGAAAACCTACCCGCCTACGTCAAATTCCTTGAAACACGATTCGGTGAAAAGTTTAACCTTGAGCACCTTAACCAATCCCCAATACGTGAATTCTCTTTGTCGGCGCCACTAAAATCACAATTGGAAGATTTTTTGGCGCCCGAGTACGAAATTTATGAAACTTCGCGCCAAAGTTAGACTTCGATTTGCTCTTTCACTTTTTGAGTTAGCTCAACTAGTGAAAACGGTTTTGCCAGAAATGCAGCGTTAGGAATTTCGGGATCTCCATCCTGAAATGCATCCTCTGCATAGCCCGATACAAACACAACTTTCGCATCCGGACGCGTATTCAACGCTTCACGAACCCACGTTGGGCCATTTTTTCCCGGCATAACAACGTCGGATACAAAAACGTCAAATTCTTCGCCGTCATTAAGGACATCCAGCGCCTCTTCGCCTGACGATGCTTGTGTCACGGAATAACCCCGCAATGCCAACGCTCGAGCGGCAAAAGCACGAACAGGTGCCTCATCTTCAACCAGTAAAACCCGCCCGCGTCCCGTTTGGTCTGTCACGATGGCCTCGACAATTGGCGCCGGTTCTACTGCGTCTTCCGGATCGTCATTTACCGGAAGGTATATCAAAAACTGTGAGCCCGACCCTTCGGCACTATCTACAAAAACAAACCCTCCCGTTTGTTTTATAATTCCATACACAGTGGCGAGCCCAAGCCCGGTCCCTTCTCCGACCTTTTTGGTCGTGAAAAAAGGTTCAAAAATCTTTGTGATTTTATCTTTGGGGATTCCGAGGCCAGTATCACGCACCTCCACAACGACATAGTCACCCGGGTGTACCACCGCACGATCACGCCGTAATTCTTTGTGCAACGTTACATTTCGGGTGCGAATAACAACTGTTCCGCCATCCGGCATCGCATCACGCGCATTTACGACGAGGTTCATAATCACCTGTTCGAACTGACGCTCATCCACCCGCACGGGCTTCAAGTTCGCGCCATGCTCTGTGTGCAAAACTACCTTTTCACCCAACAATCGATTCAATAAATGCGACAGGTCGCAAAGTGTGTCGTCCAAGTGTAGCGATTTGGGTCGTAGTGTCTGCTTTCGCGAGAACGCGAGTAATTGCCTTACCAACGCCGCCGCCCGATCCGAATTCTGCTTAATCTGGTCCAGATCCTCATAATCGGGCGATAGTACATCTGTGCGATGCAGCAACAAATCCGCGTGTCCCATAATCGCAGTTAAGATATTGTTAAAATCATGGGCAATTCCGCCCGCCAGCTGCCCGACGGCCTGCATCTTTTGACTTTGCACAAATTGTGCCTCGAGTGTTTTCAACTCGGTTGCGTCGCTAAGTACTGCCAGCACCGTCGTTTTATCACCACGCTTCATTTTTGACATTGTGACTTGAATATATACATCCATTCCGTCGCGTCGGCATCGGGCCATTTCCGGCCTACCAAGCCCGAAACCCTTCATCGTGTCTTTCATGCGATCGCGAATGGAGCGGCCCAACCCTTCGATATGACTATCAAGCGCCTCCCCAACCATATCGTCGCGTCCAATAAGAGCGCTGGCAGCGGCATTCACTTGCAGAATTTCCCCATTTTCACTTGTATCGATCATGGGTACGGGTAAATCGTCAAACAATTCACTGCCTACTTGATGCGTTGCATCCACGGCGGGAATGCGAGACGTCGCTTCAGGCGTGGACGACCGCGCGAGTTGCATTAGAAAATAGAACGCCACACTTCCAAGTGCTAGGGACGATGTTAAATACCCTGGTACGAATTCAAGATAGATCGATAGCAACAGCAACTGCACCAAAGCCATCAGGCCGAGTGCCGCCCGAACAGTCGTCCAGTTTGCATTTGCAAATGGCAGATGATCGCTGGTTTCTGCTTCGTTAGACATTCAATCCCCAAGGTAATTCGCGACGTTCTAAGTCACTAAACCACACTAAGGGTTAATATATGATTTACAACCTATAAGTGCATTGCGCTATTGGCGACGCAACCGTGCGCAATAAAACCCATCGCCGCCCTGAACAGGTGTAAGCGAGATGTCCTCGTCCAGCACCCAACCGTCATTGCGCTCCAGAAACGCCGAAACCTGATCGCCGTTTTCGACCGATAGGATAGAGCAAGTTGCGTAGGCCATCATCCCACCCGATCGAACATATTTTGCGGCATCGTCTAGAATCTGCGATTGTAGGGACATCACTTTGTCAACAAACCCTTGGTCCATCCGCCACTTGGCATCTGGATTACGCCGCCATGCGCCAGTGCCGGTACAAGGTGCATCGACCACGACAAGATCGCAAACGGGATTGTTTTGGCGCAACGCCTCAGTCGATAACACCTGCACCGTTGCCCCGGCACGGCGTGCACGTTCCGGCAAATCTTTCATCCGCCGCGCATTGGCGTCATGTGCCAGCAACACACCTTTACCATCCATATCCGCAGCTAATGCCAACGTTTTACCGCCGCCGCCTGCGCAGTAATCCAACACCGTCATACCGGCCTTTGCTCCGCAAAATGCGGCGACGGCTTGACTTGAGGCGTCCTGTAATTCCACCAAACCGTAGTCATACGCAAGACTACGGGCCAGTTTACGCGGGTTTTGTGTGATCCGCAGCGCGTTCATTGCCAACGCATGTGGTTCTGTGAAAATCAGATCCCGCGCCAACATTCGTTCTGCATCGTCCACTGTGGCTTTCAAGCTGTTGACCCGTAAATCAACAGGTGCACGCTGGGACATCGCCTCCATAACGGCAGGTAGATCATTTCCAAGGGATCGCATTAGCTCCGGCAGCAGAAAATCTGGAAAATTAAGTGCAACGGGTAGCGAGGCTTCTGTTTCATTCACAAACTGTTCGTCGGCAAGCAGCGGTTCAGGTGCGAACCGTGCCCCACTGAACAAGGCCGAAACATCTTCACCGGCCTGAAACTGGTGCGCCATAACCAGACCACGGCCGGTCATCGCGGCCGCTGCATGCGCAAGCGAACGCTTTTGGCGTAAGCAGTCGAACACGATATCGCGCACCGCCGCCCGATCTTTTGATCCGGCGTAACGGTTCTGGCGCGCCCAACGGGTCAACCCGCGTTCGGCAGGTTCACCAGTTAGAATTTCGTCTAACAGTGCGATTGCAGCAGAAAGGCGTGCCGAAGGTGTCATGTCTGATCTAAACCCACAATATTATACCAACGTCACGCCTAAGCCGATCCAAGCGATCAGTAGGCCGATGAATCCGACGAAAAACGCAATGAACCGCTTACGAACATAGTTCGAGCCCACATGTATCATATGGTGCACATAGCGCGACGCCACAAATATTAGTGCCCCGATGGCCATAGGCCAGTTGGCACTTTCCGTTGCAGCCGCAATCGCGACGACAGCGTAAAGCAGAATCGGTGTTTCGAACTGGTTCGTTACATTGTTTTGGAATTGCTTAACGGAATCAGGATAGTTGCGCGTATCAAGCGCCACGTCACCGAAATTTACTTCCTTGCTCACATGACTTGCCGTACGAACAATTGCCATACGCATCATTGCAAAAAAAGTCAAAGCCACCTGCAAAAACACGCAAATCAAAGCAATCGAAAGAGGTGTCATCTATCCCATCCTGTAATTGGGGCTTTCACGGGTAATCTGGACATCATGCACATGACTCTCCTTCAAACCTGCGCCGGTAATCTTCACAAATGTGCAACTTTTACGCATTTCGCCAACCGTGGCATTGCCCGTGTAGCCCATTGCTGCGCGTAGACCACCAACCAATTGATGTAACGTCGCGCCCGCAGCACCTTTGTAAGGAACTTGCCCCTCGATGCCTTCTGGTACCAGTTTCTCGGCGCTGACTTCTTTTTGGAAATATCTGTCGGCTGACCCCCGCGCCATCGCGCCTACAGACCCCATACCACGATATGACTTAAAACTACGGCCTTGATACAAGATCACCTCGCCCGGCGCTTCGTCCGTACCCGCCAGCATAGAGCCAACCATCGCGCAACTCGCGCCAGCAGCAATTGCCTTAGCAAAGTCGCCGGACAGCTTGATACCACCGTCGGCGATAACATGATTACCGGTTTTATTCGCCTCGCTCGCGCAATCCATAATTGCCGTCATCTGCGGTACACCGACACCGGCCACCATCCGCGTTGTACAAATAGATCCAGGTCCGATTCCAACTTTAACTGCATCTGCGCCAGCATCCAGCAACGCTCGCGTCGCGGCAGCCGTTGCCACGTTACCAGCTACAACCTGCACTTCGGCGTTATACTCTTTCACTCGCTCCACAGCCTCCGAAACGCTGGCCGAGTGCCCGTGCGCCGTATCAATCACCACCATGTCGACACCGGATTCAATCAACGCACAAGAGCGCTCAAACCCTGCGTCCCCAACAGTTGAGGCGGCCGCAACGCGTAAGCGCCCCATCTCGTCCTTGCAGGCACTCGGGTTCAATACCGCTTGCTCTAAATCCTTCAAGGTCAGCAGACCCGTCAGCTGATCCTTATCGTTGACGACTAGCAGCTTTTCAATACGTCGCGCCTGCATCAGGCTTTTGGCGTCCGGTAAATCTACAGGCTCGCGCAACATCGCAAGGTTTTCCGATGACATCATAATATGAACAGGCGTTGCATCATCCGTCGCGAAACGCATATCGCGGTTGGTCAGAATTCCAACAACTCTGCCGCCCTCAGCCACAACGGGAAATCCGGTAATCTTGTACCGCTCCTGCAAGGCTTTGGCATCTGCCAATGTTTGATTAGCCTCTAGCGTGATCGGATTTTCAACCAGTCCACTTTCAAAACGCTTCACGGCACGGACCTGTTGTGCCTGCTCGTCAGTATCCAGATTGCGGTGAATAACCCCTATGCCGCCAGCCTGCGCCATTGCTATCGCCATCTTCGCCTCGGTCACTGTATCCATAGCCGAGCTGATGAGCGGGATGTTCATAGAGATGGTTTTAGTCACTTGCGTACGTGTATCCGCCGTCGTTGGCATAACGTTAGACGCAGCTGGAACGAGTAGTACATCATCGAAGGTAAGGGCCTCACGAATTTCCATGGATTCTCTCCTACATGGGGGTCGCTGTTGGCACGTCCCTATCTCATGAAGCGCAGAGAAATGGAAGGGGCTTTGTTGGCGGATAGCTGTTATTTGTCGCTCAAATATACGACGCCAACACGACAACCGACAAAAAATTACTGGCTGCAGCAATATTTCTACGACTGTCGCCACATTACGCGCTAGGCCACCGCGGCTCCGGTTTTCTTGGCCAACTCGCCCTTGATCCAAGTTTTGCTGACCATCCAGACCACATACAATATTAATGGCGTGCCAATCAACAATCCCGCGATCATTCCCGTTGTGGCGATTACACCAAACCCTTTGCCGATAGCATAGATATTAAGGTTGATGAACGTTGCGATTGGAAAGGTAAAGCTGCCCCACATCGCCGTGAACCCATCCTTGGTCAGCCACATCGCAAACAACAGCATTGCGGCAGCAAATGCCACCGACATCCAATAGAACAGAACGAACGCCCACTCGATCCCCAAAGCACCAAAGGCCAACGCAAAAAGGCTGGTCGGGGCTAGCACAATAACTAACGACGGGCGCAACGGTACAGGTGGCCGCACCTTTGTCAGCCTAAATCCATAGCCGAGTGTGATCGCAATATATGGGATGATCGCAGCCATCGCCAACCAAAAACTGGCCGTCACGTAGCCCAACGGAATACCCGCGATAGGGCCAACAATAGGGCCAACAAATGCAAGGTATTGAAACGGCGAAAACAACCGTGCTTCCGGGGGACCTTTAAGAATAGACCAAGCCACCAGTCCAGTCGCGATGTAGTAAACAAATACACCCGTCCACCAAACCTGCGGAACCTGTACGCCGAGCGGTAACAGTGCCGCAGCCAACAGCATTATCGACATCGGAAAGGCTGCAACACCGGCGCGCGCAGGCGGAACTTTCAAGTCCTCCAACACCACCGCGGGCCGCGCAATAACTTTGGCGACGAACGAGATCGCAAAGAACAGAAAAAACGCCGTGGAAACCCCCAGCATCAAGTCTCCGATTTCATGCGGCACCGGCAGAACTCCCGACGCATTACGCCAAGCCAGCGCCAGCCCCATAAAACCGAGAGAAACAGGGAAAATCGCTGGTGGCGTGCTGCGCCATAAGTTTTGTTTGGTTAACACAATATTCTCCATTAATTCTATATACGTATTCTTGAATATACGGTAAAAGGCAACCCCTTCTTGTAAAGCACCATATTTCATCGCAATCTTTCTAAAACAGGAGAGAACGCATGAGCAAACATGGATACGAGGCAGGCCGCCTAAACCTACCTTTCGTCGGCATCGCCACCTTCGCCAAAAAACCTTATGTCGAAGATTGGTCCACCATTAATGCCGACGTAGCCATTATTGGTGCGCCATTTGATGCCGGCACACAATACCGTTCTGGCGCGCGGTTTGGTCCGCGTGGTGTTCGCGAAGCCTCCACCCTGTTTTCCTTCGGGCATGCCGGTGCCTATGACCACGAAGACGACGCAACATATCTTGGCGCGGACGTGAACATCGTCGATATGGGGGATGCCGATATCATCCACACCGACACGGTAAAATCCCACGCCAACATCGAATACGCCGTGCGCCAAGCCCTGAAAGGCGGCGCCCTGCCCGTGACCATTGGCGGCGATCACTCCATCAACATTCCTTGCGTCAACGCGTTTGACGACCAGGGTCCTATCCACATTCTGCAAATCGACGCCCATCTAGATTTCGTCGATGAGCGCCACGGCGTACGCAACGGTCACGGTAACCCGATGCGCCGTGCAGCCGACCACGAATACGTCACCGGTTTGACGCAATTGGGCATCCGCAACGTATCCTCGACGGCGAAAGAAGGGTACGAGTACGCCCGCTCGGTCAATTCCGACATTCTGTCTGTCCGACAGGTCCGCGCCCACGGCCCCGAAGGCGTTGTCGAGCGCATCCCCGAAGGCGCACGCCTGTACGTCACCATCGACATTGACGCGTTCTGCCCGTCCATCGCACCGGGCACAGGCACGCCCAGCCACGGCGGTTTCCTTTACTACGATGTGCTGGAAATCCTGCAACTCGTCGCCAAACGGCATCAAATAGTTGGGATTGATCTGGTCGAGGTTGCGCCCGACTACGATCAAAGCGATTCCACCACTATTCTAGCGGCCCAACTGCTGCTGAATTTCCTTGGCTTCATCTTTCACGAACGCAACACATGACACCCGAACGATGGTCGCCATAAACCCAATATTAACCATTCCCGTGTACAACCGGACCCACTGAGCGCGACGGGCCGCAAGGCTCAACGGGTTTATCGCGCCACTATATTGTTAATTTTCCGTTGCAGTTTTTCGCAACATCCACACTAAACCGCCCAATAGTTGCGCCGTTTCACAACCGGCTTATGTCAGCGACATTCTCAAGGATTGGGCCGTGACGCGGTATCCCCGCTGTCTCAGTTATCAGGCGATTTCTAACCCAAAACGCCAAAACCCAAGGGCAACCACCGTCCCCGAGCATTATCGCCAGTTTATGCGCGGGTTTCACTCGAACGCTTCTTTTTCGTGTCTTTTTGATTAACCGGACTATGTCGACGACAAATTGGTTGATAAATGACACCAACAAAATCGGTGTCATTAAAAATAATTCAAAATATTATGAAACCAAATTTTGAGAACATACCAAGAACTCGCTGTATGGCATTTAACTTATGAGAAAGGAGGCAATTGTAAGTCGTCATTGTGGCGACTCTAATCTAGGAGAGCATAAATATGTTCGTTCTGTTTTCTCTGCTTGCTGAGTTTCTTGAAGGTGTCACTACTATTGGCAATTTACTTTTCAACATCATTTAGTTTGTTGAATGGCTTCAATGCAAATTTGAAGACGATTAACTTTGTTGTTCCGGCATGCATCAATTTTATGCGTGATCCATTGAAGTTAACCGCAATAGCAAACCACAAACGATCATAGTGCTTAAGTAATGGATAGCCACTGAGAATCTTCGTGATGAAGTGTACAGGGCGCGCACTCTACCCGCGCCCCTTAAACCCCGTAGAAATCACAAACTTCTCGGAGCTATCCGAACGACTGGCAGGCGGCTTTACGTGAATGGTTTTCTTGAAGTTCTTCTTCAACATCAACAACATCTGTTCCTCGGCTCCACCAGCCAGAACCTTGGCGACAAACGTTCCGCCCTCGTCCAGCACGTCGAGCGCGAAGTATATTGCGGCCTCAACCAGCGCCATAATGCGAATGTGGTCTGTCTGCTTGTGCCCACAAGCCGCCGCCGCCATGTCGGACATCACAACGTCCGCTTTGCCGCCAAGCCATTCCTTCACCTTGTCGTCGGCGAATTCCTCTAGGAAATCGAGCACATACAAATCCGCGCCGGGAATAGGTTCCACGTCCTGCAAATCAATGCCCAAAACCGTTCCAACCTTTTTGCCCTTACGCTCGCCCAATGCGTTTACGTTTTTCACGGCAACCTGACACCACCCCCCCGGCGCACAGCCAAGGTCCACAACCCGCGCACCCGGCACAAGAAACTTGAACCTCTCGTCCAACTCCTTGATCTTAAATGCCGCGCGGCCACGATAGCCACCCTCATTCGCGCGCTTCACGTATGGGTCGTTCAATTGGCGTTCCAGCCATAATGTCGAGGACAATTTGCGACCCTTGGCCGATTTTACCCGAACCTTAAGATCGCGCTGTCCGCGCCCTGAATTGTTTTTCTCAGCCATCGTTTTCAAACCTGTTTTCCAGAACACCATCAGCGTTCATCATCGAAAATAACATACCTTCGCGCAAACCGCGATCCGCAACCCTAACCGATTCCGTTGGCCAAATCCGCAGCAACGTCTGCAAAATCGCTGAACCCGACATAATCAAGTCCGCGCGGTCATTGCCAATACCGGGTTCGCGCCGCCGCCCATCTGGGCCAAGCTCGAGAAACCGGTCGATTACAGCATTTACATCATTCGCCCGCATCCGCAAACCATCGACCTTGTTGCGATCATAACGCCTTAACCCCAAATGCATCGCGCCCAGCGTTGTTACAGTGCCAGAGGTGCCAATTACTTGTAGCTTCGACAGGATCGAAGGGTCGACCAGATCATGATAGGGTGAAAAACCTTCCAACTCTTCCTCGAAGTGACAGGCCATCAACGCAAATTTCGCGCCATCCTCTTGAACATCGGAAAAACGTTGCATCAACGTCGCCACGCCCAAAGGCACCGAAATCCAGTCTACCACTCGTGCGCCGGGCAGTTTAATCGCGCTAATATCACCGGGGCGCAGGTTAATCATTGCCTTGATTTTATCTGCAGGCGACACATCCGTTAGATCCACCCAGACCAGTTCGGTCGAGCCGCCGCCAATATCGACAACCAGCACATGTTCCGCCGAAGGCTCCAATAAAGGTGAGCAACTGACGACGGCCAAGCGTGCTTCCTCGGCTGGGTTAATAACTTCCAATTGTAGGCCGGTTTCATTACGAATACGGCTCATGAATTGTTCGCCGTTTTTTGCGCGACGACAGGCCTCGGTCGCGACCAAACGCGAATTGTTAACTCCCAGTTTACGCAACTTGCGCGAACACACATGCAACGCCTGAAGCGTTCGGTTGATACCCGCATTCGAAAGGGAGCCGGTGCGTTCCAGATCGAGACCCAGCCGCACAGATTTAGAGAACGCGTCAACAATGTTGAAATGCGCTCCATCCGGTTCTGCAATAAGCATCCGGCAAGAATTTGTTCCAAGGTCCAGCGCAGCATAAAGCGGTTTTCGGTCAAGCACGGCATTTCTGCCAGCTCCACGCCGCTTGCCACCCGAGTTCCCCCTCGGATTACGGGAATGACGATCCGTCATTATTTTCAGCCAATCTCTCCGCGCTCAGAATTCGGCGCAGTGTTTGGATTGAAGATAGTGCGGAATGCTGGTTAGCGCAAGATCAGACATCGGGGGAGAAACCGCTCACGTCATCACAAGCAAGGGATCTCCGTCCCAACTCCCACTGCTTGAAACGATGCGCGCACGGGTGAAAGAACTACGGTCAAAAAACGTCCCGTCGCGGCTTTCATCCATCAAGGTTCTATGCACGCCTTGCCAATATGCTGTTTTCATCATGGCATCATCGTCCTTCCATAAAGAAACTGTAAAACCTTCCTTTTGATCGAACTCGCCATTAAAAACATCGCGGCGCACGTTTCCGTCCTGTTCGCCAAAAAAATCAATAACGTCTTCCACACCGCGCGTAAATCTACGTATTCGCGGTATTATCTCTGCATCTCTAGATACGTACCCGGCAGTAGTTAATACCATCAACGGTCCTTGTGGGTCCTCGTCTGCAACTCTGACTGCCGAGTTAGTTTCAACTTCACCACGCCAGTTCAATGATCCGCGATGCGTGACCGGAATAGCCAGTGCTTGCCAATGTTCGACAGCGTTTGAAAGAGCCTGCAGATGATCCTCAGGTGCATTGAACATGGCTTCGGCTTCGTCCTGCGAGCGATGAATTGCCAATCCACACCATGTATCGGAATCCCAAAGAGATAATCCGTCATCACCGATACTAATTTTAGGGCAAAACCGCCAATATTTCGGAGTTCCAGATATATCAAAATCTTGCTCTTTAGCAGAAATGGATTCGGGGAATTTAATTCGGTGTAATGTAATCCAGTCATGTTCAGAAGGCGTCATTGGGAAATCCTAACCTATGATCAAAACCAACGGTTAGCACATGACGCCTTCTTTACCTAACTAGCTGTTTACGCCACACTCGCTGCAAGATCGACACCAACGGCCTCAAAGCCAAGCGCACGACTGATGTTGTACACCAAGTCCGGATTGTTAAGCGTGTAGAAGTGCAGATGATCTACGCCCTCCGTCTGAAGTTCGTCACATTGCTCGGCACAAATCGCAGTTGCCAAAATTTCAGTATCATCGCCTGCGTTACGGAAGGCTTGATGCATCCAGTCTGGCACTTTGGCTTGGCACATGTCGGCGAAGCGCAGCATTTTGGTGAAGTTCTCGACCGGCAGAATACCGGGAATGATCGGCGCCGTGATGCCTGCATCAGCAGCCGCATCGCGGAACCGTAGAAAATCGTCGTTTTCAAAGAAGAACTGCGTGATGGCACTACTCGCACCCGCGTCAATCTTGCGTTTCAGGTTTTCTATGTCGGCTTTCATATCGGCTGAATCCGGATGCTTCTCCGGATAAGCCGCGACAGAAATCTCGAAATCGCCAGCGTCTTTCAACCCTGCAACCAGTTCTGCCGCGTTCTGAAAACCGTCGGGATGCGCGGTGAAGTGATCTTGCCCTTTGGGCGCATCGCCGCGCAAGGCCACAATGCGGCGCACACCTTGGGCCGCATACCCGCGCGCCACATCAAGCGTTTCAGCCTTGCTGGCCCCTACTACCGTCAGATGACCCGCCACGTTAAGGCGGGCGCGGTCCTGAATGGTTTTAATCGCTGAAACCGTGCGTTCCCGCGTGGTTCCGCCAGCCCCGTAGGTCACCGAAACGTATTCCGGCCCCAAGGGCGCCAACCGTTCAACCGAACGCCAGAGGCGCGCACCTGCTTCAGCATTATGTGGAGGAAAAAATTCAAAAGACAGACTCGTGGTCTGTGGAGTTTCATAAGTCATGTTGCGTCGGTCCATACCGTCAATGAGTTTTGCAGTGCGTTTTACATACACCAAAGAAGCGACTAATCAAGATAAAAAAAACGACTCAGGTGCGAAACGGCCTTGCGAAATGTCGCGAACTACGCCTTTGATGTCGGCGACATAGCAGCATCATTTCTAGTGGTGGCGCTACTGCGAAATTGACAATCGGAGAACCAAAAATGGCAAACGTAACCATAGTATACTGGCGCGACATCCCAGCTCAGGTGATTTGTGGCAAGGGCCGTCGTGGTCATAAAATCCAGCTACCCGAGAGATTCGAACAAGCCATTGACCGCGCGGCGATGAAGGTCGGTGCCAAAGATGCCGACGCGTATTTGGCCGAATGGCGCAAAGCAAAACCCTATTCTGTCGAAGGTGACGATAAAGATGTCGCTATCGCAGAAGTCGCACGAATCGAAGCTGAATACGATCAAGCCAGGATCAAGGCATTGATCGACAATGATGGCTGGGCATAAAGCCCCTCGGCATGAACTGGAAGAACCTCATGGCAGTCCTGAACTTCAAACGTAAAGCAACGGCAAGACCCGTTAGTGACGGTTCGTTAGCGAGTTTCCTTAACGGATTCTCGATCGAGGTAATGCCGCGTACGGCTGCCAAAATCGAAGACTTTCGCAAGATTTTGCCGGAGGGCACGCGCGTTTACGTCGCCCATATCGAAGGCACACCGATTGAAGAAATGGTCGAGACCGCCAAGCGTCTGACTGACGAGGGTTTTCCGGTTATGCCCCACCTCCCCGCCCGCATTATTGCGGATGCCGCGACTTTGGAAAACTGGATAGAACGCTATGCCGATGTTGGCGTCTCCCAAGCCCTGCTTCTGGCTGGTGGCGTAGACAAGCCGCACGGCGACTTCGAGGATTCGATGCAATTGTTGGGCACTGGCCTGTTCGACAAGCACGCATTCAAACGCCTTCATGTTGCAGGCCATCCCGAGGGGAACAAGGATATTGACCCAAGCGGTGGCGACGATGCCGTGATGGATGCGCTGCGTTGGAAAAACGATTTCCAGAACCGCACAGATGCGAAGATGGCCTTGGCCACGCAGTTTGTGTTCGAAAGCGCCCCCGTCATTGAATGGGCCAACCGACTTCATGCCGAGGGCATTAACATTCCCATCCACATCGGCATCGCCGGACCCGCAAAACTGCAAACAATGATCAAGTTCGCAATGGCTTGCGGCGTCGGCCCTTCCGTGCGCGTTTTAACACGCCGCGCAAAGGACGTAACCAAGTTGGTTATGCCGTTCGAGCCAACACAAGTTTTATCGGAATTGGCGCGTCACAAAGCCGCCAACCCTGATTTCAACATTGAATCTGTCCACTTCTTTCCGCTAGGTGGGATCAACAAGACAGCCGAATACACCAGCGAACACGGCAAACCTGCCAGCCTCGCCGCTCACGCTTAAGGATAGATTAATGACACGTACCATCGTTGAATCCGCCGCCAAAACCGCCATCATCGGGTTCGATCAACCCTTCTGCGTCATCGGTGAACGCATCAATCCAACGGGCCGCAAAAAGCTGGCACGCGAACTGGAAGCAGGCGATTTTTCGACTGTGGAACTGGACGCACTGGCGCAGGTTGCTGCGGGCGCGACGATGCTGGATATTAACGCTGGTGTTGTTTACAACTCCAACCCCAATCCGAACGAAACGGAACCACCGTTGATGCGGAAAGTTATCATGATGGTTCAAGAGCTTGTGGATATTCCTTTATGTATCGACAGCTCCGTTCCGGCAGCGCTTGAGGCGGGTCTAGAGGTCTGCAAAGGCCGCCCGTTGTTGAACTCGGTCACCGGCGAAGAAGACAAGCTAGAATTGATCCTACCGCTTGTTAAAAAATACAATGTTCCAGTGGTGGCAATTTCCAACGATGACACCGGTATTTCCGAAGACCCTGAAGTCCGTTTCGCTGTCGCCAAGAAAATCGTTGAACGCGCTGCCGATTTCGGCATTCCCGCACACGATATCGTCGTTGACCCGCTGGTTATGCCCATTGGCGCGATGCGCACCGCTGGCCTTCAGGTTTTTGAACTGGTCCGTCGTTTGCGTAACGAGTTGGGTGTGAACACCACGTGTGGCGCGTCCAACATCAGCTTCGGCTTGCCGAACCGTAACGGTATTAACGCGGCCTTCCTGCCCATGGCGATTTCGTCCGGTATGACCTCGGCGATCATGAACCCCATGCACACATTGGAAATGGACGCTATCCGCGCAGCCAACTTCCTGACCGATAACGACCCGCACGGCGGTGTCTGGATCAAGAAAAACCGCGTCCCCCCTGCCGAGGGTGAAGGCCGCGAACGTGGTGGACGTCGCCGTCGTCGCGGGTAACGCTTTAATCATACTTGTGAATTATCCATAAATGCCTAGATATAGGGCGAACAATTGATGGATATTTAGATGGCTACGAACCTATACGACGTTCTTGGCGTCAAAAAAGGCGCTGAATCGAACGATATCAAGAAGGCTTATCGTAAGCTGACCAAATCGCTGCACCCTGACCTCAACCCCGGTGATCCCAAAGCCGAGGAGCGGTTCAAGGCGGTTTCGGCTGCCTATGATATTCTGGGCAAAGACAAGAAGCGTGGCCAGTACGACCGAGGCGAGATTGACGAGAGCGGAGCGGAGAAAGCTCCGCAGTATTCGCAACAGTACGGACGTCAGCCACACCGTGCGCAGGGGCGTGGTGGATTTCAAGATATGGGCGACATGGGTGATATTTTCTCGCAAATGTTCAGGGATCGTCAGGCCCAATCTCGCCCGCAATCTTTTGCAGGGCAAGACCAGCGCTACAACATGAAAGTTTCGTTCATCGAGGCAGCGATTGGTGGCAAAAAGCAAGTGCAGATGACGGACGGTGCGCTGAACGTCACTATTCCGCAAGGTATCGAAGACGGCAAAACTATTCGGCTAAAAGGCAAAGGTCAGCCCGGTTATGGTGGCGGCCCTGCTGGCGATGCACTTATCCAGATCGAGGTGCTCGCTGATCCGGTATTCAGCCGCAATGGTTTGAATATTGACCTGACCCTACCCATCACGCTTTACGAGGCCGCCCTCGGTGGCAAAGTCGAGGTGCCAACGTTGCACGGACTAGTCGGGTTGAGAATCCCGAAAGGGTCTCGCACCGGTCAAACTATGCGCCTGAAGGGGCGCGGGATAGCGATGCGTAGCGGTAAAAAAGGTGACCAGATGGTGACGCTATCCGTGCAAATGCCGGATACCATTGATGACGAACTGGTCGCATTTTTGGAAAGCTGGAAGGGCGAAAATGCCTACGATCCACGCCAAAAGATGAAAAGCGCGTCCTACGTATAAAATGGCGGACCATTCGGCCCGCCCGCTACACAGGTTAATAAAATCATTTCATCATCGTGATCGCATCCGATGTGAACACGTAATCGTCCACGTTGCTGTGGCAAGCAATGCACCCGGCATCGGCCCCTTTTGCAACACGCCCGGCAAGTTCCATGCCTCCGGCGTTTTTATCTAGCGAACCATCGGGCAGGAACTTTGCCCAGAACCAGTCCTGATTGTCGTCGTCATACCCGGCCTCGCGGCGGAACATTACGGTGACTGCACCTAGGTGCTTGGCTGGGTCCATTAGAACTTCGGCTTCGCTCACGCCTTCCGGGCCGTAGTTGCGCTTAACAATCAGATCGCCAGTGTGACCATTAATCGTACCGGTGGTATAGAACGTCTCTAACATCATCCCGTGCGGGGCCATCCCCGCGTAAGGATAAGTCTGGATTGCGTTTGGGCCGGCCAAATTGGAAGCGTTCATCACATCCCAAAGCAGCGCTGCATATTCTATGTCATGGTCCGTGCCGAACGGCTTCATATCCTGCGCTGTTGCCGCTGTTATGGATAACGATCCGGCCAGCGCAAGACCCGTAATAAACCTTTTCATACCATCCTCCATTAGTTTGTAGCGCTACTCTAGCCCAAGGAAATAAAACCGGAGGTAAACTGTAGAACACGTGATTTCACAAAACCTGCGCTCAAACGTGATAAAAACGTGAACAACGGTATATATTAAATTGCCCCACAAATGTGCACACTATCCGTGAAATCCCATTCGGAGGTCTTCTTATGCGTCGTTCCCACATTGTCGCCGTCCTATCCTTGACCCTTTCCGCAGCATTACCTGTACACGCGCAAGACGCTGCCGCAGGCGAGCAGATATTTCGCAAATGCACTTCCTGCCACCAAGCTGGCGCGGGGGCGAGAAACAGCGCTGGTCCGATACTAACAGATGTAGTTGGTCGCGCGGCGGGCAGCGTTTCAGGGTACAGATACGGGAAATCCATGCTTGCTGCTGGCGAGGCGGGATTGATTTGGAACGCAGAAAACATCTTCAATTATCTGTTCAACCCGACAGAATTCCTCCGAGCCTATTTAGATGACCCGAAAGCCAAGGCGAAGATGAATTTCAGCTTGAAGGCTGAACAAGACCGCCATGACGTGATCGCCTATTTGTCGACGTTTCAGGTTGCCAAAGCCCCGCCTGAAAACGGTTTTTGCGTTACGAACCAGTCGGAATTAACGCATGTGTTCGCAGTTGATGCTGGTGACGAAGGGCGCAAAGTGGAGGAACTCGGTCCGGGTGGCATCCTGTGTACGGCTGCATCCGACGCACCCCTAAACGGTTTTGTTAGTGTGTTTGAAAGTGCTGAGCATGACGAAGGTTGTTCACGCTTAATCACCGCTGGTAACATTGAAGGCATGATCAAATACTCGGACTTTGATCGTTGCGAGTGGACGTCACATGCGGGATGAAGTTATCGCCTACGTCTTCCCTGCACGACATGAATCATGAACCCGAAACTGTAACACATCAGCAAAAACCCGATCATACCTTTTTGGCCAAACGCTGCAATTACTACTAGTAGCAGCGGTGTACCAAGGGTATTCCCAAGATTACCCATCTGCGCCATGGCGCCATTCGCGTGCGCCTGCGCGTCTGCATTTCGATTTAGCTGCGGAATCGCGGCAAAACTTGCACCTTGCACAAGACCAAGCGCACCGACTAATGCGATGTAAAGCCATGGGTTATCAGGGAAAATCATTATTAGTAGAGTTACGAAAAATGCTGCACTAAAACCCAACATAACAACGCGCACGGCCTCCATATATCGAAGCAATAAAACACCGATGGAAATTGACGAAGCAATTCCAGCCAGTGGCATTGCACCTGTCACCAGCGCCCGATGCTCAGCGGCAACAAACCCCGGCAAGATGGTGAGCAATGACACAAAAGTCAGCGTATAGAATAGCCAACCAATCGCTGGCGCCGCCTCAAACGGAGAGCTATATATATGAACATGACGCTCTAGAATTTCGGCAAACCCGAACCGTTCTTGCCGCACACCCGATGTTCCGGTCGAAGGCAACATCACAAAAAGTGCTGCTGCCACCGCGGCCATAAATACCGCATGTGAAAGGAATAAGCTGCTTACCCCGTATTTTTCCACCAAGGGAATACCAAGCCATGCGACAGCGGCGAACGAAACACCAAAGAAGGTGCTCCACAGGGTCATAGTAATTGTGCGATGCTTGCGAGCACTAACCTGTGCAATCAAGGTTGGCGCGGCGACGACAATCACGAGATGGGAGACCCCCTCGATAACACGACTAGCAAGCATTAGGGGGAGCGAGGGCAAGATGGATTGCCATGCAGACAGAGCCGCGCCCCAAACAAGTGCAAACAACAGAAGTTTGCGAAACCCGATGCGAGTAACGATCAAACCTGCGAACAATCCCAAACCTATACCCAAAAAGCTGATAAGCGAGACAAGGAACCCCAAGCTCGGCCCTGCCCCGTGGTATATTTCTTGAATCGTTGGAAAAATGACGGAAATTTTGGCGAACTGCCCCGCGGCCCCAAGACCAGCAGCCCAAAGTACAAAAACCAATGCAAAAGATGTTTTTTCCCGCGTATCCATGCGGCGAAACGTACGGTATTGGCTGACAGGTGCAAGGCGTTTTGGTTTGAGGTGTGCAACATTCCGTCACAAACCGTCGTATTCGCCTTTCTATCCCTGTCATAGAAATAGTATTACTGCTGAAACGAATTGCGGGGAACAAAAATGAGCGATGATCCACTAGTCATATTTACCCCTTCGGGCAAACGTGGTCGCTTCCCTGTGGGAACGCCTGTGTTGACGGCTGCGCGCAAACTGGGCGTTGATCTGGACAGCGTCTGTGGCGGGCGCGGGATTTGTTCCAAATGCCAGATTACGCCGTCATATGGTGAGTTTCCCAAGCATGGCGTGTCCGTCATCAAGGATGCATTGTCGGGCTGGAACGCGGTCGAGGACAAATATGATCGCTTGCGTGGCCTGCCGGAAGGGCGGCGTTTGGGATGTCAGGCGACAGTCCAGTCAGACATTGTGATTGATGTCCCACCCGAATCCCAAGTGCACAAACAAGTGGTTCGCAAACGTGCCGAAGCCCGTGAAATCACAATGGAGCCGGCAACCAAGCTTTACTATGTCGAGGTACAAGAACCTGACATGCATGAGCCCTCTGGCGATCTTGAACGTTTGCAAAAGGCGCTGAAGGAACAATGGTATCTGGATGTGGCGGGCAGTGACCTGCGAACCTTACAGCTTCTACAACCAGCGCTTCGCAAAGGTAAATGGAAAGTTACCTGCGCAATTCACACTGCTGAAAGTGGTTCCTCGCATGTCATGCAGGTTTGGCCGGGTTATTACGAGGGTTCGATTTATGGGCTGGCGATTGATCTGGGGTCCACAACGATTGCGGCGCATCTGTGTGATTTGCACAGCGGTGAGGTCGTGGCGTCCTCGGGCATCATGAATCCGCAGATACGTTTCGGCGAAGACCTGATGAGCCGCGTTTCATACGTAATGATGAACCCCGGCGGCGAGGTTGAACTAACCCGCGCGGTTCGGGAATCGATGAATGCACTGATCGTGCAAGTCTCCACCGAAGCCGAGATTGATCGCGAGTTGATCGTCGAAGCTGTGCTGGTTGGCAACCCGGTCATGCACCACCTGTTCCTTGGCATTGACCCCGTCGAGCTGGGCCAAGCACCCTTCGCTTTGGCAAGCTCGGGCGCGGTATCGCTTTGGGCAAGCGAGGTGGAAATGCATATGCACCCCGAGGCGCGGTTATATATCCTGCCATGTATCGCAGGACACGTTGGGGCGGACGCAGCAGCAGTGGCATTGTCCGAGGCACCCTATCGGTCTGACGAATTGGTTTTGATCGTGGATGTTGGTACAAATGCAGAGATTTTGCTGGGGAACAAAGATAAGGTTCTGGCGTGTTCCTCCCCAACCGGTCCAGCGTTTGAGGGCGCGCAGATTTCTTCGGGCCAGCGCGCGGCCCCCGGTGCAATTGAAAACGTGCGGATTGATCCGGTTAGCAAAGAGCCGCGCTTTAAAGTTATAGGTTGTGATCTATGGTCTAACGAAGACGGGTTCGAGGCCGCGACGCTTTCGAGCGGGATCACCGGCATCTGCGGATCCGGTATCATCGAAGTCATCGCCGAGATGCGGCTTGCGGGTTTGCTGGATGCTGGCGGTCTGATCGGCTCGGCCCAACAAACGGGAACCGAGCGGTGCATCGTTGATGGTCGCACAAACTCCTATGTACTACATGATGCCTCCACCTCGGACGGCCCCCTTATCACGGTTACTAACAGCGATATTCGGGCTATCCAACTGGCCAAGGCGGCGCTTTATGCTGGCGCGCGGTTGTTGATGGACAAGATGGGTGTAGAAAGCGTTAACCATGTTACACTGGCTGGCGCGTTTGGCGCACATATTTCCGCGAAACATGCCATGGTCTTGGGGATGATACCGGATTGCCCAGTGGAAAACGTGGTTTCGGCAGGCAATGCGGCGGGCACGGGCGCGCGAATTGCGCTGTTGAATGTCTCTGCGCGGCGCGAGATTGAACGGGTTGTACACGAGATCGAAAAGATCGAAACGGCGATCGAACCAAAGTTTCAAGATCATTTTGTCAATGCTTCCAGCATCCCACATGCGACTGATCCGTTTCCACTGTTAAACAAAATCGTTGATATTCCAGACGTTTCTTTCAACGTCAAACAGTCGGGCGAAGGTGGGCGACGGCGCAGACGGCGGTGAATTGAAATACATGCTCGTGATACCCATATAAAGGTTATCCAAAAAACCAACGGAGCGAGCAGTGATCCGGGTAGCATCTTATAACATCCGCAAAAGCGTTGGGCTTGATCGCAAGCGCCGACCAGCGCGGATTGTCGAAATTCTAAATGAAATCGATGCAGATGTGGTGGCTTTGCAAGAAGTAGACCGCCGTACAGGATTGCGCGAAACGACGATCCCACGCGAGATGATCGAGCGTGAAACAGACCTGAAGGTAGTTGAAATCGCGACCCGCCCCAACAGCATTGGGTGGCATGGAAACGCTCTTTTGGTGCGAAAAGACGCCGAGGTCATGGTGGAACGTCGCCATGATATTCCAGTGCTGGAACCACGCGGGGCGATATCCGCAGATATTCTTGTGCATGGCGAGCATTTGCGAATCGTCGGGATGCACTTGGCATTAATGCGCACTTTCCGTCGCCAGCAAATTCGCGCGGTTACCAACCAAATCCAACGCCTCAACGCGCAAATTCCGACTCTTATAATGGGCGATCTTAATGAATGGCGCCCCAGTGGCAGCCTTGACCAGTTCGGTGACGAATATACCGTCGCCACCCCCGGCCCAAGTTTTCATTCCTCAAGACCAGTGGCCTCGCTTGACCGAATTATTCTGCGTAACGATCTGGATTTGCTGAAGGGTGCCGTGCACCATTCTGATCTGTCGCGCGTGGCCTCGGATCATCTGCCGATTTATGCCGATATCAAGGTTTCTCAACGTGCCATAGCGTGAAGCTTACTTTTTTTCGTCAAACAGGTCCTGATTTGTTTCAACAAACTCGTTGATCATACCCGCAAGGCCGCCGAACCACTTTCCTTTAAGATAAAAGAAACCGGCTGCGGCCCCAACAAATGCGCCGAACGTATCGACGATCAAATCATACATCGTGTCGGCCAGACCTGATTTTTGCATGTTCAATCCGAACAACTCGTCCATTCCGAATTCGAATATCTCCCAGATAACGCCTAGGGTCATCGCAAAGCAAAAAGCGAACCAGGATAGGGCAATCGGCGGAGCTGCGTATTTGTTGTCTCTGAACATCATTAAAATGACGATAAAGCCGATTAGTCCAAACCCAATCGCCGCGCCACCGTGCATGAAAACATCCCACCACCATAGACGTTCGTAGAAATCGGCAATTTCACCCAGAAATAGCGTTGAGTAAGTGAACACAATAATTGCAGAGGTGAAAAATACCGGAATTTGCACATGGTAGAACCGTTGGAATTGCATCGGTGCAAACGTCAGTGCAAATGTCAGGATCGTTACGAAAAGTGCATCCCATTGTTGCTCATAAACGGCAAATCCGGCAGCGCCGATCAGCAAAAACCAGATGATATATACTACTAGGCTTTGATTAAATGGCCGCAATTGGGACCTCCTGTATGAATGTTACTTCTAAGTACGCGGGATTTGAAGCACAAACCCTTCCCTTTCGCGCGTCAATCGTTATACATCCCCGCACCAATAAACTTAGGAAACTGGAACAATGACCTACAAGCCAAAAAGCGAATTTCTCCGTGTGATGGAGACCCGCGGCTTTCTGTCGGACTGCACCGATATGGAAGGCCTTGATGAAGCGCTAATGAATGGCATTGTTCCGGCGTATATCGGCTTCGACGCGACAGCAAGTTCGCTGCACGTCGGCTCGCTGATCCAGATCATGATGCTTCGTTGGTTGCAAAAAACCGGCCATCAGCCCTTGGTTCTTATGGGTGGTGGTACGTCCAAAGTGGGCGATCCGTCGTTCCGTTCTGATGAACGTTCGTTGCTGAACGACGCACAAATTGCCGAAAACATCGCGGGTATTAAAAAGGTTTTTGCCAACTACGTGACCTTTGGGGATGGCGCGCAAGATGCGCGCATGCTCAATAACGCCGACTGGCTGGATAACCTGAACTACCTGACGTTCCTGCGCGACGTTGGGCGGCATTTTTCGGTTAACCGGATGCTTAGCTTTGAAAGCGTTAAATCCCGCATGGATCGCGAACAATCGTTGAGCTTCCTTGAATTCAACTACATGATCTTGCAAGCCTATGACTTCAGGGAGATTAACCGCCAGTTCGGCTGCCTTCTGCAAATGGGCGGCTCGGATCAATGGGGCAATATCGTTAATGGTATCGACCTGTCAAGGCGCATGTCTAAATCAACGGTATTTGGCCTAACTTCGCCGCTGTTGACAACGGCAGACGGCAAGAAGATGGGTAAATCGCAGGATGGCGCCGTTTGGCTGAATGCCGACATGCGCTCGCCTTACGAATTCTGGCAGTTCTGGCGCAATACGCTGGATGCCGACGTAACACGGTTCCTGAAGTTATATACCGAACTTCCGTTGGACGAATGCGAACGTCTGGGTGCACTGGGTGGATCCGGTATCAATGAAGCCAAGATCATTCTTGCAAACGAAGTAACCACGCTGGCCCACGGCGCGACTGCGGCAAGCACTGCTGCGGCCACGGCCGTTGAAGTTTTCGAAAAGGGTGGTGTTGGCGACGACTTGCCAACCATCACACTTGCAGCAGATGATATTGGCGAGAACGGCATTTCAATTGTGCAACTTTACGTCAAATCCGGCCTTGCCCCTTCAGGTAAAGAAGCAAAGCGCACGATTGCATCTGGTGGTGCCAAGATGGATGATGTGGTTGTAAAAGACGCAGGCACGATGGTTTCGGCGGAGGCAATTGCGAAAACCGTCAAACTGTCCGCAGGTAAAAAACGACATGCTTTGGTAAAGCTGGCTGACTAACATCACTTTCAATTTGTTGAATGTGTCGCACCCTGCCTTTCTTGTAATTTCAGGGTGTTTTCTTAAGTGAGTGTTAACAAACTAATTTTAACGCTTGCAGGACAATTCAATGAAACAAATCGCTCTTATTTTAACGGCCGTGGTCCTTGGCCTCGGTTTCGGATACGCCACCGGTGGCCTCGCCTTCTCTTCCGCTGTGTGTCTAGTCGCGGGAGTATTTCTTGTGACCCCAAGCTTATTCAAGTTCAATCTTTCGGACGTGGCAATCATCAAGGACAACCTTCCAAGTCTTTTTAAAAACTTATGGATCAACTACCTGCTGTTAACCGCTGTAGCGCTGGTTATCGGATATTTGAGTCAAGACCTTGGCATCGCCGCAGCACTATTCCTGCTGGCCCTGCTGCCCGGTGGGGGCATGGTGATGATGTGGATTAAGCAAAGCGGTGCAAATGTTAAGCTTGGGTTCGTAATCTTTATGTTGAACCTGTTGCTGCTGCTGCCTGTGACTCTTGTTTTCAGTCAGTTCCAAAGTTTCGCTGGTGGTTGGTTCCCAGCGCCAGATTTGACAGCCGTGGGCGATATAACCGCTGGCAAAGGTGTGAAACCGATCGCACCATTCATGATCTTGATCGTCATCCCGTTCCTGCTTAGCCGCATCGCACTGAAGTACTTCCCCGCTGTCGTGACGTTTACCGGTAAGCATCAACAGTTGATTTCCAAAGCTACTATGTTCGGGATTGTTTTGTATCTATTCTCATTATCGACAGCACAGCTGCTATTTCAAGTCGATATTGTGGATCTGGTTAAAGCAGTTCTAGCAACAAGCGCCTTCTATGCACTGGTAACCGCTGTTGCTATATTTGCGACGGACCTGACACCGAGCGGTAAATCGGTGTTCTGGCACATAGCAACACGTTATATAACTTTGGCGCTAATCTTGGCGGTGTTCAGCGTCGGCACGTATGGCGCGACTTTCATACTGCCGATTATGATCGCGTATTTCATCCAGATTGGTGGAGCGGGTTTCTTGGCCAAGCGCGAACGAAAAGTATCGAAGGGCCAGCCTGCTTAAGCCTAACCCAAGCGACTAATTACCAAGCATCCATTCGCCTTCCGGTGCAAACGCATGGAAGGCGAAAGCGAACGAGACTTCGTGGATTACATCTTCGCCAGTCTCGGCGTCATAAACGCGAATGCTTCCGATATCTTTCGCATCCGCAATACGCCGCGCCCCTAGGGCTGTTGCCATGCCAGCTTTCCAGACAATCAGCACGCCAGCCTCGGTAATCGTATCGTTTGCTTGCAGGCGCTCCAATGGCCACGCACGGTTACCGACACGAATAACACGCGACAATGGTTCGATGTTGAACGGAGGGTTCTCACCACGATACAAGAACGGATTGCCGGACGTATCGTACCCTGCATAAGGGTTCGCGCCATATTGGCGTCTATGATTTGTCGGCTCGGCCATGACCTCACCGTTCGGATTGCGTTCGCGGAATTCCCCAAGCGATTCCATCCAGCTGACTACTTGGGTCAATTGTTTGCCCGTCATCTCACCGACAATGCCTTCACCGGTGAACTGTTGCCACCAACTTTCGGTCTGTCGGTCAAACATCACCATATCAGAGTTGCGCAGGTTTCCGGACACTCCGAAATCCAATACCTGCCCGTCGAGACGGCGATCAAATACCAGCGCGGAATTACATAGAGGGCAAAACGTTACCGCCAAGGGAATACCGCCGAGTTCGTCATTGGCAATCTCGTGCCAAGTTAAATATCGAATGGGGTATGCGCGCGGCAGGGCACCCTCGATTTCCACTGTCACAACAGGTTCCCTTTCGGAAAATTCAACCTCGGAAACCGGCACAACATTCACTTGGGACAACGCTGGAATACCGTCCTTGCCCGGACCGCCAGACATAATCTCGTCGAAATCAACCGAAAACTTGGTGAAATCTGTGTTCGGCCACCCCCTGGTCAAACTAGAGGATTGAGCGAATGCTGGCAGCGCAATAACCGACAGCGCTAGCGCCATTAAGATTTTCCTGAACATGACAGCTCCTTTGGCAAGTTGTATCCTTAATCTGCCCCGACCGAACGGACGGCGCTACCCCTGCTCACGTCAAGTTGAGGGAATGCGAGAATAGCAGCCGTTGGGCTTCTAACCCATCGTAGTCCAAGGTCCGCACAAAAACTTGGGGGGAAACATGAAAGCAGTTGTTTATTTCAAATACGGCTCGCCCGAAGTATTGCAGATTAGCGAAGTTGAAAAACCGAGCCCAAAGCACAACGAGGTACTAATAAGAGTACATACGGCCGAGGTAACCAAAGCGGACTGCGAGATGCGCCGTTTTAATTTCCCCGTAAAATGGTTCTGGTTGCCTCTTCGCTTGGCTCTCGGAGTGATCAAGCCGCGACGCAATGTGTTGGGTGCGTATTTTGCGGGAGAGATCGCAGAAACTGGCAAGAATGTTAGCAAATTTAAAGTCGGTGACAGGCTTTTCGGGACAACCGGCCTGCGTTTTGGCGCACACGGCGAGTATATCACCCTGCCCGAGGACCAGACGCTGAGCCTTATCCCTGATAATATCAGTTTCGAGCAAGCCGCGACGACTGCGATGGGGGCGTTGGGGGCGTTAAACGCCCTCCATTTTATGCGCCTTGCGCAGATCACGCCTGGCGATAAAGTTTTGATTAACGGCGCCGGCGGCAGCATTGGTACATTTGCCTTGCAGATCGCGCGCGATCTGGGGGCTAAGGTTTCGGTCGTCGACACCAGCATAAAGGAAGAAATGTTACACAGAGCCGGCGCGGATGAATTTATCGACTATACACAGGTGAATTTCGCCGATCAGGGGGAAACCTACGATGTGGTTTTCGATATGGTCGCGAGCAGCGTGTATGACGATTGTATACGTGTATTGAATTCCGGTGGGCGACTTTTGCTGAGGAACCCGAGCTTATTTAAGATGGTTAGATGTGCGGTAACCACACGTTTTACCGACAAAACCGCCAAGTTTACATTTGCCAAAGAATCCGAAGAAGAGCTTCAGGAAGTGACTACCCCTGCTGCATAATGGGCGCATCACCGCGATCATAAATAAGGTGATGCCGATAGAGAAAGCTGCAGAAGCGCACCATTTGGTCGAAACCGAACAGCGAATTGGGGCGATCGTTCTTTCAATTGCGCTATAAAAAAGGCCCGCAACGATTGTGCGGGGGTATAGTGATATCCGCCAATAAATACATTGGACCATAAAATAGGGCCTGCACTTAATTGTGTGGGCCCTAATCATTTGGAAGATATACCAGAGCAGGCATCTAGTCGTAATATCGTGGGCGTCTCCATCGGGCCCTTTGTTATCTTTCGAAATTTAGAATACCAAGTCAGTGCAGCTTCTTTGAATTTGACATTAATTGAACTGCATTGTGCAGAATGGCACGTAGAATGTTGGTAAGAGACAGAATAGAGGCTCCGTCATACAAGATAACGCCTACCATGACGACGGCCAACTTGCTCCAAAACTGCTGCAAGATTCTTTTGGAAAGTGCTGTCTTCGTCAAAAGCCAATGGAAGTAGCCGTTCTTCCACGAAAGCTTGGTCAGCGATCTCGGAAATTAGGAATGTATTCCAAGGTCGCATTTTTTGATGCCGCAATTCCGAAAGTAGATAAGAGATGCTTCGTTCTGAAATCTGATCAATGGTCAGCTCTTCGCAATAGACTAATATCTTATGGGCAATCATGGCTCTGTACGGCGACTCTTCGTTTTCCAATTCTGACAAAAGTAGGTTCTTTGTCCCTTTATCGCAGTGACTGCCAATTAATGAAGCTATCTGGAACACGAACCAAGTCTGATCGCCGTTGTTTGTTTCTTCAGTTTTTTTCAACCATTCAAGGATGTCTAGGACATCCCCAAAATCTAATTTACCAAGCGTTTCGATCTCGGTTGGATGGCCACCTTTCAAAACTGCACGAAGTAAAGCTCTATCACGGGAGTTTATGATTCTAAGAAACAGCTCCTCCTTTCCGCTCCAATCCAATTCAACGGATTTGAGCGCAGGTAATTCGGTACTAAATGTGGCTTTGCCGTCGAGGACATTTTGAATACTCTCGAATACCCGCTCGACGTTAAGCTGGTTCTCACAGTATTTCAAAAGTGCCAACCTTAAACCGGACTCTGCCTCACCTAATTTCTTGACAAATTCTGAACAGGCACCGGAATTCTTACAAATGTTCAACAAAGCGGATAGCGACCAAATGTTGCCAAGAAATACACCTTCCACCAAAGTCTCAATATTCTTCTCACTCACTTTCTCGAAAGATAATTCACTTCGCGTTGTCGAGTAGTTCGTGATAAAGGAAATGGCCACAGAAGCCCCATCCAAGGACAGTGGCAATAAGCGAAAGCAGATATCCAACCAAGCCTGCGTTTTTATGTCCCGAGCAATCGTACAAAGAATATCTAGAGCCAAAGCAGGTGCTACTCCGCTATCTAGGTCGGGCACCAGAGACTGCACAAGCTCTTCAGCAGGTAACGGCAAGAGAGCTTGTGCGATTGCGCTAGCTGTAACTTCATCATCGTTGTTGCAAACTGGGTTTTCTTTCACCCAATTGGAAATAGCGGCAAGATCCTCAATTGTTATTAACTTATTCAATGCCTTGCTTACGCCATTTATGAGGAAATTGAAATCTCGATCATCTTCAAGCAGCAATGCTAAAAGCTCTGATTTCATCTCTACACCCTGGATTTCTGCGAGCTTTTTAATAGCCGCTCCACCAATCGAATCCCTCATCGCAACACATCGGCGAAGTAACGGAACGTGCGACGCATTTAGTGGGAGGTCAGTCTCGATAGCCCTCATGAGATTGAAATCGAATTCTCGGCTTTTTTCATGTTTAGCAATACATTTTTCAAGAACATTGCAAATAATTTCATCTCGATCTTGTTCAATGTATTTGCACGAAGACAGCGCTAAACCTTGATCAACTCTGACAATCGTTTCCAAAAAGGAAGCAGCACTTTCTTTTTTCAGAAGTGACATCGTCTGCATTATTGCTTGGTCCCATCTCCTGAAACGCAATACTTCTCTGAGTGTGGTGGGGTCATTTTCGTAGCGAGAAGCTAAACGTGTAGCAGCTAAGTACTCGGTCACCGATTGATGAAAAAAGGCAAGCTTTCCTTTAGGAAGCGGCTGCAAAGTTTGCTCTGAAACCAGCCAGTTAACTACATCGATGGCAGCGATGTTTGTGATTTCGAAAGTATCAAACGAACTCAAAATTGCAGCTTCTAGTTCGGTGGTGTTGAAGGTCTCTGTGCCAGCATTTAGGGTTGTAAACGCTACTTGTTGTAAAATTGGGGTAATATCTACATTTTGCGAAAAATGCTTTTCAAATCGTTCATTTTGCTCAAAAAACATTCGATTAAAAACAGACCTTGGATCCGGTGAGCTTCCAACGTCAATTCTTCCGTCCTGCAATAGTCGGTAGAAAAATGGTCGCCTGACTAGTTCAACCATTTCTTTTCGGAACATGCTTTCTTGCTGAAAGCCACCCTTAAGAAGGGCTGCCTCAGCCACTTCTTCGTCGATACTGTCTAGAGTGTAAACCTTGAAATCCTTTGCAGGCATGCCGTGGGCCGTTCTCGACGCGATCACAGTTGAGGCACCTCCGACTGCTTCTAAGAAGCGCTTCAAATCATCGTCATAGAGCGCGTCATTCCAATACTTTTTCGGCATCTCGTTAAACGAGTCTACAAATATCTTTACCTTAAAATTCTCAATTAGATGTTTAAGCGTGAGCCCAGCAGGTAAGGTATCTTCAACTAAGTCCCATAAACTTCCACCATATTGCTTCATGTCCACCGCTAGTGGAATCACAATGTCGCTCAAATCGACATTCTCTTGGAGACTTGCTTCCTGTAATCTCTTCGCGAGTACAGAAGCAGCGAAACCTACTGAGAAGCTTTTTCCTGCACCCGGCAACCCAACAAGAATTATTTTTTCTGGTCCGTTTACAAGGAGATCATCTACATTTTGGTAGTGGTGTTCTCGATACCATTTGAACGACATCCGAGTATCGTCATCTTCGTACTTCACACCAATCTCAAGCTTATCTTCAAGTTGTTGGGTTCGAGCAAGGCGTGTGGCGTACCTCGTGAGCGCAAGTAAAAAATCTGCTTGCCCAATCTCGGGGCTTTCCGATGTCTTGACCTGAGATTTTAGAGCTTTGAGATCCCCTAAGAGATCCAGAAGGGCTAGGTGGGAAATATTTCCATCGCCATCCTTTTTTGTTTCATAGGTTAGAATTTGGATACCATAGCTACGTCTCCAATGTCCGTCATCAGAGTAATTGGAACTGATAGAGTTTGAATGGATTACGTTTCGATCTCATCAGTTTGATCATATTAGGCAGCGACGTTGCTGTGTTGCAAGCGTCGTGTTTGCATAGTC